>ENA-UONZ01000001-UONZ01000001.1-human-gut-metagenome-genome-assembly--contig:-C93old-NODE-1-length-508131-cov-38.063935_pt1 | contig 508131 bp, 454 predicted proteins | sample MGYA00242468_ERZ724015 | MGnify/ENA metagenome assembly ERZ724015
TAGATTTTTTGTACGCCGCCGCCCGCCATCGAGCAGAGTTTTACACCTAATTGGGTATAAAACAGCTCATGGCTGGTGGGGGTGTGGTGCTGATCGGCACGACTCTCATCCCCCTGCTCTCCGGTTTGTTCGGCTAATCCACGGCAAGCGAGTTCTGGTTGCGTCAGACACCACAAAGACCAAATCGAGTATGAAAACACTGCCTCTTGTTCCTTTCATGCGGGAAAGACTTCTCGCCCTGAAAGAAGAGCAGCAGGAAAACCGCCGCTTGTGCGGACGCAGCTACATCAAGGAATATCTTGAGTTATGTATGTGTCAATGAGATTGGCGATCTGATCAAGCCCCACTACGTCACAGAGAGTTTTCCGAAACTGCTCAAGGCAAAGGAAATGAGACAAATCAGGTATCACGATCTCCGGCATAGCTGTGCCTCGCTTCTTCTGGCAAACGGTGTTCCCATGAAGCAGATTCAGGAATGGCTTGGTCACAGCAACTTCTCAACTACGGCGAACATTTACGCACATCTGGATTACAGCTTGAAGCTGACTTCGGCTGACACAATGCTCAATGGCTTGGGCTTTGCACAGAACTGAAAAAGAAAAGCCAGCAACCGGGAAAACCGACTACTGGCGTGATTTCTGGCGGAGACGGTGGGATTCGAACCCACGACCCTCAGGGGGCATCATGATTTCGAGTCATGTCCGTTATGACCACTTCGATACGTCTCCGAATATTGGTGATTTACCTTGTATATTGTACTTGTTTTTTGTGTGATTGTCAAGCAAAATTACACAAATTTGTAAATTTTAAATTTAATCCGTAAAAGCATAAATAAGTGTCTGCGATTATTATATGAATACTTATGTTTGATTTTGCGGACAGTTTTTTTGAAAATCATGTACGAAAGGATTATTGAAACAACCATACTCAAATTATCTATCGGCACAACTACACCTGCGGAATCGTCCTGCAAGACTTTGAGCAGCAGAGTCATGAACAGCCCTGTTGCAGCACATAAAAGGCAGATATAGGCAAATTTATTTTTTGGCATTTATTTACAGCAGACGGTTTTCCTTTTGCAAAAATAAGCAACCTAGCAATTATAAGCAACGCTTATGCGGATTGATGTTCCGAAATTTGATTCTGTTCCTTCTATGCTTTTAGGGTGTATTTTCCGTTTTTGATTATAACAAAATCCTTTGCCATAAGTCGGTGAAGAAGTTGCTTCGATTTTTTATGACTTATTCCGAGAAGTTCGGAAATTTCTTTTGAAGTTACCGTGATGTTGTCAGTAATGTATGAAATTACGGCATCCTGCCTGTCTGTTTCAATATTGGGACGATTTTGTAAAATTTGAGTTTTAGTTGATTTGCTTTCAGGAACAAACGAAAGCTTTAGGGTGATGCTTTCGGGGTTGAAACTTTCTTCAATGACCGGCAGAACAAGTTCGTGACTTTTCCAAACAGAGAAAATATTAGAAATGCCGAAGCCGTCGTTACTGCCGATTCCTATCAAATTAAACATACGCATAATTGCCGTGTTTCTGGGGTCGGATATACCGCCCGCTCTTGCGGCGTCGAGTTCAACTCTAAATCCGCCTGGATTGGATATTGTAATGCTTTCATCATCTTTCATAATAACAACACCGTTTGAACCATAATAGTCGGCATTTATAAGGCAGTTTGCAAGAGCTTCCTGTAAGGCAGTTGTAATCGGTGTAATGTCTGATTTTATGTTTGCTGTCAGTTTTATATCAGATGAAATTTTTTCAAAGACCTTTATAAAGAAATCATAAAGGTTTTCACAGTCAGAATTTAAATCTGATGAAATAATTGTGTGTTTATCATCTTGTGTTGTTTCCTTATATTCAAGACAATAGTACGGATATTCTTTTTTGATGAATTCTGACTTGCCGAACATAAGAAGTCCTGCGGCTGTAGGGTGAAACAAAAGGTTTTCCCCTACTTCGATTGCTCCTATTGCCTGCAAGAAATCTTTATCCGACAAATTTTGAAGCCGATTATTTGGCTTAACAGTTGACATTTTTATTCGGTAGCTATGGAGTGAATCGGTATTAAATACGGATGCAGTCATACTTTCGATGATATTCATATCTTGTGTTTTAATTTTGGAATCACGCACCATAGCGTTAATTTGGTCGAGTGTGCAACGGTAGTCACCCTCGCCGTTTCTTCTGTATGAATTATGAATGCTGCCGTCAAGATACACGGGACGGTCAAATCTTTTTGCTTTTGGCACTGTAATAACGATAATATGCTTTTCTTCAATTTTTTGCACATAAACATCATCATATGAAAGAATGTTTGTACTTACTTTTTGAATATCGTTTGCTATCTCCCAAAATTCCTCAATAAGTTCATCCGGATCGGGAAGATTTACGGGATGAAGTGATTTGTCCCTGTATTCTTCTACACCTAAAAGTATAATTCCTCCGAGTGTATTTGCAAAGGATGAATATGTTTCCCACAAGCTTTTAGGTAATCCGCCTGTTGCCTTTTTGGCCTCTATTCGATTGTTTTCTCTGTATTTTTCAATGTTGTTGAGGTCAATCACATTCATCTCCCCTATTACTGTTGCGGTTATTCTTTTTATATCAACGGTTTTGTCTGCTAATAAAAGCACCGCAGAAAAAATCTACGGTGCAATTTAAAGATTCGGTTAAAAAATCAGTTTTCTCTTCCGAGAAGGTAGTCAACAGACACTTCAAGAATATCGGCAAGTGCAACAAGCTCAACATCTGTCACGAAACGAATCTGACCTTCAAGCTTTGAAAGTCCTGATGCATTCATATCGACGCCGTTAACCTGTAATTGGGCAAGAAGCTCCTTTTGCTTCATACCCTTCTGCTTTCTTACAGCCTCAACCCTGCTTCCTACGAGGTTTCTGTCTCCAAGTTCCTGTTTTCTTAATCTCATTTTTACTCTCTCCCAAATCGTTTTAATTCTTTTTTAAAATTCTTTAAAAACATTGTGATGTTATTATAATACTAAAAAGGAAAAAAAACAAGGGGTTTTTGTAAATAAATTTAAAAAATTGAAATTTTTTCGTAAATTTGGTTACAAATTGAAATATAGTAGTTATAATGCACTTATAAATAGGTGCACTTTTAATAATATTATACAATTAGCACAACGCATAATTCCGACTGAGAAAGAATAATTTTCCTTAATTTCCTGAATAGAATTAATGTTTATGAAATGGTTCTATATCAGAAATAACAATTACAAAATATTACAAATAAGAAATCTAAGTTTCAAAAAGAAAAACGCTCTTAATAAAAAGAGCGTTTTAATCTTATTTTTAATTTGTTTATGCTTTAAAAGTACCGTTTTCAATGTCTGTAATCATTGACACACGGTTTTCGTGTCTGCCGCCTTCATAAGGTGTGTTAAGGAAGATGTCAGCAAATTTAACAGCATCTTCTTCGCTTGTAACTCTGCCGCCCATACAAAGAATATTTGCGTTATTGTGTCTGCGAGTCATTTCAGCACAAAATTCGTTTGAAACAACTGCGGCTCTGATTCCCTTTACCTTGTTTGCGGCAATTGATATACCGATGCCTGTACCGCAACAGAGAATGCCTGTTGAGCACTCACCCGAGGTGATTGCAGTTGCTACCTTGTAGGCGTAAACCGGATAATCAACGCTTTCCTCGCTGAAAGTGCCGTACTCTTTGTATTCAAGTCCTTTTTCATCCAGATATTTTTTGATTGCGCAGATAAGGTTATATCCGCCGTGGTCGCATCCGAGTGCTATCATTTTGTTCTACCTCCAAGTTTTTTATTAAGCTCACGCTGTGCCTGAGGCAAGCGGAGATATACCGGCATAAGCTCTTGTGCCGAAACGGTTTGTCCGTTATTAATCATTTCAAATGCAACAAGTGCAGTTGATGACGCTCTCTGATATTTAAGATTTACGGGAGCAGACTCTGCATTTATAATTTCATTACCGATGTATTTACAGGTAATATCGGTACCGTCACCTGCTATGATGATTCTTCCGTCAACAGACAGCAGTTCGTTTTTTAAGTCATCAAGCGATAATGCTCTGTCATCACAAAGTCGGGTAACAACTCCGTTTTTAATTTCAAACAGTGCATTGTATACCTGTGAACAGCGTGCGTCCATTACGGCACATACAATACAGTCGGTTGAAAGGAAATTATAAGCCATACTCTCAAGTGTTGAAACCGAAACACACGGTATATTATTTGCAAAAGCAAGACCTTTTACTGCCGCAACACCGATTCTTACTCCCGTGAATGAACCCGGACCTGCGTTGACTGCAATTGCGTCAATATCGGATATTTCCGTTTTTGTATTGTTCAAAAGCTGTTCAACCATAGGGATGAGCGTCTGACTGTGGGTAAGACTTGTGTTTATGAAAGTTTCACCGATCAGCTTGCCCTCTTCTGAAAGTGCAACAGATGCGGCTGTTGCAGATGTGTCAACAGACAGAATTTTCAAATTTCAACACCTTCAATTTCAAAGATTCTTTCGTCATCGCTCTCCCCTTTTTCAATCGTTATTCTGATTGCATTTTCGGGAAGTGCGCCTTCTATATTTTCACTCCACTCAATTACGAGAATGCCGTTGTCAATGTAGTCAAAAAATCCCGTTGAGTACAAATCATCCCATGAATTAACTCTGTACATATCAAAATGATAGATATTGTACTTTCCGCTGTATTCGTTTACAAGGGCGAAAGTAGGGCTTGACACACCGTCATCAACACCGAGGGCTCTTGCCAGTCCTCTTGTAAAGGCGGTTTTGCCCATACCGAGTCCGCCGAAAAGGGCTATTACCTCTGTGCCGTGGAGCTTTTTTGCAATTTTTTCGCCGATTTGCTCGGTTTCATCGGCACTGTGAGAAATCAATTTAACCATATCAGAAAAGTCCGCTTATTTTGCCGTTTTCGTCAATATTAATTTTTTCTGCGGCAGGAACTTTCGGGAGTCCCGGCATTGTCATAATATTGCCTGTATAAATTACTGCAAAACCTGCACCGTTTGAAATTGTTACATCTCTTACTGTGATTTCAAAATCCTTTGGAGCACCGAGCTTTGTAGGATCATCTGAAAGCGAATACTGTGTTTTTGCCACACATATGGGAAGTTTGTCTCCGCCGAGTGCCGCAACTTCCTTGATTGCTTTTTCTGCGGCTGTTGTGTAGTTTACCTTTGACGCACCGTAGATTTCCTTTGCAATCTTTTCAACTTTTTCCTTGAGTGTGAGGTCGAGTGAATAGAGCGGTTTAAATGCAGACGGCTTTTCACAAGCCTCCACTACCTTATTTGCAAGCTCTACGCCGCCTTCTCCGCCTTTTCCGAATACATTTGAAAGGGCAAAGTCTGCACCCTTTGAAATGCAATATTCTTCAATGTATTTTAGTTCTTCATCTGTATCTGTACCGAACTGATTAATTGCTACAACTACGGGAACATTGTACTTTCTCATATTGTCAATGTGAACACCGAGGTTTACAATGCCTTTTTTGAGTGCCTCAATGTTCTCATTTGAAACCTCTGACTTTGGAACGCCGCCGTTGTATTTTAATGCACGGCATGTTGCCACGATTACAATTGCCGACGGAGCAATGCCGGCATATCTGCACTTGATGTCAAGAAACTTCTCAGCACCGAGATCTGAGCCGAAACCAGCTTCTGTAATACAGTAATCAGCAAGCTTTAATGCAAGCTTTGTTGCTCTTATGCTGTTACAGCCGTGAGCGATATTTGCAAAAGGTCCGCCGTGCATAATTGCAGGAGTACCCTCAAGCGTCTGAACAAGGTTAGGTTTGATTGCATCCTTGAGAAGTGCAGTCATTGCTCCCTCTGCTTTCAAATCTTTGGCATAAACGGGCTCACCGCTGTATGTGTATGCAACAAGAATGTTGCCGAGTCTTTCTTTAAGGTCGGAGATATCATTTGCAAGACAGAGAATTGCCATAACTTCCGATGCAACTGTAATGATGAAGTGATCTTCCCTCGGGACACCGTTCACCTTACCGCCAAGACCGATTGTGATATTTCTTAATGCACGGTCATTCATGTCAAGACAACGCTTGAAGAGAATTCTTCTCGGATCAATGCCGAGTGTGTTGCCCTGCTGAATGTGGTTGTCAAGCATTGCGCAACAAAGGTTGTTGGCTGCTGTAATTGCGTGCATATCACCGGTGAAATGAAGGTTGATGTCCTCCATCGGAAGAACCTGTGCATAACCGCCGCCTGCGGCACCGCCTTTAATTCCGAATACAGGACCAAGCGACGGTTCACGGAGTGCAATGATTGCCTTTTTACCGATTTTAGCCATTGCCTGACCAAGACCTGCAGAAGTGGTGGTTTTGCCCTCGCCTGCCGGTGTTGGGTTGATTGCTGTTACGAGGATGAGCTTTCCGTCAGGATTGTCCTTTACACGGTCTGCAAGTTCATCAGAAAGTTTTGCTTTGTACTTTCCGTAAAACTCAAGCTCATCAGCAGAAATCCCAAGCTGATTTGCAATTTCTGCAATAGGCTTTAATTCTGCACTCTGAGCAATTTCGATATCAGATAACATAATATACCTCCGAATCAAATTCATGTTTTTATTATTATAACAAAATGCGAAACTTGTATTATTCTGTATTGAAATTATACTTGATATTGAGAGCGTAATTTAATATAATTATAGGGTAAAATTAATTTCAAAGGTTGTTTTGGGTGAAAAAAGTTATTACAAATATTTATGAATATTTTAGACAGTGTGACGCAGTGTTGTGGCTGTTGACCTTGACCGCTGTTGCGTACAGTTTTCTTTTGATTGCGAGTATGCAACGGTCGGGCGAATACAGTTATCTAAGAACTCAGATTATCGCTGTGTCTGTCGGTCTTGCGGCATCGGTGTTTATATCAATTGCCGATTACAGATTTCTTATACGAAAATGGTACATTGCCGCAATAGTGGGAATTGTTCTTGCCGGACTTGTGTTTGTGTTCGGAGTTCAGGTTAGCGGAACAGATGATACGGCATGGATTAATCTTCCGGGCGGATTTTCAATTCAGCCGTCTGAGTTTATAAAAATCTGTTTTATCATAACTTTTTCAAAGCATTTGTCGTGGCTGAGAGAAAAGAAAATGATTGAAAAGTTTTCGGGAGTACTTTTCCTTGCACTTCATGCAATGATACCAATGGCAATTATTCATATTCAGGGTGATGACGGTACAGTTCTTATATTTGCGCTTATGTTTTTGGTTATGACATTTGCGGCAGGTGTTCAACTGAAATATTTTGTCATTTTCGGAGGATTGCTTGTGTGTGCAATTCCGATTATATGGAATGTGTTTATGAATGAAGAACATCGTAACAGGGTTCTTGCTTTGTTTGACCTTGACGGGAATGCACTGACAAATTACGGTTGGCAACAGTATCAGGGTAAGGTTTCAATTGCAAGCGGCGAAGCTTTCGGAAGCGGACTTTTTAACGGTCAGCGTGTTGAACATTCAATCGTCCCCGAACAGGAAAACGATTTTATCTTTACCGTTGTAGGAGAGGAACTCGGATTTGTCGGATGCATGGCGCTTTTGCTGATTTTGTTTTTTATTATATTAAAAGTGATTTTGAATGCAAAAAATTCAAGTGAATTTGAAGGCAAGTATATCTGTTACGGTGTGTTTTCAATGATAGCGTCGCAAACAATTGTAAATATAGGAATGGTGCTTGGATTTTTTCCCGTAGTCGGAATAACCCTTCCCCTGTTCAGTTCGGGAGGTACTTCGGCTTTGAGTACGCTCATTAGTCTTGGTCTTGTACAGAGTGTGAGATATCACAATACTGACGATATGAACAAAGCTTTTGTAAGGCGAGGCAGTTCAAATCGAATCAGAATGTAATTTAATACAAATAAACTAAACCGCAGACATCAAAATGCCTGCGGTTTTTATGGGTTATTTTTCGCTGATTGTGATATTTGCCTTGTAGCTTCCGCTTACCCAACAGGTGTCAGTACCGCTGAGTTTGAAAGTAACAGGCATCTGAACCGAGCCTACTGTTCCGCTCTGATCTGAGGTGTCAATTACGCCTTCAATATCTGAGCTTTTAAGGCTTTTAAGTTCCTCTTCGCTGCCAATTACGGTAACATTCATACTTGTCTGTGTTACATCGGCTTTGTATTTTGAAGAAAGACCGCTTACTTTGAATGAATCAACGGTAAAGGTTTTCTTGGACAGGCCGCTGAGGTCAAGTACAAGCTTTGCGGAGGTTGAGTTACTGATATTTTTGCAGTCACTCGGGATGTTTATTCCCTGCGTATCGTACTCATAACGCTTGTTTGAAAGTGTTGCAAAATCGATTGACTCAAGCTTTACGCTGTCAGTCTTGTCAAGCACTTCTTTTGGACCTGCAAGCAGAATCTTTGAAGGCTCAACCGTAAGCATATCATCGTTTAAATCAAGACCTTTAGGTTTGTTAATAAACTCAGGAATTACATTTACCGTCTTTTCGGGGAGAACGGAAATTGTAGCCTCAACATCCGTAAACTCCATTGTAAGAAGCTCGGTGGAGATTTTATTTCCTGTTTTATCATAAAGCACAATATTTGCGGTCGTTGAGGTCGGCGCATTTAGCGTACTGTCAAGCTCGGCTGATGCCGAAACCTTTGCGATTTTGGCAATCTCTGTTTGAGGTCCTGAGATTGTGATATTCTTTGATGCAAGAGAAGTTGACGCATAGTATCCGTCGGCAACCTTGTAAACAACATTTTCCTGAATCGGAAAACTTGTTTCACGCTGATAATCAACAATTACATTGACATTTGACGGCGTAACGGTTGAGATAATCTGAAAGTTGGCACTCGGGTTGGCTTTTACGGCTGAAAGCGAAAGCTGATAAGTTCCTGCAGAGTCAATTCCGTTTGTAGCACCCGTGACAGTAATATCCTTTGTTCCGATAGAACCGAGAACGGCTCTGCTGCCTGTTACGGTTACCGTGGCAGTCTGCTTCGTATCACGGAATACCTGCAACCCGTTGTTATCAAGCTGGTCAGGCAATTCAATCTGAATGGGAATATTGCTTATTGTTACGGTTGTATCATTTGTTGTACCCATACTCATATAAACCCATGTTATTGTAGAGATTACAAGGGCGAGTATAATCAGAAATTTGTTATTCTGAAACAGTTTGTTGAGAGAGAGTTTTTTCTTTTTCATTTTTCAGCCTTCTCTCTTTTTGAACTTTTCGGGTTCTTCTGAAAAAACTTTTTCGGCGGTTCATCATCGTCATAGCCACGATCATAGATGAGAAACTGTTCAAGCTTTTTGATTAGTTCTTCTCTTGTAAACTCACGGAGCAAAATACCGTTTACCGCAAGAGAAATTACACCTGTTTCTTCACTTACTATAAGGACAACAGCGTCGCTTTGTTCACTGATACCGAGTCCTGCTCTGTGTCGTGTACCGAGATTGATATCTACATTACGATTTGATGTGAGCGGTAAAATACATCCTGCTGCAAAAAGTTTTCCGTCACGGATAATGCTTGCACCGTCATGCAACGGTGCTTTGTTAAAAAATATATTGCCGAACAGAGCTACTGATGTTTCGGCATCAATAATTGTGCCTGTAGCGGCTATATCGGAAAGCATGGTTTCTCTTTCAAACACAAGCAAAGCACCTGTTTTTGAACGAGAGAAAAGAACTGCTGTGTCAGCCGCATCTACGATTGACTTTTCTACAGCCTTTTTCCATTCATCACCTTTGTGGTGCTTAGTAAATATTTTTATATATTTTTTATAGGTGTTGTTACGTCCCATCTGTTCAAGAGCCTTTCTGATTTCCGGCTGAAAGATGATAGCAATAACAACAACTGCTGCCTCGAAAAATGTTCGCAACAGGGATGAAAGCATAACAAGACCAAACAGAGACGAAAGAAAATAAACTATCAGGAGCATAATTACACCTTTGAGAAGCTGAACTGCTCTTGTTTCCTGAATAAGCTTGAACAGTCCGAAAATCAACAGTGCAATTGCAAGAATATCGACAATATCTCTTAGCTGTATAGTCTTGATAATGGAAAGAATGCTGTTAAATATTTCCAATCTGCTTTCTCCTTCCTTTATTTTTAAATTCCTCGTTATTATTCTAACATACTTTTGTTATTAATTGCAACCTTTTTAAATTGTTTTTTTCTGTTTGTTGTTCTTAGAAATACGATTTACGGCATTTGCAAAATATACAACATCATTTTTTGTTGTAAATGCCGATACAACAGCTCTTACGGTTCCTGTATCCTGAGTGCCGAAGCTTTTGTGTGCAAGGGGCGCACAATGGAGTCCTGCTCTTACGGCAATGTTGTAGCTGTCATTAAGAATTTTTGCAACTGTTTCACTTTCGGTATTTTTAATATTAAAGGAAATTACAGGAACGCTGTGATTTTTCTCAGGCATTTTGGTGTATAATATTACATTTTCCGCTTTTTTAAGCCTTTTGTAGAGCATTTGTGCAAGACTTAACTCGGAATTATATATTCTGTCTGTTTTTTTGTTCAGGACAAACTTTATTCCTGCATTAAGCCCTGCTATTCCCGGAAGATTCGGCGTTCCGCTTTCATACTTATCGGGGAGAATTTCAGGCTGATTGAGGTTTGCGGAATCACTTCCCGTTCCTCCCTGAATAAGACTGTCCGGAGCTGTTTCGCTGTTTATAATAAGCAAGCCTGTTCCCATCGGTCCGTAAAGTCCTTTGTGACCTGCGGTGCAGAGAAAATCAATGCAACTGTCAGAAAGGTTGATATCTGCTGTTCCTGCACTTTGTGCGGCATCTACACAAAAAAGGATGCCGTTTAATCTGCAAAGAGCGCCTATTCTTTCTATCGGAAGTTTGATGCCGAATACATTTGAAGCATGGGTACAGATTACAAGTTTTGTGTTAGATTTGAATTGTTTCCTGAAATTCTCGATTGTTTGTTCATCATCATAAGGGACACATTCGGCAACAGAGTATTCAATCTTATTTTTCTTGAGTGTTTCAAGCGGTCTGACGACAGCATTGTGCTCAAGTGATGAAATTACGGCATGGTCGCCCTGTTTTAATATGCCTTTAATAACTGTGTTCAAAGCCGTTGTGCAGTTAAGCGTGAATATTATATTTTCGGGATTTTCCGAGCCAAAAAGTTTTGCGGCATTATCTCGGCAGGAATACATTATTTCAGATGATTTCACCGACATTTTGTGACCGCTTCTTCCCGGATTTGCTCCGTAGTCGGACATAGCTTCGTTAATCGCTTTTCTTACGGATAAGGGTTTCGGAAAGGTGGTTGCACCGTTGTCAAAATATATCATAAGGTATCAACAGCGGCTGTTCCTTTGACAGCAATACCGTTACTCCTGATAATTTCCAATGCCCTTTCAAAATTTCCCGGGACATAAAGGCTGTATCCGCATGATTTTCGATTGAGGTGTATAGGAGTTCTTACAAGCCCTGATTTAATATTGTTTTTTAAAAGTAGGTTACGGCTCTTCATGGCAAGAGTTACCGAGCCGAATATTATTAAATTATTTTCCATAACTTCCACCCTTTGTTAAATCTTTGTGACATCTCAAAACAATATATCACACTACATATTATGAAAGTAGGCAAAGTTTGGACATAAAAGAAAGCACGGCTTTTATGCCGTGCTTAAAGGTGTTGTTTTTCAGTTCATTTTTTCAGAAAGAAGGTTGCCCATGTTGTACATACCTGCTTTCTGATCTTTAAGAAATACTGCCGCATTAACAGCACCGACAGCGAAAACTTCTTTTGACTGAGCCTGATGAGAGATTGTTACAACCTCATCGTGACCTGCAAAGATAACTTCGTGTTCGCCTACAATTGTGCCGCCTCTTACGGAATGAATACCGATTTCGTTCTTTGAACGCTTTCTGCGGTAGCTGTGTCTGTCATAGACATACTGCGGATCTTCGTCAAGCTGTTCCGAAATTCCGTCTGCAATCATAAGAGCTGTTCCGCTCGGAGCGTCAAGCTTGAGATTATGATGCTTTTCAACGATTTCAATATCGAACTGGTTTCCGAGAATTTTTGCTGCCTCTTTTGAAAGCTCAATAAGAAGATTGATGCCGAGTGACATATTACCTGAATAGAAAACAGGAATTGTCTTTGCCGCATCTTCGATTTTTGCAATCTGATCTTTAGAAAAGCCTGTTGTGCAGATAACACAAGGTACTTTGTTATCAACTGCATACGCAAGCATACCGTCAAGAGCTGCAGGATTTGAAAAATCAATGATTACATCAGGTGTTTCGGTTGCCTCGTCAAAAGTCTTGAAAACATCAAAATCATAATTACTTTCACCGAATGCGTCAACACCGAACAAAACATTGCAATCCTCACGGCTCTGAACAGCCTGTGCCACAAAGCAGCCCATTTTACCGTTACAACCGACTATTGCTGTATTTACCATTTTTATTCCCCTTTAAACTTCTTGAATTTTAAACGAATCAAAGGTTGATTATTTAACCTTCTTGCTTAAAAGGTCATACTTCTCCATGCAATCCTTGAGGTCATGGTAACCCTGAACGCTCATGGGAACGAGCGGAAGTCTGCATTCGCCTGCTTCATAGCCGAAGAGGTTCATGGCAGTCTTTACGGGGATCGGGTTAACATCGCTGAAGAGTATATGCATAAGCTCAAGATAGTGGAAGTTAAGCTTCTGTGCCTCTGCAAAGTCATTGTCAAGACAAAGCTGACAAATGTCATGCATTTCTTTTGGGCAGATGTTTGCGAATACAGAGATAACACCGAGAGCGCCGAGTGACATGAAAGGAACAGTCTGGTCATCGTTACCTGAGTAGATGTCAAGATTGTCACCGCAAAGTGAACGGATGAGAGCAACCTGAGAGATGTCGCCGCTTGCCTCTTTTGCGGCAACGATGTTAGGATGCTTACAAAGCTCCTGATAAGTCTTTGGCTTGATGTTACAGCCGGTTCTTGAAGGAACATTGTAAAGAATAATCGGAATATCAACCGAATCTGCAACAACGTTGAAGTGTCTTACAAGACCCTGCTGAGATGTTTTATTGTAGTAAGGTGTTACGCAGAGAAGTGCGTCAACGCCTGTGCTTGCGGCAGATTTTGAGAGCATAACGGCTGTTGAGGTATCGTTACTGCCTGTACCTGCAATAACAGGAATTCTGCCGTTTGTCTTTTCTGCAACGAAAGAAATTGTTTCGCAATGCTCTTTTTCCGAAAGAGTTGCAGCCTCACCTGTTGTACCGCATACAATAATTGCATCGGTACCGTTTTGAACATGAAATTCTACGAGATCGCCGAGAACATCGTAGTTTACGCTTCCGTCAGACTTCATAGGAGTGATAAGTGCAACACCTGAGCCTGTAAAAATGTGGTTAGACATAATTTACCTCCGTAAGTAATCAGTCCATGTAGCCCTCAGCACAAAGGAGCTCTGCAAGAAGAACTGCACCGCCTGCTGCGCCTCTTAATGTGTTGTGTGACATACAAACGAACTTGTAATCATATTGAGTATCAGGTCTTAATCTGCCAACCGATACTGCCATACCGTTTTCAAGATTTCTTTCAGATTTAATCTGCGGACGGTCGGGTTCTGTGAAGTAGTGGAGAAAATGCTTTGGCGCACTCGGAAGATTGAGCTCCTGTGCTCTGCCGCTGTAGTTTGACCAAATGTCAATAATTTCTTCGACAGTAGGTTTCTTTACGCCGTCCTTAAATGACATAAATACAGCTGCTGTGTGACCGTCTGATACGGGAACACGGATGCACTGTGATGTGATTGAAATATCATCTGTTTTAACAATCTTGTCGCCTTCAATCTTACCCCAGATTTTAAGCGGCTCCTGCTCTGACTTCTCTTCCTCACCGCCGATGTAAGGAATAACATTATCTACCATTTCAGGCCATGTCTTGAATGTTTTGCCTGCGCCTGAAATTGCCTGATATGTGCAGGCAAGAACCTTGTCAACGCCGAGTGCCTTTAAAGGATGAATTGCAGGAACATAGCTCTGAAGTGAGCAATTGGACTTAACTGCAACAAAGCCTCTTTTTGTGCCGAGACGCTTTCTCTGAGCGTCAATAATCTTAATGTGATCGGCGTTAATTTCAGGAATAACCATAGGAACATCATCTGTAAAACGATGAGCGCTGTTGTTTGATACAATAGGACACTCTGCCCTTGCATATCTGTCTTCGAGATCACGGATTTCATCCTTCTTCATATTAACTGCGCAGAAACAGAAATCAACCTGTGATGCAACCTCTTCAACATTTTCAGCGTCAACAATAACCATATCCTTGTACTTCTCAGGAAGAGGAGCAGTCATATGCCATCTGCCTTCAACTGTTTCACCGTATGTTTTGCCTGCACTTCTCTTACTTGCGGCAAGAACAGTAACCTCAAACCACGGGTGATTCTCAAGAAGAAGTGTAAAACGCTGACCTACCATACCGGTAGCGCCGATAATACCGACTTTATACTTTTTCATAATAATTCCTCCGAATTAAACAAATTTTAAAAAAGCGGTTGCCTTATTCAAACAAATATTATATTATATGAAGAGATGTCTGAAAACACGACTGTTTGTCGATTATGCAAACTGCTCATAATAAGATAATATATCATTTTAAAAGGGTAATGTCAATTATTTTGAGAATTTTACAGGACAAATACTTGTGTTTTACAAAGATTTTTGACAGAACAGCTTTTAAAAAGCAATTTTAGTTCTTGAAAGGAAATAAAATGAAGACTAGTGATTTTTATTACGATTTGCCTAAAGAGCTTATCGCACAGACTCCGCTTGAACCGAGGGACAGTTCAAGATTGCTTGTGCTTGACAGAGAAAAACAAACTCTGGAGCATAAGCATTTTTATGACATTATTGATTATCTTAACGAGGGAGATCTTCTTGTTGCCAACGATTCAAGAGTTTTGCCTGCAAGAATTTACGGTATCAAAGACGAAACAGGTGCAAAAGTTGAATTTCTGCTTCTGAAACAAATTGCAAACAACCGTTGGGAAACACTTTGCAAACCCGGTAAAAAAGTAAGAGTAGGCACAAAATTTTCGTTTGGCAACGGAATTTTGCGTGCAACAGTTGTTGATGTTAAGGATGACGGCAACAGAATAGTTGATTTTGACTGTGAAGAGAATTTTTTTGCTACTCTTGACAAAATCGGTCAGATGCCTCTTCCTCCTTATATTACAGCCGAGCTAAAGGATAAGGAACGCTATCAGACGGTTTACAGCCATGAACTCGGTTCAGCGGCAGCTCCGACGGCAGGACTTCACTTTACAACCGAGCTTATGGACAGAATCAAGGCTAAGGGTGTAAAGATTGCGTATGTTACACTTCATGTGGGACTCGGTACATTCAGACCCGTTAAGGTTGATGATGTTACAAAGCATAAAATGCACAGCGAGCATTATGAAGTCCCCGAAGAAACCGCAAAGCTCATAAATGAAACCAAGAAAAACGGCGGACGGGTTATTGCAGTCGGCACAACATCCTGCAGAACGCTTGAAAGTGTTGCGGCAATGTACGGAGAAATCAAACCCTGTGAGGGATTTACGGATATTTTTATTTATCCCGGATTTGAATTTAAGGTGCTTGACGGACTTATTACTAACTTTCATCTTCCCGAAAGTACACTTATTATGCTTGTATCCGCTTTTGCGGGATATGATTTTATTATGAATGCATACAAAGAAGCTGTAAAGGAAAAGTACAGATTCTTCTCTTTCGGTGACGCTATGTTCATATCATAGGAGGATTTTACGGATTTATGTTTAAGATAATTAAAAAGGAAGGTAGCGCAAGACGGGGCGAATTCGTTACGGTTCACGGTACGGTTCAGACTCCTGCCTTTATGAATGTTGCAACATGCGGTGCAATCAAGGGTGCTGTTTCTGCGCTTGATTTAAAGAATATAAAATGTCAGGTTCAGCTTTGCAACACATATCATCTGCATCTTCGTCCGGGTGATGAAAAGGTTAAGCAAATGGGCGGACTTCACAAATTTACAAGGTGGAACGGTCCTATCCTTACCGACAGCGGCGGATTTCAGGTGTTCTCTCTTGCAAAGTTGAGAAATATTAAAGAAGAAGGCGTTTACTTCAATTCTCACATTGACGGCCGCAAAATTTTTATGGGACCTGAGGAGAGTATGAGAATCCAGTCAAATCTTGCATCTACAATTGCGATGGCATTTGACGAATGCGTTGAAAACCCTTCTCCATATGAATATACAAAAAACAGCGTTGAAAGAACCACAAGATGGCTTAAAAGATGCGTTACAGAGATGAAAAGGCTCAACAGTCTTGATGATACCATAAATAAAAACCAGATGCTGTTCGGCATAAACCAGGGCGGTATCTATGACGATTTGCGCGTCAATCATATGAAAGAAATTGCAGAGCTTAATCTTGACGGCTATGCAATCGGAGGTCTTGCCGTGGGTGAGCCTGCAGAAACGATGTACCATATCATTGAAGAGGTTGAGCCGTTTGCTCCGAAAGATAAAATCAGATATCTTATGGGAGTCGGAACTCCCGTGAATATTCTTGAAAGCGTTGCAAGAGGCGTTGATCTTTTTGACTGTGTTATGCCGAGCAGAAACGCAAGACACGGTCAGCTCTTCACTTGGGACGGAGTGCGTAACATCAATAATGCAAAATATGAAACAGATGAATCTCCGATTGATGAGCATTGTGACTGCCCTGTTTGCCGAAACTTTTCAAGGGCATACATAAGACATCTTCTCAAGAGCGGTGAGATGCTCGGAATGCGACTTGCTGTTTTGCACAACCTCTATTTTTACAATAATCTTATGGAAGTTATCAGAACTCAGCTTGATAACGGCACATATATGGAATTTTACGAGAAATATCGCAACATTTTAGGCGTGCGTATCTAATATTTTTTCAAAACAGAAAAAATACTTGCAAGATGTGATTAAAACTGATATAATCAATACATTGTATGAAAGGAATGACGAAAATGACAAACTTTTTACCTGTAGTTGCAGAAGCAAGTGCAAGCGGCGGAAATCAGTCATCAAGTATGATTTTTATGATTCTCTTCTATGTTGCTATTTTTGCAGCTCTCTATTTCTTCCTCATCAGACCTAACTCAAAGAAGAAAAAAGAAGAAGCTCAGCTTCGTAACTCTCTTGAGATCGGTGATGAAATTACAACAATCGGCGGAATTATGGGCAGAGTAGTTGCCATTAAGGACGACGAGGACGCTATCATCATTGAAACAGGCTCTGACAGAGTTAAGATGAAGTTTAAAAAGTGGTGTATTTCTACTGTTGACACAGTTAAGGAACAGTCACAGCAGGCAGGTCAGCCTGAAAAGAAAGGCTTCTTCGGTTTTGGCAAGAAGAAAGATTCTGACGAAACTAAAGCTACAAAAGAATAACTTTTTGAATGAATGTTCTTTCCCCCGAATATATTTGTAACAGAATATATTCGGGGGTTGTTTTATGTCTGATAAAAAACTACTTGCAAAGGCTGTTTTGTTTTCATCAGTATGCGGAATACTTATACTGGTAATTTTGATGTGTTTGCTTGCAGCCGTGATGATGTCATCGGGAGTAATTTCAGCAGATATACTTGATTACTGCACGGTCGGCATGGTCGGTGTTGCAACGCTGATGTCGGGAATAATATCATCAAGAATTACAGGAAGTGCAGGTCTTGCGGTGGGTTCGCTGACAGGATTTTTTATTTTTCTTGTCATAATCTCTATTGCATTGATTTTTAACGGTGAGCCTATAACGATACTAACCCTGCTAAAACTGATGTCATCTGTTCTGGGAGGAGGAATAGGCGGAATTATCGGAGTCAACAAAAAGGAAAAAATAAAAATCAGATAAGATCAAGTAAGATATTTTACTGAAATTATGTTTTCGGCAGTTCGTTTAGGCGGACTGCTGTTTTTATGTCAGATTTAATTACAAATTAGAATTATTTTTTAAAAAATTGAAATATCTATGGTAAAACAGCTCGTAATATGGTACAATAATCCGGAGAATGAGATAGTGAGGGTTAATGACCTTGATTTAGATATAATATGAAAAATAAGGAAATATTTAAGGAGTGTTAGTATGGCAAAAACAATTAAATTGCCGGCAGATTTAAGGGATTGGAAGGTTACTTCATTTGTCGGGGAAGACAACGGCTGTGAAGTTTACAAGGTATCAAGAAAGATTGATAAAAATACTGCTCAAAATGCGATTCTCAGACACGCATTTGTCGGCAAAAGCAATTATACCGATGAACATGCCAAGTATTTCACCGAAGAGGCTGATTTTATTGAATCGGTTAAGGAGCTTGACGGTGTTTCAAACTATCTGGATGTTTATGTTCAGGATAATCAGAACAAAAAAACCTGTGATTTGTACATATTTACAGAAGAACTCACAAGTCTTGAAGAACTTATGAAAACCAAAACTTTCGCTGAGGATGAAGTTGTTGATTTTGGTATTCAGATGAGTGAAATGCTTGAAACTTTGGAAGCAAAGAATATTTTTCACGGTAATATTTCGCCAAAGAATATTTTTGTAACCGCTAACGGAAGGTATAAAATCGGCGGATTTACAGATTTTGAAGGCAAGATTACGGATACCTCATTTGTTGCGCCTGAGGTTTACAAGCAGGAAAATGTTGACTATACAACTGATATTTATTCTGTCGGAATAATTATGTATGCAATGTGCAACGGCGGTAAAATTCCGTTTGAAAGTGATTCATGTGACAGAAAGAATGCCTGTGAAGAAAGATTTTCGGGCAAGGCTGTTACCGCACCGTCTGAGGGTGATGAAAAACTCAAGAGTGTTATTGTAATTGCATGTCAGCCGAATAATGCAAACCGATGGAAAAATGCAGGCAACATTAAAAATGCTCTCACATCTATCAAAACTGAAATAGGTACATCCTCCCCTGTTCCGAATCCCGATGTTGTTGTTCCGGAAAATACGGATTTTGACGGAAATGTATTTGAAGAATATGACTATGATGAATTTGAGGATACGGAACCGACTGAACCGCAGGATAATTTTGACGATAAGGCTGAGGTTCAGACAGTTGAGGACGCTGTTCTTGATAATGAATTTAAAGGCGGCGAACAGCTTGGCATTGCCGAAGTTTTAGCCGGTGAAGAATCTTTGCCTGTTGACGGTAATGCTCCTGTAGATGCAGATGAAGTCAGTGAGTATGATGCTGATGAAAACGGCGGATTTGAGGTTGTTGATGTTACAGACGCAGTTGATGAGTCTGAAAATCCTGAGATTAAAACTAATGAAGTATCAGAAGAAAAACAGCCTGAATTTGAAGATATCAGTTCCGTATCGAGTGAAGATGACAAGAAAGAACAAACTGTTACAGATAAAAAAGCTGAAGAATTTGAAGATGTTTCAAGCAACAGCGAAGTAGCTCCGGAAGTTCTTCCTCCTGTTACAAGCGTTGAAGTGTTTGACGATTACTCCGGTGCAGACCATAAAAATGTTCTTACAAGCAATGAATCAAGCAAGGACTACGGTGATTTCTTTGAGGACGAGCCGTCTGTTAAGCGTACTGACAATAAAGCTGACGATACTAAAAAAATTGAAGAAAAAAACGACTTTGACGATAACAGCTTTGAAGATGATGACAATGAATTCGGATATGCAGATGAAGAAGATAATAAAGAAAATGTAAAGAAAAAGAAGAATAAATTTATCATTATTCTTTGTGCCGTTGTAATTGCCGCTGCACTCGGATTTATCGGTTTCTGCGTTTATAACGGCTTGTCAAATTCATCTACTGACAATAAAGCTACTACAGCCGAAACTGCAACATCTGCCGAAGTAACCACACAGGCGCCGAGTACGGCGATGCCTACTACAGTTCCTTCTACAACAGAACAGGTTACAACATCTTCTTCATATAACAATGTTGTTCCTGTTGTCGGTTACGGTTACAGTTACGGTAAAAAGCTTCTTGAACAGGCAGGATTTACCGTTGAAATTTCTGACTATGAATACAGTTATGATTATCCGGAAGGATATATTATCTCCCAAACTCCGGAAGGTGACACAAGCGCAAGTACGGGTACAGTTGTTAAACTTGTTATCTCAAGCGGACAGATTCAGAGAGAAACAGAAGCTCCTGCAACACAGGCTCAGCAGTCATCAAATAGTCAGAACAGCTCATCGGGCAATTCAAATTCACAGTCATCAAGCAATACAAACACTAATAATAACAGCGGATTTATCTTCCCTAACAGCGATTCTTCATATCTCAGCAACGCACAGGTAAGCGCTTTGAGTGATGACGACTTACAGCTTGCAATTAATGAGATTTATGCAAGACGAGGCAGAATTTTTAAGGACGCAAGCCTTAATGCATACTTTAACTCGCAGTCATGGTATGAGGGCAAATATACACCCGAAGAATTTGAAAAGAATGTTAAATTTAATACTTACGAACAGAAGAATCTTCAGCTTTTGATTAACGAAAGAAGATCAAGAAAGTGATTTTTAAACAAGAAAGATAATGCAGAGGAGTTATTATGAAAGATAAAATATTAAACGCACTAAAAAGCAAGACCTTCTTTGCTTTGGCAATTAATATTGTTATTATGGCTTTGATTATAGGTGTTACTGCATTTTCCTATGACAGTGCTGACGATTTTTACAATTCTTTATATATCTGTCAGTATCATAACTATTACAATAATGATATTAACTACATTTTTGCGACAATTACCGGTTCATTGCAGTACATTCTTTTGAATTTCAACTGTTTTGTACTTTTTCAAATTCTTCTCTCCTGTGCCGCTTTTTCTTCTGTTACATTTGTTTTTGCCGATAAATTCGGAAAGCACAAGGCTTTCATATTCACTCTTGTGCTGAATATTTTGTTTTCATTTGACCATTATTCAAACATTTTAAGCAGTAAAACTGCCGCTTTGCTGCTTACGGCAGGGTTTCTGATGGTACTTAATGCAATCAGAAATAAAAGGTACTCTCTCCCGTTTTGGATTGGTGTACTTGAAGTTATATTCGGAACATTTTTATGTTTCAAATATTTCTTTGTGGGACTTGCATTTTTTATTACATTCTTCATCGGTGATATGATTGCAAAAAGAAAGTACAAGTTGCCGTTCAGAAAATTCTTCTGGTATTTCAGACCCTTTGTGCTTGTATTTGTCTTTATTGTTCTTGTCGGCTGCGGTCTTGAATATTATTCATATTCGGTCAATAATGCAAATGCAGAAACTTCGGGGCTATACAGATACAGCGTCCTTGCCGATAAGACCGATGATAATGCTTTTCCAAACTATTCCGATTACTGTGAGGAGCTTAATTCGGTCGGAATAAATTCGGCAAATGAGTATGAACTTTTTGTTGACGGATATTATGATGAAAACAACGGACTGAATACTGCTGCCCTTGAAAAGGTTGCAGATATTCAAAAACGGGAAAATCCGTATAATTTCTTTGATAATGCGGGTGCATTGTTTTCAGATGCATGGGGACATATTATAAATTTTGATTCATATCTTATTGCTTTTGCGGTAATACTTGCCGTTATGGTTGTTTTTGTTACCGTTCAGAAAAAAAGATTTGCCTTCTTCCCTGCTTTGTATTTTGCGGTGGGATTTGCGGCTTGTATGTATGTTCGTTATGCAATGGATTCTTCGGCATACACAATGTACGGTATTTTGCTGATGATTATTTTGTTTACAATGTATTCGTTTGATTTCGGTCATCTCAGAAAAGACGAATACAGCAATATTACAGATAAAAACAGAAAAACTGTTCTTATTTCGGTTATTGTACTTGTGATATTAAGTGTGGCAAGCTGTGCGTCATATTTCTTCCATATCACTCCTGTTTCATATGACAAAAAGCCGAGTGATCTTTATACTGAGGTTGACAGACATCCCGAAAATTATTATGTTCTCGATCCTGTAACAGCTAAAGAATACATTTCATATACCGATAACTATATTCATCCGTTGTGGGGATTTTCTTCCGATTTTCTCCATAATGTTGACGGCTTCGGCTATCTTCATCGGACAAATCAGCTTGTGAACCGCAACCTCTCAACAAATATTTATGAGGCGGTCGTTGACGGAAGAAATGTATATGTTATCGATAAAAAAATTACTTTTATCAAAGAAAATTATCTTAACCAATATTACGGCAAAAAGGATTCCGTCATTGTTTACAAGGATGAAAAGGAATTCAACGGATTTACAATTTACAGCGTAGACAGAGTTAAATAACATAAAAAAGGTATATCACGATTTTTGGGAGACGGTGAAGTCGTTTTTCTTAGGCATTTCGTTCATTCCTTTTCTGTCATTTTCCGGGCAAACTAAAACAAAAAGCAGAGCTTTTGGGCTCTGCTCAGTTTCTCGAAAATATACTTTTGCTATGGGATTGATTCAGATTAGATTGCTCGGAATAAAACAATTTTCCTTGTCAATCGGTATCGGCTCCTCACACATACATATGATGCCACCGTTTCCATGGTTCATAGAAGCCTTGTCAATTATGCTGTACTTTTTGACCTCACGACGATCAGAAGAAGCACTCTTTTTGATTTCCAACGGATGAATGACATTAAACATCAATCTCTTTTGCATTAGAATCACGAAAATAGGTAATATTTACTTTAGATTTAGCGTAAGCGTAGTTTTTCACAAGCTCCATTACCACATAATTTTCGTAGTAATGACCGCTTGCAGCACCGTTACGGAGAGTGTCTGCCGTCAGCCACATCGAAAGGTAAGCACAAAGACCGGTGTCACAGAAATACAATTTCGGTGTTTTGCTGAGCCGTTTCAGTTCATTGTTTGAATATGGGGCAAGCAGATAAACAATGTGAAGTCCCACAAGTACTTTCAGCCATTCCTTTGCTGTACTTGGTGCAATGTCAGCGGATTCCGCAAGAGTAGAATAATTTACCTGCTCTGAAACAAGAGCAGCACAGCCGACCAGAAACTTACGAAAACGAACTGTGTCGGTAATACCGCCGTGTTAGCTTAGTAATATTTTTTTGAAAGGTGATAAAATTATGAGTACCAATAAGATTACTTGTTCATTTACCGTTGACCGTGATATTTACAACGCTTATAAAAGTATTGTTGTAAAAGGTGGTGAAAATGTAAAGGGCAACCTTATCCGTTATATGCTCAATGTCATTAACTATGAAACTCCAAATGCAGATACAATTTCTGCAATAAAAGAAGTTGAAGAACTGAAAAAAAATCCAAACAAAAAAACCTATGCTTCATTTAGAGAGCTTTTAGAGGATATTACTAAGAATTGTGCCATCACAGAAATTCAACAGCGATGTTAAGCTGGCAATTAAGCGTGGATACAATATTCAATTGCTTGATGATGTTGTTGAAATGATAGCTGAACAACAACTACTGCCACTGGAATATAAAAATTACAAACTAATTGGAAATTATTCCGGCTGTAGGGAGTGTCACATTACCCCTGACTGGCTCTTAATTTATAAAATTAGTAATGAAGAACTTATTTTGTATCTGACAAGAACCGGAACACACAGCGATTTATTTTAAACTTCTAAAGGCATTTTTGTCTTAATAGAATATACTAACAAATAAAAGAAAGAACCTTCCCTAATGATAAATTCATCAGAGAAGGTTCTTTCTATTTCTTCACCATAACTACAGCCTGTTTGCCGAGTTCGTTATATCTTGTATTTACAAGGCTTTTTGAGTATCTTGTACGAGCGTTTGTCCATGGGTCGTTGAAATAGTAATAATCTTTGTCATAGCCCGTGAGTAACAGACAATGTTCGCCGGCAGTCCAAGTGTAGTAACTGCCGAGTTTATATTTAGCGTTTTCATCGGTGTAGTTTACTCTCCAAGTGGTTGTTTTGAATGACGGCAACATATTAATTGTTGCCCAAATCATAATCGGCTGACCTTGTGCAACATACTTACCCGAAAGATATTCAAGACTTTTCCCGCTGATTTCGACAGCCTTGTATGATTTGTCGGAAAGGTATTTATTCATACATTTTACCATAATCGGTGCATACGCTCCGTAGCTGTTGGAACTGTATGGTGTTCCAACAAAGGCACAATTAGGATCCGGTCCTGTGTATGAACCGTTCGAATAACCGAAGGGTTTTTTAACCAGATACTTATCTGCAAATGTTGTTTCGGAAATATTGTATCCATAGTGTTTAAGTAACATTGTTGCACTACAAGTTTCGCAACCGGTTGGCAATTTGCTCTGACCAATCAGGGGAACATTTGAAATTTTCTTGGCTTTTGGCACTACATACACATCGCAAATAGCTTTCTTACCATTATTAAGGGTACAAGTTACTGTCGTTTTACCGACGCCTAATCCCTTTACTATTCCCCCTGCCCTTGTTGCAGTAGCAATCTTTGAATTGTTTGATGAGTAAAGTCTGTAATATGCCGCTGTACCTTTCGGAATACTGCTATTGAGGTCAAAGCTTTGACCTATGTACAGTACAATTTCACTTGCATTAAGTTTAAGAGATGTTGCAAGCGGCTTGACCGTTACATTACAGGTTGCTTCCGTACCGTTCGGCATTTTACATCTAACAGTTGTGGTTCCTGCCTTTTTTGCGGTCATCAAACCTCCGGCTTTTTGAACAAAAGCAATGTTCGGATCATCTGAATAATAAGAACGAAAATAAGCTGCTGTTCCACTCGGCACATAGCTTGAAAAATCATACTGTTCACCGATTCCAAGTGTAATACTTGTCTTATCAAGCTTTATGCTATTGGCAAGCTTTTTGACGGTAACCTTGCATTGGGTTTTAAGTCCGTTATATGTATTTGCGGAAATTGTAGCAGTACCAATGCCCACAGCAGTCATTTTGCCTTTATCGTCTACAGTAATTACTTCACTATTATCTGTAGTAAACTCTACTTGCGAAATATCTCCATTTTCAATAGTAGTAATAAGAGTATATGACTCCCCTACCCCAAGCGTTATTGCATTCTTATTGAATTTCACACTTTTAGGCAGAACAGTTGGTTTTGGCTCTGTAGTAGGCTGTTCAGTAATCTGCTCAGTATACTCTTCTGTTGAAGGTTCAGTAACTTCTTCCGTAGTTGTTTCAGTCGATTCTGTCGATGGTTCATCAACAATTGTCGTTTCCTCAACACATTCTGTAGTAGTTTCAGTATATGCTGTAGTTTCAGTATATTCAGTTGTTACTTCAGTACAAGCAGAGGAGAAATCCGATATCGTTGTTTCTGTGGATGCTTCAGTTCCGTAAACCGAAGTAGTTTCTGTCAAAGATGACGGTTCTGATGTATCGAATTGAGATCCAACAATAATTTTCTGAATATTAGTGGCATCAATAACGGTCAACACATTGTCGCCATTAGTATCGTAAAGAAATTTCTCATCATCAGTTAAGTCAATCATACCTACAACATACTTTTGGACCTTGGTTGCATCCATAACTGTAAATTCGTAATTACCACCGTTAACGATAGTCGCTGCATATGGTATTATACATATCGCAGATAACAGCGTTATGATTAATAATATTGATATTGGTTGTATTATTTTTTTCATGTTTTTTGCTCCCTTATCTGTGCCTGTTGTAATAGTCTTTGTCTGACCGTTTACAAATGTCTTTTCTACCGTATTACCGTCTGAATCGGTAACAATGTAATGAGTAAGACTGCCGTTTGATGATGTGCGATATTCACTTTCAAGCGAACCGTCAAATGTGTAATAGTAATATGAGGTTTCACCGCTTGAATAGGTAGGCTCAAATGAGCCTACTTACCCACATTCGTTTTAAATTTTTTCAAATATAGTTAGAATTATTAATCAATCTAAAATTTATGCCTATTTTTTTTAACTCATTAAATGCACTAAAATTGGTCTCATTGACTAACACCATTTTTTCATGTGAAATACAGCGAAACCACGGTATGCAATTTTTATAAAAAGCCAAATCTTCAGGATAATCATAAGCATTCCAAGAGGAAAAATCTATAGGTTTCATCAATAAAGCCGTTGTTATTTTATTAATTCTGAAACAATGGATTTGTTGTCCTGCAGTATATCTGGGTGTTTTTATTTTACCTAATGGAATTTCATGATTTCTAAAACCATCCAAGAAATTAAAATATTCATTAGAATGATCCTTTTTATGGATCTGTCTCACAGTAAAAAAACTAAAATTCTCACTATAGCAAGTGGCAATTTTTAATATATCGTTATATTTACTATTAAAATCGTCATAATTCATAAAAGTATAAACCATAATACCACCTGTATGCCCTATACATAAAACTAATGGATACTCCACTTTATATTTTTATATTTAACATGATAATGCTTAAAAGAAGCAGACCCTCTATGTTTGGGATCACACTTACTTCTAGTGCTGTCTATTGAGTTTGCGATATTTAACGCATCACTCTTATAATAAGTTATTACATCTTTGCCTTGCCGCAACTTTGATTCAGCTTTACTTTTAGTAAGTTTACTTCCAAGTATAGGTACATCATCACTATTAAATGTTATAGTATAAAATCGTTTATTGTTTTTTCTTTCTTTTTTCAATTTGGATCGTATATTATTTGCTGATTTAACAGCAGTATTAAATTTTTTAACTGCATTAATTGCATTTTTAACCTTATTTTTAGACCAATTCCATGTAGCAGACGCACCATTCCAAATTGCATTACCGATAGATGATAGTCCGTTACCGACTGCGTTACAAAAAGCAGACCAACCTTTTTGGAAAAATGAAGTGGAACAAATCGCTACAGTTGCTGCAGTTAAAGCTATTAAAGCATAAACTAAATCATCAACTAGGGCTACATACCCATTAGGATCAAGATAATTCAATAGTACAAGTCTGTTTCAGTATCATAAACATAGTCACGATAACAAATTGGGTTCAGTTCACGGACTGTCGGGTCACCTTAGGTATCTTTTATGTTGCCACAAGCGTCATAAACATAGCTTGCAACTTCTGTGCCTGCGAGGTCAATAATTCTGATTACATCACCCTGCAAGTTCTTCACATAAAAGTACATTGTACCGTTGTATGAGAATGAGGTTGCACTTCCGTCACTGTCATAGTAGAACAGCAGAGTATCATTGCCCTTTACAAGTGAAATCAGATTTTTGTTGCTGTCGTAGTAATAGTTGGTCTTAACTCCGTCAACGGTTTTCTGCGTTCTCATACCGTTTGAATCATAGCTCATTTGAACGGATTTGTCGGAAGTGTTGATTTTCTTGAGAATTCTTCCGTTTTGCTTAATCTCGGTAATATTACCGTTTGCATCATAAGAATAATCGTAGGATAAAACGCTGTCACTGCCGTATGACTGACTGTACTTGCTGACAAGGTTAGTAGTTGAATTTTCAGCCTTGCCGTTTGCGTACTCATAGTCTGTATCAAATACGAGCTTGCCGTCACTTGCGGACAGTTCTGACCTGTGTAGTTCTGCTCCCGTCATATGAGCCAATATTTCTTTACATAGCAAGTTAAAATAGAAAATAACAAAAAACTACACTAAGATACAGAAATACAGGAATACATAAAGTATTTTGGGGTTAAAATTAAAGCACATCACCTATTTTCTTTAATCTCATAAACTCTTTTTTAAAAACAATAATTTGAATAATTATTACCAAAACAAAAAGTATACAGCAAATGATAGCTGCTGTAAAATTATTGTAAGAAACAGCAAGTAGTATTAGCAATAAGAATATCAGCTCACAGACTGATGCACAAGAAATAAACTTCTTAACATATTTACAATATGCATCGGTCAAATTGACCTTATCTATGGTATATTCCGTTTTAACAAGAACTATATTATCGCAATCTATCCAACTTATCGTGGGTAACTTTTTAGTTTTCCTGTCATAATAAAAATATCCTTCGTTGTAAATAAATTCCAAATCGGTATCTTTATCTATGAAAACATTAAAGTTAGTTTTAATAATATAAGGACTTAACTTATTATACCACTTTGAATCGATGTTCATCAATAGAATATTGAAAATGCCTTGCAATATCATAGTGAAAAAGAAAATCAAAATATTACTGAAAGAATGATTGCTTTTGCAAGACTTTTTGCAAATTTCAATATTGTAATTTTTTGATTCGCTCAACTTAAAAACAGCCTGATTATTTTCGTGGGTAATTGTGTGTGTCTCCTGCCCAACTGTAATATCAAAAGCATTATCTTTTATGTATTTACATGATATTTTTATCACCATAATTTAAATTTCCATATAACATTATTTATACTTTTATCAAATATATAATCTAGAATGTCGGAAATTGCTCCGCATACTTATAACATTATATCGACTTTTTCAATTATATAATTTAAAAATTTATTTACTATCGCTGAGTTCGTCGCTCCTGCTATCATATTTTCAAATTTTTTGAGTTTAATTTTTGATAGAATCTTTTTGGCAAAATAAGGTATCTTTTTTATTACATTTTTAATTTTTTTATTGTTTGCTTTTCATTGGGACTCGTGCATTAAATTACAACAGATTAGTTTTTGTACAAAAGAATAAATAGTTCACATAAGTTGTCAATATGCTCTGTTCATCAATAATATATGGTAGGCAAACTTTCATCATAATTATTAATACTTTTTCGCACAATATATGCTTTCTCTTTAGAATCTTTTAAAACAAATTCATTCAACCAATATATGAACGATTCACTACAAACACCAACCCCTAATTTATTTCCAGAGTCATCCTTCTCCCAAAATTCATGCTCATTCAATTTATTAAATAACCATTTATCGCATTGATTTTGATATTTTTTTATATTTATCCCAATACTATCAGGTACACTTACTATATCCGCATTATAATCAAATACTATATTCACCAACATTAAAGTTCCCACCTAATTAAATAAATACCCAGCCGATTGTAAAATAGCCAAAAGGGGCATATTTACAAGGCTTTTTGGGTTAAATACAGCTGATTTTTCGATCGGTATTATTTCGTTGCCTGTTTTTCAGCTATTTGGGATGCGTAGTCTTTGGTGGTATTGGTTTTGGGACGGTTTTTGCTGCCCTTCGTTCTGGGCATGGTGATAACCTCTTTCCTTTTGTAGTGGTTTAAGTATAGCACTGTATGGATATGTGGGCAAGATTACTTATTGTCTGGAATCTTTTTATTCCCGCTCTGCGATGTCATCTTTTTCACAGTGTTAGCCTGTGTGTATTGTAGCATTGCTTTCATTCCTTCATCAACGCCACCTCCACCAGTTGCTTTTGAACCCCCACATATGTTTGACATTTGAGCCATTCTTTTTGCCCCACCATGCAATTTATCCATCGGAGTTCCAGTACTAGCGGTGGTTCTGTTTAGCCCATCTACTATTTGCTTTCCTCTTTGATTAAGAATACTATCTGCTACCCTTTCCAAAGAAGCATTGCTTTTTGAAACTGCTTGTGTATTTTTCTGTTTTCTTTGAAATAATGACAAAAATCCCGTAATACACCCCCTATCATATTACTATAATCATTTACGATAACCGGATGTCATGATATCATTTTCTGTTATCTCGCAACTGATTTCATCTATGTATTGATACAAACTATTATCTATAAATTCGTGAATCAACCAGTTCTGATTCGTTTTCATTAATGATTCAGATTTTTCTGGATTATACCGTACCAGCTCACTCAGCCAGTGGAAAACTGCAAATATTAATGTAATTGAATTTCTCTTTAGAATATGCTGATTCGTATCAATATCTTTTTTTATATACCACAATCTAGCATCGCCGTATATATAAAGTAAATCCTTGCGAATGCTACCGTGATATTTAGACAAGGCTTCTAATCTTTGTTTTTTATCTCCATGAATATCCCATGCGAATCGCTGCTTTTTTCTCATTAAATATTTGGTGGAATCCTGATATTTCACCTTCTCATATTGTTTAGGCACATACCTTAATGAATTTCCATTAGCATACCTTTCATCGACCTGAAACTGGACCCAACCTCTTTTTAATTCACTATCTACAATAAATTTAATATCTCTAATCGGAATAAACAATTCAGGACAACTATATGTAAGAGAAAATGCTCGATGAATACATGGTATATTGTACATCAAATCATACACAGAATATATCTTTTTCCCTGCTTCTTCTTTAAAATATTTAGACAGCTCAAACAATACACCTGATCCAGAAAAAACTACCTCAGCATTTTTTATGTTATTAGATTTTCCCCATTGTCTTCTATCTGATGAAATACCATGCGATAAATTATCAAAATCAATACTGTCTGGACCTTTAATAGCCAGCAGTGCCTTGGCAGCATTCATACAACAATAGTACGAAGTAAGAGGGCGCGACTCTATTGGTAAATTTTCAGATGCAATATAGAAATTCTTTGCTTGAGACCAATAAAATAATGCTCGCCTAGATTTTTCTGAACTCTGTCTTTTCAACCATAATTCTACATATTCCCAAGAGGAATTTGTCAGGACTGTCTTTCCTGAATAATCGGCTGATGTAACTGATTTCATAAGATGAATTTCTTTGGAATTAATTTCTAACGACTTAATCGCCATCACTTACACCATCCTTTTCCTATTATTGCTTACATCTTCCAGAGCAGCCAGGATGTTTGTGAGGATTTTGGCTAATACCTTTATTGCTTCCATTACAGATCACTGAACAGATCAGCCTTGTATACGCCATCCGCCAACATTTTCTTGAAGCTATCCTTTACAGCTGCGACATCTTCGTGATAGGTCATTCCGTACCATGTATCATCCGTTTTCAGAACCTTTACGAACATCTTACCCTGCTCTAACAGTTCACCGATGAAGATCGGGATCAGATACTCGGCTTTCTGAGAATTGCTCGGTACTTCTTTCTTGAAAAACTCCTTGAAACCATTTTCCAGTACATCCAGAAACTCCGGAGTCAATCCCCACATATTCATGGATACCAGAGAATTCACATCGACAACCACACCATCTGCCTCTGCTCCATTTGCGGTTTTGACGATGTTCTTAGTTTCCACAACCTCCGTCAAGTTTCCATTCTCATCCATCTTGCAGATACCACGGGTCACGCCACCGTTATCGGACAGCGTGTTCTTCAGCACAAAGCCAGCCATGCAGGACTTTCCGCCGTTTACCAGATAGTCATGGACAGCCTTGAAGCCTTCCTTTCCATAGTAATCATCTGCATTGATCACAATGAACGGGGTATCAATCACATAGTCAAAATCATATTTTTCAAACAGCCCTGCAACAAGCTCCTTGTCGCATATATCGCCCTGCACGAAAATATGGCGTAAATCTCCCTCCACGCCCTTCAGATTTTCAAGCTTTCCTGCATAAGTCAACTTGTCAAGGTTAACGAGGAGAATATCCTCATACTTCTTCAGCATATAGTAAACAAAATTTGAACCAATAAATCCGGCACAACCGGTAATCAGATATTTTTTCATATTGTTTCCCCTCTTAATAAAGATAGTCTATGTACTTTCCGTCAAGTACGTCTTTCAGATACTGACCGTACTGATTCTTTTTCAGCACTTCATAAACCTCAAGTACATCCTCTTTGGATATCCAGCCGTTGAGATATGCGATTTCCTCAAGGCAGGCAATTTTTCTGTGCTGATGTGTTTCCACTGTTTTTACAAAATTTGTAGCGTCAACAAGACTTTCGTGCGTACCTGTGTCAAGCCAAGTGAAGCCCTGTCCGAGAAGTTCAACATTCAACGCATTATTTTCAAGATAAATTCTGTTAAGGTCAGTTATTTCAAGCTCGCCTCTTGCGGAAGGAGTTAGGTTTTTCGCATACTCAACAACCCTGTTATCATAGAAGTACAAGCCCGTTACGCAGTAATTTGACTTCGGCTTTTCAGGCTTTTCTTCAATAGAAACAGCCTTGCCGTTCTTGTTAAACTCAACAATACCAAGCCGTTCTTGTTAAACTCAACAATACCAAAACGTTCCGGATCATCAACATAATAGCCGAATACAGTAGCACCCTTTCCGGTCTCCGCATTCTTAACAGCAGCTTTAAGACGCTTTTTCAGACCGTGTCCTGCGAAAATATTATCTCCCAGCACCATCGCAACCGTATCATCACCGATAAAATCAGCGCCAATAATAAACGCCTGCGCAAGTCCATCAGGTGACGGCTGAACAGCGTATGTAAGGCTAACACCAAACTGATGTCCATCGCCCAATAAATCCTCAAAGCGAGGCGTATCCTGTGGAGTTGAAATTATAAGTATATCCCGAATGCCTGCATTCATAAGAACAGACATCGGGTAGTAAATCATCGGTTTATCATAAATCGGAAGTAACTGTTTTGAAGTTACTTTCGTCAAAGGATAAAGACGTGTACCGGAACCGCCTGCTAAAATTATGCCTTTCATATGTACCTTCCAAATCATCTTCCTTGTTTAGTAAGAACTGCGATAATTGTTTTAAATATGATTTTCCAGTCCACGAGAAAACTGCGTTCACGGATATACTGTATATCCATCTCGACCCATTCATCAAAAGAAATGTCATTTCTGTTTGGCTGAATTTGCCAATAACACGTAAGACCAGGTGTAATAAACAATCGCTGGGCTTGATAGGCAGAATATTGCTCAACCTCTCTGGGCAAAGCTGGACGAGGCCCCACAATGCTCATATCTCCTTTTAGAATATTAAAAAGCTGTGGAAGCTCATCAATACTTGTTTTTCTTATAAATTTTCCAACTCTTGTAATTCTCGGATCATCGGCAATTTTAAAAACAGGTCCATCCATTTCATTTTCTTCCAGCAGTTCCTTAAGCCTGTCTTCCGCATCAACAACCATTGAGCGAAATTTATACATTTTAAACTCTTTACCGTTTTTTCCCACTCTTATCTGCGAAAAAACAGGACATCCTTTGGGATCATCAATAATGATAGAAATAACTGTAATCAGCATAACGGGAGAAAGAATAATAATAGCTATCAGAGAGAATAAAATATCCTGAAATCTTCTTAGCCACCGGTAACCGTGTCTTGTTTTTAAGGTTGCATAATAAATATTATTTTCAGGCATAACCTTTTTTTCGAAAATATTGTTTTTTCTTTCATTTGCATATATTCTTTTCGCCAAAACTACACCCCTCTAACAAAAAAATTAATAGCCGTATTCGCCGTAGTAACCGTATTTGTATCCTCCGCCGTATTTGTGTTTACCGACAGGCTCAACATCATTAAATATAACACCGATAATATTAGCTTCGGAGCGTTTGAGAATATCAATTGTTTTTTTGTAGTCCCTGATGTCGGTAACATTATCTCTGACTATAACAACAACACCGTCAGTTTGCTTTATTATAGGTAAAGCGTCAATTACTCCGCCAATTGGCGGAGTATCAAATATAATATAATCATATTGTTTTGAAAGCTCTTTGATTAATTCTTTCATATTGTCACTTGATAAAAGCTCCGACGGATTCGGAGGAATAGTACCGCAACAGATAGCGTCAAGATTGTCCAATTTAGAAGTGTAAACTATATCAGATACCTCACATTCAAAATTGAGGTAATTTGTAATTCCCTTGTCAACAGGTATTTCAAGCACCGATTGAATTCGAGGTCTTCTCAAATCACAATCAATAATCAGTACCCTGGTATCAACCTGCTGTGCAAGTGCAATAGCTATATTAACTGCAGTAATAGTCTTTCCTTCGGATTTTGAAGAGCTTGTAACAGACACCATTTTACAGCCTTTTTTTACAATTGAATAAGCAATATTTGTTCTTGCTTTTTTATAAGACTCTTTAATCTGAAAGCCGACAGCTTCTGCATTGAGTTTTACATCTTGAAAAGAGCCTCTTTTTGGATATTTTTTCATACTGACTCCCTCTTATCTTTTTTTTTGTTAGATTTATTTACTGCGTCAAATTTTGGAATAGCTGCAAGAATTGGAATATCTCCAATCATAGTCATTTCCTCGTTGTATCTCATCTTTTTATCAAGGAACGCTCTGAGCAATGAAATTCCGACAGATATAACAAGTCCTACTATCATTGCAATTATTACGTTCTTTATTTCATTCGGAGATGAAGGAGCAGTAGGCAACTGAGCATAATCAACTATCTTTAGCGTTGCTTTGGATTTAAGTCTTGAAATAGCCTCAGGTGCAACCTTTCCAACCGCATCAGCTATAAGCTTTGAATCATTTGGAGAAGAAGTAGTAACCTTAGCGTCAAATATCTCCGTCTTTTCGTCACTGCTGAAAGAAACCATTTTGCTAAGCTGTTTAGCGGTATATTTGTTGTTTATATGCTCGGAAAGCTCTGTGTAAAAAGTATTTGTGTTCAGCATTTTAATATATGTAGCAACAAGATTCTGTGCATAGGTTTGCTCAGAAAGTATATTGAGGTTGTTTTTATTTTCATCATCATTTGACGTATCAACATATAACTGAATTGAAGATGTGTATGACTTTGGAATAAAATATCTTGTTATGAAAAAGCTTCCGATAGCACAAATAAGCGTAACTACGATAATAAAAGCTGCATTTTTCTGCATTTTTCTGCATTATTAATTACTATTATAATCCAATATCCAATTTATTTCAACAACAACATTTTATTTTTTTCCACTATTGACAAAGTTTGTGTGACTAATTTATTATTGTACACTAAGATATCAAGAAATTAGTAATTATCACCATGAACACATATAGGCTTTTCGGAGAGAAAGTTATGTAAGTACAGTTGCCTTGCTTTTTGTTCCTTTTGAATGCGGTGCTTTGTCGGGCTTTACTGTCCATATTTCGGGACCGACCTTTGCCTGAGCTGTTTCATCAATATCGCTTAAATCCGTAAACATAAACCGAGCCGAGAACAAACCATATTGAAACAAGCTGTGTTGTAAAGCCTTTGCATAGCAACACAAATATTGCAAAGCCTACCCACACTATCGGCATATGAGTATTTTTGTATTTATATTCCGTTATGCCATTCCGATTTTATGTAAAAAGTGCATAAAAACACCGACAAGTATTAGCATAGAACACCATTACTTGTCGGCAATAATTTTAATATCACATTTCTTGTTCAAAAATATAGCGGCAATACCGTCAAGTCCGTTTGAAGTATCGATAACACCGATTACTTTACTGCCAATTCCGTTTACAACAGGTGTAACAGCCTCTGCGACCGCGCATAGATAATTACCATCTGCATTGCCCGTGCCATAAGCTGAAATAGCGTCTGAATAAACAGAAAAAACCGTTGTCCTTGTAGTAGCCCATATCATTAAAAGTCTGCATAAGATAAAGTGTCGGCATATCAAACACGGCAACTTTTAAGGTTTTATCTGACTAAGTGCTGTCTTTTGTTGCAACTGACGATGTTGAATCCTATGAATCGGAATTTCCGGAACAACCAGCAAATAATGTTGCTGTCATTGCAAGTGCGAGGAACGCACATAGATTTTTTGTCCGGGCATTGTCAATAAAAGTTTGTAAGTTTTAAAGAAGATTGAACAATAAAAAGTTCAATCCTCTTTGTTGTTTATTACATACTGCATATCTTCGGGAATTTCGGCAGTAACCGTAATGTATTCATTTTTTATCGGATGATAAAATCCAAGCCTTGCACAATGAAGTGCCTGCCTTGAAATTTTATCAAGTTTTCCGCCGTACAAGTCATCACCCATAAGCGGATGCCCTAAATAAGCCATATGACACCGAATTTGATGTGTTCTGCCGGTTTCAAGCCACAATTCAAGCAATGTAAAATCTTTTGTTGTAACAAGCGGTTTGTAGTGCGTAACTGCTTTCATTCCGTCATCACGGACAATTCGCACCATTTTGGAATCATCACGCAAATCCATTGGCTTATCAACTATACCTTCAATATTTATTTCGCCCTCGCATAAAGCGTAATAGACTTTGTGCGTTTTATTTTTTACGGCATTGGCTGTAAAACGGTTTTTGGCAATGAGAACAAGCCCTGAGGTATCCTTGTCAAGTCGATTAATTGCCCGAAATACAAACGGCTTGCCGTTTTGACTGCAATAGTACGAAACAATATTTGCAAGCGTATCACTTTGGTGCTGCTTTACAGGATGAACAGGCATGGAATGCGGTTTGTTTACCACAAGAAAATGTTCATCCTCATATCTTATATCAAGTGTCCCCTTTGTCGGTTCAATTTCACATTTTTCATCGGGAATTGCAATTGAAACGGTTTTTCCGCTTTGCACACAGTCAATTGTTCTTAAAATTTTCCCGTCCATCAAAATACCGTCTTTTTCTCTTTTCAGTCGTGTTATTATTCTTGCAGAAAGACCGCATTTGTCACGCAGAAATCTTTGAGCAAGCATATTGTCACATTCGTCAGGTACGGAAAAATACAGTCTGTCAGACATAAATCATCCTCCAAACAAAAAACAGAATTATCAGCTGAATAATAAATATTATCAGTATGCCAAGCATAAATTTAATGTGTCTTGTTTTGTGTCTGATTAATTGCATTGTAATATACATTGCAACACTTCCTCCGAGTGCGGAGAGAATCAGCAATGTGCTTTCTCTTACTCTCCATTTGCGGTGAATTGCAAAGTATTTGTCACAGACTGTTACAATAATTGATATCAGGCTGATGATACAAATGTATATGATGAAAATTTCCATGAGAACTCCAAAGGATGATTTGATTGAAAAACAAAAAGATTGTTCCGATTATTGTATCTGTAATAGCTATGTTAAGCGTTATCTGCATAAGCTCATTTACAAGAGAAAAACCGCCGAAAAAGCAGAATGATATCAACAATATTGCAGCTTTATCATCAAAGGCAACCGCCGACACACCCGAAAGTGATGAAGAAATGCGTGGCGTGTGGGTATCATATATGGAGCTTTCTATGGAAAATGAAAGCTCAAAAACACAAAAAGCGTTTGAAGATAAATTTACCGAAATAGCACAAAAATGCCGTGAAAGCGGTTTCAACACGCTTATTGTACAGGTACGCCCCTTTTGTGACGCATTATATAAGTCAAGCTATTTTCCGTGGTCACATATTCTCACGGGTACGCAGGGTGAAAATCCTCAATATGACGCACTGCAAATTATGTGTGATATATGCAAAGAAAACAATTTGAAAATTCATGCGTGGATTAATCCATACAGAGTCAGTTCAAATGAAACTCCGAAAAAACTTTCAGACAACAATCCTTACATAAAGAATTCCGAAATAGGTATAAAAACCGATAACGGAATTTTTCTTGATCCGTCAAATGAAACTGCACAACAGCTGATTTGTGACGGTGTAAAGGAAATTGCGGAAAATTATGATGTTGACGGGATACAGTTTGACGACTATTTCTACCCTACTGAGGATGAAAGTTTTGATAAAAAGCAGTATGAGGCTTATATTGAAAAATACGGTAAAGAAAACTGTATGAGTCTTGATAATTGGCGAATGCAAAATGTAAATACGCTAATTTGTAAGGTTTACAGAACGATTAAAAGTGTGGATTCGTCAGTTGAGTTCGGCATATCACCGCAAGGCAATATAGGTAACAATGACGGATTGTATGCCGATGTAAAATCGTGGTGTACCTGTAAAGGCTTTGCAGATTACATCTGTCCGCAAATTTACTTTAGCCTTGAAAACCCAGCTCTGACTTTTGAAGACTGCCTTGACAGCTGGACATCTCTTGATTTTGACGAAAATGTAAAACTGTATGTAGGTCTTGGCGGTTATAAGGCAGGTAACGGCGAATATGACGAAGAAACATGGCTTTTAAGTGACAGTATTCTTGCCGATGAATACGATATTTTGCGTAACAACAAATCTGTCAGGGGCTTTATGCTTTACAGCTATAATAGCCTTGAGGATGATACTGCAAAAAAAGAGATTAATAATCTGATTAACGCTTTAAACTAATTCAGCATCGCAGTAGTCATCAAATGATTTTGTAATTTTTACATCAATAATTTTACCACAGAGACTTGTATCTTCGGAATTAATATGAACAGGCGTGTAGTTCTTTGTGTAACCCTCAAGATAACCGTGACGAAGTCTTTCAACAAGAACAGATTCACAAAGGCCAACCTGCTCTTTAAGAAATTCCCTTCTGGTTTCATCGCAGACCTGCTCCATAATTTTGGCTCTCTGCTCTTTAATTTGCGGATCAATTTGATTTGGTGCTTTATCGGCAACAGTACCTTTACGGCGTGAATACGGGAAGATATGCACCTTTGCAAAGCCTATTGACTTAACAAAATTAAGAGATGCGTTGAAATCTTCCTCTGTTTCACCTGCAAATCCAACCATTACATCGGTTGTCATAGAACTGTTTTCAAAAGCTTTTCTGAGATTTGTAACAATTTCAGCGTATTCTGAACAATTGTAGTGACGGTTCATTGCTTTGAGTGTGTTATCGCAACCGCTCTGCAGTGAAAGATGAAACTGCGGACAGAACTTTGGCTGTGCGGCAAGACGGGCAATCATTTCTTTATCCATTCTTTCCGGTTCGATTGAACCGAGTCTTACACGGTCGATTCCGTCAACGGAACAAGCACATTCTACAGCATCAGCAAGATCAAAATCTTCGTCAAGGCCGTAGGCGGAAAGGTTAATACCAACAAGAACAACCTCACGGTAACCGTTTGCGGCAACCTGAATAAGCTCTGCCTTTAAATCTTCAAGAGATTTTGAACGCACTCTGCCCCTTGCATACGGAATAATGCAGTAAGAACAGAATCTGTTGCAACCGTCCTCAATTTTAATGAAAGCTCTTGTATGCTCTCCGAGTGACGATACGGAAAGGTTTTCGTATTTTTCGCCTTTTCCGATATGCTCTGTTATATGAACAAATTTCTGTTTTTCTTCGAGAAACTTGTAAATTGAAGGAACGAGTTCGGCTCTCTTTGCATTGCCGAGAACGATATCGCAATTTGAAAAGTTCTCGCTTTCTTCGGGAAAAGCCTGTGGCATACAACCGGTGAGAATAACAATTCCGTCAGGATTTTCACGGCGGACACGGTTGAGAATCTTGCGGTTTTTTGCGTCACTTACGGATGTTACCGTACAGCTGTTAACGATTGTTATGTCTGCCCTGTCCCTGTCATCCGAGAGAATAAATCCGTTCTTCAGCATATCTTCACGCATTGCCTGTGATTCATACTGATTAACCTTGCAGCCGAGTGTAATTATATTAAAATTCATTCACTAACCATCCTTTTTTGGGTAAATAGTTGAAATTGCAAAAATTCATTAATTCGTTGTTGATTTAGACAAAAATTAATGATAAAATATAAACAAGATGAACAATGGAGGTGAGATCTTGTTTTCTGTACCGGTTTCCGTTAAAAATAAAAAAGAAATGATCGATATGTTTGAAACTCTTGCTCACTTTCCGGATACAGTAATGATGCTAAGAAACGGCGATAATACTGTTGATGCTCATTCGTTGATGGGATTTTTTGCAATTGACGAAAAAATTCCGATTGAACTTCTTCTTGAATCAGAACCTGATGATAATCTCAAACAGGCGATTTCTAAATTTGCTTTTGTTAATGCATAAAAATAATATATACATACTTTTAAGCCCTATGACCAAAGTCATAGGGCCTTTTTGTTTGTGCTTTTAGTTATGAATTTTTGTCAACAACATGGAACTTTTTAAGGTTTCCTGTCTTTTCGCTTCTTTTTTCAAGTTCGGCAAGAACATCTTCAAGCGGAATGCCGAGCTTTACCATCATTACAGTAAGATGATAGATAAGGTCTGCAATTTCATAAACAGTTTCGCTGTTATCATCATTTTTTGCCGCAATGATTGTTTCACTGCACTCCTCGCCTACTTTTTTAAGAATCTTGTCAATTCCTTTATCAAGAAGGTAGCAAGTGTATGAACCCTCTTTTGGATTATCTCGTCTGTTTTCTACTGTAGCATAAAGTGCTTCAAGAACTTCTCTGTCGTTCATATTAAAATTCTCCTCATTTTAATTTTTTAAAAAAGCAGGAATGATTTCCCGTGTGGCAGGCCGCACCTGTCTGTTCAACTGTGATGAGCAATGTATCGTCGTCGCAGTCGGCATATATATCAATTACCTTTTGTAAATGACCTGATGTTGCACCCTTGTTCCAAAGCTCCTGACGGCTTCTTGACCAGAACCATGTGTAACCGGTTTCAAAAGTTTTTTGCATACTTTCACGGTTCATATATGCAAGCATAAGTACCTCACCCGTTGACTTTTCCTGAATAATTGCGGGAATAAGTTCAGATTTTACAAAATATTTATCAAGATCCATAATTACCTCAGATTTTATTTGTTACTTTGATCGCCTGTTTCAAATCGAGCGAACCTGTGTAGATAGCCTTACCACAGATTGCACCGTAGACATCGAGTTCTGCAAGATTAATGATATCTTTGAGAACTGCAACACCGCCGCTTGCGATAATATTACAGCTGACTTCGTGAGCAAGGTCATTAAGCTGTTTAAGGTTAGGACCTGCAAGAGTACCGTCCTGATCAATGTCTGTGAACACAATAGTCTTTACTCCGACATCTTCCATACGCTTTGCAAGCTCAATGTAGTTGATTTCCGAATTGTCAATCCAACCTTCTGCACGAACCATGCCGTCCTTTGCATCAATGCCAACTACAATTCTCTCACCGTATTCTTTTACGGCATCAATAACAAGCTGCTGGTTTTTAACTGCGGCTGAACCGAGAATAACACGGTTTATTCCTCTTGAAAGATAATATTCAACCGCTTTCATATCACGGATTCCTCCGCCAACCTCAACAAAAAGTCCCGAGGCTTTTGCAACATCTGCAATAAGATCGGCATTAACAAGCTTTGCGTCTTTTGCACCGTCAAGGTCAACCATATGCATCCACTCTGCACCTGCGTCAGCAAAGCCCTGAGCGGCAATATACGGGGACTCTGCTACCTTCTGAACGGTTGCATAATCGCCCTTGAAAAGACGGACACAATTGCCGTCTTTTATGTCAATAGCGGGTAAAATAATCATTATAACACTCCTTTAGTAGAAAGAAGTACATTTGAAGAATTTTGCTTTACTGCAAGACGGAGTGCGTGTGCGCAAGCCTTGTACAAAGCCTCAGTAATATGGTGAGAGTTGTCACCGTAAACAGATTTGAGGTGAAGTGTGATTTGTGCGTTAAATGCAAATGCACGCATAAATTCTACTGTCATTGAACAGTCATAGCCGCCGCATCTTTCCTGCGGAAAATCAGCATCGAATACAAGATAAGGTCTGCCGCTGATGTCAACAGATGCAAACGCAAGTGCTTCGTCCATAGGAACATAAAAACTGCCGAATCTCTCAATTGACTCTTTGGTTGAAAGAGCCTCTGCAAATGCTTTGCCGAGAACTATACCTGTGTCTTCAACGGTGTGGTGTTCGTCAACATAGAGGTCGCCTTTTACCGAAACCTCAAGTCCGAATCTGCCGTGAGTGGCAAACGAATTGAGCATATGGTCAAAAAAGCCTATGCCTGTATCAATTTTAATATCGCCGCCGTCAAGATTAAGTTTTAGCTTTATGTCGGTTTCCTTCGTTTTACGCTCAACATATGCACTGCGCATATAATCACCTCGATAAATAAGTTTTAATGCAACTTATCAGTTCTTCGTTTTCTTCTTCTGTGCCAACGGAAATTCTGATGTAATCGCCCATAAAACGGATTACAATTGAATTGTCCTTTAGATAGTTCCACAAGTCTTTGCCGAATGATGTTTTAACAAAAACAAAGTTTGCACAACTGTTGTAAACCTTAAAATCATCGGAAAGAGCGGACAACTCCAATAAGTCATTATACAGCTTTTCTCTGTTTCTGACAATTGTTTTTTGTCTGTTTTTGAGATAATCTTTATTTTTATATATTATACTGCCGACAACCTGAGAAAATGTGTTCACATTGTACGGAGACTTTACCGCTTTTACAGCTCTTGAAATTGTTTCATTTGCAACGGCAAAACCGAGTCTGAGTGCCGCTGAGCCTACTGCCTTTGATGCGGTTCTGAAAATAATGAGATTTGAATACTTTTCAACCTCATTTATAAGACTCTGATCCCAGAAATCCATATATGCTTCGTCAAGAATTACAAGTGCATTTACGCTTGTAACAAGCCTGCGTGCATCTTCGGCGGTCATACCCTGCCCTGTCGGATTGCATGGGTTTGAAAAAAGCAGAAGTTTGATATTGTCACGATTTACCTTTTCAATAAGTGCATCCGTATCAATTGAAAGGTCGTCGGATTTGATAAATGTGTCACATTCAACCTCACAGATTGATGAATAGAATTTGTACATTGAAAAATCGGGAGCAACGCAAAGCATCCTGTCCCCTTTTTCCATAAATGCGGCTTCAATCAAAAAGATAAGTTCATCTGAGCCGTTACCTGCGGTTACATATTTTGGATTGATTCCGTAATAATCCGCAAAAGCCGTAACAACCTTTTCCGCAAGCGGATCGGGATAGCGGTTGAAATCAATTGTATCAATTGCATTTTTGATTTCTTCTTTGATGAAATCAGGATAATTTTCGGGACATTCGTTTGCATCAAGTCGAATTTTATATGTACCGCTGATTGGTTCATACGGTTCAAGTTCACGGATTTTTTTGTTTAATTCATAAGGCATTGCATAACTTCCATTCTTATTTCATATCAAAACGCACTTTAATTGAATTTGCGTGTGCTGTAAGTCCTTCTGTTTCTGCAAAGCGAACTACATCTTCGGCGTCTTTTCTCAAAGCGCCTTCCGTATAGTAAATAAAGCTTGATTTTTTTACAAAGCTGTCTACCGAAAGAGGTGAGAAAAATCTTGCCGTGCCGCTTGTCGGAAGAACATGGTTAGGACCGGCAAAATAGTCGCCCAGAGGTTCGGGACTGTAGTTGCCGAGAAATACAGAGCCGGCATTATCAAGCTTGCCGACATACTCCATTGGGTTTTCACAACAAACCTCAAGATGTTCGGGAGCAAGCTCGTTAGCAAATTCAATCGCCTGTGACATATCACTGCATACAATAACTGCACCGAAATTGTCAACCGATGAACGGATAATATCTTTTCTTGAAAGAGCGGTCATCTGCTTTTCAAGCTCTGTTTCAGTTTCTTTGGCAAGCTCTTCGCAGTCGGTAAGCAGAATTGCAGATGCAAGCCTGTCATGCTCTGCCTGACTCATAAGGTCTGCGGCAAGGAATTTTGGATTTGCAGACTTATCGGCAATGATGAGTATTTCACTCGGACCGGCAATCATATCAATGTCAACTGTTCCGTAAAGAAGTTTTTTTGCTGTTGCAACAAAGATGTTGCCGGGTCCTACGATTTTATCAACCTTTGGTACGGATTCTGTACCGTATGCAAGTGCGGCTACTGCCTGTGCACCGCCCATAAGGAAGATTCTGTCAACGCCTGCTACCTTTGCGGCGGCGATGATATTCGGATTCGGTGTACCGTCCTTCTGCGGAGGTGTACACATAATAATTTCCTCAACACCTGCAATTTTGGCGGGAACTGCGTTCATAAGAACTGATGAGGGATATGCTGCAGTGCCGCCCGGAACATAGATACCTACTCTTTTAAGGCCTCTGATTCTCTGCCCCATCATTACGCCGTTATTCTTTGTTGTGAGCCAGCTTTGCTGAACCTGTCTTTTATGGAAGTCTGCAATATTTGCGGCTGCCTTTTTGATTGTTTCGAGATAATCACTATCACATTTTTCAATAAGGCTGTCGATTTCATCGGAAGTAATTTCTACCTTTTCAGGTGCTTTTCCGTCAAATTTAACGGTATATTCCTTTACGGCTTTATCACCGTTTTGTGCAACATTTTCTATGATTTCCGAAACAATCGGAACTACATTTTTATCTGAATTCTGCGCTCTCTTTTTGAGCAAATCAATAAATTCATATTCGTTTTTTCCGTCTGCTACAACAGTTGTAATCATTTTGTGACAGCCTCCAGTTTCTTCTGCAATTCTTCAATTTCAGCCTTGCGCAGTTTTAGACTTGCTGTATTGGCAATAAGTCTTGCTGAAATATCACATACCCATTCAATTACTTCAAGTCCGTTAGCCTTGAGCGTTGAACCTGTTTCTACTATATCTACAATACCGTCTGCAAGACCTACAAGAGGAGCGAGTTCAACCGAGCCCTCAATCTTAATGATTCTTACATCCATATTTTTATCGTCAAAAAATGCCCTGGTTACATTGGGATACTTTGACGCAATTGTCTTTGTTTTGTAACCGCCGTAAAAATCGGAATCTTTTTTTGTAGCAAGAGCAAAACGGCATTTGCCGAATCCTAAGTCGAGAAGTTCATAAAAAGATGAACCGTTTTCAAGAATTGTATCCTTGCCAACGACACCAAGGTCACACACACCGTGCTCAACATATGTAATTACATCTGCGGCTTTCGCAAGCACAACTTCAAAATCATTGTTGCCGATCGGAAGAATAAGCCTTCTTCCCTTATTTTTTACTTCATCACAATTATATCCGATTTTTTCAAGAAGTTCAATTGTGGTCTTTTCAAGTCTGCCCTTTGTCAGAGCAATTCTTAATGGTTTCATATTTAATCCTTTCCGACAGCTTGATTATATACTTTCAACTTTTGCAATTCCTCTTGATTTTGCAAACTGTTCTGTTTCTTCAAGAGTTTCAAGTACGCTGAACTGTGCATTTATTCCCTTTTCGTTAAGCTCGTCAACATATCTGAGAGCCTTCATTTCATGTCCGTTTTCTGCAAAAACGAGAACATCGGGATTATCTGAATAATTTACATCATCATCGGAAAGATGTTTCATTGTAATTGCATCTGTATCAATCGCAAAGCCTGCCGCACCCATAGGAGCGTCAAATTCGCTGAGAAGATCGTCATATCTTCCTCCCGAAATAACAGCGTCACCGATTCCGTTAATATACCCTGAAAATACGATTCCCGTATAGTAATCGTTTCTCTGAACAAGTCCGAGGTCGATGATAAGCTTGTTGCCGAGTTCAAGCACGGAAAGTTCTTTATAGATTGTGTGGAGATAATCAAGAGCGTTTTCGGCGCCTGTACCTTTGCAGATGTCATATGCCTCATCAAACACTTCTTCACCGCCGAAAAGTGACGGGAGCGAACGGATTGCGGAAACAGTCTTGCAAGGCTTGAGTTTGTCAAGAAGATTGTTAAGCGCCGAGTAGTTTTTACTTTCAATTGATACTCTGATTTTTTCTTTGTAATCGTTATCAATATCGAGTTCTTTTGACAGAGCATTGAATACTTCGGCGTGTCCGAGTTCAATTCTGAAATCATCGGCAACGGCTGAAATGCTTTTTATTGCCGAGGTGAGAATTTCAAGGTCGGCTCTCTTTCCTTTTGCCCCGAGAAGTTCAACACCCATCTGAAGAAATTCGTTTCTTCTTCCTGCAAGTGACGGATTGTTGCGATATACTGCCTGCTTGTAGTAAAGTCGAACAGGAAGTGTATTGTTTTTAAGTCTTGTAGAAACCATTCTTGCAATCGGCAGAGTGGAGTCAGGACGGGCAACAAGAAGTCTGCCTTTGTTATCAGTTGTCTTGAACATTGATTCCTGCGAGATTCCGCTTGACGGAATTGAGAACACATCATAAAATTCAAGAGCAGGAGTTATTACCCGTTTAAATCCGCCTTTGACAAATACCTTTTCAATGCTTGTGCAGATATAATCCATCGCGGAACATTCGGCGAATAAAAAGTCCTTTGTTCCCTCGGGAGTCATTTTTAAATTCTTTTTCATAATTACCTCTCAACGCTTTAGTGTGTTAATATGGTAATATACTAACACACTAAATTTGTTTTGTCAACACTATTCAGATGAAACGAAAATTTTACGATTATTCATTTGTATTTTCTGAGGATTCGTCTTCATCATTTGTTTTGTTACGGTTGATGAATTTCATAAATTTTTCTCTTTGCTGCATTTCTTTTTCTTCACGAAGTTTTTTCTGCTCTGCGGCAATTTTGGTATAGTTAAGCACCTCAAAATCAAGAGCCTCCTGAGCAATTCTTCCCTTTGAGTCAATTTTGTTTTTAACTCTCTTGCCGACAAGAGCATAGATTACGGCATAGATTGGAGTTCCGAGAATAAGACCGAGCACACCGAACATTCCTCCGCCGACAATTACGCTGAACAATACCCAGAAGCTTGAAAGACCGACCTGACTGCCGATAATCTTCGGCTTGAAAAGATTGCCGTCAAGCTGCTGAATTATAACTATAATGATTATGAAAATAATCATGTAAATAGGATCAATAAGCAAGAGGATAAAAGCACTCGGAATTGCACCGATGAACGGTCCAAAGAACGGAATAATATTCGTTACACCGATAAGAACCGCAATAAGCGGTGCGTACGGTAATTGACAAATTGACATTGTAACGAATGTGAGAACACCGAGAAAAGCCGCATCAATGATATCGCCAACGAGAAAACGACCGCATTTTGTATCTGTAATATCGACAATTTCATAAATCTTAGGAAGATACTTTATCGGAATAAAAGCAACAGCAAGCTTTTTTATCTGACGGCAAAGTGTTTCCTTTGCGGCAAGGAAGTAAACTGAAATAACGATTCCGAGCAGGAAGTTATACACACCGTTACACGTAGACATAATTGCGCTGAATACGGCATTTGTAGAGTTGCCGAGAAAACTGGTGATATTGCCTGCCGAAATAAAGTTTGTAATATACTTGAAGAAGTTGTTTATTACTTCACTTGCGTCAATTTCCATACTGAATGTATGGTTAATCCAATGCACCACTGTTTTTGTCATGTCAGAAAGTACGCCTGCATACTGCGGCAGGCTGTTAATAAGACTGAACAGGCTGGCTGCAATCTGCGGAACTACAATTGAGATTATAACAACAAAAATTGCTACTACAATTGCATAGGTTATAATAAGCGCAAGGGGTTTTCTGAAGTTAGCAAGGAATTTTCGCTTTCGCCCCATTCTGCCGAAAACTTTGGAGTAGAAAAATTTGTAAGGATAGTTAAGGATGTAAGCAAAAAGGAACCCGATTGCAAACGGAGTGATTATGCCTGTTATCCAACCGATTGCCGACCACACAACATCCATATTATCTTTTACAAGTAAAAGAAATACTGTAAATGAAATGCAAATCAGCAAAGTTTTTAGCGAAAGCAGTTTTTTCATTTAGACAACTCCTTAAAATAATGACATCTGTGAGCTTTCAGGCAAATCCTTGAGAACTCCGACATCTTTCAGTGTTTCAATAACAGCCTTAGTAACCTTTGTTTTTATCTGCATATCTTCAATTGAAAGATATTCTGTGTGCTTGCCCGTTTCTGCGAGTGAATCTGCGGCGGCGCCGCCTACACCGGGTAAGGATGAAAACGGAAGTCTGATTTTTCCGTCCTCTACCTTGAACATTTTAGCCTCGGATTTGTAGATATCAACAGGAAGAAATTCAATTTTTCTTGCCATCATTTCGTTGACAATCTGCAAGGTCTGGAACTCTGCTTCATCCTTGGCTGTGGCTTCGTGAACACTCTGTTTTTGTTTTATGTTGTTCATCTTGTCACGTACAGCCTGATGTCCCTGCATGGCAATTGCACCGTCAAGATTTTCACTTCGTACGGTAAAGTATGCCGCATAATATTCAACGGCCTTGTGAACCTTGTACCAACCGAGTCTGAGCGTTGCAATCATATAGGCTGCGGCATGGGCTTTCGGGAACATATACTTAATTTTCATACATGAATCAATATACCATTCGGGAACATTGTGTTCACGCATAGCCTTGAAGTGTTCTTCCGTAAGAAGTTTTGTTGCGTTACCTTTACGGACAATCTCCATTATTTTGAATGCCATGCCCGGTTCAAGACCTTTGTGCATAAGATAAGTCATAATCGAGTCACGAGTACCGATTACTTCCGAAATTGTACAGGTTCCGTTATGAATAAGTTCCTGAGCGTTTCCGAGCCATACATCGGTACCGTGCGAAAGACCTGCAATCTGCAAAAGGTCGGTAAATGTCTTTGGCTGTGCCTCAACAAGCATTCCCCTTACGAAAGCCGTACCGCATTCAGGAAGGCTGAATGTACCGGTTTTTGAGTCGATATCTTCCTCAGTAACTCCGAGTGCTTTCGGAGAAGTAAACAGCGACATAACCTCGGGATCGCTCATTGAAACCTTCATTACGGGGATACCCGTGTAGAGTTCAAGATAATGATAGATTGTCGGAACATCGTGTCCGAGCTCATCAAGTTTTGTGATTGTATCATGAATTGAATGGAAGTCGAAGTGCGTTGTAATGTTATCTGAGTTCACATCATTTGCAGGATGCTGAACAGGGCAGAAATCGTAAACATCGTTTGTTCTCGGCACAACAACCATACCGCCGGGGTGCTGACCTGTGGTTCTCTTAACACCCGTACAACCAATTGCAAGACGCTTTTCCTCAGCCTTGTGCATTACAAGACCTCGTTCCTGTGCAAACTTCTTAACGAAGCCGAGTGCTGTTTTTTCGGCTACGGTAGAAATTGTTCCCGCTTTGAACACATTATTCTTACCGAAGAGCTCTTCCGTGTAACGGTGAGATTTTGACTGATACTCACCGCTGAAGTTAAGGTCGATATCAGGCACTTTGTCGCCTTTAAAGCCAAGAAATGTTTCAAACGGAATTTCGTGACCGTCCTGATCCATAAGAGTACCGCATTCGGGACAGTTTTTTGGGGGCATATCAAAGCCTGAGCCGTAACTGCCGTCTGTGATGAACTCGCTGTGTTTGCAGTTTGGACATACATAGTGCGGACAAAGCGGATTAACCTCCGAAATACCGGACATAGTAGCTACGAAAGAAGAACCTACCGATCCTCGTGAACCGACAAGATATCCGTGTGCCTCACTGTCTGCAACAAGCTTTTGCGCAGTCATATAAAGCACCGAGAATCCGTAGGTTGTGATTGAATTAAGTTCCTTGTCAAGTCTTGCCTTTACGATTTCAGGCAATGGATCACCGTATTTCTCTTTTGCTCTTTTCCATGTAATGTCAATAAGCTGTTCCTGTGCGCCCTCAATGTTAGGCGGGAATGTACCCTTTGGAATAGGTCTGATATATTCGCACATATCGGCGATTTTATTGGGATTTTCTACTACATACTCATAGGCTTTATCCTTGCCGAGCCATTCAAATTCCTTGAGCATTTCAGCAGTTGTTCTGAAATAAAGCGGAGCTTGCTGTTCGGCATCTTTAAAGCCCTGACCAGCCATAAGAATTTTTCTGAATTCGGAATCTGTCGGATCCATAAAGTGGACATCGCAGGTTGCGCATACAGGCTTGCCGAGTTCTTTTGCAAGCTTAATTATTGTACGGTCAATTTCATGAAGTTCGTCAACAGAATTAAATCTGCCGTCACGAATCATAAAGCTGTTATTGCCTGCAGGCTGAATTTCAAGATAATCATAGAATGACGCAATCTGTTTGAGTTCGCCCCACGGCTTACCCTCAAGAATTGCCATGTAAAGCTGACCTGCACAACAAGCTGAGCCGATTATGAGTCCCTCTCTGTACTTCACAAGCTCGCTTTTCGGAATTCTCGGCTTTTTATAGAAATAATTAAGATGACTGTAAGAAATAAGTCTGTAAAGATTTTTAAGACCTGTTTTATTCTTTACAAGAATAATCTGATGATAGGTCGGAAGCTTTTTAAAATCTCCGCCTGCTATCTTTGTATTAATGTCGTTTGTTTTTGTTATACCGTAATCATCTGTAAGTCGCTGACAGAGATTTATAAAAATTCTCGCAAGCATTTCGGCATCATCGGTTGCTCTGTGATGATTGAAGTCGCCGAGCCTTAAAAATTTTGCAACCGTATCAAGCTTGCAGTTCTTGATATCTGTAAGAATCGCTCTTGAAATTGCAACCGTGTCGATTGAAGTATAGTTATATTCCCTGCCCATATCTTCACAGGCTTTTGCTATGAAGGATGTATCAAATGGAGCATTGTGAGCAACAAGCACATTGTCACCGGCAAATTCAAGAAATGCACCAACCGCCTCGCTCTGTGACGGAGCGTCCTTTACCATATCATCGGTAATGCCTGTAAGCTGAGTGATTTTCTGCGGAATCGGCATTTCGGGATTTGCAAAGGTTGAAAAAGTATCGGTGATGACACCGTTTTCAACCTTGACTGCGCCGATTTCGGTAATCTTGTCACGGGCGGCTGAAAGGCCTGTTGTTTCTATATCAAAGCAGATGAATGTGCCGTCAAAACCTGTGTCGGCATCACCTTTTACAGACTCTACAAGGTCATCCATAAAGTAAGCCTCAACACCGTAGATGATTTTAATTTTCTCTTCGTCTTTGTTGATTTTATCTGCGGCTTTCATTGCGTCGGGAAAAGCCTGTGCGACACCGTGGTCAGTAATTGCAACGGCTTTGTGTCCCCACTGATAAGCACGGTTTACAAGGTCACCTGCCGATGTTACGGCATCCATCTGCGACATATTTGTATGCATATGGAGTTCAACACGCTTTTTCTCGGCATTATCTACTACTTTTACTTTTTGAGCCGTACCGATTGAACGGGCATTTACAACAAGTTCGCCTGCATATTTATCGTACTCAACATCACCCTGAACAACGATTGTATCGCCTTTTTTGATATTATCAATTACGGCTGATTCCTTGATTGAATTGAATACTTTAGCTGTTGTTGAACCCGTATAATCGGTTATGTCGATTGTGAAAATATTTTTGTCACCGCTTTTAGTGACTTTCTTTTCAATATCAAATACATCGCCCCACACAACAATTCTTCCCGAATCACCTGAGATTGAAGAAATGGGAATCATTTTTCCCCTGATTGAACGACCGTATAACGGACGGATTGATGACTGAATAATCTGCGGTGTTGCAAACTTGCCCTCACGAACTTCAATTTCCACAGTAGTGTTTTCAGCGTGTTTTTCTTCTCTCTTTTCTGCTGTTTCAACCTCTTCCTGATAGAATTCAGCGGCTTTCTGAAGATTTTCTCGGTTGATTTTCTCCTGAGCATCCTGAATAGCGGCTTTGTATTCTTCGCTGTTTTCTTCAACCTCAAAGGTTCCGGTATAATTAACGGAAATGTAAAGATTGAATTCTTCCGAAACGAGTTTTATAAGTGCTTTGTCAAAGCCTTTACTGTCAAGGAGAGTTTTTCCGCCGTTAAGAAGATTTATCGTAAGCGTATTGTTTTCAAACCTAACCTCAGCATTGTTGAGAGTTCCGTTAATACTCGGAATATCTCGCTTTAAGGCTGCGTATAGCTGAGGAAAATAATCAGCGGAAAACAACTCTGTCGGAAAATGCGGTTTTATTACAGTATGATACGCAAGTGTCTTGGTAATCAGCTTTTCCGTGTCAAAAAGCGTATTACGCTCAACGAGCCCGTTGAATTTTACTGCTAAAGTAATCAAACGGGCTTGTTTGTTAATATTAAGTTGTGTCAGTTCTCCCTGTGAAATCTGTTGCGGCAGATTAATGCCGAATTGGGAGTCAAAGACTTCTCCTAATGTTTTCATATATGTCCTTCTGTTATATTACAGCAAATGTCTTTTGACTGCTGATAGAGTTATAATTTTTCTACTTCTTCCAAAAGTGCGTCAACGAGTTTATCTTCCGGAACTTTGCGAAGAATTTCGCCTTTTTTGAATACAAGACCGCAACCGTCACCGCCTGCGATGCCGATATCAGCTTCTCTTGCCTCTCCGGGACCGTTTACAACGCAACCCATTACCGCTACTTTGATATTCTTTTTACAGTTTCTGAGTTTATCTTCAACCTCGTTTGCAATCTTCACAAGGTCAATTCTTGTTCTTCCGCAAGTCGGACACGAAACAAATTGAACTCCGTCTTTCTCAATATCAAGAGCCTTGAGAATATCATGAGCGGCGTAAACTTCCTTTACAGGATCGGCTGTGAGGGAAACTCTGATTGTATCGCCGATACCATGGAGCAGTAATGCACCGATTCCGGCAGAAGATTTGATAATACCCATTCTTTCTGTTCCTGCCTCTGTAACACCGAGGTGAAGCGGATAGTCACACCTTTCTGCGGCAAGCTCATAGGCTTTAATCATAGTAGAAACGGTTGAACTTTTCATTGAAAGAACAATATCGTTGAAATCAAATTTTTCAAGAAGTGATGCATGGTACAAGGCACTGTCGCAAAGTGCCTCGGGTGTGGGATGACCGTATTTTGCAAGAATTTCCTTTTCAAGCGAACCTGAATTAACACCGATTCTTATCGGAATGCCACGCTGTCGGCAAGCGTCTGCCACCGCCTTTACCCTATCGTCTGATCCGATGTTACCCGGATTGATACGGATTTTGTCGATGCCTGCCGCACATGCCTCAAGCGCAAGCTTATAGTCAAAATGGATATCGGCTACAATCGGGACGCTTACAGCCTCTTTGAGGGCAGGAATAAGCTTTACTGCATCTTTATTAGGAATAGCTGCACGAATAATTTCGCAACCGGCCTCTTCAAGCTCTTTTGCCTGTCTTACAGAACCCTCAATATCGGTTGAGGGAATGTTGAGCATTGACTGAACGCTTACTTTAGCACCGCCGCCGATTTTTACATTGCCGGCAGTTACCTGAATTTTACTTCCCATAAAATTTCCTCCGTTTGTCTACATTCCGGGGAATGTTCCCGTTACAAGCTGGAACACATCTTTCACCGAAATAATAAGCATAAATGCAAGCAACAGAACAAGACCGACTGTATTCACAATCTGTTCTGCCTTTCTCGGAATTGGCTTTTTGAATATCCATTCAATCAGCAGGAATAAGAATCTTCCGCCGTCAAGCGCCGGGAACGGCAGCATATTTACAATTCCGAGGTTTACCGTAATGAGTATCATTACAAAAAGAATGTTATTGACTGCATCTCCGAAGCCTGTTTGAAGTCCCATTGATGCAACCTGAGTGACAGCTGTAGCAATACCAACAGGACCTGACATATCATTGAATGTAAATCTGCCCTGAACAAGCCACACAAGAGATGTCCACACGGTTTTTGCCATTGAACAGGTCTGTGTGAATGTTTCACCAAGGACAGTACCGACATTTTTCTCAATCGGTTCAACTGCAAAGTCAAACGCAACAGTAGGTTTGTTTTCCTTTTCGGCATCTTCATCAGCGTAATAGGTGAAAAACTGTACATTTTCAAGTGTTATTTCTTTGCCGTCACGAACAACTTTTACATCACCCATGAATCTCGGTCTTGATGTAGTTGTGTCTATTTCGGGTGTTTTATACTTTGACATATCATATGATTTGTCAAGTGCATAAATTGACTTGCAAGTTTCATCAAGAAGTTTTTTAGCCTCGTCTTTGCTTGCAGCCTTATTTATTTTTGAACAACCCTCAGAAAGAGCATTGTAGTATTTTTGAAGTTCATCCTTTGAAAGAGACTCGTCTTTTGCATACTTATTATATACACCGCAAGCGGCAGATGTTGCTCTTTCTTTGTATACCTCAAGTGTATTGCCTTCTACTGTTTCATATGGAAGAGTTGAGATTGCAAACTGCAAATCTCGTGAATTCCAAATCGAATAACCGTTCACTTCAACAATTTTATCCCCTGTTTGTAAACCTGTGTTTGCAGTAAATGCATTGGGTTGAAACTGAGATATTGTAGTTGAACTGTAGCTGTCAGCCTGAACGGTAAAAGCAAACATCATAACAAAGCCGAGAAGAATATTCATAACCGCACCTGCGATTATGATAATCATTCTCTTCCAAACTTTTGCGTTATTAAAAGCACCTTTTTCTTCACTGTCTTCATCCTCTCCTTCCATGGCACAGTAACCGCCTATAGGAAAAAGACGAAGCGAGTATCTTGTTTCGCCTTTAACAAAACTGATTATTTTCGGTCCCATACCGAGTGCAAATTCATTTACCTTTACACCCGAAAGCTTTGCGGTAATAAAATGACCGAATTCGTGAGAAAAAATTATAAGCTCAAAAAGTAATATTCCTATTACAATGAGAGCAGCAACTGTTAAAATTTGCATTAAAATAAATCAACTCCAAAATATTCATTGCCGTTGCAAAGACAGCATTGAAAAATATTACCGCAAATTATAGCTTAGAGAGTACATACTCTCTTGCAAGTTTATCTGCCTTTAACACATCATCAACGCATAAAGGCTCAAAATTGTCTATGTTATCAATTGCACCCATAACAAGGTCACCGATTTCAAGAAAAGTGATTTTACCTTCTCTGAAAAGTCGGTTAGCCTCCTCATTAGCACCGTTGGCAATTGCTGTTGCAACGCCTCCGAGTGAAAGAGCTTTTTTACAGGCTCTCAAACATTTGAAAGTATCATAGTCAGGTTCAAAGAAAGTCATTTTGCCGATTTGAGCAAGACTTAATTCACCGACAGGTGACTCATATCTTTCCGGATATGTAATTGCGTACTGTATCGGAATCCTCATATCGGGGAGTCCAAGCTGTGCAATTACGGAATTATCTACATATTCTATGAGAGAATGTATGATACTTTCACGATGAACAACAACATCAATGTTCTCGGGCTGAACATCAAAAAGCCATCTCGCCTCAATGATTTCAAGACCTTTGTTCATCATTGTAGCAGAGTCGATGGTTATTTTTGCACCCATACTCCAATTTGGATGATTGAGAGCCTCATTAACTGTTACATTCTTTAAATCTTCGACTGTTTTACCAAAGAACGGGCCGCCGGATGCTGTAAGAATGAGCTTTTTAAGCATTTTCTTTTCAGGCATTCCCTGCAGACATTGGAAGATAGCGGAATGTTCACTGTCAACGGGAAGAAGCTTTACACCGTTCTTCTTTACCGCATCACATACAAGCTTACCACCTGTTACAAGCGTTTCCTTGTTTGCAAAAGCAATATCTTTTTTAGCGTTTGCCGCTGCAAGTGTAGGCTTTAAGCCTACCATTCCGACAACCGAATTTACAATAAGGTCGGCATTCTCAAGCGTTGCCGCCTCAATAAGTCCGTCCATACCGCTTAAAACACGGGTGTTTGTATCTTTTATGTTATCTTTGAATTCTTTGGCTTTTTCTTCGTTAAAAACCACTGCAAGTTCAGGTTTGTATTTTCTTACCTGTTCTTCAAGCAGCTTTATATTTGTTGACGCCGTGAGTGCGGAAACTTTTAAATTAAGTTTATCTGCAACATCAAGCGTCTGAGTTCCGATTGAACCCGTCGATCCGAGAATTGAAAGTGAATTTACCATTTTAGTTTACCCCACTGTTATGAAAGGTATGAATTGATTGATTGCCACAAGAACAGGGGCAGTAAATATTATGCTGTCAAACCTGTCAAGCATTCCGCCGTGACCGGGGAAAATTGAACCGTAGTCCTTGATTCCGTAATTTCTTTTGATAAGTGAAAAACTTAAATCACCGAGAATTGAAACAGGAGCGTCAATTACACCGAGAAGAATCAATGCCCAAAAGTTGACGTTAGCGTCCGGCATAACCAAAAATTTGAACACAAGTCCGATAATTACTGCTGTGAGGTCGCAGAAAAGTATTCCGCCGATTGCGCCCTCAACAGTCTTTTTAGGGCTGATTTTCGGGCAAAGTTTGTGCTTGCCGAACGATGCTCCGATAAAAAAGCCGCCTGCGTCTGCCATCCACGGTAATGCGAAAATACATATATAGCAGAAAGTAATTGATACAGATGATGCACAGGCAATCGGTACGGCACTCATTCCGAAAGAAATTAAAAAAGTTCCGAACACTGAATATGCAACATCGGCATAGTTTGTCTTTTCGTGTTTAAAAATCATTACGGCAAAGACTGTCAGTATAAAAGCAAAAATCAAAACATACAGATACTTTGTCGTAACTAAAACCGAAAGCAGAAAAGCAAACAGCATACAAGGTATTGAAAGGTGAAATTTATAAAGCATCTTTCTTGCATGAAGGTACTCGCCTGTCATAAATGCCGAGAATGCTCCTATGACTATGCCTACAAATGGGTGCCAAAGTTCCGAAACAAACAGAACGATCAGCAGTATTGGTATTCCTATTACGGCTGTCAGCAGCCGTGGCTTGAGGGATTTCATTTTATATCAACTCTCATCAGACTCCACCGTATCTTCTGTTTCTGGAGGAGTATATTTTTAACGCTTCGTCAAGGTCTGATTTCTGAAAATCAGGCCAAAGCTTGTTCATTATAACAAATTCCGTGTAGGCTGACTGCCACAAAAGGAAATTTGAAATTCTGTATTCACCGCTCGGTCTGATAATAAGGTCGGGATCGGGCTGACCTGCGGTATAAAGATAATTTGAAAAAAGATTTTCTGTTATGTCATCGGAAGAAATTTTTCCGTTTCTGACATCCTCGGAAATGTTTCTAACGGCTCTGACAATTTCGTCACGACTGCCGTAATTCATAGCTATATTGAGGACCATACCGTCACGGTCTTTTGAGCTCTCCTCGTTTTCAATCATAAGCTCACGAAGCTCGTCATTAAAACCCGACTTGTCACCGATGAATTTTACCACAATACTGTCATCCTTAAAATCTTCAAGTGCTTCATTAAGATATGATTTAAAAAGCGACATTAGTGCATCAACTTCCTCCTGCGGTCTTTTCCAGTTTTCGGTTGAAAAAGCATATACGGTAAGGTACTTTATTCCGATATCGGAACAGTATCTTGTTATGGTTCTGAAAGTTTTAGCACCCTGACGGTGACCTGCTTTTCTCGGAAGTCCTCTTTTCTTTGCCCAACGGCCGTTGCCGTCCATAATAATTCCGATATGTGAAGGCAGATTGAGGTCTGTAACCCCAACCTGCTCATCTTTTTTCTTTGAGAAAAAAGCCATATTACATCTCCAAAATTTCTTTCTGCTTTACTGCAGAAATGCTCTCAACTTCTTTGACATACTTATCTGTAAGATCCTGAGCTTTCTTTTCGCCCTGCTTGAGATCGTCCTCTGTAAGCTCGCCGTCCTTCTTCATAGCTTTAAGCTTGTCGATAAGTTCGCGGCGGACATTACGAATCTGAATCTTTGTTTCCTCAGCAATCTTCTGAACATCTTTTACGATTTCTTTTCTTCTGTCCTCTGTGAGAGGCGGGAAAATAAGACGAATAATCTTACCGTCATTCTGTGGGTTGATGCCGATATCGGAAGTCTGGATAGCCTTTTCAATCTGTCTTAATACAGACGCATCCCATGGCTGAATGGTAAGAGTTCTTGCCTCTGTAACAGATACTGCGGCAAGCTGATTTACGGGTGTGGGTGCGCCGTAATAGTCAACCTTTACCTTATCAAGAACTGCGGGATTTGCTCTGCCTGCTCTGATTTCTGAAAATTCCGTGCGCATATGCTCAAGTCGTCTGTCCATACTTTCGCCGGCTTTTTTTAACTGTGTCTGCATATTTATGCCTCCTGTGTAATAATTATTGTTAAAAAGTCAGTAAATAATTCAAATTAATTGTTGGCTGTTACGATTGTACCGATGTTTTCACCGCATACAGCTTTGTAGATATTTTCGGGATCTTCAATACTGAATACAAGAATCGGAAGATTATTGTCCTTGCAAAGCGATGCCGCTGTGCTGTCCATAACAGCGAGATCCTTGTTAAGAACATCATGGAAAGAAATTGTATCGTATTTCTTTGCATTTGGGTTTTTCTTGGGATCGCTGTCATATACACCGTCAACCATAGTAGCCTTCATTACGATATCAGCCTCAATTTCTGCCGCACGAAGAGCCGCTGCTGTGTCTGTGCTGAAGAACGGGTTGCCTGTTCCGCAACCGAATACTACTACTCTGCCCTTCTGAAGGTGAAGAACTGCTTTGTTTCTGATGTACGGCTCTGCAATCTGATGCATAGCGATAGCTGTCTGTACACGAACATTAACTCCAAGCTGTTCGAGTGCATCACAAACACCGAGTGCATTGATTGTTGTTGCAAGCATACCCATATGGTCGGCTCTTGTTCTGTCCATTTCGCCTGAGCTTCTGCCACGCCAGAAGTTGCCGCCGCCTACTACGATGCCGACTTCTACGCCTGCGTCAACACATTCTTTAATAGGCTTGCAGATTTTGAGAACAGTTTCAAAATCAATTCCGTGTTTCATTTCGCCTGCAAGTGATTCGCCTGAAAGTTTTAATAATACTCTTTTATATTTTGGTTTCATACATAACACCCCATGGTAATTTATAATTACTAATATAATACAATATCTTGTAGGGTTTGTAAAGGTTTAGTGGCAGTTTTTTGAATAAATAACCGAAAGCTGAATGGTTATGTCATATGAAATGCTAAAAAATTATTAAAAATAACCGTAAATGCACTGTATGTGCTAACTCTTCACTGTAAATCCGTTGACAACAAATCTTGCCATACGATACAATTATATATATGAAAAACAACACCTTTTATTAAGAAAAACAGGTCAAAAAAATAACGCTGAACCTAAAATAAAGTTCAGCGTTTATGGCGGAGAGAAGGGGATTCGAACCCCTGATACGGTGTTCACCGTATACATGATTTCCAATCATGCTCCTTCGGCCAGCTCGGACATCTCTCCAAACGACCTGTTTATTATATCAAATGAAATCAGAAAAATCAAGTGAGATTTTGAAATATTTTAATTTTATGTGGCGAACTATGAAAAAACTATTTTCTATTATTCTAATTTTAGTAGCTTTATTGCAAATATCTTTAACAAGTGCATTTGCAACCGCAAGCGTAAGTTTTGAAATGCAGAATGCAGATATGAAGCCGAACAGACTGTTCAGTGTTGCACTTTCCGCAAATTCCGGCAATCGACTTTCTGCCGCAACATTTGAATTTACATATGATGCCGATTATATCGAATTCAGAAAGGTTAAAGCAGTGAATAACGGCTCAAAAATTCAGGTCAACAAGAAAAGCGGCAAGGTTAAAGTTGTTTTTCTTAATTCTGAAGGACAAAATATTTCGGGCGGAAGCGATGTCTTAACGCTTGATTTCAAAACAATAAAAGAAGGTACTGCGTATATTGACTACACGGTGAATCAATGTGTTGATTCCGATGTGAACTTTATGGATGTTGGAAGTTGCACTGCATCGTGTATCAGAATATATAAAAATGCATCCGGAACGGTTAGCGGCGGAAGTTCCTCGTCAAGCAATAAAAACAGCACGCAAGCTACAGGAAAGGGCGGTAAAAGTAAACACCCGACCGAACCTACAACTGTCAATGCCTCAGATGACGAATATATTGATTACAATCCCATTAAAGATAGGCAAATAAAATTTTTCCTTGCCGGCATGGGCATAACTGCGGGATGCTTGGCTATATTGGCTGTTGCATATGCAATCGGTAAAAAATCAGCTCAGAAGAAAGCTGAAAAAGAGAAAAATCACAATGACAATACTCTTGAAAACAAGACTTCCGATGATTAATTCGGGAGTCTTTTACTTTGCCCTTCTTCCCTGTGTGATATCACGCTTTGCAAATTCACGGTCGATTGAGTTTAAAACACGCTTTTTATCGGCACTCCACATGGGTGCAATGAGCAGTTTTTTATCCCCGTCACCTGTTAAACGGTGAATTACAACATTTTCAGGTAACACTTCAACGCAATCGCAAAGAATATCAATATAATCTTCCATTGAAAGCACATCAAATTTTCCGCTTTCATAGTCATCACACAAGTCTGTGTTTTTTAAAACATGCAACAACTGCAGTTTGATTCCGTCGGTTTTACTGCCTGCATATTTTACAGATTCAAGCATCATTTCTTTAGATTCGTTCGGAAGTCCCAAAATAATGTGTGTAATTACATTGATTCCGATTTTATGAAGATTTTCTGTAGCTGAGTCATAAACGGATAGCGGATACATTCTTCTTATATAATCTGCCGATTTTTCATGAATGGTCTGCAATCCGAGTTCTACCCAGACAGGTTTTATCTTGTTCAGTTTTTCAAGAAGACCTAACACATTATTTCCCAGGCAATCGGGACGGGTTGCAATTGAAAGAGCAACAATGTCGGGTTCTGAAATTGCATCTGTAAATATTTTTTCAAGATATTCAACAGGCGCATAGGTATTTGTGAACGGCTGAAAGTATGCAATAAACTTTTTACAGTCGGATTTCTTTTTTATTCGCAGTTTAGCCTGATCGATTTGTCCGTGAACAGGAAGAAGTGCATCGGAGGCAAATTCTCCGGAGCCTCCCCTGCTGCAAAAAATACAGCCCCTTGTTCCGAGGGTTCCGTCACGATTCGGACAGGTCATATTACCATTCAGCGAAATTTTGTACACCTTTTCACCGAATGTATTTTTGAGATACTTATTAAGGGAGTAGTAATTCATAATAAAACACCTGATAAATTAAAAAGGTCGGCAGAAAAGCCGACCTTTGTGTCTTTCGACATATTAGAGAGGAAATCTATGAAAAGTTCTTGTAAGCATTATCTATGTGAAGTTAAAGTGTTTTTTATTTATCTTTAACTTACAAGCATATAATAACTGTCTTATGTGACAGAAAATTGAACGCTTGTGTAAAGTAATGTGAAAGTTTAAAAAGATTATGAGAACTTTCTGATATATTCAAGAAACTTTGCATAGAGCTTGTCCTCAAGCTCTTCAAGAGTATCATCTATACCGCCGTTAAAAAACATTTTATTGTGCTTTGAAAGTGAAAGGTATGCACCAATCATACTCTTTCTGACTTCATCCTGCAAATCCTCTCCGAGTTCATTGCCGCAGGAAAGTCCGAGAAAGATATTGCCGTCAACAAGCTGTGACGCAACAGCTGCATTTTTCAATTCAAAAGAATTGAATTTGCCAAGTCCGGTTGCAAACTCACGGAGCGAGAACTCCTCTTCACCTTTCTTGTATTTTTTTTGTTTTTCTGAAATTTCATTTTCACATACTTCAAGCGAAAAGTTTCCGCCGGTAATATATTCGTGCATATAATCCGGATTTATAGCAAGGACATTGTAAAGTCGCATTGAGTTCACGGCTGTTTCAAGACAGGAAAATGATGCAAACTGCATATTGCTGTCATTCAGCTTGATGAAACTGTACATATTCTGAAAAACAGACTTGTTGACTACAAGCAAAACAAGTCTTTCGCTCTCACGCACATCTGACAAAAGAGGGCTTGTCAGGTACGACATGGTGAATTTATACGACTTATTTACATAGTCACTCAATAAATCCAAAAATCCGTTTAAAAAATCATTTTCTCGTATTGTAAATTCAAACATATATTCACCTATCTAAACAATTCCATATCTGCGTTGTAGAGGTCATTCCTTGTGATGTCGATATCACAGGAAACCAAAAAACGGTTTTCGAAAGCCGATATAAGCAGATTCGGATTCACATTATCGGAGCTGCCTGCCGACAAAACAACATCAAGTTCTGCAAAGTCGAACTTCTCGGTTACTTCAAAGCTCTTTATGCCTTGCTTTATGTCAACGGTTTTTATGCCTTTTTTAGATTTCTTTTCAACTTCAATACTTTCGCTTGTCAGCAGTTCATTGAGTTGTTCGCATACTGTACAGGAGTTTTCACCGTCACAGGAAATCTTGATTGTAAATGATGCAAAAGCAATCTTTCCGGCTTTCATAACGGGTTCCGTTACATCAAACACACGAAGTCCTCTCGGCAGACATCCGTTAAGCCTTGAGATGATTTCTTCAAACGGAAAGCTTTCATCCTCAAGCTTGACATCCATACATTCGTTTACACCCCTGAAACCAAGCGAAAGCGGCAACGGAAATGTTGCAAACGGATGCGGGTTAAATCCTTCTGTATGCCAAATAGGGATTTTGCTCTTGTGCAATGCACGGAGCATACATCGATTGAGGTCAAGGTGCGAAATATAGCGACATTCAAAATCTTTTTTAAACCATATTCTTACGCTTTTCAAAACACACACCCTTTCCGTATTTAGCCGCACCGCAGTTGTTGCATTTCAGTCTGCAATGCGGTGTTGTTGTATCTGCGTACGCTTTTTTACATTCTCTGATAAGGAAATCCTTAGTTACACCGTAGTCGATATGATCCCACGGAAGAATTTCATCAAAACTTCTATGTCTGTTTGCATAAAATGACGGATCAACACCGCATTCATCAAAGAGTTCAAGCCACTTTTCAAGGCTGAAACAATCATTCCAACCGTCAAAATGAAAGCCTCTTTCACATGCAAGCTCCATAACCTTACAAAGTTTTCTGTCACCCCTTGCAAATACTGCTTCAAGGTAGCTTGTATCGGCATCGTGATAGTTAAACTGAATTTTTCTTGTTGTAATACTATCCTTAATGTGCTGTTGCTTTTCATGAAGAACAGGGATTGTATCCTGCGGTTCCCATTGAAACGGTGTGAACGGTTTTGGTACAAAAGAGGATGCAGACACGGTTACACGCACCGACTTGCCCTTTGGCTTTTCGGGACATTTGTAATATGCATCAACTACAGACTGACCAAGGCCGGCAATTGCGGCGACATCGTCCATTGTTTCAGTAGGCAGACCAATCATAAAATAGAGTTTTACCGTAGTCCAGCCGCCTGCAAATGCAGTTGTGCAAGTCTGCAAAAGTTCATCTTCACGAACATTTTTATTGATAACATCACGCATACGCTGACTGCCTGCCTCCGGAGCAAAGGTAAGTCCGCTCTTGCGTACGGTTTTAATCTTATTCATAATGTCATCTGTAAAGCCGTCAACACGCAGTGACGGAAGTGAAATGCTGACTTTTTCGTCTTTGCTCCACTCATTCAGCTTGTCAAGTAACGGTACAATCTGACTGTAGTCACTTGAACTGAGTGAAGATAGCGAAACTTCATCGTAACCCGTGTTATCACATAATGCTCTGCATTGTTTATTTATAGTTTCGGGAGATTTTTCACGGACCGGACGGTAAATCATGCCCGCCTGACAGAAACGGCAGCCTCTTATACAGCCACGGAAAATTTCCTGAACCGCTCTGTCATGAACTATCTCAACGAGCGGAACTACAAAATTATCAGGATAGAACGACTTGTCCATATCAAGCATAATACGCTTGTGGATTTTAGCGGGAGCATCTCCTTTTGGAGTGAATGCCTTGATTGTGCCGTCCTCGTTATATGTTACATCATAGAGTGCAGGAACATATACACCCTCAATTTTAGATGAGAGTTCAAGAAACTCCTGTTTTGATTTACCCTCGGCTCTGCACTTTCTGAAAAGTTCAATAACCTCAAGGTCAACCTCTTCGCCCTCACCGATGAAGAAAATATCGACAAAATCTGCAATCGGCTCGGGGTTGCAGGCACACGGTCCGCCTGCAACTACTATGTTTTTAAGTTCTTTTCTGTCACAGCTTTTAATTGGCACACCCGAAAGCCTGAGCATATTGAGCATATTTGTAAAGCTGAGTTCATACTGGAGAGTGAAACCGATAAAGTCAAAATCGGACACGGGATCTCCGCTTTCAAGCGCATAAAGCGGAATATTGTGTTTTATCATCTCTTCTTCCATATCAACCCATGGGGCAAAAACTCTTTCGCACCAAATGTACGGCACAGCGTTCATAAGACTGTAAAGAATTTTCATTCCGAGATGGGACATACCTACTTCATAGGTATCGGGAAAGCAGAAAGCAAATCTGCAATCTACTTTCTTTTTATCCTTGATTACTTCGTTGAGTTCACCGCCGACATATCTTCCCGGCTTTTGAACTTTCAGAAGTAATTTTTCAACTTCTTTGCTGACCATAGAAATCCTCCGTCAGTAGTACCTGTTGTTTTTACATAAAAGTGACGCAATGAGATAAGAACACACAAACAACAGCGAAAAATTATATTTTGAATTTAGCAAAAGCATAAAGCCGAGTACCGTCAGCGGAAAAAGGATTATAACAGCAGTTATATTTATGATTTTTTCAGCTGATTTTTCCGAGAATTTTCTGCACAGAATAACATACATAAGCTGTCCGCCGTCAAGCGACATAACCGGCAGCATATTAAAAAGTCCCGTGCAAAGGTTCGCCATAGCAATCGGCAATAAAAACTCACTATTACATAAGTATAACAGATAAAACAGAATAAAACAAATGAAATTGACTAAAGGTCCGAAAAAAATTATAAAAATGTTCTGACGGTTTGTGTTTAACTCCCTTGAAGAGTTGGTAATCTTGATTTCAAACAGCGAAATTTTGATTTTATCAGGCGGAGATTTGCAAATGAGCATTGCAAAAAGATGACCGCACTCATGAATAAACACAGCCATAACGCAACATAGAAATCCTAAAAATATATTCAGTATCACACATATTGCTCCAAGACAAACGAGTGAATACGAAACCGTAAAATCAATGTTCAGCAGACGAAACTTCATCGCTTGTTGCAGTAAACAGGTTTGATAAATCTATTTTATTATCGCCCGTATCAAAAACAACGGATTTTTCAAGATTTGAATAGTACCATTCCCGTGTTGCAGCATAGACCTCACCACCGAATAAATTAAGCAAAAAAGCAGCAAGAGCTATAAGGATACAACACACAAGCTGAATCGTTATCACAAGCTGTTTCGGAGAATTTTTCTTTTCATCACTATTTTCAGCCGATAAAGAGTTCACATCCTTCTCATCTGAATCAAGCTCCTCCGATACCTTCGGGTATTCCGAATATGAAACAGATTTCCAGTCATCGTCATATGTAATGGTATTTCTGTTATCATTATTTTCTGTCAAAAAAATCACCTCAATGCAATATATGCAATGAGGTGAACAAATTTAACTGTGTCATTCAATCTTTTGGTCAAGTCTTTTAAAATCGCCTTTTGTAAGGTTGACAAAAAATGCAATTGCAAGCATTAACGAGAAAAATTCCGCAATCGGGAAAGCATACCATACGGCTGTATAATCAAACACCATAGAAAGCACCCACGCAATCGGAAGAATGAGTACAAGCTGACGACAGAATGACATAATAAGACTGCGCAGTCCCTTTCCGACTGCCTGAAAAAGTGTTGTAAAGATAATGCCGGCAGCAGCAGGAATAAAGCAAAGGCTGATGATTCTGAATGCAGGGACACCGATATCCATAATATCCTGTGTGCCGCCAAACATAGCAATAAGCTGTTCGGGGATTGTCCACATAAGAATTGTGCCGACCGCCATAATAATTACGCCAATGATGATGCCGCGCTTTAAAGCGGAATACATTCTCTTTTTCTTTCTTGCGCCGTAGTTATAACCGATAATCGGCATTACGCCCTGATTGAGTCCGAAACAAGGCATGAATACAAAGCTCTGTAATTTATAATATATACCGAGAACAGTAACGGCAGCCTCCGAAACAGCAAGAATTGCGTTGAGTCCGATAATCATAACCGAACCGATTGACTGCATAATTACTGACGGAAAGCCTACAACATAGATAGATTTTAATGTGGAACCGTTCAATTTGAAATGTTTGAACGAAACTTTAACTTCGTTATTCTTAAAGAAAAGAATGCAAAGGCAGAAAGCCATACCGCAAAATTGACCGAATACAGTAGCAATTGCCGCACCGAGAACGCCCATTTCAGGGAAAATTCCTATACCGAAAATCAGGAGCGGATCAAAAATAATATTTACAATTGCACCGAAAAGCTGGGATAACATCGGGAATATCATATTACCTGTTGCCTGAAGCGTTTTTTCAACCATAATCTGTACAATTGAAAAGAACGAGAAGCAAAGTACAACCGTCAGATACTGGATTCCGTAATTTAGAATAGCCTCATTCTGCGTGTACATTGCCATAAACGGGCGAACCGCAAAAAGTCCGAGCAATAAAAAGATTACATAGTTAAAAATACAGGTTACAAGACCGTGAGTTGCTCCGTCGTTTGCCTGAACAAAATTTTTCTCACCTAATTTTCTTGAAACAAACGAGTTTACACCGACTGCCGTACCGACTGCAAACGCAATCAAAAGCATTTGCAGAGGATAAGCAAGCGAAGTTGCGGTCAGTCCGTCTGCATCATAGTTGCCGATAAAAATACTGTCAACAACATTATACATTGCCTGAATTGTCATTGAAAAAATTGCAGGCAGACTCATTGTCAGAATGAGCCTTGTCATTGGCATGGTTCCCATTTTATTTTCATGGGGCTTTACTGAATTTTCCATATTTCCCATACTGATTCCTTTCTTATTCGCATACATATAGTTAGTCGATCTTTCGTATCTTCCTGTAAATCCAAAATGCAACAAGCATTACAGCCGTACCGAGCAACACACCGAAAAAGTCAATCCACATATCGCTCACCTGTCCCGATCTTCCCTCAACCCCAAGTTGGATTGTTTCATCAACAAAACAGGTAAACAGTCCGATAGAAACGGTGTAGGGTATGAATTTTATAGGTTTGATTCGGTCAAATGAATACGCACATGAACAAAGCAATGCTCCGAGCACGGTGTATTCCGTAAAATGAGCAAGCTTTCTGATTATGTGGTCCGAAAGATTCGGCTCAATTCCGAATAATTTTAAAATTACTGTGACAAAATCAAGGACGCTTTCACTCTCTTGTGCCGACTCAACTGACGGCATTGAAGAATGAATAAACGCAAATGCAATCACTGACGCGGTCAAAACAAACATAATTATTCTGAATCGCATTGAACAGGAATTCGTTTTCATCAAATCACTCCAAAATATATTTTACAGATTATTCAGTCAATGTCAACTTTTGAATAATTATTTATCATAATGTATAAATAAATCAAATTTTAAGGCTTTATTATGGAAGATTTTATCTTGCTCAAATATTGAAAAAAACTTTTAAATCTGTTATACTTATCAGGTATTGGCAAAATATAATTTCTAAGGAGCAAATATGTGGTATTTAATAGTATTTTTTATTTCAATGGTTCCGATAGTAGAAATCAGAGGTGCTGTGCCTGTTGCGGTTGCAAATGACTTAAATCTTTTTTGGACATATGTAATCTGCATTTTAGGCAATATGCTCCCGGTTCCGATTATCTACCTCTTTGCAAGAAAGGTTCTTGTTTGGGGTTCTGACAAGAAGTTTATCGGCAGATTCTTTTCTTTCTGTCTTGAAAAAGGCGAAAAAGGCGGCAGAAAACTTGAGGCAAAAGCAGGCAACGGAATGTTTGTTGCACTTATGCTTTTCGTAGGTATCCCTCTTCCCGGCACAGGCGCATGGACAGGAACACTTGCGGCAAGTATTCTTGACCTCGGATTTAAGAAAAGCGTTATAGCCGTTATGTGCGGTGTTGTTATCGCAGGTATTATAATGGGTATCGGTTCGGTACTTGTAGCAAACGGAATCAACTTTATTTTTGCTCCGTAAATAATTTTGGGCAGCACATCGCTGCCCTTATTTTTTGGTGAATTTATAAAATGGAAAAGAAAAATATATATGATGCAATTATAATCGGCGGCGGTGCATCGGGACTTATGTGTGCAATCACAGCAAAGAAACATGACCGTTCAAAGAAAATTGCAATAATCGAAAAAAATGACAGATTAGGCAAAAAGCTGATGTCAACAGGCAACGGCAGATGTAACCTGACAAATCACTGTATATCTCCCGATAAATATGTCGGTTCTTTCAAAAAGCAGAGTAAAAAAATTTTTGAAAGATTCAGCGGTGATGAGATGGCGAATATTTTTAAAAACTTCGGTCTTTTAAGTTTTTACGATAACGAGGGCAGATATTACCCGATAAGCAAACACGCCGCATCTGTTCTGGATGTTCTGCGCTTACAGGTTGAAACACTTGGAATAGATGTTTTCACAAAACAGAATGTCAATTCTATAAAAAAAGTTTTTAACGGTTTTAAAATTTCGTCTGATGACAGCGAAAAAAAGTACGATTTCATATGTAACAAGCTTGTGATTGCAAACGGTTCAAAAGCCGCACCTAAGCTTGGCGGAAACGCAAGTGCAATTGATTATCTTAAAAATTTCGGTCATAAGGTTGTTTCGTTCTCCCCTGCTTTATGCCCTGTTAAGATTAAAAGCGATGTTCTGAAAATATTAAAAGGTCTGAGAGTTACGGGCAAGGCACAGTTATACGGTGAACACGGTCGATTAATTAAGGAAGAAACAGGCGAAATTCAATTTACCGAGAATTCGCTGTCGGGAATTTGCGTATTCAATCTTTCATTGTTTGCTAAACCGAACGACAAAATAGTGCTTGATTTATTACCCGATTATTCGGAAGATGAGCTAATTAAAATAATCAGACAACATATATCATTGTTTTCTGATTTGCCGTGTGAACAGCTTTTGACAGGGATTTTTCAGAAGAGAATCGGACAGGCAATTCTGAAAATCAGCCGAGTTGATTTGTCAAAGATTTGTTCCAAGCTTTCAAAGGACGAAGTATCGGGAATTTGCAAAACAATAAAATCGATGTCATTTACAGTAAGCGAAAAAGAAGATTTCTCACACGCACAATGTGCTTTGGGCGGTGTTTGGGGCAAAGAGATTGACGAAAACACTATGATGAGTAAAATTGTAGAAAATCTTTTTGTATGCGGTGAGGCGATTGACCTTTGCGGTGAATGCGGAGGATTTAATCTTCATTTTGCATTTGCCGGCGGAATTATTGCAGGAGAAAATTTATGATCAGAGTGAACAATATACATTTAAGCCTTGACTACGATGACAAATCGGTTCGCAAGGCAGTTGTCCAACAGCTGAGGATTGAAGAAAAATCCATAAAAAGCTGTAAGATTTTTCGCAGATCGGTTGACGCAAGAAAAAAGGATAATATCTACTTTCTTACAACCGTTGACGCTGAACTTAATATCAACGAGGATAAAGTCTGCAAAAAGTGCGGTAACGCTCAAATTGCGAGAAAGTATGAATATAATCAGATGAAATTTGGCAATGCGCCCTCCCCCGTTGTTGTCGGAGCAGGTCCGGCTGGATTGTTTGCGGCACTTATTCTGGCAAGAAGCGGTGCAAAGCCAATTCTTATTGAAAGAGGTCGTGATGTTGACAGGAGAACTGCCGATGTGAACAGGTTCTGGACAAACGGTAAGCTTGACATTACTTCAAATGTTCAGTTTGGCGAAGGCGGTGCGGGAACATTTTCTGACGGCAAACTGAATTCAGGTACAAAAGATATAAGACAACGCAAGGTGCTTGAAGAATTTGTAAGCCACGGCGCACCTGATGAAATTCTCTATAACGCAAAACCTCATATCGGAACGGATATGCTAAAAGGAACAATAAAAAATATCCGCAACGAGATTATTGAACTCGGCGGAAGGGTTATGTTTGAAACGAAGCTTGTTTCAATGGCTTTTAGTGATAACAAGCTGAAATCTATAACCGTTGAAACGGCTAACGGCAATGAAATTATAGAAACAGACAATGTTATTCTTGCAATCGGTCACAGTGCAAGGGATACTTTTGAGATGCTTTATGATTTAAAATTGCCGATTGAGGCAAAGCCTTTCTCGGTAGGAGCAAGAATTGAACATCTTCGTCAAAAAGTTGACAAGGCACAATACGGCAGGTTTGCGGGCAATAAAAAACTCGGCTCGGCAAATTATAAGCTGAGTACGCACCTTGATAACGGACGGGGTGTGTATACATTTTGTATGTGTCCGGGAGGCAAGGTTGTCAATGCGTCAAGCGAAGAAAACAGACTTTGCACCAATGGTATGAGTGAATTTGCACGAAATGCCGAAAATTCAAATTCAGCGTTGCTTGTAGGAATAACCCCGGATGATTATGAATCCGACCATCCGCTTGCCGGAATGTATTTGCAGAGAAAGCTTGAATCAAAAGCATTCGTTGCCGGCGGTGAAAATTATAATGCACCCATACAAAGAGTTGACGATTTTCTTAATAACAGAAAATCAACTCACCTTGGTGATGTAAAGCCAAGTATCGGTCCGAATTATGAGTTTTCAAATCTGAACGAGATTTTGCCTGAATATGTCAGCACTTCTATGGCTCAGGGCATTGTGAAAATGGGCAGAATGTTACACGGATTTGATGACGGTGACGCTGTTTTGACGGGCGTTGAGAGCAGAAGCTCTTCTCCCGTCAGAATAATGAGAAAAACAGATACACTCGAAAGTGTACTTATTGAAGGACTGTATCCGTGCGGTGAAGGTGCAGGCTATGCAGGCGGAATTATCTCCGCCGCAGTTGACGGCATTAAATGTGCCGAAAAAATTATAGAAAAATCGAATAAATAAACCTCCGAAATCAATCGGATTGTGAAACGCCCCCTAAAGGTCAGAGCAAAAAACTGACTTTTAGGGGGCATATCATTGTTTAGAGGCGGTTTATTTTGTATTGTGATTTAAACAAATAACAGTACCGCCCCGACAGTAAAAATCAAAACAGCAAAATGCGCTTGATTGTGCGGGGCGGCTCTTAAATAAACTTATTAAATTTTACTCGGAGTATTTACTCCACTGTCCGTTTGAGTAAATCATATTTACATCGGGGATTTTCAAGTCACCTGTCTGTGCTGAACCGTTATTGAATATAGCATATTCTGCACCATTCGGAAGTTCAAATCTGTATGTGTTATTACCTATACTTTCCATAGCCTTGCCGGGCCAGCTCATATAAGTCGAATCTGTTGAACTCCATACATAGGCATTTACTGTTGACCAGTTTTCCGTATTATTGAAATAAACATAATTCTTCGTCTGAATTGAAGTCGGTTCGGTTGTTGGCTCTGTGACATTCGTTGTAGGCTGGGCGGGTGCAACATTTTCTGTGTAAGTACCGCAGTATGAGTCTTCAACAATAAGCTTAACGATATAAGCCTGAATCATAGTTGCGTCTTTTACAGAAATAACAGAATCCTTGTTTACATCTGCCGCAATGAGAGCCTCATCGCTTAAAGTCGATATGTTAACAATGTATCTTTGAACCTCTGTTGAATCACAGACTGTAAATGTTCCGTTTAAATCAACATCACCGATAAGAATTCTGTTTGAAGGCTCTGTTACCGGCTGTGTTGTAGCAGGCTGTGATGTGGTAGGCTGAGTTGTGGTAGGCTGAGTTGCGATTGTAGTAGGACGGACTGTCGTGGAAGGAGCTGTTGTCGGCTGAGTGGGTTTTACAGTCGAATAGTTCTGCCAAGAACCGTTGCTGTAAATTTTATTACCGTCTGCAATCCTGAGGTCATCTGTCTGACTGTCACCGTTGTTGAAGATTACATATTTTGCACCGTCAGGCACTTCAATATCAAAAATATTATTACCCTTGTCGGTCATTTTCTTGCCCGGCCACGATGTCATTTCTTTATTATCATCACTCCAGAAATATGCATTGACCTTAGACCACTTGGTTGATGAGTTATCATAAGCAACAACCTTTACGGCATTCGGGTCTACTTTTGTATATGTATATATTTCCGGATCGGATGTTGTCTTGCCGTCGCTTGCTTTTACTGTTACTGTGGTTACAGTATCGTAAGCAAGGTTTGTACCGATTGTAATTTGCTGACCGTTTGTGTAGTTTACAAATGCACCGTCATCAATTGAATACTGAGCATTTTTTGCATTCTTGCAATTGAGCGTAAGTGTGAGCTCATCTGTATTGTAGTTTGTTGAACCCGGAGTTACTGACGCTGAAGGTCCTTCGGGTTCGGCATCATAGACTACTGCTATACCTGATGAACCTATTGTACCTGAAATGGTGCTTGATGTAATTGTAAATGTATTGCCTGAAACAGCGTCTGTGTATGTACCCGGTTTTGCGTAACCGCCGCCGTTTTCTACCGATACCTCGCCGCTTCCGCTGCCTTTTACGATAACAGCACCGCCGTCTTTACGGGTAATTACAGAACAACCGTCTGACACTGTGTAGTAATCGGCTTTGCCGTCCATTGCATTATGGAACTTATTGATTTGGGCAACCTCACTGCTGGTGTAATGAGTTGAGCCTTTTTCTCCCATTTTGATACTTTCTTTGTTGGTTGAAGAAGGACGGGAAAAATAAAGAGCAGTAACTTTATTACGGCTTGCCGCAACCGCATAGGCACGGTCAATAACATTCTGACTCATTTCATTTGAAAAGCCCCAGTCTTTGTTGTTTGACCATGTATCATGGCTTTCACCCCAATAAAGAAGCTTATCGTTTGAAATGCCTTTTTCACTCCAGTTTCCGCTTGAAGTAGGAGCTTTGCCCGAATTAAACGAATCACGAAGTTCTTTACCGTAGTTACTATCTGTGACAGAAATATAATCGGTATACTCTTTCATAATGTCTTCATTGCCTGTCGAACGGTCATCGGGACCACCGAGAATTTCGCCGTAGTTATAAAGACCGTACTGTGTTACCGATTTCCAGAAATCGTCGCCCTCGCTCGGAACGCCAATGTGTTTTGCAGCGTCCCAACGAAGTCCGTCAACACCTACCGACTTGAGTTCCTGAACATAGTTGCAGACTTTTTGCTGAACATATGGATTTTCGGTTGCAATGTCCGGCATACCAATTGAGCCGTGTGTTACCTGCCAACGGTTTTTCCAGTCAATACCTCCGCCGAAGGTATGCCAATACTCGGATGGCTTTAAATCGTTGTCTATGTTGTTGTGATCGCCTCTCAAATGGTTAGCGACAACATCGACAATAATCTTAATCCCGTACTTTTCTGCCTCATCACAAAGCGACTGAAGTTCAGCCTTTGTGCCGACACCATTTGTTCCGATACTGAATGAAATTGGCTGATATAACCAATACCAAGTACCTGTTCCGTTTGGCTGTGCCGGAGAAGTCTGTATACTTGTAAATCCGGCTTTTGCAATTTTAGGCAATTCAGCCTTAATATCGTTATAAGTCCAGTCAAAACAATGTAAAATTACACCGTCCTGAATATTATCTTTGAGTTTGTACTTATTAGCCGATACGGTTGGCGAGCTTTCTGCCGCCTGAACACCGAGTGAACCGGATACAAAGGCAGATAGGCTTGCCGACAGGATGCTCACGCTCAATATTGCGCTGAGTATTTTTGATTTTGTTTTCAAATTTTTACACACCTTTCAAATTAATTTCAAAACTCTACTATGTGTCGAATCAGTCGGCTGAAACTAATCAAATTAAATCAATTTCAATAGATTTCAGCATAAAGCAAAGTACAATAAAGAGCAGCATAAATGCAATGCATTTTTTAAATTAATTGCAAATGTGCATAACATTTGTACAAATTGCTAAAATTCGACAATAATATTAAAGCACCCATAAAAGGTGCCCTAATATGCGACTGTGTCTGTAAGCCGGGTTTTGTCGTGAACAGCCATCTATCTTGGCAGACCGTTACCGAATCTGCTCGATGCCACCTCCTAAGGACACGCCGAGCAAGCGTATAATGTCCTACCACGGTGTTGCTTCAAATAGGGTTTACACGGCAGAGCAGTCTCCTGCCCTCCGGTGAGCTCTTACCTCACCTTTCCATCCTTACCATATAATGGCGGTAATTTTCTGTTGCACTATCCCTGGAGTCGCCTCCGGCGGCCGTTAGCCGTTATTATTGCTCTGTGAAGCCCGGACTTTCCTCGCACAGTACCTTTCGGCAGCTGCTCGCAGCTGTTCAACACACTCGCACATTTATTTTATACCTTTTTTGTACAAAAGTCAAATGAATTTTGTGATTTTTACTTGATATAACGGCTTTTTAGGGGTATAATGAAGGGGAATTAATTATAAGGAGTTACCGATATGGATATCAGAAAAGAATCACTCAAAAAACACTATGAGTGGAACGGTAAGATTGAAGTTGTTTCAAGAGTTCCGATTAACTCGGCTGAAGACCTCTCTCTTGCCTATACTCCGGGTGTTGCAGAACCGTGTCTTGAAATTCAGAAGGACTATGACAAGTCTTTTGAACTCACAAGAAGAAACAACCTTGTTGCCGTTGTAACCGACGGTACAGCTGTTCTCGGTCTTGGTGACATAGGTCCTGAGGCAGGTATGCCTGTTATGGAGGGCAAATGTGCGCTTTTTAAGGAATTCGGCGATGTTGACGCATTTCCTATTTGCGTAAGAAGTAAGGATGTTGACGAAATTGTAAACGCAATTTACCTTATCAGCGGTTCATTCGGCGGAATCAATCTTGAGGATATTGCCGCTCCGAGATGCTTTGAAATTGAAAAGAAGCTCAAAGAGAAGTGCGATATTCCGATTTTCCACGATGACCAGCACGGTACTGCCGTTATTGTTGCCGCAGGTCTTATCAACTCACTCAAGCTTGTTCACAAGAAGCTTGACGAAATCAAGGTTGTTATGAACGGTGCAGGTGCGGCAGGTATTGCAATTGCAAAGCACCTTCTTAATATGGGTGTAAAGGACATTACACTTTGCGACAGTAAGGGTATTATCTGCAAGGGTGATCCAAGACTTAACGCTGTTAAACAGGAAATGGCTGAAATTACTAACCTTTCTCACCTTGAAGGTTCGCTTGCAGATGCAATGAAAGGTGCTGATGTATTCCTCGGAATTTCTGCCGCAGGTTGCGTAAGCGAAGAAATGGTTAAGTCAATGGCTAAGGATCCTATTCTTTTTGCTATGGCTAATCCGACTCCTGAGATTATGCCTGACATTGCTAAAAAGGCAGGTGCGGCTGTTGTAGGTACAGGCAGAAGTGACTTTCCTAACCAGATTAACAATGTACTTGCTTTTCCGGGTATTTTCAGAGGTGCTCTCGACTGCCGTGCAAGCGATATTAACGAAGAAATGAAAGTTGCCGCATCTTTTGCAATTGCTTCACTCGTGAGCGATGAAGAGCTTAATGCAGATTATATTCTTCCCGAGGCATTTGACAAGAGAATCGGCAAAACTGTTGCTGAGGCTGTTAAAAAGGCTGCAATTGAATCAGGCGTTGCAAGAATCTGATAAAGATTTGCAAATAAATATTTTAAGAGAAAGAAAAAGAGGAAAACAATGAAAAAGACAGTTACTTTATTGGTACTGATTTCAATGCTGTTCTCTACTGTTTTTCTGTTCACCGGATGCGGTGATTCATCGGTTAAGGAAATTAAGACTGCCGATGATATCAAGGGAGCGTCCGTAGGTGTTCAGACAGGTACAACAGGCGATACTTTTGTATCTGACTATGAGGCTGACGGCACCAAGGTTATGCGTTACAGCAAAGGTGCCGACGCTATCGTAGCTCTTACACAGAATAAAATCGACTGTGTTGTAATTGACAGTGAACCGGCAAAGGAATTTGTAAAAGCAAATGCAGGACTAAAAATTCTTGATGAACCTTTTGCGGAAGAGCAGTATGCAATCTGCATTTCAAAGGAAAATCATGAACTCACCGAAAAAATCGACAAAGCTCTTGCAGAGCTTAAAGACGAGGGCGTTCTGGACAAAATCAAAAGCTATTACATAGAGGGTAATACTGATACCGTACCCTATGAATCACCTAAGGATATCAAGTATGACGGTGAACTTCATATGGCTACGAACGCTGCTTTTCCACCGTATGAATATGTTGAAGGCGGTAAAATTGTCGGTCTTGATCCGATGATGGCTACAGCAATCTGTGACAAGCTCGGTAAAAAACTTGTTATTGATGATATGGAATTTGATTCTGTTATCACTGCTGTTCAGACCGGCAAAGACGATTTCGGTATGGCGGGTATGACTGACACACCGGAAAGAAGAAAAAATATCGACTTTTCAACTTCATATGCCAACACAACTCAGGTTATTATCGTAAACGACAGTGCGTCGGGCAGTTTGTTCGGCAATCTCGGCGAAAGCTTTAAAAACACATTCATCACAGATAACAGATGGCAGCAGCTTTTAAGCGGTTTGCTTGTAACCCTTGAAATCACATTGTTTGCAGGTATTATCGGTGTTATTATCGGTTTTGTCATTGCTCTTGTAAGAGCTACTCACGATATTCAGCTTGACAAGAGAAAATGCAGGAGCTTCGGTGATTGTGTTCTGAAATTCTTTAATGCGATTTGCAACATCTACATTACTGTTATCAGAGGCACACCTGTTGTAGTTCAGTTGATGATTATGTATTACATTATTCTTGCATCTGTAAGAAACGGTATCTTTGCCGCAATCATTGCATTTGGTATGAACTCTGCCGCTTATGTTGCAGAAATTGTTCGTTCGGGTATTATGGCTGTTGACATCGGTCAGACTGAGGCAAGCCGTTCACTCGGTTTTAACAACAGACAGACAATGACAATGGTCGTTCTTCCGCAGGCAATTAAAAATGTTCTTCCTGCACTCGGCAATGAAATTATTACACTTCTCAAAGAAACTTCGGTTGCAGGTTATGTTGCACTTGCAGATATCACATATATTGGTAATATGATTCGTTCAAGAACTTACGAGGCATTCTTCCCGCTTATTACGGTTGCATTGATTTACCTTGTAATTGTACTTGTGCTTTCGTACATCCTCAGAAGATTTGAAAGGAGATTGAAAAAGAGTGAAAGATAACGCATTAATCTCCGTAAGAGGACTTGAAAAATCATTCGGTAAGGATATTCAGGTTCTTAAAGGTATTGATATTGACATTTTTAAAGGCGATGTAGTTGTTGTTCTCGGTCCGTCAGGCTCGGGTAAGTCAACTTTTCTCCGTTGCCTTAACAGACTTGAAGAACCGACAGGTGGTCACATTTTCTTTGAGGGTACCGATATTACGGATCCAAAGGTTAATATAAATGTTCACCGTCAGAAAATGGGAATGGTGTTCCAGCAGTTTAACCTTTTCCCCCACAAGACTGTTATTGACAACCTTACAATGGCTCCTGTCAAGCTCCTTGGCAAGAGCAAAGATGAGGCTAAAAAAGACGCTATGGATCTTTTAGAGCGTGTAGGACTTGCCGAAAAGGCAAACGCATACCCGAACCAGCTTTCAGGCGGTCAAAAACAGCGTATTGCAATTGTAAGAGCGCTTGCGATGAATCCCGATGTTCTCCTTTTTGACGAGCCGACATCTGCACTTGACCCCGAAATGGTCGGCGAAGTTCTTGATGTTATGAAAGAGCTTGCCAAGGCAGGTATGACAATGGTTGTTGTTACTCACGAAATCGGCTTTGCAAAGGAAGTTGCAACCGATGTTGTATTTATTGACGACGGTGTTATCAAAGAAAAGAACAATCCGCAGGAGTTCTTCAATAATCCGCAGGACGACCGTTTAAAGGAATTTTTATCAAAGGTTCTTTAATTTAAAACAAAAATCAGAGGATTTCAGTTTTCACTGAAAGCCTCTTTTTGATTACTTGAGACCGCCGAGAATTTTGTGTAAAAGTGAATAGTAAGCTTCCTTTCAAGCAATAATGTAAATAGAAAAATTAAAGCTTGAAAGGAAGTTTTTTTATGGCAAAAGCACCGTCAGAAAAGTGAAAGAACGTCGAATGATGAATGTGGCAAAAAGTCGAAAAATTACAGAAACGGCTACTCGAAAAAGACGGTAAAAACGCAGATGGGCGAGCTTGAAATCAAAGTTCCGAGGGATAGAAACGGCGAATATGAACCCAAAATAATCGGTAAATATAATCGCAATGCAGACGGTATGGAAGAGAAAATTCTCTCGCTCTATGCCTGCGGAATGAGCCAGCGAGACATTGCAGAACAAATCAAAAATCTGTATGATGTAGAAATCTCTCCCGAGCTTGTCAGCAAGATAAGTGAGAAGATTATGCCCGATGTGACTGCTTGGCAAAATCGACCTCTTGAAGCAGTATATCCGTTCGTTTTTATGGATGCAATTTATTACAAGGTCAAGGAAAATCATCAGTATATCACGAAGGCTACATATGTAGTTCTGGGCATCAATCTTGATGGGCAGAAAGATATTCTCGGCATATGGATTGGCGAAAATGAGAGCAGTAAATTCTGGCTGAATATGTTGAACGAGCTCAAAACTCGTGGAATTAAAGATGTATTTCTGTTCTGCGTGGACGGATTAATGGGCTTCAAGCGAGTTATTGCAATTATATATTAAGTGTGATAGAATTTAATTGTAAGCCAATTATGTTTTGTGGTACATAATTTTGGTTGCATATTTTAATTGAGGAGGAAACATGATGAAAAAGGCAGTGAAAAAAATAATCTCTCTATTACTCATTACTATCCTGGTGTTCTCAGCCTTACCAATAACAGTAAGTGCAGCAGAAACATCGACTGATATTCCTGAGTATGTGGATTATCAGGCTGGAAGATATTCTAAACAGTTTAATATGATTTTCGGAGACGGTTCGGATTCTTTTGCAAACACATATTATAAAACTATGAAAAATAACGAATCAGTAATTTCCGGAGTAGCCATATGGGAAGCGGCACATATTGTTACCTCACCCTCATATGTTCTTGATAGTGGTTTAATATCAAAAAAAGATATGTACAAATTAGCAATTTTTGATATGCTTGATATTACGGAATCAAATACATTTGCATCAAATTTAGCTAATGTTTTGCAAGATGAACGATTGTCATATATTGTATCGGTAACTAAGACTGTGTGTGATCCACAAGATATAAAAGTCAGTGAACTTAAAAATTTTGAAGTAACAGGAGAGTACATAAATTTTCTTGAAGAGGGCGCAAAAACTGCTAAAGCGTTAGATGTTGCAGGTAATGTCCAGAAAATCGTCGATGTATGTGATAATTTGTATGAAGCTGTTAATACTATAGCGACTTACCAAACTATCAGTAATATGAAAAACGGTTATGCTGAAATACTCGAAGCAATAGCGAAAGATGATAAAAATCCTTGGGATCTTAGAGAAGCTGCAAATGATTGTGTAGTTTATACAAATGAAAGTTTTGATACTACACTTTCAAGACTTATCAATAATCCAGAATTATTTATTAATCCTACAATAGAATCAGTACTTAAACTTTCAGTTGATTATCTTTGGGATAAAATCAAATCAGTAATACCCGGCGGAACAGTTGTGTTGGCGGCTGCATCCGGTATGCGGGTTCTGTCAAATGCTGTTTTCAAAATGGATGATACATGTCGCACATATTATGAATTGGAAACAGATGTTAATTTGGAGAATGCCGTAAGACGTGTTATGGATAATTCAAAATATGATTTTACACAAAATAAAAGCAGAGACAATGCTACGTCATACATGCAAGCGGTAAATATGTATAAAAGAGTTGTTTTACAGGGCTATGACTATGTAATAAATATGTTAGAAGTAAAAGCTTCTGCGCCGGCAACTCAATGGTTTGATTGGTTTAATCACGATTATTCCGAATGTATTAAGCTGATTGATGATATTGGAAACAGTAAAGAAACAAAGAAACACCTATATGACCAGTTTGAAGAATGGGTTCTTGATGATTATAACAAACTTTATCAAAGTGATTATAACAAAACTATAAACGCTTTTAATAATCAACAAACATTACATGCATCTTCTGTTTCTCTCTCTCAAATAAAAGAAATACATTCAGGTGACAATGGATATATCTATGATTATATTAAGAAAACCTGCCAGCCTGAAAATTCAACAGAATATAAAAAATGCTTTTTCACCGCAGATAATAAGGATATTTTTACAATAGATAAGCTAGGTTCTTTTGTTGCCGAAGCACCGGGTCAGGTTACACTTACTTATGATGAAGGCGGTGCACTGGAAACCTCAATCACAATTACTATCGGTGAATCATCTGAAGAAGAACCATATGATTATTTAAGTGATTTTGAGTACAGTGTAGATATTAATAAAAGGGTAACTATTACCGGCTATAACGGCACAAGGAGTAACTTGATTATTCCCAGAGAAATTAAAGGATATAGCGTAACAAGTATAGATAACGATGCATTTAGAGGTTGCACAAGCCTTACAAGCATTACAATTCCAAACAGCGTGACGAGCATAGGCTTCTCTGCATTTTTCGGTTGCTCAAATCTTTCAAAGATAGTGATTCCTGATAGCGTAACAGATATTGGTTATGATGCCTTTGATGATACTTCATGGTATAATAATCAACCAAATGGTGTAATTTATGCTGGGCAGGTCGTATATAAGTATAAGGGAGAAATGCCTGAAAATACTGCAATTATTTTAAATGAAGGCACAAAAATCATTAATGGATATGTGTTTCGTGATTGCATGAACCTTACAAGCATAACTATCCCTAACAGTGTAACTGAAATTGGTATTAGTACATTTGAGAATTGCACTAACCTTGAATACATGACAATGCCTAATAGCGTAACATCTATTGGAAGTAGCGCATTTTAGGGTTGCTCAAGCCTTACAAGCATAAATATTCCAGGCGGTGTTACGAGAATTTGGTCTGATGCATTTGAAGGTTGCTCAAGCCTTACAAGCATAAATATTTCAGACGGTGTTACAGAGATTGATAGTGATGCATTTAAAGGTTGCTCAAGCCTTACAAGTATAACAATTCCAGATAGTGTAACGAGCATTGGGTATGATGCATTTGAAGATTGCTCAAGCCTTACAAGTATAAATATCCCCGACGGTGTTACAGAGCTTTATGGTAGCGTATTTGACCATTGCTCAAGCCTTACAAGTATAACAATTCCAGATAGTGTAACGAGCATTGGGTATGATGCATTTAGATGTTGCTCAAGCCTAAAAAACATAAATATCCCTAACAGTGTTACGAGCATTGGAGACAGTGCATTTTACGGTTGTTCAAGCCTTACAAGTATAAATATCCCCGACGGTGTAACGAGTATCGGTAATTGGACATTTGAAGATTGCTCAAGCCTTACAAGTATAACAATTCCAGATAGTGTAACGAGCATTGGTTTCCGTGCATTTGAAGGTTGCTCAAGCCTTACAAGTATAACAATTCCAGATAGTGTAACAAGTATAGATAACGATGCATTTAGAGGTTGTACAAGCCTTACAAGCATTACAATTCCAAACAGCGTAACGAGCATTGGGGATGGTGCATTTAGATGTTGCTCAAGCCTAACAAGCATAAATATTCCTGACGGTGTTACGAGCATTGGAAGTAGCGCATTTGAAGGTTGCTCAAGCCTAACAAGCATAAATATCCCCGACGGTGTTACGAGCATTGGAAGTAGCGCATTTGAAGGTTGCTCAAGCCTAACAAGCATAAATATCCCCGACGGTGTAACGAGTATTGGTAATGGGACATTTGACCATTGCTCAAGCCTTACAAGCATAAATATCCCCGACATTGTTAAGAGCATTGGGGATGGTGCATTTAGATGTTGTTCAAGCCTAACAAGTATAAATATTCCTGATGGTATAACGAGCATTGGGGATGATGCATTTAGATTTTGCTCAAGCCTTACAAGCATAAATATTCCTGATGGTGTAACGAGCATTGGCAACGATGCATTTTCTTATTGTAATAGCCTAACAAGCATAAATATCCCCGACGGTGTAACGAGCATTGGGGATGATGCATTTACCGCTTGTGAAAGTCTTACAAGCATAAATATTCCTGACGGTGTAACGAGTATTGGCAACGATGCGTTTTCCTATTGCTATAATCTTTCAGATGTATTCTATTCAAACAGCGACACTGAGTGGAGCAATATATCGATTGGTTCAGATAACGACTATTTAGCATCAGCTAATATTCATTACAATACATCAAGCGATGATTATTTTGAAACCTCAAGAACAGAAGCTGATTGTACAACTGACGGTGTGATTGAATACAAATGCCCCCACGGTTACACCAAAACAGAAAAAATTCCTGCTTATGGACATAATTTTATTAACGGTATATGTTCCCGTTGCGGAAAAATGAATTAGAGTGTTTCGAATCGGCTCATCCGTATGAGGATAATTGCGATAAATCTTGGACAATAAATAAACCGGGAGCCAAAAGTGTTTCCATTACATTTTCATCACAGACAGAGGTTGAAGATGGATATGATTATATCGAAATCTATGACGGAAAAGACAACCTGATAGGTTCATATACCGGCACCGCACTTGCATCACAATGCATTACCGTTACCGGCGATACTGTTAGAATAAGATTGACATCAGATTCTTCAAATTCATACTATGGCTTTTCGATTGATAGTATTGACTATGTAGCGGAACCCAATGCATTGAGTGTAGGCGATGTAAACGGTGATGGTGAAATAACTATTTTGGATGCAACCTGCATTCAAAAGTATATTGCTCAGCTTGAAGATTTTACCGATAAGCAAAAAGAAGTTGCTGATGTAAACGGTGATGGGACTATAAGCGTTATGGACTCAACACAGATTCAGAAATATATTGTACAATTAATAGATACGCTTGGATAATATGTTACAAGGCACTGTATAAAAAACAGCCTAAAAAATCCGAGATTCACAGAAAAAGTGAGTCTCGGATTACTTTTTGTGTAAAAGTTTATGATTTATGGAAAACTTAGTGAATTTGGCGTCACAGAAGATTGTCGAGCGTTGGACGGTAAGGTGTTGAAATTGGGACGTGGTATTAAACCGGCTTTCAATAATGTTTGAGAGGTAAATTTCTGTTTAATTTGCCTCTTAGAATAGAATTTCCTGTCCACTCATGTTATTCACGCTTAGGCGTGCAATAACATTGGGCGGACAGGAATAAACGCAAACACGGAGCTAACAAAACAGTCTGATTGCAATGCAATCCACAATTGATTTATTGCTTGAAGGATTATTATTTACACAGAATTTTATGGGGTGCCAATTACTTATTTATTTGATTACCGTAAATATATTCTTTGGCTTTTGATATGAGTATTGATTTTTTGTTTGGAACATTTGCATCTACTACAAGCATTAGCAAATAATCGAGAATATTTCCGACATCTCTTCCCTCTTTTACGCCAAGGTTTAAAACATCTTTACCGTTGATATCAAGCTGACTCAGCTTAAAACATTCGTTATCTTTGATTATTTCATTAAGATGTGTTTTGGCCTTTTTAAGATATCCGAGCTTTTCTTCTCGCTGATATTCAGACTGGGCAGATATATCGGCGTATTCGACCTCTAACAACTGCTTTGTAAGGTCTGTACCGAGTACATTCATAACCTTTTTCATAAGCTTTTTACTGCCGTTAAAACGGACATCATGATATTCAATAAGCAGAAGAGTTTTGTTAATAAAATCAGACGGTAATCTTAGTCTGTGCAGAATTCTGTCTGCAATTTTTTTACTTTCAAGCTGATGTCCCTGAAAATGCGATTGACCGCTGTTGTCAGTAGTTTTAACAAAAGGCTTGCCGATGTCATGCAGAAGCATTGTCATACGAAGTATGGGTTTCGGCTCAATTGTACCGAGTGCAGTCAGGGTATGTTGCCACAAATCATACGAATGATGAATGTTGTTCTGATTGAAATTGAACATAACGGTAATTTCAGGGATAATAACAGCAATTGTTTCTCGGTAAGCGTCAAGAATTTTTACGGCATCCTTACCGCAGATGAGCTTTAGAAATTCCGAAATCACACGCTCTGTTGCAATGTTTTTTAGCAAGTCTGCATTTTTAAATATAGACTTTGATGTGTTCTCTTCAATTGAAAATCCGTAAACAGAGGCAAAGCGTAATGCCCGCAAGATTCGCAGAGCATCCTCGTTAAAGCGTGTATCGGGATTTCCGACACAACGGATAATTTTATCTTTAAGATCATTTTTACCGCCGTATGGATCGACAAGACCGTATTCAGCGTTATATGCCATTGCATTTACCGTAAAGTCACGGCGTAGCAAATCTTCGTTTATGTTTCGTGTAAAGCTTACGCTGTCCGGATGACGGTTATCGGAATAATCGCCGTCAATACGGTAGGTTGTGATTTCATAGACTTCACCGCCGCATACAACGGAAATTGTGCCGTGTTTGATACCTGTATCAAAAGTATGATACGCCTCAAAGCATTTTTTTGTCTGCTCGGGCAAAGCGTTTGTACAAATATCTGTATCATGCGGAGTCAAACCGAGAAGATAATCACGAACACAACCGCCCACTATAAAAGCCTCATAGCCTTGATTATTCAGTTGTCTGATTAATTTTTCAGCGTTTTTGTTTATTTGCATTTCTTTTTGCAGTCAGTTTAAGATGACTTTCCTTTTTGAATTTTTCTATATAGTGCTGTGCTATATTGTAGAATATATTAAATACAACAAATGTGCCTACAGCAAAGATTACAAGCAATATGATGTTTTCAAATGTAAGCGGTGCAAGTGAGAACAATCCGCCGAAGAAGATTGAACCGATTATTATTCCTGCGGAACATCCAATGACCATAACGGCTCTGAGCGGATTGAACGGGATTGATAATCTGATTACAAGCAACATACATGAAAATGCAGTAAGATATACGCAGAGAGTTGAAAACTGTGCCTGCGGCATATCTGTCATATACTTTAAAATTGCGAGTAATATTGTATCTGCCGAAATACAAAAAGCTGTAGGGAGTGATCTTGCTATTATATTTACGGTGAAATTACCTTTTACTATATCTTTATTCGGTTGAAGTGCGAGAACAAATGATGGCAATCCAACCGTTAATGCACCGACAAGCGTAAGCTGTATCGGTTCAAAGGGATATCCTGTGCGGAAGAATATGAAGAAAATTGAGAGTATAACCGAATAAATCGTCTTTACAAGATAGAGTGCAGAGCTTCGTTCAAGGTTATTGATCGTTCGTCTGCCCTCTGCCACAACGCTCGGCATTGCGCCAAAGTCATTATTGACAAGTACAAGCTGTGACACATTTCGTGCGGCATCACTGCCCGACGCCATAGCTACGGAGCAATCCGCCTCTTTGAGTGCGAGAACATCATTTACTCCGTCACCTGTCATAGCAACCGAATGTCCGTGCTTTTTAAGGGCAACCACAAGCTTTTTCTTTTGAGCCGGAGTTACTCTGCCAAACACATTACAACGCTCTGCCGCATCTTCAAGCTCTTTATCTGTTGTCACGGTTGACATATCAATTGCATTTTCTGCACCCTCGATCCCTGTGTCAAGCGCAATATTTTTAACAGTTTTAACGCTGTCGCCTGAAATTACCTTTAAGGTGACACCCTGTTCCTTAAAATATTTTACCGTTTCATTTACATTATCACGAAGTTTATCCTTGATAAGAATGAGTGCAAGCGGTTTTAAATCATCAGGCAATGAGTCTTTGTCCGGTTCACTATCGCTTTCGGCAAGAACAAGGATTCTGACGGTTTGATTTATCTTTTCAATCTCAGAATACACCTCGGAATACTTTTCTCTGCTTTTTAAAATACATTCAGTCGCACCGACTATGTAGGTCTTGCCGTTTTCAAATGTACCGCCCGACCATTTTGTTTCGGAGGAAAAATCGCAGAATTTACTGCACTCATACGGTGAAACGGAATCCGAATAGTCACGCAGTGCATACAAAGTTGCATTTAGTTCATCGGACGCTTTTACAATTGAAGAAAGTGCTTTCTTGATTTTATTTTCATCAGCCCCAAACGGAATAACACCTGTTACCGTCATTTCGTCTGTTGTAAGCGTTCCCGTTTTATCAAGACAAAGCACATCAACTCTTGCAAGTGTTTCAATGCAATACATTTCTTGTACAAGCACCTTTTTGGATGAAAGCCTGATAATTGATACTGCAAGAACAGAACTTGTAAGAAGAATCATTCCCTTTGGAATCATACCGACAAGCGATGCAACAGTGCTGATTACAGCAGACTGCAATGTTGCATCGGGCAAGGTAAATTGTCGAATAAAAAATGCAATGCCGATTGGGAAAAGTACAAATGTACAGATTTTGATAATGAAATTGAATGACTCCATAATCTGAGAATTTACTTTTTTAATATATTTGGCTTCGTTATTTATCTTAGCGGCATAGCAATCGGCTCCGACCTTTACAGCCTGAGCATAGCATTTTCCTGCCGCAATAAAACTGCCCGAGAGCAGTTCATCTCCGACATTTTTTTCAATGAGATTTGATTCTCCTGTAAGCAAACTTTCGTTGACTCTGCAGTTGCCGTCGCATACAATGCAGTCGGCAGGAATCTGGCTTCCTCTTGAAAGCACAAGAATATCGTCAAGAACAATCTCATCTTTACTTATTTCTGCAATTTTACCGTTTCTGAGAACATTGATTTTTTTCTCAGACAAAATAGTCAGCTTGTCAACGCTTATTTTGGAACGAATTTCCTGAACTATACCTATAATTATATTTGCGATAACAACACCGATAAAAAGCATGTTCTTGTGTGAACCCACAAAAATCAATGCCGCAAGCAAAATTACATTTATAAGATTGAAAAGCGTAAAAATGTTATCACAAAATATTCTTTTGATTGATTTGGTTTTAATATTAGTTGAAATATTTACCTTTCCTTCATCTATACGCTTTTGAACTTCGGAATCGGTAAGACCGACAAGGTTAGAATTTATGTTTTCCATATATACCTCATAATAAGAAAATGATATAATTTCAGAAAATAATTTACAATGCACGGCTGTTTATCGCCTTTTCGGAAAATCCTCTGCCAGTAACATTTTTAATATTTTCATCAACGCACTAATCTATATTATAAATGCAAATCATAATAAAGGCAACGGAAAGAAGGTGAATTTTTTGCGAAAATTTAAAGAAATTATATCAGTTGCCCTGATTTTCACATTATTATTTACTTTTTCGACTTTTTCGCCTTATGCCGCTGATGATAAAAATGAGGTTTACATTGGCGGTGAGGCTTTCGGAGTAAAATTTTATTCTAACGGAGCAATGATAATCAAGCTTGAAAGCTACTATGACGGTGAAAAATATGTTTGCCCCGCAAAAGACGGCGGACTTAAAGTAAACGATATTATAAAGAAAGTAAATAATACAAAAATCAGCACAAATGAAGAATTAAAGTCTGAAATTGAAAAATCAAACGGCAATGAAATTACTGTTGAAATTGATAGAAACGGCAAAAGCGAAAACAAAACCGTTTTGCCGATTAAAAATACCGTGGGAGTATATCTCCTCGGTGCGTGGGTCCGTGACAGCTGTGCAGGCATTGGAACTATGACCTATTATGATGACAGCAATAATTATTTTGCTGCACTCGGTCATGGAATATGCGACTGTGACACGGCTGCTTTGTTACCGTTAAAATCGGGAGAAGCGGTTCGGGCTGAAATCAGCGGCATTGAAAAAAGCGTCTGCGGTAAAGCCGGCAGTTTCTGCGGATATTTTACCGATGTAAAGTTTGGTAATTTGAGCGTAAACTCCCCTTTAGGAATTTTCGGAGATTTAACGAGTGAAAATTATAAAAGAAACAAGAAATATCTGATTGCAAATGACGATGAGGTAAAAACAGGAAAGGCTGTTATGGTAACAACGCCTGTCGGAGATACGCCGCAGGAATATGATATTGAAATCAAAAGAATATGCAACCGTGATATGACATCAAATGAAAATTTTGTCATAAAAATAACCGACAGCAGATTGCTCGAAAATTGCGGCGGTATTGTACAGGGTATGAGCGGCAGTCCGATAGTTCAAAACGGTAAAATCATTGGCGCTGTTACCCATGTTTTTCTGAATAATCCAAAAGAGGGTTACGGTGTATTTGCACAATATATGGCAAATCGCTACAATAATCAACACTAAATATATGATGGTTTGTTCATTTTGATTTAGTAACGCAAATTATAAAACTTTTTTCTCAATTTTTCAAAAAAGTTTTATGGAAGGTATTGCCAACTTTGCCATTTTGTGGTAATATTAGTACAACAAAAATTACTGGGGGAAATCACAATGAACAACAAAATAAAACTAATCGTAACCGATGACGCTTCCGAATTTACGCAGGAAAATCTTAATATCTTACAAAGTAAGAATATTTCCGTTATTTTCTGTGCAAAAGACGGAGAAGAATTGTGCGATAAAATTAAAAGAGAAAGCCCTGATGTTGTACTGATGGATTCATTTATGACAAGGCTTGATGCAATCGGTGTTATGAGAAGCATTACACGGGAAAGCACGAAAGTACCTGTGTTTATGGTGTATTCGTCATTCCACAGCACTGTTCTTGAGCGTGAAATTATGAATTCGGGCGCATCGTATTTTGTGTTGAAGCCGTATAACATTTCCGAATTAAGCACCATTATCAGCGATTTGTCGGATTTGAGCAAGAAAAACAATTTTGGCAGAGGCAGAGTTATTGACGCTTTCGGAATTGAAATGAAAGTGACCGATATTCTCCATGAAATAGGAGTTCCGGCTCACATCAAAGGCTATCACTATCTGCGTGATTCAATCATTATGTCTGTTGAGCATCCTGAAATTATCAATGCCGTGACAAAACAGCTCTATCCGTCGGTTGCCAAAAAGTACGAAACAACCTCTTCACGGGTTGAAAGAGCTATAAGACACGCAATTGAGGTTGCATGGGATCGAGGTGACATCGATGTTCTGAACTCATATTTCGGATATACAATTCACAACGACAGAGGTAAGCCCACAAACAGCGAATTTATTGCCATGATTTCTGACAAATTAAGACTGCAGATTAAAAATGCAGGCTGAAAAAAGAGCCGCTCGTAATGAGTGGCTCTTAATATATTATTTAGTTTTGCCGATATCGTGTCTGTAATGAGCGCCTTCAAAGGAAATTTTTTCTACTGCTGCATATGCCTTTTCAAGTGCCTCATCAAGTGTATCTGCTGTCGCAGTAACACCGAGAACTCGACCGCCGTTTGTATAGAACTTTCCGTTTTCGTACTTAGTGCCGGCATGATAAACGATTGCACCATCGACACCGCCGTTATCATTAAGACCGAACATCTCTATACCCTTTTTATATGAAACAGGATATCCGCCGCTTGCCATAACAACACAAGCCGCAGCACCGTTGTCCCATTCAATGTCAAGGTCGGAAAGCTTTTCGTCAATAACAGCCTCGCAGATATCTACAAGGTCAGTTTTAAGTCTTGGAAGAACAACCTGAGCCTCAGGATCGCCGAAACGGGCATTGTATTCAATAACCTTTGGACCGTTCGGTGTAATCATAAGTCCAAAGTACAGACAACCCTTAAAAGGTCTGCCCTCTTTATTCATCGCCTCAATTGTAGGGATAAAGATTGTATCCATACATTCCTTGGCAATCTCATCTGTATAATATGGGTTCGGGCTGATTGTGCCCATGCCACCTGTGTTAAGACCTTCGTCATTATCAAAAGCACGCTTGTGGTCTTTTGAGCTGACCATAGGTTTTACGCACTTGCCGTCTGTAAATGCAAGAACAGAAACCTCGGGACCTGTAAGAAACTCTTCGATAACGATATTGTTACCTGAGTCGCCAAACTTCTTGTCCTCCATAATTTCTTTGACTGCTTCAATTGCCTCATCAACAGATTGAGCAATAATTACACCCTTGCCGAGTGCAAGGCCGTCAGCCTTTACAACAACGGGAGCGGTATTTTCGTTCTTTATATAGTCAATTGCTTTCTGAGCGTCATTGAATACTTCATACTTTGCAGTAGGTATGCCGTATTTCTTCATGAGATTTTTTGAGAAAACCTTTGACGCCTCAATAATAGCGGCATTTGCATTAGGACCGAATGCTCTGATTCCAGCCTCCTGCATAGCGTCAACCATACCGTCAGCAAGCGGATCATCAGGAGCTACAAAAACGAGGTCAATTGCATTGTCCTTTGCAAACTTAACCATATTTTCTTTATCCATAACTCCGATATTAACAAGCTCGGCATCTCTTGAAATACCGCCGTTGCCGGGAGCGCAATAAAGCTTTGTGCATTTAGGACTTTCAAGAAGCTTTTTAATTAAAGCGTGCTCTCTGCCGCCCGAACCAATCATTAAAATTTTCATAACAGCACCTCTATCAGTGATGGAAAAGACGAATACCCGTAAATGACATTGTCATATTGTACTTATTGCAGGTTTCAATAACATTATCATCACGAATTGAACCGCCGGGCTGTGCAACAAATTTAACACCTGAACGCTTTGCTCTTTCAATGTTGTCACCGAATGGGAAGAATGCGTCAGAACCGAGTGAAACACCGTCAAATGTTGCAAGCCAAGCCTTTTTCTCTTCCTTTGTAAGAGGTTCGGGCTTAGTTTTGAAGAACTGCTGCCATATACCGTCAGCAAGCACATCCTCATAATCATCAGAGATGTAAACATCAATAGTGTTATCTCTGTCGGGACGGCGGATGTTGTACACAAACGGAAGGTTCATAACCTTCGGATGCTGTCTGAGATACCAGATATCAGCCTTATTGCCTGCAAGTCTTGTGCAGTGAATTCTTGACTGCTGACCTGCGCCTACACCGATTGCCTGACCGCCCTTTGCGTAGCAAACAGAATTAGACTGAGTATATTTAAGAGTAATAAGAGCAACAAGAAGGTCACGCTTAGCTTCCTCTGTAAAATTCTTATTATCTGTTACAATGTTCTGAAGGAGCATTTCTTCGTCAATTTTGAGTTCATTTCTGCCCTGTTCAAATGTAATGCCGAAAACATCCTTATGCTCAATAGGAGCAGGAACATAGTTCGGGTCGATTTTTACGACATTATAGTTGCCTTTCTTTTTTGACTTGAGGACTTCAAGAGCCTCGGGAGTATAGTCAGGAGCAATAATACCGTCAGAAACCTCTCTCTTGAGGAGGATTGCAGTCTGAACATCGCAAGTATCGGAAAGAGCCACCCAGTCACCGTATGACGACATTCTGTCTGCACCTCTTGCCATTGCATATGCGCTTGCAATCGGAGAAAGTTCAAGGTCATCTACAAAGTAGATTTTTTTGAGTGTGTCAGAAAGCTCTGTTGCAACTGCCGCACCGGCAGGACTTACATGCTTGAATGATGCAGCCGCAGGAAGACCTGTTGCCGCTTTGAGTTCCTTTACGAGCTGCCATGAGTTAAATGCATCAAGAAAGTTGATGTAACCGGGTTTGCCATTGAGAACCTCAACAGGAAGATCTTTGCCGTCCTGCATGAAAATTCTCGAAGGCTTCTGATTCGGGTTACAGCCGTATTTTAAAGCAAGTTCGTTCATTGGATTCATCCTTTCCGAAAAATAAATTACTTGTTTTTATTGATAATTCTTGACTCTGCCTTATTTGAAGCAATGTCAATATAGCGTACAAAAAGTGAAACCTTGTTATCCTCATTGAGAGAATTCCAGATTTTCTCGGCAAATGTGTCAATATCATCGTTACCGATTTCTACGAGTGTAGGTTCACCCTCAAAGCTCGGAAGCGGATTGCCGTCACTCATATATGTGTGAATGAATCTGCCAAGACCGTTTATCGGCTTGTCATATGTAAATGTGTATCTTTCGCAACAATCGGGATTGCCGTCTGCACTTTTGAGAATTGACATTGCATAGTTCATCTTGCCGTTTTCACACTCAACGATACCAGAAATTCGTGGAGTGTAGTTAGGACCGTCAGGCTCAAATTCTCTTGTTGTGAGTGACTGTTCAAATGTCTGACCTTCATTCATAAGATCATAAACAGTATCTGTCTGGTCACCGTTAGTAACGATAGTTTTGTTGCCGAGAACTCTTACGGGAGAATAAATGATAAGTGACGGATCAACAAGCTTTGACGGATCAAAAGCCTGAGTTTTGATGCCGTCCTCGGTTTCTGCAAACACTCTGTTTCTGCTGTTTTCGCTTCTGCCCATAATGAAGTATGCAATAACAGCCTTTGAGCCGTCTGCACTTTTGCCGATTACAATGCCTCTGCCCGGATATGAAGTTGAAGCAATGTCATTGTAAAGTGATACAGGTTTCATATTTTTCCTCCGTTAGTCAAGAATTTCGGTTTTATTGTCTTTTACTATAATTTTATCTTCGCAGAAAAGCGAAACCGCCCTTGGAAGAATCTTCCATTCAGCCTGTTCCATAACTCTTTTCTGAAGAATTTCGGGTGTGTCACCGTTCTGAATTTCAACGGCTTTCTGAATGATAATGGGACCGCCGTCACACACTTCGTTTACAAAATGTGCGGTAGCACCAGTTACCTTGACACCTCTGTTAAGAGCCTCCTCATGAACTCTGAGTCCGTAATAGCCCTCGCCGCAGAATGACGGAATAAGCGACGGATGGATATTGATTATTCTGTTTTCAAAAGCAGAAATAAACTGCTTTCCGAGAATAGTCATAAATCCCGCAAGAACAACAAGGTCAACATCCTTGGATTTCAAAAGCTCGGTCACAGCAGAATCATACTCATCAAATTCGGCATAGTCTTTTCTTCTGATAACCTCAGTTGCAATCGAATTGTTTTTTGCTCTTTCAAGTGCATAAGCGTTTGGATTTGAGGACACAACAAGAGAGATTTTTCCGTTTTTAATCTCTCCCCTGTTCTGAGCGTCAATAAGTGCCTGAAGATTTGTGCCGCCGCCCGACACAAGAACTGCAATATTTTTCATTATTCAAACACTACTCCGTCATTACCGCTGATTACTTCACCGAGTACAACAGCGTCTTCACCGTTAGCCGCAAGAACCTCAAGAGCCTTGTCTGCATCCTCCTTGGCAACGGCAATTATCATACCTACACCCATATTGAATGTGTTGAACATATCGTGCTCGGGGATATTACCTACTCTCTGCATAAGCTTGAAAATAGGAAGAACAGGAATATTGTCCTTTTTGATTTTGGCTGAAAGACCATCTGTAAGCATACGGGGAATGTTTTCATAAAAACCGCCGCCCGTGATGTGTGATACAGCCTTTACATCAACCTTATCCATAAGAGCGAGAAGAGGTTTTACATAAATTTTTGTTGGAGTGAGCAATGTTTCACCGAGAGTTTTGTCAAGCTCAGGATACTCGGCATTGATTGTTTCCTCGTTGATATCAAAGATTTTTCTGACAAGAGAAAAACCGTTTGAGTGAACACCCGAAGAACGGAGTCCTAAAAGTACATCACCCTCGCAAAGCTTTGAACCGTCAATCATCTTTGGCTTGTCTGCAATACCAACGCTGAAACCTGCAACATCATATTCATCAACAGGCATAAGACCCGGATGCTCTGCAGTTTCACCGCCGATAAGAGCACAACCGGACTGAACACAGCCTTCTGCAATGCCTGATACAATTTCAGCTACCTTTTCGGGATAGTTCTTACCGATTGCGATATAATCGAGGAAGAAAAGAGGTTTTGCTCCACAGCAAATTACATCGTTTACGCACATTGCAACTGCGTCAATACCGATTGTGTCATGCTTGTCAAGAAGAAAAGCAAGCTTGATTTTTGTACCTACACCGTCAGTACCGCTGACAAGTACAGGCTCTTCCATATCTTTGAAATCAGGGGCAAAAAGTCCGCCGAAACCGCCGATGCCTGAAATAACACCGTCAATTTTTGTGCGTGCCACATGCTTTTTCATAAGCTCTACAGACTTATAGCCTGCTGTTACATCAACACCTGCCGCTTTGTAGCTTTCGGAAAAGCTGTTGTTCATTGTAATCACTCCGTCACTTTCTGTTAATTTTTTTAGCGTATTTATCTACAAAGATTGTTCTCGGAATTTCAGCGTCGTAGCTGCCCGTGAAACAACCGTCACAGAATTCTATATTTGCACCCTCAGCAATTTTTCTGAGACTGTTTATACTGAGATAACCAAGTGAATCTGCACCGATATATTCACAGATTTCACTTGTTGTCAACTTGTTTGCAATAAGACTTTCTTTATCGTGAATGTCCACACCAAAGTAGCACGGACATACAAACGGAGGTGAGCTGATGAGCATATGCACCTCGGCAGCTCCTGCCTCACGCATAAGACGAACAATATGCTTTGAGGTTTCACCTCTGACGATTGAGTCGTCAATAATAACAACTCTCTTGCCTTTAACATTAGCCTTCAAAGCGGTAAGTCTTGTTCTGAGAAGTCTTTTCTTTTTATCTTTACCCGAGCCTACTGTTCTTCCGATATATTTGTTCTTGACAAAACCTGTGCTGAACGGGATACCCGAAGCCTTTGCATAACCCTGTGCGGCAATAAGTCCCGAATCGGGAACGCCGCACACCATATCTGCCTCAATCGGGAACTCGTCATAAAGAAGTTCACCGGCTCTGAATCTTGCATTATGTACGCAGACACCGTTGATTACGCTGTCCGGTCTTGCAATATAGACATATTCAAAAAGGCAGAAAGATGTTTTATCGGGCAAAAGCTTTAATTTGTAGCTGTGAAAGCCTTCTTCGTCAACTACTACCATTTCACCCGGCTCAACATCACGGACAAATTCACCGCCGAGACTGTCGATAACACAGCTTTCGGAAGTGAAAATCCAGCTGTTTTTGAGTTTGCCGATACAGAGCGGACGGAATCCGTGCATATCACGGAAGCCGATAAGACGGCTCGGTGCGCAAATTACAGTTGAGTAAGCGCCCTTGAGCTTTCTCATTGAAGAAAGAACAGCATCTTCAAGTGTGTCTGTTACACATCTTTCGGTTGCGATAACATAAGCCATAATTTCAGCATTAGAATTGGACTGAAAAACAGCGCCGCCTGTTTCAAGCTCCTGCCTTATTTCATTGAAGTTTGTAATTGAGCCGTTGCTTGCAATACCGATTGAACCCTGAATATATCGCATAACAAGCGGCTGGTTAGATGCACGGTCGAGTGATTCCGATGAAGTATAACGGACATGACCGACTGCAATCTTACCGTTTGGAAGTTTTTCAAGTGCTTTGGGTGTAAAAATCTCGGACACCATGCCGAGTTCCTTGACAGTTGTAAATTCACCGTCTTTATTCACGGTGATACCTGCGCTCTGCTGTCCCCTGTGCTGAAGGCTGAAGAGTGCGTCATTTGCGGCGGCAACAACATCGATATCGTCATCATTACGGTAAATACCGAACACACCGCACTCGTCATTTACTTTGTCAAGTTTTGTGTCAATATCTACATAGTTCTTAATCAAAGCTCTGCCACCTTAGCCTGCATTGCCTTGTCTTTTTCGGCAACGCCTTTTTCCATATCAGCTTTCATATTTTCAAGCTTCTCTGCAAGAGAATCGTCGGAAAGTGCGAGCATTTCAACGGCAAGAATTGCAGCGTTAGCCGCACCGTCAACTGCTACTGTTGCAACCGGAATTCCTGTAGGCATCATAACTGTTGCGAGAAGAGCATCCATACCGTCAAGCTGAGCCGACTTACATGGGATTCCTATCACAGGGAGGGTTGTTTTTGCCGCAAGAACACCTGCGAGATGTGCCGCCATACCTGCTGCGGCAATGATTACGCCAAAGCCGTTCTTTTTAGCCTCTGCCGAAAACTTAATTGCCGCATCGGGAGTACGGTGTGCGCTCATTACATGAACCTCATACTCTACGCCAAATTCTTTGAGTTTACTGACAGCCTTTGATACTACGGGGAAATCACTGTCGGAGCCCATAATAATTGCAACCTTTTTCATAATTACTCATAGCCTTTCCGCCCACTTGATAAATTGCCGCAAAAACCGTGCCGTGGGCAGACAAAGTCAGGACAAATATGCCCATTTATGCTTTGAATCGACATAAATAAAGCATTACTAATTAATTATATAAAAAAATCGGTTAAAATTCAATAGTCAGGCGAAATTATTTTTAAAATACCGTCAAAAAGCAAAAAGTGACTGTGCAAAGCATAGCCACTTCAAGATATTAATTAATCTCGGAAACATCTTTTCCCTGTTCGATTTTTATGCCGTTATCGGGATCTGTAGCATCAAGATACGGTCTTTCGTTGGAAATTATACCCTCGGTTGTAACTCCCGCCTCTGCAGCCTTTTTCATACCCGGAAAAAGAAATTCCATCTTTTCATTATCGAATTTTTCATCGAGATATTCTTCAAAGCTGTTTGACGCAGGCACTCCCTCTGTTCTCTGAGTCCATCTTGCCGTAGCTGTTACGGACATAAAGCCATTGAATGCCATGAATACAATCAGAAATGTTGTAATAATTGCACCTGCTCTTTTAGGAATCTTTTCAATAAGCTTTGCTGTCCACGGATACAGATAACGCACCCAGACAAGACCGAGGAATCCCCAGATAAGGGCATACATAAGATTAGTTCTGCCGTCAAGGTTAAACGGAGTGTCACTGTAGTCCCATGAAACCGTGCCGAACATCTGCTCCTGCAACCACGAACAGAAATACTCAAAACCTGCTCCGACAAAAGCACTTATCACAAAAACAAGCGTATCATTAAGCTTGTAAAGCTTATACAAAGCGGCTGTCAGAAAACACGCACCGCCGCCGTAAACAGGAATAAACGGGCCGTAAACCATGCCGACACGCATTTCAAAATGTCCGTCAACGCAGAACGCCCATATCGTTTCGAGAATCGTGCCGATGAAAGAACCGATCACAAACAGATAAAAAAGCTTCGTAAAACAGAATCCGTAAGCAAACGGCTTGTCCTCTTTGCTTTCAAAGGTTTGTGTATATTCTTTCATATTATCCTGCTTAATCTCCTCAATTTTAGCATTAATTTGCTTTACATAAGCCATATGAGTGAGATCGGGATAAGCGTGTGCAAGTCTTTTTCTTAAAATATTCTCTGTAAAAAGTCGGTTATAGTTTTCTTCAAGTTCCTGAATTTCAACCTCTGTTGCGCCTTTATCCATAAGCTCGGAAGAATTTTTAAGCTTTGCAATTCTTCTGAGCAGACGGATTGTTGTTATCATTGAAAAAAGGTAATCAATTACAATAATTCCGCAGAAGCAAAGAACAAGAATAAGACTTACCCAGAAAGGAATTGCTTCAACGGCTGTGCGAAGCACCGGAATTATCAATCCGACAAGCAGCATACCGAGCAATCCGAGAAAAAGTGCATAAGGAAAAGTTATATAATTGCCTATGCTGAATTTCGAGGAAGAAAAATCCCATGGCTTGAATTTGAGCGTTTTTTCTACAAGCACACCGACCACAACCATAAGTGCAGATAATATCAGAGTTGAACCGATGAATAAAATCAGCTTGCTGTTTTCAAACGGTTTTAGTGCCGTATAACAAATAACCGCCGAAAATCCGTACATAGGACAAAACGGTGATGTCAAAAAACCGTTGTTACTGAATTTTTTCTCAAGAAGAAGCGAACGAAAACTGCTCGCCACCCAGCCAAAAAACGAGAAAATTACGAAGTACCACAACAGGTCGAGTAAAAATTGCATTTCCTATCCCCCACAATTTTATGCAACAAATCGGACACAGAATTCTGTGCCCGAAAAATTGCCGTAAATTTCACATTCTTTATGCCTTTGGCACATCATCTTTCCAGAGTTCTTTAATTGCGGTAACATTACCCGCAAGTCCCTGAATATCTGAAGGAATGATAATCTTTGTAGCCTTGCCGTCAGCGGCTTTACCGAATGCCTCAAGTGATTTAAGCTGAATAATTCTATCGGTAGGAGAAGCCTCATTGAGCATTTTAAGTGCATCGGCATTAGCTTTCTGAACAGTGAGAATAGCCTCAGCTTCACCCTGTGCCTCACGGATTTTCTGCTCCTTAACAGCGTCGGCTTTAAGAATTGCAGATTCCTTCATACCCTCTGCAACGAGAATCTGACTGCGTTTTTCACCCTCTGCATCAAGAATTCTTGCACGGCGCTCACGCTCTGCCTTCATCTGCTTTTCCATCGCATCCTGAATTTCACGGGGCGGAAGAATGTTTTTAAGCTCGACACGGATTACCTTAATGCCCCATGCGTCGGTTGCCTCGTCAAGAATCACTCTGATTTTACCGTTGATTGTATCACGGGATGTGAGTGTGTTATCAAGCTCAAGATCACCGATGATATTACGCAATGTTGTTGCAGTAAGATTTTCAATAGCGCTGAGCGGTCTTTCTACACCGTAAGTATAAAGCTTTGGATCGGTAATTTCAAAATACACAACCGTGTCAATCTGCATCGTAACGTTATCTCTTGTGATCACGGGTTGTGGAGGGAAGTCGATCACTTGCTCTTTTAATGAAACTTTCTTTGAAATTTTGTCGATGAACGGAATTTTTACATGAAGTCCTGTTGACCATGTTACATGGTATGTTCCGAGTCTTTCAATTACATATGCGTGTGCCTGCGGTACTACCTTGACATTGCTTACGATTACTATAAGCAGGATTAAAAGGATGATACCTAAAATAATAAGTCCTAACATTATTTACCTCTCATTCTGTTACGGGTTCTACTATGAGCTTTACGCCCTCGATTGCAAGAACCTTAATTTTTGTTCCTTTTAAAAGCGGTGCTTTGTCGGACTTTACAGTCCATGTTTCCGCACCGACCTTTGCCTGTGCTGTTTTGTCAATATCGGTTAAATCTGTGAGCATAAAACCGACTTGACCGATGTGACGGTCTGCGTTTGTTCCCGTTGTCTTGTTACGCTTTTTAAAGCGTTTTACAAGCGGTCGTGTCACAATCAGCGAAACAAGTGACACAACAAGGAACACCGCCGACTGGATTGTTATGTCGCTTGTGAATATAGTTGTTACTGCGGCACAAACCGAGCCGAGAACGAACCATATTGATACAAGCTGTGTTGTAAAGCCTTCGCAAAGCAACATAAATATTGCAAAGCCTATCCACACTATCGGCATATATTGCTCCATAGAGCTGTCACCCTCCTTTTCGCATAATTTTAACACAATATTATATATTAGTCAAACTATTTTATTGCTATTTTATGCATTCTCTGTCAGATAAATTCATTTAACTAATCTCCCAAAATGTACAATAAAAAAATCACCTCCTATGATAATTTCTTTCTTATCATAGGAGGCTGTAGTCTGATGATGTGCGATATTCGCTTTCAAAAAACAGCTAAATGTAAAAAACACTTGTGGAGAATACATCTAAGATTAGGAGGCTCGACTGAGCCTCCTAAATTATTGCTTATATACTTTTATAACTCCATTTAACATGATAATGAAATCAGCCAAACACTTTTTCAAGATTTTTGCCGTCTTGAGTTATTCTGTAAAGGTTAAAATACGCATTATCTGTGAAATATAGGTATTTTGAATCTACGATATAAAGACCGTTCAACTCGATATCATCATTAAATATTTTAGTAGTTTTGTCAGTTGAAGTATCAATCGAATATATTCCCTTGTCTTTACCGTTTTCAACTGATAAAAACACCTTATCTTTGTAGCTGTTGATAACCATACCTGCATTTGATTTAAACAATGTATTTATAGTACCGCTTTTCAAATCAGCACAATAAACCGTTTCATACCCGTTATCAGAACGGTTAACTATTGTACCATACACCTTGTCGTTCACAGCAGATAGACAAGTAATTTCAACAAAGTCACTACTTGGTGCATAAGGAATTTTATAAACTAACTTTCCGTTATTTTGATTATATTTACAAAGGAACAGGTCTGTAGAAGCGTCTTCTTTGTCGCTTGTTCTCTTCCCTGCAACAAAATAGATATATTCATCGTAAAATCGAAGATCTGAAATATAGTCAAAATCAAGATTGTCCACCGACAATATTAACTTTGTATCATTTTTATCTTGTCGGTAAAGGTTGTAGAAACCGTAAACTACCATAGTATCGCCTATAACATTGCCTTTATATAATTCAGAATAGCTGAAATAGAGTTCATCACCTACAACAAACAATTCTTCAAGCGAAGCGTTATCATTATTAAGATCAGACAATTTCAAATATTCCTTATAATGTTTTTGATTCAAATCATAATACTGAACAATGTCATTGTGTATATAAGGTGAAAAAATATTCTCATTGGAAACACGGTTTAAATCAAGGCATTCACTTGTAATTGCAGGACCTTTCCAATAAATTCGCTTGGTATAGTCCGAAGTGATTTCATATGTTCCGTATTTAAAAAAGTCGTTTGCCGCATTGTAATATAGTTTGTCACCAACTCTTGCCAAATTACACATTACATTTGAGCAAGTATTCATATAACTATTGTTATCCGGCTCATTTTCAATCTTAACATTATGTTCCGGAACGCTGGCAAGTGAAAAATACACCACTCCTGCAACTGCAAAGAAACAAAATATCAAAGCAATAGTAATGACTTTTAATGATTTTTTCCTTTTCATTTTAAAAACCTTTCTTAAAACCTTCGTGAACTATGTGAATATGTTACCCATTTTCCAAACTTTCTGAATTTCTTAATAGCATTATTCGGTATAACATGAGAATTATTTAATTCTTCATGAAACGCTATATTTCTACTAGATAATTCATCATATTTTAAGTAGAAAATGCTTTTTTGCACACAGTTATTTGACAGTGAATAATAAAAATCATTTGCAGTTAATATATGAGAATACGGTCGAGCTTTACCTTTATATTTTGCTGTTGGGTATCTAAATCTAACATAAACTTTCTTTTTAATAATACCGCCAAAAGCACTAAAGCGATAAGAATATTGGTTATTACTTATATATTTTTTAATTGCTTTAATACAATTTTCAAAATGTCCTGAAAATTGTATAGCTTGCGTATAATTTTCGTAATAGTACAACTTACCAAATTTATTAGAATAGTTCCTGTTATAATAATTGATCTGATCTCTTACTTTGCCTGTAATTTCCTTTAGGGAGGAAGTTTCTATAAATAACAATTGAACACTTTTATCTCCCCAATAGAAATACCACCAATACCCTGATTTTTCTTGCAATAAAAGTGATGTATGCCCAGCATTCCCTAAAATAAGTGGAACACTATTTGGCGACTGTATCCACCAAGCATCTTTTCCTTCATCATCAGATTTATTTATTGCATTATTTTCACAATAAGCAAACATGTTAGTACTTAGCGGTGTGCCTGATTGAGTGTCAGCATATACATCCGTATTCAAAAATCTGCCTGTGAATGGATCGTAGTAGCGGCTTTGGAGATAATAGAGTGAAGTTTCAGTATCATAAACATAGCCACGATAACGAATCGGGTTTATTTCTCGAATTGTCGGCTCACCTTTGGTATCTTTTATGTTGCCCCAAGCGTCATAAACATAGCTTGCGACTTCTGTGCCTGCGAGGTCAATAATTCTGATTACATCACCCTGCAAGTTCTTTACATAAAAGTACATTGTACCGTTATATGAGAATGAGGTTGCACTTCCGTCACTGTCATAGTAGAACAGCAGAGTATCATTACCCTTTACAAGGGCAATAAGGTTTTTGTTGCTGTCATAGTAATAGTTGGTCTTAACTCCGTCAACAGACTTCTGTGTTCTCATACCGTTTGAGTCATAGCTCATTTGAACGGCTTTATCGGAAGTGTTTATATTCTTAAGGATTCTTCCGTTCTCCCATTCAAAGCTCATTCCGTCACGGTATGTCAAAGGGTTGCCGTTTGCATCGTATGAAATATTACTGCCGTTAACCTTTGTCAGCTTATCCTTCCAGCTTGTATCGGTGTACTCGTAAGTATTACCGTTCTGCGTTCCTGTCGGATAATCGTAGGTCGGATCAAGAACCTGTTCATATTTATTTTGCAGGTTTCCTGCTCCGTCATAAGGAAATAGTTACAAAAGTTTTTACTTTAGTTGTTGATGAGGCTCTAAGAACCTCATCAACAACTAAAATGCAGTTTGTTTTACAACTTTTTGCAGAAATAAACCTGTTTTTTTATTTTTCAGTGTACTTCGCAGAATCCGCTATCTTGTCTAAAATCTTATTATCCACTGCTTTTCCGTAAGTGTACAATGTGATGACATTATCTTGATTGTAAAATTCTATATAATCTTCAACCTGTGATTTTCCGTCAAAAGAAACTAATGCCTCACCTATCATTGTTCCCAATGAATTCACAGAGCTATTAATACTTACAGCGTTGAAAAAGTTATTACTGCAAATGTTATCCTCTGTCGTGTTATCGTCAATTTTTATTGAATCGCCTATCTGAAAACAATCACCTACTCTACTTTGAAATAAAAAAATCTTTCTATTATCACTTTTATCGCAGAAATACAATAAGCCATTTTTCTCTCCCTGTTCCCAGTTATCAGGTACTTTAAATGACATTGTACTATTGACACGCACCTCTTTCCATCCAAAGTATAAATGAAAATCTAAAGTTTCAGAAATTATCGATACAAGTAAATAAATCAGAATAATCAAAAATAATATTATCGTTGTAGCGATAGCTTGTTTATATTTTTTAACTGATTTCATGATCATAATTTCTCATCACCCCAATTAATTTTAGGTTCAAAAATCCAAGCATTCGAATCATATCCAGAGTTTTTCTTATCTGTAGAGCCTAAGTCAGCAGGATTAGCATGATTAACAAGTATTCTCAAGTTATAAGCCCTATAATGCCATGATATTTCAGAATTAATTCCTGGAATTATCCTTCCTTTTAAATATTTCTTCTTATATTTTTTATTTATACTTTTAATTGCTTTAAATATAGCTTCCGCAACAATTCTCGTTCTACCCATATTGAACAATGTTGAGTAATTAGGATTTCTGTCAAAATAAAATTTAAGCACGCCTTTTTTAGTTAAAGTGGAATAAATATTATATTTTTTCTTATTTATGTTTATTTTACTTGTAATTTTAAATCCGTTTTTTGTACTTCCACTATAGCTATTTGAAATTATATTCTTGCTCTTTGGTGAGTTTCCTGAATAATCAACATTATTTATTGCATTATTCTCACAATAAGCAAACATATTTGTACTTAGCGGAGTTCCTGACTCGGTGTCACAATAAACATCCGCATTTAAAAATCTGCCTGTGAGTGGGTCATAATAACGGCTTTAGAGATAGTACAAGCCTGTTTCTTCATCATAAACATAACCACGATAACGGAACGGATTCAGTTTGCCGACTGTAAGTGTGCCGTTGTCTTCGGTGAGCATATTACCCCACGCATCGTAGGCATACTTTGCGACTGCTTTGCCGTCTTTATCAACGATTTCGGTAATATCGCCCTGCAGGTCTTTGATGTAGAAATACATTGTTCCGTTGCAGGAAACTGACATTACTTCACCCGAATTATCGTAGTAGAAAAACAGCGTATCACTGCCCTGTGTGAGTGCGAAAAGGTTATTACTGCTGTCGTAATAATAGTTAGTCTTAACTCCGTCAACAGACTTCTGTGTTCTCATACCGTTTGAGTCATAGCTCATCTGAATGGCTTTATCGGAAGTGTTTATATTCTTGAGAATTCTTCCGTTTTCCCACTCAAAAATCATATCATCACGGTATGTCAATGGATTGCCGTTCTTATCATATGTGATACTGTCACCGTCAAACTCAGTAAGTTTATCTTTCCAGTTAGTGTCGCCATATGAATAAGTTCTTGTTTCAAGTAATTTTACAGGTGCCCAGTTAGTCCCGAGTGAATACGATTCCATTTTTTGAATGTTACCGTAGTTATCATAAACTATTCTGATATAGCGACCTGTTCGAGTGTCTGCATACCACATAAGCTGATTGAGTTCATCGTATGTATATACAGCCACCTTTTTACCGTTTTCATACACATTCTCTACATTACCTGTATCGGTGTAATTATAGCTGTAGTCAAGCACTTTATCGGAACTCAACTTATAACTAATACCGCCAACCATATTGGTAGTAGCATTGCTTTCGCTACCGTGGTAATAAGAATACTGCTTTGTGAATACGGTATCGCTCTTATTCTGTTTTGTTGTTACAGTTGACACTCTGCCGAAATCATCTGTTGATGTTTCGTTAGTTACACCGTCATTGCTTACAAATGACTTTCCGTCATCATCTGAACCTGTTGTAATGGTCTTTGTCTGACCGTTTACAGATGTCTTTTCAACTGTATTACCGTTTGAATCGGTAACAATGTAATGAGTAAGGCTGCCGTCTGATGATGTATGATATTCGCTTTCAAGCGAACCATCAAATGTGTAGTAGTAATATGAGGTTTCGCCGCTTGAATATTCAACCGCCTTTGTAACAAGACCTTGCTTGTTATAAATCATCTCGGCAATTTTACCTGTTTCACCTGTGATTACAAAAATATTGCCATAGTTATCGTAAGCATATTCAAGATAATCACCGTTTGCATAAGCAGTCTTTGTAAGATTACCGTTACTGTCATATGTATGACTGGCAACAGTTACATTGCCTATTTTAGTTGACACAAGATTGTAGAAAACATCGTAGTTAAATGAGTAGTCAAAACCATTGTGTGTGATTTTTGATACAGAGCCTAAACCGCTGTATGTATATAAGTTTTCAGAATCACCGTTTTTAACAGATGTAAGATTACCTGATGAATCATATGCGTAGCTTGTCACATTATCATCTGCATCAGTAATCGAAGTTACATTGCCGTTGACATCATAAACGTACTGCGTTGTGCTTCCCTGTTCATTGGTTTCGGAAGTTACATAATTACCTGTGCTGTCATATTCAGAACTTGTCTGCATAAACGGTTTTGTTTTGTCAACAGATTCGGACAATACTTCATAATCAACATAATTGTCAACCTCTGTATCATCGTCTGAATCGTTACCTGCACTGACTGAAGAATCATCTTTTAATCTTCAGATTGTTTAGTCACATACCCCGTTGCTAAAATATTCAGTTCAGCGTTGGTAACCGTCATTTCATTTTCATTATAACCATATACAAATGCAAATGCAACATAGGATATTGTCTTGTCATTATTTTTGGAAAACATGACAAATATTACAGTTCGTTTTTAGCAGTATTCACCCACGATTTTGTAAAGTAAATATAGGTTGTTTTACAAATTATTGCAGAATGTAAAGCCATTGTATTTTTGCTGTAAATAGTTAGTTATTATTATTGACCAAGATAAAATCAAGGAATATAATTTGAACGAAATTTGAAAAAGTGCTGATTAAATCGGTATTTTCAGTTTCAATCAAATATCGGGGTAGAAATAAAATGATAGAAAAACTATCACTTGATTTTGTCAGAAAGATTTACAATATACTCACCACGGGAAATGACGATGTGAATTTTTATTGTATGTGTCTGCAAAATCAAAATCGTGAGGCGGCAACAAACAATCCTGTCAAATTCGGACTCGAACTTATAAAAATCAATATTTTGTGCAGACTTCCGTTCTGCAACAAACGGATTTTCACAAAGACTGTCGGCAAGGATTATCTCTCGCAAATATTCGTAAGACCGTCAATTTGTGAACTTGCATCGGGTATGCTCGACAATTCACACCTTGTCACCGATATATTCGGCTCAGCTTTGAATCAAATTAAAGATGATGACAAAATTTTTGCAGAAATTGAAAATGTCACGGGCGTAAAAGGTTTTGCTCTGCTGAGAAAAAAATACGGAAAGCAAGGTCTTACAATTTCTCGGATTTATAAAAAAATAAATGCGGAGCTTAAAACACTGATTGACTATAAATTAGAGCTTTCATTGGTTGAAAATTCGTTTTTTGAGAACCGATACATTGTGCGTATGATTGATATTGCACGCTGTAACGATATGAAAGTTTCGGTTGTGATAAAGTCAATATATCCGAAAGATTTTGTCAAACATCTGCTTGATAAGTACAGAATAGGTTATGACGAACTTATTGTGAACACCGTAAGCAACGATGTTATTGAAACAGATGACAACAACCATACCTGTGTTATGAGCAATAATTATGATTTCATTAAGAAATATGCAAAAATGGGTTGCAGGCAAATGTATTACCGCTGTCCTACCGTTCTTATGGAACACATTGACAATCCTATTAAAGATGAAAAATTCAAAATGCTGTACAACACGATATGCGGTATGAATCTTTTCAGTGGAATAAAAAGAATGAGCAATGAATACGAGCTTGGATATATGTGCATTGCTCCCGCAATTGTAGGTTTTGCATCGGAATGCGTTGAAAGATTACACAATGCAGAAAAAATGATTTTCTTTTGTGACGAAAACTCAATATTTGCTCAGACCGTCAAAATGTTAAGCGAAAGCACCGATAAACCGATGTTTTTTCCATGGTCTGCTTTTGCAACGGATAAATACAGAACCGTTGAAGAATGGCGAAAAATAATTCCCGAAATGCCTGTTTTCAAATATGCAAAGCTTGGTGTTCTTGACAAGCTGATGAGGTATCCGCTTTCTGAAATTGACGGAAAAATCAGCGATGACGAGCTTGCAAAAATTATGGCAACCGCATGGATTGATAAGGATAGTGACGGTGTTGAAAATACGGTACAGGCCGTTATCAACGGCAGTCGTATTGTTGTGACTGTTGATCCGTTACCCGAAAAATGTGCAAGCGAAGAATTTGCAAAGACGATTTATCGGATTGATAAAAGCATTGTTTACAACGGAATAAGCATGAACAATTATCTTTGTGCCGATGATAACAATGTTTTAGCTCTTTCCGAAATCATTCAAGGCAACAAGCCACTGCTTTGGAAAATTGACAAATCGGAAAAGCATTGGGTTTATTCAAAGAAAATTGACACGGCAATCCTCAAAGAAATATACACCGCCGTATGTGACTTTGCAAATGACTTTGTGAAATACTCAAAAATTACCGATTGCAAATGCAAGATTAGCGGTGAGGACGCACTTTCACTTTATTTGAGCGGAATTGAACGCTTAAAAAATATTACTCAGGAGTGATTATATTGATTCTATACCATGCATCTACAATGTATCATCTTCTGTGCTGTATAGTACATAAGCTTGCTTATTATCCCGATGATGACGCAGAACTTCTGATACTTGAATACATAAAGCCTGATAAAAGCAGAAAATCATTTTTAAAGCAGGTGATTGATTCGGGATTTTTTACAACAGCAAGATATGTTCCCGAACAAAAATTCAAGCTAAAAAAAGGCAATGCACTTGATAATACAAGCAGTGAAAAAGAAATTAAATCCGTAATTGAAAATATTTCTAAAACATTTGAAAATTGGCTTGATGAGGACATAACAAAATTTGAGGAAATCTATGTTGCATCAGACCAACATTCACTCGGTATTTATCTTACAAGCAAAAGTATTCCCTATCATTATTTTGAAGATGCAAGCGGAATGCTTTCGGAACAGTCAAGATATCTTTCAATTACCAAAAGCAACAATATGACCAATCATATAATCAATGAATATCTTGGTTGTATGGGACGAAACAGTTGCGTCAAGTCAAAACTGTGCGACCTTCGTCATCAGCAGAAAGGCTTTTATGATGAAAAGGCGGAAGATTTCTGTATTTACGATATTTTAAAATACAAAATTCCCGACAGAGTACAGGATATTCTAAACTTCTTTGGCGATATACCTCACAAAATCAGAGGCGACAAAAAGATTTGCCTTTATCTTACTCAGGATTTGAACACACTCAAAATCAAAGACCTTGACCTACAGGAATTAATGATGACAACGCTTGTCGATTATATGTGCAATGATGAGTATGTGCTTGTTGTAAAACCTCACCCAAAGGACAGGTGGCAAAATTACAGAAGAATTTTTTCTGACTGTATTCTGCTTGAAAAGTCTGAGCCGTCGGAACTTTTACCGTTTGTCATCGACCGTGAGGTTGATATGGCTTTAACGGCTAGTTCAACATCAATCAGGGGCGTTGACAAGTTTGCAGTTCATTCCTACTACTTCACAACCGACATTGAAACAAACCGTGAAAGAATTGACGATATGTTTATCGCAACTTTGTTATTAAAAGAACTTGGTATTCGCAATGTAAGTTCAATACGCAATATAAATGAAACTCAGATTACGAACTTTCTGAATCGCTACGGCATTGCTTTAGATAACGGTGATACTTTGATTGACGGCGATATGGAGAAAGTCGATAATCTTGATGTTTATGATTACAGACTTTCGCTGTTACTAAACCTTGGCAACATAATAAATTTCAATCCTAACATACCGACTGACGGTTTATATATTGTCACCGCTGACTTCACTCCGAAAGACTCAAGTCTTATGAGAGAAAAACAGCTGATGATATTTGCATATACAAATGATAAAGAAATTCAAAACAAGCTTGAATCGCTCATTATTCGCAAACAGCTTAGATATACGCAGGCAGACATTGCTGTTCGCTGCAAAAAAGCTGACAGTGAAAGTATTGAACGGTTAAAAGCAAAGCTTGCAAGAGATATCGAATGGGAGGAATAAATATGGAAAAGAAGAAAAAAGTTGTGGCATTTGTGCCTATGAAGTTAAACAATGAAAGATTACCCGGTAAGAACACAAAGGCATTTAAAGGAGGAAAACCTCTTCTCACCTACATTCTTGACACACTTACAAAAGTTGAAGGTGTTGACGAAACATATGTTTATTGCAGTAATGAGGAAGTTAAAAAGTATCTTCCTAACGGCATTAAATTTCTTAAAAGAAGCGAAAGCCTTGACACATCAAGCACTTTGATTATTGATGTGCTTAAAGCATTTGCGGAAGATGTTGGCGCAGATATTTATGTGCTCGCCCATGCAACAGCGCCCTTTATCAAAGCAAAAACAATTGAAACTGCAATTGATAAGGTAAAAAATGAAGAATATGATTCTGCCTTTACCGTAAAGCCGATTCAGGAATTTTTGTGGATGGACGGCGCCGCTTGTTACAACACAAACAAGATTCCGAGGACACAGGATATTCAAAATGTGTTTGCGGAAACAACTGGCCTTTATGTTTACACTAAAAAGCTTATTAAAGACGGCAGAAGAATCGGCAGTAATCCATACGGTGTAACTGTTGATTTTATTGAAGCAACCGACATCAACAATCCGATTGATTTTGACCTTGCACAGGTAATTTTTGATCATTACATTAAGAATAATACAGAAAGCGATAATAACGGTAACAATGAGTAATATAAAAATTCTTGACTGTACTCTTCGTGACGGAGGGTATGTAAACAACTGGCATTTTGGCAGAAAAGCAATTGAAACAATGCTTTTTAACTTTTCAAAATCAAACACAGATATAGTAGAATGCGGTTTTCTGACAAACAAGCCTTATGATCCCGACTATTCGCTCTACAACAGTGTTGAACAGCTCAATGAGCTTGTAAGTTCAGACAGCAGTATGAACACGATGTATGTTGCGATGATTGCAATCGGTGAGCGTGAAATCAATCCCGTGCTACTTTCAGAGGCAGATTCAACTGTACTTGACGGAATCAGACTTACATTTCATCCAAATGAAATTGATCTCGCCTTTGAATGGGCTGAAATTATAAAAAGTAAAGGCTACAAGCTGTTTATGCAGCCTGTAGGAACTACAAATTATACCGATAAACAGTTTCTTGATTTGCTTGAAAGAATAAATAAACTTGAACCGTATGCGTTTTATATTGTAGATACTCTCGGTGTGATGTATGAAAAAGACCTTATCCGTCAGGTGTTTCTCGTTGACAACAATCTTAAACCGTCAATCAGCCTTGGTTATCACTCGCACAATAATTTTCAGCTTGCATTTTCAAATGCACAGGCGCTTTCACAGTACAATACAAAGCGAAATATAATCATTGACTGCAGTGCAAACGGAATGGGACGAGGTGCAGGTAATCTTTGCAGTGAATTATTTATGGATTACCTCAACCGAACATTTTCAAAGAACTATGATGTATTGCCTGTTCTTGAAATTGTTGACCGTTACCTTATTCCGATTTCACTCAGCAATCCGTGGGGCTATAATTCGGCTTATTTTCTTTCAGCCGCAAACAATTGTCATCCGAATTATTCGTCATATCTCATGGCAAAGCATTCGCTTTCAATGCCTGCAATCGGAAGTATACTCAAGCAGATTCCGCAAAAAGAAAAGCGATTTTTCAACAAAGCGCTTATTGAAAAAATTTATCAGGAATACCAGAGCAATGCAGTTGATGATATTGAAATTCTTGACAGACTGCGTAAAAAGCTTGACGGAAGAAATGTGCTTGTTATCTCCCCCGGCTCTACGGTAAAAAGTGAAAAAGGTTCGATTTTGAAATATATTTCAAAGAAAAAGCCCTTTGTAATCTCGGTTAATTTTATTCCGGACTACATAAAACCGAATATTGTTTTTGTCGGAAATTCAGTCAGATATTCCGAGCTTGAGGACAGGCTTAATCTAAAAAAGACCGTGTTCACATCTAACATAAAAAATCTTCCGAAAAAAGCAGTCTGCATAAACTATTCGGAACTTATAAATGCAACAGATGACGCTTCGGACAGTTCAGGTCTTATGGTACTTAAACTTTTGAAAAAAGCGTCGGTAAAGTCGGTTGCACTTGCAGGATATGACGGATTCACCAAAAATCCGCTCTCAAATTACATAAGCAAAAATATGTGCGGTGCATATGATCCGATTTTACTTAAAGAAAAGAACCTTGCAATATCAAAAGAGCTTAAAAAGCTTAAAGAAAAGATGAAAATTAAGTTCGTTACAACATCAATTTATGATACCGAAAAAACAAGGAGCGATAAAAAATTGTGATGAGTACGATTCAGAATACAAAGCGAAAACTGAAACGAAAAGCTAAAAAATTTAAACTTAAAGCCATAATGAAAAATCGCTTTGTGCTTGAAGGCTTTTATAAGTACGGGGATACCGACAAAAGTCGTTTCAGAAGAATGTTTTACCTCACCTCTCTGCATTTATCAAGCAAACTCGGAAGTGTTTCGGGAGCAAAGCCGAGAGTATATGAAAGAAAAAAATATACAATAAAACCTTGCGTGAGCGCTCCGGAGTCAAGCTTTGCCAAAAGGCCGTCCCCCACACTTATGGCAAAAAAGTTTCTTGTAAACGATATTATATCCTTTGATATTTTTGACACACTGATTTTACGCCCGTTTGATGATCCAAAGTCGCTGTTCTTCCTTTTGGGCGAAAAGAATAAATGTCCCGGATTCAAGCGTTACCGTGAACTTGCAGAAAAGCTTGCAAGGCAGGAGGCTTTTGAAAAGAACGGCACTTATGAGGTGACTTTGCGTGATATCTATGAAAAGCTGTCACGATTTGTATTGCTTGATATTGACAAGGCTATGCAGTATGAAATTGAAACAGAACTTGATTTGTGCTTTGCAAACCCGTATATGAAAGAAATTTTCTTGCAAGCAAAAAATCTCGGAAAGACAATTATTGCCGTTTCGGATATGTATCTTTCAAAAGATGTTATTGAAAAAATGCTTAAAAAATGCGGATATGAAGGCTTTGACAATATCATTGTTTCAAACGAATACAATGCAAGCAAGCGTTCGCTTTTGCTTTATGAATACATAAAGGAGCAATACGGAGTTGAGAAAAAGTATATTCATATCGGCGATAACATTGTTTCGGACAATCGTTCGGCACGAAAATGCGATATTGAACCCGTATGGTATAAGGGTGTAAATCCGAGAGGAAATGCGCACAGAGCGTTCGATATGACATCACTTATCGGCTCGGCATACCGTGGAATTGTCAACGCAAAACTGCAAAACGGTGATAAGCAGTATTCGCAGTATTACGAATTCGGTTACACTTATGCAGGCTTTCTTGTACTCGGATATTGCAAATTCATAAATGATTACTGCAAAAATCATGGGATTGATAAAATCCTTTTTCTCTCCCGTGACGGATACATTTTAAAGTCCGTGTATGACCGACTTTATCCCGACAGCAACACGGAATATGTATACTGGTCACGCTCTGCCGCAACAAAGCTTACCGTAAACAGATTCAAAAATGAACTTTTACTGCGATATATAAAGTACAAAATTCCTCGCAAGATGACAATTGCAAAGATTTTGAAGGCTATGGACCTTGAAGAAATGCAGCCGTTTCTTGACGAGGCGGAGCTTACTGCAGACACCTTGCTTACAAAAGAAAACTATGAGGACATTGTCAAGGTGTTTACCATACACTGGGATATTGTTACAGAGCATTACAGGCGCAGTAACAACGCCGCAAAAGCTTACTATAAAGCGGCTGTCGGAAACAGCAAAAGTGCCGTTATAGTTGATATAGGCTGGGCGGCAAGCGGATTTTCCGCTCTGAGGTACCTTATTGAGGATGAATGGAAGCTTGACTGCAAGGTCAGAGGACTTGTTGCAGGCTCAACCTATCTTCACGATATGGATATAATCGAACCGCAGATGACAAACGACATAATCACATCATATATGTTTTCGCAGAGAATCAACCGTGAAATCCGCCGTGATCACGATGTAAAGCGTATGTACGGAGCTTTTACCGAAATTATGCTCAGCGCCCCCGCACCGTCATTCATAGGCTTTGATTTTGACGATGACGGAAGAATCAAGTATGAATTTGATTATCCCGAGGTTGAGGGATACAGTATGATAAATGAAATTCAGGACGGTATTCACGATTTTGTAAATGAATACACAAAACATTTTGCCAAATATCCGTGTATGATGAACATTTGCGGAAGTGACGCATATGCCGTTTGCAGACAGGTTATTTCCTGTCCCGAATATTTCAGCAATCTTTTTGCCGACTATCCCGTAAACAGAGCCGTAGGTTCTGCATCGTTTGAAACCGGCAGTCTTGGTAAACTGATTGAAAACGAATTTGTAAAGTGAGATAAACTATGATTTTATACTACGCACTTACCACTTATCACATACAATGCTGTGTACTTCATCGACTTACACGCAAAAAAGACGATACCGCCGTATTATTGCTCTCTGACATTCACAAAAATTCGGTTGCATTTTTAGACAGATACAAAAATTCAGGCATATTTGACGATGTACTTTTACTTAAAGAATCGGAAGTAAACGCAAATATCAAGAAAAATGAGCAAAAACACCGCTCTAAAAATTCGATTTTAAAATCAGCCTGCGCAGAAATAAAAAGGGTTCTTCCGATAACCCAAAATTCGGCAGATGAACTGTATCTTTGTCCCGACCACTTTCCTTTTGGCTGGTATGTTATCAAAAACAAGATTAAATATCATTGCTTTGAAGAAGGCTGCGGTGTGCTTTCCGACAACAGGTTTATGATGTCGAATATGAGCCGCAACAAAACACAGACCGTCTTGATGAACACGCTCGGATATTTTGGAGAAAATGACAGCTGTGTTGAAATACTTGCAGACGCTCAGGCACAAGCAGAGGGTTTCACTCACCCTAAAATGACCGATTTTTCAGTAAAAAGAATTCTTGAAAATCTTGATGAACACACGCTTGACAAGGCTCTTTCGTTCTTTGGAATTAAAGAAACAATCAAGGCAAACAGAAATACAAGTCTGATACTCACTCAGCATATGGCAAATTTGGGAATTATGCCGCTTTGCGACCAGCACAGGCTGTATGAACTTTTTGCAGATTATTTTCTTGAAAACACACACATTGCAATAAAGCCACATCCCGATGATATTGCCGGCAGATACAAGGACATTTTCGGCAACAGTTGTACTGTGCTGCCTTTTGCAATGCCGTCGGAGCTTCTCCCCTATGTTTTTGACGGACTGGTTAAAACCGCAATTGCGGCATATTCAACAGCAGTCAAGAATCTCGGCAATTTCTGTGACAGAATGATTTGCTTTGACAACCGCATTATGGACGATTTCAGACATATCCACAGATACTATGCGGCGGTTAAACTTACAAAATATCTTGGCAAAAACGACAGTATTGTTACAAACGGAAATGAACTTCTGCTTGAAGAACTTGCCAAAAATGACGATTTACAGACTAAATTCAAATTCAGCAATGAAATATCGGATTTTGACGGCTATGCCGTTGTTTCGGACAGGCTGTGTGAAAACAAAAAAATTGAGGATATCTCAGCTTTTATTTCATCAAAGCAGAACAGAGGCTGGATAATTTTTCTTAATGAAGAACAGTTGCACATATATTTTGACGGAACTGACAAGAAAGTATTTTCAAAAATCAGACCGATTTTCATTGAAATCAAAGAAACGGAGAAAACTCATCAGGAAGTGATTTATTTGTATTCAGAAAATAAAAAAGCTCTTGAAAATGCTGAAAATTTCAGTTTGACAAAAGAGCTTAAATATACAGGAGTAACGATTGATTTACATTCAATTTCAAAAAGTGAAAGCGAAAAAATTAAAATGCTTGAGGGTGTTCTTGAAGCAACGGAAAAGCGGCTCAGCGGATATATTGAAAACAAAAAAGCTGTTGACGCAAGGCTTGAGGCAAAGGGTATTGTGCTGTGAAAAATACAAGAAAGCTGATTATATTTGACCTTGACGGCACATTGCTCGATACTTCGGACGGAATTTTGCATTGCTATCACAAAACTGCAAGCATGCTTAATTTAAGGAAAAATTCAGTTGAGAACGACAGCATTGTAATCGGCGGTCCGCTCTCCGACGGATTCAGAACACTTTATGATATACCCGATGAAGAAACACTTGCAAAAGCGATTGATACATACAGAAATTTATATGCAAATGAGGGCATTACAAAATTCAGTGCTTATAATGGGATTGATACTTCGTTAAGCGAGTTGAAATCAGACGGTTATCAGCTTGGAGTGGCAACGCTCAAGCTTGAAGAATATGCAAAATCCATGCTAAAAAATGCAGGGCTTGCAAAATATTTTGATATAATTCACGGTTGGAACGGTACAGAAAAATGCACCAAAGCATACACCGTTACCAAAGTATTGTTTGAACAAAAATGTCTTGCAAAAAATGCTGTGCTTGTCGGAGATTCTGTGTATGACAAAAACGGTGCAGAAATTGCCGGAGTTGATTTTCTTGGCGTCACCTACGGTTTTGGTATCAAAAAAGGCGACAAAACCAATTCAAGATTTGACACCGTTGACTCCCCTGTTGAACTGACAGAATATTTTAAAATCAACTGAGAAAAATAGTGCTTCAAACACTTGATAATATTCGTTTTATATATTATCTTAAGAACCTCGGGAAGATGTGCGAAAAACATGTATATAACATCTATTGATTCTGAGATTGATTTTGTCGTACAGTTACATTGGGCATAAATTTCTCCTCGATAAAATTTGCATTGCTGTTGTATTTGCTGATTATCTATGATTCGTATCCGCCATTCCTATAACTAGGAACTTTGATTTTACGTTTTCTCATTATTACTGTCTCTGCTTTTGTCATTGAAAAACTTCCTCTTAAGCTTTAAATTATCTGTTTCCATTATTGCCTTGCGGTTTCGAGAAAACTGATTGTGCTAAAAAGCAAAATCAACTTGTTGCTTAAAATTCAATTTTCTGCTTTAGGCAGTATACTATCACATGATTTTTTATTCTTTTTCGGTTTGACTCAACTATTGACATTAAAACCATATAAATATTTGCATAGCAAGACCTCCTGCACCGGATTTAACTCGTTGCGGGAGGTTTATTTTTATTCCGATATTTTTGGTTTTATTATTATATCTGTATAAAACTTTCTTCGATCATTGTAAAATCTTACGACTACAAGGGTAATTTTGACGGCAATAATCACAAAATTTCAAGTTTCAAAATTACAAGCGGCAGTGAAAAAATAGGTCTGTTCGGCTCAATTAAGATAAGTCTGTTAGCAATCACCGTCGTAATAATGGCTTTTATAGAGTCCCTATGTGTAACTGCGGTCAATTATGGCAACAATACTAAGGTGGCTGCACATATTGATTCTGCCACTGAACCACAGCCGACCATGGTAAGTCTGCTATGTGCACCGTCTTTATACCATCGTAGGTTGCTCCTGAGAACTCATCTGCTGTTAGAACATATTTTGGCAATTACCATAGATTTCTGTCAAACGCTCGTATTCTCTTTTTTGTCTTTGGAGTAAGTTCACAGGAATTTTAGGCATAAAAAAAGAGCCCTATGGCTCGTATGTTAAAAATATTAAATAAGTAATTGTTATTGATTATTTTTAATTCTGCGATATTTCCTTACCTTTTAAGATTTATAAGAAGGTATCGTTTTATTCACTCCATGCTGTGGAGGGAAGTCGATCACTTGCTCTTTTAATGAAACTTTCTTTGAAATTTTGTCGATGAACGGAATTTTTACATGCAAGCCTGTTGACCATGTTACATGATATGTTCCGAGTCTTTCAATTACATATGCGTGTGCCTGCGGCACTACCTTGACATTGCTTACAATTACTATAAGCAGGATTAAAAGGATAATTCCTAAAATAATAAGTCCTAACATTATTTACCTCTCATTCTGTTACGGGTTCTACTATGAGCTTTACGCCCTCGATTGCAAGAACCTTAATTTTTGTTCCTTTTAAAAGCGGTGCTTTGTCGGACTTTACAGTCCATGTTTCCGCACCGACCTTTGCCTGTGCTGTTTTGTCAATATCGGTTAAATCTGTGAGCATAAAACCGACTTGACCGATGTGACGGTCTGCGTTTGTTCCCGTTGTCTTGTTACGCTTTTTAAAGCGTTTTACAAGCGGTCGTGTCACAATCAGCGAAACAAGTGACACAACAAGGAACACCGCCGACTGGATTGTTATGTCGCTTGTGAATATAGTTGTTACTGCGGCACAAACCGAGCCGAGAACGAACCATATTGATACAAGCTGTGTTGTAAAGCCTTCGCAAAGCAACATAAATATTGCAAAGCCTATCCACACTATCGGCATATATTGCTCCATAGAGCTGTCACCCCCCTTTTTCGCATAATTTTAACACAATATTTATATATTAGTCAAACTATTTTATTGCTATTTTATGCGTTAACTGATTATTTTGTATCTATATTCCGTTTTATCCTTACAATTTCATGTAAAGAGGGCATAAAAATACCGACAAATATTAGCATAGAACACCATTACTTGTCGGTAATAATTTTAATATCACATTCCTTGTTCAAAAACATAGAGGTACAAATCTTCAAGGGTTGGGTTTGCAATTGTTATTTTATGATTTTCAGGGGGATTATCTGTGACTAATCTTACTACGATTTTATCATCATTATGATAGAGATTTGAAACTCGATAATTATCCTGAAAATATTTTAATTCCTCTTTTTCAATTTCCACCTCAACTACCTTATTTGCAATTTCATTTACGAGATTTTTGCAGGTATCATGCGACACGAGTTTTCCTTGATTTAGAAGTATAATCTCCTTAGCAATAAACTCAATATCGGACACTACATGGGTAGAAATGAGTACAATTTTGTCTTCTGCAATTTCACTTATAAAATTGCGGATACGGATTCTCTCCTTTGGATCAAGTCCGGCGGTAGGCTCATCAAGCAAAAGAATCTCAGGGTTGCCGAGCATAGCCTGTGCAAGGAGGACACGCTGTTTCATACCTCCCGAAAATTCGCCGATTTTCTTATGGCTGACTTTTTCAAGATTAACTGTTTTTAAAAGCTTGTCAGTCTGCATTTTGGCTTCTTTTTTGTTAATACCTTTGAGTGATGCCATATAAAGTATAAACGCTCGTGCGGACATATTTTCGTAATAGCCCTGTTGCTGTGGCATAAATCCAATCTTTTGTCTGAACTTTTTACCTAATTTCAAAATTTCTTTGCCGTCACAAAGGATTTCTCCCGATGTTCTCTGAACATTGTCGGTAATCAAACTCATAAGCGTGCTTTTACCCGCACCGTTTGCCCCCAGCAAGCCGTAAATGCCATCTGTCAGAGTAATACTGAAGCTATCGAGAGCACAGTAATTACCGTAATTTTTCGTAAGATTTTTCATTTCAAGAGTCATTTAATCACCGCCTTTTCTGCACATACTGTATTTCGTGATTTTCACCGCAACAAATCCCATTATCAGCATTAAAGCTATTGGAATTAGAAATGTAAATCCACTTGATTCCACAACAAGTTTCATCAATGCTACAGGAACAGTTGCAGAAAAATATGCAAAAATCTGAACTCCTGCCACATAGATAAGTGACGGAATAACCATAACAGCAGATGCAACAACTATGCTGACTTCAAACTTTGTTTTTGCCGATACAAGACAAACAACATATGTAATCGCCAAAATCAACAATAACCGCACTGCGTACACAAAAATCATAAACATCAATATGCTGCAATTAAAAGGCAAGCCGTTCAAAAACTCCAGACTTTTTACCGGTGCCGTAATTTCTGACAGCGTATATTTTGAGCAGACTTCGATAAATTCAAACACAGATGTACAAATCCACACAATTGTCGCAATCAATGAAACACAGAGGATTTTCTTTCTGAGCAGTTTTTTTCTTCCGCCACTTGTTGAATTTAACAAATCTGAAACGAGCTGTCTTTTTTCAAATGAGAAAACTCCTGACATTATAATTATGATGCAGAAAACCGATAACAGAGCGAAATTTTGTTGTCTGTCATATCCGCTGCTGCCAAGCAAATATTCAAATCCGGAGGGATTTACAAGCCAAGCATCTTCCCCGTTCTTTTTCGCATCTTCAACATATGAAATTCTTTCATTTATAATTTTCAATGCTTCACGCTTACTGTCATACGCATCGTATTTTTGGCTGATATTGTAATATTTATCTTCGGAAATTTTTCCGTTGTTGTAATCCTCATACGCATTGGCAAGTTCTTCATCAACAGCATTAATCTCATTTTCAAGATCTGCCACATATTTGTAAACATCGTCATTAAGTTCACCGCTGTGAGTTTCATAAAACTCGTTAACTATGCTATCTTTTTCGCTGATATTAAGTGTTCTTAAATTCAATGAATTAAACAGCGCAAGAACAAAAGCAAGCAAAACTATTATGCCTTTTTGCATGAAGAGTATTTTGTACAACTCAGTACCTGTAGCGCCGAGTTTTTCAACGCATTTCCAATATACTGTGCGAATTTTTGAAGAAAATCGCAGTAAGACACTTTCAATTTTGCCTGGAGTTTTATTAGGATATTTCTTGCCTGCACCGATAATTGAAAAAATTGCAAACAAGAGCGTGAATATTATTGCGGAAATAATTAACAATGAAAACAGGTTCACAAGTATGACAAAAGAGTTGATGTTGTAATACTTTACAATTGCTTCTGTCGGATTGATGAATGTAAACAAATTCATATACTTTAAAATTGCCAAATTGCTTTGTGACGGTAAAAAAGTATATAAAAGAAATTCTGCCGCAAATATTATTCCGCACACGCCGAATGCAAGATTTGTGTTTTGCATTATCACAACGATGAACAGCATCATATACACGGGCACTAATTGTGCAAGAACATTTATCAGAACATATACAAACAGAAATTGTATTTCGCTCATCGGGAATACAAAATTTTGAAACATCTCTATAGACTGTACATTTCTGAACAAATCCGATACTCCGCCGTATATTGAAAAAGAAGTCACAAACAGAGCAAAATACATAACGAAACAAAGTATTGTTGTGCTGATTGCAAGTATTCCGCACCGTTTTACAGCAAGGTTAAATCTTCCGCTTGGTGTTGCATACACCATGCTCCAAAAGCCTCGTTTTCGTTCTTCAACAAAGGCAAGAACAACAATTATATTCAGTGCAAGTATTATATAATGAATCAAGTCATAGTTCAATACTGTTGTAACGGAAAAATCGCTTCCTACTTTAAGCGACAGATTTTCAAGCGGTTTATAAGCCTCCGCAGTCAATTGTATATTTTGAGAAGAAAGTGAATTGTCCTGAGAGAAAATGCTTATCGAATTCATCTGCTGAGCCTTGCTTTCTACGCTCTTAATATAATCGGAATATCCGTTTACATACTCAGCTCTTTTGACAATATTATTGAGAGCATAATCTTTGTTTGTCAGTTCCTGAGCGTTATAGCTCTCCTTATGCTTATCAAACTCAGACGCAATTTCAGGATATTGATTGCGAATTTCTTTTTCCTGATCCTGCCAAATCTCGACATACATATCATAATCGTCTTTTTTGCTTTCGTTAAAAGATAAAAGTTGCTCAATCACACTGACATACCCATACTGTCGTGAAATCTTATCTTCAATTTGATCTGCAGGCAAGTCACGGATTTCGGACATCAGATTTTTTTCTTCCGAACAAACCGCACTGAGTTGAACACCATTGTATTCGGCATTTCTGTATTGATCATTTATGTAAAAACCTATGCAAACTGCAAGTAATACAAAAAACGATATAATTATTTTTTTGTTAATCAGTACTCTCTTAATTTCCATAGCGTAAAATTCTCATTGGTTTAAAACAATTCCGTCTTATAAGGAGTTTGAGTATATAACGGTTACTTAACTTAAAAAACACATTAAATTTAGAAATAACTGTTTTCTGTTTTTATGATGTATAACATTTGCAGATATGATTTTTGTCGCAAATACACCGTTTACTTACTGCATTTATATATAGTTAATGTTTATATTTTAACTATATTATATCTTATGTTATCTTTTTTAGCAATAAATATCCTAATTCTACACTACAAATTTTCGCGGTAAATTTTGTGCATATTGCTATGTTTTGTTAAATTATACACAAGTTTCGATAATTATAATGTTTATGACATAAATAGATGAATTACAAAGAGCAAAAACCGCCAACAGTGATATATATTTTAAAAAACATTTGTATTTTTTAGCAAATTGTATTGCAATAAGCAAAATATTAAAGTATAATAAGTATAAGCAATAAAGAAAATTTAAACTACATTACTAAGGAGGTAATCTATGAAAAAACTTACTTTATCAATATTGATATTTTTATTATCCATATCATTTGTTGCATGCAGCTCGGCTAATACGCCCTCGCAAGGTTCTTCTGCTTCGGAAAGTACTGACAGTAATTCAAGCAATAATGCTTCAAGTAACAATAGCAGTTCTTCAAACAACAATTCTAATTCAGGGAAAAATACTACACTTAACGATACTTCATTTAAGATTGGCGTAGATGATCAACCGTTTAATTTATCACGAGCAGGTATGAGCGCTTCAAATGAATCAGGAGATTATATGTTCTATCAAGATACACTCTACTTTCATGATAACGCCGCTAACACTACTGTAATAGCTTGTAACAAACCTGACTGCGATCATATAACTAATGTTGACGATGGAGAAAGCGATTGTAACGCATTTTTCCCTCAGGATAAATATTATTACGACAAAGGTTTTTCATATTACAACGACAGCATCTATTTGCTTGGAAAGAGCAGTAAGGATGCAAAATCAGTTTCACTCTACAAAATAAGCAAAGATGCAAGTACAAGAGAAGAAGTTGCAAAATTAATCAGTGTATCTGATTTGAACAGTATTACTGTTTTTGCTGTACATAAAGGTTATGCGTTTTGGTCGTTAAACACAGACAAAAGCGCACAACTGCTCGCTATAAACGTTGATAAGCCTACTGAAGTTAAAAAAATTTTTGAAGGCAACGAACTTGCGGCAGGCATTCACAGCTTAATCGGTTCAGGTGATTATTTATACTTTTCAAATTCGTATTCGGAAGATAAGAACTATGAAAATTGGGCAGGATATATTAATCAGCTCGACATCAATACTTTAAAAACTAAAAAGTTGATGGACATGCCCGATGATTACACTGTTGCAAACGTAAAAATCTATTATCTTGAATCAAACGCTTTATATTGCTATACAATTGATAGCGATTCAAGCGTTAAAATTGCAGACAGTCCCGAAAATTCACAACTTATAGTAAGAGATACCAACTACCTCTATCTTACTAACTGGGATAACGAAAAGGTTTCATCGGATAATTACAAGGTTTTTGTAATGTCCACCAACGGCAATATTATTGATACTATTCCTATTCCCGACTGCGAATTTTTCCGAGGCGGACTTCATAATTTGTATATAGAAACAACAGACCGCAAAGTAAAGTATTTGGAAAAATCACAAATTCAAAAGGGAACCCATAATTGGAATACCGCATACTCAGTTTCTGAAACCGGTCAAGTTACCCTTAATGAATGAGTATATAAAATTAATTACTAAAAATACAAAAACACCGACAAGTTTAGTTACTGCTTGTCGGTGTTTTTATGTTTATGAAGTTTTAATTCTGTCAAATTTAAAAGCACGGTTATAATACTAATCAAAAATATTATTGTCAGCCACAGTGACGCTGTAAATGTTCTTGAGAACAGATTTACAAGCATTTGATTTCCTGTTAGACTTTGAGAGTTTAGTGTTTGTGCATTATCGACAAGCACATTCAGGTAATTTGAAATGTCGAAAATGTTATCATTCGGTATATATTTTGAGGGGATAAAAATGCTGAAATCACAAATATTAAACACAATCAAAAGCACGGCAGGTATTCCTGCAAAAACAAGCACAAGTGCAACATATTTTAGCGGAATATTTTTTAGCGATTTCAGAAAGTAGTTTAATTTGAGATTTTCTTTTATCTCCTCAAAAAATTTTCTACTGAACCTATACCACAACTTCAATGCAATAATGCTAAATCCGATAAATATTGCAAGGTATAAAATATGTTCAAATGACGAGAGCGTTTGATTTTTCTCATTCAGATTAACCGAATAATACTGCGGCAAATCCATTTGCTCAACAATTGCTCCCGTATATACCGAGTTATCGTAAACAATCATATCAACCGTTCTGTCGCCATAATTTTCGGCTGTTGTATATGGAACATACACTCTCTGTTTGTCATCAGCAGAAAACTTATTTATTAAACTTTCGTTTTCGCATATCACACCGCAAATTATATATTGATTTCCGTCAATGCAAATCTTTTTACCGACTGCATCTGTTGTAAAAAACAGTTTGAGAGCAAGAGAACTTCCGATTATTGCAACCTTATCTCTGTTATCTATGTTTTTGGACGAAATATTTTCGCCGTTAATTTTGGTCTTATAATCCGAAAACCAGTTTTCATTCACAAGTACCGTAGTTACGGTTTCTTCCTTAACTTTTGTTTCTTTACCCTCGGAACAAAAAGCTATGCCTTTGTCAGTAATCCGTTCAAACAGCTTTTCAAGTTCAGAAACCGTTTTTGGAGCAGTTTCGGAATTTTTATCATAAGTTAATTGAGTAACATCAGGTAATTGCCCTTTTGCATTTTCAATAATTATAATATTCGCAATAAAAACGCTCACAGTCAGCAACAGCAGTAACAGAAACGAAACAATTTTTCTTTTGCTCACACTGTTTCCTCCTCAATATAAACACTTGAACCGTTTTCTATACTCTTGGTTGTTTTATATACAACTTGACTGTCGCCAAAAAGTGAGTCCGATGTCACCTCGCAATACAGCTCGTCACTGTTACATATATCCACCGAAACCTCTTCAACTGTTGCATCACCGTTTTCGGTTTTATTTATAACAAATACTATTCCCGTATTGCCTGCCCCATCCACCGATGAAACAGGCAAAAGATAATGTGTTTTCATATCATTTGAACCTGCGGTATCGTCAATTACACCTGTTTGAACCGAAACCACTTTGACCTTTGGAAGAAGCATATTATTGATTGTTTTTGAAAAATATGTAAGTAATGCAATCACAATAAAAAATACAATTGAAAATTTCAACACTACGCTCTTTAGCTTATCTTTTTTCATAAAAACCTCTCTCCTATCCCTTATCAGTTCCGACAAACGGCGAATCAATATCCCTGTGTCCGTAAAGATAAATAAGCAATGCAGGAATCATAAATATAACTCCGCAGGCAAATATTATGCCGTAATCTGAACTTCCGACATCAGTAAGCGTTACGGAAAGCGGATACATACCCTCATTATCAAAATAAATCAGCGGTTGTTCAACTACATTCCAATTATCAATAAAGCAGAGCAACGCAAGTGTTATGAGTCCGCCTTTAATCTGCGGAAGAATAATATTAGTAAATATCTTCAAATATGACGCACCGTCAACTCTTGCCGCCTCAATTGCGGAATCGGGAATGTATTTTATACTTTGCCTCAAAAGACAAATTCCGAATGCAGAAAAAGTTCCGGGTAAAATTACCGCAAGAAAATTATTCAGCAAATTCATATTTTCAAGAATCATATAATCAGGAACAAGTGTTACCTGCAACGGCAAAATGAGCAAAATTATGTATATGAAAAACAGCTTGTCCCTGAACGGGAATTTCAATTTTGCAAAAGCAAAAGCCGCCGATGATGATACTGCAACCTGACCGATTACTGTCGGAAAAGTACAAACAACCGAATTCCAGAACTTCAACAAATATTCGGGTTTTCTGAAAAGAGTCTGATAAAACTGCTCCAAAGTTGCCATATTCGGAATCATATTGAGTTCTTTATATTTTCCGTCAGAAAAATTAAGCATCTCGCTTACCTGTGAACCTGTCATAAATGAACAAGCAAGCATATAAATGACAGGAAATAAAAACAGCACAGTTACAGCAATCAACAAAATATATTTTAGTATTTTCATAACCGTATCTTTCATAACAAACCTCTCAAGAATAGCTGTGTTTCCTTTCAAAGCAGAAGAAAATAAACAGCACAATAATTATAAACAGCGATAAGACAATTGATGCCGCCGACAATCTTGGATAGTTGAGATTGTAATAATTGTTGTTGATGAAGTTCTGCAAAAAATACACATTGGTGTTTGGATAATCGCCAAACAAAGCAAATACCTCACGGAAAATTTTAAATGAATAAATAAGCTCCATCAGAAAAACAAAAAATGTAGTTGGCGCAATCATAGGTATAGTAATTTTAGTCACAAGCTGATGTGATTTTGCACCGTCAAGCCTTGCGCTTTCGTAGAGAGATTGCGAAACATTGGCAATGCCTGCCGTAAAAAGAATCACACAAAATCCGCAGTACTTCCACACATAAATAAAAACGATCATCACCATAGACCATTCCGAATTAAAAAATTCAACAGTATTAAATCCAAGTGAATTAAGTAATCCGTTGATTGCACCGTAATCATCAAAAACCAATTGCCACACGCAAATCAGAGATGCAATCGGAACTACAACAGGAATAAGCAATGCACTTCTGAAAAAGGAAGATATTTTATTAAAAGAATTAAGAAACAACGCTATCAAAAACGAAATCACCATTAACAACGGTATCGCCGTAACTGTAAATATACCCGTGTTTTTAAGTGCAAGCAAAAATGTGTTGTTTTGAAAAAGCTGTATGTAATTTTCTATTCCCACAAAAGTGTCGCCGACATACAGGCTTTTGGTAAAACAAATTATGTACGGCACAATATAGAACACCGCTATGCCTAAAAAAGACGGTAATATAAACAGGTATGCTGCTATATGTTCTTTTTGTTTTCTTGTTAATTTAGATTTTCTCATAATTTATTCCTACTCAGTTAAATAAATTTCCGTAGCAGCCGAGAGCTGACGAATAAATTTATCCTTTGATATACCTTTATGTATATAATTGTCAACAATGTCACCGATAACATTGTCATTATAATATGAATGTGACACATCTCGATACAAGGTGCAAGCGTTTACATTATCGGCAATGTCAATGTATGCTTTCACAAAATCGTTGTCAATCCCGATAATTTTATTGTTATCATCCGTTCTTGAGCCGGCAACAAGCTTAGCATTATCGTAAACAGACATATTCACAGGAAAACTCAAACTTCCTGATGCTGTTGCACCAATTTCTTGAATTTCATCACTAAGAGTATATTTTATAAACGCAAGTGCTTGCTCCTTTAGTTTTGTATTATTATTAATTGCATATCCAACCTGTATGTGTGCAGAATTAACATCTTTGCTTTTTGTCAATCCACGAAAGACTACAGGTGTTTCATTTATAGATTGATAATAAGAATAACTTCCTGCCATCAACGGAAATGACCGATTTATATACAATCCGTCAAACAATTCATTTGTATTGTTTTTTTGAGAAATCGTCAACATCTGCATCATTACATCTAAATTATCTTTAAATTCATCGGTATCAAAATACACAGCTTTATTTTCAAAATCAACATAGCTGTTTAAAAATCTGCAAAAGAGTTGCATTGGATAATCAAACCACAAAAAATCCGACAACTCATTAGATACAAATGAATAGCCTTTATCATTTAAAAAATAATTTTCAAATACATCTGAAAAATTACTGTATGTCAAAGAAAAGCCGTTATTTTCTTTGATATCGAAATTTTTCAATCTTTCTTCTGTAGATACCAATACATCAACTCCATAAAACAGCGGTACAATATATAAACCGTTATCATAAACTCCTGCGTTGAGTATGTTAACGTTATAATCATCAAGATTTATTGCATTTGAAGAATTATCATCTTTTAGCAAATCATAAATATTCATTAATGAACGGCTTTCAATTAATTTTTCAAAAGGCAATTTTTGACTAAGTGAAATAATATCAGGTCCACTTCCTGCCATAATTTCAGTTGATATCTGCGTTGACATTTCTTGTTCAGAATCAAATTTAACTATCTCAACTTGGAAAGACGGATTATTACTGTTTATGCAGTATTTATTGTATTTTTCTATAATCCAAGACAGAGAGTCTTCATCATTTAATGTGTAATAAACAAGATGATTTTGTTCGCTGTTATTTTTTATTGCACAACTTGAAAATGAAGTAATTATTATAACACTTAAAAGTATAGCTGGTATGACTTTAGTAGATTCATGCGGTTTAAATAAAAAGCGTGTGAACATAATTGCATTTTATCCTTAGTCTATTCCGTTAAATAAATTTCCGTAGCAGCCGAGAGCTGACGAATAAATTTATCTTTTGAAAAATCTCCTTTTAAATATTTATCAACTATATCACCAATTACGGACGAGTTGTAATAGGTGGTTTTTAAATTTTTATAATTATATAAGGTACACCCGCTTATATCATCAATTATACCCAAATAATATTTCCAAAATATTGAATCCACATTTTCTGAAAATTCTTTTTCTTCTTCATCAAATTCTCCGTCTTCGTTGTAATCCCACTCCTCGCCAGTTTCAACTTCAACAGCATAGTCAAAAGCTTTATTATTCACCGGCAACGATATTTCATTTGTGCCTGAAAATCCCTTATCGCTCCTACTTCCGCACCAATATTCTTGAACATCTTCACTTAAACAATATTCAATAAATCTTAATGCCTTATCTTTTTTATCTGAATTTTGATTTATAGCTATTCCGCACTCAACATAAGCTGTTATTTTGTTCTCATAGCTAAAATTTGGCAAAATAGCAGGAGTTTTGTTTTGTAAAAAAATATTGTAATAAGCTGTTTTTATACCTCCTATTGTACCGCCAAAAAGTAACCTAGGAGTAGACAATATACAACCATTGTTTTCTGAATTATATAAATCATAATATACATTCTCGTTGGTGTTATCATTATTTATCAACTTCTTAATATAATCTATATTTTCCAAAAAGCTATTGGTGTCAAAGTTTGTTGTTTTATTATCAAAATTTACATAGCTATCTATAAATGAATACAAAAGGCTATAGTTATCACTTTCATTTCCAAAAAGCGAACAGGAAACTTTTTCTTGTGAAAGTTGTTTAGATAATTCTTTATAGGAAAAATCAGAAAAATTTAAATCATATTCTTTTAATTTTTCTTGAGTAGAAATAAATATATTGGGACAATAGAAAAAAGGCACAAAATACCGTTTTCTGTTAACTATTCCCGATTCCATTACTTTTGTGTTATAATCATTAAAGTCGATATTAGAACCATATGTATTTATAAGCTCGTCAACATCCGCAAATGCGTGATTTTCAATAAGTTTTTCAAATGGCAATGGTTGATCTAACGAAATAATATCCGGTCCATCGCCTGACATAAATTCAGTTGCCATTATTGTGTACATTTCTTCTAACGAATCATACTCTACAATTTCTATTTGATAGGACTCATCGTAATGCTTTTTACAATATTTATTGTACCTTTCAATAATATCGCAAATAGCATCCTCATTGTATGCACAATATGTAAGCTTTGAAGAATTGCTTGAAGCTGTGCTTTCACCACATCCGCTGAAAACAAACACAGTAATAATAAATTGTAATGTTAAAATTATCGCAATTTTATTTTTCATAATGCTTCACCTTGTGATTATATATATATCTTAACATAATTCTAAATTATTAATCTGTAGTCTATCTGAATTTTTATTATTTAAATCAACAATAACGCTCTACTTGTTAATTCATACGGATAAGTAGCGAAATTAATATGCACTGAGTTAAATTCACTTCATTAATAATTGAAAGTAACATATGAACCCTTTGCAATTCCCTTTGCAGGGTCAAAAACTACTACAGTATCATCCTTAACTTTAGTTATAACCACATAATGCAATAAGGAATCGTCAATCACTACATGTGCAATAGCAAGTATAGGTAATTTAGAGGTTAATGATTACTTATCAGCTTCAACAACCTTTTGCTGAAAACCAAAATGCTCAATTACCTTTACAAGACCGTATGCACTAGTACCTTGTCGATCCGTACCTGCAATATCGCGAATTTTTGCTATTGTAACTTTTAAACCGTATTCTCTAAAAATTGCGGCCAAGCAAGCCGGATCGCAATCTGTTTCATCGTTTTGCAGTATACACTTAAATTTATTCATAATAGTTTTTAGTTTATAAATTACTACTCATCAAGATAAATCTGAGTTTTACTTTGTACTTCTTTAATAAACTGTTCTTTTGTAATATCTCCTGAAACATATTGAGAAACAATATCATCTATAATCGAGTAATTAAAATAATCATTTCTAAATCCACACCTATTTATTCCTTCTAAAACACCAGAATAATTATTAATAAACTCACTATATTCGCTATCTTTTTCTATTCCATAACCTTCTAAATCTATTTCATCAATTAACTTTTTCTGAGCAGTTTTATTAACCGGAAGGCCAATCTCGGAATTACATTGAACATTTTCGCTCAACATATACTTTACAAACTCAAATGCCTCTTCCTTTTTATTGGAATTATTATTGATTAAAAAACCTTTATCAATATATGCAGAAAATGTATTTTTGCTGTCCGAGAGATTATTCATTATTAATGGTGTTTGCTCATTAGACTTCAAGTAATAATAAATATAACCTAAACCATTTGGCTCCGAACCTGTAATCTGATAAAGAGATGCGAACATTGTATTTCCCTGTAGTATTGAATCTAATGGATCACGATTATTTGAGGTATCGTTTTGATCTGCCGGTAAAATAAGATCACTTAACACATCTATATTGTTCAAAAACTCATCCGATTTTAATATATCTGTTCGACTGAAAAAATCAATATTTGAATCAATTAATGCATACAGTTCTTCATTAATATAATAAAAGACGCTAATATCTTTAGATTCATTGCCTTTGCTCAAACATTCTGATAACATATTCTCTGCGTTTTCATATGTAATTGAATCGTTTAAATTAATCTTATATTTATCACACGCTTCGGCGGTTGTGATTAGAATATCAGGAATATATGATATTGGCATAAAAAAGCGTTTGCCATTGTATACTCCTGAATTCATAATAGTTTCATTATAATTATTAAAATCAATAGCATTGTCAGAAACGTCGGCTTTAATTAACTCATTATAATCTGCAAACACATCAAGTGCCATCATTTTTTCTATATTTGATACTCCGTTATAATTTGAATCATACAGAACTATATCCGGGCCTTTTCCTGCCATAAGTTCTGCGGATAACTTGCTGTTCAACGTTTCATTATCCTGAAAATCAACTACATTGATTTTTGCAGATGTAGTTGAATCGTTATATTCTTCTATAAGCCTTATTATTGGATGTTCATTTACAACATATATTGTCAATAAATCTTTGCTATTGTCTTGTTTATCTGTGGTATTACAACCAAACAACGTCAATAACACAAAAATACATATACCTATGGAAATAATTGTTTTAATTATTTTATTCATTGTAAGCCTCGCTAACATATAATTATCTATCACATCTAAATATATAAAAAGCAGCACATTAAAGGATATGATTAATTTATTTCTTAATAAACTTTAACTGTAAGTGTTCCCTGATATGTGTTGCATTTACATTCATTGGAATACTGTTTAACTGTTTTAATTAATTTGCCATTGCAGTCATTATAATATTTAACATAAATATAATGACCTCCATACAATACCTTTTGCAGGATCGGAAAAAACTACTATATCGCCCTTAACTTTAGTTATAACTACATAATGCAATAAGGAATCGTCAATTATCACGTGTGCAATTGCAGGCAAAGGCAATTTATTAGTTAACACACTTTTATCCGCTTCAACAACTTTTTGCTGAAAACCAAAATGTTCAATCGCCTTTACAAGACCGTATGCACTAGTACCTTGTCGATCCGTACCTGCAATATCCCTAATTTTTGCATAACACTATTCATCTAAATAAATTTCAGTTTTTGATTTGAGCTCTTTAATAAATTTATTTTCATCTATTTCATCGGATAAAAATTTATCTACAATATCACCTATAACCTCTGTGTTATAATAATTATACAATCCATAAAGTCTATAGTTTTTTATGTTATCAACGTAATCCTTTGCATACATAAAATTAGCTTCTGAAATATTTGCAGTGTTATTAATATACTTTACCTCTTTTGCTTTATCAAATAATTTACTGTAAGATTCATTGTTGACGGGATATTCCCAGCCACTTCCGTAAGAGGTTGTCGGTAGATATTCCTCTATATTCGCTCCGCAAAAATCACTCTGCACCTTTTCCGATAACGCATACTCAATAAACTCAAGAGCTTTTTCTTTGTTGTCGGAATTATTGCTAATAAAAATTGCATCGGTTATAACACCCGTGGACTCACCGTCTTTATTCGGTGCATTCAAAATTATAGGCTCGTCATTATCATTTTCAATGTCTGCAATTTCATCATATAACGCAAATAATTCAATCTGACCGTTCGATGATAACATTGGCACTATGTTATCTTCATTTTTCTCATTACTGCTGTATAGTTCTTTTAGTGAGGTGACAGACTTTCTAAAGTCATCGCTATCGAAATCATATTTTTGAGAATAGAAGTCAACATTTTCATCTATTAAATTAAGAAAAACATTTTTATAATCCTCAACGCCGGAAAACAGAGCTTGATTATTATCATCATTATTAATATTTCCGCTCAATTCTTTGATGTTACCGTATGTTAAATCCGGTTGTTCGTTGTCTAAATATTTTGATAATTTGCTTGATGAGGAGAGTAAAATCTGAGGCTCAAACGTTACAGGAATAAAATATCTTTTTCCATCGTAAACACCCGCATCAAGAATATTAGAATTATAATCGGATAATTTCAATTTATCCTTGTCTTCGCTATTAGAAATAATATCGTCAATATTTGCAAATACACCCTGTTTAATAAGTTTTTCTGTTGATAATGATAATAGAGATAATTCACCAGATGTAATAATATCAGGACCTTTCCCTGCCATAAGCTCAGTTGTAAGTTGACTTGTCATTTTTTCAATATTATCAAACTCAACAATATTGATTCTATTTTGAACATTCTCACATTTTTCATTATATTGATATATTAAAATAGAAACTGGTGATACATACGGCTCATAATGATAATAAGTAATTGTATTCTTCTCTTTTTTGTCTGCTTCACATCCGACGCAGGTTAAAACAGAAAATATTAATACGACTGCCAATAAAATACTTACAAATTTTTTCATCAGCTTACTCCTCTGTATAATAATAATTTACTTTAAACAAAAGTTTATTGATACAACTATGTCAAAATTTACGGATAACATGTTAAAAGTATATAGGAAATGATGTTGCTATTTAATTATTATCCAAGAAATACAACACTTGATTTTCCAGTTACCTATAATCCTAGACCTGGACTGTACGTATTTGCATAATTTAGTGCAGCTTTTGTATGTGCTGTTGCATTAGTGCATTTTTTTACTCCGTCCTTAATTTTACTTGATAATGAATTTTTGTTTTTCGTTGTAATCAACCTTCTTATTATAAATTTATCAAAAAAATATTTGTGAATGTTGATTTTTGCAAAAATGGTAATAAATCCGACAAAAATTGCACTCTATAATTCTTATTTAGGGAAGCAGCTTTAAACCTTATTTAAATTTTTCGATAATAAAAGTTTCAAATTCCTGCAACACAAAGCCAAAGTATCATAATGGAATTAACGCAAATACGGCTAGAACATAAAATTCAATACAAATCAAAAACGCTATCCTTTTTCTTGGCATAACGCCTTAAAGAAAGGATAGCATTTTTTAGAATATTTGATTTTAAACAGGTAAAAATAGTGGGTTTTTAGGTAAAAATTCGGTTATCTAAAATTACCGCATATCAAATATTGAAAATGGTTACTCTGTACTAGGTATTGAAACATTTGCTAAAATCTGCAATGCATTAAATATCACACCTGACTATCTCTTATTAAGTAGTTTAAAAAAGTAATAACATTCCTAAAAATATTGTTGACAAACAAATTTTTGCAATGATAAATCATTGAGCCTGATATCAAAAATAATATATAGAGTTTTAACTGAACAGGAATAAAACAGATGACAAATTTTTTTTTTGAGTTATAATCCTAATTAAGGAGGTATAGCTCTATGAATGTACTGATATGTGATGATGATTTGAAAATCGTTCAGCAAATCAAAAATTTTCTCCTTAAATTATCAAAACAGTCAACCTATAATTTTGATATTACCTGCTTTTCAAATGGGGATTCTATATTGGATAAACAAATTAAAACTGATTTTGCGTTTATTGATATAGAAATGCCCGGTGTTAATGGACTTTCTGTTACAAAACATCTTCAAACACTAAATCCTAATATTATTGTCTTTATAGTTACATCTTTTCAAGGATATCTTGATGATGCAATGGATTTAAAGGTTTTTAGATTTTTATCTAAACCCATTGACGAAAATAGATTTTTTAGGAGCATGGAGATTGCTTTAAATCTGTATAAACAAAGCACAGAAAAAATTATCTTAGACTATTTTGATGAATGTCACAATATATTTACAATTGACATCTTGTATTTAACTATAGAAAATCGCAAAACTAAACTAGTTACAAAAACGCAAGAGTTCATTTCAAATAAAAAGTTTGATTATTGGAAAAAGCAGTTATCCAAATACGAGTATTTTGCCCAATCACACTATAGTTACATAGTTAATTTAAAGAATGTAACAGACTTTAATAAAAATGAAATCACATTATCATTTAATTCTAAAAAAGCAACAGTACCTATATCCCGTAGTTTCTATGCATCATTCAAAAAAGCTTTTTATGAATATATGGGAGGTACAATATGACTTCAAATATATGTTATGCTGTGGTATATTTTATCGAATCTCTAATATCTCTTTATTATTTTGATTTTAAATTCAAAAGAAAAATTGCTAAAAAATTCATATTTTTATTTGCACTAGAAAATTTTATTATTTTATACATACTTCATTTTTGTGAAATCCCCATTATAAATCTTTTGGGATTCTTTTTCTGTAATTTTCTAATTTCAATATTATGTTATAATACAAAATTAAAATCTGCTTTATTTAATAACTTAATTCTTTTATTTCTTATGATCGTCACTGAATTAATGGTATTTTATTTTTCTTCAATCATTTTCAGGATAGATTTATTTGAAAGCTATAATGATGATTTTGTATTAATTATTCAAGCTACAATTTGTAAATTGCTTTATTTCTTATCAATACATTTAATTATAAAAATATCACAAAAAGAAAGCATGGAAACGAATTCTAAATTTGCTCTTATTCTTTGCATTCTGCCAATCGCTTCTATTATTTTAATGCACACTACTGTATATCTTTGTATTATCTATTCAGTAAATGATAATTTTAAATTATCTTTAGTTATAGGAAACTTACTTCTATTGTTTTCAAATATTATTGTTTTCTATATAAACGAACTAACAATAAAAGTTAATCATAAATACACACAAATACTTTTAGATAAGCAGCAAGAAAAGGATACGATAGATTACTATAAGCTGTTAAGCGAACAGAATGAAAATTCAAAAGTGTTGATTCACGACATAACTAAACACTTAAATACAATTAAACAATTATCAGAAAATAAAGATTCAAATATAACTCAATATATATCTGAAATTGTTGATGATTTTAATATTATGAATCCTATTGACTACTGTAATAACCCTACAGTCAATTTAATTACTCATAGGTATTATGAGATATGCAAGAAAAATAACATCAACTTTACAATCAGTATAAAAAACGCAAATATTGATTTTATTAAAGAACATGATATAACTGCCTTACTTGACAACCTTTTAGAAAATGCAGTTGAGTCAGCGTTAATGACAAATGAAAAATTTATTGATTTTTCTATTAGTACAAGAAATTCCAATTTTGTAATCATTAAAATTTCAAATTCTTGCAATAAAAAACCTAAATACATTGATGGAACTCTCGTATCATCTAAAAGCACATCCGGAATGCACGGAATAGGTACAAGAAGCATTAAGAGAGTAGTTGCAAAATATAATGGGAATTTAGAAATGAAATATGATAATGATACAAAAACCTTTACCTCCGTAATCGGAATAAATTCTAATTTACCCTCTAACAACCAGTCATAGCATTTTTATTTTAAACAACAAACTGCTCTTACCACCTTTTTCTAAGTTCACAGAGATTTTAGGCATAAAAAAGACTAGAAAAAAATAACGCCCACATTTTCCGTGAGCGTTACTGTTGCAATATTGATTTCAGATACAAAATGCGGCATAGAGAGGAACGGTTTTTTTATTGTCCTCAAAGCCGAAGTTTTTGGCAGAGAGCTTGATTGCATAAGCGGGCTTGTAGGTGTCCATATAGACCTTCAAGCTCTTTGCTCTGGTGTTGTCGGCAGACTTGACCTCAATAGGAATAAGCTGACCGTCACGCTGAATGATAAAATCAATTTCAGCTTCACGCTCGGACTCCCAATAATAGGTGTGGTAACCGTTAATGGAGAGCTGCACATTGACATAGTTTTCCGCCATACCGCCCTTGAAGTCGTTAATTTCATCGACCATATAGAGAATGTCATTGGCGGCTAAATCTTTCTTGGCGCAAAGCAATCCTAAGTCGGACACATAAATCTTGAACGCATCAATATCACGGTAGTTTTCAAGTGGCTTTTTGATTTGCTCCACCTTGTAGACCTGTGACACGATACCGGACAGGCAAAGCCATTCAATCGCATTTTCAAATTCGGAAGCCCGTCCGCCTTTCTTAATCAGCTTATATTGGAAACGGGTATTCTTCTTGGAAAGCTGAACGGTAATGTTATCGTAGGCAAGTCTGGTTTTCTTGATTTCATTCAGGTTGTTATACTTGCCCATATCATTGAGATAGCTTGCAAGTATCGTGTCCTGCGTATGGCGGACAAGGATATAGTCCTTTGTTTCGGCAAACTGCATCACGCACTCCGGCATACCGCCGACCACAAGATACTGACGGTAAAGTTGCATTGCAGCATCGTGTAAGGCAGACGGCAGGGGCGTATCGGTTTGGAAGCATTTTTTAATCTGCTCTACCAAATCGTCCTCACCGAGTGCCAACATAAATTCCTCCATATCCATAGGATAAAGCGTTTTCATATCGACCTTTCCTACGGGAAAAGAGAATTTTGCTCTGTTGACCGCAACACCGAGCAAGCTACCTGCAACGATGATGTGATAATCCGGAGCGTTCTCGCAAAAGTATTTGAGCGAAGTCAACGCCCTTTCGCAGAGCTGCACCTCGTCAAAGACTATCAGAGTTTTTTCCGTTACGATAGTTTGACCTGCGATATGAGATAAAATCGGTATGAGATAGTCGGGGCTGATGTTTTCCTCGAAGGTTTCGTTCAGCTTTGGATTGGTTTCAAAGTTGAAGTATGCCACATTTTCATAGTGAGTACGCCCGAACTCCAGAATGGAATAGGTCTTTCCGACCTGTCTTGCACCCTGTAAAATAAGGGGCTTGCGGTGTTCGCTTTCTTTCCACGCTTCCAAGAAGCCCATAATCTTTCTATACATAAGCAGTCCTCCTTAAAGGTACTGACCATAGTATAGCAGATGTTCGTGTAAAAATCAATGATATTTCCTTTAATTTTTGCACCAATCAACACGATTATTTTCGTCAACCTCTTACAATACGACACGAACACCGCAATTGCTGCATTTTATACCTCTCCAAACTTGGTCGTCATCAGCTTTTAAAGCTCGGTATTGCAGGGGAACTTGTTGACAAACGGCACAAGAGAGCTGCCAACCTTGAGAATCCCCTGTTCTGCGCCGACATTCGTGATATAGATGATCTGAAGGTCGGAGATATTAAGGAGTTTGGTTGAGCATGAAGCTTGCGAAGTCCACCGTTTTTGTCACCCATTCTTGCAACACGAAAAATGAGTTTACAAGAATTTTAGGCATAAAAAAAGAGCCCAATGGCTCAGATGTTAAAAATATTAAATAAGTAATTGTTATTGATTATTTCTAATTCTGCGATATTTCCTTACTTTTAAGATTTACAAGAAGGTATCGTTTTATTCACTCCATGCTGTGGAGGGAAGTCGATCACTTGCTCTTTTAGTGAAACTTTCTTTGAAATTTTGTCGATAAACGGAATTTTTACATGCAAGCTTGTTGACCAAGTTACATGATATGTTCCGAGTCTTTCGATTACATATGCGTGTGCCTGCGGTACTACCTTGACATTGCTTACAATTACTATAAGCAGGATTAAAAGGATAATTCCTAAAATAATAAGTCCTAACATTATTTACCTCTCATTCTGTTACGGGTTCTACTATGAGCTTTACGCCCTCGATTGCAAGAACCTTAATTTTTGTTCCTTTTAAAAGCGGTGCTTTGTCGGACTTTACAGTCCATGTTTCCGCACCGACCTTTGCCTGTGCTGTTTTGTCAATATCGGTTAAATCTGTGAGCATAAAACCGACTTGACCGATGTGACGGTCTGCGTTTGTTCCCGTTGTCTTGTTACGCTTTTTAAAGCGTTTTACAAGCGGTCGTGTCACAATCAGCGAAACAAGTGACACAACAAGGAACACCGCCGACTGGATTGTTATGTCGCTTGTGAATATAGTTGTTACTGCGGCACAAACCGAGCCGAGAACGAACCATATTGATACAAGCTGTGTTGTAAAGCCTTCGCAAAGCAACATAAATATTGCAAAGCCTATCCACACTATCGGCATATATTGCTCCATAGAGCTGTCACCCCCATTTTCGCATAATTTTAACACAATATTGTATAATAGTCAAACCATTTTATTGCTATTTTATGCATTCTCTGTCAGATAAATTCATTTAACTAATCTCCCAAAATGTACAATAAAAAAATCACCTCCTATGATAATTTCTTTCTTATCATAGGAGGCTGTAGTCTGATGATGTACTATATATTTCAAAGAATTCGTCGAATGTGTAGTAATAATATAAAATTTCTCAGTTTGGATATTTTTGAGATATGGAGGTTCAAATGAACCTCCATATAACGATTATATTTGCTCACACTAAAAAACCATCAAATGAAATTAACAATGCGTAAGGAGATACCATTACAGCTGAAATTAAAGCACAAAGGAATTTTTTCATTATTGATAACTCGATTTTTCTAAAAACCAGTAAAAAATCAAATATTAAATTGAATAAAAATGAAATTGCAATTATACCAAACACAAATAGCACGGAACCGCTGTCAGAATAATCAGGCATAAAAGATAACTCCCAAAAATACATAAATAATTTATCTAAGCCCTCATATAACCCATTCGGATTGAAATACTCTGAAATTATAACAACAATCATAAATCCTGTAGTAAAAGATAGGACAGAATATAGAAAAAGTTTTTTAGTGTAATTTTTCGTTAATGTTGCCGTATCTGATTTTGTGATTGTTTTGTTCAGTAGTTTTACAGAAAGAAGACTCATTACCAAAGAAATAACTATAAGCAGTATGTAATAAAGAAGAGGTCCAAATGCTGACAATAAAAAGACTTGGCTGTCGTAACTACTCATATTATATCCTCCTTAATTTATAATATACATCATTTGGAATGCATTTTTTGCGCAAACGATAAATTTCATTGTAATATACGTGATAACTACCGTAATATGTTCCTTTTAGTAAAACTTCCATAGAAACTTGTACGCAATTAAACAGCAATTTGATTCAAGCTATATCCTTTAATCCATAAATTCGCCATACCACGAGGAAGAATATAATCAATGGTATAAGTATATATATAATTATCGGTCGCTAAAATTTGATCACATTCACATTCATCGGAAATTTTTTGAGTATCATTTTGTTTAAGATCAAATTTCCAAATACCGTTGTACGGGGTATTTACGGTCTTTATTACAACAGTTGATTCAGTCTTTTCTGAAACGAAGTATAGCTCATCACTATTACTTGTAATGTATTTTACATCTGGGTGGCTCAATGTTTTAGGGGAGATTTTATCATTTAAGCTGACATTATTAATCGTTTGAGTTTCATCGTAATAAAAGAAAAAAACATCGCTACATACTGTGATATAAAGTAAGTCATTTTTATAGTTAGCTTTTTTTGATTCCAAAATTTTACATGAATCTAAATCATACTCCGAGAATTTATAATTTTCCCCATCAACAATTTTAATTGGTAAACCATCGTAGGTGTATTGATTGTATTTTCGCTCAACAGTATACAATTTATCATATAATATATTAAAATAATAAATCTCATTTTCAAGTCTAAAAGAACATTTCGTTTTCAAAGTATCAATATATTTTACTACAATTGAATCTGTTTTATAATACGCAATATACATCTCGTTTGCGACAAAATATTCACAATCATCAATCAAAACATTGGTATTTGTATTTACATTATTAAAATACAGTTTATTATTTTTAATATAGAAGCATTTATCATCAAACAAATAACCTTTTTCCGGTATTGATAAGGTAATGCTTGATTCCGAAGTAAAAGATGTTAATTTATTCATATCGTTATTTCTAACCAGTAATGTTCCATTGCTGTATGACATGTAATTTTTGACATAAAGTCCTGCTATACTACTGCCATACTCATTACTGCAATATGTATTTGAATCAGAATCATTCATCATTTTAAAAGACGGATGATTAAAAAACAAAGTACTCATCAAAATAGTTAACAATAAGAATACACCTACTAATGAAGAAATTAATAATACCTTTTTCATACATTTCTCCTCATCAATTATAAATACCAATCGTCATATATGATCATACTCCAAGGCATAAGAATACACAACTCAACATATATTGCATTTGGTATAATTGTATTTCGCAGACGTTGGTAATTCATTTTAAACAATAAATCAGTCATAAAAAAACTTCCCATATTCAAGGCATCTAAGCATGATTGTACACAATTATTTACCGCAAGATTATATAATTTATTTCCAGACACATAGAATGTACGTCTGCCATACCTATCTTTTTTCAATATACCCATTTGTGCCCATATTGCACTTGAATATAGTAATAATGACATAGAAAAATCGCCTTTTAAATATAGCATATTTTCAAACATTCCGTCATAATATGTCTTTACATAATAATTATGTTTAGGGCGTGGGTCAAAACCATAATTTATAAAACTTTTAAATTCTGATAATGTACCATTACCAAAGGGATACATTGCAACATATTTATTGCCCCAATATGTAAACCACCAAACACCTAATGCATCCTCTATAAATAAGGATGAATGTCCCATCAAATAAACGGCATCCTCATCCTGTAGCCATATTGCATCCGTTCCCTTGGGATCAACTTGATTTACGGGATCGTTATTGCAGTATGTGAACATATTTGTTCCGAAAATGTCGGTATTAGTATCACAATAGACATCTGCATTAATAAATCTGCCTGTAACAGGGTCGTAGTAACGGCTTTGGAGATAATATAAGCCTGTTTCATCATCATAAACATATCCACGATAACGGAACGGATTTAATTTTGCTATTCCATAGGTTGTTGTGTCTGTCTGTTTTGTGATTTTACCGAAAGCGTCATATGTATATGTTACAACTGTATTGCCGTCCTGATTTACTATTTTCACGATATCTCCCTGCAAGTTCTTTATGTAATAATACATAGTATCATCAAAAGACATTGCAGTCGGAGTACCGTCTGTATCGTAGTAAAAATAAACAGCATTGTCCTCGTAGCTTAGTCCGGTCATCACAGACTTGCTGTCATAGAAATACCTGACATCTCTGCTTTCTGAACTTTTCAAGGTTCTCATACCGTTAATATCATATTTCATATTGATAAAGCTGTCATTTTGCATCCTAACAGTCTTTAAGTTTCTTCCGTTCTCCCACGAAAAGCTCATTCCGTCACGATATACTAATGGATTTCCGTTTTTATCATACGATATATTGTAACCGTTAAATTTATTCATCTGGTCTTTCCAACCACTTGTCCTATAACTATAAGTTTTTTCCTTTTTCAAAGAAATCGGTGACCAGCTGGAAGTTGACAGACTGTATTCTTGAATTGAGGTTATAGGATTAATCATTTAGTATGGGATAATCTTTAATACTATAGCCCATAGTCCATGAATTTGCCAATCCTTTTGGTAAAACATACTTTTTATGATAAGCATATATATAATTATCAGTTGAAATTAGATCTTCCATATCACAATCATCAGATAACTTAGTTAAAGTATTGCTTTTTACATTGTAAATAAACACTCCATTATTATTATTCTCATCTACTTGTCTTATTAATTGAGATTTAACATACGTTACCGATGAAAAAACAATGCCATAACCGTTTGATGTTACAAATTTAACATTATCGTATTCAAAAATTTTCTCTAATTTTTTGTCATCTATATTGATTCTATAAAAAACAGCATGACCTTGTGGAGGCGCAATTAAGAATATTTCAGAATCAGTAAATAATACTTTCGAATTATCTGAGGACGCAAATTCATAACTACTTATCAGAGTGTAATTATTAGACTTATATTTTTCAACTTTAAATGTAGTATTTTGGGTTTCGGTATTATAATATCGGGAAGAAAGAATTATATAATTATCTTTCTTCACAAAATTATTAATGGTATATTTTAAATCCGTTTTTATTTCGCTTACTGTGTCGTCAAAATAATTATAGATTGACAGGGTGTTTCCATTCTTTTGGCTTAAAATATCACCTGTATCGGAAATATAGAACTTTTCTGCACTCCCCAAAAGTTTTTTGTCTTTATTATCTTCATTGCAAAAGTAAAGTTCCTTATTGGTGATATATAGTTTATAGTTCTGACCATCTATATAACTATTTTTTAGATTGGTAATTTCTTTGCCATCATACTTATTATCATTATAAGGAAATAAAAAGCCATTGTTATAATACATATATCCGCAATCTGAAAAATAAAAAGAATCATCACGATCAATTGGCAATATTGCTTGATTTTGAAAAATCAAAAATAATAATATTACAATTATAAAAAATAAAAAGCAAAGTGCTATTACTGATTTTTTCATCATCAATCATCTCCATACAGATAATTTACATTTCCATCGAATAAACCCTTTATACTCAAAAATACTAAGTTTGGTATTGGATCTGTTAGTGAACGATTCAAACAAAAATAAATATATGACACATGATTCCCGTAATAATAACTTGAGTATTTGCCCCTCAATAAAGCATATAAACTCATAGAAACACAACTTTTAAATATCAAGAAATAGTTATCATTACCATGAAAGTGTATCGCATATGTTTTCTTTCCGTTTTCATAAAATGTATCATATTCAACTTTTTCATTTTTTCTAACAGCTAAGTTAACAAATCTATCCAGAATATACGTGAAAGAAGCACAAAAATCACCATACATATATATAGAAGCGTCATACACACCTCCAATATCATACGCTTTAACATAATAATTATGGTGTGGTCTGGGATCAAATCCATATAAATACGAATTTAGCATTTCCAATGAAAAAGCATCATTTCCGCAAGGTCTAAATATAGCATCAGTATCACCCCAATAAAAATACCACCAAGTATTTAGAGCATCCTGTACCATAATTGAAGTATGACCAGCATACGATACAGCGTCAAAATTTTGTAGCCATATAGCATCCGTACCCTTGGGGTCAACTTGGTTTATTGGATCATTGTTGCAATAGTTGAACATATTTGTTCCGAAAATGTCGGTATTAGTATCACAATAGACATCTGCGTTAATAAATCTGCCTGTAACAGGATCGTAGTAACGGCTTTGGAGATAATATAAGCCTGTTTCATCATCATAAACATAACCACGATAACGGAACGGATTTAATTTTGCTATTCCATAGGTTGTTGTGTCTGTCTGTTTTGTGATTTTACCGAAAGCGTCATATGTATATGTTACAACTGTATTGCCGTCCTGATTTACTATTTTCACGATATCTCCCTGCAAGTTCTTTATGTAATAATACATAGTATCATCAAAAGACATTGCAGTCGGAGTACCGTCTGTATCGTAGTAAAAATAAACAGCATTGTCCTCGTAGCTTAGTCCGGTCATCACAGACTTGCTGTCATAGAAATACCTGACATCTCTGCTTTCTGAACTTTTCAAGGTTCTCATACCGTTAATATCATATTTCATATTGATAAAGCTGTCATTTTGCATCCTAACAGTCTTTAAGTTTCTTCCGTTCTCCCACGAAAAGCTCATTCCGTCACGATATACTAATGGATTTCCGTTTTTATCATACGATATATTGTAACCGTTAAATTTATTCATCTGGTCTTTCCAACCACTTGTCCTATAACTATAAGTTTTTTCCTTTTTCAAAGAAATCGGTGACCAGCTGGAAGTTGACAGACTGTATTCTTTTATGTCAGTTATATTTCCTGCATTATCATATTCATATTGAGTGTATAAACCGGTATTCGAATCAGCAGCCCAAACCAAGCGTCCTAATTCATCATAAGAATATCTTGCAACAACCTTACTATCTAAGCTGACCGTTGTAATATTTCCGTTATTGTCGTAGGTATAGCTATACTTTGCCAAGACAATATTATTACGCTTTTGCGTCATTGTACCGACAAGGTTAGTTGTTGCATTTTTTGAATTTTTGACATTAGCATACTCATAATCTGTTGTAAAATTAACGCTGTACGAATTTCGTGCAGTTTTAACTTTCTTTACTCTGTCGAAGTCATCGGTAGTTTTAGTAACCGTAATTCCGTTATTTTCTACATATGATTCGCCATTTGATGAGCCACGGACAATTGTTCTTTGATATCCGTTTACAGATGTTTTTTCAACTATTTCACCGTCAGAATTCGTTGTAACATAATATGACAAATCTCCAAATTTAGATTGTGAATACTTCTTTTCAATACTACCGTTTAAATCATAGTAATAATAATCAGTAGTATCGTTCTGATAATCAACAACCTTTGACACAAGACCCTTTTTGTTATATACGATTGACGCCAGTGTTCCGTTTTCTCCCTCAATCTGTGTTATATTACCATATAAGTCATATGAATATTTAATGTAATCACCATTACTGTAAGCAGTTTCAGTAATATTACCAAAATCATCATAGGTGTTATTTATCACTTTAACATTACCGATTTTGGTAGAAACAAGTTGATTAAACACATCGTAATTAAATTCATAGGCAAAGCCGTTATGTGTTATTGAAGAAATATTGCCGTATGTGTTATATGCATACTCATTGCTTACATCTTCACTTTTGGTGCTGAGTAATTTACCATTGACATCATACCCGAAAGTTTTTACATTTTCTTCACCGTCAGTGAATGAAGTAATATTACCATTAGCATCTCTTTTATAAGACTGCATAAAACCTGCACGATTAGTTTTTGATAGAACATAATTACCTGTAGAATCATATTTTATACTATTCTCGGCATATGTCTTATTGGTGTTTTTATCTTCCTGAATTGCCTCACAATAAATATAGCCGTCATAATTTTCATCAATTGTAGAGCTATCGTTTTTAGTAGAAGGCTGTAAAGGATCAAGCTGAGGAATGATAGTGTAATTCAATGTAGCATCGTAAATTGACATACTGTTTACATTATTACCATAGACAAAAGCAAATGAAACATAATCAATTTTTGTTTCACTATCGTTAGGTGATACAGTCATACAAATACTTTGTTCTGATGTTGTATCAGGATTAAACTGCTGATAATGTGTTTCAGGAACTTGAGAATTTGTATAGTAAATATTGAAAGCTACACCAAAAGTTCTGCTACTGTTTGTTAAAGGGGCGGAATTTGCTTTAGCTTTACCTGACAAACAAAACGCTACACCTGCTCTGTTGATTTTTACATTCTGTTTTATATATTTATTATACAATACAGTTTGCTCGCTGTCAATATTTGTATTAGTATCCTTAATACTTTCTGTTGCAGAAGTGTTATCACTTGAAGAATTACCTGTCGCTGTTTCATTCAGATAATATTTCTTGATTTTTTTAGTGACTGTACCGTGAAACTCATTGGTGACATTTCCGTAATCATCATACTTGTAAATGTATGAATTAGGAACATCTTTTATCTCTGTTTTCACTGAAGTCGGAAGCTCTTCTTTTTTATTTTCAGTGCTTGTCGCATTCTCTGTTGCAGTTATATTGTCATTATAAAAACCTGACACACCCCCGAGTGTTACTGTGCCGTTTTCTGCTGAAATGGGTTTATTCTCCTGATTATACCAATAATCATTGCTTGAAAAATCACCGTTAAGAAGAGCATTGTAATCATTTGCACAACCGCCATCTTCCAATTGTAAACAATCAAACCACGCAGTTCCTGAGGCATAACGAATCATACAACATACTGTAAGAGTTGCTGTGTTTTCAGGAACATCAGCACTTATACTTAATCTTTGCCAATCCTGAGTTTCTGTTATACCTATGCTGTTCTTTTCCGTTAATGTCTTGCCTGAAGAGTCCAAACACTTAATTTTTAAAGAAGCCCCCACAGCACCTGTACCGTAAATTTCTGTCACATCTTTAGTTTTTACATATGCAGAAAAAGTCATTTCTTTACCTGCAAAATCACTTCCGCTAAACTTATGAGATATTCCGGTGAAAAACGCAGAATTACTTGAAGATTTAGGATTTTCAATTTTTAACGAAGAGGTACCTAAATACTGATTTTGTGCTGATGAGTTATCAGATTTTGATTTATCAATACTTGTTTTACCTCCTGAACTTGTTAAAGAACCTTTAGTGCCGTTAGACTGATAAAAGTATTTTCCACTTCCCAATTCAGTTTGTTCAGAAGACTGAATAATGTAATTTTTGGTAAACGATTCCGCTCCTGTAGAAATTGATAATCCGCTTGAATCTTTGCTTTCAAGATACCCGTTAGCATTTAATGTTGAAATTTTATTTCCCGAGTTATCAAAAGTATATTTTACACTTCTTCCCCGCTTATCGGTATATGTAGTAGTATTATCATTTCCGTATGTTATTGACAAACAGTTACCCTCAGAACCGTCACTGCCATACTCGGTTATTTTAGTAACTTTATTGCCTGTAAAATTAAATGATACCGATTTATTTTTCTGATAGTTTCCGTTATCAAATCCACCCTGTTCTACACTTGTAAGCATATTTGATGAATCATAATAAAATCTGGTTACATATCCACCCGGCAAATACATATAATTAATCTTATCATATTCAGAAGAAGTGTAAGAAAATGTTATGCTGTTACCGTCAGGTCTTTTAATTTTTGAAACTCTCTTACTACCACTTGAATTTGTGCTATATGTTACCTCAGTTACTCTGCCCGAACCGTCTGTAATTTTGGTTAAGTCACCGTCGGTGTAGGTGTATGTGATAGTATTGTTGTGTTCGTCTTTTTCAGAGAGAAGTTTTCCGCCATCTGCGATTGATTCGTAAGTTTGTGTTGTTGAACCGTTATCAATGAAGATATTATTTTCGTCTTTGGTAAGCGTAATGCCTAAGCCGTCCTCATCTTCCCATTTTGCGGTTTCTCCCTCAACAAGTTTAAGGTAATGGTCTGTACCGTCAGCATCGGTATAGATATAGTTGTAGCCTGCTTTGGTAAGGTTTTTGTCAGTCACTTCTCTTACATACTGGTTAAACGAGAACTGCCAACCGTAACCGCTTGCAGAACCGTTTTCAAATGCTGTGTCCTTGTTAACGCTGTTGTATGTTGCAGTAATGCTCAATGGCATTCTTGAGCCTGTTCCCTCATACAAAGTTTGGTTTATTACAAGGTTGCCGAGGTAATCCGATACAGCCGCCTGTGCGTTAGTGCCGACATTGATTGTGTGGTATGAAAGATTACTCTCTGTGCCGGTGAAATCTTTGTAGATAAGCGTTAAGGCAGGTGTTACAGATGAAGGAGAACCTTCATAAATATTAATCTGTTTTGAACCTATCGAATCAAACGCTTCAAGCACAAATCCGTTTGCCGATGTATCAGAATTTGAGTACCACTCTTTATACTGTTTAGTAAGGTCAAATGTGATATATCGGTTATCCTCATATGTTAATGAGTCATAGTCAAGAACCTTTTCATCGTAAGTACAGTTTGTTGAATTATATGTATTCAACTTGTGTGCATTAATTATTACCGGTGAATCATCTTTGCTATCAAATAAAGCATCATGATTTGACACTTCAAACTTATACTTTGCACTAATGATTTCTTCACCGTTACCAAGAGCATACAGCTTAATTGCTCTTCCAATCATCATATTGTCTTTTGAAAGATAGTATGGGCCGTGATTGATTACTGTTCCATTTGAATTTGCCTCGCCATAGTAAAGCTGTGAACCCGTTTTGGTTATAATCTCAGGATCAATCGTAACAGGAAATGCTCTGCCGATTGTATGAATGAAAGCGTAGTCAGCGGTCAGCTTAACCTGAAGATTTGAGCCTTTTTGCTTTATAATCACAATCTTCATCTGAGTGCTTGTACTGCCCTTTGCATCGTACATATACGGTGCTGAAATTGTATATATTTCCTTTCCGTCCTTATTTGAAAGCGTGATTGTTTTATCATCTTTCTGCTTTGCGGTGAGGTTCGGAATTTTATAATTCAATGTAAACTCATTCTGAGCCTTTGCACTTTTGAGAATTATGTTTTCTTTAATGCCGGTTGTAGTAACAAAATATTGCAAGTCAACATCGCTGAAAACATCCTTATACAAAGTTTCTGTTGTTATATTTTTAAGCGTAATAAATTTATCATTACCGCTTGTTTTTTCGTTATTTTTCTTTACATCAGCTTTGCTCTTGCCTGCATTATCGTAACCCCAGCTAATTTTATAGCCATCCGACTGCAGTGAAATCATATTTTTTGACTTAGCTTTATTTGAAAGATTGACCGAAATATCACTGCTTTTGTTTGTATATGAAGAATCACCTGCCTCATCAGGAGATGCAGTCTTATCTTCAGATAAAGTGTTGTTATATTCAACCCATTTGCCCTTGCTGTCCTTGTAGTGGACAGGTTCGTTGTACTGAGCAATCATCTTTGTTCCGTCTTCAAGCAAAAATTCTTTTGAATTTTCCGTTCTTTCGTCCGTAAGCTCTTTGACGATTTTGCTCTCTTCGGGATTTTCTCCGACAACATTGTCGAATGATGAATATTGAGTTTCCGCCTTTGGCAGTGTAGCCGCCACGACATCAACAGGCAACGACAAACCAACCGTTGCACACAATGTTATTGAAACTGCCGATAACATTTTCTTTATTTTTCCGTTCATACTCTAGCCTCCTGTTTTTTGATTTGTTGATAAGTTTAATAAAAGTTTCCACTGTGGTTGCTTTTTTAGCTTTAAACTATCCTCCTTTCATTTATAAATTATTTGGTAATTGTTCACTGTTTTCAAGCACTACTTCACTACATTTTGTATGTTATTGTTATTATATATCACATTGTGCAAAGTTGTAAATATATTTTTATGAGTTATTTTATTTTTGTAAATTCCGACAATAAGAAATGCTTGTATTTGTATATATTACCTGTTCCAACTCCTATTCCGCCTAATTTTAGGAAAAAAATAAGAGCCCAATGGCTCAGATGTTAAAATATTAAATAAGTGATTATTTCAATTTTCTAATGAATCTGTGAGCATAAAACCGACTTGACCGATGTGGCGGTCTGCGTTTGTTCCCGTTGTTTTGTTACGCTTTTTAAAGCGTTTTACAAGCGGTCGTGTCACGATAAGCGAAACAAGTGACACAACAAGGAACACCGCCGACTGGATTGTTATGTCGCTCGTGAATATAGTTGTTATTGCGGCACAAACCGAGCCGAGAACGAACCATATTGACACAAGCTGTGTTGTGAAGCCTTCGCAAAGTAACATAAATATTGCAAAGCCTATCCACACTATCGGCATATATTGCTCCATAGAGCTGTCACCCTCCTTTTCGCATAATTTTAACACAATATTATATATTAGTCAAACTATTTTATTGCTATTTTATGCATTCGCTGTCAGATAAATTCATTTAACTAATCTCCCAAAATGTACAATAAAAAAAAATCACCCCCTATGATAATAAAGAAATTATCGGCTCTATAATAAAAGTTGGGGTAAGGGAAAGAGCCTACAAAAAAATTTCAAAAAAGTAGAGCATATTTACCTAAAATCCGTTAAAATGGAATCGACTAGAAACCAGAACAGAGGACAAAATATGCTCTACAATTATTTTACAGAAAAATTACTCGGATTGCAAGGTGTTTTAATCGAAAACATTGAAGAAATTGATGATACTATTCACATTTACTGCAAACTTGAACGGAAAATTCACGAATGTCCCGTCTGCGGAAATCATACAGACAAAATTCACGATTACCGAGAACAGATTATCAAGGATATTCCGGCTTTTGGAAAGTTTGTTTTCATTCACCTCAAAAAGCGTAGATATAGTTGCTCATGCGGAAAGCGGTTTTATGAAAAGAATTCTTTTCTTCCCCGTTTTCACAGAATGACAAACAGATTAGTTGCATATGTTATCGACAAATTAAGGTGTGAGGCATCTTTTACAAGCGTTGCTAAGGAAGTAAATCTGTCATTACCGACTGTTATCAGAATATTTGATTTGGTTTCATATTCACTAAAAGAACTGCCGACAGCACTTTCTATTGATGAATTCAAGGGCAATACAGGCAAAGAAAAGTATCAATGTATTTTGACCGATCCTGAGAACAAGGTAGTTTTGGATATTCTGCCCAAAAGGACCAAGTATTGTTTGTCTAAATACTTCAAAAAATTTGATAAATCCGAGCGAGATAAGGTTGAATACTTCGTCAGCGATATGTGGAGGACTTTTTCAGATATCAGTTCGGTTTGGGTCAAAAACGCAACCAAAATTGTTGATAAATACCACTGGATACGGCAGGTTATGTGCGCATTTGAGAGTGTACGAAAGGAAGAACAAAAGAAGTTCAGCGAATCACATCGCAGATATTTTAAAAATTCAAGAAAGCTATTGTTAAAAAGATTTGATGATTTGAATGATGAACAAAAACAGCAGGTAAATATTATGCTGTATACTTCACCGAATCTGTGTACGGCTCACTTTTACAAGGAAGATTTTCTCAAAATCCTTGATTGCCAAGACAGGCAGTCTGCCAAAAAAGCAATGTCTGATTGGATTAACTCCGCTTATGATTGTGGCATTCCACGCTTTGTAAAATGTGCGAAAACAATGCAAAATTGGCTGACAGGAATACTCGATTCGTTCACTACACCGCTTACAAACGGTTTTATTGAAGGCTGCAACAACAAAATTAAAGTCCTAAAAAGAAATGCGTATGGTTACAGAGATTTCAACCGCTTCCGCAACCGCATTCTACATATGTTCTCACTCAAATCAGCAAAAAACAATACAAAACAAGCGGCAGTTTAAACAACCACCACTTGTCAATTTCAATTATTCTGTTTTAATGCTACCCCAACCATTGACATAGAGCCAAATTATCATAGGAGGCTGTCATAAGAATATTTATTTATGAGTTTGAGTTCGCCGTTCTGTCTAATCTCAGCAATACTGCCATTAGAATAATCACAAGATAAAACGCTGTCACCGCCATATGACTGGCTGAACTTGCTAATAAGATTAGTTGTTGAATTTTCAGCCTTACCGTCTGCATACTCGTAATCGGTATTAAATGCATATTAATTACAATAATAAAAAGCAAGCAGAAGACAATTAGTAAATAAATAGTACACAAATTCATTTACTAAATGAGTTCAAAATTCAAAAGGTAAATTTCATTTTTAAAATTTCAATACATCTGAATTGTCTCTCACCCATTTTATCCATTTTACAAGGTAAAAAACAAATCTAAATAAATATGCACCAAGCAACAAACTGCTGAAAATTATATTAAATTTGTGACCATGACTTGCATACACAATACTGACAGATTCAGGATCTATTATATACTGTACATCCAAGCACATCTCCGAAATAGCAAAATAGATATTTATAGCATACTTTGTCAGCAACAAAAGCAACTGAACAAGGTAATATCTTATCTTCTGTTTTCTGCTTACAAAATCATAACTTTCAACCGCAACACTTTTCACATGAGCATTTTTGGTAATCTGAATATCTTTTACTACTTCTTCAGCGTCAAAAAAATTGTATCTTGAATAGTTTCCTACAGAAAAACTTATTTTGGGATTTGACCTTATATCAATTTCAATTTTCTTAATAAAAAAGTTTGTTTTATTATTCCAACTGAGTATATGATTTAGAATGCCTCTGTTTTTATACCCTTGAACCAATGTAGGTCTAAAACTGAATGACATTGATTTTAAAGTGCTTTCAAGATTATAATCTTTCATTTTAGTTCCAATTACAACCATTGTATGCTTACCCTGCGGCAGTTCAATATTAAAGCTCGGATTATCTTTACTAAGGCAATACGACTTATTATTTATATAAATATGTAAATACCAACGAAGATTTTCTCCGACTACTTCAAAATTTACCATATTCTTATCTTACCATTCAAATTATTGTCTGAAACTATATCTAATATTGTCGCTATAAATGAGCCAAAGGAAAACAATCCAGTAATAAGCATAACAGCTTTACCAGCATTTTTTTTAAGTTTTTCAGCATATTTAGTAATTTGGTTAAAGAACTTACTAACAGCTTTGCTCTGCAACCAATTTATTGTAATACCAGCAGCACGCCATATAAGCGTTCTTATGACTGTAAAAAATCTACTAAACATTCCTTTACATTTTGGTATCGCACTTTTTAACAAAAAATTCAAGGATTTCTTGGTTCCAAGTCTGCGAAATATTCTTTTAAGTGAAAAACCTACAGCATCGTAAGCAATACTTGCTCCCGGACACACGAATGTTATAATCAAATCTATTCCCCATGACACGAAATCAGATGATACGCAAAAATGTTTTTTCTTTGATTTAAACCCGTCAGAATCAACTGCATTAATGCTATTATTATCACAATACGAAAAAGCGTTGGAACCGATCACCGAATCATTAATAAACATGTAAGATATCTCATCCGCATTCAAAAATCTGCCTGTGAATGGATCATAGTAGCGACTTTGGAGATAATAGAGTGAAGTTTCAGTATCATAAACATAGCCATGATAACGAATTGGGTTTATTTCTCGAATTGTCGGCTCGCCTTTGGTATCTTTTATGTTACCCCAAGCGTCATAAACATAGCTTGCGACTTCTGTACCCGAAAGGTCAATTATTCTTACTACATCGCCCTGCAAGTTCTTCACATAAAAGTACATTGTACCGTTATATGAGAATGAGGTTGCACTTCCGTCACTGTCATAGTAGAACAGCAGAGTATCATTGCCCTTTACAAGTGAAATCAGATTTTTGTTGCTGTCGTAGTAATAGTTGGTCTTAACTCCGTCAACGGTTTTCTGCGTTCTCATTCCGTTTGAGTCATAGCTCATTTGAACGGATTTGTCGGAAGTGCTGATCTTTTTAAGAATTCTTCCGTTTTCCCATTCAAAGCTCATTCCGTCACGGTATGAAAGCGGGTTGCCGTTTGCATCGTAGGTAATATTATCACCGTTGATTTTTGTCAGTTTGTCTTTCCAGCTTGTATCGGTGTACTCGTATGTATTACCGTTCTGCGTTCCTGTCGGATAACCGTAGTTTGGATCAAGAGCCTGTTCATATTTATTTTGCAAGTTTCCTGCTCCGTCATAAGGAAATAGTTACAAAAGTTCTTACTTTAGTTGTTGATGAGGCTCTAAGAACCTCATCAACAACTAAAACGCAGTTTGTTTTACAACTTTTTGCAGAAATAAACCTGTTTTTTTATTTTTCAGTGTACTTCGCAGAATCCGCTATCTTGTCTAAAATCTTATTATCCACTGCTTTTCCGTAAGTGTACAATGTGATGACATTATCTTGATTGTAAAATTCTATATAATCTTCAACCTGTGATTTTCCGTCAAAAGAAACTAATGCCTCACCTATCATTGTTCCCAATGAATTCACAGAGCTATTAATACTTACAGCGTTGAAAAAGTTATTACTGCAAATGTTATCCTCTGTCGTGTTATCGTCAATTTTTATTGAATCGCCTATCTGAAAACAATCACCTACTCTACTTTGAAATAAAAAAATCTTTCTATTATCACTTTTATCGCAGAAATACAATAAGCCATTTTTCTCTCCCTGTTCCCAGTTATCAGGTACTTTAAATGACATTGTACTATTGACACGCACCTCTTTCCATCCAAAGTATAAATGAAAATCTAAAGTTTCAGAAATTATCGATACAAGTAAATAAATCAGAATAATCAAAAATAATATTATCGTTGTAGCGATAGCTTGTTTATATTTTTTAACTGATTTCATGATCATAATTTCTCATCACCCCAATTAATTTTAGGTTCAAAAATCCAAGCATTCGAATCATATCCAGAGTTTTTCTTATCTGTAGAGCCTAAGTCAGCAGGATTAGCATGATTAACAAGTATTCTCAAGTTATAAGCCCTATAATGCCATGATATTTCAGAATTAATTCCTGGAATTATCCTTCCTTTTAAATATTTCTTCTTATATTTTTTATTTATACTTTTAATTGCTTTAAATATAGCTTCCGCAACAATTCTCGTTCTACCCATATTGAACAATGTTGAGTAATTAGGATTTCTGTCAAAATAAAATTTAAGCACGCCTTTTTTAGTTAAAGTGGAATAAATATTATATTTTTTCTTATTTATGTTTATTTTACTTGTAATTTTAAATCCGTTTTTTGTACTTCCACTATAGCTATTTGAAATTATATTCTTGCTCTTTGGTGAGTTTCCTGAATAATCAACATTATTTATTGCATTATTCTCACAATAAGCAAACATATTTGTACTTAGCGGAGTTCCTGACTCGGTGTCACAATAAACATCCGCATTTAAAAATCTGCCTGTGAGTGGGTCGTAGTAGCGACTTTGGAGATAATAGAGTGAAGTTTCGGTATCATAAACATAGCCACAATAACGAATTGGGTTCAATTCACGGACTGTCGGATCGGCTCGGGTGTCTTTTATGGTGCCCCAAGAGTTATAGACATAGCTTGCAACTTCTGTACCCGAAAGGTTGATCATTCTTACTACATCATTAAGGCTGTTGCTATTTTCGCTTTAAATTGTATCACAAACAAAAAGCAAATACAACATAATATCTATTGTTTTGGTACAATTTCAGTGACTTATGGGTGGGCTTACCTATAGAAGATTTTTGTATCTGTATTTCATTATGAATTTACAATTTAATAAAAATATTGAAATTATTTTCTCATTAATCTGCATCCCCGTTATTCTCAAAATAACTATACTTTTTTAAAAATAGAACTGTGTGCAATATGACAGATTTTATTTAAAATAATGCTAATTAATATCGGTACAAGTAGACCAAATATAAGATATACAAAAGCCCACTGTTGCAAACCGTTTGGGAGATAGTAGTACCATATACTTGATTTAAATGATGCAACATTAAAGTCACCAAACAATGAGCCTGAAGTAATGCGGCTTAATCCGTAGAATACAAATTTTAGGCACATAAAACCTACAAGCTGATTTACCATAATTCCGTATGTGTTGTCAGCTATAAGCCTTACAAGCTTGCTGTTTCCTATGGCAGGTACAAGTAATCTTGAAACTCTCAGCCAAAATGCAATTGCTGTGATTGACGAGATATACGGAATTATAAAACCGTTGTTAAATTTAGTAAATGACGACGGAGTGTACTCCAAATCTTTGCAAAAAGTTAAAAGTATCAGCTGTACAGCAAATATAATTGCAAAGTACGCAACATTATTGAGAGTGTCTTTCTTTTCAAGCACAGCTTTATAAAAGCGACCTAATTCATAACAGGGCAGGAAAAACATTGTTCTGACAAGAAGTTTCACTATACCGTTAATTGCAGTCGGATTTTCTATTGCAGTGTTAATTCCTATCATTCCGATTGCGAGATACACTATCAAAACTATAAATTCATTGTCAAGGTGAATCAGTTTCAAAAATTTTCTGAACAGCACATTTATTATACAAACCAAAAACAGCGGGTACACAAACCATGAACCGAGGTTATATTGAAAAGCCTCACCGTCAACAAACGGCATAACAAAAAGATTGTATAAATCAGGCTTTGCACCTATAGTAAATCCAAACAAACCGAGAAATGCAACCATACCACCGTAAAATATATTCCACAGATACGCAGGAATAAGAAGCCGCTTTGTTCGTTTCCATATGTATTTTCCGATATTTTCTTCATAATCGGTTTTGTAAAAATATCCCGATATAAATACAAACAGTGCCAAATTATACGAATACGGCGGAAACCAGTTATAAGCAAGTTCCATTCCGCCATGATAACAATGTCCGGAAACTATAATGATAATTCCGATTGCCGACAGAAGCTTGAATTGCAAATTCACCCCTCCGTCAGTATTAACGCTACGCAAATTTCTACCCTTTTTCAAAATTCAACTCTCCTTAATTTTTGATTTATATTAAAAATATTACTGCTTATTTTCCCTTTTACTTTGTTAAATCATATCTCAAAACAGCACTGTAAAAAAATCGACAAAAATTGCACTCTATAATTCTTATTTACGGAAGCAGCTTCAAACCTTATTAGCTTTAGTATAATAACGGAATTAACGCAAATACGGCTAAAACATAGAATTCAATACAAAACAAAAATGCTATCCTTTTTCTTGTTCAATACAAAACAAAAATGCTATCCTTTTTCTTGGCATAACGCCTTAAAGAAGAATAGCATTTTTTAGAATATTTGATTTTAAACAGGTAAAAATAGTGAGTTTTTAGGTAAAAATTCGGTTGTCTAAAATTACCGAAACTATAAATTCATTATTCTTCTCCGAAATAACTACATCTCCCCCATACTTCTCGGCAATACTTTTTACTATAGAAATTCCCTTGCCGTGATTTTTCTTATCTGCCTTATCAGTATGCAACAAAGGATTTTTAGACAATACAGAATCAATAATTTTATTTTTGCATTTAATAACAGAATAATCGCCTTTATGCTCTGTAATGAAAATAATTTCTTTATTCTCAATTTTATTTTCAGACAAATACGAAATAGCATTATCAAAAATATTTCCTATTACCGAAATCATATCTGAACCGTTACTAAACATTTTCAAATCATTTGCAATGTTTAATTTGACAGATATTTCATTGCTCCTTGCTTTTTCAATTTCAACATTCAAAACGGCATTTAATAAGTAATTTTCAGTATTTACTACAGAACCGATTGAAGAATATTTATCGGTCAAATTTTGGCATATTTTATGTGCTTCATCTAATTGAGTGTTTGAAATAAGATTATCAATACACAAGAGATTGTTCTTCATATCATGTTTTATCCTTGAAATTTTTTCAATTTGCACATTACTTTGTAAAATGTTATGTTCATAAAGATTGATTTGCTGTTCCATAAGCAAAAGTTTTGTACTTGCTTCATTTTCTTTGCTTATTCTTGATACCGCATACCATACTATTGCAGTAACAGTAATCATACACAGGCATATTACAGAAAGATACACAATTATATTAGCCTCATATTTCGTGATTACCATAATGTAAAAAGTGCAGTAAACGATTAACAAAACTATAACAGGAAGGATAATAAAAGCTATAACATCTGTTATTTTTCTTAAATTGACTTTATGATTTCTAAATTTTACAAGCATTGAAAAAACTAATACATCAGTAAAATTGATAACCACTATACAAATATATCTGTAAATCGTAGGTTCAGTTACCAATTCATAATGTGTATATCCTGTAAAAAAGCTTACAAAATAACTGAAAGCAAAACTTATCACTGTGTTAATCAAAAAGGCAATCAAAGGCATAAATATTCTGCTAAAAATATTGCCACGCAAACATAATAGGGAGTAAATTTCCAGTACTGCCAAAAACATTAAATCATTTATTATCATATAGTATTCTACAAGAGATGAATACAACAAAATGCCAAACATTACTGTACTGAACAGTAAAAAGCAAATTACATTTCTTTTTCTGTTATCGGGTTTCTCCATAAATAGATATAAAAATCCACAAAACATCAGCGGCTGAAATAAATCAGTCACTATTTCAATAATAATATCCAGCATACTCTTTTTACCAACCAATCACAATTATTTGCTCTTACTGTATTTTTGCAGTTTCTTTCACACTTGTTAAAGCATAACTGTCATCTAAAATTACCGAAACTATAAATTCATTATTCTTCTCCGAAATAACTACATCTCCCCCATACTTTTTGGCAATACTTTTTACTATAGAAATTCCCTTGCCGTGATTTTTCTTATCTGCTTTACTTGTGTACAAAGTTGGATTAGTCTGCAAAACTGAAGAAGAGCAATAATTCTGCACATTTAAAACTCCGTACGACCCGTTTTTAAATATGCTTATCTTTAATTTTTTATTTTGCTCTTTTGCAAGTGCTTCAACAGCATTATCTGCAAGATTACCTATTAGAACAGCCAAATCATCACCCGCCACAAAACTTAAATTATCTTTACAATCTACGCTGAAATCAATATCATTTTCAATTGCTTTTTCATATACAACATTTAATATAGCATCCAAATAAACATAACCTGTTTTGCAAAAATGGACATTAGCAGAAATATTATTATTTACATTATTGCACATTTTTTTAGCTTCATCATACCTTTGCCCATCAATCAAATTTTCGATGCACAACAATTGATTTTGAATGTTATGCTTAACATCAGTAAGATTTTTCATATATTTTTCTGAACTTGTCATTTGAACATTATACAGCTCTTTTTCTTTATTAAGCAAAATATTTTCATTTTCCAAAGAATAATTTTTTGAAAGACTTTTAATAAGATAAAAATTTATAAATGTAAATGAAAGGATTATTATTGAAACCGCTCCTAATACAATACGGTCAAAATCAGACATATCAGCGTTTGAAGATACCAAAAATGTCAGCAAGCCTACAGCAATGCTCAACAAAGGAATTACAAGAGTAATCAATATTTCTTGTTTGTGAATATGGCATAACGAATTTTTGAAAAGATTATAAATTATAAATAAAATAATTACAAAAATCAGATTTGACATTAACACATACATATAACGATATTGTGAACTCTCTATCATAAGATAATTATAGTCACAACTGATAATCGCAGAAAAGATATAATTAATTCCAAATGATAATACTGAATAAATCACATTCAAAATAACAGGTGTGAGAATTTTAACAAAAATTCTGTCTTTAAAAAACAAAACGCAATAGGGAATCATAATTGCAAAAAACACAACTGTTTCTATGTATGCAAAAGACAGGTACAACCAATTGATCAAGGTAATCGAAAAAAACATTAATAATGATGCAACACAAAAAGCTATTCCCTCACAAATCTTATTGCGTGATGGGGTTAAGAATTTATAACAAAATACAGTAAACATTACACCTTGAAATAAATTTACAAATAACTCAAAACCATAATTAAACATTTATATCCCCCAACCATTTGAAATATTTTTTCTTTACATCATCTCTGTATTTTTTATTGAGAGGAATGTTAATATCATTTTGCAATAAAATACAATCCGCAGAAATATATTCAACATACTTATTGTTTACAGCATAACCAATATGCGGTCTTATAAAGCCATATTCTGCGATATTTTTAAATTCTGTATTCATATCACTTCTGACCTTATATTCTTGATTTTTAGTATGATACACAACATAATTTTTAATTTTTTCAAGATAAATAATATCACCAATAACAATCGGAATATCTTTTCTTTCGGTATGCAATACTATAGTTTTATGTAATTCTTCAAAAGAGTTATTTATACGATTAATACATTCGTACAAATCAGATTCAATTTTACTTTTTCTTATAAATGAATAAGGAAAACTTTTTAAAGCATCAAACACAAGCTCATCGTGACTTGTGACATAAACAATAAAAGGTATTTCAGCTGAGCCCTTCAATTTGTTGATCCGCTTGGCTGTAGCAATACCGTCAATTGACGGCATTTCAATATCAAGAAAAATCAGATGATACTTGCTGTAATTTTCAAGTATATCAAATCCGTTTGAGTATTTGTCAATTTTAAATTCCAAATTAAGCTTTTCACATACCGCTGTTATTTTGTTAATCAGACTTTCAACAAATACAATTTCATCATCTACTACCGCAATCTTTAACATATTCTCATCACCATTTTAATTCTAACAAATATTAAAATGTTTTTCAATACACTCTTAAACAGTCGATCATTTAAGAAGTTACTATCAATTTTATAAGTCAGCAAGTTATTACCGCCGTTATCTCTGTACATTTGCTAGGGAAAAGTGATTATTTTTTTAAAAGTTGGGGTAATGAAAATTTTGAATTTGATGCGTAGGGTAAAGAAATCTATCTTAAGCGTATTTTAATATAAAAACAAAAACAGCGCTAAGAAATATACGGTAATGAAAAATGTAGTTTGTAAAAACAGCCGTGCAAGAGGAATGTTACGGTTTTACGGTGCAAACAGAACAGGGCGATTTTCAGGCAGAATTGCACATAACCGCTAAAACAGAATATGTTTAAGACGGTGTAATACTGTAAAACATGAAACATCCTCATAGATTAAAAATCAAGGACCACCCAAGAAAAATAGGCGGTCCTTGATTTTAGAGAGATTTTATTTTTAAAAGGAGTTAGAAATTAGCTTATTTTATTTGTTTATACCAAAAATATACTTCGTAGTTTGTGTATAGTTTTCGTTTGCTTTTAATATTGTCGTAGGAAAATTCTTGTGATTTACAGCATCGGGAAAGCCTTGGGTTTCAAGACAAAACGCCGGATTTTCTCCGTATGTTGCTGAATCCTTTCCCATATTGGACAAAACATCGACATAATTTGCTGTATATACATGAACACCTTTTTGAGAAGTATAGCATTTTAATGTGATTCCGCTATCAATACCCTCAGCTTCGGCCGCAAGCACAAATTCTTCATCAGAATGATTCAGCACAAACATATGATCAATACCGTTTGCAAAACCAATCTGCTCGTTTTTTCTGTCAATACCATTTCCAATTAACTTGGGTTCGGTAAAATCAAACGATGTATTCTTAACGGGAGTTATCTCTCCTGTGGGATTGAGGTTTGAATTTATCGGTATAAAGAAATTTGCATTTATTTTCAGCTTGTGATTTTCTGTAACTTTACCGCTTTTATGTCCGTTAAGATTGAAATATGAATGATTTGTCAGATTACATATTGTGTCTTTGTCGGAAACTGCCGACCATTTTATCGTAAGTACATTTTCATCATCAAAGGTGTAGCGTACAAAGACTTTCATATTTCCGGGATAACCCTCATCACCGTCGGGACTATCAAGCATAAATAGAACTGTATTTGGAACTTTATCATCAACTACCGCAAGCCATACTTTGCGGCTAAAGCTGTTAAATCCGCCGTGTAGATGGTTACTGCCATTGTTTACAGGAAGCTGATAATCTTCTCCGTTAAGAGTAAACTTGCCGTATGCAATTCTTCCGCAACATCTTCCGACAGTAGCACCGAAGTATGTTCCGTCAAATTCATAACCGTCAATGTGCTCATAGCCGAGAACTACATCTCTAATACTACCGTTTTTGTCGGGAACTTTTATCGAAACGACACTTGCGCCTAAATCACATAATGTCACGCTTGCTCCGCTGTTATTTTCTATTACATAAAGATGAGTGTTTTCACCTTTGGATGTAGGTTCAAAATTCACTACCCTTACCTTTGACATTTTAGCACTTCCTTTACTACAGCGTCTTTATAAATTTATCAAAAGCCTTTTGTCCTTCAGGAGTTCTTTTGAATACACCTGCATCCAAAAGAACATTAAGAAACACCTTTCCTATCTCATTTTGAATTATTGAATCAATATTATTTTCATTGATTTCATCATACTGCGAAACAAATTCATTTACCCACTCGGAATGTTTGCTGATTTTCGGAATTTCACTTACATCCTTGTGATTAAGAATTGCATCCTTTAAAATAGCCATTTCATCTTTAAGCCTTGAGGGCAATACTGCAAGTCCCATAACTTCAATAAGGCCGATATTTTCTTTTTTAATATGATGCAAATTCGCATGAGGATGAAATACTCCCAGAGGATGCTCTTCACTTGTAATATTATTTCTGAGAACGAGGTCAATAACAAATTTTCCATCCTTTGTAAAAGCAATCGGAGTAATAGTGTTGTGAATTTCACCATCTGTTTCGGCAAAAATGCCAACATCTGCGTCCGTGTACGCTCTCCAACTCTTTAGAATATGAGAAGATAATGAAATAATGCTGTCCTTGTTTTTACCTGTCAATCTTACAACTGACATAGGCCACTTTACAATTCCGCACTCCACATCATTAAAGCCGTTAACAATAAACTTTCTTTCAACCTCTGCCCTATTAAGTGCAAAGCTGTATCTGCCACCCTGAAAATGTTCATGTGTAAGTATTGAACCGCCTACAATCGGCAAATCAGCATTCGAACCGATTATATAATGCGGAAACTGTGAAATAAAATCAAACAGTTTTCTGAATGTGGAATCATTGATTACCATTGGTGTATGCTCACCGTTAAATACAATACAATGTTCATTGTAATAAACATACGGAGAATATTGCATAAACCAGTTATCTCCGTCAATGGTGAGCGGAATAATTCTGTGATTATCTCTTGCAGGGTGATTTACTCTTCCGGCATATCCTTCATTTTCCTTACAAAGCAAACATTTCGGATAGCCCGACTGTTTTTGAAGTTTTGCCGCTGCAATAGCTTTCGGATCCTTTTCAGGCTTTGAAAGATTTACCGTGATATCAATATCACCGTATTCGGTTGATGTTTTCCACTTTAAGTCTTTCTTAATACGATATCTTCTTATATAATCGGTATCGCAGCTGAATTTATAGTAGCTATCGGTTGCAAGTTTAGGAGAACAGCTATAATTCTGCCAAAATTCTCTTATTACTTCTGACGGTCGCTTAACAAGTGAAGCCATAAGTTTCACATCAAATAAGTCGCGATATGTTACTGTATTTTCGGGAATGATTCCTTTTTCGTATGCATAATCAAGAAGTCCCGACAAAATTTCTTCAAGAGTATCCTCGTTATCTGCTGTAAGGCAAGTACAACTGTCATCTGGTTCATCCATATGGAACAACGACAAAAGCCTATTTTGCGTGTAGATTATATCCTCTTTTTCAATAAGCCCTGTATTGATTCCGTATGAAACAAGTCTTAATATTAAGCCGTAAACGCTGTTCTTCATAAATACCGCCTCACTTACTATAGCCGTTGGGATGTGTTGAATGCCATTTCCACGCTGTTTTAATAATTGTTCCCAGATCATCATACTCAGGTTTCCAGCCAAGTACAGTTTTCGCCTTATCGCTTGATGCAATCAATACAGCAGGATCGCCGCTTCTTCTGCTTTCTTCAACAACTTTAATATCTTTCTGTGTAACCTCTTTTGCTTTTTCAATTACCTCACGAACAGAAAAACCTACACCGTTGCCAAGATTGAATATATCACTTTTACCGCCCTTCATAAGATATTCAACTGCAAGAATATGAGCCTGTGCAAGGTCAGTGACATGGATATAATCACGAATACAAGTTCCGTCAGATGTGGTATAATCAGTACCAAAAATACTTATGTGGTCACGGGTACCCTGCGCCGCTTGAAGAATAATCGGAATAAGGTGGGTTTCAGGATTATGTGCCTCACCGATTTTTCCACTGATATGTGCTCCGCATGCATTGAAATATCTGAGAGAAACATATCTTAAACCATGTGCTTTTTCAACCCAATAGAACATTCTCTCCATGGATTTTTTTGTTTCTCCGTAGCAGTTTGTCGGATTTGTCGGATCGGTTTCAAGAATAGGAGTTCTCTCAGGCTCACCGTATGTTGCCGCTGTTGATGAAAATACAATCTTATCAATTCCGTGAGCAACCATTGACTGAAGCAAAACCTTTGTGCCATTGAGGTTATTATCATAATATTTGAGAGGGTTAGTCATACTTTCACCGACAAGTGAATTGGCTGCAAAATGAATTACAGCATCAATACCTTTTTCTTTATCAAAAACGCTGTCAATTTCACTTCTGTTTCTGAGATCGCCTTTATAAAATTTTGCTTTGGGATGAACCGCCTCGATATGACCTGTTTCAAGGTTATCGAATACAACAACCTCATTACCGCTTTCAATAAGTCTGTAAACTGTATGCGAACCGATATATCCGGCACCGCCTAAAACAAGAATTTTCATTTTGTCCTCCTTAATAAAAACAAAACCTACATAATTACATTACTTTTATTCCGCCGTATTTTCTCACTTGGAGAACATGGCATGAGTTTTCTCCGAAAATTTTATTTATAAATTCTTTGTAATTACTTACAAAATCATTTTTGACAAACGCCTGAATTGTACCTGCAAATCCACCGCCGTGAACACGGCACACGCCGTAATTGCGAAGAAGGCTTTCGCTGAGTGCAAGGGCTACCGAGATGTTCTGATGTTGAATATCTCTTGTTGTATATACATTCTGAAGATACTTAAACGATGAATTACCGGATTTTCTGATTGCGTCAAGGAATTCAACAAACTTACCGTTTTCAAGTGACGAAACGGCATTTTTAACGTTATGCTCCTCATTAAAGAAATGAATTGCACGAAGTACCGGTCTGTCGCCAACAGCCTCACGAATTTCGTCAAGGCGAATATAAAATTCGTTTGAATCACAATCTCTCAGATAATCTTCTCCGAGAAAATTTGCAACCTTTTTCATTTCCGAGGGAATCATAGCATAATCATCTGTAAGATCAACATGATCGCCCTTTGTGTCAACAATACAAAGACTGTAATCATATTTTTCAAATTCGGTAGGTACTTTCTTAACAATTGGCTTTGTCGGATCTTTAAAGTCAATGTTAACCATTCCTCCGACTGAACAAGCCATTTGATCCATAAGTCCGCACGGCTTTTTGAAAAATACATTTTCAGCATACTGAGAAATCTGAGCAATCTCAACTGAATTTATTTTCATATCATTATATAAACCGGAAATAATAGTTCCGACAACTACCTCAAAAGCTGCTGACGATGAAAGTCCTGCACCAACAAGTACATCACTTGTTGCATAAGCATTGAATCCACCAATTTTGTATCCATGATCCTTAAGTCCACGAAGAACACCTCTGATGAGGCTGACCGTTGTGCCTGCCTCATCATCATTAACCTCGAGGTCATTTATATTGAGAGTAATCATATCATAACCGTCAGAAACAAATCTTACAACATCATTGTTATTCTTGGCCGACACAGCAATAGTATCAAGATTAATTGATGTTGCAAGCACCATTCCATGCTGGTGATCTGTATGATTACCGCAAACCTCACTTCTGCCGGGAGCACTGAATATTGCTACTTTATCAGGGCAAAAAATTGTTTCATACTGCTCAATTGCATGAACATATCTTTTTTTCTGATAATCAATCATTGATGAATCTATATATATATCAGTGAAAAGATTATCAAATTCGCCGTTTGTAATTTTTTCAATTGCTGTTTTAGTATCAATCATTTTATTTACCTGCCTTTTCCGCAACTGTAGGAAGGAACATAGAAGGCTCTGTGTTACCGCTTTCATCAAGCTGTTGTGTCATATCAATCTTGCCTTCTCTTCTTGCACTGATTGTGTTTATAACCTTCTTCATCATACCGTCATTGAGTTTATATTTCTTTCTGTAAACAACATAAGCAATAAGCATACAAACCGCAGGAACAATGCACATAAGTGTACTGATTGATGCTACTGTTGCAAATGACTGTTCCTGTCCCGGAATATACTGTGTGCTTCCAAGTGCAGCACCAATACCGAGTGCTGTAAGAGCTGCTGTGAATTTTACGATAAGCGTCTGGAGTGAGAATACAACGCCTTCATTTCTTGTTCCAAGCTTAAATTCACCGTAATCAACAACATCTGCAAGGAATACTGTTGCACAACCAAGTTCAAGACCTGTACCAAGTTTTACAATAACACCTGAGATTGATGTGAGCACAACATTGTGCGGAGCAAAAATACCTACGAGCAAAAGCATTACAAGACCAAATGCAGGTAAAAGACACGCAAGAAGGAACGAAGTTTTTCTTGAAAGAAATTTTGTAACCTTAGGGAATACGATAAGACCTACAACCTCTGCGATTGATGCGCTGATCATAAATGATGACATCATTCCTGCGTTGCCGCAAACATATTTGAAATAATATGTAGCAACACCCATAATGCACTGAATGCCGATGTTGTAAAGGAAGATAAGAGTTACCGCCCAACGAAGTTGATCATTCTTTCCGATGATTGAGAAAATATCTTTAAACTTAACTTTCTTTTCCGGAACAGAATCATCTCTCTTTTTCGGAAGATTGATTACTGTAATACCGATTGTAAGAATAAATACAATTGCAATTATGATTGCAAATCTGTGATAACCTGCCTGATTTGTTGTGCCGCCGCTGAGAGCCTCAATAATCTGAACACCAAAGCCTGCAATAACAAGTGACTGTCCGATACTTGCAAAGATTCTCGGAAGTACCGAAACTTTTTCTCTCTCCTCAGGATTTGAAGTGAGGTTAGGAATAATTGACCAATAAGGAATATCCATAATTGTGTAAGTCATACCCCAGAGTATGTAAGCTGCTGTTGCAAATACGCAAAGTCCAACGCCATCGAGGTGGAAGTCTGTGAATAAAACAACAAATACAATTGAATTAACCAGCGTACCTATTACAAGCCATGGAATAAATTTACCCCATCTGCTGCGTGTGTTATCAACAATCATACCCATAAACAAATCATTAAAGGCATCCCATAACTTTGCAACAAAGAACATTACGCCGATAAATACCGGGTTAACCTTGATGATGTCTGTGAAATAAATCATTGAAAATGTGGCAATCATACCATAAATCATATCTTTGCCGAGGGCACCTAAAGCAAAGGTGTATTTGATTCTACCTGGGATTTTGCCATCAAGTCTTGGTTGTGATGATGTCTGTTTCATAATTTTTCCTCCTTTTAATTTTAAATGAAACGCCGTGACAACCTGCACAAAAGATTTCGTTATTATTTAATAATAATGTTTCTTTTGTTTTTATGTTAACTAAATTATATGTTTTGTTTCGTAAACTGTCAATAGTTTTTGGTAAACATTTTTGCTTTCTCTGTTTTTCACTAAACACGACTTGATTTTTTAGTAATATTTCACTATAATGGTAGTGAGGTGATTCAATTGGCTACAATCAGAGATGTTGCCAAAAAGGCAAATGTATCAGTAGCTACTGTTTCAAGAGTGCTTAATAACGACACTACCCTCAGCACCTCGCTTGAAACAAAGCAAAAAATATTTGCAGCAGCTAAAGAACTTAATTATGTAAAGAAAAAAAGGGTTACATCAACACCTTCATGTCGCATTGGAATTCTACAATGGTTCTCTTCCAAACAGGAAATTGAAGATAATTATTACTTTTTGATGAGACAGGGTATCGAGGACTACTGTTCAAAAAATAATATAAGTATTGTACGAACATTTAAAACAGACAATGACTATCAGAATGTACTTTCTGATGTTGATGGCATAATCTGCCTCGGAAAGTTTAGTAAACAAGAAATAAAATCACTGCATTCATTGAATAATAAAATTGTTTTTCTTGATATGACCGTTGAGAATATTGAAATCACATCCGTATCGCTCGACTTTCGTCAGGCAGTGTCCGATGCAATTAAATATCTATATGATTTAGGTCATAGAACAGTTGGCTTTATCGGAGGCATTGAACAGCTTGAGGACGGAACGATATTTCCTGATAAACGACTCAACACTTTCACAGACATTTGCGATGAACTAAACATTAAATATGATGGGTTTATTATGCAGGACAAATTTTCAACATCATCCGGTTATAAAATGATGTCAGAAATGATCAGCAAAGGGAATCTCCCCACAGCTATTTTTGCGGCAAGTGATCATATTGCAATCGGTGCAATGAGAGCTCTGCAAGAAAACGGTTACAAAATTCCTGAGGATATTTCTGTTATGGGATTTGATAACACGGAGCTTTCGGGATATACAAACCCTCCGCTCACTACGGTAAACGCACCTGTATATGCAATGGGCATTTACGGCATTAGATTTATTTTGAATCTGATGAAACCTAAAAGCACCGATTATTATTCTCCTATGCGTGTCTATCTGCCTTGTCCAATAAAAGTTCGCAACTCATGTGCAAAACCTAAAAGTTTATAATTATTATCGTTATCAAACGATTGTATGCTATGATAAATTATAATTATAACTCCACAAATGATAGATTAAGTCGGAAGATTATAATTCTGTTAATGAATTATAATAACTAAAAATTCATTTTGCACTCCTACTCAAAAGCTATAGTTTTAAAAGTAGTCTACCCACTAACTGAGTTACGCAACCTGCGTGATGGATTTGGAGCAGGAAGATATCTTATGGGTCGGAAAGGGCAGAACGATGAAGGATTTTGAAAAGTTCTTTGAAGATGTGCCCTCCGACTCCTTGTCGGCAGTCATCGGATGGACAAAATGGTTTCAGGATTTATTCATAAAGGCAAATCGGTCGTGTCATAACAGAAAGCAAGGTTGTGACCTCCGATAACGCTGCAAAACAACTTATTGAAGTTATGGAGCTTATGGGAATAAACTGAGCACAGCACATCTGACACGAAAATTTAAGGAGCTGTGAAGAAATGAAGTTTAAGACTTCGTTCTTCGCAGCTCCTTTGTTTTTTGTGAAATAATAATGCAATTGTAAAAAAGCATACTTCCCCTGAATATTGTTCAAAGTGTGCATTTGTTTCGCCGTACTCGATTAGCCCCAACATAACCGTTGAAAAATCGGGCAACAAAAATTTTTGCATTTTACAAATCTATTGCCCGACCTGAATTTTTATTTTAAACTGTCAATTTTTATTTTGCTAAAAGCTTAAATCCCATAATAACAACACCTAACACCACGAGGACAATGCCTGTTGCACGGTTCAGGGTTTTGGGGTTGGCTTTATTGGCAAAGACGGCGGCAATTCTCGCCCATATAAGTGTGAACGCTATGCAGAGAATGAACACAAACCAATCGGGTGTGCCACCAATCATAAAGTGCGAAGCTGCGCCTGTCAGGGCGGTGAATGTCATAATGAATACGCTTGTGCCGACAGCGGTTTTCAATTCATAATTCAGCACGGTCGTCAAAATCAAAAGCATCATCATTCCTCCGCCCGCACCTATAAATCCGCAGATAAAGCCGATTAACATTCCGCAGATTACAGACTGGATTGCCCTCTTTTTTGCCGACACACCGAGCATAGCTTCTTTAGTTGTCATAACGGGACGGATGATAAATTTTATGCCGAGCAAAAATGTCATAAACACGGAAAATCCGCCCATTGTAGCTGATGGAACAATGCTTGCAACATAACTGCCGACAATCGTAAATGCAAGCACACTCACCATCATAATCAAACCGTTTCTGACATCGAGATTTTTATTTTTATGGTATGTATAAGCCGAAACTGCACTCGCCAAAACATCGGACGAAAGTGCGATTCCGACTGCCATATACGGATCCATATTAAGAAAAGTTATGAGCATCGGACTTATTACAGCCGCCGCGCTCATTCCTGCAAAACCTGTTCCGAGACCTGCACCCATTCCTGCAAAAAATGTAACTAAAATTGTAATAAATATATCCATTTAATTTCCTCTATAGAATAATATAACTAAATTAAGATTATTTTAATTTTGCCGTTTCATAAACAAAAGCCGTGAAATCAGCATTATTACCGCAGTTCCGACAAGTATCTGCAACGGGTACAAAAGTACGCTTTCACTCGGAATAATCATACTCAAAATTGTCAATGCTCCGGCAGGCGGAATGTACATTTTTGTGCAGTAAACAATTACAAGCATTATCGCCGTGGCTGTCAATGCGGCAACTGTCAACGGCAATCCGAGAGTCATATTCAGCACAAATCTTGAAACCGCTCCGACAAATGCACAGACTGTTATCAGCAAAACCGTCTTTACCGGCTTGTTGCGAGCCTTATTTTTCGGACGGGAAAATTCCGTAAACGCCACAAGCAACGGCGGTGCAATTGCAAATTTAAAGCCCAACCAAATTGCGAAAAATCCCACAACGGCAACACAGATTGTTCTTACGGCTGTGTCAATCACATCGCTCTTTGCATGCAGGTTTACCGACTGAAAATCCTCTTTATCTCTTATTTTAACTTTCAAAAGAAATCTGCGGAATAATACAACCGCAATTGTCAGCAAAAATGCGGCAATCGGGTATATAAAGCTCTCGGTCTGCATCATAACGGGCAACACAATTGCCGAAATCATCGGTGCAAATGTTGTTCCCGAAAACATAAAGAGAATTTGTGCAAATACAAATGCAATCAATATTTCAAGATAAAGCCCGACTTTTATGTATCGGACTGTCAGCACACCCGCAACAGCGCAAATCGCAATTAACGCAATCATTCGGCTGTCATTGACTTTCCAACCTTGCTTTTGTGTAACCATATAGCCAATTGCAAGTGCCGTTATTTCAGGAAAGATTATCTCCCCCTCATCCAATATTTCCGCAACAAAAGTCATTATACCGACAAGTATAAGCGTTAATACATACGGTAATGCGTTTTTAAGTGCTTTTGTAAAATTCAGTTTCCCCATTTTTTATATTTCTACCCACTTTTCAATTCAAACTAACAGCACTATTGTATCATAAATCTGTCAGCATTAACAGACAAAATTTATTCACAGATTTTTCCTTTAACAGCGTATCTGTCATTATGCGTGGGTATGCAGGTCTTGCAAAAAACGCTGTACATATTGGAGGTTCAGTATATGATAAAAACGGTGCAGAAATTAGAGGCGTTTTTTAAGTCACCTACGGTTTAGGTATCAAAATATAAATATTTGTACACCAAAGCCTCCTGTAACTGCTTAAATTTCACACATTACAGGATAATGGGTGTTGCACAATAACATTTATAATTTTTTTGGTTATTTAGTGTCGGATACTTTCTGACCGCATTCCGATTTGCCCGAGCGGATATACCATTACCGTGATATATGACGGATATTCAGTTTTTGCAAACAACTTAACGCTATTTGCTTAATGATTATGCTAAACATATTCCGTTATGTCAAATGGTTTTCGTAAAAATACTAAACTTTTTTGTTTTGTGTTACTTGACATTGCTTAACTTGTTATGCTATGATATTTAACAGTAAAGTGAGAGGAGCTATTGTATGGCTATCGGCGAAAGAATAAGATTTTTTAGAAATTTAAAAGGTATGACACAGAAGTACCTTGGTATGCAGGTGGGCTTTCCGGAGAAAACCGCTGACATTCGTATGGCACAGTATGAATCCGGAAGTAGAACGCCTAAGGCTGATTTAACAAACAACCTTGCAAATGTATTCGGTGTTTCTACAAGTGCTTTAACTGTGCCGGATATTGACAGCTACAACGGTCTTATGCATACCTTATTTACCCTTGAAGATTTATACGGTCTAAAAATCACCGAGCTTGACGGAGAAGTGTGTCTGCATTTGGACAAGGGAATGGGTACAAATTACATTATTATGTTTGAAATGTTCACGGCTTGGAAAGAACAGGCTGAAAAGCTGAAAAACGGCGAAATCACAAAAGAGGAATACGATAATTGGCGCTACAATTATCCGAAAAATATTAAAGTGTGAGGCATATAGCTATGTTATATAAATTAAATAAAAATACAAACCGTAATAATTACTCAAAGGTCAAAAGAGTCACACTATCAGATATTGGTTGGAAAGAAAAAGATCTTGAAAACCTTATTTCTAATAATATTCAAGATTTCATTTCTTCAAATGACCTTATGGCTATTTTTACTGAAAGAGCTCGACAAGAAGAACCCGATATACTTGCCATTGATAAGAAAGGCGATTTATACATATTTGAACTCAAGCGCTGGTCTGGAAAACAAGAAAATTTATTACAAGTACTCCGATATGGGCAATTGTTCGGAAAAAGTACTTACGATGAATTGAATTGTTTATATCAAAAATATCAGCATAACGAAAAAGCTAATCTTGCACTTGATCATTCTTCCTATTTTTACGGAGACACTTCCAAGATTCTGCCTGACGACAACTTTAACAAGAAGCAACATTTTCTTATTGTTACGAATGGAGTAGATCAAGCAACAATAGAATCAATCATCTATTGGAAAAATAATGGGTTGAATATAGATGCTATTGTATATTGGGTATTCGAGATTTCAGGTGAATACTACATTGAATTTAACATGTATTCTCAAACAGAAGACTTTTTGGAGTATGAAAACAATTGTTACGTACTTAACACAAATAAACAAAGCAACCCTCATTACACAAAAGAAATGATTGACGAACATAAAGCAGCAGCTTACTATCCCGGATGGAGAGAGAAAATTCAAAAATTCCAAAAAGGAGATATCGTATTTTTATATGAAAGCGGAGTTGGTATAAGAGCGTATGGGTATGCAAATGGAATACTAAACAAAAAATCATGCGATGGATACGACGATTACGAATACAATATGATTTTAGATAATTTTGTTGAATTGTCTAAACCTATTTCAGCTTCACAAATGAAAGATATTACCGACAGTAGTTTTAATTTTAGGCAAACTATGTTTTCAATTTCTGAAGAAGCCGCAAAAAAGATAATAAACTATGTGCGAAACAACAATTGATTGTATAAAACAAAGAGGCATTACCGACTGCAAAAGTCAGTAATGCCTTTTATAATAGTTATTAAGATAATTGTACACGCAAACCACAGGGAACGCACAATAAATGCGTTTTGCAGTCTGCTATCATTTTGCTATCAAAACGGGAATTTGAGAGCTGAAAATCCTGTATTTATGCGGGTTTACGCCACTCTTGATATTATTCCCACTCGTTGCCGAAAGGCTAACCTTAACGCATTTTGTTTATAAAATGTATCGTGTAGTCTTCGCAGTATTTTGATAATCCATATTATCATACCTGTATGACGAGAATTTATCATTTTCTTATCAGGTGCGATAAAACCGATAGTTGCAAGAAAAGAATAATCGTAACCGGATTGATTTTACAATTTATATTATACTTGATTTCTTTTTATTTTGCAAGATGTATTTTAATTTTACGCACACATTTAAAAAAATGTGCTTAAATTTTAATTGATTTTTTTAGTTGTCTCAGGTATAATAAAATCAGCACACAATTACGTGTTCGCTGTGCGTGAATTTTATTTAAGGAAGAGGGTGAATGAGTGAATCTTCAAGAGCGAGCAAAAGAAGTGGTAGTAGACAATAATGGCATTGCAAAATCTGCAGACTTTGTTGCAGCCGGAATCAGAGCTGTTGATGTCGTAAACCTGTGTAACGCAGGCTTTCTTAATCGTGTACGACACGGATATTATCAACTTGCCGAACAAGGTATTTCTTCAGAAGAACAATTGCTTGCAACACTCATCCCAAAAGGAATAGTTTGTGTTGAATCTGCATTGTTTCACTATGGTTACAGCGACTTTGCACCACGAAAATGGTCAATAGCTGTACCTCGTTCAATGTCAAGAACAAAACTGAAAGTGGATTTACTTACCATTCATCCTTATTATATGCAGCCCGAGTTGTATGAACTTGGGAAAACCACCGATAACTTCAACGGGGTTGAGCTGCCTGTATATGACCGCGAGCGAACAATATGTGATTGTTTTAAGTATCGTTCAAGATTAGATAACGAAATTTTTAACAAGGCTATTAACGCTTATGTAAAAGACGACAAAAAGAATCTGAATAACCTTTCTGCTTATTCCCAAAAATTGCGTGTGCATAAAAAAGTCACCGAACTGATGGAGGTGTTGCTTAATGGCTGATATTGCAGCGTCTGTGCTTACTCGATTAAAGAATAAGGCTGCCGCAAGCGGAAGAAGTTATCAACTCTGCTTACAACTCTTTTGTCAGGAAGAATTTTTGCGCAGACTTGAAAAATCAAAATATGCAGAAAATTTTGTTCTCAAAGGCGGATTGTTTATCTATTCGCTCACCGGATTTGACAGCAGAGTTACAGTCGATGTTGACTTTTTACTTCGTCAAATGCCAAACACTCCTGAGCAACTGCGAGTTGTGCTTGAAGAAATTATCGCAGCACCAAGCGAAAACGATTTTATCACTTTTGAGATAACAGATGTTGCACCCATTGCCGTCGCAAAGAAATATGCCGGTATCGGTGCATCGCTCGTTGCACATATCAAGAATATGAGAACGCCTTTCAGCATTGATTTCGGAGTGGGAGATGTAATTGTTCCAAAGCAGGAAAAGCGAAAAATCCCTACACAGCTTGACGATTTCACTTCTCCGACGGTAAATACATATTCGTTGGAAACGACAATTGCCGAAAAGCTTGATGCAATTCTCGATTTAATGGAATTTTCCAGCCGAATGAAGGATTACTACGATATCTACTATCTTGCCAACAAATTTGATTTTGACGGTAAGGTGCTCACTGAGGCGCTGAAGAAAACTTTTGAAAATCGAGGACACACCTTTACGATTGAACAGTTTGAACAGGTTATGAGCTTTGCAAATGATTCTGCTATGCAGAAAAAGTGGAAAGCATTCTATCGAAAGATTGATACGAAAACTGATGATTTTAACACAGTGCTGAAAACTATAAAACAGTTTTTGACGAAACCGTTTACGGCGGCGGTCAAAGACGAAAAATTCACTGACCAATGGTACTCAAATGAAAATAAATGGAATAAGGAGATTCAAAAATGAGCAAAGCAAGTGAAGAAACAACAAAAGGCTTAACTGCAGATGTTTTAAAAGATATTATCGATTATCCGTCAAACCAAAACATAAAAGTTGATGGAATTACTTGGTTCAAAGAAGATAGTTATAAAGGAACAGATTACGACTGGCTTTCTGCTATTTTTGAAAAGGCGAGTAAAAAGCAAAATATGGAAAACAAGGGTACTCCCGATTTTATTGTTACTAAAGATAATTCTAATATTATTGTAGTTATTGAATGCAAAGCTAAAACTTCTGATCACAGCAAGTATTCGGATTTAGATGATTACAAAGTTAATGGATTTGGCACATCAGACGACACGGCTAAATATGCAATAGATGGTGCTTTATGGTATGCTTCGTTTTTGTCAGATAAATACGATGTTATTGCAATTGCTGTTTCGGGCCAAACTTTGATGGAAAACAGAATAACATCTTTTGTTTGGCCAAAAAATGGTGATGTTTTAGATATAGAATTATTAGCTGATGGTTTACTACAAAACGAAATGCAATCAATTAATAAGTACGAAAAAGATATTGAGATTGTTTTAGAAAGATTCGCTGCTACAGAAGCAGAGGTTAAGAAAGAATTAAGAAGATATACGCTTTCCTGTGCTAAATTTTTAAGGGCGAACGGAATTGAGGATAATTCGAAAGCAGGATTTGTTTCAGCTATCATTTTAGGATTGACCAACCACGAATCTAAATTATATCAAGATACAAAGTCGGCAATTGAATCTAAAAAAGGAACAAAATCCAAAAGAATGTTATCTGACCCTATTGGAAAAAATTCTGTCAAAATGTTGAAAGCTGCTTTATATGGTGATGGCGATGAACTTGAAGATGATTATGTAAGAGGTATTTGGGATATAGACAATATACCAAAAGGTAAAAGAACAGCACTAAAAAAATTCTACAATAATCTTTTAGCAAAAGATGAGTTGCTGCGTGCTCCAAAAGGTGAAAACAGGGATTTTTTAGATGGAGATACCGTATTATCTCGTTGTATTTATTCTCTTTATGAAAATGTTATTGAAGTACTTGACCATTATAAAGGCATTGATGTAATGGGTGAATTTTACACAACATTTCTTCGCTTTACTAAAGGTAATGCCAAAGAAAAAGGTATCGTTTTAACACCAAAGCATATTACAGAGTTATTTTGCGATATTGCCGAATACTACTCTGATGAAAAAATGACTGAAAATACAAAAGTAATAGATATATGTTGCGGTACAGGAGCTTTCTTAATATCAGCGTTAGCAAGAATTAAAGAAAATATTTATACACAAAGAATAAGCGAAACAGAGAAAAGTAATAAATATAGTTTAGCACAAGAAAATAGTCTTATTGGTGTTGAAAAGGATCCATCAATGTATGCATTAGCATATGCAAACATGAGATTTCACGGCGACGGAAAATCAAACTTATTTAATTGCTCTTCTTTATTAGTGGATTCTTATGCTCCAGTAGATGATAGTGGAAAAACATATTTGGAAGATAAGAAGATTCCACTTCACGAAGCATTAGCAAGTTTTGGAAGAATCGATATTGCTATGATTAATCCACCATATTCTCTTGATAAAAAGGATAATTCTTCATCTCAAAACTATGAAATTATTTCAAGAAAAGAAGAAATTGAAGGAAAGTTAAAAGTATTAACCAAAAAATTGTCACAAGCAAAGAAAAAAGGAAGCAATATTTCTGATAATGATAAAAAGAAAATTGAAAATGATATAGAAATTCAAAAACAAAAACTTGCTCAAATAGAGAATGAACTTGATAATACCAAATTAGATGAGGTGGTTTTTTCTAAAGGACAGGATGAACTTGACTTTATCGCCTCTATGTTACACTACTTAAAAACTGGCGGAATAGGCATAGCCATCGTTCCTATGTCATGTGCAAGTAATAGTGGAGCAAAATTAAGAAAAGAACTTTTGAAGCACCATACTTTGTTAGCTTGTATGACAATGCCTTCTAATTTGTTTTTTGATAGTAGAGTAGGCATTCCAACTTGTATAATGGTGTTTAAGGCACATATAAAACATGACGAAGACAAGTCTGTTTTCTTTGCGAGATGGAAAAATGATGGTTTTGTTGTGATCCCTCATAATGGACGAAAAGATTCAGGAAACTGGAAAGCTATTAAGAAGGAATGGTTAGATCAAATAGATGGAACTGCAAATCCAAACAAATATATATGGTTAAAGAAGAAAATAAATATTAAAGATGAAGCTTTAGCAGAAGCTTATATTGAAACGGATTATTCGAAGTTAACAGATGACGATTTTGAAAGAACCCTGAAAAAATATGCTTTGTTTAAGTATATGGAGGAAAATGGACTTTTGGAGGAATAAAAATGAATTTACAAGATGCGATATGGTACGATTATCATTTGTATGATTTGTTTCATATAGATTCAGGAAACAAATTTGATAAAAGTAAAATGACAACATTTGATCCTACTGTAAACTTTGTAGGTAGATCAAGTAAGAACAATGGTGTTACTGCTTGTGTTGATTTTATAGATAGTATATCACCTTATCCTGCCGGTGATATGACAATTGCATTGGGTGGAGAATATATTGGATCGTGTTTTATTCAAAGGCAACCATTTTATACTAGCCAAAATGTAGCTGTGTTGTCAGAAATTAATCCAATGAGCGAAAATGTTAAATTATTTATTGCTAATCTTATCAGATATGAAAGTAAAAATAATTATAAAGCTTTTGCAAGAGAATTGAATTCCCATATAAAAACTGATTTCATAATAAAACTCCCAAGTATATGTCAAGGAATAATAGATTTTGATTTCATAGACCAGTATATAGAAAATTTAAAATCCGATGTATCAACTATTCCCGATTATTTTTTAAACGAGGGTTATGATAAAGCTTGTTGGTATTTAGATAATGTGAATCAATTAGAATTTGAAAATACCTACGCAGGAATTGAACACCCTAGAGAGATGAATTTAAAGAATAAAAAATGGCTTTCGTTCAAAATTGGCGAAATATTTAGAACTTATACGGGTGGCGACCTGATAATTGGGAACATAAACGATGGAGATATTCCTGTTGTATCACATAGTGCAGAAAACAATGGAATAAAAGTATATTCTGCTGAAATTGAAGGACAAAAACTTTTTGATCATACCAAAACAATAAGCTTAGCAGACAGAGGAACCTTTTTTGCAGCAGTTCAATATAGAGATTTTTATATTGGCACACGTGTTAAAGCCCTAGAGTTTTTAGACGGTATGCATTCTGCAGAAGTTATGCTTTTTTTTGCTACAATTATCAATTATGAAAGTTTTAGATTTTGTTATGGTAGAAATTGCACAAATGGCATTGATAATTTAAAAATAAAATTACCTGTAGATGACAACGAAAAACCAGATTATCAGTTTATGAAAAATTATATTAAATCATTGCCGTTTAGCAATAAGATTTGAGGCTTCATATATGAGTGAAATAAAAACTTCAGCAAAAGGAATTGATTACGCAGAGCCCTTTGTTTTAAAAACTAAATCTAGGGTTTATTCTCAAGCAATGTTAATGAGTATTCCACATAATTCTGATAAAACAGATATCTCGTTGAAACTCGGAAGATATACTATGCCTTTTGGAAATGTAGAAACTCAAAAGCCAAAAAGTGAATTAACTCTTGACAATGACGAGTTAAACAGTCTCCTCTCATATATTTCAGACAATTATACACCAATTAACCTTGGATCAGGCAAATATATCTGTGTTTCAGAAAACGACGAAGAACTTATAAATAAATTTAAGGAGTTAGTTGAAAAGAATAGTGATACTGCCGAACTTCTGATTGAAAAAGGAATTCTGTCTGACAATGTATTTATTGCTGCAACATCCATAAAAAAGAAAGAGGATCTTATTGATTTTGAAAAAAATCTTGGAGAAGCATTGCATGAATCTTTTTGGCAAGATTGGTTTTCCGAAAACAAGTGGGTTCTCGGTTCGGATTTTGCACAAATTATTGATGAACGAAATATAGATACTGAGAATATTGCAGACTATATAATGCGTGCTTTTGACGGATTCGTGGATTTGGTGGAAATAAAAAAGCCAAATGGTTTGCAGTTTTGGTCTGCAACAAAAGATCACAATAACTATGTTCCTTCCACTGATTTAGTTAAAGCTATTACTCAATGCCTCAACTATATTTATGCTATTGAGCGTGAAGCAAATAGTGTTAAATTCATTGAAAAGACAAAAAGTAAAGTAATAAAACCACGATGCATTTTGATTTTTGGCCGTTCTAATGATTGGAACGATGAACAGCGAGAAGCTTACAGAATACTCAACGCTGCATACAATCAAATATCAATTCTTACATACGATCATCTTTTATTTCGAGCTAAAAATGTATTGGGAATAACCGAAGATGTTGATACTACAGATGACGATGAGTTGCCATTTTAATAATAAACGCCGAGTACGACTTCGAAAGCGAGCCGCACTCGGCGTGATTTTTATGTGTAGATTAAATCTGCATTTGCAATTTCCGTCGCACGGTTACGGGTATTATTCATCTTTTGCACCCACAACATCATATCGGTTGATTTAAGTTCCTCGGTTATATTTTCTTTTTCGGCTAAGTCTTTTACCAGCCGGAGAAAAAGGTCTTGAGCGTGCTGTTCAATATCTACAAGATACGAATTGAGCTTACCGCTTGTCAGCAAATTGTAATAAAGCACCTTGTGATTTTGCTTCAAATATCGTTTGTGCCTCATTGCCCACACGCCGATATTCGCTTCTTTTTCTTCTTCCGCCGGTAATAAATCGGGTAACATATAGTCGCCGACTTGTGTATAAGTACCGCCCATTTCATCAAAAATTGTCTTTTTCATTTTGTTTTACCTCCAAAAATTTATTTATCTTGAGCGTGATTTTTCACGCTTATGACCTTTGATGTTTCTTGCCTGTTCAAGCAGCTCATCAATTTGCTTATGCCCGAAAACCTTACGCAAAAGCTTGTAGTCTTTGACCTCTGAACGCAGATTTTCGTTTTCAGATTTTAGTTTGCTATTGATTTTTGACAGCGTTTCGTTTTCACGATAGAGGTTGCCGTTTGTGATGTTTAGCCTATGGTAGCTGTCTACAGCCTTGAAATATCGTGCAAATAATGTGCTGATTAGCGACTTTAATCGAGCTATAAGCGGCTCTACAAACTTTGCCTTATAAGTTCTCGCCGACATCATTGCAGGCGGTTCAGCCAGTTGATATTCAGGCTCTTTCATTATACTTTCATCAAGGTTTTGCAATGATTTTTCCCCGTTATCAAAGTTTTCAATACGGTCTGACATAATGCGAAACTCATCTTTTTTCTCGACAAGTTTATCGTCTAAAATTTCAATCTCTTTTTGTCGTTCCTGCTTTTTGTAATCAAGAACAGAGAGGTGCTTTTCGTGAGTACCCTTGTGTTCCCACACAATTCCGTGCCGTTCCATAATGAATGCGAGTACGGATTTTTCTGCGCTCACCCATTGATTCCACTCGGTATCTCCACGTGTTCCACCTTTGAAACCTTGTGCGGCTAACGCTTGTTTCAGGCTTACTCTCGTATCAAGTCCACGCTTGCTGCCGGTTGTGAACGGAACAAAATCAATGTGCAAATGTGGCGTTGCCTCGTCCATATGCAGATGAGCAGAGAACACTTTTAGGTTGGGATTTCGCTCTTGAAATCCACAGTAATACTCATCTAAAATCTGCCTTGCAAACTGTCCGTTTTCGCTTTCGGCACTCATATTTTCTTTATCGCCAATCTGCAAAATCAGTTCGTAGAACGGCTTTTCCTGCTTTGAATTTCTGATTTTTTCATAATAGTTTTCTATCTTGCGGTCGGCTCTTATCTGCTTTTCATTGTATCTTTTTAGCGTTTCATCAAACAATTCGTGGTAGATTTTCTTTATCGGCTCGTTACAGTAATCAATGTTCAAATGCGTTCTGATCCCGTCAACATTTTCAGCCTTGAACTTGCGGCTGTTGTGATTGACCGAGCCTTTACCCACCATTGCGCTTATCGTTCTTTGCATAAGTTATACCTCCAATCTCATAAACTTGCTCGTCCTCGGTTCTGTTACTCTTGTCAAGAGTAACGCAAAGGCACTTTTGACAGGCAAGCCCATCAAAAATGCAACCTGCAAGCAGGTTTTGCGCTCTCCGAGAGGCAGGAGTAGCTTTTTGAAAAAAGCCACCTGCACCCTGCAAAAACTTTAATGCGTGTCAAACCGTGACGATAGTGACAATGTTTTATGCCTATGCACGCTACTAAAATGTTTGTCACGGTCGTCACACATTGACACGCCTATTTCATAAGAGATAGTTTTCGTCCGTTATGCGTTCGACTTGCTTTGTAGTGAATGCCATAATCCTTAAGCAGGCGGTTTGCATTTATACTTAACCTCAGCGAAAGAACATTTGGTTTAACATTTTCTCCGAGAATTTCGCAGAGTTCGGAAGCTGTGCCTTCCCACACTTTACTTTCCGACAAAAGAGTTGATGCAATTTTTTCGAGTAACGGCTCAGGCGGCTCTTTCCACAATTCTGTTTCGGACTTCTCAAAATTCCAAATTAGTTTTTCGGCATCTCTCACAAGATGAATTTTCATATCTTGTTGATCCCTACCGGCAACATCAAGAGTGGCATTATTAGAAGTTCGTTTTTCTTTGCTGAGAACAAACGCTCCGTCGGCGGCTCCCATCAATCCGTTTGTTCCTGAAATCATATCGAAAATATCTTCCGCTTTTTGCTTGCGAGTATGGTGAACAATGAGCATTGTAACATTGTAGCTGTCCGCCAATGATTTTAGCCTTGCTACAATATCATAGTCACTTGCATAGCTGTAATCGGCTCCGCCGGCTTCACGAACACGCTTTAATGTGTCGATAATGATCAAGCCTGTATCTGAATGTTCTTCCATAAAGCCTTTAATTTGTTCGTCCAAGCCTTCGTTCAATGTTTTGCATTGTGTGGCAAAATACAGATTATCTGTTTCCTCAGCTCCAAACATTTGAAACAATCGCTTTTGCAAGCGGGGGTAGTCATCTTCAAGTGCAAAGTAAAGCACAGTTGACTTTCGCACTTTGTAACCCCATAACGGTGTACCTGTGCTTATGTGATAAGCAAGCTGTGCCATCATAAAACTTTTACCCACCTTTGGAGAGCCTGCAAAAATATAAGTACCTCTTTGTAGCAAACTGTCTATCAACGGTGTTTGAACATTAAAAACCGTATCATACAACTCGCTCATCGAAACTGTTTTGAGATACGACGGACTCATTTGCTTTGAAAATTCTTTTTGCATTTCCTCAAGATAATCATCTAAGCTCTTGCCATCCTCATTAAAATCGGTTATACTATCATTACATACATTAGGTGGCTGCTCCGTATCTGCGCCAACAGATACAATCGGAGTGGTCATTTTTTTATTTTCCATTGTTGTCATCTCCTTTCAATCCGTTCATTGTGGTAGCGATAAGGTCAATAGTATCAAGAAGTTCCGGCTCAATGCTCCCACCGACATCAATTCGTTGCAATTCATTAAGGATGAATTCCATTTGAGTTTTAAGAGCCTTGTAAACTCTCGGACTCGGTTGAACTACCACCTCACGCTCCATACATTTGCGATAGCAATATTCCTGCTTGGGCAATCCCGAAAGAGCAATTGCTCTGTTCAGCTCTTTTTGTTCTTCGGAAGATACTCTGAAAGCTACGGTAATACTGCGAAAACGATTATACTTATCAACATTTTTGGCCGACATAATATCACACTCCTTTATTCATAAAATTAAGTTTTATTGCCATTTCTTTTTGCTTTGACGGGAACAGATGCGCATAGCGATAAGTAATTTCTATACTCTCGTGTCCCACTCGGTCTGCAATGGCGACTGCCGAAAATCCCATATCAATTAAAAGGCTGATATGACTGTGCCTTAAATCGTGAATACGAATACGCTTTACACCTGCGGCTTTTGAACCTCTGTCCATTTCGTGATGAAGATAGCTTTTCGTTATGTTAAAAATGCGGTCTTTTCTTTTCAGCCCGTACTGCATATTGAAAAACTCCTGCATTTCAGTACAAAGAAAATCCGGCATTTGCACCGTTCGGTTACTTTTCTTTGTTTTCGGTGAAGTAATCATATCTTCACCTTTTATTCGCTGATATGTTTTGCTGATTTTTACCGTTCCTTTTTCAAAATCAAAATCAGCAGGGGTAAGAGCAAGCAATTCTCCCTCACGTATACCTGTCCAATAAAGCATTTGAAAAGCATAGTAAGAAATCGGTTTATCCATCATTACTTCGGAGAACTTTTGATATTCTTCCTTTGTCCAAAACAGCATTTCCTTGCGTTCTTCACTACCCATATTTCCGGCTTTTGCGGCGGGATTGCTACGCAAGTCATAAAATCTTACCGCATAATTAAATATGGCGGAAAGTTGATTGTGCAGCGTTTTCAGGTAGGATGATGAATAGGGCTTATTCTCCTCATTACGATATGCAAGCATTTCATTTTGCCACGCTCGTACATCTTTGGTTGTAATCTCATTGATTTTGTAATTTTCAAAATACGGCAGAATTTTCTGCTGAATAATATTTTCTTTTGTTTGCCAAGTGCTTTCCTTTAATCGTGGCTTTTGCTCTCGGCAATAAATTTCAACAAAGGCAGAAAAGGGCATATCTAAATCTCCCGAATTTTGTTGTCGGAAAGTATGTTCCCACTCCTGCGCCTCTCGTTTGGTATCAAATCCTCGCTTACACTTTGGCTTGCGTTCGCCTTTCCAATTTGTGTATTGAGTCATCACATACCAAGTTCCGTTATCTTTGTTTTTGTAAGCCGGCATTATACTTCTCTCCTTTCTGCTCCGTAAACTCTTTCATTAAAATACTGTCGGCTGATGCGTCCTGCAACTGTGATATATCCTTTTGCACTCAACTCATCATTGAGCTGTTTTATAACCTTATATGCATAAGATTTCGATACATCCAATTCTTCTGCAACCTCATCGGCTCTGATAAAAGACTTTTCTGTCATAAAAAACACCTCCTTTATAATTATTTTGGTTATTTATTGTCGGATACTTTCTGACCGCATTCCGATTTGCCCGAGCGGATATACCATTACCGTGATATATGACGGATATTCAGTTTTTGCAAACAACTTAACGCTATTTGTTTAATGATTATACTAAACATATTCCGTTATGTCAAGTGGTTTTCGCAAAAATATTAAACTTTTTTTGTTTTATGTTGCTTGACATATACTAAACATATATGATATACTGATTGCACATTACATAAGTAAGGAGTGCAATTTTATGGCAATCGGAGAGAGAATAAGATTCTTTCGTAATCTTTGCGGAATGACACAGAAATATTTAGGACAGGTAGTCGGATTTCCTGAAAAGACCGCTGACATTCGTATGGCACAGTATGAATCCGGCTCAAGAACACCAAAAATAGATTTAACAAATAAACTTGCAGAGGTTTTCGATATATCTCCGCAGGCTCTTTCTGTTCCCGACATCGACAGCTACATAGGTTTAATGCACACCTTGTTTACATTAGAGGACAGATATGGATTGACAATAGTAAAGACTGAAAACGGTGTTTCAATGTATGCAGACCCTCGCAAGGGAAAGGACGCTGCCGAGCTTTCGGAAATGCTTAATGCGTGGGCTGAACAATCCGAGAAATATCATAACGGCGACATTAACCGTGACGAATATGACAAGTGGCGCTACAATTATCCAAAGTATGATGAAGCTTCCGGCTTTGTGAAAGTGTCGTCACATAATCTCAGCGATGCCCTTGTAGAAGCCTTTACGGATAAACTAATTGACTAAGGAGATTTTGAATATGATTACTAACCACGAGAAAGATCTTATAAATGAAATTACTGATTTTAATACTCTTACTTTGGTAACTGCGGCATATACTGTTTATGAAAAACTCTGCACCAAAAAACCTATTTCAAAACGAGAATTTTTTCGAGAATTTACGGACAACTTTGATAATTTTCAAAAGATTTTTTCAGAAGGAATCGAGAATTAAACGACAAAAAACCCGTACTGACTTTAATCCGTCAGTACGGGTTTTAATGTTAATATGGTATTTTTGCGAGCCACAAGATATTACTTTTTACTCACAAACCACTCGATACACACGATAAAGGGTACCGAGCAGAATCTTATCAAAATCTTATCAACGGGCTCTTTGAAAGCCCTGAAACCCTTGATATTACTGGGTTTTCAGACTTTTCCAATTTATTTCCACTCCTAAGTGTAAAACAGACATTAACTGTTTTTGCTTAGGAGTTTTGACTTGATGTGCTTTAATTTGGTACAGATTATCTCAATTCTATGAGGTATTTCTGCTTTTGCTATCAAATAGCTATCACTTGGATGCTATCACGCAAATAACTTAAAACAATCTTATTGTTTGCATTATATTTGTATTTAAGGACTTTGTCAATCTTTCTAAGTACGAAAAAAATATGAAATGTTTAGAAAAACTAATGAATGTAACGGAGTGCTACTTTATTAGGTGAAGACATCTCTTGTCTACAGCCAGTTAACTCAAGATTTTCATTTGAACAACTTGTAATATGTACTTGTATTATAAATTATAATTAAAGCAAAATTACTGTTAAAACTAATATACAACAAAAATTATCATCGTAAAAATGAGTAAAAAGCTTCTAATTTTATTTGCATAATAACAAAAAAATCACATTAAATTTCAAACTCAACATTCTTTTCCAATGTCATCGTTGACATCCATTTGAAACCATTTTTACAATAATAATTTCTACATTCTGTAGTTGGATGTCCATAATGATTTCTACCTACAGAAACTGCAGCTATATTAGGTTCTTTAACTTTAATCAAATTATTAAAAGAACCTGCTTTACCACCATGATGTGGGACTATTACATTCGTTGGCATTTCTTTTATTGAAGCATCCAACTCCAAATATACATTGTTAAAGACCTGCCAATTGTTATGATCACCTGCAAGTATAACTGTTTTACTTTTTCCTTTAACAAATAACAATAAACCCGAATTGTTGATTGAAGTAGAATTTTCGCCAACATAAAGAGCGGCATTGTCATTTTCAAAAACTTTATGCATAGATATTTTTCTTTTGATTCTCCTACAATCAGCCTCATTTATAACCACAACATATGAACAATATTTTAATAACTTTTCAGCTATTATTTGACTTGTTAAAGAAATGCATTTACTTGGGACAAAAGCGCAGCAAAGCTTATTTAATTTTTCATCATCTATAAATTTTAACATGTTACAATGATCGGCATCCCAATGACTAATTATTAGTGATGTTTTATCATCAAATTCCGGCATATCATTTAATAGGTTTTTGATTTGTACTTTGCTAAATAAAACAGATGCACCATAATCAAAATAAGTCTGGTTATTATCATTATAAACACGATTGCAATTTCCTTGGCCTACATTATATACACAAACATTTGTGCATATTGTATTTAATGCGCAAGGCATATTCATCCAACTGCAATTCGACTTAAGTAAATGGTAATCTTTATGTCTAGCATTCTCATATTTAAAAATATTTGAAAATTCTTTTGGAATACTAACCTCCATAAATATAGTCGATGGAGTTTGAAAATTCAAATTGTAATTGTAAATATTATCATTCTGTTGATATTTATATAATTCTAACAAGTCTTGTTTATCGACAAGCAAAAAGCCACCTTTTCGTAAATTAGTCACTTTAATACCAGAAATCAATAGCATTGTAGCATCTTCGCTAGATACATTAACTTCCATTCTTTCATTCCAATCGCCCTTATTTCTAAAATAGCAAAAATCTTCTTTTGAAACAAAATCAAGCAGCGCAACTTGTTCAACTACATCATATTTCTCGACATAAAGTTTCATCTTTTACCTCCCGAATCGAAATAAATATATCAAAAGATTGGGCTTAAAACAACATATTTTCTATTCATCTAGTTATTATAAAATAGTATTTTATAATAATTGAAAGTAAACATACAAAGGACGACTGTTTTAAACTATCCCTGTAAAATCAATCGCAAATGCATTTGTTTATGAGATTTAACAGAGAGTATATATTATTTGTATTATCGGTAAAGCATACGCTATCCGATTTTTTGTTGCCATTTTGTTGCCACACATAAATTAACACTGATATAATGCGCAGTGGCACCATTGATATCGTAGTGCTTTCGTCGTGTTTTTCAGATAAGATTTTCTACTTACATTACTTAACTATAATGCCTTTACTAGTTTTATTCCAGGCATTGAAGCCATACACGAAAATATGCTGTCTTTTTCATTGCCGTAGTAATCTAAGCGTTTGGCACTCGCAGAAACAAATACTTGCTTTTTTGCTCTTGTAATGCCAACATAAAACACGGACAATTCATCTAATATGACATCTCTAAAGGAAGATGACAATACACTTGGCAAGGTACACCGGCAATTAGAAGTTGACACAAACTTGTTCGTGCAGCCATTGCATATATGATACCCCGGAAAAAGCCAACGTTCCATATCACCAAGGATTACATAATCCCATTCCAATCCTTTGGCACCATGCACAGTTGAAAGAATTACAGCTGAGTCTACGTATTCCATTGCTTGTTTTAATTGTCGATTTTCAAAAATATCCAAAAGCAAAGCGTATTTATCTGCTGGTAACAAATCTGCATAATCAATGGAAACTTTTTCGACAAGAGCATCAAGCAGTTTTAATAAAGAATCGATAGTTTTTCCGTGTTTTGAAGAATATACAGTCTTCATGCCATTTGAAAAAGAGGTTAATGCTTTTTTGCTTATGGCTTTTTGACTTCCAAATCGTCGTATAAACTCTTCTTGACAAGCATTATGAAAGTTTATATATTCTGTATCTTCGTCCGTAAACATTCCATAGAAATAAGGAATATTCGCTTTCGAAAGCTCACTTTCTACAATTTCTGCATTCTTTCCACGTCCTCGAAAAAGAAGTGCAATTTTTTCTGCTCCATCACCAATCAATGCTTGCACTTTTGAAGTGATTTGTTGGCCTTCATCCTGCTGGGATATTCCCCAAAATCCTGGCAACTTTGCTATTTCGTCGCTTTGGATACATGGAGCAAAACAAGTAGAAGCATTTGCTCGAACATTTTTATCAAGCTTGAGCATTTCTGGATTACTACGAAAACGATAGTTTTTTGAAAGCACCACCTTGGTCATATCATACTGTTCAACAACGGAAGCCATTATGTTAGGAAGAGCCCCTATAAATCCATAAATACGCTGCAAAGGATCGCCTAGGAAAAGCAGTTGCGTATTATCGGTTATAATTTCTTCCAAAAGTGCCCAAGCAATACAATTAGTGTCTTGAAACTCGTCCACAACAATAAGCTTATAAAAATTTTGATAAAATTTTTTGACCTCAGCATATCTCTCAAAAATCTCAAGCACAAACAAAATAACAGCATTATGAGTGATAATGTCTAACGGAAGTAATTTTTCCTTAACAATCTCGTTATATAAACGAATTGCCTGGCTTTCGGGCATACGAGCCTCTTTTACTGCGGTTTCCATATTCTCAAGTTGCTGCAACTCATCTGTAGAAAGTATTACCTTTAGTGCTTTTTGTTTTTCAATTTCGCTGTCTCCAAGAGCACGAAACAGGTTGATGTCTTTTCTTAGAATCGGAGAGATAAGGTATCCATACTTCTTTAATATCGCCTTACAGAAACCGTGATAATTGGTTATTGTCGCTTTCTCGCTAATTGTTATTGGACTATTCTGTGTTCCAATTAAAGAAGGTAATTTGCTAGCTACTTCACGCTTGATTTTTAGTGCGGCATTTACACTAAAAGTCAACCCAAGGATTCGCTTGGGGTTTGGAATTTTACCAGAAGCAAACAAATATGCAATTCGACTTATCATTGTAGTAGTTTTTCCATATCCAGCAGGAGCCTCTACGATAAGACGTAAGCTATCAGAAAAAATCACCTCGAGTTGCTTTTCGTCTTCTTCGTGTTGAATGGCTATCTTCTCTTTTATTTTGGTGAGGTTTGCATCATACACTTCTGGCTACCTCCTCCGCTTTCTTTATTGCGTCACTATAACAAGTAGGAATATCATCTTTAAGAATTGAATCCCCTATAATTCTGCCGAGAAGAACACCTTTTTTAGCCATAAACCAAGCCGAATACATTTGGCAAAAATCAGCATCGTCGTCTCCTATATCGCACAACTTTTTCGGGATATATCCCGTTAAATCGATTCCCATTTTTTTATAATGCTTATGAACAAAATCTACATCTAAAACAACATTTTCAGCTTGATTATCTAAATCAAGCGCAATCTGCCTAATCATACCTGCCTTTTTGGAAGATAATAGTTTTTTAATAATTTCTATCTCAAAACATAATTCTGTTGTGTAAAATTCAGTAGGATCTGCTGTTCTGCCGTTATTAACATCACCATCATAAATGGCTATGCTGGGGATAGCAAAAAAGCCAAGTAGTTTACGAATGGGTTTAATGGATTTTTCCCCACCTGCGTTTATTACGCAAATTCCGTACTCATCAAGCGATACACCAACTTTTTCTGCAAAAGCATGAATACATCCGTATTCCGTTTCACCTTCAATCAGCAACGCACACTTAGCATAAAAAGCCTCTTTAATTTCAGGAAAATGCATAATTAGGTGCTTTTCATTTTCGGCTTTAATATGTCCATCATTATTTTGACCGGAAATTGGGCGGAGAGCATAGCCGCTAACAACGGACGTTGTATTCCCATTTTTGTAGAAACGAATAATATTGCGATAATCACCAGTCAATGCATCAGTCGAATGCGTAACAATAACGAGTTGCCCATCAATACCATCAATATCAAATAATTTTTTCAAAAGATCAAGAAAATCGGCATCACCATTTTGCAATATCCTTTTATAGTATCCAATTAATGATCGCTGTAAGTAAGGATGAAGATGTACTTCTGGCTCGTCAATGGACAAAATAAGTGGCAATATTTTTCTTCCTGCCTCATCAGCATATAGTCGATCTTGGAAAGAAATTGCTTTGCTTTTATACAATTCCATAATCTGACACAGAATATTGACAGATGCCATAGCCATATACTGAACGCCACTGCCAGTTGCTTCGATTTTTCTATCACCATCTGATAGAAAATATAAACTTGTAAGCATATCTGTAGGATGTGGAGCTATAGTAGCTTTGATTGAATAATCTCGAAAACCTCGAATTTTCTCCAAATGCTCATTGATGAATGATGTTAGGCTTTCAACTTGTTCAGTATTTAAAAAGGCAGACGTTGTGTTTTGGTTAAAGCGATCAATTATTGTACTTATCAAAAGCCCAGTGCCTTTTTTTGTGTCGAGACGCAATTCTTTACTTGGAGTAGAAGTAGTCTCATATTTAAGAAAATTTAACTTTTTCATTTGGCGTGGGTGTATGCTTTCATTAGAATCAGCACTAACGATAGTGGGATATGCTTCATTAATTTCCTGCGTATAGTGTATTTTTAGCAATGATGCGTCCTCTGGAGAAAAAGCATCTCCGAAAAAGCCCTGTTCGTTTGGACATAACCTAATGCTAAGTTCTATTTCTATCGGTTTTTCTGAATCAAAAAAATCGTCTTCATCAAATCCTTTTCCGCTACAAACAGTGGCAAGTAGAGATAAAAAATTGCTTTTCCCCAGGTTGTTTTCTCCAATGATGTAATTACATTTTGGATTAAAGACCACATTGATTCTGTCAATATTTCTATAATTTTTTACTGTTATATTATCAATTCTCATAACGATCTCCACAGCGCAACAATTCTAAGCCAAGGAATTGTGTCCTTTATTAAAAATCACAATCAATATAAAATATGTAAAAGAAATATATTCTCATTTTATATTCATTTTTTTCTTTTATGTGCCTCAGTTCGTACCAACTCGCAAAACTCTCCACAATTAATCCTACCATAAAGGCCTGGTCTGCCGGCAGTCATATTTCTTTTTAAGCAGTCTGGCACGCCCGATTCTTCCTTAAAATGAATGCGTTCCTCAGGAGCCCATGCACCTTGATTTTGATTATCTTCGTGAATATCAAATTCAACATTACTTGAATTCAAAATATAATCAACAGCGGTACGAAGTTCTTCTTCCGAATTAAAACGAACCTGCCCGTTTTTTCCAAATACTAATTTACTCATAATTTTTCCTTTCTAAGCCGCATAATGAACATTAATTGCGTTAACAACGGCACCAAAGTCCATATCGGCAATATCTAATATATCATCATTATCAAAGCCAACATTTAGCACAAATAAAAATCTTGAAAATTCATAGATTTGCTCTACTGCAGCATCGGCTAAGTTTTCTTGAATCCTATCCGCTTTTGAAAGTAACAACAAGTGCTGATACTGTTCATCAATTTCTTGTGTATGTCCATCCGGATGAGCATAATTAAGATGCTGCGTTGGTGTAAGAGCAATTATATTTTCCAAATAATAGCATATCTCAGGATAAATAGCTTCGGGGAAAATATGATGCATATGGATAGCTTTATCTGACATATGAGCTTGTTCAAGATGTTCTGTCTGACCTCCACGATTTTGGTCATTAAACAATCGAAGAAATCTTTTAGCTTTTGCAGACTGGTAATGATAGTATGCCTCATTAACTTCTACCGGATGAGAAGCAGCATATTCTTTTCTTGTAACGCCCTTAGGTTTGTCCGAATAAATATCTCTAAAATTATTACGATTATACATTAGCATGTCATAAGTAATATTTTGCTCGGAGAGTCTGCCTTTTTCAGTTCCGCAAGAATTCTTAAAATAAGCCAACGGATTTAAAACTTTAATAAAAATTCGATTACACTCAACCTCACCATTTATTTTTGTATATCGAATTATGAAATTAGAAAATGTTTTCTTTACTATTTGATAATTATCTTTAGTCTGTCTATTGAAGAAATCCTCAAATACATTATAAATTCCGCTATCTTTCAAGACCTTTTCTATGTATGTTTTCAAAAAGAAAAGAGCATTTCGTTCTCGCAAGGCAATGTATTCTAGTATTTCTATGTCATTTACTTTATAATAATTACGGTTACCTTTTTTGGTTTTTGTAAGAATTTGTGCATTTGCCAACATTTCCATAGGTTGTTGAAAAAATTTATCGTATTCATTTTTGGCTGCCTTACTTTCAACTCCCGGCTTTTTAAATATAGCTTCGACATTTTCAACAGCATAATCATAATGCCATATATCAGGTGTAGTAAATGTGCTGTCCGGATTTTCAGATTCATAATTATATATGCAATCCGCAATTACAGTAACTACATCAGCAGCACATTTTTGGTCTATCCATCTGCCGTTACCAGATTTCCTTATGTCATAATCATATTTGTCACAAAAATCTATAATATCCTGTTGAGTCAACATAATAAATCCTCACTTTGTGTAATCGCTAAATATAGTTTGAATATTTTCTTCTTCGTCCAGTTTTTCTGTTATAGGTGCTTTTTTTGGCTTTTCTCTTAATATACCGTAAAAAAACACCGAACAGGCATCAACATTTAACGACCTTGTTTGATAATTTCGAGCGACTTGATAAAAGTCTCTATATTCGGGCGTTGCAAAAAACGCCATTTGCTCTTTTGTGAGCATTGTATTTTTCTTAGGAATTAATATAGCTAAAGAGCCATTTACAAGGCATCCTTTTGGTTTTTTAATAACACGTGGTTTATAAGTCATATTCGGTGTAAGATAAACTCCATCGCTATTCAAATAACTATAGACAGATAAATTGCTGGCAGTATTTTGTGAAATATAGGAATCATAGCCCTCAATATCTATAATTTCCTCTCCGTCATCACTTATATTTCGAGATTTCAATACACGGATTTCTCCTGTTGAAGAAAGTAATTTATTAGTAATTTGTCTATCTCTAAACACCTTGAAAACGTTGAAATCAAGTTTTTTACAAACTGAATCAAAAATTTCATCACGGTAAATAATCCAATATGGAAACTTTTCGTCAAATATATACTTTTGAGTTTGGGAAATATATTTACCGTGTGTAATGGAAGCCACTCGAGTAATCGACGGACGGCTAAGATTGTTGATGAAAATTGCTAAGGTTTCTACAAGAACGCCAGGGAATCCCTTTTCTCCAAAGTCAATAATGCACTCAACAGCCTTTTTAGATAAATAACTTCTTGTAGGGGCAAACTCAGGAGTGTTCAACAAGAACTTCGGAAAAATTAAAGCTACATAATTACCGAGATTGATTGCCTTGTCTAAAAAGAAAGAGCAAATGTTTGTTGTTGATTTGTTAATCGCATTGCTACGATAAATATTCAGTAATTTGTTAGTGGATTTCATTTTGAAGAAAGGCGGATTTCCAATTATATAATCATACTTGTCCTCAAAATTATGAAGCAAAAAATCACCGTGAATATAATTGATAGTACAAGTGTCAGGAATGTTGTAATATTTTAAAATAAGTTCATCGAATTCTAAACTATGTTCATCAATATCAACAACATCAAGGATTATTCTTTTTCCCTCGAATTTTTTGATAATTAGGGGCAGAAAGTTGCCAACGCCTACAGATGGTTCAAGAATACGAACAATATCCTTTTCGGTGTCCGGCAAGGCTTTCATCATTTCGGTTATAAGGGTTTTGCTTGTAAAGAATGCCGCATTATCTGTACGGCTTGTATTAGCTAATTCTGCAATCTTGCCTAATGTTGTAGCAGACAAATTCATCGGGTTATTTACAATGAAATCTCTTAAATTATCAACCTCGGACAATTTGTTAGAAGAAACTAATTTGTTGATAGTTGCGGTGTTAAGAGGCGGATGTTTCAATGCGGATTTAATTTTTTGAGCAATAGATTGAAAGATTACAGTTGGAACCGCCTCTCCCAAAGATTGGCGAATCTTGATTTCCTCTTTCTTTAGAAACGCCCTCTTTTGTTCAGTAGACAGACTATTCAAAACATCAATATCAGTTTCTACCCACTTGAAAGTATAGGGAACAGTCATCATTAGCATAAGTTCTCTAATGCTGAAAACTCTATCATCACACGGATGTACTGTATTTTGGCTTGCCATTTGGTCATTTCTCGTATGAATACAAGGACCGACTTTGTCCCAATACTGACGAGTATATTTATCTGCGTTTTTGCGTTGATTGATTACGATTTTGCCATCAACTACTCGATGAGGTTTTTTATTATCATCAACATTGTCAAATGCCGATTGTCCTTCCTTTATATCTGCAATCCACGCACGCATATGTTCAGGATAAGGTCTGAAAGAATGATAAATATCGTTTTCGTCTATTTCACCAAACTCTTTTAGAGGCTTTAAGTCGCCAATTACTTCTCTTAATGTACGCTCGTTAACAAGATCAGGATATAGTTCCAAAGGAGAAACTTCATCGGCATAGTCTTTGGATACACCAATAACAACAGTACGCTGTCTGCTGGAACAAGCACCGTAATTTTTAAAATTGATTACGCGAGAAGCATAAGAATATGTTTGACCCAAATTGTTCTCAATTGCAGCCGCAATGGATTTATGTTCGCCATCAATATCCGTACAAATCGTTTTCATAAAAGCAGGAACATTTTCAAAAATAAAGAATCTAGGATTTACTTGTTTTATGATTTTGATAGATTCGACAACTAAAGAATTACGGATTATTTCATTCTCGTTTTTTTTGTGATTAGCTACAGACATACCTTGACAAGGAGGTGTAGCAATTACAACATCGACACGAGAAATCCCCTCATTTTTTCTCCAAAATGAGATTTGACTATAGAGCGCACTCTTTGTTGCATCATCCGTAATATCGCCACAAATATATCCACTTTCATATTTGCATTTGTTGTTAAATTTTTGTATTTCTAATCTTCTTGCAATAAGTTCGTTTGTGGCAATGCAGTCAAATCCCTCTAATTTAAATCCATAACATCCAATACCAGCACTGCTAAAAAGACTTATATATGTAGGTTTACTATTCATTTTCATCTATTAATACCTCTGTTATATTGCTTGTTGTTCATCTGGTACCAATTCCATAATATCTTCTATATTGCAATCAAGAGCAGTACATATTTTCACAAGAACTTCAACCGTAACGTTCTCATTTTTGCCCAACTTGGCAATCAAAGTATTACTTATTCCAGCAGCTTCTCCAAGTTCTTTTTTTTTCATATTTTTATCTATAAGAAGTTTCCATAATTTATTGTAACTGACAGCCATAGCGCACCTCTCAATGAGTTGTAGATTATAATTCAAAGTATATCATAAATCATCTATTAATACAACAACTAATTACACGAAAGCTTAATTTGTTTTCGTATCAAAAACATAATTTGTCATTTGATAACTCATATACAAGAAACAAAAATCGGCAGGGATTGCTCCCTGCCGTCGTTATGTTTATATCTTGTAAATTATATCTGCATTTACTTTTTCCGTTGCTCTGTTGCGGATATTATTCATATTCCGCACCCACAACATCATATTAGTTGCTTTGAGTTCTTCGGTTACATTTTCTTTTTCGGAGAGGTCTTTTACCAGCCGGAGAAAAAAGTCTTGAGCCTGCTGCTCAATATCTGCAAGATATGAATTGAGCTTACCGCTTGTCAGCAAATTGTAGTAACGCACCTTATGATTTTGCTTCAAATATCGTTTATGCCTCATTCCCCAAACGCCGATATTCGCTTCCGTTTCTTCTTCCGCCGGTAATAAATCAGGCAACATATAGTCGCCCACCTGCGTATAAGTACCGCCCGTTTGTTCAAAAATTGTGTTTGCCATTTTGTTTTACCTCCAAAAATTTATTTATCTTGAGCGTGGATTTTCACGCTTACGACCTTTAATATTTCTTGCCTGTTCAAGCAACTCGTCAATCTGTTTATGCCCGAAAACTTTGCGCAAGAGTTTGTAATCTTTGACTTCCGAACGCAAATTTTCGTTTTCGTTTTTCAGCTTGCTGTTTATTTTCGACAACATTTCGTTCTCACGATAGAGATTGCCGTTCGTGATATTTAATCTATGGTAATTGTCCCAACCCTCAAAGCAACGAGCCAATGCCGTCTTAATTAACGCTTTTAATTTTTGAATAAGCGGCTCTGCAATTTTAGTTTTATACGCTCTTGCGGACATAAAGCCTTGCGGCTCGGAGAGCTGATATTCGGGTGCATTATCGAGCATTTCTTCCACATTTTTTAAGTTTTCCAAACCGTTGTCATAGTTTAGTACTCGTTCTGATAACACATTAAATTCTGCTTGTTTTTTCTCAATTTTAGCACCTAATTGTTCAAGTTCTGTCGCTCGCTCTTGCTTTTTGTAGTCAAGAACAGACAAATGTTTTTCGTGTGTACCTTTGTGTTCCCACTCAATTCCGTGTCGTTCCATAACGAATGCGAGTGCGGATTTTTCTGCGCTTACCCATTGATTCCACTCGGTATCTCCACGTGTTCCACCTTTGAAACCTTGTGCGGCTAACGCTTGTTTCAGGCTTACTCTCGTATCAAGTCCACGCTTGCTGCCGGTTGTGAACGGAACAAAATCAATGTGCAAATGTGGCGTTGCCTCGTCCATATGCAGATGAGCAGAGAACACTTTTAGGTTGGGATTTCGCTCTTGAAATCCACAGTAATACTCATCTAAAACCTGCCGTGCAAGCTGTCCGTTTTCGCTTTCGGCACTCATATTTTCCTTATCGCCAATCTGCAAAATCAGTTCGTGAAACGGTTTTTCTTGCTTAGAATTTCTGATTTTTTCATAGTAATTTTCTATTCTACGGTCGGCTCTTGTCTGTTTTTCGTTGTATCTTTTTAGCGCTTCATCAAACAATTCGTGATAGATTTTCTTTATCGGCTCGTTACAGTAATCAATATTCAAATGCGTTCTGTTACCATCAACATTTTCCGCCTTGAACTTGCGGCTGTTATGATTGACCGAGCCTTTACCCACCATTGCGCTTATCGTTCTTTGCATTATATACACCTCCAATCTCATAAACTTGCTCGTCCTCGGTTCTGTTACTCTTGTCAAGAGTAACGCAAAGGCACTTTTGACAGGCAAGCCCATCAAAAATGCAACCTGCAAGCAGGTTTTGCGCTCTCCGAGGGGCAAAGAGCCGCCTTTGAAAAGGCACTCTCTGCACACTCCGCTAAACTTTATCTGTGTCGGTCTGTGTCGATAGTGACGGTGATTTTGTCACCGCCTAAAACAGCGACACAACCGTCACACATCGTCACGCTGTTCATAAGTCAAACTAACTTTACGCCCATCGTGACAGCGTTTGTTCTGATAACGGATTCCATACTCATCGAACAAACGCCCTGCATTGATATTCAGCTTCATCGTCAAAGCGTTTGCTTTCATTTCAACGCCGAGAAATTCAACAAGTTCCGTCGGGCTGCCATACCATTCGGGATTTTCATTTGTGATTTTGACGGCGATATTTTCAAGCAAAGGTTCAGGCGGCAATTTCCAAAGTTCCGTTTCGGTTCTCTCAAGTTCCCACACAAGGATTTCAGGATTGCGATTGAGATAAATCTTTTGATCGGGCTGGTCTCTGCCTGAAACTTCAAGCGTTGCCGAATTGCTTGTTCGTTTTTCTTTCCGTAAAATAAAGCCACCGTCGGCGGCGCCAAGCAATCCGTTAGTTCCCGAAATCATATCAAACTTATCCTCAGAGTTCTGCTTGCGTGTATGATGAACAAGCAGCAAACATATTCCGTAACTGTCCGCAAACTTTTTAAGCCTTGTTATAATCTCATAATCGTTTGCGTAACTGTAATTATCACCGCCCACTTCACGCACCTTTTGGAGAGTGTCTATGATAATCAATTTTGTATCGGGGTGTTCTGCCATAAATCTTGTAAGCTGTTCGTCAAGTCCACTTCCAAGTTGACCCGCCGAAACAGAAAAGTACAAATTATTCGCACTTTCTGTTCCGAACATCCTATACAATCTTTCTTGCAATCTGTGGTAATCATCTTCAAGCGCAAGGTACAAAACAGTTCCTTTTCTCACATCAAAATTCCAAAGCGGTGTACCTGTACTGATATGGTAAGCAAGCTGTGCCATAAGAAAACTTTTGCCGAGTTTTGGTGCTCCTGCAAAAATATATGTGCCCGGATAAAGCAAACCGTCAATCAGCGGCGGTTTACTTTGATATACCGTGTTATACAACTCACGCATAGAAATCGTTTTCAAATGTGATGGATCGAGCTGTTGCAAAAATTCTTTTTGCATTTCTTCAAGATAATCATCTAAACTCTTGTCATTTTCGTTAAAATCAGTTATACTGTTGTTAATTTGTTTTAGGATTGACTGCTCCGTATCTGCGCCAACAGATACGATCGGAGCGGTCTTTTCTTTTTCTGTCATTCCGATGCCTCCTTTAATCCACCGAGAATATCAGCAATCATTTCGATTAAATCAAGTAATTCGTCATTGACTTCGACGCCAACTTCAATTCTGCGCAATTCATTAAGTACATCTGCAAGATTATTACGCAAAGCCTTGTATACTCTCGGATTGCCTTGAACTACAACCTCTTTGTTTATAAGTCGCCTTGTGATATAGTCCTGTTTGGTCAAACCCGAAAGCTGAACATAGCGTTCAATCTGTTCCCACTCTTCGGGCGAAACTCTAAAAGCCACAGTCTTGTTTCTCCAACGGTTGTATTCATCTCTGTTTTTAAGTGACATATTATTTTCTCTCCTTCCATAATTCATCAAGTGTGTTTGCCATTTCGTTTTGTTTCGACGGATATATGTGTGTATATCTGTCGGTAATTTCCACGGTTTCGTGACCTACTCTATCAGCAATAGCGGCGGCTTGATAGCCTTGATTTATTAAAAGCGAAACATGCGAATGTCTTAAATCGTGAATACGAATACGCTTTACACCTGCGGCTTTTGATCCTCTGTCCATTTCGTGATGAAGATAGCTTTTTGAAATAGGAAATATCCTGTCGCTGTTATTCGGTGAATAAAACATTTTCAAGTATTCTTGCATTTCATCACATAAAAACTGCGGCATTTTTATTGTTCGATTGCTTTTCTCCGTTTTCGGTGGAGTAATAACATCTTCTCCGTGCAATCTTTGATAAGATTTGTTGATTGTAAGCATATTGTTTTTAAAGTCAAAATCACCGGCAGTTAATGCAAGCAACTCGCCTACACGAATACCTGTCCAATAAAGCATTTGAAACGCATAATATGAAATAGGCTTGTCCATCATTTCATCAGAGAACTTGCTGTACTCCTCCACAGTCCAATAACTCATTTCCTTACGTTCCTCTTTGCCCATATTGCCCACGGTTGAGGCAGGATTCAACCTTAGTCCATAAATCTTGATTGCGTGATTAAACAATGCACTCAACTGATTGTGAATCGTCTTTAAATACCCTTGAGAAAACAGCTCACCGCTTGAATTTGTCATTTTTCTAATCTCGTTTTGCCAAGCGATAACATCTTTCGCCGATATATCACATAATCGCTTATGCTCAAAATACGGTAATATTTTAGTTTTAATAATATGCTCTTTGGTAAGCCAAGTGTTTTCCTTTAACTTCGGTCGAATATCTTTTTCGTACAATTCCGTAAAAGTCTTAAATGGCATAGTGACATCGGCTTTCTTTTCTGTCAGAAATGCTCGTTCCCACTCCTGTGCCTCTCGTTTGGTGGCAAAGCCACGCTTTAATTTTTGCTGTCGCAAGCCTTGCCAGTCTGTGTAACGGAACTGCACATACCAAGTTCCGTTTTTTTCATTTTTAAATGCTCCCATTTTAATCGCTCCTTTCAGTCGTTTTGGTTGAGTAAAATTTTTCGTGAAAGAATTTACGGTCAATTCTACCGGGAATTGTAATACACCCGGTTGACTGCAATTCTTTATTTAATTTGCGTATAAGTTTGTAAGCGTAAGAAACGGAAACGCCCATTTCTTCTGCCACATCCTCAACACGCATAAACATTTTATTTGACATTAACATCATCCTTTCATTCTTAATTTTCATAATTATTTAGTGTCGGAGAACTTTCTGACCGCATTCCGATTTGCCCGAGCGAATACACCATTACCGTGATGTATGACGGCTATTCAGTTGTTTGCAAATAGACTTAACGCTATTTGCTTAATGATTATACTAAACATATTCCGTTATGTCAAGTGGTTTTCACGAAAATATTAAACTTTTTTGTTTTGTGTTACTTGACATTGCTTAACTTGTTATGCTATGATATTTAACAGTAAAGTGAGAGGAGCTATTGTATGGCTATCGGCGAAAGAATAAGATTTTTTAGAAATTTAAAAGGTATGACACAGAAGTACCTTGGTATGCAGGTGGGCTTTCCGGAGAAAACCGCTGACATTCGTATGGCACAGTATGAATCCGGAAGTAGAACGCCTAAGGCTGATTTAACAAACAACCTTGCAAATGTATTCGGTGTTTCTACAAGTGCTTTAACTGTGCCGGATATTGACAGTTACAACGGCTTAATGCACACGCTTTTTACTCTTGAAGATTTATACGGTTTTCGTATTGATAAACTTGATGACGAGCTTTGCATACGACTTGATAAGGGTATGGGAACAAATTATCTTACAATGTTTGATATGTTTTCCGCTTGGCAGGAACAAGCAGAAAAACTTAAAAACGGCGAAATCACAAAAGAAAAATACGATAACTGGAGATATAACTATCCCGAAAGCGCAGCTTTCAGTTCTCATAAGGAGGATAACAATAAATGAAATTTGGAAAAGTAATCAAATTGTTTCTTATGGATGGAACACCAAATGGTCGTTGGATGTGCGAGTTGTCAAACTGGACAGGAATTGCATACAAAATACCAAGAAATATGGTAAAAGAAAGCGAGAATAGGGAAGAATTATCAGCTCCTGGAGTATATTTTCTATTTGGTCGTGATGATGAAAAAGATAAACCTCTCGTATATATCGGTGAAGCAGAAAATATTATTAAAAGATTAAAGCAACACTTAGACAAAAAAGACAATTGGAATGAAGTTATTGCATTTATCAGTAAAGATTCTAATCTTAATAAAGCACACATAAAATACTTAGAACATCAATTTTATAAAATCGCCAAAGAAGTTGACCGTTACACTGTTGATAACAGTAATGAACCCACAAAATCTACTGTCTCAGAAGCTGAAGTTGCGGAACTTGAAGAATTTATATATAATGCGAAAATTCTTGTAAATGCCCTTGGACATAAAACCTTCGAAAATTATTCAGAAAAGCAAGTAATCGGAGAAAAAGATAACGATCAAACTTTTTATGTTTCAGCTGGAGACGGAAAAGCATCTATGATCGCAACAGCAGACGGATATGTATTACAAAAAGGTTCTTGTATACATAAAAATCCCGCAGAATCACTTAGTAATGGAATAAAAAATAAAGTCGAAGAAAGTCGTAATAATGGTGAAATTAAAGATGGTATTTTACAAAATGATAAGCTTTTTTCAAGTTCCTCTGCCGCTGCCGCATTTGCCACAGGATACAGTATCAGTGGTCCTCAACAATGGAAAATGTCAAACGGAACAACTTTAAAATCCTTTGAGTTGAATAAATAAGCATAGAAAAAAGGCATTACCAACTGCAAAAGTCAGTAATGCCTTTTATAGTATTAAGATAATTGTACCTGCAAACCGATAGAACACTTAGAATAAAGTCGTTTTATGGTTTGCTATCATTTTGCTATCAAATCGGAAATTTGAGAGCGGAAAGCCCAGTGTTTATGCGGGCTTACGCTACTCTTGATATTATTCCCACTCCGTGACAGTTCCAAAAGACTTGAATAAAAATGGCTTTTTTACAACGGTTTTAGTACTATGAATTACTCACATTTCATTAAAAATCATTAGGGATGTTTGTAAATTGTTTGCACTATATCCGTAAGAACGCTATGCCGTATAAAACTTTTTTAAAAAGCGACTTTTGGTCGGTCTTGACATTATAATTTTTCGCTATTTGTTTATGTTGCCGAGCAACTCAACGATATATAATTATTATTTAGTTACTCGGCTTTTAGCATTATACAGCGAAAAATCAGAATGTAAAGACTGCTACGCACTTTTGAAAAAACTTTGACACGGGGAAGCAACACATTTACCTCTACTACTTTTTCTCCTCACAATCTAACGATATATTATTACAACCGCTCTGTCTGTTTTTTACAAATTGATTAGAGATAAAGTTCCTTGTAATTGTATCATCTTTTTTAACCGAAATCAAATTGTTTAGCTTCTTAGCAACTTCTATATTTGTATTTGGATACAAATGACCGTATGTACCTAATGTAGTTTCTACATCTTCGTGACCTAACCTATCACGAACCACTATAGCATTTTCACCTAATGAAATTAACAACGAAGCGTGGCTGTGTCTTAGTGCGTGAGTTTTTATTGTGTGAACCCCTGCTAATTTGGAATGTCTTTCAATGATATGCTTTGTAGTGCTTTTATTCGTAGGTAAGCCATTATACGATAGTACATACTTTGAAAATACATTCTTACCCTGTACCGACTTCCATTCAGCAAGATATTGAATTGTAACATCATCTAATGCTATCGTTCTGTTTCCTGCTCTCGTTTTTGGTTCTGTAACATAAAACTCATTAGCACTCTTGTAGTACATTGATTTGCTTACAGTAAGAGTTTTATTCTCAAAATCTATATCTGTCCACTCCAATGCTTGTGCTTCACCAAGTCTTAAACCAGTCATAAACAAAAGCCATATGATAATAAAAGTATAATGTTCGTAGTAATCAGAAATATCAAAAGTTGAAATTACTTTTTCAAATTCATTTTGTGTCCAAAAGTCTATTTTCTTTTTCTGCTTTTTGACATTTCCAACCTGCTTTGCTACATTTTTATTTAGCAAGCCTAATTTAACGGCTAAATCTAAACTCTTTTGAAACAACCCGTATATATTACGAATATAAGCATTAGAATAATTTTCAGCTAAACTATTCTGCCACTTCTTCATCATAGGTGCATTTATATCCTTTAATTTTGTATTATAAAAATACGCAAAATGGATTCGCATAGAGGATATACGGTTTTCATAAGTTCTCTTTTTAACACTTCTTTTATAATCAGGTTCAAAGTATGTATCGTAAAACTCTTTATAACTCATTGTGCTGTTAATTTTGACAGCAGACTTTGAAAAATCATTCATATAGCGGTCATATGCGTCTTTAGCTTCCTTTTGAGTTTTAAAACCTCTCTCCCAATGTTGCAAGCGTTTACCGCTTTCATCAAATCCTAAACTTGCAACAAAATACCAAGTTTTGCGTTTCTTATCTAAATAAACATTTGATATCTTAGGCATTTTTATTCACCTGACTTTCAGATAAACTAATACCCAAAATTTCTTCTACTGCTTCCATAGGAACACAACCTAATCTACGATTATTATAATAGCCGTACCCCTTTTTCACCATAAGGCATTTAGCCTTACGAATTATATCAGAAGACTGACTCGGTCCGAAGCCGATTTCTTGTAATTCATTTTTAGTTACCATTGTCATAATTATTATCCTTTCTTAATTTTAGTATATCTCACAAAGCCGTCAGAACATCTAACACCACTTTCAGAATCAGAAAATATGTCATAATATTTCGGAACTTTGCGAGAGTATGTTTTAGTATATACTACATTCTCATCTGAAAAATCAAGCGGTTCTCTACTCGTCAATTTTGTTGTTTTCGGCATTTTTAAATTTCTTGATTTAAAAAACGCTTTCTGCTTATAATTTTTCATATCAATATCTTTTGAAAAGTACTTACTTACATATCTTCCTCTATTTTCCTTGCTATCAACATCTATTTTATTTATTTTTACAAATCCGTGTCCCCATATTTCTTGTAAGTCTTTTGTTTTAATAAAAGGAAAATCAAAAAAGATTATATGGTAGTGAATTGCACCTCTTTTCTGATTTTCCCATACTGCTAAATATTTTAATTTCTGCTTTTTTTCGTGATATAAATAAAAATTCAATCTTTTAATAAATTTATTAAATTCATAATTTGTATATGTAATATCCTGTATATTTTCTTTAAATGTCAAAGTCATAAATTTTGTATTATCATCAAAATTACAATCAACTATTCTCGCTACTACCCAACGCATTTCATCATAATGTTTTTGTTTTCTCTTTAACGCATCATATTCTTTATTAGCAACATTTGTTTCAATATTCGTTTGATTATCAATAATTTTTTCACCTTCACATTTGGATTTCGTATCTAGTTTTACAGAATAGAAAACAGCTTCGTCAATATATTCCCAAACTTCAATAGTAGTAGGTGTTTCTACCATTTTTACATTGTAGCTTCTGAACTCTTTTTCCAAAGCAAAAACTACCTTTCTATCAGGAATTTACCTACGAATTTGAAATAAAAATTCTCTAGATGTTGTCCTATATATCTAGTTAAGTAGCATTGAGCAAAGCTCAATGGGCATTTCAGCATTTTGTCCACCACGCTGTTCATTTTTGCAGAGCAAAAATGTGTCCTACAATGCCGAAATGCCATACATTACAACAAACTCAATTATATTTTTTTATTTCTTCTATAAAATTAATTTTTTTATAATCAAGATACGGAGCTTCAAAATATTTTGGCTTTTCCCAACCTAAGCCGTCAAGGTATATATAGCCTGCTCCCTTTTCTGAAATCGTCTGTAATCCCTCTGTTTCCCCGAAAACCATACGATAGGCTTCATTACTCATATTACCTAAAGCAAGTCTTACAGACAAATTATCACGCAATTCCGTAGGGATATTATTAGCATTAGGCTGTTGCGTGCTCAAAATAGCAAACACACCCATTTCTCGACCTTTCAAAATTATTTCGGTTAAATTTGCCATTGTTTCTGAAAATATCTTTTTATCAGCTCCTGCCCTAAATGCCCCCAATTCATCAAAAAGGATAAACACCGGTTTTAAACCATAATCAACATAAGAATTACCGTACACAAAATTCTCTGCATTTTCCTTGTATTCGGTAAAACGGTTATTCATAATATCTTTTACTTCTCTTGTAAGCCTTGCTATATTATTTGTGTCGCTTGCTACATATTCCTTACCCCAATAATGTTGTAGGCTCGAAAGGTCTGAGCGTTTAGGATCACAAACATACACATCTGCGTTCATTTTTTTAATCTCTATGATAAGATAATTTAAAAACGTTGTTTTTCCTGAGCCTGTAACACCTGCAAGTAACATATGCGGTTGCTTTAGAACATTCCAATTTAATTCAGAATTCAGAGGAATAAGTGTACTTTCATTTTTATTTGCAGTACCACATTCAACTACAATCCTCTCAAATTTTCTTGTTCTGAAAATGTAGTCTGTATATGTAATAGTGTCTTTTTTGTTATCTAAAGGGAAACCCGTTAGAGCAGAAAGCTGGTTATCTAACTCTGATAATTGCCTGTCGAATTTATCAGCGTGCTTGTATGCTCTAATAATAAACACTTCATCATTAGGTTTAGCATAACCTAGTGTGACTGATTTTGCTATAACTGTTCTGTCAAGACTATCTTTTTTAGTTTCGTACAGTTTATTCGCTTCTATAAAGTACTGCAACCCTTCTATGATTTCTTTACTGGGTTTATTGCGTGTTCCCTGCTTTTTAAATTTTCGGTATTTTTTCCATAGGAATACAAGCATAAAAACATATAGGGCAAATATCAAAACAGCAATAATGTTTGCAATAACACTACTTCCACCCGAAAAAACAATTTTATTCTGTATATCTGACATTAGCCAAACAACAGGAAAAAAACTACAAAAACTAAAAACAAGCAAGCTCCAAAACAAATAATTTCGGTGTTCAGTATTTGTAAGGCTTACCTTGTAAAAATCATTTGTATTCTTCATTCTTTCACTCCTTTATAACAAAAACGTCATCAGCCGAAGCAGTGACATTAATATTTCCATTGGAGAAATAAGATTTTACTTCTATGTTTTTAAAACCAACCTTAATGCCAGTTGGAATGGGATTTTCAGAGTTAATATCAAACAAAGGAGTATTTTTCTTCTCAAGTGGAACTTTTATAGATATTTTCTCGAACCTTAATTTTGGTAATGCTACCGAGTATTTATAACCATTGATGTTGGTTGTCCTCTCCCCGTCCTTATAATCATAAGAGGGAGAAATTTCAGCGAGTAAAAATACATCGCCGAGGCTATTAGGGTCAATTTTCAAGTCTGTTATTTTAAGCATAATATTATTCCTTTCTTTCAATAACAAAATTTCATTTAATTCTTGTGTAAGTATCAGTATATTTATCGTACTTTAAAAAACTTTGACTAATACCACCTCCGATTGAACCAGCTGTTTTAGCTAATGGATAGACTTCCTTTCCGTAAAGCAACAACAGTCGTTTTGTCAGTTCTTTTCTGCTTAAAGACATTCCAACGTTATTTAAAACCTTCTCAATCATAATTTAAAACCTTCTCAATCGTAATATTTATCCCATACCTCTTCAACTTCTTCAGGATTGTAATCCCAATCCCACTCAAAGTCTAACTCATAATATCTCATTTGCCTTTCTCCTTTTCCTTAAATTTTTTCTTATTAAATCAACTGCAAAAAATATTACAGATAAAATAATGAATTTAATGAGAATTAAGAGAGAAATAAATATCCCTCTTAATCTCATTTCATTATGCTTTAACTTTCTGAATTTTTTAAACAATTATCAATCAAGCAATCAATTGATGGCAATGTCAGTACAGGAATTTCTACTTCTTTGCAAGCATTATCAATCGCCCTTTTTACCTCTTCAGTTTTTGCATTAGGTTTCATTTCAAGACAAAGAGTTGCAAGGAATTCTTTAAAGGAGAAATCCTCATAGATAATTACATTTACTTCTTTTGTTGTATTCATTTGAATACCTCCTATAATATATTTTAGTAATCAAAATGATTACGTAGTTACTCAAAAAAATATACGTAACCAAATTGATTACGTATAGAATAACATACATTTTTAATTATGTCAAGCCCTTTTAAGTAAATTGTAATTAACCCAAATAATTAAATTAAATCATACTTATATAAATAATCGGCTTTTAATATCATTCTTACAACAAATGCTTTATGTATCCTTGAAGCACCAAAAACAGTTTTAAAATGATTTTGCAAATGTTCTATCTCCCTTACTACACTTTGTTCTAAATTCAGAGTGGTTATGTATTCCCAGTTATTTGCATTATTTATATCCACCAATTTAAGCGTAGTATTTTTTATTTTTACCCAATCAATTTCTTCAAATCTATCATATATTTTCTTAGTAATTGTATTAACAATCCAACCATATGTAACAGAAATATTTTCTTCATTTTTTATGCGTTCTTTTTCTTTTTTCAAAATAATTTCAGATTCATTACTCAATCTCATTTGAATTCTCATATAAGCCTCCAAAATTTATAACGTTACAATGAATTCAATTTGATTACTTAAATATAATAACATCAAAAAATATCCTTGTCAAAAGACACTATTGATAAGAATTTATTTGCACGTAATAAATTTATTATTATGTAGTATATATCTATTGTTTGTATTTTGTTAGCACAGTTTTAACATAAAAGCGTGAACCCCCCATAGTTACAGGCATTCACGCTCTTAATTTTATTTTTTAATTTACTCCCACTCTACTGTTCCGGGGGGTTTACTTGTTATATCATAGACTACTCTGTTGACATGTTCAACTTCGTTGATGATGCGGTTGGAGACTCTGCCTAGGATTTCGTAGGGGATTTTTGCCCAGTCGGCTGTCATAAAATCATCGGTTGTAACGGCACGGAGAGCGATGAGTTCGTCATATGTCCTTGCGTCACCCATAACGCCTACGGTTTTAACACCCGGGAGGACTGCGAAGAACTGGCTCATTTTATCTGCGTAACCGCACTTATCCATTTCATCACGAAGAATTGCATCGGCTTCCTGAAGAATACGAACCTTTTCGGCTGTAACTTCTCCGATTACTCGCACACCGAGTCCCGGACCCGGGAACGGCTGACGCCATACGAGGTCGTGCGGAAGTCCAAGCTTCTCACCTACTACTCTTACCTCATCCTTGAAGAGGTCTTTAAGCGGTTCAATTACACCTGCAAAGTCAATATCTTCCGGGATACCAACCTGATTGTGATGTGTTTTGATTTTTGCGGCATCGCCTTTACCGCTTTCGATACGGTCGGGATAAATTGTACCCTGTGCAAAGTAACCCTCGCCGTAGCTTTCACGGATTTTGTTCCAGAACACCTTATAAAATTCTGTGCCGATGATGTGGCGCTTTTCTTCGGGTTCTTCAACACCTTTAAGCTTTGCAAGGAACTCTTCCTGACAATTAATGCGAACAAAGTTCATATCAAAAAGCTTTGTAAAGGTCTGCTCTACAAAGTCGCCCTCGTCTTTTCTCATAAGTCCCTGATCAACGAAAACGCAGGTAAGTTGTTTACCGACTGCCTTACTGAGAAGTGCTGCGGCAACAGATGAATCTACACCGCCCGAAAGTCCGAGAACTACACCCTTGTCACCAATCTGCTCCTTAAGCTGTGCAACAGTTGTGTCGATGAAGCTTTCCATTTTCCACTCACCCTTACATTCGCAAACATCGTAAAGGAATGAACGGAGCATATCTTTACCGTTTTCTGTATGGTTAACTTCGGGATGGAACTGAACACCGTAAAACTTTTTTTCAGGACATGACATTGCGGCTACGGGACATACATCCGTTGTAGCTGTAATGCTGAATCCTTCGGGAACTTCATTGATATAGTCACGGTGACTCATCCATGAAATTCCTTCACTCTTTACGGATTTAAAGAGGATATCATTGTTATTATATCTTGTAACTGTCTTGCCGTACTCACTTGATGAATTGTCTGTAGCCGAAACAACATTGCCGCCGAGTGTGTATGCCATAAGCTGACAACCGTAGCAAATGCCGAGGATCGGAATTCCGAGTTCAAAAATTTCAGGAGTATAGTGCGGTGATGACTCGTCATAAACGCTGTTAGGACCGCCTGTGAAGATAATGCCTTTTGGGTTAATGTCTTTGATTTTCTGAATATCAACGGTGTAGGGAAGAATTTCGCAATACACATTGCACTCACGAACTCTTCTTGCAATCAGCTGATTGTACTGACCGCCGAAATCAAGAACAATGACAGTTTCTTTTGTAGCATTGCTCATAGTAAAATTCCTTTCAAATTTAAAGAATACCGCACAGAATTTGTGCGGTATTCAATTAATATTTTAATTATCTGTAAATAATATCGTTTCTGGAAGGACCGTTTGAAACCATTGTAATCGGCACACCGATAGCCTTTTCGGCAAATTCAATGTATTCACGGCATTCCTTAGGAAGCTTGTCATATTCTGTAATACCTGAAATTGAACACTTCCAGCCCTTGAGCTTTTTGAGGATAGGTTTACATCTTTTAAGCTTTGTTGTTGACGGGAAGTAGTCAATTTCCTTGCCGTCAAGCTCATAACCTACGCAAACAGGGATTTCATCAAGATATCCGAGAACATCAAGAACCGTGAACGCAACCTGTGTTGCACCCTGAACCATACAACCGTAGCGTGTTGCAACGAGGTCAAGCCAACCCATTCTTCTCGGTCTGCCTGTTGTTGCACCAAATTCTCCGCCGTCACCGCCTCTTCTGCGGAGTTCGTCAGCCTCATCGCCGAAGATTTCAGAAACAAATTCACCTGCGCCTACTGCACTTGAATAAGCCTTGACAACTGTGATGATTTCTTTGATTTCATACGGAGGAATACCTGCGCCTACAGCACCGTAACCTGCGATTGTATTGGATGAAGTAACCATAGGATAAATGCCGAAGTCAGTATCCTTGAGTGAACCAAGCTGTCCTTCAAGAAGAATATTCTTTCCGTCTTTGAGCGCATTATGAACAAAAGTGAATGCGTCACCGACATAAGGAGCAAGAAGTTCCTTATATTCCATTAGCTTGTCAAAAACTTCCTGTTCTGTGATTTCGGGCTTGTTGTAGAGGTTTTTCAGAGTTGCATTCTTGATTTCAAGCGCATGTCTGATTTTCTCCCTGAGTGAATCGGGATCATCATAAAGTTCATTGATCTGGAAACCGATTTTTGAATACTTGTCAGAATAGAACGGAGCGATACCGCTCTTTGTTGAACCAAAAGAATTTTTGCCGAGACGCTCTTCCTCATAGCAGTCAAATGCTACATGGTAAGGCATAACAATTTGTGCTCTGTCAGAAATAATAATGTTTGGCTCGGGAACTCCGCGATCTTTGAGGTGAGCCATTTCCTTAACGAAGTTTTCAACGCTGAAAGCAACACCGTTGCCGATTATATTGGTGATATTCTGATGAAAAACACCCGAAGGAAGCTGGTGAAGAGCAAATTTTCCGTAATCGTTGACAATTGTATGTCCAGCGTTTGCACCGCCTTGAAAACGAATTACGATGTCGCTGTCGTTTGCGAGAACATCGGTAATTTTACCCTTGCCCTCGTCGCCCCAGTTGGCACCTACAATTGCTTTTACCATTTTACAAAACTCCTTTTTACAGACGCATGGTCTGCTATAAATAAAATATATACTTGAACCAAAGGTTCGATTAAATCAGTCTAATTAAACATTAATTTCAGGCTTGTCAGACTCAACATCTGCGTACTTTTCAAGAACAGGCTTGATGCACTCGTTGAGGAAGTCCTCTGTCTGCTCTTTTGCTCTGCCTGTGTAGTTTTCCGGCTTGAGAATCTTTTCAAGTTCTTCAATAGTAACACCGAATGCCTCATCTGCGGCAATTCTTTCGAGAAGATCATTTTCGCCGCCTTCAACCTTGACTACTCTTGACGCAGCCATTGAATGCTCACGGATTTTCTCGTGAAGCTGCTGTCTGTCAGCACCACGCTTTTTAACTGCATCCATCATAATATTCTCTGTTGCCATGAACGGAAGTTCTTTCCTGAGTCTTTGTTCAATTACCTTTGGATAAACGACAAGACCGTCTGCAACATTTGCATAAAGTGAAAGGATACCGTCAACTGCGAGGAATGCCTCCGGAACGCTGAGACGCTTGTTGGCTGAGTCATCAAGTGTTCTTTCAAACCACTGTGTGGCAGTTGTAAAGTAACCGTTGAGAACATCTACCATAACATATCTAGAAAGTGAACCTATACGCTCACTTCTCATTGGGTTACGCTTGTAAGCCATAGCCGATGAACCGATCTGATTCTTTTCAAACGGCTCTTCAACCTCTTTGAGGTGCTGAAGAAGTCTGATATCATTTGAGAATTTAGCAGCTGACTGAGCAATTCCCGCAAGAACATTGAGGAACTGTGAGTCAAGCTTTCTTGAATATGTCTGACCTGATACAGGGAAACAAGCCTTGTAGCCCATTTTTTCTGCAATCTTACGGTCAAGCATTTTGCACTTTTCGTGATCTCCGTCAAAGAGTTCAAGGAAACTTGCCTGTGTACCTGTTGTACCCTTTGAACCGAGAAGCTTAGCCTTTGAAAGCTGATACTCAACATCTTCAAGATCCATAAGGAGCTCCTGAAGCCAGAGAGTCGCTCTCTTACCTACTGTTGTAGGCTGTGCAGGCTGAAAATGAGTGAATGCAAGGGTTGGAAGAGCCTTGTATTCATCGGCAAACTTTGAAAGGTTGCGAATAACAGTGATGAGCTTATTTCTGATAAGCTTGAGTCCTTCTGTCATAATGATGATATCTGTGTTATCACCGACATAGCAGGAGGTTGCTCCGAGATGAATAATGCCCTTTGCGTTCGGACACTGAACACCGTAAGCATATACATGTGACATTACATCGTGACGAACAATTTTCTCTCTTTCCTGTGCAACTTCATAGTTGATATCATCAGCATGAGCCTTGAGTTCGTCAATCTGCTCCTGTGTAATTGGGAGTCCGAGTTCTTTTTCCGATTCTGCAAGAGCAATCCAGAGTTTTCTCCATGTTCTGAATTTTTTATCCGGCGAGAAAATGTATTTCATTTCCTTGCTTGCATAACGGGCTGACAAGGGTGATTCATAAGTATCTTTTACCATTATTTACATCCTTTCAATTAGTTGTCCTTTTTATTGTTTTCATCGAAGTTCATTCCGCCACGCTCCTTGCCCTTAAAGGTTTCTTTTGTGATAGGAGCGGGGTAATTACCCGTAAAGCAACCGTCACAAAAGCCTACGGGAGCGTTGTGAATCATCTCACGAAGTGACTCAACAGGGAGGTATCCGAGGGAATCAGCCTTGCTGAGCTTTGTGATTTCTTCGATTGTATGGTTGCAGGCAATAAGTTCTCCTCTTGACGGAATGTCTGTACCGTAATAACACGGCCACATAAACGGAGGTGAACTGATACGCATATGTACCTCTTTTGCGCCTGCCTCTTTGAGCATTGTAACAATTCGGTCAACAGTTGTACCACGCACAATGCTGTCATCAATAATAACAACTCTCTTGCCTTTGATTTTGTCGGCAATCGGGTTGAGTTTAATTTTTACGCTTTTCATTCGTTCCTTCTGACTTGGCTTTATGAAGGTTCTGCCAATGTAGCTGTTCTTCACAATAGCCTTTTCATAAGGAATTCCGGATTCTTCGCTGTAACCGATTGCGGCATCAATTCCCGATTCGGGAACACCGACAACCATATCAGCCTCAACAGGGTATTTTCTTGCAAGAATTCGTCCTGCCTGCTTTCTTGCCTCATAAACGCTTACTCCGTCAATAAAGGAGTCTGAACGGGCAAAATAAATATACTCAAAAATGCAAAGTGCCTTTTTCTTGTCACCAAAGTCGGGTTTCATACTGCGGACACCGTTTTGGTCTACAATTACGATTTCGCCCGGTTCAACATCACGGACAAATTCCGCACCGCAGGCATCAAGAGCCGCACTTTCACTTGCAAAAACATATGAATCGTTGTACTTGCCCATACAAAGCGGTCTGAATCCGTGGGGATCACGAGCCGCAATAAGCTTTCTCGGGCTCATAACAAGGAGCGAATAAGCTCCCTCAATTACCTGCATCGTTCTTGCAACGGCATCTTCAACAGAATGACATTTAAGTCTTTCACGGGCAATTACATAGCAGATAACCTCGCTGTCGATTGTTGTCTGAAAGATTGCGCCGCGCTGTTCAAGACTTCTGCGGATTTCAAGCGCATTGGTAAGGTTGCCATTATGGGCAATTGAAAGCGTACCCTTTACATAACGCATAACAAGCGGTTGTGCATTTTCCAGCACAGAACCGCCTGCAGTCGAGTAACGGACATGCGAAACCGCCATTTGTCCGTTGAGAGAATCAAGAATTTTGTTGTTAAAGACCTCGGTAACAAGGCCCATATCTTTGTGATAATCAATTACACCTTCGTCAGATACAGCGATGCCGCAGCTTTCCTGTCCTCTGTGCTGGAGAGCAAGCAAGCCGTTATAACAAGCGTATGCAGGGTTAATTGTGCCGTCGCTGAATATGCCGAATACTCCGCACTCTTCGTGCAGACCTTCTTTTGCAAAATTATCGAAAGAAAATTCCAAGGTGCCACCATCCGATTAATCAAAATAACTATCCAAAGTTTAATTCACATATCTTAATTCAAAAATTCACAATGTAGTTATTATGCAAGACCTACACGCTTCATCATTTCGGCATAAGCCTCTTCAACACCGCCCATATCACGACGGAAACGGTCTTTGTCGAGTTTTTCCTGAGTATCCATATCCCAGAAACGACATGTATCGGGAGAAATTTCGTCAGCAAGGAGAATCTTGCCCTTATATCTGCCGAACTCAATCTTGAAGTCGATAAGATCAACATTGCACTGCTTGAAGAATTCAATCATAAGCTCATTAATCTTGAAAGCCATTTCTGTGATTGTGTCGATTTCTTCCTTTGTAGCAAAGCCTGCTGCGAGGATGTGATATTCATTTACCATAGGATCGCCGAGTTCATCGTTCTTATAGCAGAATTCAAGAACAGGAGTCTTCATCGGAGTGCCTTCGGGAAGACCGAGACGCTTTGAAAGACTGCCGGCAGCTTTATTTCTTAAAATTACCTCGAGAGGAACAATTTCAACCTTCTTGAGGACTGTATCTCTGTCGTTAAGCTCTTCAACAAAGTCTGTTGCAATGCCGTGCTTTTCAAGAAGCTTGAACATAAAGTTTGACATACGGTTGTTTACAACACCCTTGCCAACGATTGTACCCTTTTTCTCGCCGTTGAATGCAGTTGCGTCATCCTTGTAGGAAACGATGCAGAGATCGGGATCTTCTGTAGAAAATACCTTTTTAGCTTTTCCTTCGTAAAGTAATTCTTTCTTTTCCATAATCAAATCCTCCATAAAGATGCGGCTTTGCGCCGTAATTAAAAAACAATACAAGATACATTATAATATATAAATCAAAAATAAGCAACCGTATGAGAATTAAAAATAAAAAAATTGACGAATTTTTTAAAAAATTGCCTGTATCAAAAAATTATGAAACAAAAATAACCTTAAACAAGGCATTTTTAACAGGGCATTTTTGCAAAAGGAAAAGGAACAATACGGCGTGTATTGCTCCTTTGAAATTAAAATCTGACTGTATTCTGTTTATTTCTGAATATAAAAAGAATTATAGGTCTTAAAAGTCCGAAGGTAAGAACATTTACTACTGTGAGAACATCCGAATATCTGATGTTAAGATTTTTGAATATTTTATCGGCGATAATTACATCTATCACAAATGAGGCAATGACACAAGCTAACAGGGCAATCAAGCCGATGATACCGATTTCCAGTTCAAAGCAGAAAAACAGAACGGCAACGGTTGCGATTGAAAGGTTCAGCACACCTTCTATTATGCCTAAAGCCTTATTCCCTGCAATTTTACCGAGGAGATATTTATTATAAAACGGAATCCAAGCTGTACCGCTGTGCTTATAGTACAAGTTCTTGCACATACCCATTGCCGCAATGCTCTCAAAAACATAGCTTACTGCAAAATAAATAATCAGCACGGCAATTACTGCTATAAAGAACACATACACAGCCGAAAGCATTCCCATTAAAAGCATAACACTTATTCCACCCATAATTATCGCCCTCCGAAATATACTAAAAAAGGACACTAACCCTTATGAGTTAATGTCCTTTTGGTGCCGGTGACCGGACTTGAACCGGTACGGTATCGCTACCGGCGGATTTTGAGTCCGCTACGTCTGCCAATTCCATCACACCGGCAAATGCAAAATATATTATACAATACAAATCAGGAAAAATCAAGTTATATTTTTAAATTTTTCGCCTTAATTACTACGCTGTAAATAGAGGTGAATCAATTTGTGTGAAAATACAAACGGTTTTTCTTCTTTGGCGTCGATTTTGGGTGAATTTATTATATAGTATTTTAAAGTTACTTTTTGTCGGATTACATCATTTTAATCATGCAAATACTTTATACGGATGTTTTAATCCTTGAAAATAATATGCCTCTATGTTAGAATAGCTTTGAGGATGTGATAATTTGATAAATAACCAGTTTTCGGGTAATAATATGCCGTTTTACGGCAATAACCTTAATTATAACCGCAATTTCAAAAAAGAGTTCCAATATGATAATCTCAAGCAAAGATCAAGCGGTTTAGGTTTTTTTGTATTTGCGTATTCGCTTACAATGACAGTAAGCGCAATGATAGTTGTAGAAGTTTTCAAGGCTTTTGGTTCGGCAAAATATATTTATTCTGACAATTATTCAATACTGACTTACTTTATGGATATATTTATTTCCGTATTTGCCGTTGTTGTTCCTGCATTTTTTTATATAAAGCTTTCAAGAAACAGTTTAAATGATATTATCAGCACAAAATATGTAAAACAAAAAAGTATGATACCCATTCTGTTTCTCGGAATGGGGGGTGCGATGATTGCAAATGTTGCCACGAGTGTTATCGCAGACAACTTCTCGCTTTTCGGAATTGAAAACACATCTTCGGGATTGACAATCGGAGATTCAAGTGTTTTGAGTATTGTTCTGAACATAATTTCAACAGCAATCGTCCCCGCTTTTGCCGAAGAATTTGCTTTCAGAGGAATAGTTATGGGTTCTCTGAGAAAGTTTGGTGATACAACAGCAGTTATAGGCTCTGCAATTTTGTTCGGTGCAATGCATCAGAATATATCACAAATTCCGTTTGCGTTTATTCTCGGACTTATTTTTGCGTATGTCGATTGCAAATTCAATTCCATTCTTCCGTCAATTGCAATCCATTTTCTTAATAACCTATATGCTGTTTCCATGAGCATTTTAAGAGATGCAAACATTGTTTCCGATTATGCGGCAACAATAATCAGTTACAGCCTGATTATTTTCTTCTGTATTGCAGGCTTTGTTTCATATATCGTACTCGCCAAAAATGATAAGAACTTTTTCAAAATGTCTGATAAGAAAGACGGAATTGTAAGTGAACTTAGCTTAAAAGAGAAAATGACTGCATTTCTTGTGAATCCCGGTATCATACTTTCACTTGTACTTTTTCTGATAACTACAATCACAAATTTAGGATTAATTAACAATGGATAAAACTTTATACTATATGCAAAAGGCTATTGAACAGGCTGAGATTGCCGCTGCGGAAAACGAAGTTCCCGTCGGTGCGGTAATTGTCAGAAATGATGAAATTGTTGCCACAGGAAGAAATCACCGTGAACAAGGCAAGAACGCTCTTCTTCATGCCGAAACAGATGCAATCTACAATGCCTGTCAAAAGCTTGGCGGTTGGAGATTGTGGAACTGTGAAATTTATGTAACACTTGAGCCTTGCCCTATGTGTGCAGGTGCAATAATCAACGCTCATATTCCAAAGGTATATTTCGGTGCATACGACTTAAAAAACGGCGCTTGCGGTACAATTACGAATCTGTTTCAAATGCCGTTCAATTTCAAACCCGAATCAGTCGGCGGTATTATGCAGGAGGAGTGTTCAAAACTTCTCACCGACTTTTTTAAAAACTTACGCAATAAAAAATCATAGCAAAAATCCCGCTTACAAAAGCGGGATTTTTTATTTGCTGTTATAATCAAAGCAACAAGATTATATTATTTTTCATCTCTTAAAATCTTACTTGCCGCAAGCATTACACCGAGCTTACCGCTGTGGAAGTTAAGACTTCCCTGCATCCATACTGCATACGGTTCACGCAACGGTGCGTCTGCAGAAAGTTCAATAGATGAGCCAAGAGTAAATGCGCCTGCCGCCATAACTACCTGACTTTCGTAACCCGGCATATCCGACGGAATCGGAGATACAAAACTGTCAACAGCCGAACCACTCTGAACACCCTCGCAAAAACGGCATACCTTTTCTGCATTACCGAGCATGATAAGCTGAATGATATCTCCTCTTGCATCATTGTACTTAGGACTTGTTTCATAACCGAGGATTTCAAAAAGTGCCGATGCAAATACTGCAGTTTTAAGTGCTTCACCCGTAACATGAGGAGCATGGTATGCACCCATAAAAAGTTCTCTGTTTGCGTTAAGAGTAGCACCGATTTCTTTGCCTGTACCGGGAGTAGTGAGTCTGTAAGCACACATCTCTACAAGTTCTTTCTTACCTGCAATATATCCGCCTGTAGGAGCAATACCGCCACCCGGATTCTTGATAAGAGAGCCTGCCATCATATCAACACCAACCGACAAAGGTTCAACCTTGTCAATGAATTCACCGTAACAGTTATCGAGCATAATAATACTTTCGGGCGAATTGGCTTTTGAAATTTCACAAAGCTTTTTGATTTCTCTCCATGTGAGCGTAGGTCTTGTGCTGTAGCCTCTTGAACGCTGTATGTAAACCATTTTAGGCTTTTTATCTGCAATGTCGCTTGCGATTTTGTCATAGTCAAGTGTGCCGTCAGAATTAAGCTCGGTCATTTCAAAATTGATTGAAAAGTCCTTGAGTGAACCGGGATAGTCACCCTCAATGCCTATAGCGGAACGGATTGTATCATACGGCATTCCTGTTATGGAAAGCATTGTATCTCCAGGTCTTAAAACGCCGAAAAGTGCAACTGTAAGGGCATGAGTACCGCTTACGAAATTATGACGGACAAGTGCGTCTTCTGCATCAAAAACATAGGCATAGACCTTGTCAAGAGCCTCTCTGCCTGCATCGTCGTATCCGTAGCCTGTAGAACCCCAAAGGTGGCTTTCACGAACATCTGCAAGCTGAAAAGCCTTTATCATCTTCTGCTGGTTGTATTCCTGAATATCGTCAATCTCCGCAAGCTTGTCCTTGCAAAGCTCCATTGCCTTTTCGGATGCTTTTATAACTCTTTCATCTATATCAAAAAAACTCAAATATATCACCTTTCAAAATAATATTCCTGCCATGATCCGCACTGTTCAAAACCGAGATTATTATAAAACGACTGATTTGCATTCTTGGCTCTGTGAAGATACACGGTCTTGTTCTCGGCAATCAGTCTGTTGGATATGTACTTTACAACCGTAGAGCCGTAGCCGTGCTTTCTGTAGTCGGGATGACACGATACCGCACCCAGCACGGCACCGTTACTGCTTTCGGCAACGGTCATAGCCATTGCAACAAGCTTTGTGCCGTCATAAACTCCGTACATTCTCGTTGCATTATGACGAAGCTTGTGATTCACATCAACATAAAAATCATCAAACGGCGGCGGAACAAAATTTTCATCGGCACAGCTTACGATGAGATTATAAACCTCTTTAATATCGGGAACATCAAAATTTATACTTTCGTCAACATTTTCAAACGGTTCTGATTTTTTCAGAATAACACCCGAAACGGATTTACTGCCGTATAAATTAAGGTTAAAATCTCCGCTGCATATTGCACTTGACGCACCCGCAACACGCATAAATGACGAAACTTCTTCAAGATTTGTTTTATCTGTGAGAAATAAAATGAAGTTTGTTCCGCATCGGGAAATTGCACCTGTACACTCATCTGTTTTATCGTCAATTATCGTCCAGTAGTCAACAAAAGCAAGCGATGAATCGTAACTGTTGTACTGAGAAATTATTCTGCACGCAAACGGATCTTCCGCCGACAGGTTCATAATTACATTTATATAATTTTCATTGGCGGTTACTATCATTCAGACCGTCTTTCCTTTCGCTAAATTTCCGCCCGCAATATAATCGGACAATACTTTTGCAAGTTTTAAAACACTTTCGCAATCATCAAGATTTGCCGCAGTTGAAGGAGCATGAATATACCTTGATGGAAGTGATACCGCAAGAGTTCTCACTCCGCCTCTGCTCTGATGAATTGCACCCGAATCATTACCGCCTGCAACTGCTCTCTTATACTGAACAGCTATGTTATTCTTTTCGGCAAGTTCAAAAGCGGCACTTATCATTTCTTTATCATAAACTGTCGCCCTATCCATTACGGTAACCGTTGCGCCTTTTGACAAATTGCATACCTGATGAGATGCATCAACCTCCGCAACATCAGCGGCAGTTGTGCTTTCGATAACAAGAGCAAAATCAGGATTAACCGTAAAAGCCGCAGGTCTTGCACCACGCAATCCCACTTCTTCCTGAACAACAAATGTAAAATACATATCATATTCGGGTTCGGATTTTATAAGATTAATAAGCACATAGCAGCCGAAACGGTCGTCAAGTGCCTTTGTAACAACAGTTTTGCCGTTAATCTTAAAGTCGCCCTCAAAATTAATGCCGTCACCGTAGTTTACATATTTAAGCGCATCTTCCCTGCTTTCGGCACCGATATCAATGTACATATCATTCATTTTCGGAACAGCAGTTTTTTCATCACCGTTTGTAAGATGAATCGGTTTCACACCGATTACACCGTTAAGACCGTTTCTGCCAATACATACACGCTTACCGGGAAGAACTCTTCTGTCAATTCCTCCGACCTCGTCAAATTTAAGGTAACCGTCAGATGTTATATCCGTTACCATAAGACCTACTTCATCCATATGTGCCGACACCATAAGTTTGCTTTTTGCAGACTTTTTTCCCTTTTTAAACACAATAAGGTTGCCGAGATTATCTGTTTTAATATCATCGGCACAGTCTTTAATCTCATTAATTATAAGATTGCGAACATTCCCCTCATCACCCGAAATACCGTTGCAAAGGCAAAGCTGTTCAAGCAATTTTATGTCAATCATTGAAAGCACCTCCGCATTTAATGTATTCGGCAATAAGCTTTGCCGTATTGTCAACATCAGCTACAGAAATAACTTCATTCTGTGTATGCATATATCGCTGTGGGATTGATACAACAGCAGTTTTTACACCTTTTCCGCTGATTGAAATATGGTCTGCATTTGTACCTGTTCTGCCTGCTATCGGTTCAAGCTGATACGGTATATTTTTATTCTTTGCAACGCTTTCAAGCGATTTGCTCATTTCCTTGTTGAGAATTGAAGAAATGCAAATCATTGGTCCTTTGTCGAGTTCAACCGTAGAATAGAACCCCGAAACATCCGGCTGAGATGCAAAGCTTACATCAACAACAATTGACTCGTCTGCTTCAACTGTAAAAGCACCTGTTTTAGCGCCTGTGCCAAATGTTTCTTCTTGAGAGCTTAAAAGGATAATTACTTTATAATCTGTTTCATTGTCTTTCAATAACTCTGCACACTTAACAAGTGACGCAACACCGCATCTGTTATCAAGGCAAGGCGCAACAATTCTGCCGTTCAAAAGATTTGCCGGCTTTGAGGCAAATGTCAGCATATCACCGAATGAAATGAGTTTATTAACTTCATCATACGGCAGACCGAAATCAACCCAGATTTTGTCGGTTGGCATAGCCTTGTCCTCTTTTCCGTCGGAAAGATGAGGAGGCATACAGCATACAACACCTGTTACATCAGGATTGTTCTGCAGACAAAGCAGAGTATCGGCAAGAGTTCTTGCGTCAATTCCTCCGCACGGAGAAGCTTTTACAAAACCGTTTTCATTTATTTCGGTAACCATAAATCCTATGCGGTCAATGTGAGCGTCCAGTAATATGGTTTTATCTGAATTTTTGTTACCGCAAACAGCCATAAGACTGCCGTTTGATATCTTTATGTCATCCGTATAGTCCGATAAAAACTTTTCGGCAACAGACAAAGCGGGTTCTTCCCTGCCCGACACACCCATTGCACAACAGAGTTCAAAAATAAGTTCTTTTGTGTTCATTGTATATCTTACTTCAAAGCGTTCACAATTGACTTGAAGTGATTACCTCTTTCTTCAAAATTCTTGTAAAGTCCGAAGCTTGCACTTGCGGGTGAAAGCGAAACAATATCTCCCTTTGTTGAACGCTCACGGGCAACAGCTACAGCCTCTTCCATATTTGATACATTGACGATTTCAATTTCATCTGCATCATAGTTTGAAGCCTCTTTAACGGCTTTTTCAATTTTCGGGGCAGTATCACCGAGAAGAATAAGGAGTTTTACTTTATCGTTGATTACGGGTCCGAGCGGCTCATAAGGAATATGCTTATCATATCCGCCTGCAATAATGCAGATTTTTCGGTTGTAAAGCGAAAGTGTGCCGAGTGCGGTTCTTGTAGGACTTGACGCAATTGAATCGTTGTAATACTTAACACCGTCAACCTCTCTTACAAACTCTGCACGGTGAGCAACACCGCCAAAAGTCTTTGCAACGGCTGTCATTGTTTCTGTATCAACAAGTCCCCATACGGCTGAAATAGCGGCAAGATAATTTTCTACATTATGCATACCCGGAATTTTGATGTCATGAATGTTCATAATACGGGTAATTTTTCCGTAGTCATTATAGCAGATTGTATCGCCGTCAAGAAAAGCACCGTTTGAAACATTTTCTTTTACGGAGAACTTTGCGAGCTGACCTCTTACGCTGTCGGAAAAGCCGTTTGTAATCTCATTATCAAGGTTGAGAACAGCCTTTGAAAAAGCATTCTGATGAAGAATGATATTTTTCTTTGAATCAATGTACTCCTGCATATCCTTGTGTATATCAAGATGGTTAGGAGCAAGGTTTGTTACCACGGCAATATCCGGACTCTTTCTCATAGAGATAAGCTGAAAACTTGAAAGCTCAACTACTGCACAGTCATCGTCATTTACGCTTTCAATCTCAGGAAGAAGCGGTTTGCCGATATTACCTCCAAGGTGTACATTAAAACCTGCCGCCTTTAAAAATTCAGAAATAATCGTTGTTGTGGTTGTTTTGCCGTCAGAACCTGTCACAGCAATAATCCTGCACGGGCAAAGGTCGAAGAAAACTTCCATTTCGGATGTAAGAACAACGCCCTTGTTACGAAGTGCAACAAGCTCATCCTTATAAAAAGGTGTGCCGGGACTTCTGAAAACGATATCGGCATCAATCTCGGAAAGATAATTTTCACCGAGTAAAAGTTCTGCACCGTACTCTTTAGCCTTAATACCGTTCTGTCCCAAATCTTCAAAATTCTTCTTATCGCAAGCAGTAACTTTTGCACCCTTTTCAACAAAAAGTTTTATAAGCGGAAGATTGCTTGTACCGATTCCGATAAAAGTAACTTTTTTCCCTTTTATACTGTCAAAAAATTTATCAGCCATAGCATTCATTGTAAAATCCCCTCTGCAATTAGTATTTTATGCCATTTCAGTGACTTTATGCCATACCATACAATTATACATTTTAACGGAAATAATTTCAACCGTAATACACTGATATTGCAATAATATTTTCAAAATGTTAAAATACGGTAGGTGATGTTATGCTGTACGATTTTATAATTATCAATAAAAAAGATAAAACTCCGCTTTACAGGCAGATTTATATGTCGGTCAGAAAATCAATTGAAACGGGAAGTCTGAAAAAAGGAACAAAGCTTCCGTCAATAAGGCGATTGAGTACCGACCTTGATGTTTCAAAAACTACTGTCAACGGAGCGTATGAACAGTTGTGTGCAGAGGGATATATATCAAACAGGCCACGAAGCGGATATTATGTTGAAGCACAGTTCAGCGGTACACCGTCAAAAAGCGATAAAATGTCTTCAAATATCAACAAAACAAAAAGATACTATGAATATGATTTCAGCAGTAAAAGCATTGATGACGGTATAATCAACATAAACGAATGGAAAAAATATGTTAAAGAGGTTTTAAATCAAAACTATCTGCTCACTTCCTACGGTGAAGAACAGGGTGAAGAAATTCTGAGAAATGCTCTGCAAAAATACAGCCTCGGCACACGGAGTGTAAACACCTCATACGAAAATATTATCGTCGGAGCAGGTACTCAGACGCTTTTGCACATACTCTGTTCACTTCTCGGCAATAATAAGAAAATCGCACTTGCGGATTACAGCTACATTCAGAGTGAATATGTGTTCAACAGTCACGGTTACGACATCAAATATTTCAGATGTGATAAATACGGAGCCTGTATTGATTCACTTGAAGAAATCAAGCCCGATATAATTCTTATAAATCCTAATTTTACCGTAAACAGCAACATTACAATGCCTGTTACACGCAGACTTGAGATAATCAAATGGGCAAAAGAAAATAATGTTTTGATTATTGAGGACGATTACAACGGTGAGCTTCGATACAGTACGCACCCTATGCCGTGCGTACAGAATTATGATACCGAAAACACGGTTTATCTCGGCTCTTTTTCAAAGATACTTCTTCCCTCTGTCAGAATCAGTTATATGGTTCTTCCGCAAAAACTCACAGATGAATACAACAAAATCAAAAAATACACAAATCAGACAGCATCAAAAACAGAACAAATTGCCCTTGCAAAGTATATTAATAACGGTAAGCTTGATGTTCATCTGAGAAAAGCAAGAAGAATTTATCTTGAAAAAAGCAACCTTATGCTTTCAAACATAAAGAAATATTTCGGAACCTCCGTTAAAATTGTGTTTAACGAAACTTCGCTTTATGTTTCGCTGATTTTTAAGGACAAAACGATTGACGATTCTGTTATAAAGAAAATTGACGACGCATTAATTAAAACTATGCAGTTCAACAAAGCCGAAAATATGATTGTGTTAAGCTTTTCGGGAATAAAAGATGTAAAAATTGAAAGCGGAATAAAATTACTTTATGAAACAATTTCAAAATAGCATAACAAAACGGGACTGAAATCAGCCCCGTTTTTCTGTATAATCAGTTTTCACAACCGCATTTAAAAGAAGATGTATGAGAAGAGTCACGGTCGCCACGGTGTATTGCGTTCGGCGGGAAGAATGAGTCTGTAGGAAAATCAATTTTACTGAAAACTTCGCACGGATCATCGGGCGCTGACGGACATTCCTTGCGGGGAACACAAAAATCATAGGACGGAATCATAATCTGTACATCTCTTTCAAGCCTTGTAATCGTAAAAATACCGATTGTAACAAGCACTCGCTGTGTTTCAGGCTGAGCAGGTTCTCCGTCAAGGTAATCAATAACACAATTCGGAAATGTTCTGCAAACAGTTATCGGATTCGCATTATTGTAATCCTGTAGATTTGCAGACAATGCCATTGGATTTGAAATTTGAACCGTTGCTCTCGGCAGGCAATAGGGATATTTGCACGGACAATCCGAATCTGATGTATCGCAAACAACATCTTTGTCACTGGAGAAAGACTTTACGCAGCCTTCACCGCCGTAAAGCACAACTCTTTTGCCGTACATTGCAAGACCTGTGACAGTTTCGGGAATCGCACCTGCGGCTGTATAGGCTTCAACGGTGACGGCAAAATAGTACATCATATCAACCGAATAAAAGCCACGATGGAACGCAACAGGCTCAACCTCTACCGTAGATGTAATTATGCGCACATTACTTATCTTTACGGAACAAGCCCCATCAATAATTTTCTGGTTTGCTTCGGTAAACATAACAGGAAGATTCGAAAGGCAATCTTTTGCTCCGCAACTGTCATAGATTCGTGAAACATTGATACAAACAGGTTCACAACCGTTAGTTTGCTCGCCGCCTTCGGTGCATGCATTTTCCGAGGAACAGAAAGGTACATCTGACATAAAAATAACCTCCGTAAAAGTATTGACAGTTCAATTAATGCACTGTAACAATACATTTTATGGAGGTTTTGATTTTTGGTGATTAACAGCCGAAAATTAACCGTAAAACGGGGCAAGTGTTTTCTGAATGTTATTAAACAGATTAATCGGACTGCTGTTTGAATAATTTGAAAGTGCTATATAAATTTGATTTTCGTCTTTTGTAAAAGCGAGAGCGGCATTATACTTGTCGATTTTTCCTGTGTGAGAAATAATATTGCTGTCTTTTGACACAACAAAGCCGTAACCGTAGTTACCCTTGTACGGCGTTGTCATTTCTTTAAAAGATTTTTCCGAAATGAGCTTGTTTGTACAAAGAGCGTCAACCCATTTGAGTAAATCGGGAACATTGGAAATTAAACTTGTTGCAGAATATCCTACTCCGGGATACAATGTCCACGCATTATCGTAAATATCCTGATATCCTACAGCGAGCTTATCTGTGCTTTCAAAACCTGTGTTCATCATTCCCGACGGTTTAAGAATATTCTCTTTAATATATTTTTCGTACGAGGTTTTGCTGACCTGTTCGATGATATCACCGAGAAGAAAATATGCACTGTTTGAGTACATATACTTCTCATCGGGTTCAAAATTAAGTTCCTGATCAAGTATCCAGTCCATTACGGCTTTTTTATTTTTCTTTGCGGAATTTTCGGCTGAAACCTTATATTCAATCTGAGATTCGTTGTATGCATAAGTATTTGTATCGCCGTCTTTGTTGATGTAATCCTTTATGCCCGCTGTCATTGTAAGCAGGTTTTTAACGGTGATTTTTTTGCCGTATTTATATGACGGAAAATATTTGTCGATTGTATCATCAAGTGAAAGCTTTCCCTCCTCAACAAGCTGCATAACCGCAACAGCAGTAAACTGCTTTGTGAGCGAAGCAATTCTAAAGCATGTGTCCGTAGAATTCTTTGTGTGCCTGTCCTTGTCGGAAAATCCGTTAGTGCCGATATACTCAAGAGCATTTCCGATTTTGACATAAACCGTTCCCCTGAATTTGTTATCGGTTATTATTGCATCAAGATTTTCGGAAATATCGGAAGATTTTCTTTTGAGTTCGGAATAGTTCCATGTGGGTTCTTGTGTCTGCTCATCGGAGGTTGCCGCCTTTGTTACAGGCTGTGAGGCAGCCACGGCAGTTGTTTTCTCTGTAGCAGATATAGAAGACTGCGTGTCTTTCCCGCAACCTGTAAGGCACACAGAAAAAGCTGTCAACACAGAAATTACAAGACACAGAACCTTTTTTGATGATATAAGCACTTTAATCACCTCAGATTTTTTTCATATTACTGCAATAGTTCGCCATAAGAGTTTTTGTGCCGGCTTTGTCAAAGGCAATTTCAAGCATAGTATCATTGCCCATTTTCTCGGCTTTCATTACCATGCCCTTACCAAACACCTTGTGCTGAACACAATCTCCTACATTGAATACAGCACCGCTCTTAACAGGAGGTTTTGTAAATCCAAATGATTTATTCGGTGAATACGAGCTACCCGATGATTTGCCGACAGAAACTTTTTCACCTGTTCCCGATGCAAACCCGGAAGTCGCCTGTGTGAACATCTGCTTTCTTCCGCCGCTGTATTCAAGAAGATTATCGGGAATCTCGTTTAAGAATCTTGAGCCCTTGTTATAGCTTGTTGATCCGAACAGCATTCTCGAATTTGTTTTTGTGAAATAGAGAATTTCCTTTGCTCTTGTAATTCCGACATAAGCAAGTCGCCTTTCCTCGTTGAGTTCATCGGGATTCATCATTGTTGCAACGGACGGAAACATTCCTTCTTCCATGCCTGCGATGAACACAACAGGAAATTCAAGTCCCTTTGCCGAATGTAATGTCATCATTACGCAGGTATCTGCATCTGCATCGTAGTTATCAATATCGGTCTGGAGAGAAATTTCTTCAAGAAATGCAGAGAGGTCTGACTCATCGCCGTAGTCTTCTTCAAACTTGACGATATTTGAAGAAAGTTCTTCGATGTTTTCAATACGAACTTCAGGGTTGTCCTTTTCGGTTTTAAGATACTGTTCGTATGATGTGTGTTCAATCACAAGGTTATATAATTCTGCAAGAGAATATTCGTCACTCTGCTCGGCTTCAATAAGTCCGTCAATAAGTGCAACAAAAGCTTTGAGCTTTGCAGAGGCACGGGAAAGCTGCGGATAGTTTTCCGCCTCCTTGATTACATCGTAAATGCTTTCGCCGAGTCCTGCGGCAATGTCTGCGGCATGGGAAACGGTTGTCGCACCTATTCCCCTTTTGGGAACATTGATAATTCTTGAAAGTCTGACATCATCATGAGGATTATTTATAACCTGAAGATATGCAACCATATCACGAATTTCTTCACGGTCATAGAATCTGTGACCGCCGATTACACGGTGCGGAACACCGCTTCGTGACAAAGCCTGCTCAATTGCGTTTGACTGGGCATTCATTCTGTAAAGAATTGCATAGTCGGAATATTTTCTTCCGTCGGCTACACCGTCAAGAATGGTCTGAGCAATGAAATTAGCCTCGTCACGCTCATTCTCGGCTGTATGTACCTTAATTTTCTCGCCCTGACCGTTTTCGGTCCACAAAGTTTTGCCCTTACGCATTGTGTTATTTGAGATGACCTCGTTAGCGGCATTGAGGATATTCTGTGTACTTCTGTAATTCTGTTCAAGGCGAATCATCTTTGCGTTTTTAAATGTATTTTCAAAAGAAAGAATATTTTCGATTGTAGCACCACGGAATTTGTAGATACTCTGGTCATCATCACCGACAACGCAGATGTTTCCGTATTTGCTTGCAAGCAGGCTTACAAACTTGTACTGCACCTTGTTAGTATCCTGATACTCATCGACCATGATGTACTTGAACTGATTTCTGTAATAGTCAAGTATATCGGGTGCTGTTTCAAAAAGCTTTACGGTATTGCAAAGCATATCGTCAAAATCCATTGCGTCGGCTGTTTTAAGCTTTGTCTGATAGATTTCATAAACCTTTGCAATCTGTGCTTTTCTGCTGTCAAATTCAGCCTCCTTACGCATTTCTTCGGGAGTAAGCATTTTATCCTTAGCCTTTGAAATTTCGGAGAGGATTGATTTTACAGGCAAAGTTTTTTCGGCAATATTGAGTTGCTTTAAAATATCCTTGACGAGTTTTTTCTGATCGTCAGTCCCGTAAACCGTGAAATGACTTGTATAACCGATTCTGTCGCCGTATCTGCGAAGGATTCTTGCACAGGTTGAATGAAAGGTAGCCGCCCAGATGTCGGCACCGCCCTCGGGAACAGCCGCACAGATTCGTTCTTTAAGCTCTCCTGCGGCTTTATTGGTAAAAGTAATGGCAAGTATCTGCCATGGTTTACAAAGCTCACACTGCAAAATGTAGGCTATTCTGTTAACGAGAACAGTTGTTTTTCCCGAACCGGCACCTGCAAGTATGAGCAAAGGACCTTCTGTGCAGAAAACAGCCTGTTTCTGCATATCATTCATATGTGAAAAGTTTTTTTGAATCTCAGTCTGTACCATTTTTAACCTGCCTTAAAATATTGCAAAAGAAAGGGGCGAACGATGTTCGCCCTCAGTAAATTTTAAATGAATTATTTAATGCTGTCATTAAACATTGTAAGCATATCAGATGCCTTTTCGCCGATAATCATTGTAACAAAGTTACCGTCTTTTGTAACCTTACAATTTTTCACCATATCAAGCTCTTCAGCCGAATAGGAAGCGTTCTGCTGGAAGATTGAATTATAGCGGTTTGTAAGAGCAGTTTCAACTCTTGAAGCAGCATCCGAATCAGTTGCCTCAACAAGAACTACCTCTGTATTTTTGCTGTCTGTATCAGACTTACCGACCTCAGCGGCAAACTGCTTGATATCGTCGGCATTGATATTGTAATATTTGTACATATCATCCTTTGTTTCATACTTTGTTGCATCTACGCTGTACTCGGAATTCATCTTATCCATAAGATCAGCAAGATTAACTTCCTTTGCACCGCAACCTGCAAATATTGAAAGGCAAAGAACAAGAGCAACTGCAATCGAAATTACTTTTTTCATAAAATTACCTCCAAATTTTTAAAAAAGAAAATGCGCCAAACTTAAAAAAGTTCAGCGCCAAACTGGTCGAGGTGACAAGATTCGAACTTGCGACCCCATCGTCCCGAACGATGTGCGCTACCAAACTGCGCTACACCTCGAAATAAAAGAGCCCCGAATAACTTCGGGGCTGTGGCTGTGGAATAGGGATTCGAACCCCAACAAACAGAGTCAGAGTCTGTCGTGCTACCGTTACACTATTCCACAAGATGTAATTGCTACCGAACTTGCAACGATATGAATTATAAGACATATCGTTCAAAAAGTCAATACTTTTTTTAAAATTTTTTCAAAAAAGTTTTCAGACCTTCAAAACAGCCGACAGCAACAGGATTTTTGACGAAAATATTTTAAAATTATTTTCGTCTGATCCTTATATCTCTGCCCAAAAAATCAAGCTGACGGGCATTTCCGCAGATTCTTGAAACAAATCTGTCAGTATAATTCTCCTGCAAATCTCTTATTGTCAGATTTGTATTTATAATTACGGGCTTATTTGACAACATCCTTGAGTTAAAAATGTTGTAAAGCTGTGATACAGAAAACTGAGAATGAAATTCCGTTCCGAGGTCATCTATAATAAGTAGGTCGCATTCAACAAGCATATCGAATGTTGAATCATCTTCCTTGTTTGAAAAATATATTTTTTCAAGCTTTGAAACAAGTTGCGGAGCAGACGCATAAATTACACCGTATCCCCTCTTTATTGCCTCGTTTGCAATTGCAAGCGACAGATGAGTTTTACCGAGTCCGGTTGCACCTTTCATAAGTATACTTTCCGAATGTGAGTTAAAGTTATCGGCATAATTCTGACAATATCTTAAAACTCTGCTCATATGGTCGTAAGGAGATACCTTAAGCTTTGGATCAACAGTCTTGTCATAATATTCAAGATTAAAGCTTTCAAATGTAGAAAGTGACAGCGGAGCGTTTCTGTTAAGCTCGGCACATGCACAGGCTATGAGAGCAGACTTCATGCATGAACATCTGACAGTTTTGCCGTTTATGTCACAATAACCCTTGTCATTACATTTCTTACAAAAATAATCGGGTTCAAAATAATTTTCGGGATAACCGTTATCTGTAAGGATTTTCCTGACCTCTGCCTGCATTGCAAGATTCTGATCACGAAGCTTTGAAACGGCGTCCTTCACATCTCCGCCCGCAAGAACTGCTCGGGCTGTTTTGATTCCGCCCACGGAAATCTGTTTTTCAAGTTCTTTCACACGGGGGAATTTTTTATAAACCTCTTCTTTTCTTCTTTCCGCTGCCTTTTCGGCGTTAAGTCTGCGTTCATGTAATGTGTCCGAAGCAGCCTTATAAACACTATTGCTGTATCCCATACCAACCTCTTAATTAAAAATTATCAAGTGAATTAAATTTGTCGAGTTCATTAATATCATAAGATGACGACTGTTTCTGCGACGGCTTTGACGCTGATTTTTCATGCTTATGAAGTTCGTCAAGCGTGTGCAGATTGCTTGCATTCCAACGCTTTAAGATTCCGTCAATGTAGCGAAGATTCATTGTTCCCTTTGTATCAACACACCTTTCATACGCCTCTCTGAGCATTTCGGGCGAAAACTTCCACTCGCTTACCCACTTGTCACCGTATTCAAGCTGTTTTTTTGTAGGAGAACCGACATTTTTAAGTCCGAATGCTTTTGAAACAATTGAAAAGTTTGCCGTTGTTTTTTGAATCTGCTTAATCTTGTTATCAGCCGCCTCAAGCGAATAAACACCGTCATTTGCCCATTGAATACCGATATTTTCAATCGTTCTGATATTGCCCTTATCAATGCTTGCACAATAATGTATAAGCATAAAGATAACATCAAGCGGAAGTCCGCAGGTATCCTTGAGCATAAGCAGAGTTGCGATATCGGAATTTGAAAGAACCTTTCCGAGTGTTGTCTGCGTTTCTTCAACAAGCATTTTTAATTCTTCATCAACCGCAAGCCTTTGTGCCGTAAATACAAAATCAGGCTTTTGCGGTCTTGTAGCCGTAAAATGTTTTTGCGGTTCTTCTGCGTTTTCCTTTGGTGACTGTTCTGTTTCCTGTTTTACAAGCTCTTGAACCGCTTGAACAGGCTGTGAAGCAGTCTGTTGTGGCTGTAAAACAGTCTGAACAGATTGCGGTGTCTGTTCCGTTTGAACAGAAGTCTGCGGTGCAGGAACAAATTCCTCGTTATTTTTTACGGGAGTAAAGGTATTTTCAATTCGATTAAACACACCCATACTTACCCAATAGTCAAGCGCCTCGGGAATATCGGTTACATTGACACCTGTTGCCTTTGAAATTTCAGTGTCGTCAACGGAACGACCGGCATTACGAAGGACAAACAAAAGGACTTTAAGCTTTACGCCGTCAGAAAATTTTAATCCTTCATCGACTACTTTGGAGGGAACTGCAAAAATTGAGTTCCATGCTCCCAAATCTATATTAATTGACATTATATCCTACTTTCTGTGATTTGCTTTTTGTAAATGTCTGTTACAATATTTATAATAGTTTCATTCTCTTAAAGTAATGAAACATCTGCACTTGGATTTTAATCAGAACAACGCTCTGCTTTCATAACAGGGAGCAAAGTTTGTAACAAAGTGCAATCTGTATTTAAATTATAACATAGATTTTTAATTTTAAAAACAAAAAAATAAAATTATCTGGATTTTTTTCTGTTTCTGTGATAATATGATTTCAAATTATGAAAAGAGGTATTACAATGAAATATTCATATTTCCCTACGGGAGTTTGCTCCAGACAGATTAATCTTGAACTTGATGACAACGGCAAAATTACAAGCTGTGAGTTTGTGGGCGGCTGTTCAGGCAACACTCAGGGCATTTGTATGCTTGTTAAAGGTATGGACGCAAAAGACGCTGTTGACAGATTAAAAGGCATTGACTGCCGTGGCAGAGGCACATCCTGCCCCGATCAGCTTTCAAAGGCTCTTGTTGAAGCATTAAAACTTATCTAAATCATTTTTGCGTATAAGTTTGATTATTATTCCGATAAGGAATTTTACTGCATAAGAAAACGCAATTACAAACAAGGTAATCACACTCATTATTGTTATGATAATGAACAAACACAACATAAAAACATCCTTACAGATTTTTAATTTCATTATATCTGCAAGGATGTTATTTTTTTGGTTTATTATGTAGTACAGAGCAAAAAATTATTTAGAAAGGAAGTAATCCATCATTGTGAAACCTTTTTCAATATAGTTGCCTGTCTTTTTAGCCTCTTCTTCACAGAATTTGCTTACGCCGCTGTCAACTTCGTTCTTGCTGTCATAGATAAGATAAGGAACAGGATTTGAAGTGTGTGTGCGGATAGAAAGAGGTGTGGGATGATCTGGACATACGAGAACGGCAAAATCATCAAAAGTTCTGAGAAAATCGGTTACAGGCTTGAGAATATGCTCATCAATAAGTTCAATAGCCTTTACTTTATTATCAATCTCTCCTCTGTGACCGCATTCATCGGGAGCTTCAACATGGATATATACAAAATCCGCACCGTTTTTGAATTCATCAATGGCGGCTTTACACTTTCCGTCAAAGTTTGTGTCAATATAGCCTGTTGCACCTTCAACATCAACGCTCTTCATGCCGGCACAAATTGCGATACCTTTGAGAAGGTCAACAGCAGAAATCATACTGCCCTTTTTGCCGAACTTGCCGAAGAAGCTGTCAAGAGCGGGTTTTGTACCCTCGCCCCAGAGCCAAATTGAGTTGGCGGGACGAAGTCCTTTTTCAACTCTTGCCTTGTTTACAGGATGATCTTTGAGCAAATCATAGCTTTTCTTCATCAAATCATAGAGAGCGGCAGTATCGTCACCCTTTGGAATGTATTCTTTAATCACACGACCTGAGATATCGTGAGGAGGTGTAAGTTCGCCCGGATGAGGATTGCCGTTTTTCCATACAAGACAATGACGGTATGCAACACCCGAATAGAACTTAAAAATATCGTTGCCAAGCTTTTCCTCAACATAGTTGATAAGCTCTCTTGCCTCTTCTGTTGAAATGTCGCCTGCACAATAGTCAACCATAGACTTGTCCTCGTAGTTTTCTTCATCGGACAAAGTTACAAGGTTACATCTTAATGTTACATCGGTATCTTTAAGGTCAATACCGATACTTGCCGCCTCAAGCGGAGAGCGACCGCTGTAGTAAACAGCCGGTTCATAGCCGAGAACCGAAAGGTTTGCAACATCGCTGCCGGGTTTGAGTCCTTCGGCAACGGTTTTAACCATTCCGACCTCACCCTTTGAGGCAAGGTAATCCATGCAAGGCTTAACAGCCTTTGCCATAGGAGTTGAATTATCAAGCTGTGCGTTTGGCTCATCAGCCATACCGTCACAGAGCATTACTAAATACTTCATACTAATTCATAGCCTTTCCGTATAATATGAAATTTATTTCTGAAGTGTGCCAAGACTTGCACACTTTAAATATGCGTTGATAAAGCCGTCAAGATCGCCGTCCATAACAGCCTGAATGTTACCTGTTTCAAAGCCTGTTCTGTGGTCTTTTACCATTGTATACGGCATAAATACATAGCTTCGAATCTGTGAACCCCAGGTAATTTCCTTTTGAACACCCTTGATGTCCTCAATCTTTTCAAGATGCTCACGCTCTTTGATTTCAACGAGCTTTGAAATAAGCATATTCATAGCAACATCACGGTTCTGATACTGGCTTCGCTCAACCTGACTGGCAACAACAATACCGGTAGGAATATGAGTAAGACGAACAGCTGATGAAGTCTTGTTGACTTTCTGACCACCTGCACCGCTGGCACGGTAAACGTCCATTTTAATGTCTTCAGGCGGAATGTGAACCTCTGTATCTTTTGCAATTTCAGGCATAACCTCAAGAGATGAGAAGCTTGTGTGTCTTCTGCCTGCCGAGTCAAACGGAGATACACGGACAATACGGTGAACGCCTGCCTCGCTCTTTAAGTAGCCGTAAGCATTTTCACCTTCAACAAGAAGCACGGCACTTTTAAGTCCTGCCTCATCGCCGTCAAGGTAGTCAACTTCTTTAACCTTAAAGCCGTGAGCCTCTGCCCAACGGGTGTACATTCTGTAAAGCATTTCTGCCCAGTCCTGAGCCTCTGTTCCGCCCGAACCTGCGTGAAATGTAAGAATTGCGTTATTTTTATCATATTCGCCTGTGAGCAAAGTCTGCAAACGCTGTTTTTCAAGATTTTCCTTAACAGCCTCAACTTCGCTTTCTGCCTCTTCAAGAAGAGATTCGTCCTCTTCCTCATTTGCAAGTTCAATCAAAGCGTGAGTATCCTCGTATTTGGCAACAAGACCTTCGTAAGCCTCAACCTTGCCCTTTAAAGAGCCCGTACGCTGTAAAACCTTTTGTGATTTTTCCACATCGTCCCAAAATCCCGGCTCGGTTGCCTTGAGTTCAAGCTGTTGAATCTCCGAGAGCATGCCCTTCATACCGAGTGCATCGGACAAATCGTCTATTTCAGGCTTGAGAGCCTGAAGCTTTAAAAGTAATTCCTCAAACTGTACCATAAACATGTACCTTTCTGAATATAGTTTATCCTTTCACAATTTAATATTATAGCAAAAACATCCACAAAAGTAAAGAAAAACAGCTATTTTATTCATAAGTAAACTTATACACAAAAACAAGTTGCATTTGTCAATACTATTTGTTATAATTAAGGTGTATAGGTACACCGTATCGTGTATCCTTTGGAGGTTTATAATGGAATTTACAGAATACAAATGTCCGGTATGTGACAAACAGTTCAAAAAGGGTGACGATGTTGTAGTCTGCCCTGAATGCGGAGCACCGCATCACAGAGAATGTTATGAAAAAGAAGGTCATTGTCATTTTGCAGACAAACACGGTGCTGATTTTTCTTTTGAAAAGGAACAGTTGGAAGAGGCCGAACAACAGGCAGAGCAGGACGCTAAAGACGGTGTAGTTCTTTGCAAGCGCTGCGGAGCGGAAAATCCGAAAGAAATGTTCTATTGCTGCAGCTGCGGCGCACCGCTTTACGGTGATGACAAAAACAATCCGAACTTTCAGCAGAATCAGAATAACGGTCAGCCAAACCCGAATTTCAATCAGAATCAGGGTATGCCGCCGTTTGGTGTTCCTTTTGGTCAGGCAAATCCGCAAATGGCTGCCGCTTTTGATCCTATGGCAGGAATGAAGAGCGACGAACCGCTTGTTGACGATATCACTGCAGGTGAAGCCGCAAAATTCATTGGTAAGAACACCCCTTATTATCTGAGGATTTTCAACTTTATCAATAAGTTTAAAAAGAGCAGATTCAATTTTTCCGCATTTATTTTATCGGGAATATATTTTCTGTACCGAAAAATGTACGGCTTAGGCGTATTGTTCTCAGCTCTCGTACTCGGTTCAATGGTAGGTTCTGCTTATATTTCATCGCTTCCGGCATGGAAATCTATCTACACAGGCATAGTACAGGCTCAGCAATCCGGACAGGTGCTTTCGCTTAGTAATTCTTTCGGACTTTCACCGACTGAGTTTTTACTGTTTCTCTCTCCTCTGCTTGCAAATGCGGTTTCACTTATAGTAATGGTTATCAGCGGTTTAATTGCAAATAAATGTTACTACAATCACTCTGTTAAGAAAATTAAAAAGATAAAAAGTACAACAAATAAAGAGCTTTTAAATGAGGCACTCGAAACAAAAGGCGGAGTAAATCTCCCGATTGCTATTTCTGTAGCTTTTGCTTTCCTTGTTGTCAATTATCTGCCGATGTTCTTAATGTAAACGACAGAAACACCGTAATAAATGTATAGAAACATAATAAGTAAAAAGTTTAATGAGAAAGAAGGAATATTATGCGTATAACAAAGGCGGTTATCCCGGCGGCGGGACTCGGTACAAGAGTTCTTCCCGCAACAAAAAATATGCCGAAAGAAATGTATCCTATCGTTGACAAGCCAACTATCCAGTTCATAGTTGAGGAGGCTGTTGCGGCAGGAATTACAGATATTCTCATCATCACAAACCGTGGCAAAGGACTTATGGAGGATCATTTTGACGCTTCTCCCGAACTTGAAAGTCTGCTTGAAAAGAGCGGCAAAACAGAATTTCTTGAAACAGTCAGAAATATTTCAAACCTTGCAAACATTTCTTTTATCAGACAGAAAGAAATGAAAGGCCTTGGACATGCCGTTCTCAAAGCAAAATCTTTTGTAGGCAATGAACCTTTTGCCGTTATGTACGGTGACGGCGTTATTACAGGCAAGGTTCCTGCAATCAAACAGCTCATCGATCATTACGGTGAATACGGTGAAGGAGTTGTAGGCGTTAAAAAGGTTGACGCCAAAGACATTCACAAGTACGGTTCGCTCAAAGTTGAACATATGCACGACAATATTTTTGCCTGTACGGACATGAAGGAAAAGCCGCAAACTCCCGAAGAAGTTCTTTCGCTTTATTCGATTCTTGACAGATGCGTGCTCCCGGCTGAAATTTTCGAAATTCTCGAAAATACAAAGCCCGGAATTGGCGGAGAAATTCAGCTTACAGACGCAATGAGAGAGATTGCAATAACAAAAGGAATGACAGCCGTTGAATTTGAGGGCAAGAGGTACGATATGGGCAATAAATTCGGAATCTTGCAGGCTCAGATAGAAATTGGGCTTGAACACCCTGAAACAAAAGATTTATTGAAGGATTACATAAAAAATCTTGCAAAAACTTTGTAAAAAGGTATTGCAATTTTCAGAAAAGTGCAGTATAATGTGCTGCAGTTGAATATTGGATTCAAAAAAACAAGGAGGATTTCACATCATGTCAGTGCGAAATCCTCTTTTTGCTTTTTAAGAACTATTTTAATTCTTTGTTATTCAATTGTTATTTCATAAGGGCAACAGTTTTCATATATATAGTATGATTTGAATCCGGCTTTAAAAGCAAGCTCTATCCCCTTTTCAATATCTCTGCCGACATCATTTATATTGTGTGCGTCACTTCCGAGGGTTATGTACTTGCCTCCAAGGTCGTGATAGCGTTTAATTTCATCAAATGCAGGGAGAGTTTCACCGAGTCCCTTGAACAGTCCCGAAACATTAATTTCAAGAGCCTTATCCTTTTTAATAAGTTTTTCGTAGATAAGGTCAATCTTATCTCTGTACGGTGAAAGACTCGGAATAACGCCCGTGTCACGCTTAATATATCTCAACGGATATGTAAGGTGTGCAAGAGTACAAAAGCTGTCAAAAGAGGCGGTTTCGAGAAGTTCATCAAAGTACATATTGAGAATTATATGTGCATCTTCTTTTTTGAAATCCATATAATAAAAATCCGGTCTGTTTCTCAGGTTATGCACGGATGCGATTATTATGTCAAAATCTCCAAAACAAAGTGCTTTTTTTGTACATTCGTCATTGTGCATCGGCTCACCGAGTTCAATGCCTCTCAGTATTTTGATTTTACCCTTATATCTATCTTGCATAATCGAAGTTTCATAATTCGATTTTGGAATTAATTTGCTGAAATCTCCGTACTCACTTTCAGAGCCGAGCAAAATCTCGGGAGCTTCGCAGTGGTCGGTGATTGCAAGTGCAAAAAGTCCCTTGTTACAGGCACTGTTGCACATTTCTTCAACTGTATTTTCAGCATCAAAAGAGTTGCTTGAATGGGTATGAATATCACATATTTTCATTAGTAAAACACCTCACAAAAAAGATGATAACATATGAAAAAATTTTTTTCAATATTGCACTTTACTTTATTAAAAATTAGTTATATAATATGCACAAATAAAGAAAAGCAGTTTTATGCAGAATTCCAACGAAAATCTGCATAAACAGGAGGTAAAAAATGAAGGCAGTTATCACAGTAATCGGTAAAGACAGCGTTGGAATCCTTGCAAAAGTTTCAGAGGCCTGTTCAAAGGCTGATGTTAATATCGTGGAAGTAACACAGAGTGTTCTTCAGGATATGTTTGCTATGATTATGCTTGTTGAAATTGACAAATCCAACATCGGATTTGAGCAGCTCCGTACAAACCTCAAAGCAGTCGGAGAATCAACAAATACAAAGGTTCATGTTATGCACGAGGACATCTTTAACAGCATGCACAGAATTTGATCAGTGCTACCGAATTGAAAGGATATACATAATATGTTAGAAACAAGAGATATACTTGAAACCATAAATATGATAGACAATGAAAACCTTGATGTAAGAACAATTACAATGGGTATTTCATTGCTTGACTGCATTGACGAGGACATTGATAAGGCTTGCACAAAGGTTTATGACAAAATCTGTCGAAATGCAAAAGACCTTGTTAAAACAGGTGAAGACATCCAGAAGGAATTTGGTATTCCGATTATACATAAAAGAATTTCAGTTACCCCTATCGGTATGGTAGCCGCTCCGTGCCAGAGCAAGAATGTTGTCAAGTTTGCCCACACTCTTGACAAAGCCGCAAAGGAACTCGGCGTAAACTTCATCGGCGGTTATTCCGCTCTTGTTCAGAAGGGTTTTGCAAGCGGTGACTACGCTCTTATTGAGAGTATTCCACAGGCCTTGAGCGAAACCGATTTCGTTTGTTCATCCGTAAATATCGGTTCTACAAAAGCCGGCATCAATATGGATGCTGTTAAGATGATGGGTAAGGTCGTTAAGCAGGCTGCAGAAGTTACAGCCGACAGAAACTGCATCGGTGCCGCAAAGCTCGTTGTATTCTGTAACGCTCCCGAAGACAACCCGTTTATGGCGGGTGCTTTCCACGGTGTCGGTGAAGCCGATACTGTTATCAATGTCGGTGTATCGGGTCCCGGCGTTGTAAGAGCCGCTCTTGCAAAAGACGGTGCAGGAAAAGACATCACGGAAATTGCAGATATGGTTAAGAAAACTGCATTCAAAATCACCCGTATGGGACAGCTTGTTGCAAGAGAAGCAAGCAAGCGACTTTGTGTTCCCTTTGGTATTGTTGACCTTTCACTTGCCCCGACACCTGCTGTCGGTGACAGTGTTGCATATATTCTTGAGGAGATGGGACTTGAGGTGTGCGGATGCCACGGTACAACCGCTGCACTTGCACTTCTTAATGACGCTGTTAAAAAGGGCGGCGTTATGGCTTCTTCCCATGTCGGCGGTCTGAGCGGTGCTTTTATCCCCGTTTCCGAGGATGCAGGTATGATTCATGCCGCTACTGAAGGTTACCTTGATATTACAAAACTTGAATCAATGACAGCCGTATGTTCGGTTGGTCTTGACATGATTGTAGTACCCGGTGACATAACTCCCGAGGTTATCTCTGCAATTATTGCAGATGAGGCTGCAATTGGTATGGTAAATACCAAAACAACTGCGGTAAGACTTATTCCGGCTATCGGAAAAAGTGCAGGCGAAGAACTTAATTTCGGCGGACTGCTCGGCAGAGGTCCCGTTATGCCTGTAAGGAAAGGTTCACCGGAGGCATTTATTAAGCGTGGCGGAAGAATTCCGGCTCCGCTTCAGGCGCTTAAAAACTGATTTTTCACGGGGGTGGTTTTATGGAGAATATGATTAAAAAAATCGTTGATGCCGACAACGAAGCCAAAGCCATGGAAAAGGATACTCTTGAAGAAAAAGAGGAACTTTCCAAAACTATTGAAGCCGAAACGAAGAAGATTTATGACGACTTCATGGCAAAAGCTGAAGAGGTTGTGAAACGCAACGACATTCAGGAAACAAAGAAAGCCGAACAGCAATGGGAGGAAATTCAGAGCAAGCACAATTCAGTGCATATCAAGCTTGATTCTGATTTTAAACTCAACTGTGACAAGTGGGTTGACGAAATCGTCAAAAGAACGGTTGCACAGTAACATTCCATTTACTGTTTACAAGGAGGTGTATGCGGATAATGTCAAAAACTTCGTTTGCAGTTCTGACAAAAGCAAGGTCAAAGTTCGGCAACAGACTTACCGAAAAGGATTACCAGAGTTTGCTTGCATGCCAGAGCGTCGGGGAGATTATGTCGTATCTTAAAAATAATACGCATTACTCCAAGGCTCTGACGGATGTCAGTGAGCGTGAAATTCACAGAGGACGGCTTGAGGCTCTTTTGAGGCAAAACCTTTTCTATGAATTTGACTCTTTGTGCAGATACGATTCGAGCGTAAGCTCGGGTTTGTCATCGTACATTATCTCGACATTAGAGGTTGAGCAGATTATAAGATTCCTTATCCTGCTCAGTTCAAACTCGACTGACAAGTTCATCTATCAATTCCCGGGGTATATTTCAAAACATACGGAAATAGATGTTAACAAGCTTGCCAACGCAAAAAATTATGAAGAGTTTCTGAACGCCACACAGTCCTCCCAATTCTACGATATTCTCAAGCAATTTTCTCCTGATGAGAAAAATCGACTTCCAATATCGGACATTGAGAACAAGCTGTATAACTTGGTGTTCGGAAAACTGACAAGACTGATTAAAGCTACAACAAAAGGACAGGAAAAGCACGAGCTTATCAACTTTTTCTTTACGATTAACGATTATAATATTTTCTCGAGAATTCTGAGATTGAAAAAGTATTATAAGCTTTCTCCCGATGATATCAAAGCAAACCTCTTGCTTGATTACACAAATCTCAGCGAAAAGACCGTTGACATGATGTGTAAGGCGGAATCTTCGGGCGAGATATTCTCAATTATGCAGAATACGCATAACGGAAGATTAATTGATAAAATCGGATATGTCTATGCAAGCGATATTTCACCGAGAGTAAAATACAGGCTTGCAAGGAAAAATATGCACTTTTCCAACAACCCTTCGGTTGTAATGATTTCATATGTTTTTGTTGCCGAAACAGAGCTGATGAATATTGTCACTCTGATTGAGGGCACAAGATATGAACTTGACAATAAAATTACACAGTCATTGCTCATTAAATGATTATTTGACTGTCAAGAAGAGGTGATTATAATTTGGCTGTTTCAACCATGCAGGCCGTAAGCATTATCGGACTTACAAGGGATATTGATAATGTAATATCGGTACTTGGTGAATCAGGTGTGTTCCATCCCGATGATGTTTCATCTTTCTACAGCAACACAAAGGATTTTACACATCTGCAATCAAAAAACATCTATGCTGAACCTCTTAACACTCTTAAGGCAACATTAAGCCTTACAAAACGCAAGTTTAATCTTGTTGATGTAAGTGACTTTAATCCGACCTTTAAAGAAATTGAGCTGTTTACAAATCAGATAAACAGCGACATTGAAGTTCTTGCAGATGACAGGCTGTTTGTCGAAGAGCAGTTGATGCAGGCAAAGGAAAATCTTGTTGAAACAACACACTTTGTCGGACTTGGGGTTGAAATTGAAAAGGTTTTAACCTTAAAGTATATCAGTTCACGCTTTGGCAGATTGCCTAAGGAAAGCTTTGAAAAGCTTTCAGCCTATAAAGATAATCCTTATGTAGATTTTATTGTCTGTTCCGAGGATAAATCACATTATTGGGGCGTTTATTTTGCTCCGATTGACAAAACCGAGGAAATTGACAGAATCTTTTCAGGATTGTACTTTGAAAAATGTGATGTTCTCGGAGTTAATGACACACCGAGAATTCATCTGAAAAAACTTGAGAGCCTTATTCCCCATCTTGAGGAAAAGCTTAAAGAAGCTCAGAAGCGAGTTGACGATTATGTTGACAAGTATGAGGTTAGAATCTGTAAATATCTTTCTAAGCTTGAAGAGCTTAATCTTTATGCCAAAATCCGCACAAAAGCATTGCAATACAGCAAAAGCTTTATCATTGTAGGTTGGGTTCCTACAGAGGATGCTAAGCCTCTCAGACGCAGACTCAAAAAAATTGCCAGCGTCAATGTAGATTTTTCAGACGGCAAGACGGAGATTGCAAAATCGCCGCCTGTCAAACTCAAAAACTGTTTCCTTGCAAAACCGTTTGAATTTTACACAGAGATGTACGGTGTTCCGAAATATAACGAAATTGATCCGTCACTCTTTATCGCTATCACTTATGTCATTATATTCGGCATAATGTTTGCTGACCTCGGTCAGGGCATTTGTGTATCAATTGTCGGTGCGCTTATGTGGAAACTCAGGAAAATGAAAATCGGTAAGATTCTTGTGCCGTGCGGAATTTCTTCTGCGATATTCGGCTGTGTGTTCGGAAGTGTGTTCGGATTTGAGCATGTGCTCGATCCTCTTTACAAAGCACTCTTCGGACTTGATGAAAAACCGATTGAAGTAATGTCATCAGGCTCAATTGTAATGATTCTTCTTGCAGCTGTTGCAATAGGTATTTCGCTTGTTGTAGTTGCTATGGGACTTAATATTTATAGTTCCTTCAAGCAGGGAGATGTGGGAAGAGCCTTGTTCGGATCAAGCGGTTGCGCAGGTCTTGTATTCTACTGTTCAATTATTTTCGGTGTTGCAGGACAGCTCGTATTGGGTCTGCAGGTATTTTCCCTTGCATACATTCTTTGCCTTATCGTTCTCCCCTATCTGCTCATCTTCTTTGGTGAGCCTCTCGGACTTCTTATCGCCGGTGAAAAAGACTGGCAGCCCGAAAGCTGGGGCGGATATATTCTTGAGCATGCTATCGAGTCAATCGAATTTTTGCTTGAGTATGTTACGAACACGGTAAGCTTTTTAAGAGTCGGTGCATTCGTTCTTGTACACGCAGGTATGATGACGGTTGTTTTCGTACTTGCCCAAACAGCTCCCGCAGTAGCATACTGGCCCGTAGTTGTTTTAGGTAATGTTTTTGTAATGGTTCTTGAGGCGCTTCTTGTTGCAATTCAGGTGTTAAGACTTGAATATTACGAGATGTTCAGCCGTTTCTATTCCGGTGAAGGCAGACCTTACGAACCTGTTAAATTAAATATTGATTGATAATTTTTTGGAGGTATTATTATGTTATTCAATTTAATTATGTTAGCTGTTCCGGTAGTATTTCTTTGCGCATCTGCAATCCTTGCAGTAAAGGCTTTTGAGCATGGAAAGAACAGAAAGAAAACAGTTCTTACTCAGATTTGCTCATTCGCTGCTGTATTTGCATTCTGCATGGTATGCCCTATCGTAGCAAGTGCTGCTACAGGTGATGCCGCTACAGCTACATCGGGTATGGCTGACGGTCTTGCATATATCGGTGCCGCTCTTGCAACAGGTCTTTCATGTATCGGCGGCGGTATTGCCGTTGGTAACGCTGCTCCTGCCGCTATCGGTGCTACAAGTGAAGATCCTAAGGCATTCGGTAAGGCAATCATCTTCGTTGTACTTGGTGAAGGTATCGCTATTTACGGTATGCTCGTTTCAATTCTTCTTATCTTTGCAAGATAATTTAAGCGATTTAAGTTTCGTTAAGGATTGATTATTATGAAATTTTTTCTTATAAGTGATAATGTCGATACCAAAATGGGTATGAGATTTGCAGGTATTGAAGGCGTAGTTGTTCATCAGGAGGATGAGGTACGCAGTGAGCTTGAAAAGGCTATGAACAGGGATGATATTGCAGTTATTCTTATTACGGAAACACTTGTTTCGCTCTGTCCCGACCTTATTTATGACCTCAAGCTTAACCGCAAACAGCCGCTTATTGTTGAAATTCCCGACCGTCACGGTAACGGAAGAACCAAGGACAGTATTACAAAATATGTTCAGAACGCAATCGGCGTAAAGCTGTAATTATCACATATCTGAATTTATTCAGGGAGGTTATTTTAATGGAAAACTCCAAAAACAAAACAGATAACTTTCTGAAAGCCATTAAAAAATATGCTGATGAACAAAGAAGTGCCATGCAGACAGAGGTTGCTCAGCTTAAAGAAGAAAAGCTGAAAGAGGCAACCGAAAAAGGCAGACATGACAGCGAAAAATATATCAAGGACAAACTTGAAGAATCAAGAAACAGACAGACGGGTATTCTTGCAAAGAAAATTCAGGAAGGTCAGAAAAAACTGTTTCTCGAGAGAGCTGAAATGACTGAAAGCGTATTTAAAAAGGCTGAAGAAAAGCTTGTTGAATACACAAAAACATCAGATTACTCAAACAGCCTTGTAAAAAGTGCAAAGGAAGTGGCTAAGCTTTTTGCAGACAACGACTGTGTTGTTTATGTCAACGAAAGAGATATGAAGAACTCAGACAAAATCAAGGCAGTTTTTGCAGGAAGCACCGAGGTTGTTGCCGACAAGTCAATTAAAATCGGCGGAATCAAAGGCTTTTGCAAGGCAATGAATATTGTTGCCGATGAAACTCTTGACAGCAAGCTCTATGCACAGAAAGAATGGTTTATTGAAAATTCCGGACTGAGTGTGCTTTAATCTTGCTGACTGTTAATTTCTTTTGAAAGAGATGGTAATAATATGGAAAACAACAATGTTATATATGGAATAAACGGACCTGTTGTTACCGTAAAAAATACCGACAGCTTTGAGATGATGGAAATGGTTCATGTAGGCAAGCAAAAGCTTGTCGGTGAAATCATCGGTATTACAGACGACATCACAACTATTCAGGTTTATGAGGAAACAACAGGACTTAAACCGGGTGACCCCGTTGAGGGCACCGGTGCTCCTATGAATGTTCTTCTCGGCCCCGGTATTATTGACAACATCTTTGACGGTATCGAAAGACCGCTAAAGGCTATTGAAGAAGAAGCAGGTGCGTTTATTAACCGTGGTTCTTCGGTTTCTGCTCTTGATGACAAGAAGCTGTGGAATGTTACAATGAAGGTCAAAGTCGGTGACAAACTTGAGGGCGGTCAAATTTACGCTACTCTCCCCGAAACTCCTATCATTGAACATAGACTTATGGTTCCGCCTGAGCTTTCGGGTGAAGTAGTAAAGGTTAATCCCAACGGCGACTACAAACTCTTTGATACAGTTGTTGTAATCAAGGATGACGAAGGCGTTGAGCACAACCTTACCCTTTGTCAGCAGTGGCCAATCAGAACTTCCCGTCCTGTTAAGGAAAGACTTACATCATCTGTTCCGCTTATAACGGGTCAGAGAGTTATTGATACTCTCTTCCCTATCGCAAAGGGCGGTACAGCAGCTATTCCGGGCGGTTTCGGTACAGGTAAAACAATGACTCAGCACCAGCTTGCAAAGTGGTGCGACGCCGATATCATCATCTATGTCGGTTGCGGTGAGCGTGGTAACGAGATGAGCCAGGTTCTTGAGGAATTCTCAGAGCTTATTGACCCAAAGTCACAGCGTCCTATGACCGACAGAACCGTACTTATCGCCAACACATCAAATATGCCTGTTGCGGCTCGTGAGGCTTCAATTTACACAGGTATTACTCTTGGCGAATATTACAGAGATATGGGTTACCATGTTGCCATGATGGCTGACTCAACATCCCGTTGGGCTGAGGCTCTCCGTGAGATTTCAGGCCGACTTGAAGAAATGCCTGCCGAAGAAGGTTTCCCTGCGTACCTTCCTTCAAGACTTGCCGAGTTCTATGAGCGTGGCGGTCGTGCCGAGGTTCTCAGCGGCGGCGAAGGTTCTGTAACGCTTATCGGTGCGGTTTCTCCGCAGGGTTCAGACTTCTCTGAGCCTGTAACACAGAACACAAAGCGTTTTACAAGATGTTTCTGGGCTCTTGATAAGGCTCTTGCTTATTCAAGACATTATCCTGCCATTAACTGGATGGACAGCTACAGCGAGTATTTTAACGACCTTGATCCGTGGTTCAGGGAAAATCTCGGTGAGGATTTTATTGAATACAGAAACAGAATAAGCGCACTTTTACAGGAAGAAAGTTCACTTATGGAAATCGTAAAGCTCATCGGTTCGGATGTACTCCCCGATGACCAGAAGCTTGTAATTGAAACAGCAAGAGTAATTCGTGTCGGTTTCTTACAACAGAACGCTTTCCATGCCGATGATACTTATGTTCCGCTTGAAAAGCAAAAGCTTATGATGAAAACCATTCTTCATCTTCATGCCAAAGCTAAGGATATAGTTGCTCAGAATATTCCGCTTTCCAAGATTCTTAACCTTGGTCTGTTTGATAAGCTTACAAAGATGAAGTATGATATTCCTAACAGCAAGCCTGAAATGTTTGACGATTACATTAAGGAAATTGACGAAAAGCTTGCTGCAATTTCTTAATAAGGAGGGAACGCAATAATGATTATAGATTATGTAGGCGTTAAAGAAATTAACGGCTCTCTAATAGTTATGGACGGTGTTAAGGGCGTTTCCAACGAGGAAATTGTTGACATTCGTCTTGATAACGGTACAATGCGTCAGGGTCGTGTCGTTCAGATTGAGGGCGAAAGAATAGTTGTTCAGGTTTTTGAGGGTACAAGAAGAATCAGCCTTAAAAACACAAGAACAAGACTTACAGGTCATCCTATGGAGATGCCTCTTTCCCCTGAAATTATCGGCCGTGTACTTGACGGTGCGGGCAAACCTATTGACGGACTCGGAGATATTTTCCCTGTTAAAAAGGCTAATATCAACGGTACTCCTATCAACCCTGTTTCCCGTGTTTATCCTAAAAACTACATCAACACAGGTATTTCAACCATTGATACACTTATGACTCTTATCAGAGGTCAGAAGCTGCCTATCTTCTCAGGCTCAGGTATGAAACATAATGACCTTGCCGTTCAGATTGTAAGACAGGCTAAAATCAGCGGTGCAAACAGCTCTAACTTCGGTGTTGTATTTGCCGCAATGGGTGTTCAAAAAGATGTTGCAGAATACTTTAAGAAGAGCTTTGAAGAAAGCGGCGTACTTTCAAGAGTTGTAATGCTTTTGAACCTTTCAAACGATCCTATCATTGAAAGAACTCTTACACCGAGATGTGCTCTTACAATTGCTGAATATCTTGCATTTGAGCTTGATATGCACATTCTCGTTATTATGACCGATATGACATCTTATGCCGAAGCTCTTCGTGAGTTCTCGTCATCAAAAGGTGAAATTCCGGGCAGAAAGGGTTACCCCGGCTATCTTTATTCTGACCTTGCATCACTTTATGAGCGTGCAGGTATGATTAAAGGTCACAACGGTTCTGTTACACAGATTCCGATTTTGACAATGCCTAATGACGATATTACTCATCCTATCCCCGACCTTACAGGTTACATTACAGAGGGACAGATTGTTCTTGACCGTTCACTTCAAGGACAGGGATTGTATCCGCCTGTCAATGTTCTTCCTTCCCTTTCCCGTCTTATGAAGGACGGTATCGGTGAGGGTTATACAAGAGCCGATCACCAGCCTCTTGCAAACCAGCTTTTCGCTTCTTATGCAAAGGTAATTGACGCAAGATCGCTTGCATCTGTTATCGGTGAAGAGGAGCTTTCTCCTACTGATAAGAAGTACATTGAGTTTGGCAGATTGTTTGAATCAAAGTTCGTTAATCAGGGCTTTAATGAAAACAGAAGTATTGAACAGAGTCTAGACCTTGGTTGGGAATTGCTTTCAACATTGCCGAGAGCAGAACTTGACCGTGTTGACGATGCTTTACTTGATCAGTACTATAAGGGTGACAAATAATCGTTTGAAGAAAGGAGTGTGAGCATTTATGGCAGTACAGACAGTACCTACCAAGGGTAATCTTATGAATACTAAGAAATCCCTTGCACTCGCCAAAAACGGCTATGAACTGTTGGACAGAAAGCGTAACATTCTCATCAGGGAAATGATGACGCTTATCGACCATGCAAACGCAATCCAGCAGAAAATTGATGACGCTTATGCAGAGGCTTACACAGCACTTCAAACGGCAAATGTTACCAACGGCTTTTGTGAAGATATTTCTAACGCTATTCCCTATGAGAACGGCTTGAAACTTGATTCAAGAAGTGTTATGGGTGTTGAAATTCCGATTCTCACTATTGAGGGACAAGAAGACCATCACTACCTACATTACGGTCTGCGCACAACAAATTCGGCAATTGATAAGGTTTATACAAAATTTACCGAAGTTAAAAATCTTACAGTTGAGCTTGCCGAGATTGAGAACAGCGTTTACCGCCTTGCCGATTCAATCAAGAAAACTCAGAAGAGAGCAAACGCTCTCAAGAACATTATGATTCCCCGTTTTGAGGAAACAGTTAAGTTCATTTCCGACGCACTTGACGAAAAGGATCGTGAGGAATTCAGCCGACTCAAGGTAATCAAGAAGAAAAAGCAAAAAGATGCTGCTTTGAAAAAAGCTAAAGAATTAAGTGCTGAAAGCGCATAAATTATCAGCCCGACCGTAATTTGGTCGGGCTGTTTTAATGTGTCAACATAATAAAACGGATTGGCAATTTTATTGAGCCAATCCGTTTTGTTTTAGATGTTGTGAATAAGCTGTTGTTTCTTTTTTGTTCGGTATTTTATAAATACCGAAACAATACATTCTGCAAAAACAACTATTGCAATCCCTGAAATAAGGTAGGCAAACATACCAAATGATGCCTTTGCCATAACAATTCCAAGTATGTCCGTTCCCTGTTTTATTGGTACGCTTATGCTGTTAATTGATTGATACGCCCAACACCATGCGATAATACCGTTGATAATGTTGGATACAGCAAGCGCAGTAATAACAGTACCGTATATTTTCATTTTCTTTATGTTGTGATGAAATATAAATACAAACAAAAGCTGTGCTAACAAGAGAATAAAAAATACAATCGAATTTCTTATAACAGGTATTTGGGTCAGTAAAGACGAAAGTGCCAAAAAAATAAAAAGAACAGTTAAAAATATTTCACTTATTTTCATATTCCACTTCACTTTCGGTCAAGTTTTCTTCCGTGCATTTTCTCTTTTGTCTTTGTACCCTTTACTTTGAAGATAATCAGGTATCCTGCAAGAAGTGCAAGGAATGTTGTCTGAGTATAGAACAAGGCGTAATCTCCGCTTGAAAAGCCCTTGCCGTGCTTTACGGGCTTGTCCTCGGGCTTTTCTGTGGGAATAGGCTCAATGCCGTCATAATTGCCAGAAATCACCGCCTCATCGGGCGAAGACGCCGCAGATACACTTACACAAAAGGCTGATGAAAAAGTCATCAGAACAGCCATTAACAAGGTGATTATAAATTTAGTCTTTCTCATAATATTTCCCTTTGAAAAATTAAGATTTAAAATAACTACAGTTAATTGTATCACAAGAGAAATATATATGCAACTGCTCTTTATTCTTCTGTCCAAACCTCTTTTGCCATATTGAAAGCTGCCCAAGCTTTTGACCATCCTGCATAGAATGCGGAATGAGTGATGATTTCTGCAATTTCTTCCTTTGTAATGCCGTTGTTTTTGGCTGACATAAGATGATACTTAAAAGAAGAATCTACAAGTCCCTGTGACATAAGTGCAACAACTGTAACAAGTGAACGGTCACGAAGCGAAAGCTTGTCTTCCCTACTCCACACTTCACCGAAAAGCACATCGTCATTAATTTCTGCAAATTTCGGTGCAAACTCACCGAGTTTATCTCTTCCTGCTGTCTGTTTTACCATTGATATTAACTCCTAAAATTCGTTTATAATAGTTATTTTTAAATTATTTAAATCAAAGCAACTGCGTCTTCTGCAATCTGTTCGGGTGTGAGGCGGTTTTCTTTGAGGACATCGGCAGGATTATATCTGTCAAGGAATTCCTTTTTAAGACCGAAATTGATAACCTTTACATCTGACGGACCGTAGAAACGGGCAATCTTCTCACCAAAACCACCGTCAAGCACTCCGTCTTCAAGTGTCACAACAACATCATGGTCTTTCTTGAGGCTTTCAAGAAGTTCTGTGTCAACACCTGTAATGTAGTAAGGATTGATAAGAGTAGGCGCTGTGCCTGTTTTTTCTTCAATAAGCTTTGCAGCCTGTTCGCCCATTCCATAGAATGAACCGAGTGCGATTACGGCAATCTTACCGCCCTGCTGAGCAACTTCATATTTATTAAGTTCTGCAAAATTCTTTGTGCAAGGCTTGCCTGTTGAAACAAGTTCTGCAACGGGAACACGAATTGCAACAGGGTAATCTGTCTGCTCAATGCTCCAGTCGAGGACTGCAAGGTAATCTTCCTTAGTTGTCGGAGCGATATAAACAAGGTTAGGAATGTTTGAAATCATGGGAATATCAAAAATTCCGAGGTGTGTAACATCTGTCATACCGTTTACCGACGCAGTCTGAACAAGGATTGTTGCAGGGTTTGAGTCAATGCACAAGTCCTGTGAAAGCTGATCGTAGGTTCTCTGAATGAATGAGCTGTAAACATTGAATACGGGCTTGCCGCCGTTCTTTGCGATAGCAGATGCCATTGCAACAGCTGTCTGTTCTGCGATACCTACATCAAGGAACTGTCTGCCGAATGCTTTTCTCTCATCAGGAGTAAAGCCGTAAAGTGCGGGAGTGCCGGCTGTAATCGCCACAACTGACTTGTCAGACTTCATCTTATTTCTAAGATAATCTGTTGTAATTGAGCTGTAGTCCTCCTCATCAGGGAAATTAACAGTAGTTTTGCCTGTTTCAATATCAAACGGCATACACCAATGCCAGCTTTCTTTGTCAGTTTCAGCAGGCTTATAACCTTTACCTTTAAGAGTGTTAATATGAACAACAACAGGATGATCAATGTCTTTTACAGACTTAAAAGCTTTGATAAGCTCTTCAATATTGTTGCCGTCCTTGACATATACATAATCAAGCCCCATTGACTTGAAAAGATTACATTCAGCCTTGCCGTCTGTATCACGAAGAAGTTTGAGATTTCTATAAAGTCCACCGTGATTTTCTGCAATTGACATTTGGTTATCATTTGCAACAATAATCAGGTTTGAATCCATTTCACCGGCAACATTAAAACCTTCAAGAGCCTCACCGCCGCTGATTGAGCCGTCACCGATGAGTGCAATAACATTACCCTTGCAGTTTGTTACATCTCTGCCTCTTGCAAGTCCGCAGGCAAGGCTGACAGATGTTGATGTATGACCGACAGTAAACATATCGTGTTCGCTCTCTATGGGGCTTGCATAGCCTGTTACATCATCGTAATGCTCCTGTGCAATATATGCCTCTTTTCTACCTGTGAGGATTTTATGAGGATATGACTGGTGTGAAACATCAAACACAAACTTGTCCTGTGGTGAATCAAATACATAATGAAGGGCAATTGTTGCCTCTACAATACCGAAATTCGGGCCGAAGTGACCGCCGTGAACACTTGCACGGTGAAGTAAAGCGTCACGCATCTCCGATGCAAGAGCGTTAAGTTCATCAATACTGAGTTTCTTAACATCCTGCGGTCCGTTTATTTTTTCAATATACATCGTAATCAGAGCTCCTTATCATATAAATTTTAAATATAAATCAGAGATATCTCTCTTTAGCTATATTATATAACCTCAAGCTAACTTTAGGTCAAGAGTATTTTTAAAAAATTTATCTTTTGCATTCTTTTTTATGTATATCGTTACAACGCAATAGCATAACCCTCGACAGATAACTATAATTGAAACAGGCACTTACATAATTGCAAGTGCCTGTTTCATGGCTGAGCCGGCGGGATTCGAACCCACGGGTGACGGAGTCAAAGTCCGTTGCCTTACCGCTTGGCGACGGCTCAGTATATATTCTACTTTTATTGATTATTAAAAAAACAAGCCGCCAAAGAATTTCTTCAGCGGCTGTTGGTGACCCATCGGAGATTCGAACTCCGGACACCTTGATTAAAAGTCAAGTGCTCTGCCAACTGAGCTAATGAGTCAAATGGGGTGGAATGCCGGATTCGAACCGGCGGTCTCCAGTGCCACAAACTGGCGCGTTAACCAACTACGCTAATCCCACCATAAGTGGCGCGCCAAAAGGGACTCGAACCCCTGACCTACTGCTTAGAAGGCAGTTGCTCTATCCAGCTGAGCTATTGGCGCATCAGTTGCTGACCTCAGTCAGCCTTTATATTATACCCATATACGGCATATTTGTCAACACTTTTTTGAATTTTTTTCATATTTAATTTTTAAAAAGTTTTTTTCGGACAAAATCCCCCAAATTACGGCTTTCCGTATTTCTGAGCAAGTGCAAGATTCCTGTAATCGGGTTCAGACGAAACCTCTCTTATAAGCTTTACAAACTTAGGAAGTTGATACCGCTGATCTTCACTAAGCAATTCAATTTCTATTGTTGCCCTGTCATTCCAGAACGGATAAACATCAAGTTCGCAGTAGGTGCTGTTGTCAACAATGCAATATCTGTCTTTACTGATGACGCCTGTAACATACTGCCTTTGAGCAAGGTACGAGTCGTATTGTTCTTTTGAAATATAATTTTCAATTTCGATCCGCTTAATATCCGATATTTTGATTTTTACAGTTTTGATATATACAGCCATGTCACCCTCTCCCCTTTTGCGGATTCTGAAATATCCTTCTTCGGGAGTAGTGAGGTATGCCTGTGTAATAGGAATTCTGCGACAGGTTTTTATGCTGTTCAAAAATTCAATATCAGGATATTCAATCAAAAATTTTCTTTCAATTTCAAGTGGTTTCGGAATTCCGAGAAATGCGACAACCTCCTTGAGAAGTCTTTTCAGCTTAGTATCAAAGTCGGTCGAATTATCAATAATTCTCAAATGCGGTGTGCCTGTCCACACAGCCATAACATCTGTGTCAACTTCTCTTGCTTTTTCAAGACTTTCTTCTCTGCGGAAAATATTGGTTTCTTTTCCGTAATACTCTTCTGCACCGTCTGCGGAAGTCACAAGATGAAATACTGCGTCATAAGAGTTTCGTATTACATCTTCATTCAAATTATGGATACCTGCATACTTTGCAAACTCATCTTCCGTAACATATGCTCTGCTGTCAAGCAAACCTCTGTCAAAAAGCAAAACCGCCTTTTCACAATCCATATTTTTGGCAATTTGCGTTTTTTCACTCTCCTCAGCAAGCTGAATTTCAAACAGTTCTCTGTGAAATTCATAAGAGCCGACATTTTCCGGGGTTTTGCCCTCACTAAACAATCTGCTTGCAACCTCACCGATTGTAATTGTAGGAATATTAAGCTTTTTAAGCTCTTCGCTGATATATTTTAATGCGGAAGTCTTGCCACCGCAAGGTCCTCCCGTCAATACTATTTTTACAACTTCAGCCATAAAATCACCCATGTAACTTATTAAATTAAGTATATATCCCAACAGCAATTTTTTTATTCTGTAGAAGAACATTGTTGTTTGTTTTGCCCTTTAAAAGATAATATCGGCAAAATGAAAGTTTCTTATGCAGTAAAATTCATATTATACATTAAAAACCGTATAAATTATCATAAAAACGGTGAAATATGCTGTTATAACATTGACAAGTTGCGTGTTAAAGTGCTAAAATATGTGTATAACCAATGAGGTTTTTTCTTATATTGAAAGGAAGTATTTATGATGGAAAAGCAGAATATTGACTGGGCAAATATTGGCTTCGGTTATATGCCCATCGGTGAAAGATTTGTAGCTAATTATAAAGACGGTAAGTGGGACAACGGCAGTATGACAGCCGACACCACAATTACTATCAGCGAATGTGCAGGCGTTTTGCAGTATGCTCAGACTTGCTTTGAGGGTATGAAAGCGTACACTACCTGTGACGGCAGAATTGTTGTGTTCAGACCTGACCTTAACGGACAGAGAATGGAAGACAGCTGTAAGCGTCTTGAGATGCCTGTATTTCCAAAAGAAAAGTTTGTTGAGGCTGTTTGTAATGTTGTTAAGGCAAATGCCGATTATGTTCCTCCGTACGGCACAGGCGCAACACTTTATATTCGTCCGTATATGTTCGGCAGCGGTCCTGTAATCGGTGTTAAGCCGTCGGCAGAATATCAGTTCAGAGTATTTACTACTCCTGTAGGTCCTTACTTCAAGGGCGGTGCAAAGCCTATTACAATTAAGGTTTCAGACTTTGACAGAGCTGCTCCTCACGGCACAGGTCACATCAAGGCAGGACTTAACTATGCAATGAGCCTTCACGCTATTGTTACCGCTCATGCAGAAGGTTTTGACGAAAATATGTATCTTGACGCCGCTACAAGAACTAAGGTTGAAGAAACAGGCGGTGCTAACTTTATTTTTGTAACAAAGGACAACAAGGTTGTTACTCCAAAGTCTAACAGCATTCTCCCCTCAATTACTCGCCGTTCACTTATGTATGTTGCTGAACATTATCTTGGTCTTGAGGTTGAAGAAAGAGAAGTTTATTTTGATGAAGTTAAGGACTTTGCAGAATGCGGTCTTTGCGGTACAGCTGCTGTAATCTCGCCTGTCGGCAAAATTAACGACCACGGCAAGGAAATTTGTTTCCCGAGCGGTATGGATGAAATGGGTCCGATTACAAAGAAGCTTTATGATACACTTACAGGTATTCAGATGGGCAGAATCGAAGCTCCCGAAGGCTGGATTAAGGAAATCAAGTAATCAATTTTATACATATAACAAGACGGTCTGCGAGAACAGACCGTCTTTTATTTGCAGTTTTTAATTATATTGTTGTAGGCAACATCTACGGCACACTCATCTGTATTACAATGCAGTACATAAAATTTTGTATGCCGAATAAGATTATCGAGATTTGAGAGCAAAGAGATTCCGTCTGACTTATTCACAAATTTGGCAGTTGATTTGTAGAGCCTTCGTACAATCTCATTTGTGTCGGGAATTGTAACAAAATTATCGTCTGAGCGTTCTATGAATATTATAGCGCCTACGGGAACGGTTTCATTGTTAGCAATTCCGCTTCCGCCGTCAAACGGAGTTCCGCAGCATAGCGGGACTTCGTTTTTAATTTTCACAACAGGCTTATCGTCATTGAGAATATGAGCTTTTGAGCCGAATCTTTTCAGCCACATCTTTGTATGAGTGGATTTGCCGACGCCTGAATCGGCGGAAAACAAATACGCTTTTCCGTCAAAAACAAGTGCTGAGGAATGCACAAGCATAGCGCCACGGTGAATTATTTTGCGGTTAAAAATTGACGCCGTTGCAAATTCTTCGGCTTCATCAATGGTTGAACCTTCAACCATACGGCTCAACAGGGAATTTAAGTATGAGTCTGACGGTATTGCAGAAAAATCTGCACTTCTCTCCCCTTCATACAAAAACGGTTCGCACAATTTTTTCAAGTAATCAAATTTTGGTTCAATTTCAACGATAAAATCAGCTATTAAGTATTTTGGCAAAGCGTCCTCCGAAATAAAACAGACTCACAAAAAGTGAGCCTGTTTTTTTATTGGTTAGTTTAAATGAACGATAAACTTCTGAATTTTCGTTGCGTCAACTACCGTGATGTCACCATCGTTGTTATAATCGGCAAGATGTTTTTGTTCTGCCGAAAGTTCAACAATACCGACAACATACTTCTGCACAAGGGTTGCATCTAAAATATTAATCCCGCCATCCATATTAACATCACCGACATCATAAGCAGAAATGCCGTTAAACGGAATATTGTTAGCCTTTGCATATTTCTCGGCATAAGAACCGTAACTGCCCTTGATTGTTACATTCGGAGAGTTTCTGAAAGCATTAGAAGCAATAGAAGTCACGGATGTAGGAATAAACACCTCTGACAGTGATGCACATTCAGCAAAAGCACTCTTACCAATCGCACTTGTACCGGCAGGTAAATATACCTTGTCTAAAGAAGTACAATTGTAAAACATCTGATCGGTAATTTTACTCGGCACACAGTTAAAGGTAACAGATTTTAAACTTGTGCAATTCTGAAATACGGCAACACCAAAATCTCTCACCCAGATAGGAATTGAAATTGATTCAAGTGAAGTACAACCGTAAAAAGAATCAGTACCGATTCTTCTAAGATGTCTTGCTTCGTTAAGCCTGACCGATGTTATTGCGGTCTTTCCCACAAAGGCAAAATCAGAAATTTCCGATACAGACCAGCTTTGAAGCTTAAGCGGAAGAACAATATCGGTCTTATCACCTTTATATCCGGTTACGCTCGCATTACCGTCGGAAACAGAATATACAAAGCCGTCGGTTTCATATGAAGCCGCAGAAATTTGAAATGTAGAAATCAGCACCAATAAAAATGCGAAGATAAAAGCAGAAATCTTTTTTATCGAAGCAAAAAACTGTTTATTGCTTTTCAAAAGCATTAACATCATCTCCATCATTTTTATTTACTCCCGGAACACTATCTGTTAAATTTATATCCTCAAATTCAAACTTAACAAGCTCAAATTCAGGGGAGAAATATTCTTTTTTCATAAATAACTCCTTAATTCATTCTGTATGTGCAACAGTTGCCTGCTGCACATACAAATTAAAATTTATTATGACTTGTTTGCAATATCATAAAATGTGAAGTAAACCGGATTGCTAAGTTCAACAACTTGTTTACCTTCCGCATCGGTATACTGGATATATGTATAGAGTCTAAATACACAATCATTATTACCTTTGACATTGTTAAAACGAGTATAATACTGAAGTCTGTTCTTGTTATCAAGTCTACTATTCTTAATCTGTTGTTTTACAGATGGAATAACAGACTCATTGGTTGTAATTTTTTTGATTGCATCTTTTTTAGCAGCATCAAGTTGTTCAGAGGAATAGTTATTAGCATAATGATTCAAATCGGTTATATATCCTGTAGTCTCATTTCTATCAAGATCTAACCTCTGAATAAGAACACCTGCCTTAACTTTATCGCTGTTAGGATCAAATACACTAAGCTGTTTGCCGTTATAGAAGAAGTTAAGTACAAAGTCAGCGTAAAGCTTGTCTTCACCGTAATCCGTCTTGAAATCATTAAGTGTAGTCATAGTATCAACATCAAATCCGGTGGTGAAGCTATCAGCATTTTCAGCTGTCCACTGGTTTCTTGTTACTTCCATAAACTGAGTTGAAGTATAAACTTTCTTGACAGATGCACTTGGAGTTGAGCTTTCTCCATAAACAGGAGCTATCCAACAGTTATCATACGCTACATAGCTGAAAGCTCCGTCACTGTTGTATGCTTTAATAACAAGATTCTTACATCCCGGATCTGAGTAGATTGCCCAATACATAAACTGAAGTGTTTTACCATCTTTATCGGTATATGTTTTCTTAGCAGTGATATCATACTTATAAGTTCCGTCAGCATTTTTTGTATAGAATACTGAACCGTAAGGTAATTCAGCTGAATCATTTTTTGTGAAAAATTCAAAATGGCCATCAGTATTTGTCCTTGGAGTAGGAACACCGTTCTTGTCACGGAAAACATTAAGGTGGATTGTTCTGTCTGACTGAGTTGAATTAACAACAGCTGATGCTATTGAGCTATTAACTGATGAATCGAAAGGCTTAGAATCTTTAGGATTATCCCAAGTAAGATTCTTTGTAAAGTTTGACTCATACGGTGCAAGAGAAAGGATAAAGCTATCTGTAAGAGTTACCTTTACAGAATGTGATTCTACACCTTCAACATTAGTAGCATTCTCAACAAATGTGTATGATGAAGTGTCTTCGGGATCAACATAACCTGCCTTGTTGTAATACTTTTGATCACCCATTCTGTCAGTGTAAGAGAACTGAACCTTATACGGTACTTTAATAGAAGTTATAGTATACTGTTCCCGCATCAGCAGCAGTAAGGATATCGGAATGCTCAGTATAGTAATCATTAAATGAGAATGTATCTTCTGATTTAGTTACAAGACCCTTTGTTCTGTCTCCGGTGACTGTTGTTGTAAAACCAGTATCAGGAGCAAAAGCAGTTATATCTGTTGTGTTTTCAGCAGAATAGTAGCCTTTGAAATTATAAAGGTTCTTCGTTGTTGTGTAAAGAGTAACAGTAATTTTAGCATCTTGCTGACCAGCAACTATCTTACTAATAGTTTTTTGATCAATTGAAGCAGTAGAATCAATTATACCTGAGTTGTAGTACTCTATACTACCATCACTTGATTTTACAACAACCTGAATTTCGGTAGCGGCTTTACCACCGCCTGCATTTTCTCCGGTGTACAATGAATGGTGGAAGGTCATTGAACCGCCCGGAGTCTTGATATAACGAGCAACCAAAACAACATTAGCATTTCGAGCTACCTGTCCTGTAGTCTTGTTAAGTTCAGATGGGTCATTAACAGCCTTATAAGTATCATCAATCAAACGATACCAACCAACGAAAGTGTAACCGCTTGTTGTTGAACTTGTTGCACCAACTGTAAACATAAAGTTCTCAGAGTTATCCGAGGTTGTTTCCACATGAGTCAGCCTAGCATCAGATTGATCAACAGGTGAAGTAAAGTAAGCTTCTGCAGCTGTATTTGTACCTGTAGCTGTGCCCTTTATAAATGTATCTGTCTTAACACCTGTCATTGTAGTAAAGCTATCAAGGGTATCGGCATATTCAATTTTGATATCACCTGTAATTTTAGCTTTATCAACTGAATAGTACCAACGACCGTCGCAACGCTCACCCGGTTGATCTTCAGCACCATCTCTGCCACTTGAATGGATAGATGACTCATAGTTAATTATAGCATACTTACCTGCATAACCGGTATACAGCGATTTAAATGAAGCCCAATAACCGGAAATAACATTTGTGCTTGCACCGGAATCACTCATAAAATCTTGCGGAACTGCTTCCTGCTTAACAAGTTTTTCGAGTTCACTTGATGGTTTTGTAAGACCATACAAAAGTGCTGACGGAGGAAGTGCTGCGACTTTTTGACCTGCTTTATTGTAAATATACCACTTTGTAGCATATTGACCGAGGTATTTCGCAGTATCTTTGTAATAGTTAACATAACCATCAGAAACAATTGTTAAATATTCTGATTGATCTTTTACTGTATCAACTGTTACCGCATCATTACCCTTAATAATTGTACCAAATATATCTGTCGGTTTATCGTAATAATCGACAAACACTTCATATTTAGTATCATCAACTTTTGTTCCTGTCAATGTATCATCCGGAACATTACCGGCTTCAGCCGAAGAATTATTATAAGTATGATACTTAAAACGATATACGATATTCTTAATATTATCGACAGAATCACTGCTATTTACCGTTGACATATTTGCAAGATATTTAAAGTCATCATAGTCATATGTCTGGCAGTTCTTTGATTTTCTGACCTTATCATCACCTGATACATGAACAAAATCCCATACATAGTTATTGAGGGTAATACCTTTAACAACATTAGATTTATCATCACCTATATGCTTTGGAATCTGCATATATATACTACCTTCTGCATTGACCATCGGCTGTCCCGGATAATCGCCAAGAGCATGTTCGGAACTGTAATAGGCATAACATGCGATTGTGTCACCCCATTTATCCTTAGCGTCCATAAAGTTTTCTACATAGAATGTAACGCAGTCCGAATCATCCTTAAGAAAATATATAGGAGTAATTTCAATCGTTGATACATCAGCATAAACATCTTTTTTTACAGTAAAGGTGTATTCATACACATCACTTGTATGTGAATTGCCGGCTTGCTGTGTAAGTACTCCACCTGTAAAACCGTTGATACTGAATCCCTTAACATAGTAATCACTGCCATTGTGACCTGCAAAGGTTGCATCAGACTTAATTGTGGTTGTAACGGTTACTGTTGAGCCATACGGAACTTTCTTAGCAGTAACACCCTGAGAAGGATCTTCATAAAAATTACATGAATCAATTGGAGTAATAGTAGTGCCGTCCGGTGAAGTTACTTTAAGTGTAGTATCACCCAAGGCAGATGTTGTCTTACCGTAATAACCTCCTCGAACCGTACCGTCTTTACCAACAATATTTACGGTTGTATCAGAAGCACTATCTTTGGTAGCTGTTACCGTATATGTTTTAGCAGTCGGGGCGTAGATGATTTTTATATCTCCGATATATTCAGAATTTTCACTTACAATATTCATTTTACCGAATAAATATCGAACCTGTCCCCAATAATACTCCTGTGTTTTAGCGTCGACAAGACTTAAGCCTTCAGGATTATCTGAATTTACAGGTTTGAGATCTGTATTTGGCTCCATATTAACATAGGAATCATCCTTTGAAAAAGCAAAATACAGTTCTTTATAATGTTTTTCATTAAGAGTTACTATATATTTTCCGTCTTTTTTATAAACATAGTATTTTCCGTATTCAGTGTTTTTATATCCCTGCTGTCCTTCCCAACTTGTTGGGTTGTTAGTGCTGCCATACAAAAAGTACATATTAGGATCGATTGTACCTGAATCTTCTACTTTAAAGTTAGTGACTACGGTTGTGTTGCTGTTGACTGTAATTGTATACGGATTAGTTGTAGGAGAAACTGATGCATTGTTTACAGTCCAACCGGAAAGAGCGTAGCCATCCTTTGGAGTTGCAGTGAATGTTACTTCATCGCCCTCGGTTACTTTTGTATCGGAAGTGAGTGGATTTGTCCCGTTGCGTTTAGCGGAAACAGTACCGAAATTATCGTTACTTGAACTGAATGTTACTGTGTATGTTTTTGCGGTACGGAATGTTACATCTGTTACGGTAACATCCTGATCAGGCATTGTAAATGTTGCGGTGTTGCCACTTACGGTGGTTTCAATTGGAGTACTGTCTTTACCCACAACAGTTACTGTGTCAAGAACTTTGCCATTTTCAGGAATTGCAGTAACAGTAACCGTTTCGCCAGCTGTAGCTGTTTTCTTATCAACAGACGCTGATACACCGTTTGCTACAATAACATTATGAGGAAGTGTCGTTGTATACCAAAGTTTATATTTGTTATTTCTTGTATCAAGCCAAAATGTTGCTTTTGTACTCGTATCATTACTTTTAATATAAATCAAATTTTTAATATCGGTATTTTTTATTTCAGCAAGATTAGCTTTTTGACCTTGTGCTGTCAATGCTAACGCATCGTCGCTCGATTCATCATTACCATAGTAAAGCGCACCACCCAATGATGTACGAACATAAAAATACTGCAATAAGTTCTTCCTTGTTTCAGACCATGCAGCAGGTGTTTGGTTTGATTCATATTTAAAAGACCGTCTGTTTCAGTTTTGACAAATTTGCACGAAGTATTATCAGTACTATCAGGTGCAATCCAATCACTATTTTCCGAATTCTGTGCAACACGACCGCCTAAGTAATATGTAACAGAATCAGTTACTGTAAAACTAACCTCGTTGCTTGTGACAGGCGAATAACCATCCGCTGAAACTGTGACCGTATACTTGTAAGTGCCGGCTGCAGTCGGGGTTACTGTAAGTTTGTCATTATCCTGTACTACAGTAGCATCACCGCCGGAAGTCTTAGTAAATTTATATGTGAGATTTGCAGAAGCGGGGTTATCAGCTACAGCTGTGAGAGTAACAGAATCACCTACTTTAACAGTTTCAGATGAAGCTGTTAAAGCCACAGAATCAGCAACTTTAGGGAGAGCAGACTCTGCAATAACATAAAGATGCTTTTGATTTTGACTATCAATGTTAAACTTGATTGTAACATTAGATTTTTTATTAAATGTTACTGAAATATTTTTATACTTTTCATCAGATTCACCAACTGTACAGCCGTTTCCATTCTCCACAGTGAAAGCATCGTAACCATACCATTCACTATTATTATCTGTAATCTTAAATTGATATGTACCGGGGGTTTTGTCAGTATACGTGATTGAATAATAGCCGTCAGTATCACTATATGTCATCTTATCTAATTCTTGCTTTGGGGTCCATTCAGCAGTACCATTTATCAATTTTTTTGACCTGCAACATAATAGTTCTTTTCTGTAGTAGAACCACCTGAATAAGTTGACCAACTACTACTTCCATCCCAATTAGAAACTTTTACACAGTTGTTGGTACCTTTAGTATCCGCATCATGTTCAGCAGTCTTATTCCAGTCGCCACGTTGGAATTGAATGTAACCGCAATTAGCATTAGGAACAGTGACACTATATATATGATCTGTCACTTTGGTTGCAGGAATCTTATCTCCCACCAAATCTTTGGTATTATAATCATAAAAATAAGCATACATACTAGGAGTTGGAGTTCCATCTTCCCAATGAGTGAAATCGGAAAGATCCAAATAAATAGTTTCTCCCTCAGTAAACTTATTAGACGTAGCATTAACTGTTGAAACAGTGCCGATAAGCATTGTTGACAGGAGCATCATTACCGCAAGGATGACGGAAACAGTACTTCTGCCTAAATGAGAAATTTTTGTTTTCATTAATATTACCTCCATAACCGAATATTTTGGTTTTAAGTTAGGTTCGGGTTTGACCTTTACCGCCTGACCAACGGTGAAACATAATCGGCAAAGCCACGGGATTTTGTTGCTAATTTACAAAAAGTGCCGTGTCTTTAGCTAAAAAATGTGTCCTTGAGCTTGTTTCAGTCAAAATGTGAACACTAACCCATATTTTTTATAGTAGATTGTACCATTTTAGATTGATTTTTTCAATTAGGTTGCAATAATTTTATTGTGTTTGTTTAATGTGATAGTTTTGTGTTTGTTTTTACATTCAGTTTTGCCGTTTTGACAAGATATTTTTATGTTATGCACAAGTTATGGTGCGTTTTTTGTAGAATTCGTCTATATATCGGTGTTTTTAATTATTCCGATTAAGAAATTGTTATGCCGTGTGTTACAAATTTAATAATGTTATTTTGCTGAAAGTTCAATATTTGAATGTTGTACAGTAACATTGTAAAATCAGTTTGACGGAAAATTTTCCGCCTTTGCGTGACGGCAGTCCGACGGACACAGCTACGGGTAACCGTGCATAGTTTAATATACAAATAAAAATGCCCGACTGCGGTGTCGGGCATTTTGTTTGAGATTATATGATTTTGATTATTTATCCTTACTTAAAAGCATACGGTCGTTTTCAAGCTTTGAACCGCTTGCTTTTTCAAACATCTCGAGTAGGTGTTCAACCGTAAGATTTTTCTTTTCTTCGCCTGAGATATCGAGGATAATTTTGCCGTCACTCATCATAATAAGACGGTTGCCGTGAGTAATTGCATCATGCATATTATGAGTTACCATAAGTGCCGTAAGGTTGTTTTCGGCAATAATTTTGTCTGAAAGCTCAAGCACCTTTGCGGCTGTTTTCGGGTCAAGGGCTGCTGTATGCTCGTCAAGCAGGAGAAGCTTTGGCTTTTTGATTGTTGCCATAAGGAGTGTTATTGCCTGACGCTGACCGCCAGAGAGAAGTCCTACTTTTGAGGACATTCTGTCCTCAAGTCCGAGGTCGAACTCTGCAAGCATCTGACGGTAACGGAATCTTTCGTCAGCCTTTACACCCCACGAAAGTCCTCTTTTTTTGCCTCGTCTTGCGGCAATTGCGAGGTTTTCTATAATTTCCATATCGGCTACCGTGCCTGTCATCGGGTCCTGAAATACTCTGCCGAGGTACGGCGCTCTTTTATGCTCGGGCAATGCGGAAATATCCTTGCCGTCAATGAGAATCTGACCGCAGTCAACAGGCCACACGCCTGCAATTGCGTTGAGTGTTGTTGATTTGCCTGCACCGTTACCGCCGATTACCGTACAAAAATCGCCGTCATTGAGGGTGAGATTAACTCCGCAGAGTGCCTGTTTTTCGTTTACTGTGCCTTTATTAAAGGTTTTCCATACATTCTTGATTTCAAGCATTCTTAACCCTCCTTCTGTGCGTTTTTAGCATTCATTTTTGCAACTTTCTTGAATGAAGTCTTTCTCTTTTTCTGGAGATACGGAACTGCAAGGAAGATTGCAACGATAATTGCCGTGAAGAGCTTTGTATCGTCTGTCGGCATCTTGAGCCAGAGGACGATGCCCATTGCGATATAATAAAGAATACCGCCGACAATTACAAAGACCATTCTGATGATGAAATTCATGTGCTTGCGGAAAATTGCCTCACCGAGAACTTCACCGATGATTACAGCGGCAAGACCGATTACGATTGCGCCTCTGCCCATGTTGATATCCGCAAAACCCTGATACTGAGCAAAAAGTGAACCCGAAAGTGCAACGAGTCCGTTTGAAAGTGCAAGAGCAATTACCTTTGTGAAATTGATGTTAATGCCCTGTGCCTTGCTCATTGCAGGGTTTGAGCCTGTTGAACGGATTGTTGAACCCTGTTCCGTGCCGAAATACCAATACATTGCGGCAATTACAACGGCACAAATTCCAAGACCTACGAGAATTGCCATATTTATATTACTTGCAGAAACAACAAGCGTATAGTTTCTGTAGCTGATTGGGAGGTTTGATTTTCCCATAATATTCAGGTTAATTGAATAAAGAGCAATCTGTGTGAGAATACCTGCGAGAATGTCGGGGATTCCGAGAAGCGTGTGAAGAAGTCCCGTTACAAGACCTGCCGCAAGACCTGCAAAAATTGCTACGATGATTGTTGCCCAAACGGGACAGCCGTTGATGAGCATAACTGCGGTTACTGCGCCGCCTGTTGCAAATGAACCGTCAACGCTGAGGTCGGCAAAGTTCAAAAGCTTAAAGGTGAGAAATACACCGAGTCCCATAAGTCCCCAGATTATACCCTGAGCAATATTACCAGGAAGTGCGGATAAAAAGCTCATTGGATTAAGAGAACCGAAGTAGTTTGCTAAAAAATCCATAAAAACCACCTATACATAAAATATCGGGGTGTCGCTTGCACGGCACCCCTGCCAATATTATTTTTCCGAATATGAATTATTCTGCTTTGATTTCTGTGTAACCGTCGGGAACTTTGATTCCGTATGTGTCACAACGATCTTTGATATATTCTTTTGTTACATTCGGAGCAGCCTCAACCTTCATCTTTGTGATGTCCTCGCCATTTACAAGAATGTTGTAAGCCATTTCGCCTGTTTTTCTGCCGAGTTCATCATAGCTGATTGAAAGTGTTGCAACACCGCAGCCCTTGCAGATGCCTTCTTCGCCGGCAACAATAGGAGTTTTTGCGGCTGTGGCAACATTGTCGATGATACCTGTGTTAGATGCCGCTGTGTTATCTGTCGGAATGTAGAGAACATCGCTCTCGTCACAGGCAGTCTTTGCAACTGCGGCAACATCGTTTGAATCTGCAAATGAATATGATTTTACAGTATAGCCTGCATCCTTGAAATAAGGAGTGATTGTATCGCTCTGATACTTTGAGTTAGCCTCAGCCGAGCAGTAGAGAATTCCGACATTCTTTGCATCGGGGAAAAGCTCCTTGAGCATTGCCGCCTGCTGATCAAGCGGAGCAAGGTCTGTTGTACCCGAAACATTCATACCCGAAACGCCGTTCCAATCAGACTTGTCGAGCGCTGTGCCGTAGTCTGTGATTGAAGTACCGAGAATCGGAATATTCGGTGTTGCTGTGTATGCTGCCTGAAGTGCGGCAGTACCGTTGCCGAGAATAAGGTCATAGTTTGAAGAAACAAACTGGTTACAGATTGTAGCGCAAGTGGCTGAATCGCCCTGAGCATTCTGCTCGTCAAACTTTACATTGTCTGCACCAAGTTTCTCAGTAAGATAATCTTTAAAGCCTTTTGTTGCGGCATCAAGAGCCTCGTGCTGAATAAGCTGACAGATACCGATATTGTAAACCTTACCGTCCGTGCCTGAATTATCTGCCTTTGAGCTTTCTGCAGAACCGCCGCATCCTGCAAATGCGAGTGACATAGAAGCCGCCGCAAGAGCAACTGCGACAATTTTTTTAGCTTTTTTCATTTTAATTTCCTCCTAAGCTTTCAGCACTTTCACGCTGTAAAGCATCATATACTTCTGCACTTTTATGCAATAAAGTGTTTTAACAACATAAATTATAATACAAAAAAACGAAATTTTCAATAGCTTTCACCAATTTTTATTGCAAATAACTGAAATAAAAGTTTGTTTTTGGTTATTTTGCCACCACATTTTCGTCACCAAGCTGATATTTGAGTTCTTTTATCATTACAGGATTGATATCGACCCACATTGACGAGGGGGCTTTCACCTTTCTTTTAGTGTCGGTAAGATAGAAAATAACAGGCGTTCTGCCGTCAAAAATGTCAAGAACACGCTTTGCACGGTTGTATTTGTCGGTATTGAGGTCATCAATACGCAAATACAACGCAGAAGGCTTTTGTGCATCATTTTTCACGGCTTGCATCTGATAATTTTGCGAAAAATGTTCTGTGTTTTTTATTGCAACAGGGTTATTTTTGCAATCCTCGTTTGTACGGGCAGACGCTATGGAATCGCAGATGATTTTCGGCTCTTCGTTTTCTTTTAAATTAACAGTTCCACGGAACAGCAACGCACCGCCTGCACCGAGGAGGGCGGAATATTTTTCATATACATTCGGGAAAATCACGATTTCAAGCATTCCGTATCTGTCCTCGGCATTGACAAAAGCCATAATCCTGTTATTTTTTGTGAGCTGAGTTTTCAGCTTTGCAACTATGCAGACAAGGCTGACTTTTTTTCCGTCAAAATACATACCGCTGTCATTATTGATTATATCGCCCGTTTTGTCGGCATGGATTGCTTTTGAAAAAGTTGTGTATTCATCGAGCGGATGACCGCTGAGATACATTCCCGCAATTTCGTTTTCCATATGCAAAAGTTCAGAAACGGGAAATTCGGGCAAATCGGGAATTTGGGGCTTTGATGATTGAACATCAACCTCTGCGTCATCAAAAAACGACATCTGACCGCCCGCATTTCTTCTGCTTTCGTACTCAACATCATCAAGAACGGTTTTACTGATTGCGAGCAATTGTCTGCGATTTGCTCCGAGTCCGTCAAATGCACCGCATTTTATCAGACTTTCAATTGCTCTGCTATTCATATTTCTGCCGTAGAGCCTTTTGCAGAAATCAAAGAAATCTTCATAAGGATTGTTTATGCGCTCCGAGATGATTTCATCTATGAAATTTCTGCCGAGATTTTTAACGGCAAGAAGTCCGTAACGGATATCGTTTCCGCTGACTGTAAAATGAAGATTGCTTTCGTTAACATTAGGCGGTAATACACGGATTCCGAGCCGTTTGCACTCAGTGATATATGACGCAAGTTTATTTTGATTATCAAGAACACTTGAAAGCAGAGCCGCCATATATTCACGGGGATAGTGGCATTTTAGCCATGCAGTTTTGTAGGAAATGTTGGCATATGCCGCCGCATGGGATTTGTTGAAAGCGTAGTGTGCAAAGCTTTCCATTTCATCATAAACGGAAATTGCTGTTTTTTCATCAACCCCACGGCGAATGCATCCTTCAACTATGATATTTCCGTCATCATCAGTAAGACCGTGAATGAATATTTCACGCTCCGACTCCATTACGGCAAGTTTTTTCTTGCTCATTGCACGGCGCACTATGTCTGCTCTGCCGAGACTGTAACCTGCAAGCGTTCTGAAAATCTGCATAACCTGTTCCTGATAAATTATGCAACCGCTTGTAACTCCGAGAATTTCCTTTAAAAGCGGATGTTTGTAACGAATATGCGACGGATTGTGACGACAGTCAATATAAACGGGAATGCTGTCCATAGGTCCGGGACGATAGAGTGCCGTAACGGCTATAAGATCCTCAATTCGCTCCGGTTTTAGCTGAGTGAGAACATTTTTCATTCCTTGGCTTTCAAACTGAAACACACCCTCCGTGTACCCTTTTGAAAACATTTCAAAAACTTTTTTATCGTTCTCATCGACCATATCGGGAGTATAGTCGGGATTTTTATGTTTTATCTGCTTTTCTGCATCATTGATTACGGTTAAGTTTCTGAGCCCGAGGAAGTCCATTTTTAAAAGACCGAGTTCTTCAAGTGCCGTCATGGTAAACTGTGTTACAACATTATCGTCATTTTTTGACAACGGAACATAGTCGCTGACGGGCTTATCGGTGATTACAACACCTGCGGCGTGCATTGTTGCGTGACGGGGCATTCCCTCAATGCTCATTGCAACATCAAGCAGTTTTTTTATCTGCGGATCGTTATTGCAGCGACTTCTCAGATCGGGACTCAGTTTCAGCGCTTCCTCGATTGTCATATCATGTTCCATAGGAACAAGCTTTGCAACAGAATCTACTGTCGCATACGGAATTTCAAGCACCCTTCCGACATCTCGGATTGCACCTCTTGCCGCCATTGTACCGAACGAAATTATCTGTGCAACATGATCTTCGCCGTATTTACGCACAACATAGTCGATAACCTCTCCCCTGCGTTCCTTACAAAAATCGACATCAAAATCGGGCATACTGACTCTTTCGGGATTGAGAAATCTTTCAAAAAGAAGATTGTACTTTATCGGATCGATTGCGGTTATGCCTATGCAGTAGGCACAAAGTGAGCCTGCACCCGAGCCTCTGCCGGGTCCGACAGGAATTTGGCATGATTTTGCGTAGCTTACAAAGTCATTTACAATGAGGTAGTAATCTACAAAACCCATTTGCGACACCGTGTTGATTTCATATTCAAGTCGGTCAATCAGAGCTTTGTCGGGATTCTCGCCATAGTGTTTATAAAGCCCCTCATAGCATTTTCTTCTGAAATAATGCAGATGATCTTCATTATTAGGAACATCAAATCTCGGAAGCTTGCGTACACCGAATTCAAAATCCACATTGCACATATCGGCAATTTTCTGTGTATTGTCGATTGCTTCGGGGTAACTTGCAAACACCTCACGCATTTCATCTTCTGTTTTAAGATAAAATTCCGAAGTTTTGAACTCCATTCTGTCGCTGTCATTGACTGTTCGGTTGGTCTGAATACAGAGAAGAATATTGTGAACCGTGCTGTCATGTTTTTCGATATAGTGACAATCGTTTGTTGCAACAATGTCAACACCGATTTCACGGGCAATTTTTATAAGGCTTGGAATTATCCTTTTCTGTTCCTCAATTCCGTGGTCTTGAAGCTCTATAAAAAAGTTCTCACTACCGAATATATCACGGTAAAATTCTGCCTTTGACTTTGCACCGGCATAATCACCGTCAAGGAGCTTTTGAGGAATTTCACCCGCCAGACAGGCAGAGAGGCAGACTAAGCCCTCATGATACTCGGCAAGAAGTTCATCATCAATCCTCGGCTTTGTATAGAATCCCTCCGTAAAACCCTTTGACACAAGCTTGATAAGATTCTGATAGCCTGTATGATTTTTGCAGAGCAGAACCATATGATAGTATTTTCCGTAGGATGAGGTCTTGTCAAAACGGCTTTGCGGTGCAACATACACTTCACAGCCGATTATCGGCTTTATACCCTGTTTTTTGCATTCCTTATAAAAATCGACTGCACCGTACATTACACCGTGGTCGGTGATTGCGAGTGCAGTCATTCCTTTTTCTTTTGCGGCTTTTGCAAGTCTGCTCAGACGGCAGGCACCGTCAAGCAGACTGTATTCTGTATGAAGATGTAAATGTGTAAATGCCATTTTACTCACCTGTTGCTTTTGCCTTTATTTCACCGTCTGAAAAACGGAGTGTAAATTCATCTCCGCTTTTCAGCATTTTTGCGGAATTTACCGCCTTACCGTTTTTTTCGGCAATCGAATAACCTCTTGAAAGAATTTTAACGGGGTTGAGTCCTTCAAGTTTAGCGGCTGTCTTTGTGATATCGGCAGCCTTTTTATTTATTGTTTCCTGAACAAAATGCTGTATTTTCGTTTTGCAAAGTTCAAGAGATTTTTCATATTCAAAAATTCTCTGTTGTGGTGATACAACGGACAGTCTTGTTTTTAATTCTGTAAGAGCATTATATTCCTGTCTTAATTTCAATGTTGCCATTGACGAAACATACTGCTTTTGAGATTTATAGTAATCAACAAGCTCCGCAGTATCGGGAACTGCAAGCTCTGCCGCCGCAGACGGAGTCGGCGCTCTGAGATCGGATACAAAGTCACAGATTGTAAAATCGGTTTCATGACCGACAGCGGAAATTACCGGAATTTTACAGTTGTAGATTGCATAAGCAAGGTTTTCATCATTGAATGCCCACAAATCTTCAATCGAACCGCCGCCCCTACCGATTATGATAACATCACAGGCGTTGTATTTATCAAGTTTCTGTACGGCGTCAATAAGTTGGGCGGGAGCATTCTCGCCCTGAACAAGTACGGGACACATAATTATGTCGGCAGACGGAAATCTTCTTGAAAGAATGTTGCGGATATCCTGAACTGCCGCACCTGTGGGAGAAGTAATTACACCGATTGAATTCGGAAACGGCGGAATTTTCTTCTTATGTTCGGGAGCAAAAAGTCCTTTTTCGGCAAGCGACTTTTTAAGTTGTTCATATGCAAGCGAAAGCGCACCTATGCCGTCGGGCTGCATATCTTCAATATAAAGCTGATACTGACCTGTGGGTTCATAGACTGCAACTCTGCCACGGCAGATTACTTTCATTCCGTCGGTCGGTCTGAACTTTAAATTACGGGCATTGCCGGCAAACATTACGGCTCTTATAACAGATTTTTCGTCTTTGATTGAAAGATAGATGTGTCCGCTTCTGTAATGGTCGGTAAGGTTTGAAATTTCACCCGTAACAAAGACAAAATTCAGCCTTGCGTCATTTTCAATAATTGACTTTATATAGAAATTCAGTTGTGAAACACTTAAAACTCGTGGTTTACTAAACTCGGGTGTGTACATCGTTATACTTCCTGTATCCTAAATATGCAATTCCTGCCGAGTTATCTGCCGAAAACTGCGGCGGTGCGAATATTGCATTATATTTTTCTTCAAAAGAATTTTTTATTATTTGATTTGACATTACTCCGCCGGCAAAAATCAATGGAAGTTCTCCGTATTTTTCAAGCAGTCGCTTGGTCATTTCGGACAAGGTCTGTTCAATATATTTAAGGCAGAATGCCGAAACATATTCGGGAGATTTGCCTTCGTCAATCAGCTTTTTGGAAAGATTTTCAACTCCGCTGAGACAACAATCACAGCCTTTGAGAGTTGGTTTCACCTTGATTTTTTCTGTATTTTTAAGGGCAAGCTGTTCAAGCTGAGGACCGCACGGAAATTTTAAACCGAGCATAAGTCCTGTGCGGTCAATCGCCTGTCCTGCATTAAGGTCGAGTGTGTGTGCCGCAAGTTCAACGGAAAAGCCCGTGCCGAATCCTTTGGCAAATACTGCCTCGGTTGTACCTCCGCTGACATGGAAAGCGATAAACTGCTTATCAAACAAATCTGTTCTCTGCGAGCCGAACAATGCCGCCGAGATATGTCCCTCCTGATGCGAAAATGTGTAAAGAGGTATTTTCATTGCGGAAGATAAAATTTTTGCCGTGTTCTCTCCAACGGTGAAACACGGCATATATGAGCCGTCAACAGGTCTTGGACGGCTTGACGCCGCAATTGCGGCTATTTTGCTTGTATCAACATCTTTCAAAAGTTCTTCAATAAGCGTGTGCAGCTGTGCTGTGTGGTGAAACACAGCGTCACTCTGACGAAGTCCGAGCTGACCTTCTTTTACGGGAAGAAGTTTTTTCTGCTGAACCATTTCGCCCGTTTTGCTGTCGTAAAGGGCGGTTGATGTTGTGTAATTTGAAGTGTCAATTCCGAGAAAAAGGCTCATATCACTTCTCCGACTTTCCCGAAAATTCACGGGAATATGTGCCAAGAATACCGTTTACAAATTTGCTCTCGTCAATTGTATATTTCTTGGCAAGTTCAACAGCCTCGTTGATTGATACGCTCTGCGGAACATTGTCAAGATACTTCATCTCATAGATTGCAAGGCGAAGAATAGCAAGCGACGGCTTTGAAATTCTTGAAAGAGTCCAGCCCTTTTTCAGGTGGCTTGCAATGATTTCGTCAATCTCCTCATGCTTGTCCTCAATGCCGGAAACTACAGCCTGAGCATATGCGCAAACACCGCCTACAAACATTTCCGAATCATCATCTATTGTTTCTTCAAGAGGCTCATCGTCAAAAGACTTTGAGAACAAAAGCATAAAAGCCTGCTCTCTTGACTCACTTCTTGTGAGATTAACCTCTTCTTCAAAGATGTCACTTGTTTCAGCGTCATTTACTTCAATTTCATTTAATTCATTGTTAATTTCGTTATTCATAATAAGCCCAACTTTTCGTTAAATTACAATATCACTAAAATCATATCATTAAGATTTAAATCAGAGTAACTCCCTAATTTACTTACAAGATTATACCATAACTGAAAATGAATGTAAACAATAATTAACAAAGATGTCCGTTAAAAATCATTTACTTTTTTAACTTTCCTCGCAACCGAATGAGGTTGATTTTATGCACAAAAAAGCAGAGGACACTATGTCCTCTGCAAATTTTATGCCCCTATTACCGATATATCGTCATAATCAACCTCATAATGAGTAACCACGGCATCGTCAATAATCAGAACAGATGTATCGTCAAGCTGAGATTTCGGAACAATTACCGACACACCTTGATCGCTTATATAGCAAAGGCATTCTGAAAATCCTTTTGCTTTGACAATACTTTCAATGCTGTCCTGAATTGTAAAGGTTTTGAGAAGCTCTTCAACATTCTTTTCAGCCTCGCTTTTGTCGGCATCAGACGAGCTTTCAAGATTGAAAATTTCTTTTGCATCATCAATTATTTTATCCTGAGTTGCCTGCCGCTTTGTCCTTTCGGCTGAAAAATAGCTTTTGCTCTCGTTTGAAAGTGCCGCCGTCTGCTGTGCCTCATCTTCCGACGCCGAAGCGGTTGCACTGACATATGATGCCGCTCCGAGTTCTTTGGCGCTCTGAGGAGTTTTTGCCCCCGAAAGCTGCCAGTTTATGTACACAGCCGCTGAAAGTGCAAGCACAAGTGATGCAAAAACGATATATTTTTTCTTAGATTTCATATTACTCCCGACCTTTATTCTGATAATTTTGTAATACATACTTTTGCTGTTGAAATATCAAGCGCTTTTGTGACTGCATCGGTGACACGCTCAACCACAACAGGATCATCACCGCCTTCACACACTACAAGCACTCCTCTTATCAAAGGTTCAATTTCCTTTGTTTTGGTGGTGCTGTTGTCAAGATAAACATATTCAACGGAATTTTCCATTGTGAGCAAAACTTCCGTCTTGCCTGCTCCCTCAATTTTTGAAATCACCGTCTGCAAATCAGTTTCTGTTTTTGTGCTGTATGTTTTTACGGAAAATGCTTCATCTCCTTTTCCTGATGTCAAAGAACCGAAATCAACCCAGTTTGAAAGAAATATTAAACCAATACCGATAAGGCCGACAACGATTATGATATTTCTTATTTTTTTACTGTCGAGCATTGATTTCAGCTTTGAACTTGTTTTGTCTTCCATAATTCACTCCGTCATAATGTTTGGTGTAATTCCGAAATTGTCATAAACAATTGACGATACAAGATTTGTGTACCGAACAAATTCTTTGTCTATATATATGCTGATTGACGCTATGATTATGCCGTTGTTTTCAACTCTGCTCAAAATTATGTCACACGATTTGATTGTTATATTATTCTGTAAAAAAATATTTTTTAATGCAGTTTCAAGATTTATCTCCGTCTGCTTTATAACGGCATTGCTGTATGCCTCATCATCTGTTGATATTTCTTTAACAGAATTTTGCTTTTCCTCAATATCGGTATTAAATGACGATACGGCATTTTTTACGGGAACAACCATACAGCAAATAATAAAAGCGCCTAAAGCAAGGCTGATGATTTTCTTTGTACTGCCGTCTGTAACAAAGGTCTGAACAAGCGAGCATATTAACGCAGACGCACACATTACAACAACAACCGTAAAAAGTCCGCTCATGATGAACCTCCGCCAAGCATAATTACCGCCGCCGTTGAAAGAATGTAAATTGACATAATGCACAGCAAAACGGCTATGAGAGTTGAAAACACAGACGATATGTTTTCAAGCAGTTTTGCCGGACCGTTTAGATTGAGAACCTCTGCCGTTGATTTGCCGATCCAAAGGGTGAACATCCACATTACTCCCTGCAAAATCACAGGCATAAACACAATTGTAACGGACAGAATCACTATTATTCCTATTCCCGATTTCAAAAGTCCGATACTGCCCTGAACTACCTTGTAGGCATCCGAAAGTGCCGAACCGACTATCGGGATAAATGAATTGAGAGTAAACCTTACAGCACGGGTTGAAACATTGTCAACCGAAACGCTTATAAGCTGTCTGAATGTCAGCACGGCTGTGAATATTGTCATAGCAAAGCCCAAAAGCCACTTTACGCTCTTTGAAATCATTGACATAAAACCGCTGAGATTTACGGACGGCGATACGGATGATGTTATTGACAGACCGAGGAACATATTGAGCAGAGGAACGATTATTTTTGATGAAAGCTGTGACACACCCTCCCCTGCCCCTATCATTACGGCATAGTATGATGCCGAACCTGCCACAGAACCCGAGCTTACCATAATTACAGCCATAACAGGAACATAGGCGAGCATTATATTTGATGCAGTGCAGATTACCGAACCCGTTGATGCGATGACTCCGACAGCGGGGACTACTGCGGCACAGGTTATACAGAGCGTTGCGGTTATATTAAGCGAGTTTGAAATATCACAGGAGAGCGAACCGTTGTAGGCGCTGATTACGGAACAGAGCAAAAGCAGGGCGGTTATATTGACAAGACCTTTGAGCGGTGAAGAAATGTTGCCGAGTGCAAGCGAGAGAATTTCGCCCATTACATTTTCAAAAGACAGGTTGGCAAGCTTTGAAAAATCCCCCAGATCAACGCCCATATTCTGAAGGCTTTGCTTTATATCGTCGGACAGCGAATCAAAAACATTTGACATATCATAAATCATTTCACCTTCTTCAGCGTTTGCACAGACACATGAAAGGGCGATAAGCACAAACACGACAGTAATTATTACAACACTTTTTTTCACTTCTTCACCTCAATTGCCTGCAAGTGACAACACGGTTTTTAAAATATCCGAATAAAGCGGAAGTGCCGTTACCGTGACCATAATTTTTCCGGCAAGCGAAACATTTGACGCAAGCGACTGACTTCCCGAATCCTTGCAGGTATTCACGGCGAACTCGGTGACAAGGCATATTCCGATTGATTTCAGCAGAATTACTATGTAGTCAATGCTTATTCCCGATGAGGCTATGATTTGATTGATTGTTGTAACGATAGCCGAAACCTGAGTAAGCACGCCGATTAAAATAATAACGGAACAGCTTATACCGAGCATTACGGAGATTTCCGCATTTTTCGGTTTGAGCATTACGCAGATTATTACGGTCACAACGGCAAGCACGGAAATTGACAGAATATTCATATTAAAAACCGAAAAGCTGTTTTATTGTGTTGAACAGAGTGCTGATTTGCGTTATTATCAGCGTCAACACAACTATAAGTCCGGCAAGCGAGGTCAGCATTGCCTGCTCCTCTCGACCGCTTCGTATGAGAAGTTGGGTAAGAACCGCAACAATTATGCCGACAGCGGCAATTTTGAAAATAAGCTCAACATCCATTATTACCTCTAAATCATCATAAGGGCGATTGCACTTCCTGCAAAAAATCCCATCGTTTTATATAGCTTTGATTTTTTTGTTATGGCATCAAGGGCTGATGAAAGCTGTTTTGAAAATGACACCTCGTAGAGTTCAAGATGTTTTAACTGCCCCTCTGTATCGGTTTTTCCGAGCTGACCTCCAAAATCCTTCAGCATTGAAATGTCGGATTTTGAAAGCGGTATTTCAGAAGATAATTGTTTTACCCTTTCAAGCCACAATTCGTCAAAAGGTCTGTCACATTCTGAAAAAAGCAATAAATCAAGGCTTGAATTTTCTGCACAGGAATTAACCAGAGTGAAGATATCATCACCGCTGTAGCGAAGATTTGTTGCAAGCAATGATATAAATTCCGTGAATGATTTCAGAAAATCTCTGCGTTTGTATAACCTACCCGACAAAACAAAACCTATCATTGTACCCGTGCAGACAACAAGCAAGCATCCTATGAGTTTAAACGGCAAAGTTGTCACCTACCTGCGATATTTTTACAATTTCACCTGCGTGGGTTCGATTTGACAAAAACACAAGCGTTTGAAATGCTCCTGTTTTCATAAGAGAAACCATGTTTGCTTTCTGTTTCAGTTCGTATTCATTTGCACAATGCGTTGATGAAATTATCCGAACTCCGCAGTTGACCGACTTTTCTACGGCATAGATATCTTCTTTTGAGCCGATTTCATCGCAGATGATAATTTCGGGTGCCATACTGCGGATTGCGTGAAGCATTGCCTCGCTCTTGTTGTATGAATCATAGACATCGCACATTCCGATATCATTCTGAAATTTCCCCGATGCCGTGCCTGCAAGCTCTCCTCTTTCATCAATCAGGGCAACATTCTTCTTACCTTTGGTTGACAGAAGTCTTGCAAGGTCACGAAGTACGGTTGTTTTTCCGCTGCAAGGTGCTCCGCATATGAGAACACCTCCCGAAACGGCAATTATCTTATTATAAAGAGAATCCGCACAACCCTTATGCTCCCTTGCTATTCGGACATTGATTGATGTTATGTCACGGATATTCACAATTTTTCCGTTGTTTACGACCGCTGTTCCGCAGATTCCTGCCCTGTGACCGCCGTACATTGTGACAAAGCCGTTTACAATTTCGTTTTGTCTGTTATACACGGAGTAGTTGCAAATGTTGTTGAATGTATCGACAATATCGGCTTTTGAAACAACAAGCATTGCACCGTCAAGGATTGTATTGCTAAGTCCGCCGTTTTGCGTTAGATAGTATGTATTATCGGGACAGACAAGTGCAAGCGGTCGTGAAAGCCGCAGTCTGATTTCCTGAACAGAATCGGATAATTTAGGTGCAAGCGGTAAAAGTCTGCGTGAAATATTCTTGCAAAGGCAGTTGAGTGCCGCCGTAAATCTCTTTTCGTTTTGTTCAGCAAGCATATTTTAAATTCCTCCCAAAAGAGTTTGTACAATAAATACTATGCAGACAAGCACAGTCATATGTCAAAAGGGCATAAAAAAAATCCCCCGACATAAATCGGAGGATTGAAAATTGTTTTATTTGCTTTTTATTTCACTAAAGATAGCAGCATATTCTTCGTTAGTGTAATCACCTGTAAAATTCATATTGCCGTCAGTAATTTCAACATTTATATACGGGTTTGAAACCGTCTTTCCGTTAATAACAAACCGAACAGCAGAACCGATATTATTTTTAGTGTAGTCTGCAAACTTATCAGTTCCGTCAGCTGTAAGCTTCATATTTAACACCATACCGTTAATATCATCAAGCAAACACACATACTCGATTTGAGATGACTCAATAATAACTTTGTTTTCATCTTCATTATCACGGATTTCTACATTGGTCGGATTATAAATTTTCGGCAATTCAGCATTTGATGTCTGAACTGTTTCATTAACCGAGGTTGAAACCTGAGTAGTTGTATTTTCAGCAGAAGTATCATTACTTTTTACATTTCCGCTACAAGCAGATAATGCAACAGCAAGTAAAGTTACAACAGCTAAAATCAAATATTTTTTCATTTTAAGTACCCCTTTCGTTATAATTATATAACAACATAATCAGTGTCAAGTATTTATTGTAACTATTCCATTGACAGCATTTCTTTTAATTCTTCTTCGGAAATTATTGCAACGCCTAAGGTTTGGGCTTTGGTTAGTTTACTGCCGGCATCTTCGCCTGCCAAAACATATGAAGTCTTTTTTGAAACTGATGAACTTGTTTTTCCGCCGTTCTGTTCAATGAGTTTTGAGGCTTCACTTCTTGTCATTGTCGGAAGTGTGCCTGTGAGGACAAAGGTTTTGCCTTCAAAAAGACCTCCAGTGTTTTTCGGCTGAGAGGGTTTCATTCTCAGACCGAGTGATTTAAGGTCTGCAATAAGCTCCTTTGTACCGTCAAGTGAAAAATAATTTTCAAGGCTTTCTGCCATAACAGCACCGAAACCGTCTATTTTTTCAAAGTCCTCAGCCTTTGCGTTCATAATATCGTCAATTGTTGCAAAATTTTCGCAGATTATCTTTGCGGCTTTAAGACCTATGTTACGGATTCCGAGAGCAAAAACAAGCCTGAAAAGTTCGTTTTCTTTTGATTTTTCTATTGAAGAAATAAGATTCTGAGCAGATTTTTCAGCCTTGCGTTCAAGACTTGAAATATCTTCAGCTTTAAGTCTGTAGAGGTCGGCAGGAGATTTTACAAGTCCTTCATCTGAAAGCTGTTCAAGAATTGCAGGACCGAGTCCGTCAATATCCATTGCGTCACGGCTTACAAAGTGAATAAGATGTCTTGTCAGCTGTGCGGGACAATCTGTGTTTGTACAACGGATTGCCGCCTCTCCCTCATCGTGTGTAACAGGGTTACCGCAAGACGGGCATACGGACGGAAATTCAAACGGCACGGCATTTTCAGCGTGTTCCTTAACGGAAAGAACTTCGGGAATAATCTCGCCTGCTTTTCTGATTATAACCGTATCTCCTACGCAAATACCTTTTTCATCTATAAAATCCTTGTTGTGAAGTGTGGCACGGCTTACTGTTGTTCCGGCAAGAAGTACGGGTTCAAAGTTGCCTACAGGAGTAAGCACACCTGTTCTGCCGACATTGATTTCGATATTGAGGAGTTTAGTAGGCTTCTCCTCGGGCGGATACTTATATGCCTCCGCCCATTTAGGATATTTTGCGGTACTGCCGAGAAGTCGGCGGCTTGCAAAGCTGTCAACCTTGACAACAGCGCCGTCAATTGCATAATCAAGCTCTCCACGCATATTTCCTATGCGCTCAATTTCCTCAATCACCTCGTCAACATTATCGTAAACGCTGTAAAATGCAGTCGGAAAGCCGAGTTCCGTAAGATAGTCAAGCCCCTGAATATGGCTTTCAATCGTCATTCCTCTGATTTGCTGGATATTGAACACGAATATATCAAGACTTCTCTGAGCGGTTATTTTTGCATTTTTCTGACGAAGTGAGCCTGCGGCGGCATTTCGTGGATTTTTAAAGGTTTTTTCCTCGTTTTCTTCCTGTCTGCGAGTAAGTGCGTCAAACGAATTGAACGACATATACACCTCACCACGAACCTCGAGATATTCGGGTGCATTCGGAATACGCTTTGGCAGACTTTTAATTGTCATAAGATTTTCGGTTACATCTTCACCTACAGAGCCGTCGCCACGGGTTGAACCTCTTACAAAAACACCGTTTACATATTCGCACGATACGGAAAGACCGTCAAATTTAGGTTCAACAACATAGCGTACATTCGGCACGGTTTCTCGCACTCTTGCGTCAAATTCACGAAGCTCTTCGTGTGAAAAACTATCGTGAAGGCTTTCCATTACAACCTCATGAGTAACGGGAGAAAACTTTTCTCCTGCATTACCGCCGACACGGTTTGTCGGTGACATAGGAGATTTGAGTGACGGAAATTCCTTTTCGATATTCTCAAGTTCACGCATGAGCATATCGTAATCGTAGTCGGAGATTTCCGGATCATCCTGATTGTAGTAAAGGTTGTTGTGGTATTCAAGCTGTTTTGTAAGCTCTTGGGCACGATTCTGAGCTGTTATAAAATCCATTTTGGTTTCCCCATATCATAAATTTATCGGTAAAATAAGTATCTGCACCTGTGTTTAAAATATTACCTGTTATTAACCTGTGAAGTTCCTTTTTCACGGAGGAAGGTTGATTCAAGGTCTGCAAGGTGAAGCTTTACGGCAAGCGGATATTTGTCATAAGCCTGACTGATTGTGTTGCTGTTTTTGTCACCAAATTCACCCATATGCCAACGAATTGCCATAGCCTCATCAATTTTAAGGTGCATTTTGCGTTCAATGAGAAAAACAGACTTTTCACCGTGACCGTAGGGAAACTGATCTTCAATTGCATAATACGGCACTTTTTCCCACTGACCTGTTTTTTCATTCTTAACATTTCTGCTTGAAACCTTATAGAACTGAGCCTTGCACAAATCGTGAAGAAGTCCGCAGATTGCAAAACTTTCAATATTGTCGGTTTCTTCATCATAGTGCTTTTCCATCATTGTATTGAACACGCTGACGGAGTGCATTACAAGACCGTTTTCACAGGGACAATGATATTTTGAACTTGCAGGGGCGGTAAAAAAATCGGTTCTTTTGAGCCATTCCAGAAGCTCGTCAGCACCCTGTCTTGTGATATATTTGTTGTAGATTTCAATAAATTCTTCCTGCGGCGTCATATTAATCCTCCTCATATAATTGTATTTTTAAAAAGGCAACAGCAGATAATCTGCCGTTGCCCTGCATTAAAAGTTCAAAAGATTTACTTTGCTGAAGTTGTAGCTGTTTCCGTAGCCGCCTCGGTTACTGCTGCTGTAGTTTTTGCCGAATCGTCATCCTTTGTATAGAGAATGTCATTGAGCTTGAGTCCGTTGCTCTCTACGGAATAAGCAACATCCATTTCAACTTCATCTGTATAATAGTACTTGATGATGATTGTGCCGTTCTTGATTAAGTAAGTACCGTCAACATTGAGTGCGTCTGACTGGTTGATTTCAACAGTACCGTCATCATTGAACTTGTATGTCATCTTAGCGTAACCGTTATCATAAGTCCATGAACCTGTGATTTTCTTGTCAGCCTTGAAGTCCTTATCAACCTTCAATTCAGGCTTAACCTCTGAACCTGACTTGAGTTTCACCTTGTTGGCAGCAGTTGAAGTTGAAAGCTCAAGAGTTCTGCCGGAGAACATATTACCCGAAACAGCGTAGTTACAGCTTGTTTCATTGCCGTTAAGCGTCATGGCAAGTGTCTGATTACCCGAATCATCTGTTGAAACCGTGTATGTACCGTTCCAAACCATTGAACCGATTCTGTAATTGAGAGTATTGTCACCGTTAAATGTGTAGTAAACATCAACCTTTGACGCCTCGTCGGATGATGCTGAATTGCCTGTTACATCAACAGATTCAATCCATGTTCCTACAATGCTTGTATCAAAAAATCCTTTGATTACGAAAAGAGTAGCTGCCGCAACCGCAACAATTACGATACCTATAATGATAGGAAGCTGAATAATACTCTTTTTCTTTGGCTGCGGAACAATCACGCCGTTTTCGTTTGCAGGTTCTGTTTCAGCAAAAGACATTTCTTCGCTTTCTGTGGGCTCATCTGCAACGAATGTTGTATTTTCTGTTGTTTCTGCTGTTGTATCTGTGTTGGTATTCTCTGCCTCATTTTCAGAAGTGAGAATTTCTTTATTCTCGTCCAACTGTGATACCTCCTTAAATTTTGTCATCGCTTTCTATCATACTATAAATATGAAAGAAAATCAACTGTTTTTTATGCCGTTAAAATGGAATGAAAATTATTTAAAATACATATAAAGTTCGCATTTAAGCGTTCCGTTATAAAGTTTGCGGCGTTTGTCAGCCTTTCTGCCGAAGATTTTTTCAAAATCGTCATCGGGGCTTATAACGGTGTAGCTTTTACCCTTCATTCTTTTAAAATGTTCACCCATAACTGCATACAGCTTTTCAGCTGATTTTACATCAAGTAATCGTTCACCGTATGGCGGATTTGTGATGATTGTCTGAAAACCGTCCTCAAGTTCAAAATCTTTAATATCACGGTTTGCAAATGTTATTCTGTCGGCAACTCCTGCAATTTCTGCGTTTTTCTTTGCGATTGCAAGGGCTGAATCATCTATATCGTAACCTGTTGCCCTGAATGTTGCGTCATGTCTTATTTTCTGTCTTGCATTTTCTCTTGCTGTTTCAAAAACATCTTTCGGAACACAATTCCAATGTTCACAGGCAAAATAACGGTTAAGTCCCGGAGCAATGTTAAGTGCTTTCATAGCCGCCTCAATAAGAATTGTGCCGCTGCCGCACATAGGATCGGTTACAAAGTGGTTTGCCCTTACTCTTGAAAGATCAACCATAGCGGCGGCAAGTGTTTCTTTTATAGGAGCATCATTTGAATCGGCACGATATCCACGCTTGTGAAGTCCTGCGCCCGAAGTGTCAAGCATAATACTTACCTTGTTGCGAAGAATGAGAAACTGAATCTGATGCGGAGCACCTGTTTCATCAAACCACGGGAGCATATATTTTTGTGAAAGGCGGTCTGCGACTGCCTTTTTAACGATTTTCTGACAATCGGGAACGCTCATAAGGTCGGAATCAAGACATCTTCCCTTTACGGGAAAAGCCTCGGAAATTCCGATATAATCCTCCCACGGGATTGCCTTTACGCCCTCGAACAAATCGTCAAAGGTGTGAACCTCAAATTCCGCAAGAAGAATGAGTATTCGCTCCGCATAACGGGAATTTATATTTGCAAGTGCAAGTGTTGACCAATCACCTGTAAAGGTAACTCTGCCGTTTTCGGCATTGACATTTTCAACACCGAGATATCTCAGCTCATTTGCACAAAGACCTTCAAGACCGAAAATGCATGGAGCGGAAAATTTCATATTCATATTTATCTCCTGTTTTATTGATACACAAATTCTATTAAGACTGAAAGACAAAAAAACAGGGTATCGGAATAACCGATACCCCTTGCTTTTAAAAAATTAATCGGTTGTCGGCTCGAGCACACCATAGTTGCCGTCTGCACGCTTGTAAACAACATTGATTTCATCTGTCTCGGAATTGATAAACATAAAGAAGTTATGGTTTACCATATTCATTTCAAGAATAGCTTCATCAACCGAAATCGGCTTTACAAGAACATGTTTTTTACGAACTACGCTGTATTCATCGTCCTCCGGTTCATCAGTCTGAGCTGCTTCCGTGATTAAATCTTCAATACCGGCGGATTTAATTTTCTTTTCAAGCCTCGTTTTATTCTTACGAATCTGACGCATAAGAATGTCGCAAACCTTGTCAAGAGCGTCATTCATTTCGGGCATTGTGCTTTCGGCACGATAAATCATACCGTTGTCACGGATTGTAATTTCAACAGTCTGACGGTTCTTTTCGAGGGTGACAACTACATTGACAGAAGCATCCTCCGAGAAAATACGATTAAACTTTGAAAGCTTTTTCTCGCATCTTTCCTTAAAGTTATCTCTGAGGTTGACTTTTCTTGCTGTGTAGGTGATTTTCATAAAATCTGCCTCCCTTATATAATTTTTTATTTTCTGCCGTTGCCGTTGCCTCTGCGGCTGTAGCCACGGCTTTCTCCGCCACGCTTAAGATCGGACATCTTATCCTCGCTTGTCTGCTTGAACTTTGACATCATATCCTCAAACGAAGAAGGAGCATTTCTGCGTGAACTCTGCCACTCGTAATCACCCGGTGAGGTTACGGGCGGAGCAGGCTTGTATGGCTCTCTGCTTCTGTGATTCTGTCTTTGAGGTCTGTCAGAGCGTTTTCTCTGCTGTTGCTGTTCTTTCGGGAGAGCCTGTTTCATTGACAGACTGATTTTTCCGTCATTAAGAGCAAGCACCTTAACCTTTACTTCTTGTCCTACTTTTACATAATCACTGATTTCATTGATGAAGGTAGGTGCAACCTCCGAGATATGTACCATACCGGTTTTTGAATCCGGCAAATCAACAAATGCGCCGAATTTTGTAATACCTGATACTTTGCCTTCCAGAATCATTCCGACTTCAATAGCCATAAAAATTTATTACCCCTTAAAATTATTTCTACCCTTTTATTCTCCGGCAACATTAATGAAAATTCTTTCACCGTCACCGACATAGCCTAATTCATCCTTAGCTATTTTTTCAATATATTTTTTAAGATCGTCACCCTTGTAATTCTGAACCTTTTTCAGATACTGCGACTGAATCTCAACCACGCTGATTTGCTGTTGCAAATCCGTAAGCTCTGCCTTTTTCTCGGCAATCTGAACATTCTGATTGATAATTGTAATTACGGCATAAAAAACAAAACCGATAATTGCGAGATAAATCAGAATATATCTTCCTTTTTTACGCTTTTTCGGAGTTATCTCCTTTATTGCGCCGTCTTCTGTCTGCCGAGAAGCCGCAGTGCTTTCTTTTACTTTCTTTGTGCTTTTTTTCATCTTCAAAACTATCTGCTTTCTCTGCTGAATTATTATTATCGTTTCTAAATATACCTTTATTCTTACCCTCATTATACAATATGTTGTTGCTGTTTTTCAATAGCTTTTTCAGATTTTTTTTAATTTTTTGCGAAATTTTCACACAGACACTCTCCGTAAAACGAATCATCGGACAATATACAAGCGATAAAAGTCTGCCGAGGGTTAATCGACAAATAACAAAACCGAGAAATGAACCGACCGTTACAAACACTCTGAAAAATCCCAGCATATATGCAACGGAAAAAATGAACAGATTAAGTGATACAATAAAAACATAAAGAAAGTCTGTAACAAAAACCGACGCTTTTCCTTTGCAAAGCGTCATTCTGATTATTTTAAATATATCATACAGCAATCCTGCCGCCGCTCCGAATACAAGTGAACAGAGAAATGCGGTTGACTGCTGTGCAAAAGTCAGCTCCAAGATTACACCTACTTAAAGAGTTTTGAAAGTTTGGATTTTGACGCACCGTTGCCGAGGTATTGCATTGCGTTAATTTTTCCGTCAATTGAAACATCTCCCGTTTCAAGGTTTAACTTATCAATGTGCAGATTTTCCCCTTTGATTACAAGGCACCCGCAGGAGGTTTTTACCGACACCGTTTCCTCGTTGAAGCCCGACACATCCTCCGTGCCTGTCATAACAAGCTTCCCCCTGTTATCAAGCATAACCGTATGATTCTTAGCCTTTGGCATTTCCTGCATAAAAAAACCTCCGTATAAATTATTTGTCAGTAATTTATACGGAGAAAAAAATAAAATTATTCTTCTTTTTTTGAGATTTTATGTATAACAACATAGTGCATCAGATTGCCATCAACAATAACATGAGCAATAGCAAGAAGAGGGAATTCAGAGAAGAACGCCTCCTGATTGCCTTTTACACCCTTTGCCGTAAAACCAAGCACCACAATCAGTTATATCACATTGTTTAACACAACAATATTTCATAGTTTAATACCTCAACTTACGATTTATTTATATTTATTAAGTTGATAATTATTCCTACTAGTAAACCTGATGAATGTCGTGGTATACACATATTCTCCTCGTGTGTAGATTATTTTAACGAATTTAAAAATTGGCATACCGAAATAATGAACAATAAAGTCATTATTACGAAAGAGCCATTGGGTATATTTATCTGTGTGTAAAACTTCATTACAATAATCCCAATGTAAGTAATTACAGATAATATTGCCAATATTAAATTAATTGTCTTATTCATAATCTACTCACCTAATTTCATCCAAAGTAATATTTTGTGTTTTAATTTTGGTAAAAAATCAGACTGCCGCCTCATACATTGTTGCCGCATCTTCCTTGCGAACAACTTCTTTTACCTCTGTAACCTTAACCTTTACACTTTTTGAACCGAGTGTGATTTCGATTACATCACCGACTTTTACATCATAGGACGCACGGGCAACCTTGTCATTAACTGTGATTTTGCCTGCGTCACACGCCTCATTTGCAACTGTTCTGCGTTTGATGAGTCGGGATACTTTTAAATATTTATCAAGTCGCATATTATAAACCCTTCCGATTTTTAATAAAAAATTTTTAACAAAAAAGGGTAATGATACAGCGTACCATTACCCGAAATATAAAACAAGATTACTTGTTTACTACATCCTTAAAGCCCTTGCCTGCCTTGAATGCAGGAACCTTTGAAGCAGGAATTTCGATTGATTTACCTGTTCTTGGGTCACAACCTGTTCTTGCATTTCTCTGACGCTGTTCAAATGTGCCGAAACCTGCGATCTGAATCTTTTCGCCTTCAGCTACTGTATTGATGATTGTGTCAATTGTTGAAGAAACTGCCTTTTCTGCATCCTTCTTTGAAAGTCCGCTCTGCTCGGCAACTGCAGCAATAAGTTCTGTTTTGTTCATAATAATAAACCTCCAATTAATAATTCTTAGATAATTTAACTTCATCCCAAAGGGAATCGAGTACAGATAACGGTGCCGTTTTCATATCTATTCCACGCTCGTTTGCAAGCTTTTCAACAGACGAAAAACGGTCGGTGAATTTGTCACAGGCATCGTAGAGTGCATGTTCGCTGTCAATGTTCAAAAATCTTGCAACATTAACTGCTGAGAAAAGCACATCACCGAGTTCTTCACGCTGATTTTCAGCATCATTGTTTTTAACAGCGGCTTTAAGCTCTTCACATTCTTCAAAAAGCTTATCAAGCGCACCGTTTACATTTTCCCAGTCAAAACCGACCTTTGCGGCCTTCTGCTGGATTTTTGTACTGCGCATGAGTGACGGAAGTGCCTTTGACACGCTGAGAATTGCCTGTGTCTGAGTTTTCTGGGATTTTGTTTTCATCTTAATGGCATCCCAGTTTTTGAGAACCTTTTCGGTAGTGTCGGCGTTGACATCACCGAAAACATGGGGATGACGGATAATGAGCTTTTTGCAGATTCCGTCACAAACATCGTTTATATCAAATGTTCCCTGTTCACTTTCGATTTCCGCATGCAGAGCAACCTGCAGAAGAACATCACCGAGTTCTTCTTTAAGCAAATCGAGGTCGTCGGTATCAATTGCCTCAACAGCCTCATAGGTTTCCTCAATAAAATTTGAGCGGATTGACTTGTGAGTCTGTTCTCTGTCCCACGGACAACCGTCGGGTGCACGAAGGATTTTTACTATCTCAACAAGGTCATTAAAATTATAATTTTCTTTTTCTGTAAAGTTCATTCGTGACATCTCCGATAATCTTATTAGACAATGCAAATTTTATCTGAGAAGCGGAAACAACCGCAACAGATATATATTTTACCTAATTAATCCTAATTTTTCAAGTGTTTTTGCAATTTTCTCACCTTTCGGCAAAAATTTCAGTTCTGTTGCCGTAAAAGCACGCAATATCAACAATACAGCAATATAAACGATAACCGCAACAAAGATTGCAACTGCAAGCGAAACTGCAATTGACATTCTTGCAGAGCCGATAATGCTTTCCATAAGGTGATATGCGCCGAATGCCGAAGCGGCACTTGCAATCGCACCGATAAGCGGTTTTACTGTTGTACCGAATAAATCAGGCTTGATTTTTGAATACTTGATAAGCAGATACATACCTACGATTGTCATAATTGCATAGGTAATCATTGAACCGACAGTTGCACCCTGAACATTGATTTCCGGAACGCTTACAAACATCCATGTAATGCCGATTTTGACAGCCATACAAACTGTGTATAGCTTCATCGGGAGGTCAACTCTGCCGATGCCCTGGAGCATACTGCATACAGGAGTTGACGCCGCACCGAATATTGTTGTAACACCCATGATAAGGAGAATTCTTCCGCCGACATCTGTAATAAGCGGATCGTTATACACAAGTCCCATAATCGGGAACGAAAGCGCCATCATACCGAGAGCCATTGGGAATGTAAAAAGCATTGTAAGGCGGATAACAGTTTCGATTGACTTTTTGAGTTCGTCCTTGTTGCCCTTTGTCCATGCACTTGTTACATTCGGCATAGCACTTGAACCGAACACCTGTGTTACGGCTGTTACAAGCTGAAGAAAAGTGAGGGCGGCTGAGTAGCAGCCCCAAAGGCTGGTGTGGATTGTCTTTGTGTCGGCATAGAACATATCGGCTGTGAAATACTGACTGTACTGTGCCTGCAGAGCCTGCGGATTAGTTTCAATCATATTGAGGAGTACACGCTGAACAATTACCTGGTCAATAAGCGAACCTACGCTCATAATGAGTGAACCCATTGCAACAGGAATGGCTGTTTTGAGAATTTTGTTAAAAGTTTCTCTTTTTGAACGAGCCTCTACGGAATTACGGTAGTATTCTTCCGGAATTCCGTCACCCTGAATTTTAAACTTGAGAATATAGAACACAAATGATGCGGCGCTTCCGAGGGTGATACCCATAATTGCACCGGCAACCGAGAATGAAACGATTGTCTGATAAGCCTCGGTTTGATTTGCAATGTAAAGTCCGAAAACCGTGCCTGACTCGGCATAAGAATTCATACCGAGGTGCGCAATGATGTAAGCGAGGAATGCACCAATAAAGAGCTTGATTGTTGCCTCGATAATTTCCGAAACGGCAGTCGGGAACATGTTGCGCTGACCTTCATAGTATCCTCTGTAAATTGAAACGAGGCAACCGAATAATACCGTCGGAGAAAGGCAGAGCATACCGAGCAATGAATACGGTGACTCAATAATCTGAACATAGATAAAGCTTGCACCGACAAGAATTGCAAATGAAAGAATGCCGACAATAACGAAGAAAGGAATTGAAACCCTATGAATTTGTTTTACATCGTTAAATCGTTTTTGTGCCGTACTTTCAGATACAAGTCTTGAAATTGCTATCGGCAGACCGCCCGTTGCAACCGTGAAAATTACGACAAAAATTTCGTAGGCATTACTGTAAAGGCCCAGACCGAAAGATGCAAAATTGACGGTTTCCGTTCCGCCTGCAACAGCCTGTTCAAAAGAAACACCGGAGAAAATACCTGTAAGAATAACCTTGTCAAGAAGTCCGAAAACCTTGACAATTACCATACTTAAAGTAAGAATTGCCGCACCTTTGACAAAGGTTTGAGAAGCGTCCTTCTCAGCGTTTGCAACGGCATTGTATTTTTTAGTTTTTAATTTAGACAAAAATAATCACCCATTAATAAAAAATCAAAGTTCAAAATCCTCATCAGTATCGTCAATCTTGATACCGCAGATGTTGCAGAATACAGAATTTTTAGGAATAACAGCATTGCATCCGGGACATCTTCTCTGATCTTTTGCCACGGCAATATGTTCGTTTACAACATCAAGATTATCTTTCAAATCGGAAATTTCCGAAACGATAAGCTTAATCTGCTGTGAATTGTCTGTTCCGTGAACCTCAGATTTGTATGTAAGAGCACCGAGTTCGCGAAGCTTTTTGTTGATATCGCCTCTGATTTCAGCGGCAGTAATCTTGTGCTTTGAAACATCATAAACTGTTGACGCTTTCTGCGAAACAGCAGACGCACAGGCTTTTGCATTGACAACTACATCGTCAAAAATTTCATCAAATTTTCCCATATTAATCCGACCTTTCTTAAAATTATCTCATCAGAAAAACAAATTATGAACAAGAATTCTGTTTTGTTCAATATATGACAATTTCACTTCCGTATGCAATCACATATGTCGTATTATAACACCGTTGACAGCATTAATCAACTGTGTTATTGACCATAAAACTGCATTATCCCGGACTTTCTTTGAATAAGTTCATCAAAACGGTCAATGTATTCGTACGGATATTTAAAATTGAATATTCTTTCAAGATAATCGGGATTGTTGCGTTTCAGTTTTGTAACACCGCCTGAACCGCAGGCAAGGATTGTGTGGGTTTCGTCCATAACATAAACATTGTACAGGCTTTTAAAGCCTTTTTTTGACCAGCCGACATTTTCAAGATTGCCGACCATTCTGCTCTGGCGATACATATAGTACGGAATGTACTCGTTTTGTCCGAGAATATTCTGAGTGTAAGCAAGCATTTCTCTTGCATCTCTCGCCTGTTGCAAATCAAGCGTTACTCCCTCGGTTGTAAGACGGGACGCTCTTTTCATGCACAGCGTGTGAACCGTAATACATTCCGCATTCAGCCTGACGATTGAATCAAGTGAATTTTTAAAGCTTTCGGGGGTATCTGTCGGCAAGCCTGCAATCAGGTCTGTGTTGATATTATCAAAGCCGCATTTTCTTGCAAGCTCAAAAGCGTCAAAAAACTGCTGAGCAGTATGCTTTCTTCCGATAGTTTTCAGCACCTCATCGTTTACAGTCTGCGGATTTATGCTGATTCGGTCAACTTTATTTTCTTTTAAAGCAAAAAGTTTTGCAATGTCAATTGTATCGGGGCGACCTGCCTCGACAGTAAATTCACGACAGGTTGACATATCAAAGCTATTGTTTACTGTTCCAAGCACCGTATCAAGCTGTTCGGCACTCAGAGTAGTGGGAGTGCCGCCGCCGAAATATACGGTTTCAAGCCTTAAACCAAGCTTGTTTGCAATTTCGGCTGTCCGTTTAATTTCTTCGCATAATAGCTTTGTGTACGGTTCAATCAGCTTTTCAGCCCTTTCGATTGACGCCATTACAAATGAGCAGTAACTGCACCTTGACGGACAAAAAGGGATTCCGACATAAAGACTGAACGATTCGGGTTTTGAAAGTTCAAGAATTTTTCGTTCGTTATGCTCGGTTTCCCTTGACAATGCTATTTTTTCGTTGCTGACAAAAAAGTCTTTCTCAAACTTTTTTACAGCCTGTTCTTCACTTGATTCTTCGGCAAGTCGTCTTAAAAGCTTTACGGGGCGAACTCCCGTAAGTATTCCCCACGGCTGTGTAAGTCCCGTAAAATCACAAAGGAGTTTGTACAAAAGCTGTGCCGAAACAAGCTCGTTGTCATCATCCGTAAGCTTTTTCACAGCTGTTTCGGACTTATTAAAAGAGCCGATATTCACCGAAATTGTGATTTTATCCGAAACCTCCGTATAGATATACGGAGGCTGTGGTTCAGAAAAATCTCTTATTACCGTTATTTTTTCATTTGGAAAGAAAAGCCTTGTAAGGTTTTCAAGTTCAAAATGAAAATTGTGATTTTTTACATATAAATTCATATTAAAGAATCCTCATCAGCGGATTGTATTTTCTCTCGTGGTCAAGGGTTGTTGTCGGTCCGTGTCCCGGAATTACACGGTAATCACCCTCAAGATTTTTAAGCTTTCTGATTGACTTTGCCATTTCGGCGTCGTCACCTGTGGGAAGGTCTGTTCTGCCGTATGATTCGCAGAAAAGAGTATCTCCCGAAATAATCGTGTCATCAAAAATATATGAACCGCAACCGCTTGTATGTCCCGGCGTGGTGATATATTTGATTTCAGTATTGCCGAGCATGAAATTGTCACCGTCTTTAAGCAGAATATCGGCTGAAAACGGTTTGAGTGAAAGTCTGTGCTTTTCGGTAAGATTGAGTGCAGGATTGCTGAGAAATTCGTTATTCTTCTCGCCCGTAACAATTTTTGCGTCAAACTTTTCCGCAAGCTGTTTTGCGTAGCTTATGTGATCGTAGTGACCGTGTGTAAGAATTACATATTCAAGCTTTCCGCCGTTTTTCTCAATTTCAGAATTAAGTTCTTCATTCGGTGCGCCCGGATCGGTTACAGCCATTTTGCCTGTTTTTCTGTCTGTAAGCAAACAACAGTTTGTCATAAGAACCGTAACATTAAAAATTTTTACATCTATCATATTTTCAAATCCTTTGTGTTGATTTCAATAGTAACGGGACCGTCATTCACAAGCGAAACCTTCATATCGGCACCGAAAATTCCCTTTTCGACACGCTCAATTCCGTTATCGTGCATTTTTTTGCAGAAATATTCGTAGAGCGGATCGGCTGTGTCAGGTCTTGCTGCAGCCATAAAGTTAGGGCGTCTGCCGTGTGAGCAGTCGGCGCAGAGGGTAAAGTTTGAAATTACAAGCACCGAACCGTTTACATCGGCAAGAGCAAGATTCATTTTATCATTTTCATCCGTAAAGATTCTCAGACCTGCAATTTTTGCGGCAAGTGCGTCCGCCTCTTTTTCGGTGTCACCGTTTTCAACTCCGAGAAGAATAAGAAAACCCGTACCGATTTCGCCCACGGTTTTTGAATCAACCTCAACCTTGGCATCGGTAACTCTTTGTAAAATTGCTTTCATAAATTATAACCTCAATTACAGTCTTTTTACTTCGATTGTTCCGTTGATGTCGGAAAGCTTTGAAATTACACCACGGAGGTGATTTCTGCCCATTACATCAATTGTTGCGGTAACTACGGCAGTGCCGTTGCCAGCCTCTCTTGAATTAAGCGAATGTATAAAAATGTGCATATCCGAAAGCTTGATTGTAACATCTGCAAGAAGTCCTGTTCTGTCGGTTGCGGTAATCTGGAGCGTACTTCTGAACGCCTCTCCTACCTCGTCCTCCCAGTAACAGCTTACCCATCTTTCGGGTTCTTCACTTTTACTGATATCTTTCGGCACATTCGTGCAATGCCTTTTATGAATTGAAACGCCGTAGCCCCTTGTAATATAGCCGATAATATCGTCACCCGGCAGAGGATTACAGCACTTTGAGAATTTTACAAGAACATCGTCTGCACCCTCAATTACAACGCCTGCGGATGCCTTAGGTCGCTTTACGGGTGCTTGCGGAACATCAATTTCTTCAATATCTGACGCATATGCTTTCTGATATTCTTCTTTGAGCCTTGGCATTATCTTCCAAAGCTGAATACCACCGTAGCCTACTGCGGCATAGAAATCATCCATGGAATTATACTGCTTTTTAATCATCAGTTTCTGGAGAAACTCGGGATATTCTTCTTCGGAAAGATTGATGCCGTGGCGCTTGAACTCCTTGTCAAGCATCTGCCTGCCTTCGGCAATATTTTCATCACGCTTTTCATGCTTATACCATGAGCGGATTTTCGATTTTGCCGATGCGGTTTTACAGATATCAACCCATCCCCTGTTTGGGTGTTCCTCTTTTTGGGTGATAATTTCGCAGATATCGCCTGTTTTAAGCTTATAGTCAATCGGAACGATCTTTCCGTTGATTTTTGCACCGACCATTCTGTGACCTACCTGTGTATGAATAAGATAAGCCATATCAATCGGAGTTGAACCCTGCGGAAGATTGAACACATCGCCTCTCGGGCTGAACACATAAACATCGTTTTCCGTAAAATCGTTTCTGATATTCTTTGCGATGTCGGTAACATCTTCTGCCTCAAGCTGATCAAGAATCATATCCTTGACCTTTTTGATATTCTCCTCCATTTTGTCATTATTTTTACCGCCTGCGCCCATTCCAAGTTTATACTTCCAATGGGCGGCGATTCCGTATTCGGCGGTGTAATGCATTTCCCATGTTCTTATCTGAATTTCAAAAGGAATTGCGTTTTTATCGAGTACGGTTGTATGGAGCGACTGGTACATATTCGGCTTAGGCATTGATATATAGTCCTTGAAGCGGTTAGGGATAGGCTTAAATATATCATGCACTACACCGAGAACATTGTAGCAATCGGATACTGTGTCAACGATTACACGCACGGCAAAAATGTCAAAAATCTGATCCATTGTTTTGCCCTGCATATACGTTTTGCGGTAAATACTGTTAATACTCTTTACCCGACCGCTGATATACACACCGGGGATTGTACCCTCGGTTTTTGCGAGAATCTGATTCTTAATAGATTCAATAAACTTGTCACGACCCTCTTCGGTCATAAGAAGATCATCTTCGATTTCCTTATAGCCGATTGGATCAAGGTACTGAAGAGAACGATCCTCAAGCTCATCTTTTATGGTTTTAATACCGAGCCGATGAGCAATCGGAGCAAACACCTGCATATTTTCAAGTGATTTATCTCTTCTTTTTTGTTCCGGCATACAATTCATTGTACGCATATTATGAAGCCTGTCGGCAAGCTTGATGATAATTACACGGATATCATCAGCCATTGCGATAAGCATTTTTCTTATATTTTCAGCCTGTTGCTGTTCACGGGTTGAGTACGGAATTTTTGAAATTTTTGTAACGCCGTCAATCAGCTTGGCAACATCCGCACCGAAAAGCTTTGTAACCTCTTCAAGTGTGACTCCTGTGTCCTCTACTGTGTCATGAAGCAATGCACCGCAGACGGAATCGGTATCCATACCGAGTTCTGCAACAATACAGGCTACTGAAACGGGATGAAGAATGTACGGAATTCCCGATACTCTGCGCTGGTCACCGTGAGCTTTTTCGGCAAATTTATATGCCTTTTCGATTTTATCCATATCATAAGTGTTGGCAGCAGATGCGGAAAGAATCTTTTTCAATTCCGTAAAATCCTGATAGTGTGCAACATTTGAAAATTTACCCATCAGAATACCTCCCTTAATTTCTTGATAATCGGGGCTGATTCGAGGTCAACCCTGCCGTTTACGGGCAGGACTGAAATTTTTGAGGTTTTCATTCCCTCTGAAATTTCGATAAGCCTGAGCTCTCTCATGGCCTCAAGTATCACTTTAATTTTACCAAAAGACAGCCTGTTGTCAAGCATGTGAACCAAAGTTGCGGTTTCAAAAGCGTAACCGCCGTTGCTTTTCAGATATCTGTAAAGCAATGCAAAATCGTTTCTGTCGGGCATTAAATCCGAAAGCTGTGAGCGGTCAAGCTGTTTTCCTCTGCAAAAATCCTCATAGTTTGTACGGCTATCAAGGAGTTTTTCGGTATCGCAGTCCGATGATTTTATATCTTTGACAATTACGGAAACAGACACATTTCCGTTGAACTCATTGCGGTCAAGATTTACCGCAAGATCAAGTGTTTCACCGATTTTATACGGAAATTCTTCGGTTGATGTAAAGAATTTCATTGCAGTAATCTGTATGTTATTGCGGGACAGAGTGAGTCTTAAATGTCTGTTCGCCGAAAGCGGAGTAATGTTCTTCAATGTCACATTGTACAAACCGAAAACAGGCGTCGGATTGCCGGCACCGTAGGGCTGCATAAGCGACAGAGAATCAATCAAATCAAGGTTTATGTATGCCGGATTGAGCTTGCACTCAATGTTGATTTTATCATACGGCATCTTGCCGAAATTGTCGGCAAATTCGTTTATTTTCCTGCGAAAAGCAGGGATATTTTCAGAATCAAGAGAAAGCCCGACAGCCATGGGATGACCGCCTCTGTGTGTGAGAAGATCCGAACAGGCAAAAACAGCGTCGCAAAGAGGAAATCCCTCTACACTTCTGCCCGAGCCCTTTGCAATATCACCGAGCTTTGAAATGACGATTGCCGGCTTGCCGTAAGCCTCTTTGACTTTGGCGGCAATAAGTCCGATTACGCCCTGATGCCAGTTTTCACCGTCAATTACTATGATTTTATCATTGACAAGAGACGGTTTTCTGCGGATTATTCCGTCAATTTTTTCAAGAATATCACGCTCAATCTCTTGCCTTTCGGAGTTGTCAACGCAGAGCTGCGATGAAATTTCAGCCGCCTCGTCATAATCTTCCGTAAGAAGAAGCGATACTGATTTTTCGGACAAACCGAGTCGTCCTACTGCATTTATTCTCGGAACAATTGTAAATGACACATTTGTTGAAGATACGGTTTTTCCCGTAAGACCGGAATTTTTGATAAGTGCCTGCAGTCCGGGGCGGTCGGTATTTGTAATGCTTTCAAGTCCGTGTTTGACAAATACTCGGTTTTCATCCTTCAACTCAACAACATCACCGATTGTGCCGATGCTCAAAAGGTCGGAATAGTTGTCAAGCAAGGTGGTTGTGTCGCAGTATTCGCCTTCAAGCGCCATAATCAGCTTGAATGCAACGCCCACCCCCGAAAGATTTTTGAATCTGCTTTTACAATCCTCTCTGTGCAAGTCAACTACGGCACAAGCCTTTGGCAACTCGCCTGAGGGCATATGGTGGTCTGTGACAACGGTATCAATTCCGAGTGAGCTTGCGTATGCAACCTCCTGTGCTGCCGCAATTCCGTTATCAACCGTAATTATGAGTTTTATTCCACGCTCATTGAGTTTGTCAACAGCGTTTTTGTTCATTCCGTAGCCCTCGGTTTCACGGGACGGAATATAGTACATTGCGTTTGCGTCAATTGTTTCAAGGTAAGAATATAAAAGTGCTGTTGAGGTGACACCATCGGCATCATAATCACCGTAAACACAAATCGGTTCACCGCAATCAAGCGCCTTGTTAATGCGTTCAACAGCCTTATCCATATCTTTTATTTCAAACGGATCGGCAATGAAAGAATCGTTGTAAAGAAAGCCTTCAATTTCATCTTTCGTTGTAATATTCCGTATCTGAAGCAGCATTGCAACAATTGCAGGCAGCTCATAGCGGGATTGAATCTCCCCCGCCTTAGTTTTATCAAGTTTTGCAACCGACCACAGCTTCAAAATGCCGCTCCCTTTCGTATTTATAGTTTTATAAATTTAGAAGAATCAATCATAACTGATTCTCACTTTCTCTATCTGTTTTAAAAATTCATCAGGATCAATATACAGATTTTCAAGAATCGGCACTAAATCTATATATTCCTCTTCTTCGGGAAGCCCTTTATATTTTGCTGTCACTGCAATATAACCGTTTTCCCATTCAAGTATTTTTGTATATCTTTCGAGTTTTGATGAAGTTCTGAATCTGATAACATAGCCGTTAAAGCTGAATAGTGTATAATTTCCGTTACTGCTTAATATTGCTTCATTCGTCATATTCGTTACTCCTTTCAAAATCAGTTATTATGCTTTTCAAGCATTGATTCTGCGTGTTTAAGTGCGGCATCGGTTATATCAACACCGCCGATTATTCGTGCAAGTTCGCCTGCTCTGCCGTTATGGTCAAGGAGGGTTACATTTGTAAATGTTCTTCCTTTTTCAACCTGTTTGCGGATAAGATAGTGATAATCCGCAAGAGCTGCGATTTGTGCCTGGTGTGTCACGCAGAGAACCTGACTGCTTTTGCTGACTTCACGCAGTTTTAAGCCGACCTTTTCTGCCGCTGAACCCGAAATACCTGTGTCAACCTCATCAAAAATGAGGGTATCAACCGTATCCGTGCTTGCAAGAACTGTTTTGATTGCAAGCATCATTCTTGAAAGCTCACCGCCCGATGCGATTTTTGCAACAGGGCGAGGCGTTTCACCCGGGTTTGCTGAGATGAGCAGTTCCATTTTATCCGTACCCTTTGAATTTGGTTCGCACTTTTCAAAGTAGGGAACAAGCTCAACATTCGGCATATTCAAAAATGCCATTTCGGATTTTACTTTTGTTGCAAAGGTTTTTGCGGTTTTTCTGCGGAGAGTACCGAGTTTTTCGGCAGCCGCAAGCATTTTTTCTTCGCTTTCTCTGCATTTTTCCGCAAGCTCGTCACGGTTGCGGTCATAGTTCATAAGTTCGTCAAGTCTTGCCTGATATTTTTCGGCAAGGTCCGAAAGCTCGTCTGACGGACAATTATATTTTCTTGTAAGACGATTGATAAGGTCAAGCCTTTCTTCAACTTCTTCAAGCCTTTGCGGATCGGATTCAAGCGAATCAATGGCGTCGGAAATGCTGTCGCAACAATCCTTTAAATTGTAATATGCATCTGTAAGCGTATTTGCAATTTCTTCATATTCAGCATTATATGATGACGCTTTTTGAAGGGCAGTTGATGCAGAATCGACCGATTCAAGACCGCCGCCATAGTTTTCGTCACCGTCAAGAGCCATTTTTGCATCATTGAGCAGAGAAAAGATTTTCTCAAAGCTCATAAGCGCTATTCTTTCACTCTCAAGCTCCTGTTCTTCTCCCCGCTTAACATCGGATTCTGTGAGTTCATTCACCTGATATGAAAGCAAATCAATTTCTTTCAATCTTTCACTTTCGTCCGAATCGGCTGAATTTAATTTCTTTTTGAGAATTTTATATTCATCATAACATTTTTTATAATCAGCCAAAAGCCTTTCGCAACCGCCGAAACGGTCAATATAATCAATATGAGTTTCAGGAGAGAAAAGTTCGTAGCTTTCATGCTGACCGTGAATGTTTATAAGGTGCTTTGAAAGTTCTTTGAGCATTGAAACCGTTGCAGGCTTTCCGTTGATTTTACAACTGCTCTTGCCGTTTCTGTTGAGAGTTCTCTGCAAAATGAGTGTTCCCTCGTCATCGGAAAAGCCGAGTTCGTCAAGCTTTTCAACAATGCTTTGGTTAATATCGTCAAATTGAGCGCTTACAAAGGCTGAATCAGCCTCGGTGCGAATAATTTCCTTTGATGTACGCTGTCCCATAATTGCATTGATTGCGTCAATTATTATACTTTTACCTGCACCTGTTTCACCTGTGAGGACATTAAGACCGTTTTCAAAATCTATTGAAGTTTTTTCAATCACGGCAATGTTTTCTATATATAAAGTTCTGAGCATTTCAATCAGTCCTGTCAAATAAGCTTTTTGAGTTCTTCGGTAAGTGACACCGCAAGGTCGGCTGTTCGGCAGGCAATGAAGATTGTATCGTCACCTGCAATTGTTCCGACAACAGACGGATAGTCGGCAGAATCGAGTGCGGCACAAACTGCCTGTGCCATACCGCTGAGGGTTTTTATTACAACAAGATTCTGTGCTACATCTATTGAATTTACCGAAGTGCTGAAAAGATTTGAAAAATTGGTACGGATATCGGTTGAACTGCGAGATGCAGAAACATAGCGATATTTTCCGTCACTTCCGAGAGTTTTAACAAGGCGTAAATCCTTGATATCTCTTGAAATTGTAGCCTGCGTCGCCTTGAAACCTTCTTCACGAAGTCGGGTAAGCAACTCATCCTGTGTTTCAATGGGATGTTCGGCTATAATATCAAGAATTCGTGCGTGTCGCCCTGTTTTCATCAAAAATCCCTCTCTTTCAGTTTTTCATTGAGCAGTTTATAAAAATTGCGGTTGTGGAGTAACGCAAGTTTAAGCTTTAAATCGGATTTGCGGATTACAACCCTGTCGGTTGCAAGAACAGGAACATTTTTTTCACCGTCAATTGTCAGCACACAACAGCATTCTTCGGGGATTTTCACATGAACCGAAAGCTCCGATTCTCCGCTGAAAAGTACGGAACGGGAAAATAATGAATGGGGACAAACGGGAGTCATAAGAATACATTCCATTTTCGGTGCGAGGATTGGTCCGCCTGCCGACAATGAATAAGCGGTTGAGCCTGTCGGAGTTGCAAAAAGCAGACCGTCCGCTCTGTATTTTGAAATCTCGTCACCGTCAAGCGTCAGGTGCAAATCAATTGTTTTTGAAAGCTGACCTCTTGCGACAACGGCATCGTTCACTGCAAGATAGTGCTTTGAGCCGTCCTCTTTTATGACCTCAACATCAAGCAAAATTCTCTCCTCTGTTGTGTAATCACCCGTAATAAGCCGTTCAAGCTGTTCATATTCGTGCGGTTCAACATCTGCGGCAAAACCGAGTCTGCCGACATTCACACCGATAAGCTGTTTATCTGCTTTTGCAGCATATTTTGCGGCATGGATAATCGTTCCGTCACCGCCTACTGTAATTGCCATATCACAGTATTCAAAAAGCTCCGTAATATTTTTTGAATAATGAATGTGGATTCCCTTAAAATACTGACTGCATTCCTCAATCATAGCAATTTCTGCATTTTTATCAAGAAGAAAAAGAGAAATCTTTTTTGCATATTTAATTGCCCGTTCTTTTGAAAGATTGACCACTAATGCAAATTTCATAAAAGCACCTGCTCATTTTTTGTCAAGAGCGGCATGTGAATTTTCAACAAGCTGCTCGGGTGTTACATCTGTGTATGACTTTGGATCATCACTCTTGCGAAGATGGATAAGGTATTCTATATTGCCCTCGGGACCTTTGATTGGCGAATAGTCGAGATTAAGCACATCAAAGCCGTTTTCAAGGCAAAAATCAAATATTTTTCTGACAACCTCAGCATGGACGGCAGGATCACGAACTACGCCCTTTTTGCCCACCTTTTCCCTGCCTGCCTCAAACTGCGGTTTGATTAGGCAGACAGCCTGTGCGTTTTCGCTCATAAGCTGTCTTGCAACAGGCAGAATCAGCTTTAATGAAATGAACGAAACATCAACCGAGAAAAAATCAATTTCATCGGGAACCTGCTCCCTTGTAACCTTTCTCATATTGGTGCGTTCAAGATTGACAACACGGGGATCGTTGCGAAGCTTCCAAGCAAGCTGACCGTAACCGACATCAATTGAATACACCTTTTTTGCACCGTTTTGGAGCATACAATCGGTAAAGCCGCCCGTTGACGCACCGATATCCATTGTTATTTTATCTTTTAAATCAAAGTCAAAATTGTCTATGGCCTTTTCAAGCTTTAAACCGCCACGGCTGACATACTTCTGTGTGTTGCCTCTTACTTCAATTTTAACATTTTCATCATAAGAAGTTCCGCACTTGTCGGCTTTCTGATTGTCAACATAAACCTGTCCCGACATTATAATCGCCTTAGCCTTTTCACGGCTGTCGGTAAAACCCTTTTCATATACAAGAATATCAAGTCTTTTTTTCATCCTAATTCTTTTCCTTTAAATTTTTGGTAATGGTGTTCACCATTCCGTCATCATCGAGTTTAAGCTCATGAAGAGCCTCGCTGACAGACATCTGCTTGACAAATTTGTCATTAATAGCCTTTATATGATAATCTCCGCAGAACTGTGTGCAACAGAGTAAATCGGAGAAATTTCTCGCAATACCGCCGTTTTTGATGCCCTCTTCAAAAAACCATACATTATCGAAATCTGCCGCAAAATCAACGGCATTTTCGTCAATCGGTTTAATTCTGCAAAGTTTTAATATGCAAATCTCAACGCCCTGTTTTTCAAGGGTTTCCTTGGCTTTGCAGGCATAAGAGAAAAGTCTGCCGTAGGTTATGAGAAGATTTTTACAATTCGGATTTCCGTAAACATCGTAAGAAAGATCTTCTTCACCGAAATCATCGGGTTTGTAAAGCTCTCCGCCACGGGGATAACGCACAACAGAGAGGCTGTCGCAAATGTAAATTGAGGTTGAAAGAGATTTTCTCATACCGTCAAAATATGCCGGAGAAAAAATTGTTGTGTTCGGAATGGTGTTGAGTATCGAAACATCAAACACACCCTGATGAGTTTCACCGTCATCACCAACAATTCCCGCACGGTCAACCCCGATTACGAGGTGAAGTTTTCCGAGAGCCGCATCATGCAAAAGCTGGTCATAGGCTCTCTGGAGAAATGTTGAATACACGGCAAAAACAGGTCGCATACCCTTTGCGGCAAGTCCGCAACCAAAAGTTACTGCGTGTTCTTCAGCAATACCGACATCAAAAAATCTTTCCTTAAAAAGCCTTGAAAATTCGGTAAGTCCCGTTCCTCCCGACATTGCGGCTGTAATTGCGCAAATCTTTTTATCGTCCTCGGCTAATTCGCACATAGTCTTTCCGAACTCAGCCGAAAATCCCTTGTGACTTGAAAGCGGTTCGCCCGAATCAATATCGAACCTGCCTATTCCGTGAAATCCGCCCGGATTGTCCTCGGCAGGCTGATAGCCTTTGCCTTTTTTGGTAACAACATGAACAAGAACGGGAGAATTCACCTTTTTTGCACACTCAAACGCATTTTCAAGCTCATCAATGTTATGTCCGTCAATAGGTCCGAGATAGGTAAAACCGAAGCAGTCAAAAAGAGTGTTTTTGTACACAAGATTTTTAAGTTTAGACTTTCCTCCCTGAAGAAATCTTTTCAGAGGTTTTCCGATAAGCGGAATGTGTGAAAGAATTTTTTCCGTAATTTTCTTGATTCGCATATACCACGGCTGAATTCTTACCGTTGTAAGGTAGCGTGACAATGCGCCTACATTCGGTGAAATGGACATTTTGTTATCATTGAGAACAACAATAAAGTTCTTGTTGAATCTGCCTGAGTTGTTCATTCCCTCAAAAGCAAGTCCACCCGTAAATGAACCGTCACCAATCACGGCAACGGTGTAGCTTTGGTCGCCCATAAGGTGTTTTGCTCTTGCAATTCCGTATGCGGCTGATATTGATGTACTGCTGTGACCTGTGTTAAAATCGTCGTATTTGCTCTCGGCACGCTTCGGAAAACCTGAAATTCCGCCTTTTTTGCGGATTGTGTCAAACTGCTCGTAGCGTCCCGTCAGCAGCTTGTGGGTATATGCCTGATGTCCGACATCCCATACAATGCTGTCTTTCGGCAGATTGAAGCTACGCTCAAGAGCAACGGTAAGTTCAACAACACCGAGGTTTGGTGAAAGATGTCCTCCGTTTACAGACACGGTTTCAACGAGCTTTTCCCTTATTTCGGTACACAGCTTTTCAAGCTGTTCGTCATTAAGCTTTTTGACATCATGCGGTGATTTAATTTTAGAAAGCAGTTCATACTCACCCATAATTTATTTCCTATCCGTATAATTAATATTTGCAAAGAATTATTTATTTCTCTTTGCAAGCCTGTAAGCAAATTCTTCAAGCTCTTTTGTATCACCGTCAAAGCCATGAAGTGCGTTAACAGCTTTTTCGGTAAGTTCATCAACAAACTCACGGCACTTTTCAATTCCGAGAAGTGAAACATATGTTGATTTACTGTTTTCTGCGTCACTGCCAACGGGCTTGCCGAGTTCCTCATCGGAGGAGGTTACATCGAGAATATCGTCCTGAATTTGGAACGCAATGCCGATGCATTCGCCGAATTCAGAGGCGGCTTTAATTTGCTTATCGTTTGCACCTGCGCTTATACAGCCCAGTTCACAAGCTGCTTTGATAAGACAGGCTGTTTTTTTGTAGTCCATTTCACGAAGGACTTCAATCGGAGCGTTTGTGTTTTCGCTCATAAGGTCAATCACCTGACCGCCTATCATTCCTGTCGCACCTGCGTATTTTGAAAGTACGGAAACACCTCTGCAACACGCAGAAGTTCCGCAGATTTTTACTGTCTTTTCGTTTGTAAGGATTTCAAAGGCAAGCGTCAGAAGGGCGTCGCCTGCAAGCAATGCGATATCTTCGCCGAATACCTTGTGGTTTGACGGCTTGCCTCTTCTGAGGTCATCATTGTCCATACACGGCAAATCATCGTGAATGAGAGAATATGTGTGAATCATTTCAACTGCACAGGCAAATGCCGTTGCAGACTCTTCACTTCCGCCGCAAAGGCTGTTAAACGAGAACACAAGATACGGACGGACACGCTTTCCGCCTGCCTCAAGGCTGTAAGCCATTGCGTCAATCAGCTTTTTTTCACGGCAATCCGTACTCGGCAGACAGCTCTTTAAAGAGTTCTCAATATTTTTTGCATAATCTTTAGTCATTGTCATCACCCTTTGAAAGCTTTGAAATTCTCTCGTTTATATCAATAATTTTACCCTTGCATTGTTCAAGCTGTTTCATACAATAAGCAAGGAGTTCACACGCTTTTGCGTACTCCTCCATTGTCTGTTCGAGAGTAAGTTCACCGCTCTCCATTTTTGAAACCGTTTTTTCAAGCAGTTCGTTTGCCTGCTCAAAAGTCAAATTTTTATTTTCCATTGGTTTTTACCTCTGTACCTGCATATTCAAGCAGTCTTTGCATACGGTGATTTGCACCGCTTCGGCTGATTGGAGTTGAAAGATTCTGTCCCAAATCACGAAGTGACATATCGGGATTTTCAAGCCTTAAATATGCGATTTCACGCAAGTCCTCGGGCAAAGAATCGATTCCGACTGTCTTTTTTATATGTTCGATTGCACTGAGCTGTTTTGCAGACGCCGTTGCGATTTTTCCGATATTCGCAACCTCGCCGTTAATTCTGCGGTTCACATTGTTGCGAACCTGCTTTATTGCCTTTGTACCCATAATTTCCATTGATCTTATCGGTGAGCCTATGTAGGTAAGCAAGTCACAAATCTGCTCGCTCTCCTTAAAATAGACAATGTAACTGCCGCTGCGGACAACCGTTTTTGGAATAAGGGTACATTCGGTTATTTCGGAAAGAATCTTGCACAAATCCTGAGAAAGATTTTTGTGCGGAACACAGAATTCAAGATGATAGCTTTTCATGGGATCGGATACCGAACCGCAGCTAAGAAAAACTCCGCGCAAAAACGATTGCGAAAGTTCTTCGCTTGAAAGATTTGCCCTGTTGACACGCAAAGTAATCTGACCGTCCGTATGACCGAAATCTTCAAAAATACGCTTGCAATCGTTTCCGTCAACCACAATTATTTTGTAAAGATGACTATCGCTTGATTTTGTTCGCAAAGCCGATTGTTTTTCAATTATCGGCATATATAAATTCTGCAAAAGAAATATAAGACGATTTCCCGCATAATTGCTTTCTGTTGTGAAGGTTATTTTGTTCGGAGAAAAATTTCTGCTGAATAAAAGCATTCCGTAAAGCTCCGCTTTGAGAGCCTCACGGTCAAACTGTTCAACCGAACAAATTTCTTTTTTTACATCCGAGGAAAATGACATTTCTGCACCTTACCTGTCAATATCTCTGTGCTGAATAACACACCTATAGCCTTTTTCACGAAAGTGGTCGTTCAGCTGCATTGCGATTGTAACACTTCTGTGCTTGCCGCCCGTACAACCTATGCCGACAACAAGCTCGCTTTTGCCCTCTTTGAGATAGAGCGGTACGGAAAAATCGAGCATACTCAAAAGTCGCTTTAAAAATTCGGTTGTTTCTTCACTTTCAAGAACATAGTCACGCACATCTTTGTCAAGTCCTGTAAGATGTTTGAGTTCGGGAATGTAAAAAGGATTAGGCAGACAACGCACATCCATAATGAGATCTGCCTCAAGCGGAATTCCGTATTTGAAACCGAACGACATAAATGTCAGCGTAATGCTTTGTGAAGTGTCCTCCATGAACATTGACATAATTCGCTCTCGGAGCTGTTTGTTTGACATATATGTAGTGTCAATGTTATAATCGGCTGTTCTTTTAATAGGCAAAAGAAGCTCCCTTTCAAGCTCAACGGCAGACAGTACCGAACCGTCCTTGAGTTTATCCGAAAGAGGATGTCGTCTTCTTGTTTCCTTATAACGAACAACGAGCCTGTCCGTCATTGCGTCAAAGAACAATACCTTTACATTTTCGTAATGCTTTTTGAAGTGTTCAATCTGAGAACACATTTCCTCAAATTTTTCGTTACCTCTTACATCGACAACAACCGCAACCCTCTTCATTGAATCATCTTCAGATTTGAGGCAAAGCCGATAAAGTGTTGACAACAGACTTGACGGAAGATTGTCAACACAATAATAACCGATGTCTTCAAGCACATGAAGAGCGCCTGTTTTGCCTGCACCCGACATTCCCGTAATGATTACAAATTCCATAAAATTACACCTTTTTTGCTTTATAGAAAAATAAGTTCACAATCAAGCTTGTAGCCTGTTTCATTTTCAACAGTTTTCTGAATTTCCGACACAAGCTGTTTTACATCGTCAGCCGTAGCCTTAGATTTGTTGATGATAAATCCTGCGTGCTTTTCGCTGACCTGAGCACCGCCGACAGTTTTGCCCTTGAGTCCGCATTGCTCAATGAGCGCACCTGCAAATGCACCCTCGGGTCTTTTGAACACACTGCCTGCGCTCGGATATTCAAGCGGCTGTTTTGTTGAACGGCGATTCATATAATCGTTCATTCTGTTCTGAATTTCTTCGGGATCATCTTTTTTAAGTTTGAATACCGCACCTGTGATTATGCAACCGTTTTTGCGGTAAACGCTTGTTCTGTATCCAAACTCAAGATTCTCTGCCTCTGTTCTGCCGATATCGCCGTTCTGTGTGATGTGAGAAACGCTGTATACAACATCTTTCATTTCACCGCCGTATGCACCTGCGTTCATAAACAAAGCACCGCCGACTGTTCCCGGAATTCCCCATGCAAATTCAAGTCCCGAAAGTCCGCATTTTTGGGCAAACTTACAAAGACTTCCCAAAGCTGCACCTGCGCCGCAATAGATTGTTGTATCGTCAATTAATGAAATATTCCTGAAATCACCGTCAAGACGGAGAACCGTGCCGTGGATTCCCTCATCCGGAACCAGAACATTACTGCCATTGCCGAGAAGAATATACTTCTCCTTGCAGACATCGCATTCCTTTAAAATTTTCATCAGCTGAGAAAGATTTGTCACCTTTATGTAAACATCTGCTTTTCCGCCGATTTTAAATGAAGTGTGTCTGCTCATCGGTTCAAATCGCCTTGCGTCACAATCAAGCTTTTGAGCACAGTTATATATAATATCGGTAGTGTCCATTCAATTACCCTCCGTTGTTAGTTTAGAATATGAAATTTCTGTTCCCTGTATTCCGTTACAAAGCGGAATTATTCCCATGTATCAACAATAACCTTTGGTGACGGCGGAAGATCCTCAACAGCCATTCCTAGATTTTTGAGAAGTTCTCTTGCGGCATTGTAGCCCATTTTCTTCTGTCTGTTATTCATGGCGGCAACCTCTATGATTACAGCAAGGTTACGGCCGGGCTTTACGGGAATTGTAAGAGTCGGCACTTCGACACCGAGAATCTTCATGTATTCGTTGTCAAGTCCCATTCTGTCATAAACCTTTGAGCTGTCCCATTGCTCAAGGTTGATTACCATATCAATCTTTTCCTGCAGCTTGATAGCACCCATACCGAAAAGTTTTCTGGCATTGATAATTCCGATACCTCGAAGCTCAATGAAGTGACGGATATTTTCGGGCGACTGGCCATAGAGTGTAGTCTGGGCAGTTCTTCTGATTTCTACGGCATCATCGGCAACAAGACGGTGACCACGCTTAATAAGCTCAATTGCGGTTTCACTCTTACCGACGCCGCTGTCGCCCGTAAGCAGACAGCCTTCGCCGTACACTTCAACAAGAACGCCGTGACGGGTGATTCTCGGAGCAAGCTCTTTGTTAAGATATTGTACAAGTGACGCAGTAAGATCCGATGTACTCTGCGGGGTGCTGAAAATAGACACCTTGTGCAGCTTTGCACTTTCGAGAATTGCGTTTGACGGTTCAATATCACGGCAGATTATTACAGCCGGAGGACCAAAGCTGAAAATGGAGTCAATAACCATTTTCTGAGCCTCCGGACCGTATCTGCCGAGATATGAGAACTCTGTATTACCGAGAACCTGAATTCGCTTGTTGTCAAAGAATTCAAGATAACCAGTAAGCTCAAGTCCCGGTCTGTTGATTTCAACAGTTGATATGTTAGTTTCCTTGTAATTTTCAGCGACATAAACTTCGGTGAGGTTCAATGCTTCTGCAATTTGCGACAGCGGAACAGAAAATTCAACAGACATAAATCATCGTCCTATCCTAAATATTTATTACCTTTCACAAATCGGAGCAACCGCTCTGCCGCCTAACAGGCAGATGTATGCTCTCAGGCTATATACTTATTGCTATTATACACCATAACGCAGTTTTGATAAAGTCTTTTTGTGAATTATTTTTCAATTTTTAATAAAATTTTCTCATTTTTCTGTTACTGTTTTAACAATGTCTGCTTTTAATTCTTTATCGGAACTAATATAACAAATACTCAAATAGCCGTTGTTTTTACCCTTAAAATTATTGAATATGGATAAAGATGTTACGGAAAGGTTGTTATTATTATTCTTCAACAGAACAATGTGTTCTTTAACTTTTTTCAGTGCGTTTTTATCTTTTGAAAAAAGTTGCAAAGTTTTTGTATCCGAAAGGGCAGTATAGGTCAAAGGTGAAATTGCGGTTTCTTTTGAAATATAGTCAATATCAGTTTTGAGAGTTTTTCCTCCGAGATTTGAGTCGATAAGATACAATTCAAGCTTTGAAAGCGTCAGCGCAGGGATATAGGCTTTCTTTGCCGATATTACGGCTTTTTCAAGGCTGTCAGCCTCAACCGAAACACCTTGCACATCCTCGCTGTTCTCAAGCAGATAGAAATTATACACGGCTTTGCCCGATTTGTTTTCTGCAGTAATCGTCTGAACAAGCGAAGAAGTATCAATTCGGTTTGAATTTGAACAGCCGCCTAAAATCAGAACAATTGCCATAATCGGCAGTAAAAATAATTTTTTATTCATAAAGCTTTCTCCGATATACAAAAAGATAGATTATAGGAATCAGAAGTGCGGAAATAAAATTGAGTGCAGTCAGAAAAATATTGTTCAGCAATAATTCTTTTACAGCATTATAACTATCTGTACAAACAAACAAAACAAACATTATAAGCGCAATTATAGAAACAAAAACAAGCGTTCTTTTTGAAGATGTATTTACAATGCAGTTTGAAACACTGATGAGGACAGCCGTTACAAAAACAAAAATACAGGCAGTTACTGCGGCAAGGTAAAAGCTGTCAAAGCCTTTCATATCACCAAAATATGCGGTTTTTGACAATAGCTGAACAGAAAACGGTTGCTGTGCAGAATATGCACCGATAACAAAATCGGTAAAAAACAAAGTCAACATTAATGTGCCGAATATAATAAGAGTTGTAATTACAGGTTGTTTTATTGACAGATTTTTGGTGCTTGTGGAATTGAATCCAAAAATAACAGGCAGAAACGCAAAGATTAAACAGTCTGCAACATTGCTCCGAATATTTGAAAAATCGGGTGTAACAAAGGTGCTGTTCGGTGCAAATTCAAAAGATTTTATATTTCCGAAAAATATCACGGCAAAAGCAATTATGAGAAACGCAAGCACAAAAATGCTGACTCTTGAAAGCGGATTTATCCCCTTTGACGCACCGTAAACACAAATGCAAAGTATCAGAAAGGCAATCACCTTTGTGTCGACATCGGGATTAACTCCCGAAACAAACATATCGCAGAATCTAATCAGAAAAGAAACGGTTATCACGGTGAAATACATACAATAATATGAAGAAACAAAGAAAAAGCCCGTTTGTGATGTGTTTTTTGCAAAGGCTGAGAAATCAAGTCTTGTTCTGTGCTTTATCGAATAAAAAGGAACAAAGCACAACAGCGTGAAAAATATTCCGAATCCGATTGACGCAAGACTTGAAAAAATATTGTCGCTCTGCAAAAAGCTCCGCCCCATTAACAATATCGGAAGCACAGAACATACAAACAGCGAAAGCATAAGTCTTTTTGACGGAAAAGTTACATTTGATTGCATTACATCTCCTCCGTTTCGGGAAATTTCTGAACCTTGATTGTGTGCTTTGAAAGCTTTTTCCAATCTGCTCTGACAAAGACATCACGCATACTCCGCCACGAGAACGGTGCAAGCGATGACATATACGGCACGCCGACTGATGTTTTGGAACACATATTGACAAGCACTCCGCAGGTGAGCAAAACTATTCCCCACAAGCCGAACATTCCGCCTGCGATAACGCAGAAAAATCTCAACACCATAATAGGCGGATAAAGTGCGAATGTGACATAACTGCAAATTGCCGCAGTTGCAACAACCATAAGAGTTGACGAGCTGATTATGCCTGCGCTGACGGCACTTTCACCGATTACAAGCGCTCCGACAATGCTGACAGCGTGTCCGAGCGGCTTTGGAATACGCAGTCCGGCCTCTCTCATGACTTCATAGATAAAGGTTATGAGAATAACTTCAAGTGTTACGGGTAAGGGTGTTTGCGACAAAGAATCGGACGTTTTCACGAGCAATCCGGTCGGAAAATACTCGGGATGAAACTGTGCAAAAGCCGTGTATATTCCCGGCAAAAATACGGCTATAAGGAACGAAATATACTTTAAAATCCGTATGAATGCCGCATAATACGGGCGGTTTGAATAATCATCAACGCTTTGAAATTCTTCTGCAAAAAGGTGCGGAATGATTATCACCGACGGTGTTCCGTCAATCAGAATTGCCACTCTGCCCTCCGACAGTTTTCCGCAGACCGTATCCGGCCTTTCGGAAATCCCGACACCCGAAAAAAGTGATTTTGAATTGTTGTCTTCAAGATAACTGCTTAAATATCCCGACGCAAGAATCATTTTCAGGTTGCAGTTTTCAAGCCGTTCTCTGATTGCTTTAAGAATTTGCTTTGACACGCTGTTTTGAAGATAACAAATCATCATCTGCGTGTTTGAACTGTATCCGCTTGTTACGGTTTCAAAAACAAGGTCGGGACTTTTGATTCTTCGTCTTATTAAAGTCATATTGATTCTCAGCGGTTCTGTAAAACCTTCTCTGCAGCCTCTCTGCACTACCTCACTTTCGGGTTCCGAAACACTTCTGAACGAAAAGCCCTGTGCTCCGATTGCAAGCATACGACTGCAACCGTCAACAACAAGCAGGGCAAAACCTGATGTTGAAAAGCTGATTGCCTCGTCAATTGTCGTGAACTCGACAATTTCACTTGATGTCAGCACGGTGTTTTTGATAAGGTCAAAAACCTTATCGGGAGATTGGCAGTCAAAATAATAATCGAGCAGAGGATTGATTACCGACAATGCAAGCGTGTCCTTTCCGCACATTCCCTCAATTGTGATTATTGCGGATTTTATACTGCATTGTCCCTTTAGATTCATTTCACGAACCGTAAAGTCTGCCGAATTTTTGAACATTTTCTTCAGAGTTGAAATATTTTCTTTTAATGAATTATACATTTAATCACCGTCTTAATATATCTGCTTTTTATTTTGCGGTATATCGGCTCAAATTATGCAAATATTAGTAACGGTGATGTTATGTTAATTTCAATAATCAGAACAATTTTGCTCTATGCCTTTGTCATTCTGGCAGTCAGGTTAATGGGAAAACGACAGATGAGCGATATGCAGCCGAGCGAGCTTGTAATCACAATGATAGTGTCGGATATCGCATCAATTCCTATGCAGAACACATCTCAACCGCTGTTGAGCGGAGTTATTCCCGTTGCAATTCTCGTTGCACTTGAAATTACCGCAAGCATTATTATGATGAAGTGGAGCGGTTTCAGAAGTCTTGTGTGCGGAAAACCCGTTATAGTAATTAAAGACGGAAGGATTCTGCAATCGGCTATGAAAAAGCTGCGGCTTACTACAGAAGATTTGAGCGTCAGATTAAGACAACAGGGGATTTTTTCAATCGAAGATGTTCAATACTGCATTGTTGAAACAAACGGTGAGGTGAGCGTTCTTGAAAAGCCTGAGAAGAGAAAGCCTTCTGCCGAGGATTTTGGGTTAAAAATTAAAGACAATAAAATTGAAACCGTAGTTGTCAGCAACGGAAAAATTCTTGAAAATTCGCTTAATTTATGTGAAAAAGAAAAGGGTTATGTTAAAAATATTCTGCAAAAGAAAAATATTAAGCAGAGCAATGTTTTTCTGATGACTCTTGACGCACTCGGAAACTACAACATTATAAAGAAGGAATAACAATATGAAAAGAATTTACATTGCACTTTCACTTGTTCTGGCGGCACTATGCTTTGCATCTGTTGAAACAGGATTTATTTCGGGCAAAACGGATTCATTCATTGCAAAAATTGAATGTGTCGACAGACTGATGAGCAGACTTGAATTTGAAGATGCGCTCAAAATTTGTGAAGAAACAGAGAAAGAATGGTATGACAATGCAAAATTGATTGACACCATGCTCATTCACGATTATGTTGACAATATCGGATTAAGCATTTCGAGAATGACCGCATTTGCACAAAAACAGAACCGTGATATGTACTTTGCCGAAAGCGTTCAGGCAAAAAAAGAACTCGCCTCCATTAAAGAAAGCGAGTTTCCGTTAGTTGAAAATATTTTGTAATTAACTTTTATTCTCAGCAGTCTGCAACGGTACAATTGCAAGTGTTTTTCCAAGAGGAGCAAGAACTTTTAAAATAGTGTCAAGTTGTGGACTTGTAACACCTTTTTCCATTCTTGCAATCACCGGTTGTTTCACACCGCTAAGTTCTTCCAGTTTTTTGACTTATTCCCTTTTCCTGACGGGCTTTAATAAGCTCTCCAATCAAAGCCACTCGTAGGTCACTTTCAGCAATCTCATCCGGTGTAAAAAGCTGATTCCTTACATCAGACCAACTTTTTCCAATAGCATTATTACTCATTAGAAAGTCCCCTTTCTGTCACATCTGCAAACTCACGCTTTGCTTTTTCAATCTCTCTTTAAATTATTCTTTTTAATTTTGGAATTGATAAATTCGACCAGTCGGAATATGAGGAAAACGGCGGCATTGACTATTACAACGCTTGCACCTGTCGGGGTATCGCATGAATATGACACGCACATACCGACAAAGAAACAACAAAGTGAAAGCACACCAGAACAGAGAATTACCGACTTGAATTTTTTGCAAACTCTCATGGAAGAAAGTGCAGGGAAAATTATAAGTGCGGAAATAAGCAAAGTTCCCATAATTCTCATACCGATTACAATTGTGAGAGCCGTAAGGAGTGCGATTACCGTGTTATAAACGCCTGTTTTAAGACCGGTTGCCCTTGAAAATGTTTCGTCAAAGGTTACGGCAAAAATCTTGTTGTAAAACAAGATGAATATTACGATTACAACAAGTGCAAGGATTCCGCACATAATTGCGTCGGCTGTTGTAGTGGCAAGAATACTGCCGAAAAGGTACGAGTTGAGGTCGGTATTTACGCCCGATACACTGACAAATACAACACCTATGGCAAGCGCCGTACTTGAAATTATTGCGATTGCCGCATCACCGTTGATTTTACTGTTCTCGGAAAGTCTTAACAGCAGGAATGCCGCAATAATGATTACAGGAACAGCAACTTCAAGCGGTGCAAGATTTAATGCCGCCGCAACTGCAAGTGCACCGAAGCCCACATGAGATAATCCGTCACCAATCATTGAATACCGTTTGAGAACGAGCGTAACACCGAGCAGTGCCGCACACAAGGAAACGAGCGTGCCGACAATGAATGCTCTGACTATAAAATTGTATGAAAACATTTCAAAAATCATATCAAACATTTTTAGCACCTCCATGAACTCTGTGCTGACATTCATCGCACGGGCAATCGCTGAGAATAAAGCGTTTGCCGGCATCCGAATGCAGATACTGATGTGCCGTACCGTAGAAATACCAATTCTTTGCAAGGTGCAGAATTTTTGAGGCATTGCTCACGGCTGAATTCACATCGTGAGAAACCATAATAATCGTGATTCCGCTTTCATTCAACTTTTTGATGAGAGCGTACATATCAGCCATTGCCATCGGATCAAGTCCCGTTACAGGCTCGTCAAGAATAATCAGTTTGTGAGTTGCACACAATGCACGAGCGAGCATGACACGCTGTCGCTGACCGCCCGAAAGCTCTCTGAAACATTTTTTGCGTAAATCATAAATGCCCGTGAGCTTCATATTCTCGGCGGCAGTTTTTTTCTGGTCCTTTGAATAGAAAAAGGTGTGTTTTTTATTAAGACAGCCCGAAAGCACCACCTCTTGCACCGACGCAGGAAAGTCACGCTGAATATCGCTTGACTGCGGAAGGTAGCCGATTTCATTCTGTTTTAGTCCGTCACTATAGGTAATCGAACCGCTCAATGGCTTTAAAAGTCCGAGAAGTGCTTTCATGAGAGTAGTTTTGCCCGAACCGTTTTCACCAACTATGCAGATATAATCCTTTTCTTTTATATCAAGCGAAATATCATTGACAACGGTTTTGCCTTCATAGCCGAGCGAGGCATTTTCAATTTTAATAAGCGACATCAGTATAACGCCTCCTTTAATGCTTCAAGATTTTGTTCCATAACAGAAATATAAGTTGCACCGTTTTCAAAATCATTCTTTGTGACATTGTGACATGAAGAAAACTGCATCGTCTTTGCAGAAGAATCTTCAGAGATAATCCGAGCAATTTTACCGCTTGAAAGCTCAAGATAGAATACAACGGGTATATCGTGTTCTCTTGTAAAATCAATCAGATGAGAAACAACGGCTGTACTCGGCTCGGTTTCGTGACTGCAACCCGGGAATGCACATTCATATCCAAGGTTGTAGTCGCTTACAAAATACAGAAACGGAAATCTGTCGCCGAAAACAAGCGTATCACGCTTTTTGTTATTTGCAACTTCGGTAAATTTCTTGTCAAGGCTGTCAAGCTGTGAAATGTAATTTGTTTTTCTGTCATTGTAATATTTAGAATTTTTACTGTCAACTGACATCAACTCATCTGCGATTGAGGCAGACATACGCTCCGCATTTCTGATTGAAGTCCAGACATGCTCGTCATACTCCTCCCCTTCTTCGTGATCGTGACCTTCGTCATCATCATCCATATCTTCATGACTGTCGTGTTCATGGTCATGATCCATAGATTGTTCATGTCTGAGAGGAACATACTCCATCATCTTCATCACTTTTACATCTTTGTTTTCAATTGACGAAAGAACTCCGTCAACCCATTCGTCGCTTTCACCGCCGTTGCAGATAAAAATATCGCAATTTTCAATTGCTGTAATATCTGACGGTTTGGGTTCATAACTGTGCGGATCGCTTCCGGGCGAAAGCAACAGGCGAATATCAACTTTATCGCCTGCAAGCTGTCTTACAAAATCATAGTAAGGAAAAATCGTTGTTACAACGCTGATTTTACCGTCAGACTTCCTGACATCTTCAGTTCTGTCACAAGCGGAAATTAATAACAAGCCGCAAATTATCACGGCAGAAAGAAAAATTGAAACAAGTTTTTTCATATATCACTCCAAATAACGCTTAAAAAGTCTTAATACACAAAAGGGATTGCATAAAACATCTTTATGCAACCCCTTTATAATTATTTGCAGAATCGGATAAATTTATCCGAAAGCTGTTTTATGCAGCTTTAGCGGCAAGCTTCTTTGCCTTTTTATGACGCTGCCACATAACCCAAAGCGGACCTGCGATACAGATTGAAGAATAACAACCTGATATGATACCGATAATCATCGGAAGAGCAAAGCCCTGAACAGATGTGATATTGAACGCACAGGCAACAACATAAACAACAAGAATAGCCGAAAGTGTTGTTACAGAAGTCATAATTGTTCTCTTAATACACTTTGTACAGCTGAGGTTGAATATCTTGCCAACATCTGTTTTGCTTCCGACAAGCTTCTTTTCCTCACGAACACGGTCATAGATAACAATTGTATCGTTAAGCGAATAACCGAGAATCATAAGAACAACTGCGATGAAGCTTGCGTCAATCGGCATCTGGAAGATTACATACATAAAGTAAATCATTGCAACATCGTGGAAGAGGGCTACGAGAGCCATAACACCTGCCGAAAGACCGCCGATTTTCTTAAATCTGATTGTTACATAAAGAACCATAAGCACGGCTGCAATTGCAACAGCAGTAAGACACTTGAGAAGGAAGCTGAAACCCATTGAAGCATCAACTGAATTTGATTCAAGACATTTGAAGTTATTGTCCGGATACTTCTTCTGAAGGTCTGATTCAAGGTTCTTCTGAATATCGGTTTTGATTGAATCGTTACCCGAGAACTGAACTGTTACCGTTGTGCCGCTGTCACCCATAAGATCCTGAGCATATGTAGTAGTGATTCTGTCCTCTGTTGTTTCAACCTGAATAAAATCAGTAAGTTCAGACTGATTGATTTCACCGCTGTAGCTGAATTTAAGAGTTGCACCGCCAGAGAACTGAATGTCAAGCTGTGTACCGAAAATAAAGTTACATACGATACCGATAATAATAATTGCAAGAGAAATTCCGAAGAAAATCTTTTTGTGACCTACAAAGTCAATAATCTTGTGGCCTCTGTTATACTTTTCGGCAAATTCCTCATCTGTAAGGGGGGCATTTGAAACTGCCTTTGTCTGAGTTTTATCAGTCATTCTTAGCACCTCCAAACAACCATTTTTTACGCAGGAACTTAAAGCCTGCAACACTTCTGAGCATAATTCTTGTACAGAATACACCCATGATAAAGTTAGCGATTACGCCTACAAGAAGTGTGTAACCGAATGAGTAGATAGTACCTGTTGTAGACTCACCGAAGATGATTGAGAGAATATTTGCAGGACCAAATACAAGCATAAGGATAATTGATACGATAATAACGGTCATATTACCGTCAACGATAGCGGAAAGTGAATTCTTTGTACCCCTTTCAAGAGCACCGTCAAGAGTTCTGCCCGCTTTAAGTTCTTCTTTGATACGCTCGGCAGTAATAACATTACAGTCAACACCCATACCGATTGAAAGGATAAGACCCGCAATACCGGGGAGCGTCATTGTGAACGACGAGAATACGGGGAAGTAACCCGAAACTGCGGCAATTGCAAGACCCATCTGACCGAGAAGTGAGATAACTGCAACAAAACCCGGCAAACGGTAGAAGAGAATCATAATGATTGCAATAATGATAAATGCGATAACACCCGCATATGCCATTGCAACAAGTGAGTTCTCACCGAGGGTTGCGCTGATTGTGCCGTAGTTTGATGTTTCAAGCTGGAACGGAAGAGCACCTGCATTAATTTTTGATGCAAGGTCCTGAGCCTCTTTAGCTGTAAAGTCACCTGAAATAACAGCGTTGCCGTCTGTAATCTCTGCATTTACTTTCGGAGCCGAAAGCATAATATCGTCCATCCAGATTGATACTGTCTGGTTGAGATATTCTTTGGTGATGTTACCGAAAAGCTCTTTACCGTTCTTGTCACCGTCACTCTTGAGCTTGAGCTGTACAACATATGAATTCTTACCGGTTGACTGATCTGTTGTCATACCTGCTGTTGCACTTTCAACATAAGAACCGTCCATAAGGATTGTCTTAGCTGTGTCGCCCGAAGGAGTTTTGTAAACATACTCGCCGTTTGAATCAACATCTGTTGTTTCATGACCGTCTCCGGGACGGAAAGTAAGCTGTGCTGTTGAAGAAATCTCTTCGATTGCCTCAATTGCGTTCTGGTCGGAATCTTCCTTCCATGGGAAACGAACAATGATTCTGTCGCTTTTTGCATCCGCATAAAGCTCATAATCTGTGATACCCTGAGATACCATTCTTAATTCAATGATTGACTTTGCAGACTCAAGCTGCTCGTCAGTTGCGTCAACATCTCCTGCCGGTTTGAATGTTGCTTCAACACCGCCACGGATGTCAATTCCCCATCGTATATCGCTGATGCCCTTTAATACTGTTGTTTTGTTATCGCCGGTGTAGTAGGAAATACCAAAAATCGCAGTAAACGAAAAGGCAAGTATCAGCAAAGCTACGACAAAGAATACAGGCTTTGGAACTCTTTTCATGCCTTTGAAACCTCCGTTAAATAATTGGCTGTGATTTTATTTTGCTCAAAAGTCAAAATAACTCTGTCACGAACATCCAATCACAGACCGTAACAGAGTTATTATAGAATTTTTTTAGGAAAATGTCAATGGATACGGAAATATTTAATAAAAAAAGAATTGAATTTATCAAAAAATACATTCTAATGTCATAAACTGCATACAAAATTCTTCCAAAATCCAACTGACAAACCAAATTTTCAAATGATGATTACTTGTTCAGAATCTTTTCGCAAGCCGCAAGCCTTGCACAGATACAAAAAACATCCATAGCAACTTCAAGCTCGTGGTTCGGAGGGAAGGTCGGTGCAATTCTGATGTTGGAATCCTTTGGATCAATTCCGAGCGGATATGTTGCACCTGCACCTGTAAGAACAACTCCTGCCTCCTTACAGAGAGCGACTGTTCTCTTTGCCGTGCCTTCAAAAACATCAACGCTTACAAAGTAACCGCCGTGCGGCTTTTTCCATGATGCGATATCAGAAGGCGCAAGTTCTTTGTCGAGAGTATCAAGAACAATCTCGAATTTTGGTTTAAGGACAGACTTGTGCTTTTCCATATGTTTAAGCACGCCGTCATAGTCCTTGAAGAATCTTACATGACGGAGCATATTAAGCTTATCATAGCTGATGATTTCGTAGTTATATTTTTCACGGAGAACCTTGAGGTTGTTCTCAGATGCAGCCATTGCGGCTACGCCTGCACCGGGGAAAGTAATCTTTGATGTTGAGCAGAAAAGAATCGGGAGGTCTTCATTACCTGTCTTTTTGCATTCATCCATAATGTTGAGCAAAACATCAGGTGTGTCGCTGATTTCATGGATGCAGTAAGCATTATCCCACATAATTCTGAAATCCTTAGCGGCAGGCTTTAAAGCGGCAAAACGCTTAACAACCTCATCGCTGTATGTGGTGCCGGCAGGGTTTGAATATTTCGGAACGCACCAAATACCCTTGATTGAGTCATCCTCAGAAACGAGTCTTTCAACCATATCCATATCGGGACCGTTGTCGTCCATCGGAATCGGAATAAGCTCAAAGCCGTAATACTGAGTAATGCCGAAATGACGGTCATAACCCGGTACCGGACAGAGGAATTTTCTGTTCTTTACTTCATACCATGGTTTGCAGCCCTCAACAGCGGGAGCTGTCATAAAGCATGAAATTGTATCAAACATCATATTAAGGCTTGAAGAACCGCCTACAATAACATTCTCTGCATCTACACCGAGAATATCCGCAAAAAGCTTTCTGCACTCTGTAATACCGTTGAGAAGTCCGTAGTTGCGGCAATCCATCTTATCCTCACCGATAAAATCGGATTTGCTGTTGATTGTATCGAGCATAGGTAAGGAAAAATCAAGCTGTTCTTTGCTGGGCTTACCTCTTGCCATATTGAGGTTAAGTCCCATACCTTTAATCTCCTCAAATCTCTTTGCGAGATTGCCATACTCTTTTTCAAGTTCCTGCTTACTCAGTTCAAGATAACCCATTTTGAATAACTCCTTAAAATATTATTGCAAATGCAATTTAAATTTCTAATATATTTTACTCTATTCGCCCAAGAAATGCAAGATGTTTTTTGCAATCTTGCATTTTTATTTTCACAAAAAAGAACAGACCTGCAACAGTCATTTTTGGTGAAAGTTTGCAAGTCTGTGATTTTGTGTTATTTTTATTGAGAATGTGTAGTTTTGTGCCAAAGCACAAAATTGGGATTAATAATACTGGTAGTAGTAATAACCTTTCTTTCTTCTCTTTGAATCATAAGTACAACCTACCTCAATCAGACCGAGTACAGTTGAATCGGCAAGCTTTACGCTGTCAAGAAGGTGCTGAAGGTCACCATGAGTTGTTGAGCGTTCACGAACAACTACAATAAAGCCGGCAATCATATCCTTGAGAAGCAGAGCATCGGCAACCACACCGATAGGAGGCGTATCAAAAATTACATAATCATAATCTCTGACAAACTGCTCATAAAGTTCCTGAAATCTGGTACTGCACATAAGCTCAGAGGGGTTTGGCGCAACCGTACCTGCCGGAAGAATGTCAAGATTCGGAAGAACATCATGCTTAACAGCCTCGTCAATTTCAATCATTTTACCGATTACATTGGTAAGTCCCTTTTTATTGTCAAGCTTAAAAATGTTGTGAACATTAGGACGGCGAAGGTCGCAGTCGATAAGGAGAACTCTTTTTTCCATTTTTGAAAAGGAAATTGCAAGATTTGCGGAAACGGTGCTCTTGCCCTCACCCTTTGAGTAACTGGTTACGGCAAAGCATTTTTTTCTTTTGCGGAAAGCGAGAACATAATATTAGTTCTTGCAGCCTTATACGACTCAACAATTGCAAACTTGCTCTTATCGGAAAGAGAAAAATTCTGTCCGTTATTTTTTTTATCGTCTTTCTTTTTAAATAATTTAAAATCAGAAGCCATAGTTCCTCCTTAACCCTGGTTCTCAAAGTCGGGAATTTCGGCAAATATAGGAATACCGTAGATATCCTGAATATCGTCCTCAGACTTGATTGTTGTGTCGATAAGTTCAATAAGAATAGAAATAAGGCAGGAAGCAATTAATCCGATTGCCGCGCCTATAAGCATATTCTTTGTGTTACTCGGTGCATACGGAGCCGAAGGAACCTTCGCCTGACGAAGTGTTCCGATCTGACCGTAGCTGAATTTTGAATTATAAACCTCAGCCGCTTTTTCGGCAAGCTGATTGGCAACATTGGCACACTTCTGTGCGTCTGTACCGTCCACTGTAATTGTGATAAAGAAAGTACCGTCGGTTACATCAACATTAACCGTGCAACCGTCATAGAGTGCTGTCATCTCATCGGAATTTTTAAAGAGTGTAACGCAGATTTCAGCAAGATTTGCAGAGGCGGAAATATCAGCAGGATATATCTTCTGGTTCTCCTCATTGGTTGTCTTTTTGGCAGTATCATCGTCAGCCTTTTTAGGTGTCGTACTCTTGGTGTCGGCATTGGCATTTGCTCGCTGTGACGAACTGTAGTTCTGTACATAAATCATGGTAGATGTGCTGTACATCGGCGCAATTACAAAGCGTGAATACATAAAGAACAGCAGTCCCATTACAACAGTAGCAAGAATAATAAACTTGATTCTGTGCAAAAGGACGCCGACAATTCGCTGAATGGTTACATTCTTTGCCATTTATATAGCCCCTTTAATTCGTATTAAGTATTAAGAAAACATACCGTAAAGCAAAAAAGGTGTTTTTACGGCACTGATTTACATATTCATATTTCATTATATCTTATGTATTCTCAGCAATAATTCTATCATAAAATATTGATTGAAATAATTTATTTAATATTATACAAATTTTTCATTGTCGGATTCTTTAACAGCAAAAATAAAGGAAGCCATAAAGACTTCCTTTATCATAGTTTATTAAGTTACGGTTATCAGCCTACAACATTAAGAAGTACGCCGGCTGCAACTGCTGAACCGATTACACCTGCAACATTCGGGCCCATAGCGTGCATGAGGAGGAAGTTGCCGGGATTTTCAGCCTGACCAACCTTCTGAGATACACGGGCAGCCATCGGAACGGCGGATACGCCTGCTGAACCGATGAGCGGGTTAACCTTACCGCCTGTTGCCTTGTACATAATCTTACCGAAAAGTACACCGAATGCAGTACCCATACAGAACGCAAGAAGACCGAGAACGATAATCTTGATTGTGTCAAAAGTAAGGAAGTTCTGACCGGATGCGGTTGCACCTACAGTTGTACCAAGGAAGATTGTGATAATATTCATAAGCTCGTTCTGAGCTGTTTTGCTGAGTCTTTCAACAACGCCGGACTCCTTAAAGAGGTTACCGAGCATAAGCATACCAACGAGCGGAGCTGCGTCGGGAAGGAAGATTGCGATGATAATAACAACAATTACCGGGAACATAATCTTCTCAAGCTTTGAAACGGGACGAAGCTGTTCCATAACTACCGAACGCTCTTTTTTGGTTGTGAGCGCCTTCATAATAGGCGGCTGAATAATCGGCACAAGAGCCATATATGAATATGCGGCAATTGCGATTGAACCGAGAAGATGCGGAGCAAGCTTTGTTGTTACATAAATAGCCGTAGGACCGTCGGCACCGCCGATGATACCGATAGCACCTGCCTCTGCCTCTGTAAATCCGAGGAAAATAGCACCTGTAAATGTTAAAAAGATACCAATCTGTGCGGCAGCACCGAGGATAAGGCTCTTCGGGTTAGAGATGAGCGGACCAAAGTCGGTCATGCAACCGATGCCGAGGAAGATAAGAGGCGGATAAATGCCGAGCTTAACGCCCTGATAGAGGTAATAAAGAAGTCCGCCGTATGTCGGATTCTCAATATAAGTTACTCCGTCAATCACCGTTTTGGCGTGTCCCGACACCGCAACATTCTGTGCGGTACATTGAGCCTCTGTCAAAAGCTGTGTTGTAGGCGGAGCCATAATGCTCGGATAAAGATTAACAAGCAGCATACCGAATGCGATAGGAAGGAGCAAAAGCGGCTCATACTGCTTTTTGATTGCAAGGTAAAGCAAAACGATTGAAATACCAATCATTACATAGTTCTGCCAGTTAAGAGTTAACAGACCCGAGTCTTCAAAGATACCGACAACGGCATCTACAAAGCCTTGTAAAATTTCCATTAGATAACATCCTTTCCCTTAAAACTTTGCCTTAAAACGGGCGGGTATTATCAAGTACACCGGCTTTTGCCCATGCGGAACGACCGCCGTCTGATGACTTTTTAATACTCTTGATTCTTGCTTTTTCGGAAGAGCCGTACATTGTGGCAACTGCTGCGGAAATTACGGCAACAACCTCATCGGAAACACCGTCTGTCTGAGCAGGAGCAACAGGAGCGGCAACAACGGGAGCAGGAGTTTCTGCTACGGTTTCAGCCTTTTTCTCTTTGCTCTTTTTGCCGGCATTTTGAGCTTTCTGAATAATTGCGCCGTAAATCTTGATTATGAAAATCAAGAGAATCAGCATTGCGAATACAACAACAAAACCTGTAAGAACAACTTTTGCAGAGGCAATACCTTTTTCGGCAAGGGAAAGCTCCTCTTTAGCCAATAAAGCTACATCGGAAAGATTCATAAAACAACCCCCATATTTGTCATTTGCATATAGGAATATTATACTTTATTCCCGAAACATTTTCAATAACAAATATGGGGCGAATAATTTTTTGGCGATATTACCAATTTATTTATTTGTGAGCCTGTTTATTTGTGAATTAAAGCTTTGCGATTTTATCGTTATTTGTCGTTACAGAATTATACATATTAATCCGTTACAGCCGTCATTGATAATTTTTTCAACTGTCTCCCCTATCCGCCTTCTGGCATCGGCAGGCATTCTGTACAGCTTGTTGTGAAGTCCCTCGTTAACGAGTTCGTGAACTGATTTTCCGAATATGTTACTCTCCCAGATTTTTTCCGGATTTTCGTCAAATTCTCTGAGAAGATAAGACACAAGCTCTTCGGACTGCTGTTCCGAACCGACAATCGGAGTTACCTCCGTCTGCGTAAAAATCTTCATCATATGAATTGACGGTGCGCTTGCTCTCAGCTTGATACCGTATTTTCCGCTCTGCTTAATAATCTGCGGTTCGTCAAGGGTAAGTTCGTCAATTGTCGGCATAACAATTCCGTAGCCCGTTTCCTGAACCTGTTCATAAGCCTGTGCAATCTTGTCGAATTCTTTTTGTTTTTGCGAAAGAGTTTTTATGCAGTTCAGAAGTTCGTACTCCTCGGTTATATCAAGCCCTGTTTCTTCCGAGATAACCTTGTAGAAAAGTTCGCTTTCGATAGATACGGCCATCTCCGCATATCCTTTTCCGAGGTCAAGACTCGTAACCTTTGCCGATGTGATATACTCGCATTGCTCAATATCAGAGATTATCTGCTGAATTTGCCTGATTTTCTCAATTTTTGCGGCATTTTTCTTTATTGAATCAAATACAACCGATTTCAGCCAATGGTCTTTATCGAGCTTTACAACCCATTTCGGAATGTCAACCTTGATTTCACGGATTGGAAATTCAAACAAAAGCTGTGCAAGTATCCTTTTGATTTCGGTTTCGTCAAGCTCCATACAGCTAACGGGAATTACGGGGACCTTGTATTCGGCGGTCATTTCGTTTGACAGGCGAATTGTTTCATCTGCCGTAGGGTCAACTGAATTGAGAAGTATAATGAACGGTTTATTGATTGCTTTCAGCTCATTAATTACTCTTTTTTCACTTTCAATATAATCTTCTCTCGGGATATCACTGATTGTTCCGTCAGTAGTGATAACAAGACCGATTGTTGAATGGTCGGTAATTACCTTTTTAGTGCCTATTTCTGCGGCGTCATCAAAAGGAATCGCCTCGTTTGACCACGGAGTTTTTACCATTCTCGGTTCGTCCTCTTCGCTGTAACCGATTGCGCTGTTTACAATATAGCCTACGCAGTCAATCATTCTCACATTGAGGGTTGTGTTGCCGCCGAGATTGATTTCAACGGATTCCTCGGGAATAAATTTGGGTTCTGTGGTCATTATGGTTCTTCCTGCCGCAGATTGAGGAAGCTCGTCAACGGTACGCCTGTAAACTGCCTCGTCACGAATATTGGGCAGGACAAGCGAATCCATAAACCTTTTTATAAATGTTGATTTTCCCGTTCTGACGGGACCGACTACTCCGATATAGACATCGCCGTCGGTTCTTCGGGAAATATCCTGATAAACATTTCTCTCTTCCATTTTTTATACCTCCCTATATTCTCGGAATCAACAGCATTTTAGGTGCGTCGAGCACCTGATTTTCAGCCGAATTTTCCGAAAGCAGCAAATCAAGCTTTGTGTTGTGGGATTTAGCAATATCCCAGAGCTTTTCTCCCTTGTCGGCAAAGTATAATGTCAGCGCACAATTTTCGGGAGGTATAGGTTTATCCTCAAAAACATTTACATTTTTTACGGTGTTTACTCTGTTTTCCGAAAAAACAGCACCGCAGATTTTCAGCTCACAACGAATTTCTATGACATCATCCTCGGCAAGTCTGTAGCTTATACTTGCTGTCCTTGTACCGAAAATTTTGGCACAGGTGCAGTCTGTCTGCGGAATAATATGCTCATAATCGGCTGAACGCTCAATAAACACAGGAATATCTTCCCCGTTAAGTGCCAATATGCATATATTGATTTTTCCGCTTATAACCATACCTCTGTCATCGTGTGAAGCCTCGGCAGTTATTTGTTCTGTGAAAATATCGAGAATTCGTGAAATTTTTCCGTCATCAATCTTAACGGACATTTTTTCCATATGAGGTTCATTAATCGGAACAACCTCGCCCGTGATTTTTAATTGTTCAAACTCCGGCAACGAGGAAAATTCTGTTGAGTAGGCGTCACATACAATTTCCTCCTCACGGGTTATATAGCCCTCCTCCGTAACGCAGAGCTTAACTTCAAGTATCACCGACGGCTTTTCGGAAAGCATATCATTTTTCAGTCTGATATCATACGACATAACATCGCAGGAAACACAGTTGATTGTGTTTTCGTCAATTCCGTCACAATCTAAAATTTTGTTGAACGGCAACAGATAGTCAAGCTTTTCAACTTCTCCGCTCTCTGCGTTTGAAATGTACAAAAGCTTGAGATTAAGTTCACCGTTGAGCATAAGCTTTCCCGTTACAGCCTTAGCGTCAATCACTCCGACGCTTACATCACTGCGGAGAACGGATTCAATCTGCGGTTTTTCGCCTACCGAAATTTCTTCGCAAACAGAAAACTGCTCCTGGCAGAACGATTTAAGATCGGCACAGGTAACGGTCTTTCGGTCGGTTTCGATATTATCGGAAGGCGTGAAAATGCTCGTCTGAGTTTTTGAAAACACCTTTGCATACAATGAAAACGCTCCGTGCATAACAAGTCTGCGGGGGCTTAATGCCCTGCAGTTTATGTATTCCGGCTTGGTTTTTGTGATGATAACCGGATTGTCGGGAGCGTCTTTTACCGAAAAGTTCTGTGAAAAATTCACGCTTTGTTCGCAACAGCGCACGCTTTTCTTTATGCTTTCCACATACATCACATTCACCGTACAAAATCCGTCAATCTGAAGCTGACCTCCGGAAAGAGTTCTGCTCTGAATTTTGGGTGTGAGGGTACATTTCAGAATTTTTTCTATATCCGGACAATAATCGGGCAGAGTGAGGTCAACATCTGCAAGCTGTTCGGCAACCGTGTCAAGCACAGCCGACGGCGTGCAAAACGAGCGGTTTTCCTGATTAAACTCCATATTTTTCTCTCCTTTATGTTTTATAGTTCAATTATATTAGGGAGTGCGGAAAAATATTACCCGTAAGATTAATCATAATTTTATTTTAAAAAATAAGATGTGCAAAGTTTTTTGTAACTATGCACATCTTTGGCTCGAATTTATTGTAAACTATTACCAATAGCAAGATTTTGGAACAGTGTCCAAACATATGACTATTATTCCGGTTTGGTTTCCTTTTTGATTCCGTAAATTTTTCTCAAAATTGCCGATATGAATTTTGGTTTCTCAATAAGTACAACTTTCATAATTACCTCCGAACACAACAAATACTGACAACTACGAGTGCGCCTGCCGCAATGACGAGTACCCATTCACTCGGCAGAAGTGATGCACACAGCAGTCCCAGTCCAAAGCATACTGCAGATTTTATTCTCTGTGTGTAACAATTCACTGTATCACCCTATATCAGAATATACACAAAATCAAATTATGTGCAAAAGCGGTTGAATTATTTTTAAAATTGATATAAGATAAACTGAGAAAACAATTACGGAGAATTTTACAGACTATGAGAACACTTGAAATTAAAAAGAATGACGCAAATCAGCGACTCGATAAATTTTTACAGAAAAGATTCAAAACTCTGCCAAAGTCGCTTATGTACAAATATATAAGGAAAAAGTGTATTAAGGTAAACGGCAAAAAGTGTGATATTCAGACCATGCTCAAAGAGGGCGATGTGCTTACCTTTTATATTAAGGACGAATTTTTTGAGGCATCGGAGCAAAAAAGCTATGAGTTCATGAAAGCACCGAAAACCTTTGACATTGTTTATGAGGATGAAAACCTTATACTTATAGATAAAAAGCCGGGCATAATCGTACACCCCGACAAGAATTATCACTTTGATTCACTTGTTGCAAGAGTTCAGCACTACCTGTATGACAAAGGTGAATATAATCCCGATGAAGAAAAAGCCTTTGCGCCTGCACTTGTCAACAGAATTGACAGAAACACGGGCGGAATTGTTATTGCGGCAAAAAATGCCGACAGCCTGAGAATTTTAAATGCAAAAATGAAAACAAGAGAGCTTGAAAAATACTATCTCTGCCTTTTATACGGAAAGCCAAAAAAGGACAGCGACACGCTTCACGGCTATATGACCAAGAATGAAAGTAAAAACAAGGTTACTGTTTTCAAAAATGAGGTTGAGGGGTCAAAAGAAATCAAGACAAAATATGAAATTCTTGACTTCAACGGCAAATTCAGCCTTGCCGAGGTTGAACTGCTGACGGGCAGAACTCATCAGATAAGAGCGCATATGGCATCAATCGGACATCCGCTTGTGGGCGATACAAAATACGGCAAAGGCAAAAAAGCACCCGACAGCATTAAGTATCAGGCGCTCTACAGCTATAAGCTGAAATTCAATTTTGAAACCGATGCAGGCATTCTTAATTACCTTAACGGCAAGGAATTTAAGGTAAACGATGTATGGTTTGCAAAAAACGGAAAGATAAATCCAGATAGATAAAGGCGGTCAATAACCGTCTTTTTCTTTGCAAAAGCAAAAATAGTATTCTTATTTTATACACATAAACGCACTCATTGTGCCTCTGTGACCTTTGGTGGCACGGTGACTCCATAAGAGGTCGCTGTTGCAATTGGTGCAGACATCCGAAACTGTTATGTTTTCATTCTTTACACCTGAAGCAGTAAGAATCTGACGGTTGGTTTCTAAAAGGTCAACCATATATTTTCCGTTTCCTTTTTCAAAAACAAACTTTGAACTGTCAAGGTCTGCAAGATTCAGAAAATGTTCTGCACATGGGTAGTCAACCTCATAGCAACAAACTGAAATTGCGGGACCGATTGCGGCTTTGATATCGGCAGGATTTGTACCGTAAAGCTCAGTCATTTTCTCAACAACCTTTTCCCCTATTCTGCCGACAGTTCCTCTCCAGCCGGCATGGGCAAGTCCGATTGCCTTATTCTTTGTATCAACAAAAAACAGCGGTGTGCAGTCGGCATAGTAGGTTACAAGGGTTACCCCCTTTTCATTTGTAATCAAGGCGTCAACGCTCTCCATATCACGGGGCTTGTAGATGCCTATGCCCTTTTCGGCAGATGTTACGGCTCTTACAACCGTGTGGTGATCCTGTGCCGAGGCTACAAGACTTTCATAGTCAAAGCCTGCACTTTTGCAGAATCTTTTGTAATTTTCGGTTACGCTGTCGGGATTGTCACCTCTGTTGAATGCCATATTCATTGATGTAAATTCACCCGTTGACACACCGCCGAGTCGGGTTGTGAATGCGTGATTGATGAAATTAATTTCTGATAAAGAATTATATGTAAGATACGGAACCGTATCAATGTTGTTGAGCTTCATTATTTTTGAAAAAAATTTCATAAGTGTTCCTTCCATATTTTATAATAAGATTATTTTTAACCGATTAATTGCTTTGTCAATATTTTCCGACAAAATATTATGCTTGAAACACGGCTGAGTTAATGATATACTATATTCATTCAGAGGTGTTGATTATGAAAAAAAGTTTGTTTGGCAAGAATATTCCTGTCAACTGTTCATATTGCGAATACAACGGAATTGAAAATGATATTATGTTCTGCAAAAAGTCAAAGCAAATCAAAGACGGAAAATGCAGATCGTTCAAGTATGACCCATTGTTGCGTATGCCGAATGTCACGGTTTTTAAGACAGATTTTTCGGCAAAGGATTTTAAACTTTAATCCGCCGTATTTTTATTATACAGGAATGAATTTTGTTAATATTCCTTTTCAGAATTAAATTACACATTCAAAAGAAAAAGCTTTACCGTTTTTTGGTAAAGCTTTTAGTTTTGCAGTCTTTATAAATTTACGCCATCTGAAAATCACGAATATAGCTTGTGATAGCCTTTTCAATGATTTCCTTTGCCTTGTCAACACCGTCAGTTTCGGTTACCGAAGTAACCTTGTCAGCCTCAAGTGTTTTGTAAACCTGGAAAAAGTGCTGAATTTCTTCAAAATAGTGTTTTGGAAGTTCGCTGATGTCGCTGTAGCAATTGTAGTTGGGATCGTTAACGGGAACTGCAATAATTTTTTCGTCACAGCTGTCGTTATCAACCATATTGAGAACGCCGATAGGCTTGCATTCAACGAGCGTCATTGGCTGAATTGTTTCACTGCACAAAACAAGAACATCAAGCGGATCGCCGTCATCTGCAAAGGTTCTCGGAATAAAGCCGTAGTTGGCAGGATAGTGAGTTGATGTAAAAAGCACACGGTCAAGCTTGAGCATACCTGTTTCTTTGTCAAGCTCATACTTGTTTTTGCCGCCCTTTGAAATTTCGATTACTGCATAAAACTTGTCCTTTGTAATTCTCTTCGGAGAAATGTCGTGCCAAATGTTCATAATTTCTGTCACCCTTCTTAACCTTATTTTTTATATATCCTGTAATACCCTGTGAAACATTATGTTATGATTTAATTATAAGAAATCCGTCAAACTTTGTCAAGGAATTTTTGTAATTTCAATCAAAATAATTCAAATTAAATAATTCTCGGTCATAATTATTCAAAGATTATGACCGAGTTTGATTATTTAAGTGTTTTAAATTTTAAGTGTTGTCATAAACCTCTCGCCTGTGACCTATAGACAAAGCAAGAATAACAAGTTCTTCGTCTTCTATAAGGCAGAGCAGTCTGTAATCTCCGATACGATACCGCCATTGACATTTGCGATTTGCCGTGAGAGCTTTTCCCTTTACTCTGGGGTTTTCACAACCCGACAAATTCTTTTCAATCCACGCTTTAATCATCTTCATGGTATATCTGTCGAGTTTTTTAAATTCTTTTTCAAATCTCGGAGTGGTTCTTACAACATAACTCATATGTCAAGTTCCTTCCAAAAATCAGAGATTGGTCTGCTTTCTTCACCGCTCTTTTTGTATTCATCATAAGCGTCATCAAAAACGGCAAGGTCATATTCTTCTTCGATTTTTTCAAACAAAGCCTGTTTAAAAGCCTCTCCGAGTGATATTGAGTGCAACCGAGCATAGCTGTCTACTATTTTCTTTTCCTGTTCTGTTAATCTGATTGAGAATGCCATAATACTGACCTCCTTGTATAGTACATTGTACTACATTATTATTTCTTTGTCAATGAATTTTATTCGATAAAAGTAAAAGAACACGACAAAATCAATCTGCCGTGTTCAATGTTATTAAATTTACTTTCTCACATTTTCAACAATAACTTTTACAAACTGAATTATAAATGTCGGGATGAATGCAAGGAGGGCTATAAAGCCTGCCTGTGCGCCTGTGAGTGCGGTAACGCTGAAAAGCGGCTGCATAAACGGAACAAACAATACAAATGCGAGCAGTAATGTTCCGATAAAGAAAGCACCTATGCTTGCCGTATTTGAAAAAAGTCCGAGTTTAAAGATTGAATGTGTACTTCTGCAATTAAAGCCGTGGAACAGTCTTGCAAGCGTAAGTGTTGCAAATGCCATTGTGCTTGCAACGGCAGGACTTGTCTGAAGTCCGATGTAGAATGAAATGAGCGTTACAACGGCAATCAAAGCACCCTGTCCGAGCATAAGAGCAGAAAAGCTTTTTGTAAGGATTCCCTGTTTCGGATCACGGGGTTTTTGTCTGAGCAAATCTTTTTCGGGCTTCTCCATACCGATTGCAATTGCGGGAAGTGAGTCTGTAAGAAGGTTGATAAACAGAAGATGGACCGCCTCAAACGGTACGGGCAGAGCCATGATTGAACAGAACAACACGGCAAAAATGCCTGCCATATTACCCGAAAGCAAGAAAAGAATTGCATTTTTAATGTTGCGGTAAACATTTCGGCCGTTTGCAACCGCCTTGATAATTGTAGCAAAGTTATCATCCTGAAGAATCATGGATGCGGCGTCTTTTGAAACTTCTGTACCTGTGATACCCATTGCAACACCGATATCCGCTTTTTTGAGAGCGGGTGCGTCGTTTACACCGTCACCTGTCATGGAAACAATGTTGCCTTTTCTTTGCCAAGCCTCAACGATTCTGATTTTATTTTCGGGAGAAACTCGTGCATAAACAGAAATCTTCTCAATTTTTTCGTCAAGCTCCTTATCGCTCATTGCGTCAAGCTCAAGACCTGTAACTGCGATGTCGCCGTCATTGAAAATACCAATCTGCTTTGCGATTGCACTTGCTGTGATTTTGTGGTCGCCCGTAATCATAACAGGCTTGATTCCTGCACGGATTGCATCGGCAACAGCCTGTTTTGACTCCTCTCTCGGAGGATCTATCATTGAAACAAGTCCGATGAATGTATAATCATTCTCTGTGTCAACCGTGAGAGCCTCATCAGATTCCTTATATGCAAAGGTGAGAACACGGAGTCCCTGTTCGGAATATTCACGGTTAACTCTTGAAATCTCAGCCTTATCTTCATCTGTAATCGGACGAATACCGTCTTTTGTTGCGATACTTACACAACGGTCAAGAATCGAATCAAGCGCACCCTTTGTGAGAATATGATTTACACCGTGCATTTTGTACTTTGTGCTCATCATCTTTCTGTCGGAATCAAACGGAACCTCCTCAACCCTTGTAAGGACATCCCTAAGCACATTTTCGTCAAGTCCGATATGCTGAAATGTTTCAAGCAAAGCGTACTCGGTCGGGTCGCCTATTCCTTTTCCGTCAACGATACTCGAATCGTTGTTTAGAACCATATCGTAAAGGAGATGACGGTGGCTTTCAATATTGAGGTCAAGCTGATCCTCAAGAATACTTTCGCCGTTCACATAGATTTTCTGAACAGTCATTTTGTTTTGTGTGAGCGTACCCGTCTTATCGGAGCAGATTACAGACACACAACCGAGGCTTTCAACAGCTTTCAAATCCTTGATAACTGCATTTTCTTTTGCCATTTTTTGCGTACCCATTGCCTGAACAATTGTAACGATTGAGCCAAGTGCCTCAGGGATTGCGGCTACTGCAAGTGCAACGGCAAACATAAGAGAGTTAAGAACCGACATTCCGTTGAACATACTCAAGCCGAAAACTACTACACAGATTGCCATAATAATAACGGCAAGTCTGCTCGAAAATTTATCAAGGCTGAGCTGGAGGGGAGTTTTCTTGCTCTTTGCCTGATTCATAAGTGTAGCAATTTTACCGATTTCTGTGTTCATGCCTGTTTCCGTAACAACGACAATTGCTCTGCCGTATGTTACAAGGCTACCCGAAAAGACCATATCAGTGCGGTCGGCAAGCGGAACTTCCTTTTCAATTGTCTCCACACTTTTGTCAATATTTGTAGATTCACCCGTGAGCGAGCTCTCATTAACCTGTAAAGAATAGTTATTTATTATTCTTCCGTCTGCAACAACAAGGTCGCCTGCCTCAAGCACAACAATGTCGCCGGGAACGATGTTTTCTGAATCAATTTCAATTTTTCTTCCGTCACGGATTACCTTTGCCGATGGTGACGAAAGCGATTTAAGGCTTTCAAGCGACTTTTCTGCCTTGACATGCTGAACCGTGCCGAGAATAGCATTGAGTGTGATTACCGCAAAAATTACGATTGTGCTTTCAACACTTCCCGAAAACATTGAAACAATTGCCGCAATTATAAGGATTATTACCATAAGGTCGGCAAACTGACTTAAAAACACCTGAAAAACAGATTTCTTTTTGCTTTCTTCAAGCACATTTTTTCCGTGTTTTTCAAGAAGGCTGTCAGCCTGTTGTGACGAAAGTCCTTCGCTTGTGACACCGAGCTTGTCAAGAGTTTCGCTCTCGGTCAACTGATACCAATTTTTCATAATTTTCTCCTCCGTTCGGATTGCAGAATACAGACAGACTGAAAAAGGCAAATAAAAAGACCTTTATTGCAAGGTGCAACTCACCCCACAATAAAAGTCTTGTCCTTTAAGATATAACCGATACCGAAAACGGTATGTACTGACGATTAATATCACAGATTATCTGCGAACTACTCCCCTTTATCTGCAACCATTCTATCAAATTTATTCCTCATTGTCAACAGAATTTTCCGAAATTTTGTTGATATCATCATTTTCGGCAACAATTTCATCTGTGACAAGGTGTCTTTTGCGTTTTTTGGGTTTACTGCAGGTTGCAAATATTATGCCCAAAAATGCAAGAAAAGCACCGCTGCATGAAAAGACTGCGGAGAAATACGGGCGTTCAAGAGCATATGCAACAATTGTTGCAACAATGAAAAGCACTGCGGCAACAAGCATTAATATAAAAGCGGTTTTATAAAGACCGTTCATTTTTCTTTTCATAATCAGTCACCAAGATTGTTTGCAATGTTTGCAAAATCTTCAAGTTTAAGCTGTTCCGCCCTTGCATTCAGAGGAACGGAAGAATTTTCAAGAATTGCGTTGACCTCTGCCTTTGGCAAAGAAAGTCCGGATGCAAGAGAATTTGAAAGTGTTTTTCTTCGCTGTGAAAAGGCAGCTTTTACAACCTTAAAAAACTTCTTTTCGTCATCAACCTTCACAGGCGGTTCTTTGAGAATGTTAAGTCTTAAAACAGCCGAATCAACCTTTGGAGCAGGCATAAACGAGCCGGCACTAACCGAAAACAGCATTTCGGGTTCTGCGTAATAGTTAACCGATACCGTTACCGCACCGCTTGCACGAGAACCCACCTCAGCACAAATTCGCTGAGCCGCCTCTTTTTGAACCATAACCGTGATTGCACAAATCGGCAGTCTGTCCTCAAGCAATTTCATAATTACGGGAGATGTGATGTAGTACGGAAGATTAGCGCACACAACAACATCCATACCCTGAAATTCTTCTTCAATCAGCTTGTGCAAGTCAATTTTAAGAATATCATCGTTTACAACTTTAACATTGTCGTGTTCGGAAAGTGTTTCTTCAAGAACGGGAAGAAGTCGCTTGTCAAGCTCAACCGCTACAACCTTGTCGGCAAGTGAGCAAAGCTCTGTTGTGAGAACCCCTATTCCGGGACCGACTTCAATTACGCCTACTCCCTCTCCGGCACCCGAAAGCTCTGCCATTCTCGGACAAACTGACGGGTTTATAAGAAAATTCTGACCGAGTGACTTTGAAAAAGTGAAGCCGTGTCTTGAAAGTATATCTTTGATTGTACCTATATCTGATAATTTTTTCATCTTAATATGCGAAGCCCTTTCGGATATTTATTTTTCAGTCTTGAATTTGACGCTTTGCCAAAGCCTGTTGTGATTCCGTTTACACAGACAGCCGTATAGCCCTTGACATCCTGTGACACGGCAATTTCCTCACCGTGAAGATACGCTGCAATTTCTTTACTGTTCACATCAAAATCAACTGCGGATTTACAGTTTTCCTTTTTAGCTGCCGTAAATGCGCTGTGATGCGGTTCGATTCTGTTCTTGACAATTTCGCCGAGAATAACTCCCGCACGGAGAATTTGCAAGCCTTTTACATCAAAATTATAATTCTGCGGAAGAACTATAATTTTATCCTTTATAACCTCAATATTTTCACCGAACGGTCTGTCGATAAAAATACTGTCATAAAAATCAAAAATTTTCGAGTCAATTTTATTATTCTTTTTAGGAATACTATAATTAGAATACGGCTCGCCCTTTTTGTGAAGCTTGGCGGCAAAATGTCCTTCTCCGCCGTCCATCGGGAAAATTCTTCTCGCATAATCAAGCGTAGGTCTGCCGAATGTTACGCCAGAATCAACAAGTTCAAAATCGGGATTTTCTGTAAGGAAGCGAGAAATTACGCCCTCGTTTTCTTCCTTTGAAAAAGTACAGGTTGAATAAACCATATATCCGCCGTTTTTCAGGGCATCCTTTGCGCTGTTAAGAATCAAAAGCTGACGGGCGGCACAACTCTTTACATGCTCAATGCTCCATTCACGCTCCGCATCATTCTTGCGGAACATTCCCTCACCGCTGCAGGGTGCGTCAACAAGAATCCTGTCAAAACGGTTTTCAAGCCTTTTGCAAAGTTCATCGGGACGGCAGTTTGATACAACTGCGTTTGAAATACCCATTCGTTCAATGTTCGATAAAAGAATATTCGCTCTGTTTCTTACAATTTCATTGCTCCACAAAAGTCCTGTTCCGTTAAGTTTAGCGCCGATTTGCGTACTTTTTCCGCCCGGAGCGGCACACAAATCAAGGACATAATCGCCCTCATGAACATCAAGCATTGTAACTGCCGAAGTTGCAGACGGTTCCTGAACATAGAACGCTCCTGCATGGTGCAGAGGATTGTTGCCGATTGACTTAATATCGGACGGAATATAGAAACCCTCATCGCAAAACGGAGTTTTTTTCAGTTCAAAATCAAGAAGTGAACAAAGCTTTTCGGGCAAACATTTTAAGGTGTTGACACGAAGTCCCTTTATGAAATCGTCACTGTTGTAAAATTTTAAAAATTCGTAAAATTCATCACCCAAAAGTGATTTCATTCGCAATAAAAAATCATTCATGAATAAACAAGCCTTTTCGGGTTAATAATAGTTTTGTAAAGGAGGTGTTGAAATGAATTTCAATCAGAATCGGAACAACAATCAGAACAAGAACGAGCAGAACAGCCAGAATAAGAATCAGAACAACAATCAGAACAAGAACGAGCAGAACAGCCAGAACAAAAGTCAGAACAATTGCAGATGATTACATTCTGAAGTTCTCCCAAGCCGTGTCTTTTGATGCGGCTTTTTTCTTTATGGGAATTAATAGCCGTATTCTTCGCCGATGATAATAACCTTGATTCTGTCAATATGTCTTTGCTGAGCAGATACCACATAGTTACAGCAGATTCTTGTGTCACCGTGACAGCCGTCACAGAGCTCGGGATTTTCTTTTCTCAATGAAACACATTCGCCTGTTTTTCCGCAAGGGGTTTCAATGCCGAGTCTGATTGTATTATGCGGAGCGGCAATTGTTTTAACTCTCTTGATTGCCTCGTCAATATTCTTTACAATTTTGTTGATACCGCATACAACAATAACGCTTTTCGGACCGTAAAGAAGTGCGGCAACACGGTTTGAGTTGCCGTCAACATTATAAAGCTCTCCGTTTTCGGTAAGAGCGTTTGTGCTCATAAAAAATGTGTCTGCCCTGAAAGTCTGACGGTAAACCTCTTCAACCTCGGGACGAGTCATTCCGGGTGCGGAACGGTCAAGAAAATTGTAATCGGGTGAATTAATCATCTGATAAATTCCCGTTTCGTCAAGAGTTTTTGAACCTCCGCATGAAATTGTTTCGCCCTTTTTAATGAGTGTTTTTACAAGTGCCTGAGCCTCTTCCCTGTTTTCGCAAAAATAAGGTTTCATCTTGTTGCGTTCAAGATTTTTCATAACTTTCTCAACTTTTGCTCTCATTTCATCAGTCATAATAATTTCTCCGTTTCATAATTCCATAAAGTAATAAGCAAGTTTTTGCATTAAATAATAGTTTTTTAAAAGAACAATATCCGCCCCTACGCTTGACATTCTGCCTACGGTTACAATCTGCTAACACATAATAATTGTGATATCATACACTTGCAAACATTTTCGCCAAAATCATATGTAATCATTATACAATACAAATTGAATTTTGAAAAGAAAATTATTTGTCAACGGCACGGGTTTTGCGAATAAAATGATAAGAGAATAAATTTAGGAGAGATTTTATGCCGTCAGTTTATCTTTCACCGTCATTGCAGGAGTACAACCCTTATATTGACGGAGGAAATGAAGAATATTATATGAATCTTATTGCAGACGCCATTGAGCCTTATTTGAGGGCAAGCGGAATAGATTTTAGGCGAAACGATCCCGATATGACGCTGAGTCAGGCAATTGCAGATTCAAACAAGGGCAATCACGATTTGCACCTTGCAATTCACAGCAATGCCGCTCCCGAGGGTTCGGCAGGCAGATACACGGGTGCTGACATTTATTACTATCCGACAGGCAGTAACGGCAAGCGTTTTGCTGAAATTCTGCAAAAGAATTACAAGGATATTTATCCCGAACCGAACGATGTTGACATAATCCACACTACCTCACTTGCAGAAGTCAGGCGAACAAAATCACCGTCGGCATTGATTGAGGTTGCATATCACGATAACCCCGAAGAAGCTCAATGGATTAGGGACAACATTAATGCAATCGGCAGAAATCTTGCAAAATCAGTTGCCGAGTATTTTAATATGCCGTTTGTCGAGCCGTAATTTAATTTTGACAAAGAATAAAGGTCAACACGATTATGTGTTGACCTTTTGTTATTCATCAAAATATGCGTTTAAAAATAATCAGATCTTTCGCTCATATTGTTTCTTTCATTACATTTCAATTAGATGTTCACAACATTCGGAACACATATTTCTTTTAATATTAACCGTTTGCCCAACCGCAAATTTCAATTTGTTTTTATACAACTTCAATATCATTCATTTCAATACTGCCCCAGGCTTTTTGCCAGGTGTTTTGGTATTTATCGGGTTTTCTTCTTCTGAAAGTCAGACCGTCTGCAACCTCTAAGGTTTCAAAGGGGGCGGCATCGTTCTTTCGGCTGTAAAAAACATAGCGTGTATAGTATCCGCCACGAACAATTTTTGATATGTCTATTTTCAATTTTGCCGTGTGGGTTTCGCCCTTTTTTCCCGAATAGAAATTTTCAACCACAAATTCGGTAATCGCTCACTTCAACACGCAGACAAAGATTTTCAATATCAGCCTTGTTTTTCCATGTGAGTTCAAGCAAAATCTGCTCGTCATCATAGAAAATATTATTCTCTTTGCCGTTATATCCGGCAAATTGCAGACAAAGGTCGTTTCTGTCGGCATGATGCTTGTGTTCGTTTCCGACATATTCAATGGCACGGAAATTTTCGTTTGCACTTCCGAGATAGATTTTTACAGCGTCTTCAACATCGCCGTCAAAAACAATTTTGCCGTGGTCAAGAACTATGCACCTGTCGCAAAGGTCACGAATAGTATTCATATTGTGTGAAACATAGAGGACAGTTCTGTCCTCCTCGGTTGCAAGGTCACGCATTTTACCGATACACTTTTTCTGAAAGTGTATATCTCCGACAGCAAGCACCTCGTCCATAATCATGATTTCTGCATCAAGGTGTGCCGCAACAGCGAACGCAAGCTTTACGAACATACCCGATGAATAACGCTTTACGGGCGTGTCAATGAACTTTTCGCACTCTGAAAATTCAATAATACTGTCTATTTTTGAAGCGACCTCTTTCTTTGTCATTCCGAGGATTGCACCGTTAAGGTAGATGTTTTCCCTGCCGGTAAGCTCAGCGTGAAAGCCTGTTCCGACCTCAAGCATACTGGCAATTCGTCCCCTGAAACGCACTCTGCCGTCTGTCGGAGAGGTAATTCTGCATAAAACCTTTAACAGAGTTGACTTGCCTGCACCGTTAGCACCTGTAATTCCTATGCGTTCTCCACGGTTTACCTCAAGGTTCACACCGTCAAGTGCTAAAAATCTGTCGCCTTTTGTGTATTGTTTGGCACCGATTCTCTGATTCGGATCTTCTTTACCTCTCTTTTTTGCATACCAACTCTGCAAATCATGACGGAGAGTTCCCGAACCGATTGCACCGAGTCGGTATTCTTTTGAAAGATTTTCAATTTTTATTACGCAATTTTCATTCATTTCAGTCATGACATCATACCGTATCTATAAAATTCTTTTCTACCCTATTAAAGACGATTATTCCGAACAGAAGAACGACTGCCGTAACAGCAAAGCTCAATATGAGATATTGCCACGGAAATGTTCCGCTGCCTAAGAACCCGTAACGGAATGTTTCAATTAGCGGAGCAACAGGATTTAAGAGTGCAAGCGGACGGAATGAATCCGACACCTGAGAAACAGGATAAACAACAGGAGTAATATACATCCACAATGTTACTCCGAATGAAACAAGCACACCGAGGTCACGGTATTTTGTTGTTACAGACGAAACAATCAGTCCGCAGCCTGTGCCTAAAAGTGCCGAAGAAAGCAGAATCAAAGGCATAAGCAATGCGCATAAATTCGGGTGAACATTTGAACCCGTAAACATATATATAAGAACAAGTATAAAGAACATTACAAAGTTAATCAAAAAACCGATTGTGTTGTAAATTATGTTTGCGCACGGCATTACAAGCCTTGGAAAATACACCTTGCCGAACAGCCTTGCGTTGCCGATAAAGGTTGATGAACTGCCGTTAAGACAGCTTGAAAAAAACGACCACAAAATATTGCCTGCCATAAAAAACAGGAATTGAGGCATTCCGTCAGTTGAGATATTGGCAATCATACCGAAAATTACGGTAAAAACAAATGTTGAAAGGAACGGCTTTATTATTATCCACAACGGTCCGAGTACGGTTTGCTTGTAGGAATTTTTAAAATCACGCTTTACGAACAGCATAACAAGGTCACGGTACTTTCGGACATCACCGAGATTAAGCTCAAACAATCTGCGTTTTGAAGTAATATCGGTTATTTCATTATTTTTCAAGCCACATTCCCCTTTTGTCGGTATTTCACACACAAAAAATTTTAACACATTTATATTTTTGTGTCAATTCAGGTTGATTTGCAGACATAATAATGATAAAATAAATTAAGTTTATTTACGAAAGGAATTTGAAAATGACAAAAATTAAAAAGATTTCGGCAATTATGGTTGCCGCAGTTATTCTCTGCACATGCTTTTTGATGAGCGGTTGCGGCGGTGACACAGAGAGCAGTTCTTCTGAAAAAGCAACTTCTGCAGTTTCAAACGAAGAAACAACATCCGCAAGCACAGACACAACCGACTACAAATCAAGCTACACAGCTATTATTGATGTTAAAGACTACGGTAAAATTGAAGTTGAGCTTTATGAGGAGCTTGCTCCGATTACAGTCAAGAACTTTGTTGACCTTGCAAAAGACGGCTTTTATGACGGTCTTACTTTCCACAGAATCATTACCGGCTTTATGATTCAGGGCGGTGACCCAAAGGGTGACGGTACAGGCGGCAGTGAAAAAACAATCAAGGGCGAATTTGCTCAGAACGGTGTTGAAAACAACCTTTCACATACAAGAGGCGTTATCTCAATGGCTCGTTCAAATGAACCCGACAGTGCAAGCTCACAGTTCTTTATTGTTCAGGCTGACAGCACATATCTTGACGGTCAGTACGCTGCATTCGGCAAGGTAACAAAGGGTATGGATATTGTTGATAAAATCTGCAAGGACACACCTGTTACAGATTCAAACGGTACTGTTGAAAAGAAAAATCAGCCTGTTATCAACTCAATTAAGATTGAGGAAAAATAATGAACGGTATAACTGTTCTTGTTGATGCGGATGCCTGCCCTGTTGTAAAATCGGTTGAAAGGATTGCAAAAAGTCACAATGTTCCCGTTGTACTTTTATGTGACACAAACCATGTTCTAAAGTCAGATTACAGCGAGATAAAAATTATCGGTGCAGGTGCAGACGCAGTTGATTTGGCGCTTGTCAACCTTTGCAAAAGAGGCGACATTGCGGTAACTCAGGATTACGGAGTTGCGGCACTTGTGCTTGGAAAGGGTGCGTACTGTATTCATCAGTCGGGAAAAATTTTCTCGGATGATAACATAGGCGGTCTGCTTATGGACAGGCACCTTGCCAAAAAGGCGAGAATGTCAAACGGCAAGCACCACATTAAAGGACCGAAAAAGCGTACAAAACAAGATGACGAAAACTTTGAAAAGAGCTTTGAATCTTTGCTTGTAAAAGTGTTAAATAATTCTAATCAGGAATAATAATTATTTTTCTGCATATACTTGAAATGCACAGAAATGTGTGCTACAATAATTGTAGGCAAAATGATGTAAATAGTCCATTGGGCAAAACGAAACCCTCGAAGCTACCGACTTCGAGGGTTTCTTCATAGGTTGGCTGTTGAAGTTACTATCTATCCAACCACTTGCAAATATAGTAGGCAACTACACTTGCTCCAACAGATAGTAAAAATGATGTAAAAAAATCCATTAGGTTACACCTCCTTCCTGCCGGAAAGAGTCAACAGCACAGTCAGTATATCACATTTGTTGAAATATGTCGATATATTTTGACACTCATTTACAAACAGAACACCCCGAAGAACTTAATCTTCGGGGTGTTTTATGTTTTACCGTAAGTATTTTTGCAGTCGCATACTCGGGCAAAATATGATATAAACGATTCAAACTATCTTCCCGACCGCACCTAACAGCTATTAACTTTTCACTCCTCACTTCCAACGGTATCCGTTGGTTCGGTTGATTTGACTTTTTTCTGATAGGTGTCAATGTTGAAAATACCAAGATTCTGTTTCCATTTCAGGATTCGCTTTACGGATGCGTCAACCTGAGCTTCGGAAATTTCACCGTTTTGAACAGCCTCAAGAACTGCGGGATATTGGGTATCGACAGATGAACAACAGAGCAAATCGTTACCGCATTTTGCCGCTGTGACTGCCGCCGCTTCATCCCCCGTAAAATCCGTGATTGCGTCCATGATAAGGTCATCGGTCATAATTACACCGTCAAATTTGAATTCATTTCTGAGAATATCATGCACCTTTTGTGAAAGTGACGCAGGATATTCGCTGTCCATGCAATTAACTATGTTGTGTGAAACAAGAATACAGTCGGCACCGGACTCAATTCCCTGATAAAACGGTTTAAAATCTGTATTTTCAAATTCCGAATAGTCACGGTCATCGTATGCAATTCCCGTGTGTGTGTCGCTGTTATTGCCGTAACCGGGAAAATGCTTCAGAACCGTGCCGAGCTTTTTTGATTTACTTGTTTCAACAACAGTTCGCACATATCTGTTTTCCATATCAACATCCACGCTGAAAGAACGGTCATACATAAAGCCGTATTCATCCGAGGTCATATCGCACACGGGAGCCAGATTCACATTGATTCCGAGTGAAAGAAGCAAATCCGCTTTTTCTTCTGCATCCCGCTTGACAGCATCCCAACCGCCGTCTGCATAAGTATCTTTTGGAGAAAGAAACGGAGTTTCACGAAGGTTTGGGTTACTGCTGACACGCACAACCGTTCCGCCCTCCTCGTCAACGCCGATTAAAAGCGGAATATCCGCCTCGTTCTGATAGCTGTGAATATCGTCAACAACTTCATCTTTGGTTTTACCGTCAAAATCTCTGCCAAACAGGATGTAACCGCCGATATTGTACTCGCTGACCTGTTGCACAGCGTCTTCATCGGGACAGCGTACAAAAAACATCTGCCCCACTTTTTCTTCAAGCGTCATATCAGATATGAATTTATCAAGCTTTCGGTCATTAATTTCTTCGGCTGACATTGTTGTCGGCTGAACAGTCGTCTGCTCTGCAGGCTGTGATTTTTCGGACTGACTGCTGTTTTCGGCACAAGCCGTCATTACAAAAACCATACATAATGTAAGCAAAGCAAATGAAGTTATTTTTAATTTTCTGTTAAATATTTTCATAAACGCCTTATGCTTTCTGCATTTTAGTCTGCGCACTGCTTGTGACATATACAAGGCACCTTACCGTTACACCGTTTGCCGTGGTACATGATACTGTGGTTTTGCCCGTTTTGTTGGCTGTAATTTTTCCGCTGTTTTCATCAACAGACGCAACAGTCGGATCCGTTGACGAATAGGTTGTTGAACAGGTCGCCTCACCGTCTGCTACAGAAAGATTCAGCAAGCTTGAATTACCCTCTGAAAGTGAAATTTTATTTTTGCCAAAGCTAACCGCCATTGCAAGAAACTTTACATTCACATTCACATTTTTTGTTTTACCGTCAGATGTCGAAATCGTGATAACCGTATCGCCTATGCCCGTGGCAACAATATTGCCGTTTTCATCAACAGAGGCAACTGACGGGTTACTGCTTGAATAGCTGACATCTATATCTCCCCTCAACTCCGTAATTTCGCTGTTAAGGGTGTAACTTTCAAAAAGTCCCATAGAAATGTCGCTTTTCGGCAAAACAAGTTCAGACTTGCTCTGTACTGTTTCGTTAAGCTTTTCGGCAACGATGGGACCGTATATCTTCATATTGGCATATGCAAGAGGGTGAATCCCGTCACCTTTTTTGGTTGTTGCATTATATCTAAAATACTGTGTTGTAATTTCCTCATTATCACCGGTAAGCTCTGTTTCTTCCGAAAGGTCAACATAGGGAATTTCCCACTTATCAAGTATATTTTTCATTAAAGACCAATACTGTGACTGTTTTATTCTTGTTGAGCAATTGTGACAGAGTACGAACAGCTTAATTGAGTCTTTATAATTCTTATCAAGAAAATAGCAAATACTTTCCAATGCACCTGCTGTGGTGTATTCATTGTATTTTCCCGATTTATTATTTATATCGGTCATTGCACCCATTTCAACGTTTTTGAACAGGTCATTAAAACCGCCGTCAAGCAGAATAACATCGTAACTGCCTTTCATTTCACGGACACGCTCAAGGATACTTCTGTGGTCTGTGCCGATAAAATCCTTTCTTATTGCAAGAGTTGTGCCGGGAGTGGCCTTGTTGGTCATTGTCATATTATATTTTTCGGCAACATAATTGCAGAAAGAATATGTTGAATTTCCCATTGTGTTAGTACCCGAACCGTAGGCAACGCTGTCGCCGTCACAATACATAGTTCTGCCCGAAAGGTAGTCGGGAGCAGAATACATAGCCTTTGCACACGGAAAAAGCTGTGCGTAAAATTCGTTGCCGACAGCCTGCAAAATAAGATTAACATCATTTTCTGTGATTTTGCCGTCATCGTCAACATCGGCAGCCGTCAGTTCTTCCTCGGTCGGAACAGTGTCGATAAGGCTTTTGGCAAGCTTTGCATCAGCTGCCTCAACAGTTCCGTTGTTATTAACATCACCGTAAATCACATTGCCCAACGAAACAAAGTTTAGCGAATTATCATTGCAATATTTTTCTGCGACAGTCCCCGAATAGCCTTCAAGAGTGAATAATGAATCGGTTGAATACTGCTGAGTGCTTATTGTCTGCTTACTGTAGGTGTCAAAAACGCCCTTTTTGGTTGAACAGCTTACCGCAAACGAATCATCGCAAATCTGCGTTACGGACATTGGAATGCTCACGGATTTAAGACTTTTACAATTCATAAACGCACCGTAGCCTACAGTTTTTAAACCAAAATTCAGGTTGATTTTTTCAAGGCTTTCACAACCGTAAAAAGCCCACCATTTGATATTTTTTACTGTGTTTGGAATTGTCACTTCCCTGATTTTGCCTGAATAAAAAGCCGTCCTGCCGATTGAGGTTACAGGCTTTGAATCAATGCTGTCGGGAATAGTCACGACTGCCTCCTTGCCCGTATAACCGCAGATTTCGGCTGTGTTATCGTCAAGAATTCTGTATTTAAAGTTTTTGTATGTGTGTTCATCGGTTGCGGCAAAAACGGTTGTACCGACACCTGCAACTGATGAAACTATTATTACTGTTGAAAGTAAAAATGATAAAGTTTTTTTGAAATTTCTCATTAAATTGCTCCATAAATCATTATTCCTATATTCTACTACAAAATGCAACATTTTGTAAATAGGCAAACAACCTAGAATTACCAAAAATAAAAAAACAGAGGAACAACATTGAAAGCAATTCAAAGAATGCTCCGGTTAATCCTCTGTATCCTTTATATATTTTTAAAAAATCAGCCTGCAAGCACAAGCGGAAGAACATCGTTACGGTCAATGTGAAGAACAACCGAAACCTCGTCACAAACCATTTTTTCAGCTTCTTTAAGAAAACGCTCGTCAGTAATGTGAAGTCGTCTGCCCTTTTTGAGCTGGAGCTTACTGTGGAAGTGCATTCTCCTGATAAGCTCAACAAGCTTCATACAATCGCCGCCCGAAATAATTTCCTTGATTTTTTCACATCTTTCGGCTTTGTTGTCAATCCATATTTCATTATCGGTTTTCTGTGACAAAATATCTTTAATTTCATCCGAAGAAAGGACAACACGCATTCTTGACACAAGCATTTCATTCTGAGTCGGAACAAAAAGCGTTGAAGAATCCGAGCAAACAGGTTTTAAAACATAGTATTCAATAGAATCCTTTCCGATTTTTTTCGTTGTAATTTCGGTAATCTCACAAACTCCGTTTGAGCCGTAAAGAACAACCTCACCAATACTGTACATACTCTCACCATCCGTATAATCGCATCATCTTAAATCTCAGATAAACACTGAGTTCTTACAGTATTATTATACCACTTTTTGCATAATTTTGTTATAGGCAAAATTACCGAATTTGACAATTTTTTCACTGTGGGAAATTAGTTGAATTACAACTATGTACAATTATGCCGAAATGGAAACCCGCCGAAAAGTGAAATGACCGACAACGAGCGTCGGTCATTTTCGGGGTATATTGGGTTATAGAAGGAATATATCAATATGAATGAACGAAATAAGCATTGAATACAGGCAGAAGAAAGAACTTTTCACGACTAATTTCAAAACTCCAAAACAAATTACCTAAAAACGAATCTGTTTCAATGCTTATTCCGTGGGCATCAACTTTAGCTTTATTGTACAACAAAAGAGTTTTAAATTCAATTGCATTTGCAACGGAATTAAATCTTTGATGTAAAATATCCTTTGGAATTTTTATCTAATTGTTACAAAAATAACAATCTCAACCTTTACAGAACAAAATTCGCCATCTTTTAGGTGTAATCATTGAAGCTATAAATATATATTTATATCCTTTTATTATTGCATTTATGTCAATTTATTATGATATTATCCAAGAATTTCGTCAGAAAGTTGTTCAAGCTGAGGAATATTTTCTTCTTTCATAGCAGAACGGATTGTCACAACAGTAGGACAAATTTCAACATTTTTCATTTCTTCAAGATATGTTCTCATTGTCTTTGCGGCTGAAGGAGCCCAAGAGCCGTTTTCAACCATAGCAACCTTTCTGTTCTTGTAGCCCTTGATTTTAAGGTGGTGCAGGAAATCGTTCATTATCGGGAACACACCGCCGTCATAGCTCGGTGCGATAACAACCATTCTGCTGAAACGGAATGCGTCCTCAATATCCTCGGCAAGGTCTGTGCGTGAAAGGTCAGCAATCGAAACCTTTTTGTCGGTTTTTGATTTGATGATTTCACAAAGCTTTTCGGCAGCCTTGGCTGTGTTGCCGTGAACCGAACAATATGCAATGAACACACCGTCGGTTTCAGGCTCATATTTGCTCCATGTATCGTAAAGACCGATGTACCAACCAAGATTTTCGTCAAGAACAGGGCCGTGAAGCGGGCAGATTTTCCGAATATCAAGCTTTGCGGCTTTTTTGAGAAGATTCTGAACCTGAACACCGTACTTACCGCAGATATTGAAGTAATATCTTCTTGCCTCGCAAGCCCAATCGTCCTCCTGAGCGTCAAGTGCGCCGAATGTGCCGAAGCCGTCCGCAGAGAAAAGAACCTTTTCTGTGCTTTCATATGAAACCATAACCTCAGGCCAATGAACCATCGGAGCCATTATGAATGTAAGCTTGTGCGAACCGAGTTCAAGTTCGTCACCCTCTTTGACTGTAACGGTTTTATCGGCAAAATCAAAATCCGGAAAAAACTGTGGGAGCATTGAAAAAGTCTTTGCATTACCAACAAGCTTCATTGACGGATATTTCTCGGAAACAACCTTAATATTTGACGCATGGTCGGGTTCAAGGTGGCTGATTACAAGATAATCGGGAGTTCTGCCGTTAAGCTCTCTGTCAAGATTTTCAAGCCATTCGTCAGTTTTTCTCTTATCAACCGTATCCATAATTGCAACCTTTTCGTCAACAATAAGGTATGAGTTGTAAGAAATTCCGTTGGGAACAAGATACTGACTTTCAAAAAGGTCGATTGTCTTGTCATCAACGCCAATGTATTTTATAGAATCGGAAATTTTAACCTGCATTGTATTCTCTCCTTTATAAATCTGTGTCCGTATTTGTCGGAAATTTTTGTTAAGTCAATTATACTATGTTATCAAGTTGAAATCAAGATGATTAGGATAATTTAAACACTATGCAAATTTTGTTCATGTGTCTGATTGTATATGAAATTATTTTGCTATTGATTTAAAAGAAAAGCGATGATATAATATTGTTAAAGAAAATACAAATTGGTTTTATTATGGATATAGGTTCTCGTGGAGATATTTATAAATGAAAGGAGTTGCCGTATATGAGTACGAAAACAGCTGAAATTGCTAAAATGATTGATATGCTTCCCGACAGTGACAAGGAACTTGCCTACGAATTGATTAAGAAACTCGTACTTGCTTGGGATCCTGACTACACAAAAGTTACCGAACAGGAGTATAAAGATATTACAGAAGCGGAAAACGGTGACTTTGTTTCCGAAGACGATATTGATTGGGATAATCTTTCAAGATATGCAAACTAAATAATTGCATTAATTTAGCGGTGGCATTAACCACCGCTTTTTATTTTAGTTTTTAATATTTTGAGTGTATGACATTTACCCACCAAAGCATAATTTTCAATTTTCCACTTTCAATTTTCAATTAACAAAACAGTCCCCTTCAATGCATTTGCAAATTGAAAGGGACTGATTGTATAAATATTAAAAAGTATTAGATTTCAGATTACAAAATTACTTTCTGTTGTTTCTGTTAAAGCCGCCTCTGCGGTCATTGTGAGGTCTGCGTGGACGAGCTGCTCTTTCTGCGTCAATGTCGTTTTCGGGAACAAGACCGTCAACATCAATAAGAACCTGACGGCGAGAGAGATTGAGTCTGCCCTTATCGTCAATTTCCATTACCTTAACACGGATAATGTCGCCTACATTAACAACATCTGTTACATTCTCTGTACGCTTAACATCAAGCTGAGAAATGTGAACAAGACCTTCCTTACCCGGAGCGATTTCAACGAAAGCACCGAAGTCCATAATACGGGTAACCTTACCGAGGTACATTGCACCCGGCTCAGGATCAACAGCGATTGTGTTGATGATTTCGATTGCACGCTTACACTTGTCGGAATCAATACCCGAAACAAATACCTGTCCGAGTTCGCCGTCTTCCTCAATGTCAACCTTAACTTCGCATTCAGCCTGAATTTCCTTGATAACCTTACCGCTCTTACCGATAACCTCGCTGATTTTGTCAGCAGGAATTGTTGTTGTGAACATCTTGGGAGCGTACTTTGAAAGCTCTTCTCTCGGCTCTGCAATAGCCTTGAGCATTACTTCATCAAGAATGTAGTTACGAGCCTTGTGAGTCTTGGCAAGAGCCTCTTTGATCATTTCGGGAGTAAGACCGCTGATTTTGAGGTCCATCTGAATAGCTGTGATACCGTCATGTGTACCTGCTACCTTAAAGTCCATATCACCGAAGAAGTCCTCAAGACCCTGAATATCAACCATTGTCATCCAACGGTCGCCCTCTGTGATAAGACCGCATGAGATACCTGCAACAGGAGCCTTAATCGGAACACCTGCGTCCATAAGAGCAAGAGTTGAACCGCAGATTGAACCCTGTGAAGTTGAACCGTTTGAAGAAAGAACTTCCGAAACAAGGCGAAGTGCATACGGGAATTCTTCTACCGAAGGAATTACAGGAACGAGTGCTCTTTCTGCAAGAGCACCGTGACCGATTTCTCTTCTGCCCGGACCACGGCTTGGTTTTGTTTCGCCGACTGAGTAGCTTGGGAAGTTGTAGTGGTGGATATATCTCTTTTCTGTTTCACCGTCAATGCCGTCAAGAAGCTGTTTGTCGGAAACAGGACCGAGTGTTGCGATTGTGAGAACCTGAGTCTGTCCTCTTGTGAACATACCCGAACCGTGAACTCTCGGAATTACGCCAACCTCTGATGCGAGAGGACGGATATCGTCCATTCCTCTGCCGTCAACACGCTTCTGCTCATCGAGTAACCAACGGCGAACAATGAACTTCTGTGTCTTATAAAGGCACTCGTCAATGAGAGCTTCGCTTTCGGGATAAATCTCGTCAAATTTTGCATGAACTGCCTCATAGATAGGCTTGAGTCTTTCGTCACGAATTCTCTTATCATCTGTATCAAGAGCAACCTTAACATCTTCTTCTGCAAATGCCTTGATTGCCTCAAACATATCATGGTCAGGTTCAAGACTTGCAAACTCAAACTTAGGCTTGCCGATTTCAGCCTTGATTTCCTCAATAAAGCTGATAATCTTCTGGTTAGCCTCGTGACCTGCCATAATAGCGTTGTACATATCGTCATCAGATACGCAGTTAGCACCTGCCTCGATCATAGCAATTCTTGTGCTTGTTGAGGCAACTGTTGTTGCCATCTGAGAAACCTTTCTCTGCTCCTCTGTCGGGTTAATGATGTACTCACCGTCAATCATACCTACAGAACAACCCGAGATAGGTCCGTTCCACGGAACATCAGAAATTGAAATTGCGATTGAAGCACCAATCATGGCAACAATTTCAGGCTGACAGTCGGGATCAACGCTCATTACCGTACAAACGATTGAAACATCGTTTCTCATGCTCTTGTCAAAAAGAGGACGGATAGGACGGTCGATTACACGGCTTGTGAGGATAGCCTTTTCCGAAGGTCTGCCCTCTCTCTTGAGGTAAGAACCGGGAATTTTGCCTACTGCGTACATCTTTTCTTCATAGTCAACCGAAAGCGGGAAGAAATCAACGCCCTCTCTTGGCTTTTCTGATGCTGTAACAGCAACATGAACTGTTGTGTCGCCGTAGTGAACAAGACACGCACCGTTTGCAAGCTGTGTCATCTTGCCTGTTTCAACCTTTAAAGGTCTGCCGGCAAATTCTGTTTCAAATACTCTGTATTTGTCGAATGTCATAAGTCGATTCATTTTAGTAAAATCCTTTCCGAAACATAAGTTTCACATTTTAAATAAAGTTCAAATTTATTCAAACGGGATTTTACGCCGATTTAGCAATAAAACCATTAAACAAAACTGACAAACACACAAAAGCATATGTTATTTAATCGTTTTACCGCTAAAAAACAGCAAATAAAAATCCCGCAGAAAATCGAATTTAGGGCAAGCTTTCGCTTGCCCTTGTGTACTTAAAAAATTACTTACGGATACCGAGTCTTGCAATGATAGAACGATATCTTTCAATGTCTACCTTTGTGAGGTAAGCGAGAAGGCTTCTTCTCTGACCAACCATCTTGAGAAGACCTCTTCTGCTGTGGTGATCCTTCTTGTGAACCTTGAGGTGCTCGGTAAGGTCATTGATTCTCTTTGTAAGAAGAGCAATCTGAACCTCCGGAGAACCTGTGTCGCCTTCGTGAGTTGCGTACTCAGCCATGATAGCCTGCTTTTCTTCTTTAAGCATTAAAAATTCCACCTTTCAAAAATAGTCGCCAACATCTCAGGGCAGGGCTGTGAAAATCCGACAAACGGCATACTCCCTGTTCCGAGACACGGTCATCTGTTTTATATTATCACAATCAAAGTCAAAAGTAAAGTGTTTTTTACAAAATCTTCTTTGCTTTTTCATTGTAGAGCATATCTATATATTCACAAATTTTCTTCTGATCTTCTTTAGACATTGAGCGATATCTTGCAATGATTGCTCTTTCGGAAAGAGTCAGTACATTGAGCGTCATGTCACCGTCGGCAACTCTTCTTTCAAAATAATCTCTGTTGTCAAGAATTGCGTTATAATCGATACCGAACATTTTAACGATTTTTCCGAGAAGCTCGTGGCTTGGTTCGGAAACTCCCGTTTCATATTTTGTATAAGTTGTTCTGTTTATCTTTAATGCGTCCGCAACCTGCTGTTGGGTAAGTCCGCACTGAATTCTGTAATAACGCATTCTGAGTCCTACCGAAGCGTCGATATTACTGCACTTTCTTTTGGGCATCTTCTGCACATCCTATCACATAAAAGTATTTCCGCTTTGCACACTGCGATTCAATTATAATACTTTTAAATAAAATATTCCACAAATGTGATAACACTTCACTAAACAAAAATCAGCATGATTTTTGTGCATTATTTTGTATTCATAAATAATTTTTTGATGAATTATATCTGCATCTATTATTATTGATTCGTAAAACTTTTATGCCTCTATTCCGGTTTTTGTAAACCTCTTTTTCAAATTTGGTATTGAAATCTTTAAATTTTTGATGTATAATCATGTAGCGGAAGTTAGTGTGTATGTTTTTATGCAATTTCTGCGTTCTGTATTTTTGCTTTATTACAGCCGAAATTACAGCCGAACAACCGAAAAATTAAACGCTGGAGTAGCGCAGTTGGTAGCGCAACTGATTCGTAATCAGTAGGTCGAGGGTTCAAGTCCCTTCTTCAGCTCCATAACAAAAACCGCATCAGAAAGCCGTTTTCAGGCTCTTTGGTGCGGTTTTTGTTTGTTTATTTTTACCGTAAAATATTGCGAAATATCGCATAATATTGCTTAAATATTAGTCAAATGTCAGTCAAAAAACAGCAATCACATCAATCACACATATATACCTAACACATTATGCATATAAAACTAAAAGCACCCTGCATTCTGCAAAGTGCTTTAAAAATTACTCTTTCGTATTCGTTTTAGCCGGATTTTTAATCATTCTGCCGTTGACAAAGATGTAGTCATCATCGGAGTTTGCGTTTTCGACTGCTTCGGTTTCACGCTGAACTTCTTCTTCCGTAAGGACATACTGCACATTATCACCTGTAAAGTAACCGACAGACTCCTGCACACCTTTTGCGATTACGGATACTATTATATAGGTTGCAATCATCGGGTAGAAAATTACCGAGAGAGCAACTGCAACAACAAGCATTGCACCCTTTGCATAGATTACTGCGAGGAATACTGCAAATGAAACTATTACGACAAGCACAAGTGCGACAATATTCCTGAGAATTTTACCGAAAATCAACAGGAGTGCATTTTTATAAATGTCACGGAGTCTGAGGTCATAGGTAATTGTTAGCAGGGGTACATAGAACAGCATAATCAGCATTGCAATTGAGAACACTATATATATGGTAAAGACAGAGCCGTAGACTATGTCTGTCTGAGCAAGTGTTCCGTAATAGAGAATTGCAAAAAACGAACATGCTACTATGAGGTAAGCTACAAATCCGTTGAAGATTGATTTTTTCAGATTTTCACGAAATGCCTGTACAAAAGTTTTGAAAACATTTACATCCTCTTTTTCAACCGAAATTTTGCGGATTACCATTACAAGTCCGGAATAGAACGGCATTGCGGGAATTATACCCAAGCTCCATAATATTACATTGTTGAATCCGGACAGAAAGCTTATGAGAATGAATATTCCGGAAAATACGGCAAACGGAATTGAGTACATCAATCCCGCAAATAACAGCTTAGGAAATCGGGTGAAAAATCGTGCAAGTGATGATTGATTGAAATTTTTCATAATTGCTAAATTAACCTTCTTAAAAAACAAATTTGACATAATCTTAGCACAAAACGCTTGTCATTTTCAATAGAATGACCATATTTGACAGGTTACAATATTGTAACTTTAATGTTGCTTTAATATTTCTTATTTGACAAATAAGTCAAAAAACTCAGAAAATATGCGGTTGTTTTTTGTTTGATTTTGAAATTACATTTGGTCAATACCTTCGTTTTGACTAATCACAGAGAAATTTTTTAAAAAAATCTATTGTATTTTCATAAATAGTGTGTTATGATTGTGGCAATAGAGAGAACACAGAATGTTGTTCTCTCGCCAATATCCGGGTTTAGCGGATAAATATTTTTAATTAAGGTGAAAGCTATGAAAAAATCAACACTCAAAAGAGCTGCAGCTCTTGCAGTTGCAGGTATGATGACTGCTACTGCTCTTGCAGGCTGCGGCGGTTCTTCATCATCAGGTTCATCAAAAGATGATTCAAAAAATGCAGCAGGCAACGCAAAAAACGGTAAAGTTTACTATCTTAACTTTAAGCCTGAGCAGGACAAGGATTGGCAGGCTCTTGCTAAGAAGTACACGGACGAAACAGGTGTTGAGGTAACTGTTAAGACAGCTGCCGAGGGTACTTATGAGTCAACACTTACAGCAGAGATGGACAAGGACAACGCTCCTACACTCTTCCAGGTTAACGGTCCTGTAGGTCTTGCTAACTGGAAAGACTATTGTGCAGACCTCAGCTCATCAGAAATTTACAATCAGCTTACTTCAAAGGATTATGCGCTTGAAGAAGACGGCAAGGTTTACGGTATTGCTTATGTAATTGAAACATACGGCATTATCTACAACAAGACTCTTCTCCAGAAGTATTGCGATTCTGACTTTGCTTCGGTTAAGAAGATTGAGGACATCAACAGCTTTGAGAAGTTAAAGACTGTTGCCGATGAAATCCAGAAGAATAAGGATAAACTCGGCGTTAAGGGTGCGTTCACATCAGCAGGTATGGATTCTTCATCTGACTGGAGATTCAAAACTCACCTTGCTAACCTTCCTATCTACTTTGAGTACAAGGATAAGGGCATCAAATCAACAGACGCTATCGAGGGTAAATACCTTGAAAACTATAAGAACATCTGGGATCTCTACATCAAAGATTCAACATGTGATCCTGCAGACCTCGCAAGCAAGAAGGGTACAGACGCTGAAACTGAGTTCACATCAGGCGAAGCAGTATTCTTCCAGAACGGCAGCTGGGAATATTCAATAGTTACCAAGGCAGGTATGAAGGACGACGAACTCGGCATGCTCCCGATTTACATCGGCGTAGGCGATGAAGCTAATCAGGGTCTTTGCACAGGTTCAGAGAACTACTGGTGTGTAAACAACAAGGCAAGTGCTGACGATCAGGCAGCTACTCTTGAATTCTTGAACTGGTGTGTAACAAACAAAACAGGTACATCTGCTCTTGCTGACGATATGGGATTTGTAATTCCTTTCAAGAATGCTAAGGAAGCAACCAATGTATTTGTTAAGATTGATAACGAACTCACAGCAGCAGGCAAAACTCCGGTAAGCTGGAACTTCACAACAATGCCAAGTGAAGATTGGAAAAACGGTGTTGGCACAGCTCTTACACAGTATGCAGCAGGTACAGGCGACTGGGACGCTGTTAAGACTGCATTTGTACAGGGTTGGAAAACAGAATATGCAAAGGCTAACGGCTGATTGTAAGATTTCTGTTTTAATTTAACAGGTTCGGTAGGGGGGCGGCATTCCGCCCCCCTTTTTTATGAACGGAAAGGCAAAATATTATGTTTAGAAAACCTAAAAGAAAAATTTATTTTCTTATATTTGTTCTTCCTACTCTTGCTGCTTTCCTTATAGGTTTTGTATATCCGTTCTTTAACGGCATTTACCTTTCATTCTGTAAATTCAGAACAACAAGCGACGCAGTATTCATTGGGTTCGGAAACTATGTCAAAGCCTTTCAGAATGAGGGCTTTTTACATTCATTCTGGTTTACGGTACTGTTTGTTATAGTATCAGTTATACTCATTAACCTCATTGCGTTTTTTGTGGCGTATGCACTCACGCTCGGAATCAGGGGTTCAAATGTATTCAGAACTGTTTTCTTTGTTCCTAACCTTGTAGGCGGTATCATTCTCGGCTACATCTGGCAGTACATTTTTAACGGTATTCTTCAGTATTACGGAACAAACCTTGCGCTTAACGCAAACTTCGGCTTCTGGGGACTTGTAATTCTTATGTGCTGGCAACAGGCAGGTTATATGATGATTATTTACATTGCCGGTTTCCAGAGCGTACCTCATGATCTTTATGAGGCGGCTAAAATTGACGGCGCAGGCAAAAAACAGTTGCTTACAAATGTAACATTGCCGATGATGATGCCTTCCATCACAATCTGCACATTCCTTACACTTACAAACTCATTTAAGCTGTTCGACCAGAACCTTGCCCTCACAGGCGGTGCTCCGGGTATTGTATCACAGGGAAGCGGTACAATGGTTTATCAGACGGAAATGATGGCTCTCAATATTTACAATACATTCTATGCAAACCAGAATTCTCGTGGCGTAGGTCAGGCTGAGGGCGTTATCTTCTTCGTAATTGTTGTTATCATTGCCCTTATTCAGCTTTACTTCACAAGAAGAAAGGAGGTTCAGCAGTAATGGCAAAAGTTGCAGCAAAGGCTAAGGATAGGCCTGTAAAGAAAAAACAAACCGTAGGAATGAAAATTTTAACAATTCTCTTCTCTATTGTGTCAGTATTCTATGTTGCTCCCGTTTTCATTGTACTGATGAACTCCTTCAAGAGCAATGCGGCAATCAGCCGTGCAATCTTTGAATTTCCGAATGCAAACAGTTTTCAGGGCTTTCAAAGCTATATGACAGGTATGTTCCACGGCAACTATCCGTTCTGGAAGTCAATTGTATGGAGCTTCTTCATTACAATCGGCGGTGTTGTGCTTATTCTTTTCTGCACATCAATGTGTGCGTGGTACTTGCAGCGTTCAAATTCTCGTATATGCAAAATCATCTACTATTTCTGCATTTTCTCAATGGTTATTCCTTTCCAGATGGTAATGTTTACCCTCTCAAAGACAGCCGACAGTCTCAAACTTACAACTCCGTGGGGTATTTTGATTATATACCTCGGATTCGGAGCAGGACTTGCGGTATTTATGTTCTCGGGATTTGTTAAATCAATTCCTGTTGAAATTGAGGAAGCCGCAGATGTTGACGGAGCAGGTCCTTTGAGAACATTCTTCGGTATTGTTCTTCCGATTATGAAACCTACTTTTATTTCGGTTGCAATCCTTGAAACAATGTGGATTTGGAACGACTACCTTCTCCCCTATCTTATTCTTGATATGGATTACAAAACTATTCCGATTCACATTCAGTATCTTAACGGCAGTTACGGTCATACGGACACAAGTGCTATTATGGCGCTTATCGTTCTGAGCATCGTTCCGATTATTATTTTCTACTTTGCATGTCAGAAATACATCATCGAGGGTGTTGTTTCAGGTGCTGTAAAAGGTTAATCTTTCTTTCATTTTATTTTCAAAAAACGGCTGTGTACCTTATGCTACACAGCCGTTTTTTTCTCTTGTGTTTTTTCTCTCGTGTAGACAGTTTGTATAATGAAAAACAAATTATGCCCGAGCGTAACATTGCAATTGTCTGTGTAATCCAACCGTATGGGCGATTTTTGGACTCCCAAAAGTAATGATGCAATATGTTTTTTGATATTACAAACTATCTACACGAACAGGGTACGGTGGCTCGCCGTGTATGATTGTTCTTTAATAGAATTATATTGTAACAAAAAAATCGGGCAATCGTGATGACTGCCCGATATGCGGAAATTTTATGTGTTAACTTTTACCGTAAAAATCAGATTGACTGAAGAACAGGCTCACCGTTTTCGGCTGTAAGGTGCATTGCAGTAACACCGCCTGCGCCTGCCTCAATCATTGCGTTTGCAATTTTCTCCTCAACCTCTCTGCGAATTGTGTTTCTGAGGTCACGAGCACCGCTTGCACCGTTGCATGACTTTTCTGCAAGGAGCTGACAAACCTTTTCGTCAAATGTGAACTTGATGTGCTTTTCCTCAAGAGTCGGAACATACTCAGAGAGCATAAGGTCTGCAATCTTAACAAAATCGTCCTTTTTAAGGCTGTTGAATACGATAACCTCGTCAACTCTTGCGATAAATTCGGGACGGAGGAACTCGGAAAGTGCCTTCATAACCTTTTCTTTTGAGGCATCTTCTTCAGTCTTGCCAAAGCCTAATGCGCTGTCCTTTGATGCAGAACCGGCATTTGATGTCATAATGATAACAGTATTTTCAAAGTTTACTGTTCTGCCGTGAGCGTCTGTAACTCTGCCCTCGTCAAGAATTTGGAGCAAAATATTGAGAACATCGGGATGAGCCTTTTCGATTTCATCAAAGAGGAGAACCGAATAAGGTCTGCGGCGAACTTTCTCCGTTACCTGTCCTGCCTCATCGTAACCGACATATCCGGGCGGTGAACCGATAATTTTAGAAACCGAATGTTTCTCCATAAATTCACTCATATCAAGTCTGATAAGAGTTTCGGGGGTATCGAAAAGTTCCTTGCTGAGAACCTTTACAAGCTCTGTTTTACCGACACCTGTAGGACCTACAAAGATGAACGATGCAGGTCTGCGGCGAGGTGAAATCTGAACTCTGCTTCTTCTGATTGCAGATGCAAGAGCCTTTACAGCCTCGTCTTGACCGATAATTTTCTTTTTAAGCTCGTTCTCAAGGTCGGCAAGCTTTGAAAGCTCGTTTTCCTTGATTCTTGATGCGGGGATGCCTGTCCAGAGTTCAATGACCTTGGCGATATCCTCCTCAGTAACCTTTGAAACGAGAGTTTCGGGATCAATTTCTTTAAGGTCGCTGTCAATTCTTGCAAGGCTTGTGTTGACCTCGGCAAGCTGTTCATAGTTTACCTCATCGGCATTTGTAAGAGCGTCCTTTCTGATGAGAAGCTTCTGTCTTTCATCCTCAAGCTTATCGTGACGCTCCATGCTTTTGTTGCGGAGAGCGGCACAGGCACAGCTTTCATCAAGAAGGTCGATTGCTTTGTCGGGAAGAAAACGGTCTGTTATGTATCTTTCGGAAAGGATAACCGTCTTGCGAACGATATCATCGTCAACAATTACACGGTGATGTGCCTCATAATAGCCTTTTACGCCTGCGATAACATCAATTGACTGAGCAATTGTAGGCTCGCCGACCTTTACGGGCTGAAATCTTCTTTCAAGAGCAGAATCCTTTTCGATATATTTTCTGTACTCGTTGAATGTTGTAGCACCGATGACCTGAACCTCGCCCCTTGAAAGAGCCGGCTTGAGGATATTTGCGGCATTCATTGTACCCTCGTTGTCACCTGTGCCGACAAGGCTGTGAACCTCATCAATAAAGAGAATTATGTTGCCGTTCTCCTTGATTTCGGAAACAAGTCCTTTGATTCTGCTTTCAAACTGACCTCTGAACTGAGTACCTGCAACAAGTGAGGTGAGGTCAAGAAGCTGAATTTCCTTGTTTTTAAGTCTTTGAGGAACATTTCCTGCGGCAATGCGGAGAGCAAGCCCCTCTGCAATAGCGGTTTTACCTACACCGGGTTCACCGATAAGGCAAGGATTGTTCTTTGTTCTTCTTGAAAGAATCTGAATTACACGCTCAATCTCGCTGTCTCTGCCGACAATGCGATCGATTTTGCCCTCTCTCGCCTTGCGTGTGAGGTCTTCACAGTAAAGATTGATGTGCTTTCTGTTCTTTTCTTTTTTCTCTTTTTTGCCCTTTTTATTATTATCCTGATTTGTTGCATTGTTGTTCTGTCCGCCGAACATACTGTTGAAAAATGCAGGGAATGCAGGTGCACCGTGAGAGAAGTCATCATCTTCGCTACCGTCACCGTCTTTAGCAAAATCGCCCATCTGCTCGGCAAGGTTATCCGCACCAAGCTGTTCCATAAGCTGCGACATATCACCGTCACCCATACTGTTCATGAGGGTGTTCATCTGATCCTGAACATTTTCAAGGTCCTCATCCGAGATACCCATTTTGCTGATAAGATCCTCAACCGGCTTGATTCCAAGCTCTTTTGCACAGGTAAGGCAATAACCTGCCGTCGGGGCGTCTTTGGAATTATTATTTGAAACGAAAACAACCGCAGGCCGTTTTCCGCATCTTGTACAAAGCATAGCATACTCCTTTTTAGGACACCAAATTGCACATTTGCTGTCATGGTAATATAAGAATTATACAACTGTTTAACAAATAATTCAATATTTATTTGTCGGAATTTATTTATTTTTAATGTCAGCTGTCTTTTTGAGTGATTCGTTGTACTCCTTAATCATTGCAAAATAGATTTTGCCGTAACGATACAAAGCGTATAGCATGGATGCGGCTGTAACCGAAAGCAATATCAAATCAAGCACCATATTTTCGTAGGCAAAAAAGGCCTTGAGAAATACGATAAGACATACGGAAAAGTAGAAAATAATTGTTCCGACCTTTCCGTACCAGTTTGCAGAAGGCGGAGTGAGTCTTTTTTTGATTAAATCTGCACCGCCGAGGAGCATAATAAGGTCTTTGACCAGAAGTGTTACAAGAATCGGAAGAACCATAGGCACATAAATCACCATACAGATAACGACCGCAAAAAGCGTTACCTTGTCTGCAATGGGATCAAGGATTTTTCCGAGAGGAGTTACCTGATTGAGTTTTCTGGCAGCCATTCCGTCAAAGCAATCGGAAAGCCCCGACAAACCTATACATATTGCCGCATATATATACTGTTCCGCAAGGAAAAAATATACGAACGGTATTATAAGCACAAATCTTACATAAGTTATAATATTAGGTATAGTAACCAAATCGGATGTTTTAAAGCTCCACACATCTTTTTCTTTTTCCATTACTGTTCCCTCCTGTTTCTTCATTTAGACTGCAACGCTGAAAAATTTAAAAACAGTACCCGAAATCATCGGGTTATTAAGCATTTCGGGATTTGAAAACTCAAGCACTCCCGAAAAGATATTAACGGCAAAAAATACAAGGATTGCCGCCTCTGCAAGTCCCAACACACCGCCGAGAAGCTTATTAATCTGTTTCACCACGGGTATTTTAAACACTCTTGCAAGTTTTTTAACAAGAATTTTTATAATTATAAAGATAATTATTGATATAACTACACCGATAACCAAGCGGAACATTCCTGTGATAACCGGCTGAATAAGATTTTCCACCGAAGTTGACACCGCCGCTGCGGCAGAGTTCGGAACCTGAAAATCGTTTGTATAGACACTTGAATCCAATCCGAAAATTGAAAGGAAGAATCCGAGCATTCCCATAACCCAGTTTGGCAAAGCCGAAAAACTGTTTGCAATGGCTGAGTTGATGCCCTGAGTGTCAATCATTTGTTGCAGATTTGTTGTTAAGGTCTGCTGAACAAATGCCGTATAAACCCACGATGCAAGAAAATTTGAAATGTGATATGCAAGAAAGCCCGTAAGAGCCAAACCTGCAACATTGAGAATTGTAATTGCTATGCCACGCTTGAAATCAATAAAAAACAAAAGCGCAAACACGGCAATAATAATTATATCTGCAACCAAATTTATTACTCCTGTTTTGAAGTTTGAGCGGTATCGTCGCTCGATACACTGTCAAGGTCAATAAACCTAATTTGATTTACGCTGAGAATGTAAGCGGTGTAGTCCGAGGCAAGCACAATCTTTTTTGAACCGGTTCCCGAATTTGTCGAATAAAGCAAATCGCCATTTTGATTATAACCGTAAACAACATTTCCGTCAAGGATTGCAACCGTACCCTTGTAGACAGAAAGCGAATCGGCTTTGTGTTCGGTATTTATTGTGTACTGTGCCTCGCCGTTACTGTTATAGCTTATGAGAGCAACACTTCTTCCGTCACCGCTCCTTGAAAGAGCCATTGTATAGGTTGATGTATCTGTGTTAAAGCAGTAATTTGAAAGAGTTTTGTCCTCATAGCTTACTGTTTTGTAATTCTTTTCACCTTTTTTAACAATATAGCTTGCCTGTGAGCCCACAAGAACCGCCGTATCTGAGGTCAGATACTTGCAATCAAGCACGCTGTCACCCGAAATTTTGTAGGTTGAAACAGGCTTTTCCTGTGAAAAATCAAGCACATAAACGCCCGTTACCGCTGAGCCCTTATCACTTGACACACCTGTGGCAACGCAACCGGAGCCGTCCTTGTTAATTGCTACCGATGTTATATAATACTCCGAAAAAGAATATTTGTAAATTCTGTTATTATTTTTGCTGTATGCATACAGCGTTGTAAGATAACCGTTGTCCTCGGTAACAAGACAGTATGTACCATTTGAGGCAACATCACCTGTGTATATTTTATTTTCGGCATTGCCTGAGTAAAGCGTTTCGTCAAAACTGCTTATCTCATAGCTTGCACTGCCGATTCCGTATGTGAGAAATCTGTTTTCATTGTTTTTCATTACGGGATTTGAATGTGTAAGCTGAAGTCGTGCAACCTCTGTACCTGAATTTGTAAGGGTTACGAACGAGGTGTCCGACGCATACACAGCATGTCCCTGTGACACTGCAAAGTTGCCCGATGAAACCTCGGAACCGATAATGTCAACGGGATAGCCGTGACCTGCATTTCCGAGTACATCATAAGTCCACCAGTTTGAGATGTTCTCCCATGTGAGCTTGTCACGGTTTGCAAAGGCAAAAACTATAAGGCCTGCCGCAATGGCAATACACGCACCGAGTACGATTTTCTTGACAGCCTGCGGCGACATTTCGGTTTTTTCCTGTTCATAATCGTCAAGAGGCATATCCTCATAGCTCATTACATCTCTGTCGGTTTTATGTGTCTTTCGTTTTGAATAATGTCCTTTAAATTTTTTAAACATCAGCGTTCACTCCTTTTTGTGAACTGTTGTCATTTTCATAATTCACACGATTCAGGTACAATCCGCAAGCCTGTGCGGTGGGACCCGAATATTTTCTGTTTTTCTTTTCTATAATGGAGGGAATTTCATCGGGAGCAATTTTACCCTGTTGAATCCTGAGAAGTGTTCCCACCATAATACGAACCATATTATACAAAAAGCCGTCAGCCTCAACCTTCATTGTAACAAGGTCGCCCTCACGGGTTACCGAAAAGGCTTTTACATTTCTGGTCATATCCCCTTTTTCACGGTTATCAAGCGTGCAAAAGGAAGTGAAATCGTGTCTGCCGACATATGCCTGAGCGGCTTTGTCAAGCAGATTTTCGTCAATTTTGTATCTGTAATGAAGTGCGTATCCGTCAAGAAACGGATTTCGCACCTCGCTGTTCCAGATTTTGTAGATATATTCCTTGCTTGTGCAGGAATAGCGGGCGTGAAAATCGGGTGCAACCTCTTTGCAGTCAAGAACCGCAATGCTTAGCGGCAGCCAGCGGTTAAGCGCCGCCTTGAGCCTTTCGGGCTTTATGGGATGCTCTGTTTTAAGGCTGATGCAGTACATATTTGCGTGAACTCCGCTGTCTGTGCGACTGCATCCCTTTACATCAAAGTCATTGCCGATAATCTTTGAAAGAGCAGTTTGAAAAGCCTCCTGAACCGTCATTGCGTTCTGCTGAACCTGCCAGCCGTGGAACTTTTTTCCGTCATATGAAATTGTGAGAAGAAGATTTCTTAAACTGCCGCAGGCAGGAATATGTTGCATAAAATCACTCCGCCGATTAGAAGTGCGACCATTACAAAAGATACATAGTCACGCTTTGCCATATGAATAGTTTTCATTCGTGTTCTTCCTGTTCCGCCACGGTAGCAACGGCACTCCATAGCTGTTGCAAGCTCATAGGCTCTTCTGAATGCCGAAACAAAAAGCGGAATAAGAATAGGGATAAACGCCTTTACCCTCTGAATAATATTACCCGACTCCATATCGGCACCTCGTGCCTTTTGAGCCTGAGTAATTTTGTCGGTTTCTTCAAGAAGTGTGGGAACAAATCTTAAAGCAAGCGACATCATCATTGCAATCTCGTGAACGGGAAAGTGCAGTTTTGCAAGCGGCTTCATCAGTCTTTCGATTGCGTCCGTAAGCTCTGTCGGAGAGGTTGTGAATGTAAGACATGAGCTTGCAAGGATAAGACAGATGATTCTTACCGAAACAAAAATTGCTCTGTTAATGCCGTTTAAGGTAATTTTGAAAATTCCCCATTGTACAAGCGGATCACCCGAACCGTAGAACACATTGAGAATTGAGGTTACTATTATAATAAATATAATTACTTTCATGCTTTTGAAATAGAACTTTGCAGGCACCTTGCTTGCCGCAACGAAAAGTGCGGTAAAAAGCACAACAAGCGCAAGCGAAGCATAATTAAAAGTACAGAAAATAATTACGAGAAATCCGACAAGCATAATCAGCTTTGCACGGGGATCGCATTTGTGGATTACGCTGTTCGCAGGAAAATACTGACCGAACGCAACATCTCTTACCATATTTTACCCTCCTTGTCAAGCAGTGAGGAAATACAGTCCATTGCCTCATCAACAGTAAGTATTCCTTCGGGAATATTAAAACCTTTTTCACGCAGTTCAAGCATAATCTTTGTTATCTGCGGTACTCGAAGTCCTATTTTTTCAAGCTCTCGTCCCTTTGAGAAAACTTCTTTTGTCTTATCAAACATAACAAGGTTTGACTTGTTCATAACGATTATCTTATCGGCAACCCTTGCAATGTCTTCCATGCTGTGGGATACAAGGATAACGGTGTTTTTGCGTTCCTTGTGATACTGCACAATCTGGCTCAACAGCACATCTCTGCCCATAGGATCAAGACCTGCGGTCGGTTCGTCAAGAACGAGAACCTCGGGATTCATTGCTATAACGCCTGCAATTGCCGCCCTTCTCTTTTCACCGCCCGAAAGGTCGAACGGAGATTTTTCAAGAAGTTCATCTTTAAGTCCGGTAAATCTTGCGGCGTCATTTACCGCTTTTTCAAGCTCTGCACCGCTCTTACCCATATTCGTAGGGCCGAATGCGATGTCCTTGGCAACGGTTTCTTCAAAAAGCTGATATTCGGGATACTGAAATACCATTCCGACTTTGAAACGGATTTTTCTGATATCCTTGGGATTTGCCCAGATATCCTCGCCGTCAAGAAGAACCTGTCCCGAAGTTGGTTTCATAAGTCCGTTGAGCATTTGAACAAGTGTTGACTTGCCCGAGCCCGTGTGTCCCATAATGCCGATAAACTCGCCTTCTTCAATTGAAAGGCTCAAATTATTGACAGCGGTTTTCTCAAACGGAGTGCCTGTTCCGTAAACATAGCTTAAATTTTTCAGTTCAAGCACCTTGCTCATGACAGCACCTCCTCAAGCATTTTTACACATTGCTCTGCATTGAGAGGAAGTTTATCAAATTTCACTCCGCACCCCCTGAGTCTGTATGCAAGCTCTGTTGCCTGCGGAACATCAAGACGGTGCTTTTTGAGCAGCTCCGCCTGTGAAAAAACATCTTCGGGTGTACCCTGAGTGAGGATTTTTCCTGCGTCCATAACGACAACTCTGTCGGCAAGGACTGCCTCTTCCATATAGTGTGTGATGAGGACAACCGTCATATTCTTTTCACGGTTGAGTTTTAAAAGCGTTGTCATTACCTCGTCACGGCCGTTAGGGTCAAGCATTGCCGTGGGTTCGTCAAGAACTATGCATTGCGGCTGCATTGCAAGAATTCCCGCAATTGCAATACGCTGTTTCTGACCGCCCGAAAGCTTGAACGGAGCGTGTTCACGGTAATCGTACATATCAACGGCTTTGAGGGCATCGTCAACCCTCTGTCGAATCTCCTTTGGCGGTATTCCGAGGTTTTCGGGGCCGAATGCAACATCTTCCTCAACAACGCTTGCAACAAGCTGGTTGTCGGGATTTTGAAGTACAAGTCCCACTTTTTCTCTTATGTCATATGTCTTGTTTTCATCTGATGTGTCATCTCCGTCAACATACACTTTGCCCTTATCCGGCAATAGCATTGCGTTGAGATGTTTTGCAACAGTTGACTTTCCGCATCCGTTGTGACCGAGAAGGGCAACAAATTCACCCTTTTCGATATCGAGAGAAACACCGTCAACCGCATTTTTGTACGGCTGACCGCTTTCAATGTCAGAATATGAAAAGCTGATGTTGTCAAGTGAAATAAAGCTCATTTATTATTTCTCCCATATTGCGGTTGAGCCGCACGGCAATACAAGTCCCGTGTCGCTCACCTTCAGTCCTATTTCATCGCTTGATACTTTTCCGCCGAAGTCCTTCTGCAAAAGAACTCCGAGCAAATACTCCATTACAGCGGGAGAAAGTCCCGTTGTGTAGGAATTGAGAATGAAAAACAGCGGATTGTTTGAGAGAACCTGTTTGCACAGGGTTACGAGTGAATAAAGCTGTTCTTCAAGTTTCCAGACCTCACCGCCCGGACCTCTGCCGTATGACGGAGGATCCATAATGATTCCGTCATACCTGTTGCCACGGCGGATTTCACGCTGTACAAATTTTACGCAATCGTCAACGAGCCAACGGACAGGTCTGTCGGCAATACCGCTTGATGCGGCATTTTCCTTTGCCCACTGAACCATTCCCTTTGATGCGTCAACATGGCAAACGGTTGCACCTGCGTTCATACACGCAAGAGTTGCACATCCTGTGTAACCGAAAAGGTTGAGAATTTTAAGCGGTCTGTTTTCGTTTTTAATTTTTTCTGCGGCAAAATCCCAGTTAACTGCCTGTTCGGGGAACACACCCGTGTGCTTGAATCCCATAGGCTTGATGTTGAAAACGAGGTCGCCGTAATTTACAGTCCAGCGGTCGGGAACTTTTTTGTACTGCTCCCAACTTCCTCCGCCACGATTTGAGCGGTGATAACGGGCATGTGCCGAATACCAAAGAGGATTTTTCTTTTCGCTTGACCAGATAATCTGCGGATCTGGACGGATAAGGATTATATCTCCCCATCTTTCAAGTCTTTCCCCGTCAGAGGTATCTATAAGTTCATAATCTTTCCATTTATCAGATAATCGCATTATGCAAGTCTTTCCCTTACTACCTGTGCGGCTTCTTCCGCAAGGTTCTGAATTTCTTCGAGGTTTTCGCCCTCGAGCATTACTCTTACGAGAGGTTCTGTTCCCGATACACGAACAAGAATTCTGCCTCTGTCACCGAGGATTTCGCTAACTCTTTCGATTTCAGCCTTGATTTCCCTGTCTGTATAGAATGAGAGCTTGCCCTCTCTGCTGACCTTTACATTAATGAGCACCTGCGGCAAACGCTCCATAATCTTTGCAAGCTGACTGAGCTTTTCGCCTGTTCTCTTCATAATGCTGAGAATCATTGCACCTGAAAGCTGACCGTCGCCTGTTGTTGCATAGTCAAGCAAAATGATGTGACCGCTCTGCTCACCGCCGATATTGTAGCCCTCCTGCATCATAGCCTCAAGAACATATCTGTCGCCAACCTTTGTTGAAACAAAGTGCATATCGTTTTCTTCGCAGAACTTGTTAAAGCCCATGTTTGTCATAATTGTTCCGACAACGGCATTCTTTTTGAGTACGCCTCTCTGCTTCATATCATTTGCACAGATTGCAATAAGATAATCGCCGTCAACAAGGTTTCCGTTTTCGTCAACCGCAAGACATCTGTCGGCGTCACCGTCAAATGCAAGACCGCATGAAAGCTTGTGTTCACGAACATACTTCTGCAATTTGCTCATATGAGTTGAACCGCAGTCACGGTTGATGTTCACACCGTCAGGCTCGTCAAAAAGCATATGAACCTTTGCACCAAGCTTTGTGAAAAGCTTTTCGGCTGTTCTTGAAGAAGAACCGTTTGAGCAGTCAAGTGCGATTTCCATACCCTCAAAGTCGCAGTCAACTGCCGAAACAAGGTGGTCAATATACAAATCAGCCGCCTCTGTATCATATGTTACTCTGCCGATATTTTCATCTGTTGCGGATGCATACGGAACAACATGGTCAAGTACGATTTCTTCAATTCTGTTTTCGAGGGCATCGGGGAGCTTGCATCCGTCAGAACTGAAAATTTTGATACCGTTAAATTCAAACGGGTTGTGTGATGCGGAAATCATAATACCTGCATCGGCATTGTATTTGCCTACAAGATAAGCAACCGCAGGAGTAGGAACTACCCCGAGAATGTGAACATTTGCACCTACCGAGCAAAGTCCTGCAATAAGTGCGCCCTCGAGCATATCTCCCGAAAGTCTTGTGTCCTTACCGATTAAAATTGTGGGGTGTTCAACCTCATCGCTGATAAGAACCATTGCCGCCGCTCTGCCTATATTCATTGCAAGTTCGGGTGTAAGCTCTGCGTTTGCAACACCTCTTGCACCGTCTGTACCGAATAATCTTCCCATTATATATATTCCTCCGTTAAATAATTTGTAGATTGTAAATTTTCAAAACTGAAATTATCGGTATAACCCAAGTAAAAACCTTGCACTCTGTTGAATTATACACTCATATTGTGACTGATTTATGACTCCCTGTCACCAAAGAGAGTCGGCTGTGTTGGCTGTGCATTTACAACGCCCTTAGGAAATTCACAGCCGAGATGCTTGCAAGCCTCGGCAGTTATGCATCTGCCCCTCGGTGTTCTGCTGACAAAACCTATCTGCAAAAGATACGGTTCATAGACATCCTCGATTGTTACAGCCTCTTCACCGATTGCCGCCGCAAGTGTTTCAAGTCCGACAGGACCGCCGTTGTAAAAACGAACGATTGCCTCAAGCATTCTTCTGTCGTTGCGGTCAAGACCGAGTTCGTCAATTTCGAGTCTGTCAAGTGCTGTCCTTGCGGTTTCAAGTGTGATGACGCCGTTTGACATAACCTGTGCAAAGTCACGCACACGCTTTAAAAGTCGGTTTGCAATTCGTGGTGTTCCCCTTGAACGGGACGCAATTTCAAGCGCACCGTCATGTTCAATTTTTATTCCGAGGATTCCGGCACTTCTTTCAACAATCTGTGCAAGCTCCTCGGGAGTGTAGAGCTCAAGTCTTAACACCACACCGAAACGGTCACGCAAAGGAGCGGTCAGCTGACCTGCTCTTGTGGTTGCTCCGACAAGTGTAAATTTTGGCAACGGCAGATGATACGAAGCCGCCATCTGACCTTTACCCGTGATGATATCAATTGCAAAGTCCTCCATTGAAGGGTAAAGAATTTCTTCAACGGAACGGCTCAGTCTGTGAATTTCGTCAATAAAAAGCACATCGCCCTCGTTAAGGTTGGTAAGCAATGCCGCAAGGTCGCCCGGCTTTTCAATTGCAGGGCCTGAGGTTATTCTCATTGACACACCGAGTTCATTCGCAATGATTCCCGAAAGAGTTGTTTTACCGAGTCCCGGAGGGCCGTAGAGCAGTACATGGTCAAGGGTTTCGCCTCTGATTTTTGCCGCCTCGATAAAGACCTTGAGGTTTTCCTTTGCCTTTTCCTGTCCTATGTATTCCGAAAGTGTTTTCGGTCGCAGAGGATTGTCGTTCTCTGCCGTATCTTCGGGAATTTCGGAAGTATCGGTTATTCTGTTTTCAAAATCAAATTCATCCGAGAATTCCATTTTACTCATATGTTACTGTCTTCCCATCTGTTTTAATGTGAGCGAAATAAGCTGTTCAACAGGCAAGGCGCTGTCGAGTGTTGCGAGTACGGGCGAAATATCCGAAGGAGAATAACCCAAAACTCCGAGTGCCTCTATTGCTTTCGGAACATTTCCCGTTGAAACATTCACGCTGTTCTGTGCCGCCTGTGCAAAGGAACTGTCCTCTTTAGCCGCTTTTGCAAGCTTGTCCTTGAGTTCAAGAACAATTCTCTGTGCAATTTTTTTGCCTATTCCCTGTGCTCTTGTAATTGTTTTGAGGTCATCGGAGGCAATCGCCATTGCAACCTGTTCGGGACTGAGTTCCGACAAAACCGCAAGTCCTGCCTTTGGACCTACACCGCTTACGCTGATGAGGTTTTTAAAGGTTTCAAGCTCTGCCTTTGTTGCAAAACCAAAAAGATCCACTGCATCTTCCCTTACATTAAGGTAGGTGTAGAGCGTTACCTCGGTGTTAAGCTTTACGGCTTTGAGTGTGTTCATTGTTGTCTGGCACATATAGCCGACACCGCCGCACTCTACTACCGCCGCATTTGATTCTATAGCAATAAGTTTTCCTCTTACGGAATAAAGCATATTTAAAGTCCCTTTCCGTACATTACTCTTCTGAGCTGTGAGCCTGCCGCCTGTGTGTGACAGATTGCAATTGCAAGTGCGTCACAGGTATCATCGGGTTTCGGAATTTCTTTCAGCTTTAAAAGCCTTGCGGTCATTTCCATAACCTGTGGTTTTTTAGCCTTGCCGTATCCCGTTACAGCCGTTTTGACCTGAAGAGGAGTGTACTCAAAGATTGGTATTTTAAGTTTTTGTGCCGCAAGCAGGGTTACTCCCCTTGCCTGAGCAACATTGATAGCCGTTTTCTGATTGGTCTGAAAGTAAAGTTTTTCGATTGCAAGAGCATCGGGGCGACATCTGTTGAGAATAGCATAGGTTTCGTCATAGATGCACTCAAGCCGTTTGTTAAAATCAGTTCCGGCAACAGTTTCAATTGCACCGTAACCGAGAGTTTTATATGTATTCGATTGAAAATTGATTGCTCCCCAACCTACAATGGCATATCCGGGATCAATTCCAAACACTACCAAAACAATACCTCCGAAAAAATCCAAAAATGGCATAATAACATAGCTTAAAACATTATAACACACACAACTTTATTTATCAATAAAATTATTCGTTAATCTGCGTATTCCGCTCAAAATGTACATAAGAAACATTGAACGGCTGATTTACTCGGTTTTTTGCGTGTTATCGGCACGACTGAGTGTGATTTTTGAACCGTTGTATGACAAATCAAGCTTTTTTCCGTGGGGAATATATTCAAAGGTGTAGTTTCGGTAAAGTTTCGGCACAAATATGACAAGCGTTGTATCATCGGCAACATATTTTCCGCAAAGCTCCGCCTTGTCTTTTCCGCTTATCATAATAAGGGACGCATTGCCACCGTCAAACGATAGGCTTATTTTTCCGCCGCCGTCAAGCTCTGCACTCCAGTCTGTGCAGGTAAGCTCGTTTTGATATCCCGATGTGTCGGCACTGCATGAACAAAGCAGAAAACATAAGCAGATTAAAAGCAAAATGACAAATTTCTTCATAAAAACCGCCCTCACAGGTATATGATATTATTACAGATTATTCATGAAATCAGAAAATTAGTACATATACCGTTGACGGCAGAAAACGAAATTTACAGTTTTGTTATAATTCTTGAAAAGCATAATTATTTTGTGTATATTGTATGGTGTGATTTTATGGAAAATTTTAAAAACGAGAACACGGAGGGATTGTTTTGCAACATGAGATAACCGAAAAGCATAATGTTTTTGAAGAAAACGGAGAGGTTATGTGTGCAGGCTGGGCAAGAACGCCTGTTTTTGAATATAACAGCGAACAGAGCAAAACAAGCGGAAAACACAGCGAAAGAGATTGCTATTTCATAAGCAACACAGAGGTTTCGCTCTATCTTTCGGTTGAAAATTTAGGTATGGAATTTGCGGTAAAAATTGCGGTTGCCGACCTTAAAAGAGGCGGTGTGATTTATGATTGTGTTGTAAAGAAATTTGTTTTCAGCAAGAACGAGCTTCCCGAATCGGGCAGTTCGGGAGAGCTTTTGTACACGGACAAAAGGCTTCAGCTGCAGTTGACAAACACACCGAACGGAAGATTTTTAAAATGTGATTTTATTGACTTTGGCGGCATAAAAAATCTTTACTTTAACATTAATCTCAAAAAGACGGCGGGCGAAAGTCTTAACGAAATTGCACCGTTTGAGAGAGACAGAAAATATTTTTATCTCAAACGCTTTGTTCCCAAATTTGTCGCAGGCGGAATTATCCGTGTTGGCGGTATGGAATATTCTTTAAACGAAACAACCACAAACGCTTACTTTGACTGGACACGCTTTTCAAAGCCGAGAAAGCATAATTATCAGAGATTAAGCTCCGACTGCTTTATTGACGGAAAACGCTTTTCCCTCTGTCTTGCAAGCAGAGTCGGTGACAACCGTTACGGCAACGAAAATTGTTTTTTCACAGACGGTCATCTTGTAAAACTGTCGCAGATAAATGTTAAAAGCACAGGCGGAAAGCTTGACAGACCGTGGTACTTTAAGGCGGGATATTCGGCAGTTGACATTACATTCAAGCCGTTCACCGTAAAAGGCGAGGCTATGGCGGCATATATGGACAAAACAACCGTAATTTTCGGCAGACTCTACGGAGAATTAAAGAGAGTTGATATGGATAAGCCGTTAGTCCTCGATAATTCTCAGGCACACATTGTTCTGACGGAATTTTAAAAATAAAATCGGCAAAAATAAACACGGCAATCATTTCAGATAATGAACTGCCGTGTTTTAATTTTATAAAATAAAGTCGGGAAAACAATGCTTTGCATTAAGCAAGCTGTGTTCCCGACCGAAATTTTCAATTTTCCGTTTTCAACTTTTAATTTGTAAAATTACACTTCCCTGTTCGGGTCTGTGTTTTTCTGCTTAACAGGAGCTTTCGTAGCATCTTTGTCGGTAAATCTTGCAAAGATTGAAAGCGTTGTGAGAAAGCAGATAAGAATGTACAAAAGAAGTGCAATTACAGAAGCAAGGCTGATTGTATAGCTTACCATTGTGATAATTGAAAGCACACCGAGCAGACAGCAAATGATTGAAACGATATTCTTCATATTGCGTTCTTTGTCAAGAGCGCAGAAGAAAAATCCTGCAATCGGAATAATGAAGAAAATCGGCATAAAGAGCGAATACTTAAAAACCGCATCATTTGAACCGCTGAGTCCCCATACAGACATAATATCAAATACGGAATAAGAATGGAGTACATTTTTTTCGTCAATGTACTGGAAATACGGCAACGCACAGAGTACGATTTCAACGAGATAAAGCACGCAAAGTGTGATTCTTAATTTTTTTCTTGTTTTGTTTTCGGGTATTTTGAGCATTTTGTTCCTCCGAGATTTTTTTAAAATCATTTTTAAATCATCAATATGTTACATTGTAACACAAATTATTCAGTTGCACAATAGAAATTTTAGTGTTATAATTATGACTAATGTACACAAAACACTGCATTCGTACATTGCTTTATTCTGTGCAAAAAGGAGATAATATAATGGGATATATAAATGAATCCGTAATTTATAATATTTATCCGCTCGGTTTTTGCGGAGCACCAAAGGAGAATGATTTCAAACAGGAATACAGACTTGACAAAATTTACGGCTGGATTGACCATATGAAGTCAATGTCGGTAAACGCACTTGTTTTTAACCCTGTTTTTGAAAGTTCAAAACACGGCTATGATACTATTGATTATAAAAAAATCGACTGTCGGCTCGGTGACAACGAATCTTTCAAAAAAATTTGCAAAACACTTCACGATAACGGCATCAGAATTATGCTTGACGGCGTTTTTAATCATGTGGGAAGAGATTTCTTTGCTTTCAAAGATGTTCGGCAGAACCGTGAAAATTCAAGATATGCGTCTTGGTTTGAAAATTTAAACTTCCGGAACAACAGTCCTTATAATGACGGTTTCAGCTATGAGGGCTGGGCAGGTTACTACGACCTTGTAAAGCTTAATCTCCACAATGACGAGGTAGTAAACTATCTTCTTGACTGTGCAAGATTTTGGATTGATGAGTTTGATATTGACGGACTTCGCCTTGATGCGGCTGACTGCATTGACATTGAATTTTTCAAGAAATTAAAAAATGTTTGCAAAGAGAAAAAGTCCGATTTCTGGCTCTACGGTGAGATTACCCACGGCGATTACAATCATTGGGCAAATCCCGATGTGCTTGACTCGGTTACAAACTACGAATGCTACAAAGGCATTTATTCAAGCCATAATGACCACAACTATTTTGAAATTGCTCATTCTCTTAACAGACAGTTTGCTAACGGCGGTATTTACAGAAATATCTACACATATAATTTCGTTGATAACCACGATGTAAACCGTGTTGCAAGTATGCTTAAAGACAAAAATCATCTCAACAATGTTTACACAATGATGTATACAATGCCCGGAGTACCGTCAATTTACTACGGAAGTGAATTCGGCATTGAGGGTATGAGAACTGCCTACAGCGATTATGAGCTTCGTCCCTGTCTTGACCTTGATTCCATCCCGAATCCGAACTATGAACTTCTTGAGCATATCAAAAAACTCGGTGTAGTAAGGCTTGCACTCGAAGCTCTCAAGTACGGCGATTTTGAAAACATAAATATTCAGAACGAAAAGCTTGTATACAGAAGAAAAACCGACAATCAGACTGTTTTTGTTGCATTCAACCTTACAGACCGTGTTGAAAGAATCGGTTTTGACACAGGCTGCAACGCAAAGCTTACAGATGTTCTCAACGACAACGAAGTTATTGATGTAAACGGTTACTATGAAATTGAAATGCAGCCGTATCAGTCAAGAATTCTTGTTGTTAATGACGGAAGTTTCAGGGTTGATTTCAATGCAGACAATCCAGAATGCCGAAAAGCTGAAATTGACGAAGCTCCTGCAAATGAAGAAACTTCAGTTAAAGCTGTTAAAACAGAAAATTGCTGTGAAAGCAATTCGGACAATGCCGAAAATACGACAAAAGAAATCAAGCCGGGTATTTACCTACATTTCAAGGGTGGCGAATATGAGGTTATCAACTTTGCAACCCACAGTGAAACAGGTGAAAAACTTGTAATTTACAGAAATCTCCACAACACAAGTGAAGTGTGGGCAAGACCTGTCGAAATGTTTGCCGAAAAAGTTGATGTTGACGGCAGAAAAACAGACAGATTTACTTTTATAGGTTGACAATAAGCGTAAGCAAATGATTAAAAAGACCGAATATATTTTTTATTCCGGTCTTTTTTTGTGTAAAAATACTGCTTTTTAATCGCGATGACAAGATTTGACTATATTTTTGCAAATAGTGTGTTGAATAAATCACATAATATGATAAAATAGACATATGTTGTGTTATGACTGAATTTTTGTTTTTTTGAGAGTAACTTAGGGGGATTAAATATTATGTTGAGGGATTTAAAGCCAACCGATAATGTAGGTGGTTTCGATGTAAGACCCGGCAACTTTCTTTTAAACGGTGCAACAACCGTTTCCGGCGGTGTAAACTTTACTATTCATTCGGTTTATGCCGTTGAGTGTACATTGCTTTTATTCAGACCTTATGCAAAAATTCCGTATGCAAGGCTTAGATTTCCGGATTCTTACAAAATCGGCAACACCTATTCAATGCTCGTGTTCGGTCTTGATGAGATTGATTTTGAGTATGCATATTCCTTTGACGGTCCGTATGAACCCGAAAAAGGCATTATTTTTGATAAAAAGAAATACATTCTTGACCCATACGCAAAGGCTGTAATCGGTCAGAGCGGCTGGGGTAAAAAACAGGAGCATGAGGGTGTTTATAAGGCAAGAGTTGTAAACAGCGACTATGACTGGGGCAACTGCACTCAGCCGAAGCTTCCGTTTGAAGAGCTTATTATTTATGAATTGCATGTGAGAGGCTTTACTCAGGACGGCTCCTCAGGCGTTAAAAACAAAGGCACATTCGCAGGTATCCGTGAAAAAATCCCCTATCTTAAAGAACTGGGCATCAATGCCGTTGAAATGATGCCTATTTTTGAGTTTGACGAAATGGGCTCATATCGTAATTATGACGGTCGTCAGCTCTACGATTACTGGGGCTATAACACCGTATGTTTTTTTGCTCCGAACACAAGCTATGAGAGCGACCACGAGCATCATCACGAAGGCAGAGAGCTTAAACAGCTTGTTCGTGAGCTTCACGAAAACGGAATTGAAGTTATCCTTGATGTTGTATTCAACCACACGGCAGAGGGCAACGAAATGGGACCGTATTTCTCGTTCAAGGGCATTGACAACAACATTTACTATATGCTCACTCCGGACGGAAAGTATTACAATTTCAGCGGTTGCGGCAATGTTCTCAACTGCAATCAGCCGATTGTGCAGCAATTTATACTTGACTGTCTGCGTTATTGGGTAACAGAATACCGCATTGACGGTTTCCGTTTTGACCTTGCGTCAATTTTGGGAAGAAACGAGGACGGTACTCCTATGGATAAGCCTCCGCTTCTCAAGAGCCTTGCGTTTGATCCGATTCTCGGCGGAGTAAAGCTTATTGCAGAGGCGTGGGACGCAGGCGGACTTTATCAGGTCGGCAGTTTTCCGTCATGGAACAGATGGGCTGAATGGAACGGAAGATACCGTGACGACCTCAGAAGATTTCTTAAAGGCGACAGCCACCTTGCATGGGATGCGGCTCAGAGAATTACAGGCTCAAGAGATTTGTATGACCCTACCTACAGAGGCTACAATGCGTCGGTTAACTTTATTACCTGTCATGACGGATTTACTCTTTATGATATGTATTCATACAACGAAAAGCACAATCTTGAAAACGGCTGGAACAATACTGACGGTGCTAATGACAACAACAGCTGGAACTGCGGAGCCGAGGGTGATACAAATGATTACAATATCAACAAACTGCGTATCAAAATGGTAAAAAATGCTTTTGCAACGCTTATGTGCAGTCAGGGACCTGCTCTTTTTCTTGCAGGTGATGAATTTTGCAACACTCAGTTCGGCAACAACAATGCTTACTGTCAGGACAACATTATCTCATGGCTTGACTGGACAAGAAAAGAAAAGCATAAGGATGTATTTGAATTTTTTAAATATATGATTGCTTTCAGAAAGAGGTTCCATATTATTACAGACAGCAGAGGCAAGGCAACATGCAGTTATCCGCCTGTCAGCATCCATTCAAATGTTGCGTGGAGTGCCAAGTATTACGATGATACAAGAATGATTGGCGTTATGTATGCCGGTGTAAGTCTTAAACAACAGGGACTTGACGAGTTTGTTTACTTTGGCGTCAATGCTTATTGGGATTATGTAAATGTTGAGCTTCCCGACCTTCCCGAAGGATACCACTGGAAGCTTTATGTAAATACAGGCAACGAGCCTCAGGATGTAATCCTTGAGGACAGAAATGTTATTCTCTATGACAGACGAATTAATATGGCAGGCAGAAGTGTCATTGTTGCTGTCGGAGAAAGATATTAATTATAAGGACAATTTCTTTGTTTAAGAAAACCGCCCCTACACGAAAATGTGTGGGGGCTTCATATTTTTATAGGTTTCGGATTGTTGTAGAAATTGCATAAATAAAAAGTTTATTCCTTGAAATACCGGTCAAAAGTTTGTATAATTAAAGCAACAGTATTTTTAAGGAGAATATTTATGCAAAGAGAAAATTTTAAGTCGAGGACAGGTTTTCTCCTTGTAAGTGCAGGCTGTGCGATTGGCATAGGCAATGTCTGGCGCTTTCCGTATGTTACGGGCGAAAACGGCGGCGGATTGTTCGTGCTTTTTTATCTTGCATTTCTTGTGCTTATGGGAATTCCCGTTCTGACAATGGAGCTTGCAGTTGGCAGAGCAAGCAGAAAAAGTGCCGTATTAAGCTATAAAACACTTGAAAAGCCAAAGAGCAAATGGCACATTCACGGTTGGCTGTGCATGATAGGCTGTTACCTTTTGATGATGTTCTACACGCCTGTTTCTGGTTGGATGTTAGATTACTTCTATAAATTTGCAACGGGAACATTTAAAAGCGGAATGAACTCAGAACAGGTTTCGGGAGTGTTTAACAACCTTATGGCATCGCCTGTTGAGATGATTATATGGCTTGCAATAATCGTTGTATTCGGATTTTTTGTATGCAGTCGAGGACTTCAAAAAGGCATTGAAAAGGTCAGCAAGGTTATGATGGTTGCGTTGCTTGCACTGATTATTATTCTTGCAATCAACAGTATGATGCTTTCAAATGCGGGAGAAGGCTTGAGCTTTTATCTTGTTCCCGATTTCGGAAAGGTTAAAGATGTAGGACTCGGCAAGGTAATCACTTCTGCAATGAGTCAGGCGTTTTTCACACTCGGACTCGGAATCGCATCAATGGAAATTTTCGGCAGTTATATGAACAAAGACCGCACGCTTTACGGTGAGGCTGTTCAGATTTGTGCATTGGACACTTTTGTTGCAGTTGTTGCCGGACTTATCATCTTCCCTGCTTGCTTCTCATTTGGCGTTCAACCCGACCAAGGACCTGCCCTTATTTTTGTGACGCTTCCGAATGTTTTCGTAAATATGACGGGCGGTCGGATTTGGGGTACGCTTTTCTTTCTGTTTATGACATTTGCAAGCTTTTCAACGGTTATTGCCGTGTTTGAAAACCTTGTTGCTTTTCTTACCGACACATTCGGCATGAGCAGAACAAAGGCATCAATAATCAACGGAATTATTATGTTCTTTGCGTGTCTGCCGTGTATTTTCGGATTCAACATTTGGAGCGACTTCAACATTCTCGGCAAGGGTGTGCTTGACCTTGAGGACTTCGTTGTCAGCAACCTTCTTCTTCCGATCGGCGCAATGGTTTACCTCCTGTTCTGCACAACAAAATTCGGCTGGGGCTTTGACAATTACTTTGAAGAATGTAACACGGGTAAAGGTCTTAAACTTTCAAGAGTGCTGAAGCCGTACCTTAAATACGCACTCCCCGTGCTGATTGTTATTGTGTTCGTTCAAGGCTTTATCGGGTAGGATTAGCAATCCCCTACGGCTCAAATTGTGCAAATTTGTACAATGTTACATTCCTATAAAATAACATATAAAGCAAAAACTGTACAACCATATTCGGCTGTACAGTTTTTTGTTATCTTGTGTTACCTTTTAGATGTGGATTTGTTTTTGTAACATAACCGTCAAATCAGTTGCTACACTTACGCTCGGGCATAGTATGCTTTTGATATTGCAAACTATCTGCACGAATCGGGAAAGCCGACAACCAACTCGGCTATTTACGGTTACAAGAAAGACCCGAACAACAAAAATCATTGGCTGATTGATGAGGAAGCGGCTGCAGTCGTCCGCAGAATTTTCCATTTCACAATAGAAGGCTGCGGACCTTATTACATATCCCGCACGCTGTTTGATGACAAGGTTGAAACCCCGGCTGTTTACTTTACAAAAAAGGAATTGGAATAAGGAAAAACAAAAAGGAGTTTACCCACCCGTTCAGTTGGAGCGGATATGTTGTCCGCAGTATTCTTGCAAAACAGGAATACTGCGGAGACACCGTAAATTTCCGTACGCACAAGGAATCATATAAGGACAAAAGCTCAGTGAAAAATCCGCAGGAGAACTGGCTGATATTCAATGACACGCACGAAGCAATCATTGACCGAGAAACTTGGGAGCTTGCTCAGAAACTGACAAAAACGCCGAGACGTGTTGACACCACCGGAGTGGCGAATCCGCTGACGGGTCTTGTTTATTGTGCCGATTGCGGTGCAAAGATGTATAACCACCGATTTTTCCGAGCTTACTACGCCGATGATAAATGAGTTTATCGACAAAATTTTAGTTCACGCTCCGTATTATATTGACGGAGAACGTATGCAGGAGGTTGAAATCTATCTCAATTTCATCGGCAAGTTTGAAATTCCTCAACCTCAGCTGAGCGAGGAAGAAATTAAGCGGCAGAAGCAGCTGAAACAGCCCGTCTAAAAAGCAGGGAATGCTATCAGTTGATAAAGGCGAGAAAACACAAGGTTGGCGAGCCGTTTTCACTTAGCTGCAAGGGCTGTGACAAGGTATTTGAATCCAAGCACAGCAATGCTTTGCTAAGATTGTGCAGGCTCAGTCAACAGATCACCACCAACCCTGCGTGAAAGGCTGATAATCATCAACTATCATATTCGACACACTCAAACCGGCAAGTGGAGCATAACGGATTATTCAAAGTCTGTAAAGGAAACTTTGGCGCGGTATAAAGCCGCCGTAAAGCAGATAAACGAAAAGAAAAATGAACGGAAGGGACTTCAAAATGAAAAGAAATCCACTTCCGTTTTTAATAAAGTCTGTAAAGGAAACTTTGGCGCGGTATAAAGCCGCCGTAAAGCAGATAAACGAAAAGAAAAATGAACGGAAGGGACTTCAAAATGAAAAGAAATCCACTTCCGTTTTTAATATCGCCGCACAGTGAGATTGACGGCAAACGGAATGATGAAATCAATGTGCAAGCTGCCCGTGAATATGCCCGCCGCCGTTGCAACCAAACTCAGACGAGAAATACAATGCGGCGCGAACACAAGAGAAAAAACAATAGTTTACCGTTAAAAGGAAATTTAAATATTTTTTCAAGCTTGAACAAGAAACGGATTACGACACCTTGCTGTATTGCAGTTTTGCGTTAATCAGATTTTCGTCATGATTATACAACGAGGCAACTTTTCAATGTCCAAGTAATTCAGCACTAATTATGCTAAACCAACATTGTTATTTATTTGACCAATTTAAATATCTTGAATTTAATTAAATTTGACTTCTGACATTATTTTTTGAGGATATAAAGATGATACCAAATAATACGTTCTGTTTCTAATATCGGTGGAATCATAATTGAGAAATTGTTCAGAAGAGATAGGAACGGGTGCAATAAACGTTTTTTGTTCACCTTTTGAAAGTTTAATATACATTCCACAATCATTGTAATACATAACGAGCGGGTAATAAAATTGTAATGAAAAAGCACCTGATTCAATATGAAAAGCTGTTAAATCAACAGTTATTTCATCATCTGTTGTATTGGAAATTATAATTTTTATTAAGCCAAGATTCAAATCTTCACTTTTCAAATAGTCAGAATTTTCTTCCAAATATTCTGATAAATCATCATCATTCATAATGTCCATACGCTTAAGCATGTATGTATCTGTTATAGTGAATTTTGCATTTTGACAAACAAATGAATCGCCCATTTTATATACAACTTTTTCGTTTTGCGGATATTTTGAATTGATACTAAAAAACCTAATGACACCACATATACATAATACTGTTACAATAAGGAGCGTTACAATAACTTTTAAATTATTTTTCTTTCTCATAAAGACTATCTCTCCTGATGATTTTACCCTGCGCTAATTCTATAGTTTCGTCGCAAAGAGCGTTAATCTGATTTTTGTCATGACATGACAGCAACACAACTCTATCGGGAACTTTTGCGGACAAAATCATTTTTTTGACATTTTCACATGAAGCTTCATCCAACGCATTAAAAGGTTCATCTAAAACAAGTATTTGAGGGTCTTCCATCATCGCTGCTGCTATTCCAAGTTTTTGTTTCATACCAAGTGAATATTTTCGGAAACTCTTCTTTTCGTTTGGGTCAAGCCCTACCATTCTCATAGTATCCACTATTTTTTTATCGTCTATTTTCTTTTGTATTTGAGCGAGAATCTTCAAATTTTGAAAACCGGAGTACTCAGAAATGAACCCCGGATTTTCAATTAAAGCCCCAACACTATCAGGAAACGATATGTCTTTTCCTATGATTTTGTTATTTATTTTTACAAAACCACTGGTAGGTAAAATCAGTCCGCAAATTGCACGCATAAGCATAGTTTTCCCCGAACCGTTCTTACCTACAAAACCGTAAATTTTTCCTCCGGAAAGTGATAAATTTATATTTTCCAGTACAAGATTTTTTGATAACTTTTTTGTATAATTACAAATTTCTATATTCATAAATCTCTCCTACTTTAAATAATGTTTTTTCTTTTGATAATTGGCAAGCCTAAAAATAAACATATAACGATTATTAAAAAGGCAACCTCCAGTTCTGTATATATTGATATATTATTTATGGCGCAAAAATCAGTTCTTATCAACATTGAAAAGTTAAACGGCAAAAATTCGCTGCAATAAAACACAGATGTGGTCATAAGGCAGACTATCATCAAAAACGCGACAACAGGTCCAAATGTAATACTGATAATTGCATCAAATGTCATGTGACAAGTTGTAATCATCCAAGGTAACAGTACTGAGGAAATGAAAATTTCTGTCATACTTTTTCCATAAGTGCTTAGCTCCAAAAATTCTTCAGTTATTAAACTGTTTTGAGTTAATGAAAAATTACCGGAAAACAATGTAAAAGCTGTCGAAATTACAAAAAACAGTAAATAGTACAAAGTTGAAGAAACAACACACCAAACTATTTTACTCAACCACCATAAATATCGGGATTTTACCCGCAAAATAAAGGTATCGGCACTTGTCTGCAAATCGTTTGTAATGTATAATCCCACAAACAAATAAGGAAGTACATTAAAAGAAAACCACGTTATGGGAATATCTACACCCTTATTTGCCTCCGGATCAAAAGGGTCACATCCGGCAAAAACATTCATAAAAAAATCCAGAACACCGCAGTCTACAACCGAATTATAATCACTAAAATATAAGCTAATATTATGCCAATACACGAAATCAATAAATATGAACAGCAACGCAGCAAAAATAAAAAATTTACGATTATGTATGATTCCCTCTGTTATATCATGCGAAAGCAAACGAAAAAAAAGACGAACTTTCAATTTAAAAAATCCTTTCTTTTCATGAACAATAAATTTAGTACGAATACTATAATTGTCCCAAAAATCAAGAGCCAAAAGTCAATATTCCAATCACCATCAAATGAAACTGCAATACATGTTGTGACCGTCACTAAGAACGGAAATACTTTGTTTATTATACAGCCAAAAGCACATATTAATTCAGAAAAAAATATTGTAGGAATTAAAAGACATACAAAAGTTTTCATCACTACTTTTGCAAAGCCTACATTGCTTATGCATCCTTCACACAGATAATAATAGCTTTCATATGAATTCCAATTAATTACTGTTCGTGAAAAAAATCTCGACATACCAAGAACTGCGACGAGGAATAAAATGCAAAAAGCCACAGAAAAAGCAAGAACTTTCAAACTATTTCTGACAACCAATGTATTTCTAAATCTAAAGCGAATATAGGCATTTGTAAAGTTACTGTTTTTTTCGGAAAATATCGTTGAAAGTAATGCGGCGGTTGGTACAAAAAAGATAGTTGTCGTGTGACCCCCGGCGGCTTCCACAAAATCTGCCATACATATGTTGTCTGTTATATCCATCATATTTTTTTTTAAAAAAGCAAAAAAGTAAAACAATACAAAACTGCAGAGTAAACAGAAAACAACCAAATATTTAAAATATGTCATTGCAACAAAAGTTTTTCTACACGCTTTAAAAAACATCTTTTTTCGCTCCAATAAAATAATACGGAAAAAATGAAAGGCAAAAGAAAATCAAAAATAAAATTGTTACAGAAAAGGTAGTCCCACTTTCACTTGTAGTCGTGACAAGATTTCTGATACTGTAGGCATCAAATCCCAACATTTCAAGACAAAATGATGAAAAAATGTAAATGAAAAAAGGAAAAACAAAAGTCACAAATTTTCTGTTTAAAAAGAATGTAATAAACAATGACAAACTTGCTGTTACTCCCGAAAACAAAAATGTGATAAAAATATATATCGATGTATATAATAACGGTTGCACATAAAATAAATCAGCCCACTTATACGCAGGATATATGTTAGTAAATGTATAAGATGCTTCAGGAAGCATTGTCGGTAAAAATATTGAAGAAATGAGAAAACTAAGAACCATTGGAATAGCAACCACGCAACCACCACTTACGAAAACAGCTATGTATTTTGCCACAAGATAATATTTTTTCTTGGCACGAACGCACACATTCCTTGCATATCCCCTGTTTATATCATCATAAAAGGAACTACCAAATGGCAAAGTGGCGAGAATTGGAATAGCCATATAAAAAATGTTTTGCTGAAGATAGATATTATGACTGCCAATCCAGTTTGTATATGAAATTTCAAAAAATCCCATTAAATTTTCATCATTTAAAAATTCAGAATTCAACTGCACACAGTATGGTATTCTTTCAATCGAATACCATGTTACCAATGCTAATGAAATTAGCAAAGAAATTAAAAACAGCCTGTTTTTAAAACTTCTTTTCAGTTCGAATTTAATCATTCTTTGCATTTTATCATTCTCCATTTATTATTTTTCGGATTTGATGACTTGCATAGTTCCTTCTCCTAAAGGATTGCCTGAGAGCACTGTCATCAAATAAAGTTGGTCTTTGTACTCATTAAGTTGTTTGTCCTCAGCAACATATGCTACATTAACATTCAATTTTTTACCGGGTTCAAGTTTTTCTACAAAATAATTTTTTGAAGTCTTTTTCTCACTTGAATTAAAACTTCGTGCTTCGTTATATCCACCGTCTGTACCAAAATGCAAAAGTAAGCTGTTCAATGATACCTCCACATTTTCATTTCCTTTATTCATCATTGTAATGTTAAGCACTACATATGAATATTCATTTGTAATATTTCCTTGGCTATCTTTAATTTCATCCCAGTCCTCAAATGTGTCAAATTCGGGAAGTTCAGCCTTATTTTTTGAAATGCTGATATTATTTAATTTAACATAAATGCTTGTTCTATCGTCGTACATAGTATCGTATTCAGCACCTTCCTCAAGCAGAACACAACTTTTCGATTCAACTGCTGAATTTTCTGTGGAAGAAATAGAATTTTCATTTGCGACCTGTGTGTTTTTTGCATCAGCATTAGTGTATATATCGTTGATGTCAATAATATCATTTTTTATCAAGTATAAGATGGAAACTATTATAGATGAAGTACAGATGATAATCAAAATAATTACGGTTGTTATTTTTTTATTCAATATATAAACACCTCTATAAGCAACTCCCTACCGCAGTCTAAAAGTCATGCTCTGCGCGCATATATAAAGTCAAAACTTCATTAAAAGGCACAGAGCATAACTTACAAAGCCACAAATATTTTATATGCTGTCAGGACTCCATGCTATGTGGTAACTCACAGCTTCCTTATTCATAATGTAGCCCAAAGTAGCATATTTATAGCCGTCTTCTTTAACATAGTTAGGCAAATAATAATATGTACCCTTTGGTAAATTTTTCATATTCTTAGTTGCCCCATTATAGCTCCATGAACCGTAATATCTGTCTACAGTTTTTACGGAGGAAGTATTCTTATTATTTGTACGCTGAACCCAAGCACTCAGAGAACCTCCTGATGTGCTCTTGTTTTCGCACCAAACAGATGTATAATCTTTCTTCTCACGCCAAATAGATCTGCACGGAGTACCTCCGTTGTTACTTCTCGCACTAATGTTGATAATTGTATCTGAAACATTACCGGCAGAGAATACTGAAAAAGTAAGAGCAGACATCAAAGAAAGAACGACCATACCCAACACAATCATCTTTTTTACTTTCTTCATCTTTTACCTCCTGTTAATAAAAATGTTAATAAAAAATTAAAAGTTTTCAAAATTTGAAATATTAAAACACCGGACTCACCTCATCTCCATTATAGAATATAGTGGTTCAGTTGTCAAGACAAAAATCTAATTATTTTATAATGAACTGAACCGATATAGTAGAAGTGGTCTTTCATAATATTTATTATCCTGTTTGATAGGTTTTGGAGCAACTACAACCTGTTTACCTGTGATTGTTTCCACCACTTCAATAAAGCTATAACCTTTAACCTCAATTAGATAATTGAGAGCTGTTGTACCTCCAATCCCACGAGAAAACCACATCCATTTTCCGTTTGAAATTTTCAAGCTATCGTGTGTTCGTGTGGCTCAAAGTTTTTAAGATAGGTTAGCAAGTCCATTTTCTTTGCTTCAAGCACTACTTTAGGGTCTATATATGGCACTTATTCATACCTCCATTTCTGTTATTTTATCGCAAAAAGAAAAGCCAAGAAATTTTCATTTCTTGACTTAACTCTTTTGCGTATTATTAAATTGCTTTGTTATTGCGAATATCATTGATTATCTTTGCAATGTTACAAGTTACCTGTCCTGAGCATTGGTGGATATCTTCATTAATTTTGCATTCTTCAACGATTGCAAAATCAACTTGCTTAACCAGTTCTCCTATAGATTTATTTTTCTTTGGATTAATACCAGACACCTGAGTAAACAAATTTCTTATATATCTTTGATTTCCTACCTTTTCGTTAGAAATTATCTCCTTTTCATTTGGTTTAATATATTTCTCATAAGCATCTTTATAATGCAAAAGTAAAAACAATTCAAATGCAGGATTAGATATACCAAGTATATTATTATTTTCTCCAAATGCTACAACTTCATCAAAATCCTTAACTTTTTCTTCGAAAATATCTGCATCAAAAACGATAATCATCCTATCCATTTCAGCATCAAAAGATATATCTGAGTTAAGTTTTTGCTCCTCGGCAAACTCTATAAGTCTTCTGGGGAAAGATATATTCTTATCTTGTTGAGTCTTTTCGAGAAAGCGAATATCAATATTAGGATTAATTCCCAATTCTTTTTTATAGTCAACCAGCTTTTCGAAATACCACGTTTCAGTATTTGCACCTTCACAAATAAAGAAATATTTTCTATAAGGCTCTATAGCCTCATTTGTGTCGCTCTTTCTTTGATTCCAATTATAATAACTTCTTACCGGTGCCATATATTTATTCCTCCGTCAAATCAAAATTAGAAAACACAGGAATTGCACCATAACGCCCCTCAAGATAAGCTTTGCTCAATGTTTTATCATATCTTTCTTTGAACTTATCCAATGAATAAACATTACTTGTGTTATTTCCATCTCTTTCAACAAACCATATTTCATCACGTCTAAAAAGCTTTTGCTCCATAATAGATGCTTCGTAGGTTGTAAACAACAACTGAGTTCTATGGCATTTATGGAAATTCATAAAAAGCTCAAGAAAATGTTCTGTAAGTTTTGGATGAAGACTTCTTTCTAATTCATCAACAACATAAATAATGTCATCGTTTTTGTTAAGTAACATATCGAGTAAATCGAAAATTCTTCTTGTACCATCTGATTCTTCATCGAAATTAAAATCATAAAATGATTTTCCATGATAGAGTTTCAAAGTAGATACAATCGGTTCATCGTCATCCAAAGTAACAGTAAAAAAGCTTTTGTCAGTTCTCATGGTCATTCGTGCCGAAGAATATAATGACTTGTGAGCCATCTTGTTTCGTATGTCCTTCATAACTAAATCAAAAACCTTAGCCGGTAAAGCTTTTCTAAATTCCTCAAAATCAGTTTTTTCAACTCTAACTTTATCAATACCAGTATCAAAGGTTTTTATTAATTTATTGATTAACTCTAAGGATGTTTCATCATTATAATATTGAAAGTTATCAAAAGAAGTATTAGGCTTAACGATAATTATGTTTTGTGATAACCAACTATAAACCTCCTTGAAGAAAACCAGCTTGGAGTCTTCAGAATATTTTTTGTTTCTATTCATTTCCGTAAGAAACAAAATTGATTCATTACCATCAAAATCATCAGTATATGTTTTGAATTTTGCTTCATCAATTTTGTTTAATTTTACATCTTCGCCCAAGTGTGGAAATTTTTCTTCTTCATTTCTTTCAAATAAACATTTTGCATTACCATTTTGATAAAGCTCATATAACCACTCAGATGTGATTCTTCGTTGATTTAATAAAGCCGTAAAACCATAAGCATAGAATTTATCACCAATCGTGAACTGAATTTCAAACGAGCTATTCTTATTTATATTTTCTTCCTTACATTTACAAAACCATTTTGTAGCTACCATAGGAATTGTATCATTAAGCGTACTTTTCAAAAACCAAAAAAAATCAATAAGATTAGATTTACCTGCCGCATTAGCACCATAGATTACTGCGTATTTAAGTATATTCGTACTTTTAATTTTAACCCTATGATCAGTGCCTTTTTGAATTTTTGTAGAAGAAATCATAGTCATCTCTGTTGGTTCAGAAAACGATTTAAAATTCTCAACTGTCACTTTAATAAGCATTATCAATCTCTCCTTCTTATTTAATATTGTAAAGGAGAATTACAAAAAAGTCAATATGTATCCGTTTATTTGGAGAAATTTTCTCTAAATGACCTATTTATCTCGACAAACTTAACCATAGAGCGATTGTTTTTGATGAATTTTACATTTCATCTTGTTCGCTTTCTTTTCTTGTATCTTGTTTTCGATTCACCCTCATCAGGCTCACCTGTAACAATCTCATTTTCTTTTTACAACTATCACCTCTTCTTAATTTTTACTAAAAATTGTTTTTATCACCTCACTTTGGTTATACGGTGAATATGTTATTGGTTTAGCATATATTTTTTGCATAGTGTTATTATATATCACATTATGCAAAGTTGTAAATATAATTTTGAACGTTGTTTTATTTTTGTAAAATCTGGCAATATAAAATACTTATATTTATACAAATTACCTGTTAATAGACTTTTACGACCTAAATTTGGGTATAAAAAAAGAGCCTACTGGCTCGTAACATAACTATTTATAATTCGACATACTTCTTTATGTATAATTTGTTTTGACTCATACGATGGTACACTTTTAGTGAACTACTCACCTGTTTCGGGTTGGATGTTAGATTACTTCTATAAATTTGCAACGGGAACATTTAAAAGCGGAATGAACTCAGAACAGGTTTCGGGTGTGTTTAACGACCTTATGGCTTCGCCTATTGAGATGATTATATGGCTTGCGATAATCGTTGTATTCGGATTTTTTGTATGCAGTCGAGGACTTCAAAAGGGCATTGAAAAGGTCAGCAAGGTTATGATGGTTGCGTTGCTTGCGCTGATTGTCATTCTTGCAATCAACAGTATGATGCTTTCAAATGCGGGAGAAGGCCTGAGCTTTTACCTTGTCCCCGATTTTGGAAAGGTTAAAGATGTAGGACTCGGCAAGGTAATCACATCTGCAATGAGTCAGGCATTCTTCACACTCGGACTCGGAATCGCATCAATGGAAATTTTCGGCAGTTATATGAACAAAGACCGCACGCTTTACGGTGAGGCTGTTCAGATTTGTGCATTGGACACTTTTGTTGCAGTTGTTGCCGGACTTATCATCTTCCCTGCTTGCTTCTCATTTGGCGTTCAACCCGACCAAGGACCTGCCCTTATTTTTGTGACGCTTCCGAATGTTTTCGTAAATATGACGGGCGGTCGGATTTGGGGTACGCTTTTCTTTCTGTTTATGACATTTGCAAGCTTTTCAACGGTTATTGCCGTGTTTGAAAACCTTGTTGCTTTTCTTACCGACACATTCGGCATGAGCAGAACAAAGGCATCAATAATCAACGGAATTATTATGTTCTTTGCGTGTCTGCCGTGTATTTTCGGATTCAACATTTGGAGCGACTTCAACATTCTCGGCAAGGGTGTGCTTGACCTTGAGGACTTCGTTGTCAGCAACCTTCTTCTTCCGATCGGCGCAATGGTTTACCTCCTGTTCTGCACAACAAAATTCGGCTGGGGCTTTGACAATTACTTTGAAGAATGTAACACGGGTAAAGGTCTTAAACTTTCAAGAGTGCTGAAGCCGTACCTTAAATACGCACTTCCAGTGCTAATTGTTATTGTGTTCGTTCAAGGCTTTATCGGGTAGGATTAACAATTCCCTACGGCTCAAATTGTGCAAATTCACACAATGTTACATTCCGACAAATGACATATAAAACAAAAACTGTACAACCATAATCGGCTGTACAGTTTTTTTATTTTTGCGGTAGAACCGCATTACAGAAAGGCTTATTTAATTGAATCAATCCATTTTTGAATTTCAGACTTTGGTGTACGCAGAACCGATTCATCAAAACGGATATTCATTCCCTGCTTTACATCGGCTGTACCGCAGGCATTTGCAAAATCTTTGAATGTGTGACCAATCCAACCGCCGTTGGTTGCAAACGGATAAACCGTCTTGCCCGAAAGGTCATTTTCCTTGAGAAATGTGTGCATTGCGGGGGCAAAAGTGTACCACCAAACAGGTGTTCCGAGAATTACCTCGTCATACTTGCTGAGGTCAATATTAAGCGGTTTTATTTTGGGACAATAGCCGCTGTTCACTTCATCTTGACCTTGATTTACAACCGAGTTGTAGTCTCCGTCATACGGAACAACAGTTTCGATTCTTGCAATGTCAGCATCCGTGCTTTTCTGAATCATCTCGGCAATGCTTTTTGTGTTGCCACGATAGGAATAATAAACGATAACTTTTTTCATATTCAGAAACCACCTTTCGATTAACCGAGTTTATTATATTCTTCATCGGTTACGGGTTCACACCACTCGTTTGAACATTCTTCGCCCGGCATTTCGGTTGCGATGTGTGAGAACCAGCTGTCCTTTTTAGCACCGTGCCAATGTTTAACCTCGGCTGGAATTACGATTACCTTACCCGGTGTAAGGCTTACAGGCTCTTTTCCCTCTTCCTGATACCAACCCTCACCTGCTGTGCAGATGAGGAGCTGACCGCCGCCGCTCTTTGCGTGGTGAATGTGCCAGTTGTTACGGCAACCAGGTTCAAATGTTACATTTAAAAGGTGAAGTCCGTCCTCGGGCTTTGTGAGTGGATTTAGGTATGACTCTCCGATAAAATATTTTGCATAAGCTGTATTGGGAGTGCCTGTGCCGAATGCATTCTGCTTTTCAAATTCATCCTTGTCTGCAATTTTCATAATATTATCTCCTTGTGTAATTAAATTTTTTTAATCCAATCATTAACAATGCCTTCTGCCTTATCGGCATCACTTCCGAACAAGGGAAGTCCGTTTGTTACGGTTGCACCTTTGGCAGTATTTTTAATATCATTGACTGTGTTTGAAAGTCCGCTTCCCTCGTGAGTGCAGAACGGATGAATTGTTTTGCCCGTAAAATCAAATGCTTCAAGGAAAGTATAAACCGCCATAGGCATTGTTCCGCAGTAGTTTGGATAGCCGAGATAAATTTCATCGTAATCGTCAAGATTCGGCAATGAAACAAGTTCGGGTCTTGCCTTTGATTTAAGGTCTTTAACCGACTGAGCAACACATTCCTTGTAGTTTGCGGAATACGGAACTTTCTGCTCAATTTTAAACATATCGGCTCCTGTGAGGTCTGAAATCATTTTTGCAACCTTTTCGGTGTTGCCGATTTTTACATAGCGGTACTGACCGCCGAAATAATTTTCATCTGCTCGTGAATAAAATGCAATTAACTTTGCCATTGTAAATCTCCTTTGTTTCAGAATTTTTACTATTTTACAGTTTGTTTTTTACTTTACAGGAATATATTACACCCTGAAGTTGACTTTAAGTCAAGAGGCATTTTTGATTTTTTCGTATAATTTTTAATTAACTGCATAGGTTGCTTTCCGTACAACACTCTTAGCTTAAATATTCTGCTGTTACTTGTGGGCATCCGATGAACTCCTCTATTTAAAATTGCAAAAGCAATCGCTATACTTACGCTCGGGCATAGTATGTTTTTGATATTGCAAACTATCTGCACGAACGGAGAGTTGCGGTACATCGCAAAAAAAATACTGTACAACCGAGAAAGGCTGTACAGTATCGGAATTATTCTTTATAAGAAACTATTTCTTTTCAGTAAGAAGCTTATTGAGTTCGTCCATAAAGGTGTTAATATCCTTGAACTGGCGATAAACTGATGCAAAACGGACATATGAAACCTCGTCAATATTCTTGAGCTGATCCATTGCAAGCTCACCGATTTGCTTTGAAGTGATTTCACGGTCAAGGCTTGACTGAAGCTGAGCCTCAATATCATTGACCATATTTTCAATCTGTTCAATTGAAACGGGACGCTTCTCACAGGCACGGAGAATTCCGCCTGTAAGCTTGTTGCGGTCAAAAACCTCACGGGATTTATCACGCTTAACAACAATTATCGGAACAGTTTCAATCACCTCATGTGTGGTAAAGCGTTTGCCGCATCTCAGGCACTCTCTTCTTCTGCGGATTCTTTCGCCGTCATCGGCAGAACGAGAGTCAATAACCTTGCTTTCTTCATAACTGCAATATGGACACTTCATATGAAAACCTCCGAATAATTATTCCCTAAAATAATTATAACATACCGTTTTCAAATTTCAAGTATAGAAAATTTACAATTTAATTACACTTTTCTTGCATCAGAGATTGCGGTAATGCTTAACATTTCTCTTCTTTCTTTTACGCTTACCGTGAATTTTTGAAATAATAAGGTAAATGATGAGAACGAGAATGATAAGAGCTATAATCACGATAAACCAATAGGACTGAAATACTGTGCCGATGATGTTGAACACATAGAGAATTCCGCTGCGTTCAATCTTTTCGCCTGCAACAACATTAACCTCGGCAAGCTTCTGCTTTTCGCTGTTTGCATCTGCTTTGTAATAGATTGTTGCCTTGCCGACTACCGAGCCTTTGTCAAGCGGTGCGTCAACGCTTTCGGGAATATCCTGTTCGATAATTATATTCTCATCTGTGCAGTCTTTCGGAACAATTGCGCTGAGGTCGGTTTCGGGATAAAGCAGTGTACTGTTTTTGCCCCATGCAAGGTTAACCTTTACTTCGCAAAGCGGCTTTGACGAGGTGGCTACAGTATTCATTTCAAGACTTGTCAACGCCCAGCGGAAAAGGTCTGCCGCATCGGTCATTGTTGCGTAGTCCTCGGTTACACCTTCCTCATACGGTGCGTGAAGGAGAATTGCCATATATGAATAGCCGTCTGCCGACGCTGTCGTTACAAGACATCTTCCTGCCTCGTTAGTCGTACCAGTTTTGATGCCCTTTGCGTACATATAGTAATACTCACCGCCACGGTTGGCATCAATGAGGTAGTTGGTTGTTACAAGGGCTGTATCGTCACCGTCACAAGTGTATGTACAGGTATTTGTGATTTCTTCAAAGCGAGGAAGAGTGAGCGCATAGGTTGTGATTTTGTACAAATCACGGGCGGTTGTGTAGTGGTCGGGATCGTGAAGTCCGTCAGGATTTGCAAAATGAGTGTTTTCGCAACCGAGCTCCTTTGCCTTTTCATTCATCAGCTTGACAAAGTTATCAACATTGCCTTCACCGATATAATCGGCAAGGACCATTGCGGCATCATTACCCGAGGGAACCATCATGCTGTAAAGCAGATCGATTGCTGTCATACTCTTGCCGACATGATTTTCAACATTCGCAAGGGAACTGCCTGTGTTTTTGAGAACATCAAGAACCGACTGCTTGATCGGAATTTTTGTATTATCAAGATCGGCTATGTTTTCAACCGCAATTATGTAGGTCATAATCTTTGTTGTTGACGCAGGGTAACGCTTTGAGTCGGCGTCTTTTTCATACACGGTCTGACCCGAATCCATATTTACAAGAAGGATTGAGTCCGACTCGGTTTTTACATCATTAGGATAGGACGCAGCGCCTGCCGATGTGAAAGCGGAACAGATAATGATGCAAAGCATACAGAGAAGTGAAAGTGTTTTGGTTATGGTTTTTCTCATTTACTTAATTCTCCCATTTATAGTTTTTCAGTTTAAAGCATTTTGTCCGCCACGCTCAAACAGGCGGTCTACCTCTGCTTTTAACAATCGTATTTCATCGTTTCGGATATCGCCGTAACGATCCATTATGCAGTCTGCAATTTTTTGAGAAAGTTCAAGGCTTTTTGTGTCGGCAAAATCGGCAATTGACATCTGCGGAAGTCCATGCTGTCTGTGACCGAAAAAGTCGCCGGGTCCTCTCATTTTCAAATCTTCATCGGCAATGACAAAACCGTTGTTCGTTGAACACATGACCTCAAGTCGTTCTCTTGTTGTCTTACTGCCCTTGTCGCTGATGAGAATACAATAGGACTGCGAACTGCCTCTGCCAACCCTTCCCCTCAGCTGATGGAGCTGTGAAAGTCCGAATCTTTCGGCATTTTCAATCACAATAACCGTAGCATTCGGAACATCAACGCCGACTTCTATTACCGTTGTGGCAACAAGAACGGAATACTCATTCTCGACAAACTTACGCATAACCTCGTCTTTTTCATCAGACTTCATCTGTCCGTGAACAATGCCGACTGCTATGTCAGGAAATTCCCGCAACATCAAATCTGCGGCATATTCTTCGGCTGACGCAACATCGTCAAGTTCGCCTTCTTCAACAAGTGGACAAACTATATACGCCTGTCTGCCGTGTTTTACTTCACTGCGGATAAAGTCATACACTCCCCCACGCATTGCAGAAGTTCGCAACACGGTTTTCACGGGTTTTCTTGACGGCGGAAGTTCGTCAATTATTGAAATGTCGAGGTCGCCGAAAATGATAAGTCCGAGTGTTCTCGGAATAGGAGTGGCACTCATAACAAGCAGATGCGGATTGTTGCCCTTGCCGAGAAGCTTTGCTCTTTGCGCAACGCCGAATCTGTGCTGTTCGTCGGTTACGGCAAGCGCAAGATTTTTAAACTCGGTTTTATCGGTAATGAGAGCGTGTGTTCCGATTACCATATCAATTGAGCCGTCTGCAAGTGATTTTCTGATTTGTTTTTTTTCGGACTCCCTTAGTGTGCCTGTCAGCAGACCAACCTTGATATCCGTATTTTCAAAAAGCTTTTGAAATGTTTTGTAATGTTGTCGGGCAAGGATTTCAGTCGGCGCCATGAATGCGGTCTGAAATCCGTTTTTGGCAACCGTGTAGCAGACCGAGGCTGCCACAGCCGTTTTGCCCGAACCTACATCGCCCTGAACAAGTCGGTTCAGCGGAGATGATTTGTTGATTATATCGTTTATGCAGTCCGACACCGCCCGTTTTTGGGCATTTGTCATTGTGAACGACAAAAGCGATTCAAATTCTTTTGAATAATCCTTTGTGATTTCAAGAGAGGTTACTCCTCTGCTGTGGTCACGCAGATTTCTCATTCCGAGGTTCAGCACAACAAGCTCTTCGGTAACAAGCCTTTTTCGGGCTGCTTCAAGCTGTTGGCGGTTCTTCGGAAAGTGAATGTCAAACAACGCCTGTCTGAGTGAGCAAAGGTCAAATCTTTCTCTTATGGCATCGGGCAAAGGATCCTTAATTTTTGAAGGCAACATTGAAAGTGCCTGCCGTACGGCTGATTCAACCGATTTACTCGGAAGTCCTGCCGTTTGTCTGTAAATCGGACGGATTTGTGTTCCCTTGACAGCAGGAGCAAAAGTCGGAGATACAATCTGCATTCCGTAGCTGTCGGATGAGATTTTTCCGTAAAAGAAATATTTTCCGCCCTGTCTGAGCATTGAGCTGATGTATTTATTGTTAAAAAACACAAGCTGAATTGAACCCGTTTCATCATAGACTGCGGTTTTGGAAATAATTCTTCCGCCGCTTATGCGGGTATCGTTTACAGATGTTGCGACAACAGCCTTTATGCAGACGGTTTCACCGTATTCAAGCTCGTCAATATGCTTGATGTTGCTCCAATCCTCGTATGTGCGTGGATAGAAATTAATCAAATCTCCAACGCTTTTAATTCCGAGTCTTGCAAAAAGTGCGGCACGCTTTTCACCTATTCCGTTCAAATTTGTAACGGGAGTTTTATAAAGTGATGTCATACCGCACCTCCGTTATACAAAACGGGAGCATAACCGTAAAAATTATGCTCCCTGAAAAAATCCGATTTAAATGCTTATTCTACGCTGAGAATAAAGTAGTAAACAGGCTGGTCGCCCTTTACAAGAGTAATATCGGTTCTTGAACCGAACTTTTCACGAAGCTCTCCGTATGCCTTTTCTGCCTCTTCCTCACTTACATCCTCACCGTAGATAAGAGTAATGAATGAAGTGTCACGGCTGACCATATCCTTTGCAAGCTTGACAAGAGCCTTAACTGTGCTCTTTTCTGTGATTGTAAGCCTGCCGTTTTCAAGTGCGATAATGTCGCCCTCTTTGATTTTCTTACCGCCAAATTCACTGCTTCTTGCGGCAAAGGTTACAAGACCTGTGCCCACAGACGCAAGTGCGTCCGTCATAAGCTGTGCGTTGCTTTCGGCAGAAATCTCGGGATCAAAGTTGAGCATTGCCGTCATACCCTGCGGAATTGTTCTTGTCGGAACAATGATGACATTTCTGTCTTTTACCATCGGGATTGTCTGCTCTGCGGCAAGAATGATGTTTTTATTGTTTGGAAGAACGAGAACATTCTTGGCAGGAGTTGCCATAATTGCCTCATAGATATCGTCTGTACTCGGGTTCATACTCTGACCGCCCGAAACAACATTGTCACAACCGAGGTCTTTAAAAAGGTCTTTAAGACCGTTACCTGCGGCAACTGCAACAAAGCCGAAATCGTTTTCAGGTTCTGCGGGAACAAACTTTTCCTTTTCAGCCTTTTTCTTTGTTGACTTGACATTCTTGTGCTGTTCCTTCATATTCTCAACCTTAACCGTGAGAAGCTGACCAAACTCAAGTCCTTTTGAAAGAGCATTGCCCGGCTGTTCCGTATGAACATGAACCTTGATAATCTCATCATCATTTACAACAACTACGCAATCACCGATTGATTCAAGATAACTGCGAAGCTCGCCGATTTCGGTTTCAATCTCGGCATTTCTGCCAACGATGAACTCTGTGCAATATGTGAATCTGATATCATCGTCAAATTCAGCGGCGGCACTTTCAAATGTGCTGACGGTTGCAGGAGCTGTGTCATCGTCAGCTTCAATCATAATGCCGTTCTTAATTACAGAGAGCATACCCTCAAAGATTACGCAAAGACCCTTACCGCCCGCGTCAACAACGCCTGCCTTTTTAAGCACGGGCAAAAGCTGAGGAGTGATTGCAAGCGCCTCGTTAGCCTTGTCAACGATTGTCTGCCATACAGACACAACATCTCTATCATACTTAGCGGCTTCGATACCTGCCTCATAAGCCATTCTTGCAACCGTGAGAATTGTTCCCTCTGTCGGTTTCATAACAGCCTTGTAAGCGGCGTCAACACCGATTCCAAGTGCTGCGGCAAGATTTTTGCCGTCAACTTCTTCGATGTCTTTAAGTCCCTGGGCAAAGCCACGGAAGATTAGTGAAGTGATAACACCCGAATTGCCTCTTGCTCCACGGAGCATTGCAGAGGCTGTGATACCTGCGGCATCACCTGCACAGGTACCGCTAAAATCTTCAAGCGCTGCAACAGCCGCATTGACTGTCATTGACATATTTGTACCTGTGTCTCCGTCGGGTACAGGGAAAATATTAAGATCATTTATACTGTTTTTTTGGTTTGAAATATTATTCGCACCCGAAATAACAGCCTGTTTGAGAATTTGTCCGTTTATCATTTAGGCACATCCTTTTAATGTACATTTCTTAATCAACTGCATAAGCCGATTTTACACCGACAAACGCAGTTTTACAATAATTCACATTATAACATTATACATTATCAGCTTGTTTTTTGCAATAGTATAATACACTAATTATCTGCAAAAAAAGCCGACTTAATCGGGATTGTTTCATATTTTTTGACAATTGGAAACAATTTACTTTATGCTGATTTGTGTTATTCAATACGCATTGACTCGGCTGAAACACACTTTCCGCTTTTGTCATCAACATCAAAAAGCGTACATTCCATTTTGCATTCTCCGCTTGCAAGGTCAAAGCGCTGCGGAAGCTTATTTTTCAGCTTTGCAATTATAATTTCGCTCTTTACACCGAGAACGGAATGGATTGTACCCGTCATTCCCGTGTCGGTTATGTAGCCGGTTCCCTTCGGAAGAACCTGTGCGTCCGAGGTCTGAACATGGGTGTGTGTTCCGAACATTGCGGAAACTCTGCCGTCAAGGTAATAACCCATTGCCCTTTTTTCACCCGTTGCCTCTGCGTGAAAATCAACAATTATGATTTTGCTTTCAGCCTGTTTAATCATTTTATCTACACATTCAAAAGCGCAATTCAGGTTGTTATCCATATAGGAATTACCCATAATATTTATAATCGACACAATTCTTCGCCCTGTGTCAACATTAATTATACCTTTGCCTGGTGTTGAATTTTCGGGAAAATTGGCGGGTCTGACAATGAAGGGATTTGAGTCGAGGCAGTCATAGACTTCTTTTCTGCGGAAAGAATGGTTGCCGAGTGTAATTGCATCAACTCCGCTGTCAAAAAGATGCTTTGCAGACACGGGAGTCAATCCGTTGCCGTCAGCTGAATTTTCACCGTTGCAGATTACAAAATCAACGCCTTTCACCTTTTTGAGCATGGGAAGATTGTTGCGAAGAAATTCACAACCGATACTGCCTACGACATCACCTATACATAAAATTCTCATAGTTATCCCTCCGTTTGTGTCCGATTGCAAAATTTCAGTCGTTCAAAGCAAAACATACAAATTGATTATAACACAACTTTTCTATTCTGTCACATCAAAATCAACCTGATCTGCAATATTTTCGTTAAAAATATAATCTGTTGTCACCCTGTAGTTACCTTTATTTTCTTTAACAGAAATTTGTTTTGAAATAACTTCGCTTTTATTCTTTGTAAAAATCTCATAGAGAATACAATCAGCCTTTGCAATCTCCTCAGCATTGTTTTTACTTACAGAGTTTTCGGTTGTTACAAGTTCACGGTCGGTTCTGATTTTAAGTCCTACCGGCAGAACAACATCATTTATAAACAGATTTTCTCCGTGAACTGTACTTACAAAATTGTCGTAGTTTTCAAAGGCAAGGTTACAGGGAAAATCAAGCCATAAAAATCTGAAATTTTTTCTGTCAACATAATTTTCGTCAGCGTAACTGTAGGTTACTTTTTTCGGAATTGAAAGCGTTTGCTGTTCGGTAATGTCGGCATAAACCTTTGCGTTTGCTCTCAAGTAACGCATATCGCCCTGCTTGGTTTCGTCAAGCCCGCTGACAAGAATCTGACCGTTCACAACTCCGCTGCCCTTTGTAACAACAGGTCTGCCGTTATATGCCTGAATCCGTGTTATGACTCCGTCCTTAACCGCTTTTACATTGCAAGGATTTTTTGAAGTGTCAAGCTTCGGCTTTTTGTAGGTTTCCTTAACTTCAACCGTGACAAGACTGCCCGTTATGTTTATGCTCATCCAGCGGATATCATCGCATTTCAGCTGAATATTGCGTTCTATCTGATCTGTATCAAGATTGTTTTTCCACACACCGACAGAAATCCCGTTATCACCAAGTAACGATTCAAGATATGTATTGCTGATTTCCTCTGTACCCGAAATTTTTACCGACCAGATAAAATTTGAAAGAAAAATACAGAGAATAATTCCGCATACCGCACCTGCAAAAAGTCCTGTTCTCTTCTTATAGCGGTTAATAATAAACGGCAGTCCGTGTTTGGCTGTTATTCTTGTTTTAACCCTTGATTTGCGTGCAAGAATTCTGATTTTTTTGTAGTCGGAAAGGTACATTGAGGCTGATATTGCGTTCTTTTTCGGAACGGGATTCCAGAGATTCACACCGTTTTTTGCGGTTATGTTCATAAATCTTTCGGGGAATTTTCCGCTTGCGGTAAAGTCCACACTTCCTCTGAGAAAGCGTATTATTTTAAGGAGCATAGTTTCACCTCACGAAAGAAAGTTGATGTCAGTTACAAAGCCTTCAATTTCAACGCAGGAGCTTGAAATGCACTTCAATGTCATTCCTCTCCCACAAAATGAAATTACGGTTTTGCAGGTATTAATTTTTATGCTTTCGCTGTCATAGAGCAAAATTCCCGTTGAACCCTCAACGGTTATTCTGCGGTTTCCGAGCATCTCTATATACGGCATTGTTCCCATATCGAACATCGGAGAAGGCAATCTTTCGTTTTTATCGGCAATTCGTTTCTTCTTTGGCAAAAAAATCTCCCCTGTTTTCGTTTCTCATTTATTTTTATGCAACTGCCGTCATATATATTAATTGGTGATTAATATGTTCCTTAGTAAAAGTGCCGTAAAGGCGGTGAATATTTTTAAAGCAATCGGAATTTTTCTTTTATGCATTACGGCTCTTTTGTTTTCAAAAGAATGTTCAAACGGTGCTGAAAACGGCATAGGCTTGTGCCTTTCAACGCTTGTACCGTCACTTTTCCCTTTCATGGTGCTTGCCTCATATATTACAGATAGCGGTCTTGCAGAAAAAATCGGCAGACATCTTTCATGGCTGACAAAACCGCTTTTCGGACTTGACGGTTGCTTTGCATCGGCAATAATTCTCTCGCTTGTCGGAGGTTATCCCGTTGGTGCAAAGGCGGTAAACTCGCTTTATAAAAAAGGTGCGGCAAGTGAAAATGGGTGTAAACGGGCAGGTCTGTTTTTGGTGTGTTCGGGACCGGGATTTCTTGTGAATTTTATCGGTGCACAGCTTTATTCAAGCATTGAAGTCGGGTTTATTATATTTGCCGCCCAATGCATCTCGGTTTTTATACTTGGATTTACTTTAAAATTCGTTTACAGAAATAAAGTTGATGATAATTCCAATTTGGAAACATTAATAAGCACTCCGCAAAAAGGCGACGCACTTGTAAAGTCTGTTCTTGACGGTGCAAGGGGAATGTTTGCAATCTGCGCATTTGTGGTGCTGTTTTCGGCATTTACTGAGATTTTCTGCTCACACATTACGGATGAAAATATTCAAAAACCGTTTTTGATACTCACGGAAGTTTGCAATGCGGTTACTGCGGTATCGAAAGATTTGCCGATTGAACTTGTTGCATTTTCGGCAGGATTCGGCGGACTTTGCGTACATTTTCAGATTTTCTCGGCACTTGGGGATATTAAGGTGAATAAAATGTTATTTTTCTTTTGCAGAATTTTGCAAGGATTTATCACCGCATTGCTTACGCATTTAGGAATAAAACTTTTCTCCGTCACAACCGATGTTTTTTCAACATCAACGGTTGAAAATTTCAGTTTTTTCGGAGGAACTGTCCTTTCGGGAGCGGCTTTGCTTTTTACCGCTTTATGCTTTTTATATTCACTCAAAAATTACAAACAAAATTGACGGAGGTTACTTTATGTGCGGAATAGCAGGATGGATTGACCACTCACAGGATATGAGCGAAAGAATTGATTTGCTCAACAGAATGTCTGAAACGCTTGACAGGCGAGGTCCTGACGAAAACGGTTTGTACATTAACCGAGGGGCGGCGCTTATGCACAGGCGGCTTGTTGTAATTGACCGTGAAAACGGCAAACAACCGATGTCGGTTCGTCACAAGGACACGACCTATGTCATTGTCTATAACGGCGAACTCTACAACACAGCCGAGCTTCGTGAGGAACTGAAAGCATCGGGTTTTCATTTCAGAGGTCACAGCGACACGGAGGTTGTGCTGAAATCGTACATTAAATACGGTGCGGACTGCTGCAAAAAGCTGAACGGAATTTTCGCCTTTGCAATCTACAACACAAGCGACAAATCGCTGTTTTTGTGCAGGGACAGAATCGGCGTTAAGCCTCTGTTTTACTACGAATACAACGGTGGCTTGCTGTTTGCGTCAGAAATAAAAGCGTTGCTTGCAAGCAAGGTTGTAAAGCCTCAAATTGACGAACAGGGACTCAATGAAATTTTCTTTTTAGGACCTGCAAGAACGCCTTCATTCGGAGTTTTCAAGGGAGTATTTGAGCTTAATCCTGGCGAATGTGCAATGTATAGGCACTCAAAGCTTCGCCGAAAAAAATACTACACCGTTGAGGCAAAAGAGCATACAGACAATGAAGTAACTACCATTGAAAAGACGAGATATCTGCTGACTGATGCAATTCAGCGACAGCTTGTGAGTGATGTTCCGCTGTGCTTTTTCCTTTCGGGAGGGCTTGACAGCAGTATAATTGTCAAGACCGCATCAATGTACAACAAGGAACACAAACTCGGCAAAATCAACACCTACTCGGTTGAATACCGCGACAACGAAAAATATTTTCAAAAGAGCAATTTTCAGCCTACTCCCGACTACGAATTTATTTCGATGATGTCAAAAAATGCCGACACAAAGCACAGGGAAATTATCCTTGACAACACGCTTGTGTGCGACGCACTTTATGAAAGTGTTCAGGCAAGGGATTTGCCGGGATATGTTGATGTTGACTCGTCACTTTTGCTCTTCTGCAAAGAAATTAAGCAAAACTACACCGTTGCACTTTCGGGAGAATGTGCAGATGAACTTTTCGGCGGATATCCGTGGTATCACAACCATGAAATACTTTTTGAGGATTGTTTTCCGTGGTCAAAAAGTCAGGATATTCGCAGGAGCATTCTCAAGGACGGTGTGCTGAAAAACGGCGAAGAGTATGTCAGACAAAGGTATCTTGACACAATAAGCCTTGCCCCAAAGCTTAAAAGTGACACCGACCTTGACAAGCGAATGCGAGAGATGTTCTACCTGAATTTTTACTGGTTTATGCAATGTCTGCTTGAGCGAAAAGACAGATGCTCAATGTTCAGCGGACTTGAGGTAAGAGTGCCGTTCTGCGATTACAGACTTGTTGAATATGCGTACAATATGCCGTGGGAATTAAAGGCATGGGGCAACCGTGAAAAGGGAATTGTGCGAAAGGCTTTTGAGGATATTCTGCCCGAAGAAATTTGCTGGCGAAAGAAAAGCCCGTACCCGAAAACGCACAATCCGATTTACTTCAACGAGTGTGTAAAAAGGGTTAGAAAAATTCTTAAAAAGCGTTCAATTCTAAACGAACTGCTTGACCGAAAAGGAATTGAAGATATCATTGAAAATCCCGATAAAATCACAAATCCGTGGTACGGTCAGCTGATGAAAGCACCGCAGATTCTTGCGTATATAATCGAACTTGACTACTGGTTTGATAAATATAATGTTGAAATAGTGTAACGGTTATGTTAAAATCGGAGTGTAAAAAGCATTGGGAGATGTAGAAAATTAACCGTGAACAATATATTAAACTGACCGATTTCTTCAAGAATAACAAATCCGCAAAAAATGTGTTGAAATTCGTATATAAAATTTTTCCGCTGACAGTATTTGCAAGCTATCCGATTTTGCTTGTATATACATTTTTGTGGCAAAAAGATTTGTTTTTAAAGTCGCTGACTGTGCCTGCGGGGGTGTTTTTGGGAATAACACTTCTGCGAATTATCATAAAAGAAGAACGCCCGTATGTGCGGTACGGAGTTGCGCCTGTTTTTGCAAAGAACAGCAAGCCCGACAGTATGCCGAGCCGCCACACCGCAAGCGCATTCATCATTGCAATGGCAATTTTGCGGTTCAATGTGTGGGCAGGAATTGCATACCTCTTCATTGCGGTTATGATTTCCGTGTCAAGAGTGTGTGCAGGAGTGCATTATGTGCGTGATGTCATAGTCGGTGCAACAATAGCAATCCTCTGCGGAATTGTATTTTTGTTTTTGGTATTTTAATATAAAATTGTGCAGACAGTAACAATGTTACGCTCAATCATAATTTTCAATTTAAAAAGCCACAGTAGATTCTAACTTTCTACTGTGGCTTTTTTGTTGGTTGTTAAGTTGTGTAATATCTGTTTATGTAACAGCGATATTATTTTTTGTCGTCTGTTTTTTCTGTAAGGTCGATGATATCGCCTGTGCAATGGGGACATTTTGTGGCTTTGATATCAATATCACTGAAACAGAACGGACACTTTTTTGTTGTGGGTGTTTCTTCGGATTCAGGCTTTTTGCCGAGTGACATAACCTTGTTGACAAGCTTTACGATAAGGAAGATTACGAAAGCCATAATCAGGAAGTTGATTACCGCTGTGATAAACTTACCGTACATAATTGTTGCGCCGTTGATTGTAACCTGAAACTGGTCAAAGTTGACACCGCCGAAGATACCGAGAATCGGCGAAATGATGTCGCTTGTGAGAGAAGTTACGATTGCCTGAAAAGCCGCACCGATGATAACGCCGACTGCGAGATCAAGTACATTTCCACGCATTATGAATTCCTTAAACTCCGAAAAAAACTTTTTCATTTTGCCCTAATCCCCTTTATTTAATTTTCAAAATCAGCCAAGAATTGCCTTATGGTAAACCTTTTTACCCTTTTTGATTACAACATAGCCTTTTTCAAAATCAGACTTTGCAACCTTTGCGTAAACATCTGTTACCTTTTCATCGTCAACAGAAACACCGCCCTGCTGAATAAGTCTTCTGCCCTCACCGTTTGAAGGAATGAGTCCGCACTTCTTCATGAGGTCAAGAATTCCGATTTCGCCGTCTGCAAAATCAGCCTCTGTAAGAGTTGTTGAAGGCATATTGTCAGTATTTGTCTTGTTGCTGAAGATTGCTCTTGCGGCCTCCTGAGCCTTGTCAGCCTCCTCTTTGCCGTGAACAAGCTCTGTAAGCTCATGAGCAAGAATTTCTTTTGCTTTGTTGATTTCACTGCCCTCAAGCTTTGCAAGCTCATCAATTTCTTCAAGCGGAAGGAATGTGAGCATTTTAAGGCACTTGATTACATCGCCGTCATCAACATTTCTCCAATACTGGTAGAAATCGTAGGGGCTTGTCTTTTCGGCTGAAAGCCATACTGCACCCGACTGGGTTTTACCCATTTTTTTACCCTCTGAGTTTAGGAGAAGGTTGATTGTCATTGCATATGCGTTCTTGCCGAGCTTTCTTCTGATAAGCTCTGTACCGCCGAGCATATTGCTCCACTGGTCATCGCCGCCGAACTGCATATTACAGCCGTACTTCTGATAGAGAGCATAGAAGTCGTATGACTGCATAATCATATAGTTAAATTCAAGGAAGCTGAGTCCCTTTTCCATTCTCTGCTTGTAGCATTCTGCACGAAGCATATTATTAACGCTGAAACAAGCGCCTACATCACGGAGAAGTTCAACATAGTTAAGGTCAAGAAGCCAGTCTGCGTTATTTACAAGAAGAGCCTTGCCCTCAGAAAAGTCGATAAAACGGCTCATCTGCTTTTTGAAGCAATCAACATTGTGCTGAATTGTTTCCTTTGTCATCATCTGACGCATATCTGTTCTGCCTGACGGATCACCGATCATACCTGTGCCGCCGCCTACGAGTGCAATTGGCTTGTTGCCTGCCATCTGAAGTCTTTTCATAAGGCAAAGAGCCATAAAGTGACCTACATGGAGGCTGTCGGCTGTCGGGTCAAAGCCGATATAGAATGTGGCTTTACCGCTGTTTACAAGCTCTCTGATTTCTTCTTCATCGGTAACCTGAGCGATAAGTCCTCTGGCTACGAGTTCTTCATATACTCCCATATTTAAAAATTCCTTTCGATTTTTGTCAGTTAAACAATAATATTATAACATTATTTAATTTATAGTCAACCTTTCAGGCATGAGTTTTGGTGCAAATCTCGCCGTTTTCCACTGTTATCATAACGGTTTTATCGCTGTCTGTCCGATAAACATTTTTGCACACGCTGTTAAGCAAGGCTGTTATATAGTAATCGGGAAGTGCCGTATCGTCAGCCGAAACGCTTATTATAGCGGTTTCGGGGCTTGCCTTTGCAAGAAAATCTTCACTTGAAGAATACTTACTGCCGTGGTGGGCAACCTTGAGAACATCGCATTTTAATTCTTTGTCGGAATTAACCATTGATTCTTCCCTTTTTGACGAAATGTCGCCTGTAAAAAGAAATCGCTTTTCGTCATATTCAAGCATTGTTACAAGCGAATTATCGTTTGTGTTGCCGAAGTCCTTTTCGGGTTGATAAAATTTAAAGGTCATATTTCCGATTTCAACGGGTTTGTCTGAAACCGGAATTACGGTTTTTATATTATTTTCTTTTATAGAATTAACAAGCTTTTCGTATTCGGGGGTTTTGTGGTTGTCGGAATATTTTCCGAAATAAACAACATCCGTACCGAACTTATCTATGATATCGGGCAGCGAACCGATGTGGTCGCTGTCGGGGTGTGACACGATTACGGCATCAAGATGAGTTACCGAACTGCGTTTGAGATAGGCAGTTATTTTATCGGTCACAAGATTTGTTCCGCCGTCAATCAACACATTTTTGTCGCCGCATTTAATCAGCGTACAATCAGCCGAACCGACATTGATAAACGAAACAGAAAAATCGGACTCCATATCGGCTGAAATTCCGAAAAATGTATAAACCTTGTTCCAATCGGGAATTCCGAGAGGTTTTCCGAATGAAACAAGCAGTACACAGGCAATGAAAAGTACGCATACCGATATTTTCAGTATGAAAAAGATTTTATTTCTTTTTGTTTTTTCGTCTGTACTTTGCGAACTTATCTTTGCCGTTTTTGCCTCTTCCCTTCTGATTCTGCGAATTGCGGTTGTTGTTCTGTTTTGAATAACCGCCCTGTGTTTGTCCTGCCATCGGAGTTACAAGACATTTTTTATCGTTACCGATTAAATCCCGTCTGCCGGCTTTGATGAGTGCTTTGATTACAAGCGGTTTGTTTTCGGGAATGAAATACTGCAGCAACGCCCTTTGCATTGCCTTTTCATTTTCAGACTTCGGAACATAAACCTCTTTGAGAGTGTACGGATCAAGCTCCGTATAGAACATACTCGTTGAAATTGTACCCGGAGTCGGATAGAAGTCCTGAACCTGTTTTGGGTGAATGTTTTCATGCTTGCAGAAAAGCGCAAGTTCTACGGCATCCGAAAGTGTTGAACCGGGGTGTGAGCTCATCAGATACGGCACTACATACTGGTCTTTATTTTCCTTGCCCGTAAAATCGTAGAACATCTTACAAAAACGCTTGTAACTTTCAATATGCGGCTTGCCCATTTTGTCGAGAACTGCCGCTGAACAATGCTCGGGGGCAACTCTCAGCTGACCGCTGATGTGGTACTTTACAAGTTCACGGAAAAACTCATCATTTTCATCTTCAATAAGATAATCAAAACGGATTCCGCTGCGGATAAACACCTTTTTAATTCCCTTGAGATTTCTCAGCTTTCGCAGAATATCAAGATATTCCGTGTGCGACACCTGCATATTCGGGCAAGGTGTCGGTGCAAGACATCTTCTGTTTTTACAAAGTCCGAGCTTTTTCTGCTTTTCGCATGACGGAAGTCTGAAGTTTGCGGTAGGTCCTCCGACATCGCTTATGTAACCCTTGAATCGTGGATTATCAAGAAAACTTTCAGCCTCCTCAATAATACTCTTTTCACTTCTGACGGTTACCGCTCTGCCCTGATGAAAAGCAAGTGAGCAGAAATTACAAGCACCGAAACAACCACGGTTGTGTGTGATTGAAAACAGTACCTCGTTAATACCGGGTACACCGCCGAGACTTTCGTAGCACTTTGGATACCAACGCTCATACGGCAGAGAATAGACATAATCAAGCTGTTTTGTGTCAAGCGGCTGCATCGGAGGATTCTGCACAAGAATATACTTTCCGTGCCTTTGAATGAGGGTTTTGCCCCTTACTGCATCAGCCTCCTCAAGCTCCCTGCGTGATGCAATTGCATAGTCACGCTTGTCCTCTTTTACACGCTCGTAGCTTGGAAGTTCGACAACCGACTTTGGCACATAATCGTCTGTACGAATTTTATAGCAAACACCTCTGATGTCGTAAAGAGATTCAACAGGATAGCCCTCGGAAAGTCTTTTTGCAATTTCAATTGTCTGCAGCTCGCCCATTCCGTACACAAGCAAATCTGCCTTGCTGTCGAAAATAATTGAGGGCATTACCTCATTTTTCCAATAATCATAATGAGCAAATCTTCTGAGTGATGCCTCAAGACCTCCGATTATAATGGGAGAATCGGGATATAGCTTTCTGATTATGTTGCAGTAAACTGTGACTGCTCTGTCGGGACGCCTGCCGTTTTTACCGCCTGCCGTATAGGCATCATCATGTCTTTTACGCTTTGCAACCGTGTAGTGGGCAACCATACTGTCAATGTTGCCTGCTGACACCATAAAACCGAGCCTTGGTTTTCCGAACTGTGTAAAATCATCATCGTTTTTCCAATTAGGTTGTGCAAGGAATGCTATTTTGTAACCGCAATCCTCAAGAACTCTCGTGATTATTGCCGCACCGAATGACGGATGGTCAACATAGCTGTCACCGCAAACATATACAAAATCGACTTCGTTCCAGCCTCGATCACGCATTTCTTTTGCGTTCATCGGTAAAAAAGCCATATTGAACCCTCCTTTATTTATTAATCGGCTCTGTTTTCAAGTGCATTTCTGCGTTCGAGCCATTCGTTGTAGGTCATAAGAACATCTCTCGGTTTTGAACCCTGATGAGGGCCTACAACTCCCATTTGTTCCATATCGTCAATCATTCTGCCTGCTCTTGCGTAGCCGACCTTGAGTCTTCTCTGCAAGAGTGAGGTTGATGCCTGTCCTGCTTCAATTACGCACTTGATTGCCTCTTCCATTTTGCTGTCAATATCAAGACCTTCGTCAGATGATGAATCTGAATCACCCGATTTTTTGCCCTGAGCAATTTCTTCTGCAGCAATTCTTTTAATTTTTTCTTCGATTTCAGAATTATACTGAGCCGAATATGCTTTCTTTATGTAGTGGGTTACACCCTCGATTTCTTCATCGGAAGCATAGCAACCCTGAACACGAATAGGCTTTGGAGCGCCTACAGGCGAAAACAGCATATCGCCTCGGCCGATGAGCTTTTCACCGCCGCCTGTATCAAGAATTGTACGGGAGTCTGTGTTTGAACTTACCTTGAGTGAAATACGGCTCGGTACATTCGCCTTGATAAGACCTGTGATTACATTAACGGTAGGTCTTTGGGTTGCAAGGATAAGGTGCATACCTGCGGCACGAGCCATCTGAGCAAGTCGGCAGATTGAGTCCTCAACCTCGCTCGGAGCCGCCATCATCAAATCGGCAAGCTCGTCAATTGCAATTACAACACGGCTCATTTTTTCTTTGGCAACGGGAAGTCCATTCACTTCAAGAACAGGCTGAACCTCTTCTCCCTCTTCATTAACAACAGGTGGATTTTTCTCCATATAATTCATATTTTTTTCGATAAGAGAATTATATGAATCAATATCCTTACAATCGTATTCGGAGAAAATTTTATATCTCTGGAGCATTTCGTTTACTGCCCACGCAAGCGCACCCGCCGCCTTTTTGGCATCGGATACTACGGGAATGAGCAAATGCGGAATACCTTTGTATTTTGAAAATTCAACCATTTTCGGGTCGATAAGCAACAGATTTACTTCATCGGGAGTTGCCTTGTAGAGAATACTCATAAGAATTGAGTTTACACATACGGATTTACCTGAACCCGTAGTACCTGCAATGAGCAAGTGCGGCATTTTTGCAAGGTCGGTAACAACAATTTCACCGGAGATATCTCTTCCGAGAACGGTCGTGAGCTTACTCTTGCTGTTTCTGAACTTGTCCGAATCAATCAATTCACGCATTGTTACCATGCTTACAACCTTGTTCGGAACTTCAATTCCGACTGCCGCCTTACCCGGAATAGGCGCTTCAATACGAACACCGTTTGCGGCAAGGCTGAGTGCGATATCATCGGAGAGATTTGTAATTTTGCTGATTTTAACACCGGGTGCAGGCTGTAACTCATAGCGTGTTACAGACGGACCTCGGCAGATGTTTACAATGCTTGCCTTTACACCAAAGCTTGTGAGGGTATCAATAAGCTTTTTGGCATTATTCTGCATTTCTTCCATTGCATCGCTGTCATCGGAATTTAGCTTTGGTTTGAGCAACTGAATCGGTGGGAACTGATACTTTTTTTCTTCCTTTTGAGAATTATCAGAGCGAACAGCTCTGTCAAGCTGTTCCGCAATTTCGTCACCAGCCTCCTCGCTGTTGTCTTTTTTGCTTTTGAGAAGTGCTTTTTTGACGATGTTCTCAGTTTCGGCATCAGGCTTGACCTCTGTCTGTTCAGCCTTAGAAGCTGACTTTTCGTTTGAGATATCCTCTGCAATTGCAGAAACCGTGTTGTCGGCACTTTTGCCCATAGGCTTGCTTGCACGATTGATTATGTTGATGAGATCCTGTGACAGATCCTTGTCTGCGGCATTTTCTTCCTTTGAATCGGCAATATCCGTGTCAATTCCGTTTACTGCCGACTTTGCTTTCTTGACCTTTGTCTTTTTGTCATCAAGCGGAATGTCAATAAAACTTCCCGAGGACTTTCTGTTTTCACCTTCAAGCGCAATGTCGATATCGCCTCTTTCGGCAAGCTTTCTCTCACGGTTTTCTTCTCTGCGTTCTCTGCGAACTCTTGCCCTCTCCTCACCTGCTTCACGGATATGTACGGCTGTCCTTGACGCCGCCGCTGTCATATCTTTAATAGAAATGTTCGCAACAATAAGAATAAGTGCGGCTGTTACAACAAAGCTTGTAAAAAGTGCGGCTGTACTGCCAAACAGGACAACAAGCGGATAGCCGAGCAATCCGCCGATTATTCCGCAATCGAAAGTCATATACCTTGAGGTGTCGGAGGCATCCTTGAACAGATTGCCAAGACACGCAAAAAAGTTCATATCAGAATATTTTGCACCGCTGCCTGCGTAAATCAACGCCCCGATAAACAGAATTATGACGACACAAAGGAAAAGTTTCAGCTTATAGCGTGCAACCTGTTTCTCCTTTTCGGTCATAACACACAAATAAAAAAGCGTTACGGGAACAAGAAAAATTCCGAATCCGAGAACTCCGAAAAAGAAACTGCGTATCATTGTCCAGACATTTGAACCTTTTATGAAAATTATGCAGACAAAAACAGCCGCAACGGCGGCATAGAGGATTGCCCTTACACGCGGCGAAAGTCCGCTGCTCCTTTTCGGAACAGCGGATGCTTTGGTTCTGCTTGCAGTTTTTGCACCTTTTGATGAGGTTTTTGAAGAAGTCTTTTTTCTTCCCGACGCAGTATTTTTAGTTTTGTCAGCTGTTTTTTTGTTAGCTGCCAATAAAATCACTCCATTTAAAATTTATGCAATTGGCGCACCTGTAAAAAGGTTTACGCCCGTATTCATTTCGATGATTGAAATTACAATAAATGCAACACCGACAACCGCTGTGTAGATTACAAAAATTTCCATTTTGTCGGATTTCAGGAACCACTTGAAAATTACGATTGCAAGATAGCCTACAACTGCGGAAACTGCCATTCCGATAATCAGCGGAAGAAATTCAATATTGCTTAAACCTTCGGGTGACTTGATTGCATCCACACCCTCAAGAAGCGCCGCCGCAAGGATTGACGGGATACCGAGTACGAATGTGTAGTCAAGTGCCTTCTGCTTTGAGATTCCTCTCATCTCACCGACCGAAAGTGTTGAGCCTGAACGGGAAAGTCCCGGAAGGAGTGCGGCACAAACCTGTGTTACACCGACAAGGATTGCGTCAACAACATTAAAATTATCTCTTGTTGCCTTTGCATTGCTCTTTGTTGCAAGATGTTTGTGAGTTGAGGCAACACTCTTGCGGTTACGGATAATACCGATTGTTAAAAGTACGCTTGTGAGAATGAGCGAACAGGCAGTTACTATGAGAACAGGACTTGCGGAAAGCCAGTCTGCAAGGTCCTTGAGTTTCATATCTGTTCCGGGAATCGGCAGAAAAAGCAAGAACAGCGGTATAAGACCGATGATGAGCATTACAACGAGATTACGGTTATAATTCATTTTGCTCCATTTGAACTTGCCTGTGAAAATATCCTTGAGCATAAGGAAAAATTCTTTGATAAGGTCCCACACAAGTTTGTGGTAGAATGCAACAACGGCAACAAGTGTGCCGACATGGAGCATTACATTAAAGAAAAGATTGCTTTCGCCTGTGCCTGCACCGAGAATGTGCTGTGTTATTGCGAGGTGGCCGCTGCTTGATACGGGCAAAAATTCGGTAAGTCCCTGAACAACACCCTGAATAATAGCATCTAAAATTGACATGGTTATGTATTCCCTCCAAAAAATAAGTTTTACGAATCTTCTTTGTTATTTGTACGCTGAAAAGCCGTATGGGTTGGCATAATTAAGATTTCATACAAATCATAAGCGTCACAATATATATGTATTCGGGCAAAACGCCCGAAATTATTTTTCCTGCTTTTTTGAGCGTGATTTTGCAGACTTTGGTTTGCTCTCTTTGTTTTCTTTAATCAAATCATAAAGAGCGTCAATTGCGTCGGAAACTGTTCCGACCTCGTCAATCAAGCCTTCTTCAACAGCCTCTTCTCCCTCAAGAATAGTTCCGATATCCATTACAAGCTCACCCGTGTTAAGCACAAGCTGATTATAACGGTCTTTTGTAACATTGGAATTTTCGGCAACAAATGTTGTGATTCTGTCCTGCATACGCTGAAAATATTCAAAGGTCTGCGGAACTCCGAGTGTGAGGCCTGTTGTTCTAACGGGATGAACCGTCATTGACGCACTCTTTGCGATAAAGCTTTTCTTTGCCGCAACAGCAAGCGGAATTCCTATTGAATGACCTCCGCCGAGTACGATGGAAACGGTCGGCTTTTTCATTCCCGAAATCACCTCGGCAATTGCAAGACCTGCCTCAACATCTCCGCCGACTGTGTTAATCAGCACAAGCAGTCCGTCAATTCTTTCGTCCTCCTCAACCGAAACAAGCAGAGGGATGACATGCTCGTATTTTGTGGTTTTGTTTTGTTGTGAAAGAATGTAATGACCTTCAATCTGACCGATAATCGTCAGGCAATGCAGCACACAGTCCTTATGAGTTGTGAGAACAGAACCTGTTTCGCCGATTCGGTCTGTTTGTTCTTCACTTATGGGGCTGTCGTTTGCAAGCTTTTGCGGATCGTCATCCGGTGCAGGATTTTTAACATAGTTCCCTTTTTTTGATGAGACTTTTGAAGATTTTGATTTTTGTGGCATTGTATGCACCTCCGAGAATAGTTTCACCGAAATTGCACGCAAAATGTATGCATACCAAAAAATAAGACGCACAAGCCACACTGTTCAATTGTAAAAAGCCTTTAGTGACCATTATACCATTACAGCAAAATTATTTCAATAATTTTATTTCTTTATTTCTAATAAGTAATAATTATTTAAAAGAATTATAGTAGTATTAAAGAAATATTATTCCGACAGAACCTGTCGGAAGTTGTTATGGAGTGATATTCAGTTGACATCTGACATAATTATGGGTGTTGTCATTTTAGTTCTTATTTTGCTTTCGGCGTTCTTTTCGGCGATTGAAACTGCATTTTCATTTGTAAACAAGGTGCGTGTTCAGCGTTACAAGGATGACGGCAACAAAAAAGCGGCAGCAGCGCTCTACATAATCGAGCATTTCGACAATGCCCTTACAACAATTCTCATCTGCAACAATGTTGTAAACCTGAGCTGTTCTTCAATTGCGACTGTGCTGTGTATGAATCTTTTCGGTGACGCAGGCTCGGCAATTGCAACGGGTGCAACAACTTTTCTTGTTCTGACATTCGGTGAGATTGTGCCGAAATGTCTTGCAAAGGAACATTGCGATGCCTTTTCACTCAAAACAGCCGGATTGCTCAGAGGACTTATGACACTTCTTACACCGCTTGTGTGGATTTTCACACGATTCAAAATGATTGCCTTAAAGATTGCAGGCAGCAGCGGTGACGCTCCGTCAGTTACTGAAAATGAGCTTAAATACATTGTTGAGAGCATTGAGGAAGAAGGCGTTCTTGAAGAGAGCGAAAGCGAGATGGTTCGCTCCGCACTTGACTTTGACGAAACTACTGCCGAGGAAATTCTCACTCCGAGGGTTGACATCACATTTATCAGCGTTGATGACTCGCCTGAAAAAATCAAGGATATCATCATTGAAAACCGCTATTCAAGAATTCCCGTGTACGAAGGCACGGTTGACCATGTTGTCGGCATTCTCCATACAAGAGATTATCTCGAACGACTTGCAGACGGTAAAGCGCCCGATGTTAAGGAGCTTATGCAGCCGCCTTACTTTGTGTTTAAAACACAACAGCTTTCAAAAATCCTTAATGCATTCAAACGCACAAAAATTCATCTTGCGGTAGTTACGGATGAATACGGCGGAACACTCGGTATTGTTACAATGGAGGATTTGCTTGAAGAAATTGTCGGTGAAATATGGGACGAGGACGAGGAAATTGAGCATAACTACTACAAAATCGGCAAGGGCGAGTTCCTTGTAAACGGTGATATGGAGCTTGAAGATATGCTCGGTCTGTTCGATATGGACGAGGACAGTCTTGAATGTGACAGCGTAACGGTCGGCGGATATATTCTTGAACACGCAGGAACAATTCCCCACAAGCGTGACAACATTGAGGCCGACGGCTTTAAGTTTACCATTATGGAGGTTAAGGATCAGCGTATTTTACGGGTTGTTGTCAAGAAAAACGACACTTCCGAAGAAAACGAATCCGATGAAAAAAGCGAGAACAAAAAGTCTGAATAAATAAAATATAACAGGAGCAGTATTTTCCTTACCGCTCCTGTTTTTTTACTGTATTTTTTTGCAGAGAGAAGTGCATAATGCGCTGACGGGGATACAAAGAAATGCCCACAAGGTGCTGTAAAACGGGCAAATCTGCCCTTTTAAATTAAATCGGCAGTTTGAATAATCCCAGACATTAAGCCTGAATTTCAGATTGACAACACAGCCGCAGCAGTATTCAAGTGCGGTAATTATCGCACTTCCCGATATGCATTTTTGCAGCATATTCATTTTTGAAAAGCGCTTGTAAAATCTGAAAAGCGACACAAACGCAGTTCCGCCCGTGACCGCCATTGACCAATGAGTTTTTCTCCGCCACAAAATTTCAAGCAGAGCGTAGCCTGCTCCGCCTATTGAAAAGAGAATGCAATCGTTACGCAACCGTAAACTTTTTTTCATAAGAAATCACCTGTTTTAGTTTTCGCCGAAACAGGTGATTTATTTAAACTATGAATTTTTTATTTTGTCAGAGCATTTCTTTTAGTTCTTCAAAAGAATAGAGACAGTTGATTGCGGTCAAAAATGCGTTTGTTGAAAGATATGACGGCAGACCGAGTTTTTTAAGAATCTTCTTGCGGTTTATTTCTGAATTTTCAGTTCCCGTAAGTCCGAGGACAAATAGATCGGCTTTAGTAATTTTCCTTTCGGGAATATTATTTTCTTCGCCGATTATCTCGGCACCGCTTTTGCGGATTGCATTTATTATAACCTCATTGCTGACGCCTTCAACGCCCAAAAGCCCCTCTTTACCGCCTTTTGCCTTGCGTTTTTCCTTGCCTTTGATTTGAGGAATATAACAATTTTTAATTTTTGAATTATCTACCGAGCCTTTAAGGAAATTTCTTATTACAAAGCCTGCACCGTCGCTGTCGGTCATTATAAGTATTCCCCTTGTTTCGGCAATTTTGCGGATAAGCGACTGCTTTTCTTTGTCGGAAAAAACACGGAAACCGTTGGTTTCGATTATCGGAGCATCTACAATTGATGAAAGCTTTATCTTGTCATATCTGCCCTCAACTATGACAGCCTCACGGATTTTGAGCATTAGATTCTGCCCTCCTTTGCAATCAAAAGCAAACGGGAAATAAGCTGTTCAATTAAAAATCTTTGATTAACGGAAACTGATTTCAGCTTTTCGTCTGTTTCAACAAGCACATCAAGGCTTTTCCGAAGCGCCTCGGTTGAAGTCCTTGAAACGGAGGTTCTCGCCCTGTTTAACACAAACGCACGATTTTTGTAGGCAAAATCTTTCGCCACGGTTTCTTTACTGACTGAGCATTCATCTGCAACCCGCATACGATACGCATCGACATAGGCGGATGAAAGTGCATAGAGAATGTTAATCGGTTCTTCTCGCTGACAGAAAAGTGTGTCGAGCTTTCTGAACGCTTTGTCACCTCTGCCGTTAATAACATCGTCAGCCATATCATATGTTCTTGCTTCAAGGTTTACGGTTGACAAAAGGTCGATATCACGGTCGGTAATTTCTTCACCCTTTGCATATGCGGCAATTTTGTTGACCTCGTTTTTCAGAAGATTGAGATCATCACCGACATTTGAAATAATCTTTGACGCATTGAGGTGTGAAATCAGCTTGCCGTTTTCGTTTGCCCACTTTGCAACATACTTTTCGATAATTTGTGAATTGATTTTTTCAAAACAGCAGACGCTGCCGATTTTTTCAACACGCTTTATAAGAGCGGTAAAAGAAGTTTTATTCTTTGACGGAACATAAGTCGGCATTGAAATTATGAGAACCGTACCGTCCCATGCTCTGCTTGTTAGCTCTTTTAGAGTATCAAGCCTATCCTTTACCATATTATCAAAGTAAATGTCGGTCACAACAACACAGTTGCGTTCCGCCATAAACGGCATTATTTGCAGGGATGCGGCAAGTTCCTGAAAATCAATGTCACCGCTGAATGTATGATAATTGAAATCGGACGGATTTTTGCCTGCAACAGCCTCACAAAGCTTTTTTGTGTAACTTTTGACAAACATCTGCTCCGAACCGTAGATTAGGTACACAGGCGAAAAGCTTTTGTTTTTAATTTGTTTTTTCAGGTCTGCTTCGGTGATGCGCGGCATTTTATCCTCCGTTCAGATTGACCGTTATGTTCCTTTCAGATGTTGAAATAACGGTTGGACTGATTTCTTTAATAGAATCATAATTTTTCTTAAACTGCTTTTCCGATCCCGAAAATATCACGGTATTGCATGATATCAAATCGAAATTTTCAGGAACTGTATCAATCAACAAACAATCGGGATTGCGATACTTTTCAGGCAGATTTGAAAGGTCTGCATCTGTCGGCACAAACAATACAGTCATATTTTTCCCTTTTATGAACTGAAACATTGTGTTGTCAACGCAGATTACCTCATCCGTCACCGTATCGGAAAGATTCAGCGTAAAATGACTGTTTCCGCCGAAAGTCTGTCGGCTGTTACCGTCAAAAGCGTTCAAAAGATTTTGCTTTTTAATGTCATTATCATATACCAAAATATTATTTAAGTCAAATTTTGTGACCGCAAAGCGTTCAAGAGAAGAATATTTATTATTCTGATTCGGAATTATCATATATTCAATATCTGAGTATCTTTCGCTGATATCGGCTGTCACATCGTCTGCGCTTGCTCTGTTGCCTCCGCAAGAAATCACGGAACAGCTGTCGGGGCAGTTGACTGTTGCAAAAACACCGTTGCCGACATTATAGATTTTCATTTCACCGTTATCGGCTGTTAAAAGCACATTGAGCGATGCTCCGATTACAAGGACTGAAATTGATATCGGAACAGAAATTTTGACATAGAATTTTCGATTTATTACAAACAATCCGCCGATTGCGAGAAGTACGCTGACACCTATCCACACAAACCAATAGAGCGAATGGGTTTTAATTGTGCTGAATGGGAGTTGTGAAAAAGTTGAAACCAACCACAAAATTGCCTTTGAACATAATCCCGAAACGAGTCCAAACGGGTAAGCAAAAAATGATATAAACGGGCAAATAAAAAGTACCGAACACAACAGAGAACACACCAAAAGTGCCGAAACAAACGGTTCACATAACAGAGAAACAAGTATGACTGTCGGGGAAATTCTGTTGAATGCAACGGCGGTTATCGGCAAAATCCACAGAAATGCGGATACTGAAACCGACAGCATATTTACACAGATTTTAAACAGCCTTTTGATATAATAGACAACCGTTCCGACAAAACCGTCCTTACGCTTGTTTTTGTAGTGAAAGAATCTCAGCACAGAGCGTTCAATCGGTCTTGACCACAGAATTATGCCCGTCGTTGCCGAAAATGAAAGCAACATACCGATATCGGCTACCGCATATGGGTTGAAAGCTGTCAGAACAATTGCGGCAAAACCAAGGTTATTCAGCGAGTCGGCTATTCTGAGATTTGACGATGCAAGCGACACAATTATCATCATAATTCCGGCACGGACAACCGAATGCGCAAAGCCCGTTACAGCCATGAAAGCAATAACCGTAAATGTGGTAAAGCCTGTTATTATGAATCTGTTTTTTGTTAATTTTCTCACCAAGAACAATACAAACGAAGTGATTATAACAAGATGCATTCCCGAAACCACTATTAAAAACGAAGTGCCTGTCAATGAAAAATCATCTTTAACGCTTGAATCAAGAGCGGTTTTCTCGCCCAAAAGAACGGCACGGCAGAGCGTTGAGTAATCCTCCGGCAACAGCATATCAAGGGAATTTTTGATTGCCCGTCTTATTGAAACCGCAAATGAATAAAATGTTGTTGCCTTCTCTCCTGTCGCATCAATTTTGAAGCCGTTATAGGAATATGCTTTCAGAAAAATTCCGTGACTGATCTGAGAGTTTACATTATTCTTGTATGTATGAGCCGTGAAGTTGACCTTTTCAAAGGGCTCTGCGTCAACATTTGAGTACGAAATAATCTGAATTTTCGTATCTGACGGCTGACCGTTGATTTTGTCGGTTTTGATTACGAAACTGCATGATGAATCAGTGGTGATGATTTCATCACAAATATATCCGCTTGCTGTAATTTCTTTATCGGAATATTTATTTGTAATCGTGTTGTTAATATATTCGGAATAGGCAATCATATTGCCCGCAGAATATATTACAGCAAAAGCAAATACGCACAGCGACTTGCCGAATGATTTATTTTTCTTTGAAGCAATTAAAAATATACCAACAGCAACGGAAAGCAATCCCAATGAGCCGATAATCGCAAAGACAATTTCATTAAAATCCGAATAAAAAACGGCTGAAAGGACAAACAGGAAAGTAAATCCTATAAGTCCAAACAGCCGTTTCATAAAAATCAATCCTTATTCAGTAATCATTTTTTTAATATAATTATACACTAGGTTACCATTCAATCCTTTTTTGCAATAAAAAGAATATTTATAATTGTTATCATTATATTCTCCTACTACAGTTTCACCTTTTTCATTTACAAAATTCGCACCCTTAATTTCAAAAGTCGCCATTGTGGGAGAAAGTCCGTTTGTATTGACTCCGCTGAGATTTTCACTGTTTTTTACAGCATAGCTGACAGCCTTGCGCAAGGTCACAGTATTGTCAGAAGCAGATTTATCTAACGAACAAACCACTTCGATCGCCGTGTATGGAATAGCTCTTACACTTACAATATTTTTCAAACTTTCGCCAAACTTAATTCCGGAAATTTCTTCCGCTTTATCAATACTCGCTCCGCAATCTTCCCACTTTTTCAAAGTAACATCTACGGAAGGATTCACGGTTTCAGAGGTACTTGGTGCAGGTAAATCAGAGCAGGAACATAGAATACATACCGCTGCCAACACAAAAGCAAGGCATAAACATACTTTTTTCATAATTCAACCTCCATCCCATGTACACATAAGGATTATGTGTGATAAACGGAATTTTTCCATACAAAACTTTTTCCTGCATATGCAAATTTCGTACCACCGGTTTGATATTCTACTGTTGTCATCTGTTTATTTCCTGAATTCCAAAATGTAACCTGTTTTATTCCTCCATAGGTAGTATACCCAACACAGGTAACAGCATGTCCGTCCGTACCGCTTATGCAAGTCATTATTAAAGGGTATTCCTTTACAATATTATTCTGGAGTTCCAAAAAGGTTAATTGTCCGGTTTTACATTTGTATGTTTGACCATACTTCTTCAACGCCTCTTTTATTTCAAGATCTGTTGCACCATCATTATATCCTATTCCCATTTTATTTGCAACTTGTTTTGCCGTCAATGATGAATATTTACTATAATTTAAATATCTGACTGTTGTAGCAACAGAAGCAGCCCAACACAAACCATAATTACCTTGTGGAACAGTACATCCTTTCGTATTAAGAGTAACAATTCCACCCTTATTACTTGAAAATCCTCTTCCCAAATTTTTAACATCTGAATCATAATTTATTAAATTTGGTTTATTGTTTTTAGAATATGAATTTTTTATCTTAGTAATCTTTTGACTATAAGACAACCTCTCAAATTCCATTGAGTTTGTTTGGCCGTTTTCTGATGATTCAAAGTATGGTATAGATGAATCAATTAAATGGACAGAATTTTCATTTTCAGCATATAAACTGTCATTCTTAAAATAGAATATATATGTATCATCGTTCTTGTAACCTATAGAATTTAATTGTTCAGACATACCTTTTTCTAGTGAAACAGTGTAACTATCATTGCAAGGCATAACATTAAGGATCATACAAACAGCATCATCTTGTATCACAGGCATATAATATATTTCATCCTGATTACCGTTATTTTCTACTGAATAAATAACATATGGAGTACCAATCTCAAAATTAGAATCTCTTGGTACATCAATATCAAAGTTTTCTTGATCGTTTACAGCTGTAGAACACAAAGCATTAAGTCTGGTTTTTGCATATTCAAGTGCATCATTTGGAATAACCGAAGTTATATCGACATATAAATCCACTGCATTACATATTGGAATACATACAGTAATAAGCAACAATGATAACAAACATATAATAATCGCTTTATTTTTTTTCATAATGGCATCTCCTTTTATTATTTATTTGGTTATTTTTATCTACAAAAAACAATTAGTCCATTTTTATCACCTCAAGTATATCATTTTTGGTATTTTTATAATATCATATAGAATTTCATTTGTCAATATAAATATTATTTTTTAAAAATATTTTTATTTTTGTTAATTTTGCTGCTATCTTTCTCATTAAATTACCTATTCACCACTGTTTCTATTCAATCATTTATAAGTTGAACAATTTCTACACTTTAATTTTTACACTTTATATCTATGGTATAAAAAAAGAAAACAGCCGTCAAAATATGCGGACGGTATAATCTGCACACTTCAACAGCTGTTTAAATTTGATTTTATAATTACTCAGTATTACTTAAAGAAAAGCGGAAGTTCGCTGAGGAAGATGATATCATCTCTGTCTTTGGCATCACCTTCGGCAAGGACTGATGCCCTGCCAACGATATTTGCGCCTGTTTTTTCAACGAGCGTTTCAAGAGCGTGAAGACTTTCGCCTGTTGAAATTACATCATCAACAAGAAGAACTCTCTTGCCGTTGAGAAGATTTACATCATCTTCGCCGAGGTAGAGTTTCTGTTCGTTTTTTGTTGTGATTGAATTAACGGTCACTCCGATAGGATTGCCCATATAAACCTTAACGCTTTTTCTTGCGACAACATAGTTTCTGCAGCCCTGACGAGCCATTTCATAGCAAAGCGGAATACCCTTTGCTTCGGCAGTCACAACAACATCGTGTTCGGGAACACGCTTGAGGAGTTCTCTTGCGGCAACCTCTGTCATCTCAATGTCACCAAACATAATAAATGCGGCAATATCAAGCTTATCGTTTACAGGGAATTTTCTGAGTTCTCTGTCAAGTCCTTCAATATTAATCTTATATGTATCCATTATTGCAGTCCCTTCTTATGCCATTGTGCCGTTGAGCTTTTTGCCGCCGAGGATGTGGAAATGCATATGCTTTACGCTCTGACAGCCGTCCTCACCGCAGTTATTTACAATACGGTAACCGTTTGTAAGTCCGAGTGATTTTGTAATTTCGGGAATTTTAGTGAAAATGTGAGCAATATTGCCGACATTTTCTTCATTAACTGCATCTGCACAGCAGATGTGTTCCTTTGGAATTACAAGCACATGAACGGGAGCCTGTGGTTCAAGATCATAGAAAGCGAGAATTTTTTCGTCTTCATAAACTTTTTTTGACGGAATTGAGCCGTCAACGATTTTGCAGAAAATACAATCTGACATTTTAATTCAACCTCTCAATATAATTTATTTTCCGTATCAGAAACATTTAAAATATAACAAATATCATACCAAAGTTATTGTACAACCAAATCACTTTTCGGTCAATACTGCCGTCATTTTTTGGCTGTAATTTTCTTTTCTTCACCTTTAAGAAGTCTTTTGATGTTTTCTTTGTGCTTTACAAGAACGAAAACGCCGATTAAAAGAGCCGCCGCAGTTGAGAAGATTACATATGTAAGAGAATAATCCTTGTAAATTATGAAGTCAAAGATAAATGTCATTGCAAAAGTGTAAGGCGCATAGAGAATCGCACAGAGAACACTTGCAAGTGATATAATTTTTGAGCAGAGGAATATAATTAAAAAAGTTACAATAATTGCGATAAATACACGCCAATCCTCTGTCAGCATAAGAGCGGCGGCGGTTACAACACCCTTGCCGCCCTTAAAGTGAAAATACACGGGGTATGAATGTCCGAGAATACAGAAAATACCTGCAACATATTTTCCGCAGTTGATAAGCTCGTTTATAAAAATAGGGCTTTCACCCTGAAATGCAACCGATGCAAACGAGAAGATGAACCCTCCGATAAGCACGGCGATAATACACTTCAGTGCGTCACACACAATGGTGATGATTGCCGGAACTTTACCGACACTGCGCAGTACATTTGTAAAGCCTGCATTGCCGCTGCCCATTTGACGGATATCCTTTTTGCCCTTTGTCACAATGCCTGTGACAAGAACAGCCGTGTTGATACTGCCGAGAAGATACGCAATCAATGCCGAAAGCAGAATCATCCACCAGCAGTTTGCTAAAATTGCCGAAATATGCTCCATTACTTTTCTCCTCTCTCTCTTACCACAATTTTGATCGGCGTACCCTCAAGAGCAAAAGCCTCACGGATTCTGTTTTCAAGATAACGCTGATATGAAAAGTGGAAAAGCTGTGCATTGTTGCAGAAGAAAACGAATGTCGGCGGTTTTACGGAAGCCTGAGTCATATAGAAAATTTTAAGTCGCTTACCCTTGTCCGACGGCGGCTGAACCCTTGTTGTAGCCTGTGCAAGAAGTTCGTTGAGCATACCTGTTCTGATTCTGCGGTTTGCGCTGTCATTACAGCTTATGATATATTCAAACAGCCTGTCGATACGCATACCTGTTTTTGCGGAAATAAATACCTTCGGCGCATATGACATAAACGCAAAATCTGCGTCAAGCTTTTTGCGGAACTCCTGCATTGTCTTATCGTTTTTTTCGACAGCGTCCCATTTGTTTACGGCAATTATACACGCTCTGCCTGCCTCATGCGCAAGACCTGCAACCTTGGTATCCTGTTCTGTAACGCCCTCTGTCGCATCAATCATAATAACGCACACATCACTGCGTTCAATAGCCATTTTTGCTCGGATAATACTGTATTTTTCGATATTATCATAGATTTTGCTCTGACGGCGAAGTCCTGCGGTATCGGTAAAGTTAAACTTTCCGTACTTATTTTCAACAAGCGTGTCGATAGTGTCACGGGTTGTGCCTGCTATATCAGACACAATACAGCGTTCCTCGTTTGTAATTTTGTTTACAAGAGATGACTTGCCTGCGTTCGGCTTGCCGATTACCGCAACATTGATGATTGTGTCGTCATCTTCCGCATTTTCATCATAATCAAAGCTTGAAAAAGCCTTGTCCAAAAGGTCGCCCGTACCGTAACCGTGAACGGCTGAAACCTCGATAGGATCGCCTAAACCGAGATTATAAAACTCATAGAATTCAGGTGACGGTTCGCCGAGTGTGTCACACTTGTTTACACAAAGCACAACCGGCTTGCCCGACTTCTGGAGCATCTGCGCAACATCCATATCCGTTGCAACCATGCCCGACTTGCAGTCTGTTACAAGGATAATAACATTAGCCGTGTCGATTGCAAGCTGAGCCTGACGGCGCATCTGCACAAGAATAATATCATCTGATTTCGGTTCAATACCGCCTGTGTCAACAATAAAGGCAGTTTTTCCGCACCATTCCACCTCACCGTATATTCTGTCACGGGTAACACCGGGAGTATCGTCAACAATTGACAATCTCTGACCGATGAGTTTATTGAAAAGCGTTGACTTTCCCACATTTGGTCTGCCGACAACGGCAATTACGGGTTTGTTCATCTTATCAGTCCTTTCCTGCAATTACAGCCTCTACAAGGTCGTTTCCGTTGTTATTGACGGGAACAAGAGTTACACCGAGTTCCCGTTCAACATCATCTGTTGAAACATCATCAAGAAACAAATCGTTTTCAAAACGGAGCATTGATGACGTGATAATAAGCCTGTCACCAAGGTCATCGCCACGGAGCTGATCAATAAGATCACCGCCTGTGACAAGTCCCGACACATTTACTCCGCCGCCGAAAAAGTTGTTCTTAATCGCCCTTGTATTTATAGTTATATTCGGGAATTTTTCGTTAATCATCGACATAATCCGCTTCATGTACGGAAACACTCCCTCGCCGCAGGCAATTGTTACCTTATGGCAAAGGCTTTCGTCTGCATCAAGCTCTTCAAGCTTCCAGCCGACATCATCGGTCAGATACGCAATCATACCGATTCCGTCCTCAAGAGCGGAAAAGTCCTCATAAAATTCGGGTGACGGGATTTCTCTTTCGGCAAGGAGGTAAAATTCATCACCCGGAAAGAAAATTCGTCTGCCGTGCTTTTTGACGCACTCATCACCCATTTTTTCAATTATATCAATTGTCTGCCCTGCCGTTTCCTTATTATAAGGAACAAGCGGATAAAGGTTTTCACGGTAGCGTGTAAGTCCGACAGGAACAATCGCAGTCATATTAACACCGAGGTTTTCAAGATCGGTCAATGTTCTGACAAGCTCGTCACCGTCATTAATTCCGGGACAGGAAACAATCTGACAGTTAAGCGTTATTCCTGCGTCTGCAAAGCGTTTGAGATATTTCAATGTATCGCCTGCAAAGCGGTTATTCATCATCTTACAACGAAGCTCGGGGTTTGTTGTGTGAACCGACACATTAATCGGGCTTATGTGCATTTTTATAATTCGGTCAATTTCGTGCTCTGTAATATTTGTCAGCGTGATATAGTTGCCGAACAAAAACGAAAGTCGGCTGTCGTCATCCTTAAAATAGAGCGACTCACGCATCCCCTTCGGAAGCTGGTCAATAAAGCAGAAAATGCACTTATTACGGCACGAATGCTGTTTGTCCATAAGATAGGTTTCAAACTCAAGACCGATTTCCTCATATTCTCCCTTGGTCATTTCTATGGTACGAACATTTTTGTTCTCATCCTCAACCTCAAGAGTAAGCTTGCGGTTTACCTGATAGAATCGGTAATCAAGAACATCGACAATCTCGTTTGAATTGATTGAAAGGAGGGTTTCCCCTTTTTTTATCCCTGCTTTGTCGGCATGACTGCCGGTTGTGACATCAAAAATTTTAACAGCCACACCTTCACCTCGCAAAACATTTTTACATACACTTTTATTCTACACAAAATACCGTTTTTAATCAACAGGTTTGCAAATTGTTTTTGTATATACGGTAAAATTTGCAAAACAAAAGGGCGAACAGATAACTGCCGCCCGTAATGTTTGTAATAAAAATTACTGTTCGTCTTTCTTTACAACAACCTGTCTGCCGTTGTACATACCACAGTTTGTGCAAGCCTTATGAGCTGCTGTTAATTCACCGCAGTTAGGACAAGCAGTAAGTTCAGGAGCATTAATCTTCCATACTGTTGAACGTCTTGAGCTCTTTCTTGCGTGTGATGTTTTGTTCTTGGGTACTGCCATTACAAAAACCTCCTTACAAAATTTATCTTAGTCAATCAACTGTTTAAGTATCTCAAGTCTTGGATCCGTTTGACGCTTATCACAGGAACATTCACCGTTGTTGAGGTTTTGTCCGCAAATCTGACACAGACCTTTGCAATCGTCCCTGCAAAGATTCTTTGACGGGAGCGAAAGAAAAATGTCAGAAATTACAACATCATCAAGCTCGAGTGTAAAATCAGGTGTTTCAATATAGTCATCATTTTCCTCATCGGCAAGAGTCTGAATAAGCCTGTGTTCAAAGCTCATATTCATCTCTCTTGTATAAGGCTCACCGCAACGGTCACAGTCACGGCTGTAATCAAAGTGTGCATTGATTACAAGAGTAATCAAACTTGCTCTGTTTGTTGCTTTGGCAGTCACGACAACGGGAGTTTTGAATGGATAAACTCCGTCAACATCAAGACCTGACAAGTCAAGGTTATATTCAACTTGTTTTTCTTCACCGTCATTTTGAAAGACGGATTTAAGCTCAAAAAGCATATCTGCACCTCTTGACAGCATAGACACATATTAAAACGCTGTTTATTATTATACAAAAGGTTTGTCCCTTTGTCAACTAAAAAATACAAGAAAATAGGCTGTTTTTTTCGGGAATTTATGACAATATTCGCTAATTTTCCCATATGGAATTTTGAGCCTGCAAAGTCACTCAGAAAGTTACTTTGCACTTGATTTTCGCTTTTCATTATACCTCTTAAACATATATAATGCAATAATAAATTGCAGTTGACATAAAACGGAATTTGTGATAGCATACTGTGTGGCAGTTCGTAACCATCCTGCCGGAAGGACGCCGATAGGCTGCTCCTTCTATCAAAACTAAGGAGAAAGGCACAGGGCTTTTTACGCCCTTTTTGCACCCTCTTTTGTGTGGGTGCTTTTTTTGTGCCGGAAAGAGAGTATGGAGAGATACAGTATTATTAATGAAAAGAACAATCGTGAGATTGTTCTTCTGCGTGGAAGCGGTTGCGTTTACAGAAAATGCATCTTCTGCGACTACTACACCGACAGGTGCAGTGACGAGGACGAAAACTTTCGTCTTAACAAAGCCGTGCTTGAAAAAGTTACGGGAATTTTCGGTGACCTTGAGGTCATTAACTCAGGCTCGGTTTTTGAGCTTGACAAAAAAACACTTGATTTTATCAAACAGGTGTGCAAAGAAAAAAAAATAAATACCATTCATTTTGAGGCACATTATCTTTATCGGAACAAAATCAGTCAGCTCAGAAAAGATTTTGCGGATTTTGATTTGAAAATGAAGCTCGGTCTTGAAACCTTTGACTGCGATTTCAGAGAAAATGTTCTGAAAAAAGGAATCAAAGAGAGCAGTCCCGCTGTTATTGCTGAAAATTTCGACGAAGCTAATTTCCTTTTCGGAATTAAAGGTCAGACAGCCGAAACCATGCAAAAGGATATTGAGTTGGGATTAAAATATTTTGAACGAATTTGCGTTAACATTATGTGTGACAACACAACGGAAGTTGAACCCGACAAAGCTGTCATAAAAGAGTTTATGCAGAAAATCTATCCTGTATATAAGGATAACCCAAGAACGGATATTTTAATTAACAACACGGATTTTGGAGTGGGTGACTGATATGATTAATGAACTTTTACTTATGTTCTCTGTAGTATTTATCTACGGAGCGGCAATTTTGGGATATGCGCTTTTCGGAAAAGCGGGACTTTACTGCGTTTCAGCCGTAGCAACAATTCTTGCGAACATTGAGGCTTTAATCCTTGTAAACGCTTTTTCAATGGAACAGACTCTCGGTAATGTGCTTTTTGCGGTAACATTTTTGATTACGGACATTCTCTCGGAATGTGAGGGCAAAAAAGCCGCCAACAAGGCGGTTCTTACGGGAATACTCTCATCGGTATTTTTTCTTGTGCTTTCACAAAGCTGGATGCTTTACAATCCGAGTCCGAACGACACGATTATGCCGTCAATCAAGGCGGTTTTCTCAAACACTCCCCGAATGATTTTTGCATCACTTATTGTATATGCAATAAGTCAGTTGTTTGATGTGTGGCTCTATCACAAGTGGTGGAAGTTCACGGAAAAGAAATTCGGCGACAAGAGAAGATTTTTGTGGCTGAGAAATAACGGTTCAACGCTCATCAGTCAGATTCTGAACACAGCCCTCTTCACCGCTTTTGCATTTTGGGGAACTTATGATTTCGGAACACTCGTTTCAATCTTCCTTTCAAGCTATGTAATCTACATTTTCACAAGTCTGCTCGACACCCCTGCGGTGTATCTTGCAAGATTTATCCACGATAAAAAGGAACAGAAAAAGATTTCGGAATAAAAACAGCTTAATTGAATATTTTCAATAAAAAGACAAGTCGTCGCAATATTTTTTGCGGTGACTTGTTGTGCTTTTTCAGGATTTTGTGAATAAACCATAATATTATGCTTTTTATAATATACAACATTCCGCATTTTTATAGTCATTTTTTAACAATATGTGCGAAAATGGCTGATTTTATCCTGAATCACATAATTTTTTAAGATTTTTATTGACTTTTTCTGTACCAAATAGTATAATGAAGTCAAGTTGAATGCTTAATATTATTTATAAACTTAATTTTGGAGGTAAATATCATGCTTACTAAAAGTGAAGAAGAAATTATGTACTTATTGTGGGACCTCGATGAGCCGCTCACAAGCTCAGAAATTGTTAAGAAGGCTGTAAACAAAACATGGAAAAAGAGTTACATTAACCTTCTTATCAATTCTCTTCTCAAGAAGGACATGATTAAAGTTGTCGGTGTTAAGCAGATGACTAAGAACTATGCCCGTACTTTTGTTCCTACAATGACAAAGGACGCTTATGCAATCAAGCAGATTTCGGACAGACCGAATTTTGCCGACAGCGATATTCCGACTCTCTTCTCCGAGCTTATTGAGAAAACCGAAAGTTCAGCTGTTTTTGATGAACTTGAAGCTCTTCTTAAAAAGCGTCGCGAAGAACTCGGTAAATAATTTATGCAAATAAGTTTTTATTCATTCTTGTTTTCTATTGCAATAAGCAGCATTTTTATAGTGCTGCTTTACTTTTTCAGAAAAAAGATTGCTTTTTGTAATTACTGCGGTCTTTATACGATTTTGGGATTGTATGCTGTAACATTTGTAAGAATGGCATTTCCGTTTGAATTCAAATTTACATATACAGTTTCCGATAAAAATGTGTATGCCGCAATAATGGATGTTCTGACTCCCAACAAAGATGTGCTGTTTGTTCCGGAATTCACATGGCTCAACCTGCTTGTAGCAGTATGGATTGTCGGAAGTGTGATATACATTTTATGGGTGATGATTAAGTATTACAAAGCAGTCAAAGCTCTGAAAGCAAATGTTATTGACGGCACACCCGAAATGCAGGCAAAGCTTGACCTCATTTCGCAAAAGTGCGGAATCAGAAGAAAAGTTAAGCTAAAAATTACCGATTGCGTTATCTCCCCTGTTACATACGGATTTTTCAATCTTGTTATTCTTATTCCGAATCGTGAATTTGACAACAGGGATTTTGGATATATCGCAATACACGAATGCTGTCATATAAAGAACAAGGATATTTGGATTAAATTGCTGACGGAAATTTATTGCGGAATCTTTTGGTGGAATCCGTTTGCCCACCTTTTGAAAAAGGATTTAACCTACTGTCTTGAGCTCAGGTGTGACAAGAGTGTTACAAGCAAGCTTAGCGAGAACAGATGTACTGTTTATTACGAAGTTCTTGTAACGCAAATGAAAGCCTATAAAGAACAACAAGAAAGTGAAGAGAGCGACAGGGAAACTGCACTGAAAAGTGCGCTTGTCGGAATGAGTTTTGTAACCAACGAAAAGGGCAAAAAAATTGTAAGCAGAATGGAAATGATTCTGTACCCGAAGAAAAAGCAGACAATTATAAACAATATTGTTACAGCTTTTATGGCATTGCTTATTGTCGGTATATTCTTTGCTTCATACTGCTTTTTGATTGTCCCCGGTTGGGACGCCACATACGAGGATTGTGTAGCCGATCTTGTATCATCGGGCGAATACAACGATAAAGTCGAAGTATATGACGAAACAAATATGTATGTGTATGTTGAAAAAGACAAAACCACTCACCTCATTTTTGAGCCTTACGATAAAAAGAAAGGCATTGTCTATACAGACGACAATTCTATTATTATCCCCTATTCCGATATAGAAGACGGCTACTATAATTATTGTCTTATATTAAAGGAGAAATGACAGATGAAAAAGAAAGCCGCAAGAATTTTTACAGCATTTATTATGACAGCAATTATCGCACAGGGAACCGTTATGGTTGCAAGTGCAGCAGAAACAGATTCAACCCCCGACAGCGTTGCAGTTGTTGAAGTTGCAACTCCTGACAGTTCAGCTTTGGAGAGCGGTGCCGATTCAACTTCTGTTCAGCCGATAGCTGATGTAATTTACAAGAAATGGCGTCGTGGAAGTCACGGACAGCTCCAGTACAGAAGATGGAACGATACAAAGCAAGAATGGGTTGACGACGAATGGATTGACTACAAAGGTTAATCTGCAATAACAACGAAGGCGAAACAGATTTGTGTCTGTTTCGCCTTAATTTTTTGCTTATTCAAAAAGATTCTGTTCTGACAGGGGAACCGATTCAACATCCTTAAGCTGACGCTGAATTTGACGGGTACGAACTCCGACAAGCTTGTCAAGTTCCTTGTTTGCCTGATCCAGTCTTTGCTGTGTCATTACAAGCACATCATTGAACTTGTCGAACTCGGTCTTTACACCGCCGAGTATTTTCCAAACCTCTGCACTTCTCTTCTGAACGGCAAGGGTTTTGAATCCCATTTGCAACGAATTGAGCAGAGCCGCCATTGTACTCGGACCTGCAATATTCACCTTATACTCACGCTGAAGGACTTCAACAAGTCCCATATTGACAACCTCGCTGTAAAGCCCCTCAAAAGGAAGAAACATAATTGCAAATTCCGTTGTGTTCGGCGGATCAATGTACTTATCGTGAACATCCTTTGCCTCGCCCTTTATACGCTGAACAAGTGCTTTTTGTGCCGATTCAATGCGTTGCTTGTCACAGCTTTCAACCGCATCACGGAGAGCAGAATATGTATCGCCCGGAAATTTGGAATCAACAGGCAAATATACTGTACCGGCACCGTCAGAGGGCAGTTTGATTGCAAACTCAACAACATTTTTTGAGCCTTTTTTTGTTGCAATATTTTCCTCATACTGTTCCTTTGAAAGGATTTCGGAGAGAATTGCACCAAGCTGAATTTCGCCGAGCATGCCCCTTGTTTTGACATTTGAAAGAACCTTTTTCAAATCGCCCACGCCTACCGCAAGCGTTTGCATTTCGCCGAGTCCCTTATAAACCTGTTCAAGTCTTTCGTTGACAAGCGAAAAAGACTTATTCATTTTTTCTTCAAGTGTTTTTTGAAGCTTTTCATCAACTGTCTGTCGCATTTCATCAAGCTGACGGAGATTTTCCCGCCTTATACTTTCAAGCTTTTCATCAACCGAGCGTCTGATATTTTCAAGGCTCTGAACATTGTCGGCTGAAAAGCTGTGAAGTCTTTGTTCAAGCTGAATCGCCCTGTCATTTTGCGACTGTGCAAAGCTTTGCTGATTGAGCAATATCCTTTGAAGTTCGTTCTCCGTTCTGTTGTTATTATTCTTTTTGAGAACTGTTATTAATGTGACAACGCTGACAATGAACGTTATTGTACAAAATAAAAGCACAATAATCTCGGATGTCGTAAACTGCATATTAAACCTCCCGAACAATAATTCGATTTCACAATTAAATAATATCATTCGGGAGTTTTTCTGTCAACTCAGGTATCGAATATTGTTTCAACCCGTTTCCGACAATTTTCAGGTGAATATACAAAACGGTCGATACGGTTGCTGTCGCAATAGTATTCGGGGCATTTCGGATTATATTTGTAATCAAAGGTGTCAATAATTATCAGTTTGATTTTCATTTTTTCGGGAATGATACTTTTTATGTAAACGCTTGCCTGCTGACCTGCACGAACTCCCTCTTTTGTTTCTGCAAGTCCTGCAAGATTTGGTGTAAGCTCCACAAAAGCACCGTAGTTTTCCACGCTTCGGATAATTCCCGACACGGTTTCACCGGCACAAAACCTTTCGGCATTTTCTTCCCATGTGCCGAGAAGCTCCTTGTGACTGAGGCTTATACGACCGTTTTCAACAGATTTGATAACGGCTTTGATGTCCATTCCTACAGTAAATCTCTCGGCAGGGTGTTCAATCCTTGAAACCGAAATTGTGTCAATGGGCATAAGTGCAACAATTCCGCAGCCTATGTCTGCGAATGCACCGAAGTTTTCAAGATGAGTTATGCGGGCAGGCACAATATCTCCGCATCGCAACCTTGAAATGTATGCGTCAAGGCATTTGCGTTGTGCTTTTTCTCGGGAGAGCATTACAATCGGTTTGCCGTTTTCGTCCTCGGTTATGTCGGTGACAACGAAACAGACGGGACGGTTCACCCTTGAAATCACGGCTATGTCACGAACAGAGCCGTCCTTAATTCCGATTGCACCCTCCTCCCTCGGAATTATGCCTTTTATGCCTGCAAGGTCAACAATAAGGTTGTGACTGCTGTCGCACACACAAGCCTTTGCCTCAAGAATCTTTTCGCTGTTTTTTGCATCCTCAAGCATCTTTAATGAGTGAAGTATATTTATGTTTTCCTGTTCGGATATAAGTTTTCCTTCGGGTAAATATTCTGACATTTTAAAGCCTCCGTTATATTTAGGTTTACAGAAAATCATATGAAAAAGTTTTCTGTCTTATTACACGGACGCAATTTTTTGCAGAAAAATTTTATTGCATTTGCTACGCTTTCCTTCATAAAAAGCGGCAAACTTGCATTTTTATTTCATTTATGATATAATAAGTACGAAAAGTACGATGAAATCTGAGCTTTTGTTGAGTGCTTATTATACGAATTTATATCCCCCTCAAATTTTGCCATGCAAAATTTTCGATGGGTGATTGTACCATAATGCACTTTGTGATTATGGTACAAAAAATGTGTGTGTTTTAGAATAAAATCCAGATTAGAAGAGCCGAGGTTGTTTTTTGGAAACATTACATAACAACGAGGCTTGACAGGAAGGAAACAAATCTATGAATACTTACAATCTTAAAAAAATGTGTGCCGTATCGGTTGCATCAATTATGTGTGTTTCTGCATTGGCATTTTCGGGTTGCGGTGACAAGAAGGCTGAAGTCTCGCAGACTCCCGACGAAACAACTCATGCAACTACTGCCGTAAGCACGGCTGATGAACCTACCGCACAGAACTATCTTGAAAGCATCGGCATTGATACCGCTACTCTCGGAATCAACCCAAACATTATTCACGATTCAAACCCCGTCGGTTTTCAGCTTGATATGCCGAAGAACGGCGATACAATCGCAGTTGTTCACACCTCATACGGTGACATAACAATGCGACTTTTCCCCGAACAGGCACCAAAGACCGTTACAAACTTTGTAAACCTTGCAAAAGCAGGAAAGTATAACAATTCACTTTTCAGCAAAGTAACAAAAGACTTTATGGTCAACGGCGGTTACTGCGGTACAAGCTCATACGGCGAGGCATTTGAAGATGAATTTTGCGACAGGCTTTTCAATATCAGAGGCGCTGTTGCAATGTCAAACACAGGTGCGGACACAAACGAAAGTGCATTTTTTATCAATCAGAAAACTGCCGAAACATATAAGAATGAAGGCGGCTGGGAACATCTTGCAAGTCAATGGGATTCTATCAAAACCCAGCTTGCAAACTACAAGGATTCAAACCTTCTGACTGCATTCATTGAGAAAAACGGCACAAACTGTTACGATACCGACAGCGTTCCCGACAGCGTTAAAAAGCTGTATGAGGAAAACGGCGGAAACGCCTATCTTGACGGTGCATACAATGCGGTTGACAGAGGCTACACGGTATTTGCACAGGTAATTGACGGAATGGATGTTGTTGACAAAATCGCCTCGGCTAAGGTTGACAAGGATGACATTCCCGTTAAGAACATTGTTATCAAAAGCATTAAGATTACACAATATAAAGAGGAACCAACAACTCAGGCAGATTCGACATCTGCCGAAAGCGTCACACAGCCGACCACAGTCGGATAAGGAGCGGTTATGAACAGAATGCCCGTTGCAGCGATTATGTATGACTTTGACCGTACCCTATGTACGAAGGATATGCAGGATTACAGCTTTATCCCCCGTCTTAATATGACCGAAGACGAGTTCTGGAAATTTTCAAACGAACTCGGTCAAAGCGAACATATGGACTCAATTCTTGCGTATATGTACGCAATGGTAAAAATGTCCCGTGAAAGGAATATGCCTCTTTTGCGAAATGACCTTGTTGAAATGGGAAAAAATGTTGAGTTTTTTGACGGCGTAAAGGATTGGTTCAAAAGGATTTCCGACTTTGGAGAAAAGCTTGGAATGCAGGTTGAACATTATGTAATTTCCTCGGGTATGAAAGAAATTATTGAAGGTACGGAAATCAGCAAAAACTTCAAAAGCATTTTTGCATGTGAATTTCTTTACGATGAAAACGGCAATGCCGTATGGCCTAAAACCGATGTAAATTACACCAATAAAACGCAGTTTGTTTACAGAATCAACAAAGGTGTTCTTGATGTTGCAAATGATGTTGACCTCAACCGTTCAATGCCGGAGGACAGCAAACGGGTTCCGTTCTGCAATATGATTTACATAGGCGACGGTCTTTCAGATGTTCCGTGTATGAAAATGATGAAAGCCTACGGCGGATATTCAATTGCGGTTTACCGAAAAAAGGACAGCAAGGTTGAGGACTTGCTGATGAAAGACAGAGTTGATTTTATCTATCCTGCCGACTATTCGGAAAATACAGGTCTTGACCTCACCGTTAAAAATATCATCAGAAAAATGGCTGTCTGCGGTCTTTTGTACGATGAAAACCATGAGCAGAAAAAAGAAATTCTCGGAAGATAATTTCGGTTGAATAAAAAAGTCAAGTATCAAAACGATGCTTGACATTTTTATTTATTTGGTATAATATAATTACAGAAAAGGAGATACCTGCGATAAGCGGATTCTCCACATGTTGGTTAGAAGCTAACCGCCAAAGGTTCGAATTTTGGGCGGTTAGTTTCTTTTTTATTTAAATGTACATATATGTACGAAGAAACAAAATTACTTTTTGTTGCCAAATATTTGGTAATAAAGGAAATGTCAGGTACCCGAAAGGTACTTGACATTTTTCTTTGTTTGGTTTAATATAATTATAGAAAAGGAGATACCTGCGATAAGCGGGTTCTCCACATGTTGATTAGAAACTAACCGCCGGAGTGTCGAAGTTCGGGCGGTTGTTTCTTTTTTTATTTAAATGTACATATATGTACGAAGAAACAAAATTACTTTTTGTTGCCAAAGACTTGGTAACAAAGAGCGATAACGCTGACGATTAAAGTGCCGAGTAAACATACATCGGAAATTGTCATGGTTATCACCTCCTCTTGTGAGGAGAAACCGCCTACCGTTTAATGCAGGTATCACGGTTTTATTCTAACAGTTTAATTCTTATTTGTCAATTTAATTTTCAGACGGCAGTTCTTTACGGACTGCCGTTTTTTTGCATATATTCTGCATAACCTAAAAACATATTTTCACATCTGTAGTTGGTCTGTATTTTACGAAAAAGACTTGCAATAAAAAAGCAAATCAAATATAATTTAAAGAGAGCGTTGTTCAGACTCAATTATTGTATAAATAATATAACAACAAATTTTAACACAAAGGAACAAATAATGAATAAATTTCAACTTATAACCAATGAGGTAAAAAAGGTAATAAACGGTAAAGACAGGGCGGTTGTCACCACTCTGCTTGCGTTGCTCACAGGAGGAAACATTCTTATTGAGGATATTCCGGGTGTGGGAAAAACAACAATGGCGGTTGCGTTTTCAAAGGCGCTCGGTCTTGAATACGGCAGAGTACAGTTCACTCCCGACACTTTGCCGTCAGATATCACGGGCTTTGCGGTCTATAACAAGGATACAGGAAAATTCACTTTCAACAAGGGCGCTGTATTCTGTAATCTTTTTCTTGCAGACGAGTTAAACAGAACTTCAAGCAGAACACAGGCGGCTTTGCTTGAAGCAATGGAAGAACGGCAGGTTACTGTTGAAGGCAACACTTTCAAGCTTGAAAAGCCTTTTTCTGTTATTGCAACGCAAAACCCGACAGGAGCGTCGGGAACACAGCTTTTGCCTGATTCACAGATTGACCGATTCACGGTAAGACTTTCAATGGGATATCCCGACAGCGATGCGGAATGTAAAATGCTGCTTAACAGAAGCGGTAAAAATCCCCTTAACTCAGTAAACTGCATTGTGTCCAAGATTGAATTTCTTGAGATGCAATCGGAGGTTCAGAATGTTTTTGTCAGCGATGATATGGCAAGATATATTGTGTCACTCATTTCGGCAACAAGAAAGCATCCGTTGCTTTCAAGAGGTGCAAGCCCGAGAGCAACGCTTTCACTGACCGATATGGCAAAGGCTGTTGCATTTGCCGAGGGCAGAGATTACATTGTGCCGAGAGATGTTCAGAATATTTTTGTCTGCACCGTAAATCACAGGATAATTCTCAATGCAAAAGCCTCTGCATCAAAAAAGAACGGCGAAGAAATTCTGCACGAAATTCTCAGAAAAACTCCAAAGCCGAGGACTTGAAAATGATAAGGAACATAATAATTTATCTTTGTCTGCTGACGGGAACATTTTTGTTCAGCATTTTTTATTACGCCTGGTTTTCATGGTTTTTGTTCCTGACGGTTGTTTCAATTCCGATAATCTCGCTTTTGCTGAGTCTGCCTTTTATGATACGGAGTGTACGCTCCGATATTGAAATTTTTACAAAAGAAAATGTTTTTATCAAGGATGAGTTTTACATTGCAATATCAGGCAAGAAGAAGAAACCGCTCTTCTGCCCTATGCTCACGCTGAATATAAAATCAACCAACCTTACAGCAAATCTTTCTGAAAACATAAAAATCAGATTTTCGGGTACATTTACAAAGCCGTTAATCAGACAATGCAACAGTCTTACACAACATTGCGGACAGCTTGACATTGTATGCAAAAACGGTAAAATTTACGATATGCTCGGCATATTTTTTCTTCCGATCAGGATTAAAAAGCGTAGCTTTGTTCGTGTTCTTCCAAAACAACTAAAACCGAAAATTATCCCAGACAGCAGTAATTTCACGGTTACGGGATACAAGCCTAAGCCTGTCGGCAACAGCGAAATTTATGAGCTTCGTGAATACCGTCACGGTGACAGTCTGCGCAATGTTCATTGGAAGCTTTCGTCAAAAAGCGATGCGCTGATTGTAAAAGAACCGAATGTTCCGATAATCAAGAACTGTCTTATAATGCCTTTTTTCGGAGATAATGCAGACGAAAATGATGTTGTTTTTGCAAAGCTGATGTATGTCTGCCGATATATGATTAAGAGCATAGGCATTTGCTTTGCCTGTGACAGGAGCGGCAATCCTTTTGAGATAAGATGCGAAAACGATATATTAAACTATTTTTCCGCACTCTATCTAAACACGGAAAGCAGCTTTGTTGCCGACACAAATGATTTTCAGCATTACAATATTTTTGCCGATCGTGAGGAGGTTGACTTGTTGTGAAAAACAAAACAAGCTTTACGATTGACATCCTTCTCTGCGTAACATTGATTTCAAGCCTGTTTTACTGTCTTGTCACCTCTTTTGATATAAAAACAGAATGGTACATCATAGTAGTTCCTACGGCAATTTTCTGCACAATTTACGGATTGCTTGCCTCTCTTGTCAAAAAGTCGGGTGTGCTGTTTATCAGCGTAGCAATCACTATGATTGTTTTTGTATTTACTCTGCTGTTTTCACTTGAAAGCATACTTGAGCAATTGAGTTATGTTATTACTCAGGCTTTAAAACTGCTTTCGCAATATCTTCCCGTACAGAACAAAATTATTTTGGGAGATACCCTCGGCACAAACGCAACAGGACTTTTTGTGTTTATTTCGGCAATACTGAGTGCAGTTTTTACAATCAGTCTGATACGATACAAGCGTATTTTGATTTCGTCATTGCTGTCAATGGTACTGCTTGTCCCCTGCTTCATTCTTGTAAACACTCTTCCGTCGCTCGTTTGTCTTTTCATTGCAATTGCAAGTCTTATTGCCTTGTACATTTCAAAGAACACACGCAAATTTAGACCGTCTCAGGGCGGTGTGATTGCGGCAATTTCATTCGGAACAATGCTTGTTGTGATGGCAATTTTGCTTGCGTTCAATCCGATTGAAAAATATGAGCGATTTGACTGGCAGGAAAACCTTTTGCAGAGCATTGAAAACAGCTTTAATATTGATGACGGACGAAAAACTTCCACAGAAAAAAGCCTTAATGAAATCAAAGGTTCACTTGAAGAAAAAGAAAATCTCATCGATATTTCTCCGCTGACGCAGACGCATACACCTGTTATGACGGTCACTTCGGCAGTTGGCGGTAATATTTATCTCAAAGGCACAGCATATGCTGACTACAGGGACAATATATGGAGTATTATTTCCGACAATAATGCCGCAAGATATCCGCAGGATTTCGTACCGTTTACGGCAACAATCGGAAACAACGCTTTAACCGATACAAGAGTTCATATGCTGAATAAAAGTAAGATTGCCTATGTTCCCTACTTTTTGGAAAGTCTACCCGACAATCTCAATTCGGTTGCCGATGTGTGCGTAAAAAACGATACGGATAAAAACGAATTTAATTATTCGCACTATCCGTTTTATGCCGAAAACACATACAGATACAATAATTCAGCCGAAGCGGAAAATTACAAAGCATTTGTGTATGACACCTATCTTGAAATTCCGAGAAAAACACAAATTGAATTGCGTAGAATTGCAGACCAAGAGGGCTTTCTCGACTCGGAGCTTACCGTTTCCGAAAAGATTGAAATGGTAAAGAACTATATTTCAAACAGTAAAACCTATTCGTTGAAAACTCCGAAAATGCCATCGGGCAAAGATTTTGCAACTTGGTTTCTCAACGAGAGCGACACGGGATATTGTGTTCATTTTGCCACAGCCGGCACGCTTATGCTAAGGACACTCGGGATTCCGGCACGATATGTTACAGGCTACTATGCAACCGCATACGCAAATCAGACCGTTACCGTAACAACCGACAACGCTCACGCATGGATTGAGTATTACAGCGATACGGCGGGTTGGATTCCGCTTGAATGTACACCGTCATCGTTTCAGCCGGCAAGGTATGTCGGCTCTCAAAGAGCAAACGGCGGCAGTACGGACACAACTCAGCCAACAACCGTTGAACCGACAACAGCACCGACTGCTCCGACAAACGGCACGGTTTCTCACAGCACAAAATCGAAAAATGACATTAAATCTTCATTTGAATTTAACGGATTTACAATCGCTATGATGTCGTTGGGAATTGTTGCCCTTGCGTTAATCGCAATTTTCTCAAGAAGAATTATCATTATCAAAAAGAGAAAACAAAGATTTGAAACAGGAAGAAACAATAAAAGGGCAATCTGCATTTATAAAGAACTTAAAAATCTAACGAAAATTTCACATATTCTGATTACAGATGAAGTGAAATCCGTGTATGAAAAGGCGAGGTTCAGTAATCACACGATAAGCGATGATGAACTAAAGATTATTGAAAACTCTTACTATAATTCCATTGAAGAAATTTATAATAATCTCCCTCGCATCAAAAAGCCGTATTACAAGTTTATAAAAGCAATAAAATAAGAAATGCTCCCGTACAATGCGGGAGCGTTTTTACACAACAAAAGGCTCTTGAAAACAACTCAAGAGCCTTAGATTTTGCTTTATATTATTTAAAAAGATTCTTTTTGTCATAATAATCCTTATCGACAAACTCGTCCTTTTCGTCAAGATTGCTGTCACTGCTCTTGAAAAGTCCCGAGCCAAAACGATAATCGTGATTTGCCATTCTGCGAATTCCGTAAGCAAGAATTGCAACACACACCAAAAACCAGAAAACTAACCAAAACATAAACAACACCTCTCAAAAGCAATACAATGTTAATCTTTTTGTTTAGCTGATTATATCATTGCAATATTATATTGTCAATATATTTTTATTAATATTCATTAATAAATGTAAGAACTTTTCTTACTGTTTCAACACTCAATTTATCAGTGTTGCCGTATTTGAGAAAAGAATTGACATTACCCGCATTAAGGTTCAATTCCTTATAAATGCGGTAGTTTGTAATACACTTTTGCTGTTTAACTTCACAGATTTTTTTATACATCAAATTTTTAATTTTTGTTTCATTATTGTATTTCTCTAATCTGTAAAGGTAGTTATCATAGATTGTTTTGTACTCGCTTAATTCTTTTTCAGAAACATATTTTTCAACATTATTGTCCGTAATTCCTGAAAGTTTTTCGCAACCGTCATTAAGATAGTCGTACTTTTTAAGAAGTTTATTCTTTAAATTTTTATCGGTAAACATCATAAGATAAAGGCATAAAGCATCTTTAAGACGAAAATTATTTTCGGCAAGTTTTGAAAACGAGTACAACGATGTTCCACCCACTCCCGACAATTCCTGTAGTTGTGAAAGAAGATATCCTTTAAATGTCAACGCTCTCATTTAAACCTCTCCTTGTAGTCTTTATAATGTTCTAAAAGAATATTTTTATCAAAATCAGTCAACATTCCATAACAAACATCATCAACAAGTCTATCGAGCAAATCCCAATCTAAGGAATTGTAAACTAACTCATTTTCGATATCCTCTATATCTTTTCCTCGCATTGCACACAATTTTGACACTACCAAATCTTCAAGTGACAGAGTGTAAAAATTAACTTTCTTTGTTGGTATATTAACCTTTACAATTCGTTCAAGATAGTTTTCAGGAAAATTTATTCTATAAGCATTTACATTCATATTTATATTGTACAGTTCTAAAAGCTGTTTTATTTCATCACTTGCATCAATTGAATCAATATCGTGTGTTGATCTGTAAATTTTCTTCATTAATACAAGAGCACTTCCGCCTGCAATAACACAGGTGTAGACATCATCAGAGGTATCAATCAACGCCATATCTCTATCAACCTGTAAAAGTCTTTCAATAATTTCTTTTTCGTATAAATTCATTGCTACACCTCTTTATATATTTTATTTTCAATAATAGTATTATTCAATTTCTATTATATTTAAAAAAATTTTTTTGTCAACAAAAAATTGTAATTTACCGACATAATTTTGCAAGTTAGGGTTCGGTACTGTTAATTTCCTTTTTGATATGGTAAAATGGTTGATGAACGGAGGGAATGCGATGTTTAATGTTACAATCCGTCAGGTTGGGATTGAGGAACGGGAAGAAATTATAATTTGCTGTCATGAAATCAGCGACGAGGTTATGTCGCTTGCAAACAGCATTAAGGGGCAGAAAAGTTTTCTTCTTGCATCAAAAGACGGCGAGATGTTCAAGCTTGACACAAAGGAAATTTTCTACATAGAATCGGTTGACAACAAAACCTTTATATACTGCAAAAACAATATTTATGAAACCAAACAAAAGCTGTATGAGCTTGAAGAAATTTTAAAAGGAACAAAATTTTTCAGATGTTCAAAGTCAATGATACTGAATATCGGTAAAATCCGTTCCGTGTCACCGTCTGTCAACAGCCGTTTTGAGGCAAAGCTTGTAAACGGTGAAACGGCAATTATTTCAAGGCAGTATGTGCCGACCTTGAAGAAAAAGCTTGGAATGTGAGGTATTGTTATGAATGATTCTTTAAAAGAAATTATAAAGGAAGTCATAAAGGACTTTTTCATAATCACGGTTGCAATGCTTTTTGTTGTAAGCCTTGCAAATTCAATTGCGTTAATCGAATACTATCCCCCCTATTTTCCGTGGGTTGTAATGGGAACAGGTGCGGTAACTTCAATTCCGAGTCTGCTTTTTTACTTTAAAGAAGAACCCACCAAACTGCAGGCTCGCATACGAATTGTCATTCATTTCTGCCTTATTCAGGCAATTGTTATGACCGAGGGATTTTTGCTTGGTTGGTACAAGAATTTTCCTATGGCGCTTTTGGTTTTTGCAATGATTACCGCCGTGTATCTGCTGACATTTCTTTTCAGCTACATTACACGGACAAGCACGGCAAAATCAATTAATGAATCGCTCAAAAAATTTAACGCAGACGAGGATTATCAGGACGAATAACTGCATTTTGACATACAAAATCGCAACTTACTCCCCTCTTTTTGCAACACAGCTAAAATTGCTTTTCTTTTGAATTGCAAGGTGCTACTATGTTGACAGAAGGAGGGGATTTTTAATGAGTAACATAATCGAAGTTAAAAATCTTGTAAAGAATTATAAAGATGTTCACGCAGTAAATGATATATCATTCACGGTTGAAGAAGGTTCGTTTTTCGCATTTCTCGGAATTAACGGTGCAGGCAAATCAACCACAATCAACATTCTTTGTACGGTGCTTGAAAAAACATCCGGCAATGTTAAAATCGGCGGATATGACCTTGACAAAGAAAAGAACAAAATCAAGGAGCTTATCGGAATTGTTTTTCAGGGTTCTGTACTTGACAAACAGCTTACCGTTAAAGAAAATCTTGAATCGAGAGCGTCATATTACGGACTCAACAAAAAAGAAATCGCCAAAAGAATTGAGAGCCTTACACAAACCTTTGACCTTTCGGAAATTCTCAAAAGAAAGTACGGCACATTGAGTGGCGGCCAGCGCAGACGGGTTGACATTGCAAGGGCGCTTATTAACCGACCGAAGCTCCTGTTCCTTGACGAACCGACAACGGGACTTGACCCGAAAACAAGGCTGCAGGTGTGGGAAATCATCCACAATCTTCGCAAAGAAACAGGACTTACGGTATTCCTCACAACCCACTATATGGAAGAAACAGTTGACTGCGACAATGTGGTGATTATTGATTCGGGCAAAATTGTTGCCAACGATTCTCCGCATAATCTCAAAAAAGATTATTCGTCAAACAGCCTTGTTTGGTACACGGAAGAAAATTCTGAAAACGATAATCTTCTCAAGGCCGATAATCTTGAATTTGAAAGAGTCGGAGATGCGTATAAAATCAAAATCAAGGACAGCAGACAGGCTCTTGAAATCACAAACAAACATACTGAAATTGTCGATTTTGAGATTATCAAAGGCAATATGGACGATGTGTTTCTGACCGTAACGGGTAAAAGGCTGGGTGACTGATATGAAATTTCAAAGAACACTTTGCTCATACAAGGGTATGACAAAACGAAATATAAAGGTATATTTAAAGGACAAAACCGCCATTATCTTCTCAATGATGACGCAGATTATCATACTCGGATTATATCTTTTATTTCTCAAACAGAATTATGTAGATTCAATGACTTCAATGCTTGACGGCTTCAACATCAAAACAGAGGACAATTTGATTAACGCACTTGTAAATTCATGGCTTGTATCGGGCGTTATCGGAACATCTGTTGTTACGGTTGCAATGAACTCGCTTTCGGTAATGATTTCCGACAAGCAGAACAAGATTGACTACGACTACAACGCTTCTTCCGTAAAGGGCAGTACGGTTGTTCTCTCCTACTTTTCGGGTGCGGTTGTAAACACAATTGTAATCAGCGCAATTTTGCTGACGGCAGGCATCGCATTTTCGTGCATATCGGGTTCAAGCTTTCCCGAATTTACAGAGCTTTTAAAATTATACGGACTTGTGATTTTAGGCTCTGTTTCGGCTGTACTTATTCTTATGTTTGTTGCGTCATTCTTCAAAAAGAATTCAACCTATGCCGCATTCAACACACTTATTTCGGTTGCAATCGGTTTTGTAATCGGCGCATACATTCCCGTCAGCCAGTTTTCGGACGGAGTTCAGACATTTGTAAATCTTATCCCCGGCTCACACATTGCGGCTATGATAAGAAATGTGCTTGTCAGTCCGTGCATTAACGATATTTCGACCTCACTCGCAGGAGCAGACCACGGAATGTTTGCCACAGAGGCAGAAAAAGCGTTTGCAACCAACCTCAACCTTTTCGGAAACGAAGTGGATTTTACATTTATGATGATGTACTCAATCGGTGCAATCTTAATTTTCCTTATCCTCAACCTTATATCATACAAATTCAGTTCAAAACGCAAGGACTGATTTATGACAGATAAAAAGCCGACACTCCGAAAAGTGTCGGCTTTTTTATATATAGTTACTTCCAAACTTCTTCTGCAATTTCTTTTACAAGAGCAAGCTTTGCCCACTGCTCTTCCTCGGTAAGCTTATTACCGATTTCGCATGATGCAAAACCGCACTGCGGACTGAGATACAATCTGTCAAGCGGAATATACTTTGCCGCCTCATGAATACGATTGATTACAGTCTGCTTATCCTCAAGAACAGGTGACTTTGTTGTGATAAGACCGAGAACAACCTTTTTGTCACCGCTCACATATTTTAACGGTTCAAAACCGCCTGAACGCTCATCGTCAAACTCAAGATAATAAGCGTTGACATTTTCTTCACCGAAAAGTTTCTCTGCAACAGGATCATATGCACCGCTGCTGAAGTATGCAGAATGATAGTTACCTCTGCAAACATGAGTATTGATTACGAGGTCATCGGGCTTACCCTCAATTGCAAGGTTGTTTACCTTGAGAAGTTTCTCACTGATACTCTTAAAATCTGCATCCTCGCCATAGCGGTTTACGCTACCCTCCGCAACAAGAACGCCCCATGTGCAGTCGTCAAACTGGATATTTCTGCAACCTGCATCGTAAAGATCTTTGATTACCTTTTTGTATCCGTTTGCAATATCGTTGATAAGTTCTTCATCTGTCGAATAGAACTTCCTTGTCGTTTCAATATTTGCAGGAATGATGAACTGCTGGAAAAACTGTGCGGGAGCAGGAATTGTCTGCTTTGCTACTGTGTTTTCATCCTCAAGAGCCTTTACAAATTTGTAATGTTCAACAAACGGATGACTGTCAACCGAGATTTTGCCGGAAAGCCATGTATCGTCAATCAAAGCCTGTTCGCCGTGGAATGCAACACCGTTTTCGGTTTTTTTGTGTTCAACTCCGTTAAATCCCCACATGAAGTCAAGATGCCATGTTGCTCTGCGGAATTCACCGTCGGTAATCGCTTTTATACCGGCTTTTTTCTGTTTTGCAACAAGGTCAAGAATAGCCTTATCCTCAACTGCGGTAAGCTCTTCTTTTGTGATTTTACCGTTTTCAAAATCAAGTCTTGCTTTTTTAAGATAATCGGGTCTTAAAAAGCTGCCTACTGTTTCAAATCTAAATGGTGTGTGCTGTTTACTCATCTTAAATACCTCCGTGGAAATTTGATGAGTTAATTATATTATGAATTCACAGACTTGTAAAATACTTGTTATCAGCCGTTTGCTATTAGTTTTTCTTATATCAAATATGTTTCTTTAAAGCCTCAATATATGCCTCGGCAAGGTTACTGTGCAGAATCTTTTTATTTTCGATATAACCGATTTTCATATTGCCCTCTTCATCAAGGGGGATTGCGGTTATATTATCACCGTTAAGCTCATTGTCGATTACACCGCTGCAAACTGTGTAGCCGTTGAGTCCGATTAAAAGGTTGAACAGGGTTGCTCTGTCTGTCACTCTGATATTTTTTGTACGCCCGACCGTGCTGAAAATTTCTTCCGAATAATAGAAAGAATTATGCTCCCCCTGTTCAAACGAGAGATACGGATAATCAGCAAGCTCCTCCATTGTAACGGATTTTTTGTCTGCAAGCGGATGGTCGGTTGATACAAACACATGAGGCTTTGCCGTAAAAAGCTCGGTGAATGTCAGCGACTTTGATTTTATAATTTTCATCAGCGCATCTTTGTTAAAGCTGTTGAGATAAAGAATTCCGATTTCGCTTTTCATCTTTGCAACATCGTCAATAATTTCGTAGGTTTCGGTTTCACGAAGTGAAAAATCGTACTCCTCGCCTGCAAACCGTCGGATAAGATCAACAAATGCATTGACTGCAAACGAGTAGTGCTGGGTTGAAACGCAGAACTGCTGCTTTATCTTTGTTCCCGACTTATACACTCCCTCAAGCAGGCTTGCCTGTTCAAGAACCTGCCGTGCGTAACCGAGAAATCTTTCACCCTCGTTTGAAGTTACAACGCCCTTGTTTGTGCGTGTAAAAATCTTTATGCCCATTTCCGTTTCCAACTCACGGATTGATGTTGTAAGTCCCGGCTGAGAAATAAAAAGTTCTTTTGACGCCTCACTCATTGAGCCTGTGCGGGCAACGGTGACAACATATTTCAACTGTTGCAAAGTCAACCTTGTTCAATCCTTTCAAAAACAAATTCCCTCATTCAACATAAAAAACACGGTTTTCTCTTCTCGGTGAAGTTTTGGGATATTCACCGTCCACATAACCGATAACGCAGTGACCGATACCCTCATAGTCACCCTCAATACCGAGTGATTTGAGAATTTCTTTGCCCTCTTTGCTTTCAAATTCTTCCTTTGCACGGTGAATCCAACAGCTTCCGAGTCCCTCATCATGGGCGGCAAGCATAAGATTTTCCATTACAAGAGTACCGTCATACAAATATGTAGGAGCAGCTTTATCGGCAAGCACAATCAGAACAACGGGAGCGTTATAGAACGGATCAACATCTTTTCCCATAATTTCGGCATTCATTCTTGAAAGCCTGTCACGCATTTCTTTGTTTGTAACGGCAACGATAATAACCGGCTGTCTGTTCATTCCTGACGGTGCATACAGACCTGCGGAAATGATTTCGTCAATAACTTCCTTTGGCGGCATTTCAGACTTAAAGCTGCGAACGCTTCTTCTTGATTTCAGTTTTTCGATAAATTCACTCATTATGTAAACCTCTCAGTCCTCATAAAATTTTGCAAAATCCTCAACAGATTTTCTCTTCGGTCTTACGATTTTGGAATCAGTGTAACCAACTGCGATAACGCTGACAACAGCCTCTGTTTTGGGAATGTCAAATTCTTTTCTGAGCTTTTCACCGTCACGGATACCCATAACAAGGGTTGAAATGCCAAGTTCGGTTGCCTTTAGCAAAAGTGCCATATTGTTAAGGCCTAGATCGTAATATCCCCAGCCGTTGCCGATTTCAGTCACGGCAGTACCGTCTTTGTCAAAACCCGAACGGTTGAGAACAACTGTTGTCACGATATATGCAGACGCATTTTCTGAATTTTTTCTGTTAAATTCGGGGAGTGCCTCTCTTACGGCATTCTTACTTTTCTCGCCTGTTGCAACATAAAAGCGCGGCGTCTGCGAGTTCTTCCACGAAGGAGCAAGATTTGCCGCCGACAGCATTTCATCAAGCAGGCTTTTGTCAACTTTTTTATCTATATAATGTCTTGTGCTTTTTCTGTTATTTAAAGCCTCAGATAATTCCATAATCAAACCTCCAATATTTTTATACCTATATTGTACCAATGGAGTGGGAATTAATCAAGGGTTAAAGCAGAATATAGAACAAAATCGGTATCGTAAAAACTGCCGTAAGCTGTGACACAAGCGCCATGCTTGCACCGTCATCGGGACTTTTTCCGTAGGCTGACGGAATGATTACCGTGTTAAGTCCAAGCGGCATTGCATTTGCGCAAAGTGTTGCAACAACTGCCTCCTGAGGTGCGTTAAAAAGCTTTAACACAAGCACCGAAACCGTTGGCAGAAACACAAGGCGGATTCCTGCAACAACATAGGTCTGCCATTTGCCGAAAAGATTTGCAAAGCTGTAGCCGCCTATTACAAAACCTGTCAGAATCATTGCAATCGGAGACATACAGGCGGCGGTTGAATTGATTATTGTTGTGACAAGCCTGAATTTCGGAATCGGCAATAAACCGAGAATTGCTCCGATAAAAATTGAAACAAAAATCGGATTGACAAAATTTTTCATTGAAAATTTGCCGTGTCCGTTCGGCACAAGCCACGCAATTCCTATTGAATAAGTAAACAGATTGAGCGGTAAAGTGAACATAAGATAGTCGAAAAGCTCCATGCTTTCTGCGCCGTATATTCCCGACACCATTGCAGTTCCGACAAATCCGAAATTTGAAACAGAAATTGAATAGCGGTACACCTTTTTCAGATATTCCGTTTTTCCGAGAAACCTTGACGCAACAAATCCCGTTGCAATGCAAAACAGCAGAACCCCCGTGCTGTAGGCAATGAACACCCATTTTTCGCTTATGTTTTTTACTGTACAATTGGTGCGGAATGTGTTAATTACAACGGCGGGCATAAGAATTCTGTTCTCAAGCTTTGAAAAAATTTCGGCTGAATTTTCCGGCAAAAATCCGCCCTGTCGGATTGTAAAACCGATAAATATAAACGAAAACAAAACCGCAATCTGAAAAATTACCGATGAAAAAATCTCCACAAATTCATCCCCTTTTAAAGCCAAAACACCCCCAGTCCGAGGGGCTGAGGGTGTAAGCTTCAAATCAAATTACTTGCAACTGCACTTTGCTTCAAAGCTCTGGCAGTCCGTACACTGACAAACAGTCGGATTTGCCTCGTGAGTTCCGACCTTGATTGCTTCAAGCGAACAGTAGTCCTTTGTGCTGTTGTGATGCTTACAGTTTGTTACCGAGCACATAATGCTTTGGTTACAATATGCATTGTTTTCCATAGTATTCATTCTCCTCATTCATTTTTGCGGATTAGCCGCTTTTTATATTGTTTCTGCATTTTGCGGATTTATACCGCACACTTTGAAACATCTGCAATAAAATGTATTGAGGTGAATTACATGAATGTTGTATCGGCTGTTTTTCTTGTTGTTTTTGCCGTAATCGGAATTTGTGCATTTGTCCGTGAATTAACATTTTTTCTCTTTCGTAACAGAAAAAATAATACCGTTATGTTTGTTGCTCCCGTCAGCGGAAAATGTGAAAATGCCGAATATATTTTGCGAAGTGCTGCCGCAAAGGTAAAATGGATAAGCAGAGGAAGAAATGACTGTGTAATTTGCCTTGACTGCGGTATGGACGATGAAACAAAAATGATTTGCCAAAAAATATGTCGTGACTACGGCTTTGCAAAGCTTTTGACAAAACAGGAATTTTTAAAAATGATAAAGTAAAAATCCAAACGAAATTTAAACAAAAATACTGCCACGGAATATGCCGAGGTTTTATAAGGCAGTATGATAAAACTTAATAAACCCAAGACATTGCCATGGCAGTATGAGGCTTTGACTGTAAAAGGTCAAAGCCTTTTTCTTATCAAAAGTCTGTGAGTGCATTTTTGCATAAACAGAAAAAGTCACGACTGCATATGCAATCGTGACCGAGTTGGTGGAGATGATTCGGACACGGAGAAAGTCACGGTTTAAAAATACTTGTGTCTGCCGAGTGAATTAAAAGGCTTTTAAGGAGTGTGATAAATACCTATATAAATACTATAAATTTGAATATCCTTAACTCACCAATTTTCGGCAACAGAAAAGGATATTGCAAGGCAGTTAAAACTGCCCCCACACCTCACGCTCAGTGCGTGGTGTGGTGTTTTGGCTTGCAATATACTTTGTGTTGCCGAATTTTTTGTCTATATATATTTTTACACTTTTGCGTGGAAAAGTACGGAAGATTTTTCCATTTTGCTGTCATATAATGTAAAAAGAGGGTGAAACAAGGCAGGTGATTGATATAGATAAAAATCAACAAAAATGCACAACATTAAACGGAGTTTATGAAACAATGAGCGAAATCATAGGCTTTGACAATGTGGTAAAACTGTATGAAAACTTTAAAGGGAGTCAGATAAACTTTCCTACCCGACTTTTTTCTAAGGAATTTGTCCTTGAAGAAGCACTCAAGGCGTATGACGGAACATCGGAATCAATCAATCTGATTGCGACAAAATACTCGTATTCGGAACGAACAATCAGAAAACTATTAAAGAATCATTTAAACTCAATTTAAAAATCTAAAAAGGAGATATTAAACTATGGGATTTATGGACAAATTAAAACAAACTGCTACAAGTGCAAAAGATTCTATGAAGAAGTCTTTTGACGAAACATCTGCCGCTATGAAAGCTCACAATGAAGAAAGCAAGGAATTGAAAAAAGCACTTGACGGCGCAATTGCAAGATATGAAGTTACATATGTGGGCGGTCTTCCTGAGATACCAAAAAGGAAGTCAGGAGCAATTGGACTAAACATTATGCCCGATAAATTTTCTTTCAGACCGACCATAACAACCAAAGAATGGTTTTCCGATTATGATATTCCGTATAATAAAATATCCGAACTCCGCATTGAGAAAAGAACAATATCAACAACAGAAGTTCTTCTTGGCGGTGGTGACAGTGCAAATCAGGAACAGGAGAATGTTATCTGCATTTTATACACAAGTCAGGACAATAAAAAGCTAACTCTAAGAGTAGAAATGCTTACAGGTACAACTATTTTTAATCAGGCTGCAAAGTGCCGTGAATTTATGGATTTGCTTAGACAGTATGATATTTTTGACAAATTTGACAGCAAAGATAATAAAACAAATACTTCATCGGATGGAAATGATGTGTTTGCATAATTAGAAAAACTGCAAAAGCTCAAAGAAGCAGGCATTTTGACTGATGAGGAATTTAATTTAAAGAAACAAGAATTATTAAATAAAATGTAACGAAAAGAGGAAATTCATATGGCTGTCGTGATAGTAATTTTAATCATACTGTTAATATTATACTTCTATTCAAAATCACATAGTTTTTCTATGTGGGAAAACATAAAACAAAGTACAAATTTCTTTCTGCTTAAACTAATAGTGTTTTTCTTCATTATAGGCAGTCTTACAAAAATAGTATCAGTAACAACAGAAGTTGGCTTTTTATCGTTTATATCAACAGGCTCGTATGTTTTAGCAGGTATATTTTTTGTTATTATGCTTTTCAGAATTTTCTTTGTACACGATTCAGGAGGCGATGATTTTGGAGAGTAAAGTAGGACGGAACGCAAGAAAATGTGTCACTTGCCAATATTGGACAGGTCAAAGTGCAAGAGCTGACAGTCCGAATTTTATAGTATGCGATTTAAAAGAGCGTGCAATATGTAACAAATCAGGTGTTAAAAAAGCAACATGGCAGTCTTGCAGTAATCACGAAAAAAGACATAATCTTTAATAAATAAAAATGCACTCATCAAAAAGCGGTGAGTGCATTTTTGCATAAATAAATGACAGAAAGGAGCAGAACAATGGAAGCATTATGGTTTGTGCTTGGATTTGCTGTGACAACAACAGTTGTACTTGCAATGGAAAAACTTATCATCAAAAACTAAAATCGGAGGTAAAAATGTTTGGACTTATAATGACATTGACTGCAAAAGTCGCAGTAGAAATGTTTGCAAAAGGTGCAGGAACGGCTATTACACTTCTCTGCGCAGGAACAAAGCTGAGGAAAAGAAAATGATTGAAATATTCTTATTATATCATAATCACAAGGTGCATTATGATATAATCACCCATCGAGAATTTTGCAAGGCAAAATTTGAGGGGAACATAAATTCATATAATAAGCACTCACAAACACTTTAGATTATAACTATAATTTCCGTGCTTATTATATCATAAATCCGTTAGCATTAACAGACAAAATTCATAAGCAAAACACCTGCAATGTGCATAACAAAATTTACACATAGTAAAAGCATACAAATAACCATAGTAAAACTTGATGATTATGCTGATTTATTATCTACAGTATTGTATTCGTATAACGATAATGTTACAATTATGTCAGAGCAATAATAACCGGTTTGAACTTAAAAACAATTATTAACAGAAAGGTATGAATTATATGAAGCTTGATTATATTAACGAAGAAAATAAATTTAATGAAGATGAATTTGAAGAACTCACCGAAGATGAGATTTATCTTAACAAAGGTGCAGATGCGTATCAGGCGGGCGATTATGAAACAGCAATCAGGCTTTATCAAAAGTCTGCCGATATGGGAAATATAACCGCACTGAGCAATCTTGGCTACTGCTATTACTACGGAAGAAGCATTCCTGTTGATAAAACCAAAGCTAAAGAATGTTGGGAAAAGGCGGCTATTTTCGGCGATATTCCGTCTGTTTACAAGCTTGGTGATATGTACAGGTACGGCGATTTACCGCAAAATCTCGATTATTCACACGCTTTGTACAAAAGGGCATTTTTGTTAGCTCTTGACAATATGGACAACTACTATGTTGCTCCCGATGCATTTTTAAGAATGCTAAAGTATTACCCCGAGGAAATTTCCGACTTTGGCTATTCACCTATCGACATAGCCGCCCATTGCGTTATCGGAATAAAAGATCGCATTGCAAGAGGTAACAATTATTCGGGAAAAGTTTTAAGTGATGCAAAAGCCGTACTCATAAAATTACTTGATGAATAATTTTTTTAATTAACAGTTTGGAGAAAATTATGTTTAAAAAACTTCAGGAAAGAAAACAACAACAATACGAAGAATATGTAAGAATGAGAAATGCAGAAAGAGAACGATTGTATTCGCTACCGGAAAAAGAATTGATGGTGGAAACTCTTTTGGAAATAAGAGATTTGAATAACAAAATAGATGATTTAAAAAGAACCGTTATACTTTACAGTAATCTTAACGGCAATTAAATATTAACTTAACAAAAAGGACAAATTCACTCACGGGATTTTCGCTTAACAGCGTGCCTGTTATGATGTGTGAATTTGTCTTTTTTATTGAACCAAAATTATTACTGTGATATAATTTTAACTATAAAACTACTTACGATTTATTCGGAGAAAATATGGATAAGCAACGAAAAAATAAGATGACAAAAGATACAATTCCCGAGGGGTTCAGCGTACCGCTTGCGGTGTTTGACTTGATTCCTGTTATATTTTTCGGACTGTCGGCAATTAGAGAGTAGGCAGTCTTTTTCACAGCACATTGTTTGTAATCGGAGCAGTGATATGCCTTGTTTCAGGCGTAGTCAAAGTACTTTGGAAGCTGATTGCCGCTGTTGCAAAGAAAAACATATGGCTGATGTTCGTACAAATGCGAATTTTTATGCCAATCGGATTTATTGTTCTGATAACAACGCTCATTGTTGACAGAACAAATTTAAACGGTTCGGCAATACTTGCAGGATTGCTAAGTTTCCCCTCGTGCATTTTCTTCGCAATAGGCGTAATCGGAATGATTTTGATGACCGTTCTCGCATTCAAAGCAGACTCCTCAAACCCAAAAGTGGACCTGACAGAACAATTCATCATACCACCGCACAGTTATGCTTCTTTGTATGATTGATGTTAGTTTAATAATATTTCAGCGTGATTTCATCATTCATATTTTAATAATCACTTTACACAACCACCCGATTTTGGGTGGTTTTTATTTTGCATTACTTTACGCAAATTCGCTCTAATAATTTTTAATTAAATTTTCGAAAAATTGCATTATTCTATGCATTTTTCTTTAGATTAGGGGGGTATAAGTGGAGGGGGTTTCTTCTTTAGTTACAACAGGAGTGATTATATGAGCGGTTGCAAATACATAACAATTTCATACAACATACTCTCGGACAAGAGATTGAATTCTACGGACAAGCTTGTTTACGGTATTATTGAATCGGCTTGCAGAATGTATGACAGTTGTTGCACTATGAGTAATGACACGATTGCTAAGATACTAAATACCACCACAAGAACAATTCAAAGCTCAATTTCTAAACTTGTAAAATACAAATTCATATATCGTAAGATTGAAAATGCAAACGAATCTTACATCAAACTAAGGAGTATGACTGTAATTCAGGACACGGACACTACGAAGAATACTTCATACCCCCATGAAGAAAATTTCACTCCCCCCATGAAGAAAACTTCACATAAATATAATAATAAAAATAATAATAAATATATTGTCGAAATCAAGGAGATTATCGACTATTTGAATTTGAGAGCAAGAAAGAATTTTCGCAGTTTAACCGCTGCAACACAAAGTCTTATTAAAGCAAGACTTAACGAAGGCTTTACTGTTGAAGATTTTAAGAAAGTAATTGACATCAAGTGCAGTGAGTGGCTTGGGAGTGATTACGCACAATACCTCAGACCGCAAACGCTGTTCGGGACAAAGTTTGAAAGCTATCTGAATTCTATTGACACCGTTAAGCCAAAGAAAGATTTTGACATTCTGTCAACCTATGAAACATTATAAATTACGGAGGTTATATGAAAGATACAACAGAAATTGAAAACCGACTCATCGGTCATATTATCAACTTTGACGAGGGCAAAAGCCTCATCAGCGAATTGTCGGACGATTTGTTCACAGATGAAACCAACCGTTCCCTATTCGCAATTATCCGCAAAGAATTCAAAAGCGGAAATCCGGATACAGGTATTTTGCTTTCTAAATGCTCAAATGAACAGAAACAGCGTATTCTTGAATGTGCCGACAGTTCGTTCAGAACGGACAATGTGAATGAATATATTAAAATTCTGATTGATGAATCTGCAAAAAGATTTATGAAATCAAGCCTTGAAAGCTCAATCATTGACGGCAGTATTTCACCTTCAAAGCTGAGGAGCATTGCCGATACAGCCGATGAAATCGCTCACAATGACACATTTAGGCAGAATGAGAAAATGCTCAATGATTACATTTCGCACATTGGCAAGGCTCACAAGGGCATTAAAACATACTTTCCAAAGCTTGACCGCTTTACTTCGGGATTGAAGAAAGGCACACTCGCAATACTTGCGGCAAGACCGTCTGTCGGCAAGACTACGCTTGCACTCAACATTGCGGTAAATTGTGCCTTACACGGTCAAAAGGTTATGTTCTTTTCGCTTGAAATGACCTACGATATGATTTTGGACAAGGTGTTTTCTTCTCAATGCAATATTCCTTATGAGAATTTCAGAAACAGTCAGAATGCCGAACAGCTGCAATCCACAGCAAGAAATTTTGCATTAGGAACGAACATTTCAAAATATCTTATTGTCAGGGACAGAACAAGAAATGTTGAAGCAATCACCTCTGAAATTGCCAAAGAAAAGCCTCAGCTTGTAATTGTTGACTATGTTCAGATTGTTTCAACGCTGAAGAAATTCGGTGAGAGCAAGCGACTTCAGATTGATTACATAACAGGCGAACTCAAAGCGATTGCAAAGCAGACAGGCTGTTGCGTTATTCTACTTTCACAGCTCAGAAGAGCCGATACAAACCATATTCCGACAATGGAAGATTTGAAAGAAAGCGGAGGTCTTGAACAGGACGGTGACTATGTTTTTCTCCTTGACAGAGAATATGTCCGCAACCGTGACTCAGGCATTCCTCCCGAAGAAACCATGCTGATAATTGCGAAGAATAAATTTGGCAAAACCGCAAAAATAGAGCTTAACTTTGACGGCAAATATCAGAATTTTACGGAACCAAAGAAAACAAATTTTCCGCCTTATAAAACACCGAAAGCACCCATAATGCTTGATATTTCCGAATCACTCATTTCCTCTGAAATTCAGAATTCATTTGAAACTCACGAACTTGATAACTAATGCACCGCATAGAAAAAGTCACGACTGCATATGCAATCGTGACTGAGTTGGTGGAGATGAGGGGAATCGAACCCCTGTCCGAAAAAATCTTGCCAAGGGTTTCTCCGAGCGCAGTTGGTGTTTTAAATCTCCCTCGGTGCATCGCCCATCAACAGGCTATGCACTTTGGCAGCTCCTAAGCTGTGACAGGGTTCGGAGCACTCCCCTGTTCACATTTACCTCTAATCGACGCCCCTTACACAGCCGAGGTACTCTGTGCAGGAACGAGCAGCACTCAGGCTGCTAAAGCAACTGTTTTGTTGTCAGTTAATTTTAAAGTTGCGGATTTTATGGCGGTTCCGCACCGCCGCTCGCTTACCAAGGTTTGAAATCCCCGTCGAAACCTTTACATCCCCATATTCAATTTAAAAATTTTATATTGAAAACCTGTATTCAGCGGCAGGCTTATCAAGCATTTTTTCACAGCAGACAAGACAACATTCAATGTGCTTTGTATTCGGCTCAATCGGTGAATATATCACAGCCGTTTTCAAATCGCTTTTGTTCGAATCATCCATTGCAAAAGCAACAACGCCGTCATCGGTTGCCAATACACCCATCTCTTTGAAAGGTTTGTCAAGCTCATCAAAAAGGCAGAATATCACTGAGATTTCATCGTCACACAAATACTCAACATACGGAAACACAATATCATTTTTGAAAAATTCCTTCATTTCGGAATCTTCGGCTGAATTCAAAAGTTTAAGATTTTTAATCACAATCTGATTTTCGCCGTCAAAAATTTCAATCGGAATATTTACTTCCTTGCCAACTTCAAGGCTGAGTTTTGCTAACGGATAATCTGTCTTTTGATATTTTGAAAATATTATTTCAACATTCTTTGTCAAATCAAGCAAAGACAAACCATCAATCTTATTCTCAAGTTCAATAAAGTTAATGAACAGAGAATCAAGAGGAGCGTCGAAAAGCCTGTCGCTCTTCCAACCGAGTTTCATAAACTCTGAGATGATATATGACCTTGTTAATTCGCAACATTCAAGCGTTTCACCGCATACTGAGTCAAAGTCAAAACGCTGTCCGTCAATTACAATTGCGGAAAAATCATCGGACAAATCAGAATTATTTTTCTTTTCGAGAATGATACTTTCTCTCAAAGTCAAATCTTCACAGCAAATATCATCTTTGGAACAATTGAAATTCAACAGAACAAGCTCGGTTTTATCGGACGAATTTGCAAAACCAAGCACGGAATAATCGGTATCAAAGGCAGAAAAGTCCCGTCCGATTAAAGCAAAATCGCTGTATTCCGAAATATTTTCGTACAAGCTACGCAAACTCATAGTAACACCAAACTATCTTCTCTGTTCTTTAATGGCACGCTCCATATCACGCTTTGCGGAGCGTTCTGCCATATCGGCACGCTTATCGTATAGCTTTTTACCTTTGCAGAGTCCAACATGAAGTTTTACCTTGCTGTCCTTGAAATACAGACTAATCGGGATAAGTGAATATCCCGTCTGCTTAACCGTGCCGTAGAGCTTTAAAATCTCTTTTTTGTGCATAAGAAGTTTTCTCACACGCATCGGATCACGGTTAAAGATGTTTCCCTGTTCGTAAGGAGAAATGTGCATTCCGTTGACAAAAATTTCGCCGTCAACAATTGAACACCAGCTGTCCTTGAGATTTACTCTGCCGGCACGCAAGGATTTTACTTCCGTACCGCAAAGCTCAATTCCGGCTTCATAGGTTTCCTCGACAAAATAATCGTGTCTTGCCTTTTTGTTCTGAGCAATCGTTTTCATATTTGCCACCGCACATCCTCCTTTCTACTGTGGAATACAAGATTATACTACTGTTTTGACAATTTGTCAATAGTTTAAATCAAGAAATTAAATTTCATTTCTGCCCTCAAGAGCCTTTGCAAGAGTGTATTCATCAGCATATTCAAGGTCACCGCCAACGGGGATACCGTAGGCAAGCCTTGTCACCTTTACACCAAGCGGCTTTAAGAGCTTTGAAATATACAGAGCCGTTGCATCGCCCTCAACGGTCGGGTTGGTTGCCATAATGACCTCCTCAACCGATTCCTCGTTAAGCCTTGCAAGCAGTTCTTTTATTGTAAGGTTGTCAGGACCGATATCATTAAGCGGTGAGATTGAACCGTGGAGAACATGATAAACGCCCTTAAATTCGTGGGTATTTTCAATAGCCGTAGCATCTCTCGGAGTTTCAACAACGCAGATAACGGAATGATCCCTTGCGGGATTTGCACACACGGGACAAAGGTCTTTGTCTGTAAGATTACAGCATTTACTGCAATAGTGAATCTTTGTGTGGGCATCCATCACCGCACCCGCAAGCTGTTCCGCTTCTGTTTTTGACAGATTGAGAACATAATATGCAAGTCTTTGAGCGGTTTTGTTACCGATTCCCGGCATTCTTTCAAACTGCTCCACCAAATTTTCAAGCGGAGCAACATTATATCCCGACATAATCAGAACATTCCCGGAATGTTAAGTCCGCCTGAGATTGTTTCCATTTTGTCCTCTTTTTCCTTAGCGGCTGCTCTGATTGCCTCATTTGCAGCTGCCATAACGAGGTCTGAGAGCATTTCTACATCCTCGGGATCAACAACTTCCGGTGAAATTTCAACCTTGGTGAGTTCCATTTTGCCTGTTACTGTAACCTTAACTGCACCGCCGCCGGCTGTTGCCTCATACTCTTTTGTTTCGAGTTCCTTTGATGCGGCCTCCATATCATCCTGAAGTTTCTGAGCCTGACGGGCAAGCTGCTGGATGTTGTTTGCGCCGCCGCTGCCGTAACCCTTTGGTAATCTTGCTTTCATAATTTTATCTTCCTTTCGGTTATTCTTGTGTTATTATTACATCGCTTCCCTGCAAGCTTTCAATAAGCTTTTCAACGGGATCGGTTTTTTCTTCCTGTTTTGCACTCGGTCTTTTATACGGACCGAGATTATAGTGCTGACCTGTTGTTTCTAAAATAAGCTGACGGATTTCCTGTCGTCTTTCGTTATTTTTGAGGAGTTCAAAAGCCATTTCATTATCTGTGTCAATCAGCAAATATTTTCCGCTTGTGTAAGCGGCAGAATTTGCAAATGCCGCCGCAATTGCCCTTGAAACAGGTTTCATATTATTGACTACCTCTGCCCAATCGGGAAAAGGCTGTGCGTTATTATAGATTGCATCAAGGTCAACGCTCTGTCTTTGAGCTGTTTTCTTAGGCTTTTGCTGTGCAGAAACGGGTTGTTCCTGTATTGGCTGAACGGGCTGTTTCGGTGTCGGCATCTCAACAGGAGGCGTCGGAATTACCGGCTCGTCCTTTATTTTTTCCGAAACAGATTTTGTTTCCTGTGACTTTTCGGGTTCTGCATTTTGAACCTCGGGTTTTGGAGTTTCACTCTGAACAGACTGCGGTACAGTTTGCACCTGTTCGGGAACATAGTTCACCTTTATTCCCTTTTTAACAGCCTTTTCAAGGGCGGTTACCCTTGCGGTCAAAGCCTCAATTGTACCGTCAAGCTCAGCCGATGACAGCTTTACAACCGCCATTTCAAGCTCTGTTCTGTCGCCTGTTCCCCTGCCCATATTCTGATATGCCTTTGAAAGCACATCCATATAATAAACAATGTCGGCAAGTGAGAGGTAATCCGACTGCGTTTGAGCCTGTTCAAACTCATCGTCAGCCATAATCACGATATTCCTCGGATTTTTTACCGACTTTATGAGCATAAGCGTTCTGAAATGCGAAAGCAATTCATCGCAAAGCCTTGCCATATCCTTGGACTCACCGTAAAGCCTGTCAACAATTTCAAGTGCCTTTGCTGTGTTCTTATTGATTACACAGTTAGAAAGCTCAAAAAGATATGTCTTTCTCGCAAGTCCTGCGGCACTGCGAACAACATCTTCATCAATTTCCGAGCTGATTGCAATGCATCTGTCAAGAAGCGAAAGAGCATCTCGCAACGCACCGTCTGCAACAGATGCGGCAAGCATTGCGGCACTGTCGCTCAGTGTCACGCCCTCCTGATTTGCAACATAGAGCAGTCTGTCTGCTATTGCACGGGGTGGGATTCTGTGAAAATCGAAACGCTGGCAGCGTGACAGAATTGTCTGCGGAAGCTTGTGAACTTCGGTAGTTGCCAGAATAAATATGACATGTTCGGGAGGTTCTTCAAGCGTTTTGAGCAAGGCATTGAACGCCTCGGTTGTGAGCATATGAACCTCGTCAATGATGTAAACCCTGTATTTGCACTTTGCGGGCTTGAACTGAACCTCGTCAATAATCTGACGGATATCATCAATTTTTCTGTTGGATGCGGCATCCATTTCGACAATGTCGAGGATACTGCCGTCGTCAATTCCCTTGCAGATTTCACATTCACCGCAGGGATTTCCGTTTACGGGATGAAGGCAATTGACTGCCTTCGCAAGAATTTTTGCACAGGTAGTTTTGCCCGTACCTCTTGAACCCGTAAAAAGATATGCATGGTTAAGACGGTTGGTGCTGATTTCGTTTAAAAGAGTTGTGGTTATGTGTTCCTGTCCCGAAACATCGGCAAATGTTTTCGGTCGCCACTTTCTATAGAGTACCTGATACAAAAATTCACCCCGCAATCAACAAAAAATGCAAGCCGTCAGCCGAAATAACGGCAATCGTACAAATGAGTGAACGACAGACTTACTGCATCGCATCGGCAATACTGCTTAATGCTGCTCGGTTCCCCGCCTGACATGATTCACAGACCCCAATCGTACAGGGCCTGCCGCTCACTTAATTGCACGCTTTTTGACTTCTTGCAATTCTGAACTAAATTATTCATTTCTTTGTTCGTAAAAAGAAATATATTGTACAAAAGAACACCATTGCAAGACAAGCTGATTGTTCAGTCTGCTTTACAACGAGCTTATTATACCATAACCGATTAATAAAATCAATAGGTTTTGGTTATTTTTATTGTTTGCAGTCGCAGAAAGATATCGTATATTTTGCAACGGCAAATCTTGTTCACCGTTGCAAATAAATACACATTTTTGATTAAATCATAAGTTATGTGAATAAACAAAATGTTACATCAATGCGGGCGTCCAATGAACGCCCCTACAGCATAGACTGCATAAACACTTGCAATTTTGCACTCGGGCATAGTATGATGTTTATTATGCAATCTATCTTCACGAATTGGGGACGGCGGCTCGCCGTCAATTTTTAATTTGCTAAGATTTCCCTTGCAACGAATACACCGCCGGCGCTGGCATGAGAAAGTGAATGTGTAACGCCGCTGCCGTCACCGATGATATAAAGTCCCTTGTGGGGCGACTCGAGATGCTCATCAACATCAACTTCCATATTATAGAACTTGACCTCAACACCGTAGAGAAGTGTGTCATCGTTGGCTGTGCCGGGGGCAATTTTGTCAAGAGCATAAATCATTTCAATGATACCGTCAAGGATTCTCTTTGGAAGCACAAGACTCAAATCGCCCGGTGTTGCGTCAAGAGTCGGAACAACAAGTCCTTCTTTGATTCTGCTCGGATTGCTTCGGCGACCTCGAATCAAATCACCGAAACGCTGAACAATTACACCTCCGCCCAGCATATTGCTAAGACGGGCAATGCTTTCACCATAACCGTTGCTGTCCTTGAAAGGCTCTGAAAAATGCTTGCTGACGAGGAGTGCAAAGTTTGTGTTCTCTGTCTGCTTTGCCTTGTCCTCATAGCTGTGACCGTTTACTGTGATAATGCCGTTTGTGTTTTCGTTTACAACGCAACCCTTCGGATTCATGCAGAATGTACGCACATTGTCCTCGAACTGTTCTGTGCGGTAAACAATCTTGCTTTCGTAGAGTTCGTCTGTGAGGTGTGAAAAGATTGCGGCAGGGAGCTCCACACGAACCCCGATGTCAACACGGTTCGACTTTGTGGGAATATTAAGGTTATGACAAACATGTTCCATCCACTTGCTGCCGCTTCTGCCGACTGAAACAATGCACTTTTTGCACTCATAATTTTCATCGGCTGTGTCAACAAGATAACCTTCCTTATCATTGCCGTTCTTGAGTTCAACATTTTCAACAGGTGTATCAAAGTAGAAATCAACATTGTTTTCAAGGTAATCATAAAGATTTTTAAGCACAATGTAGTTGATGTCCGTACCGAGATGACGGACTGATGCGTCAAGAAGATTAAGCTTATTCTGTAAACAAAGCTTCTTAAAGCTTGTGCCTGCTGTGGAATAAAGCTTTGTACCCTCTCCGCCGAACTTCATATTGATTTTGTCAACATATTCCATAAGCTCAATAGCTTTTTTCTTGCCGATATGTTCGTAGAGCGTGCCTCCGAAATCGTTTGTTATGTTGTACTTGCCGTCCGAAAACGCACCCGCACCGCCGAAACCGCTCATAATGGAACAGGTTTTGCATGAAATGCAATTTTTAACTTTATCACCGTCAATCGGACATTTTCTCTTTTCAAGAAGATGACCTTTTTCAAATACGGCAACCTTTATTTCAGAGTTGTTTGTTACAAGCTCATATGCAGAAAATATTCCGCCCGGACCTGCGCCTACAATAATAACATCGTACTTTTTCATTATCATTTTCTCCTTTATTTGTTGTGGGTAACATTTAAGGGGAATAAAAAAACCGCCAAAACATAATACTACACCCCTTAACGGGGATTATAGTAAACTGTTTAAGGCAGTTTGTAGAAACACCCGTCCGTATTACGGGCTTATACAATCCAACTTCTGCACACGGCAGAAAATTGTTCTGATAAAAGTCATCAAAACCTTGGTTATTGTAACAAATAACATCACAATTGTCAACAAAAAAACGCAAAAATTTAAAATCTGTTATTTTTCCTTTATCGCATAAAAACTACACAATAATTATGCTTGCCGACAAATGCATAAATATTATTCAAACTTTTCGGCAATCTCGCCAAGACGCTTGTAGATGCTGTTTTCGGGAACATAACCTCTTACAAATGAAAGCGGATAGATGTTGGTGTTTCTGCCGATTACCGAACCTGGGTTAAGAACGCTGTTGCAACCTACTTCTACATGGTCACCGAGCATTGCGCCGAACTTTTTAACATTTGTGTCAACCTTATCGCCGTCGCAAAGAACAGTTACAAGGCTCTTGTCACTCTTGAGGTTTGATGTGATTACACCTGCGCCTGTGTGTGACTTGTAGCCGAGAATACTGTCACCGATGTAGTTATAGTGCGGAGTCTGAACACCGTCAAAAAGAATTGAATTTTTAAGCTCTGTTGAGTTGCCTACAACTGCGCCCCTGCCGACAATTGCATTGCCTCTGATAAAAGCACACTGTCTGATTTCGGCATCTTCGCAGATAATGAGCGGTCCGCCGAGATAAGCGGAGTCAAAAACCTTTGCACTTTTTGCAACCCACACATTTTCTCCCCTCTGCTCGTAGATTTCGGGATCAAGAGTTTTTCCGAGTTCAATGATAAATTCGCTGATTTTCGGAAGAGCCTCCCACGGATAATCAACGGTTTCAAGCAAGGGCTTTGCAATAGTCCTGCTGTAATCAAACAGATTTTTTGCCAATAATTTTTCGTTTTCCATTTTTAAAATTTACTCCCAATATATATTATTTTTTAAAGAATTTTACAGTTTTATACCTCAACAAAGAACAGCCAGTAACCGCTTGCGTCCTTTCCCGCAACAAACTCAACTCCTCCGCTTATGTACTTTGAAAATACATAGCTTTTGCCGTTCTGAGGATTTGTCACGGTGGCACAACTGCCCTCATGAATCCAACGCTCGTTGAAAACATTAATTCCCTTGATGAGAAAAGTCTCTTTTGAGGTTTTGCCGACAAATCTGTAATTTTTCATAAAATCAGCCTTCTTTAACCTTTTGCGGTGACAGCCTGTTGTCAAGGCCTGTCTTTTTAAACACAAGCACAACAACAACGGCACAAATCACACCGAGTAACATTCCGCAGAGAACATCTGACGGATAATGAACATAGTTATAAAGTCTTGAGAATACAATCAAAAGTGCAAGTACAAGTGCAGGAATTCCGAATCGTTTGTCCTTGATAAGCATAACGGTTGCCGCCGCAAGTGACGAACAGCTGTGTCCCGACGGAAAGCTGCTGCCTGACGGAATGGCTATGTTAAGCCCAAAGTCGGGATTCAACTCAGACGGTCTTGCCGAATAATCGATATTCACCATAAACGGCCGTGGTCGGTTTATAAGATTTTTTATTCCGATTTCACCGACAAGAAAGCCGATTGCCATTGCAACAAGCATCATAACTCCCATTGAGCGAGTTTTTTTAAAAATTATAAACACAATGCCGACTACAATCCAGAAAAGCCCCATTTCACCCATGTAGCTGAAAAAAGCCATAATCGGATCAAGAAAAGAGCATTTAAATGTGTTCTGAATAAATTCAAGAACCGAGGTGTCAAATGATTGAATCATATCAAAGAATGACATATCATTTTCCTTTCATAATATCATTATAACAACCGAAAAACAGAATGTCAAATTAAATAAATTTTAAGTTATTCACATTCATATTTTGCAAGTTTAGCATAAAGTGCTTCGTCAACAACAGCCTCAACCGAAAGTCCTTCGGCAACATATTCTTCATAAATGAGAGTGCCTTTGTTGCGGATTTCGTTTGCAAGACCTGCCTGTGCAAACGGCAGAAGAAGTTTTACCCTTTTCATTCTGACGGGAAGATTGTTCTCAATTGCATTAAGAAGTTCGTCTATACCCGTGCCGTTCTTTGCGCTTATGCGAACACAGGCTTTAAAGTCCTGTGCAAGCATTGTTTCGTCAAGCAAATCGCACTTGTTAAGAACGGTTATAATCGGTGTGTCACCGCAACCGAGGGATTCAAGCAAGTCGGTTGTAACCTGCATATGTGTTCTTGCCTCGTCACTTGATGCGTCGCATACATTTAGAATAATATCTGACTGTGCCGCCTCTTCAAGGGTTGAGCGGAATGCTTCAACAAGGTGGTGCGGAAGTCTGCGAACAAGACCTACCGTGTCAATCATCATAACGGTTACACCGCTCGGAAGCTTCAACGCTCTTGAGGTGGGATCAAGCGTTGCAAAAAGCTTGTCCTGTGCAAGCACACCTGCGTTCGTAAGGCAGTTCATAAGAGTTGACTTGCCTGCGTTTGTGTAGCCGACAATCGCACAGGTTATTACACCGTCCTTTTTTCTGCGTGAACGCAACATCTGACGATGCTTTTCAAGGTTGGAAAGCTCTTCTTTCAGGCTTTCAATTCTTCTGCGGATATGTCGTCTGTCGGTTTCAAGCTTTGTTTCACCCGGACCTCTTGTGCCGATACCGCCGCCGAGTCTTGACATTGCGATACCTTTGCCCGTAAGTCTTGGGAGCATATATTTAAGCTGTGCAAGCTCAACCTGAAGTTTACCCTCTTTTGACCTTGCTCTCTGGGCAAAAATATCGAGAATAAGCGTTGTTCGGTCAATTACTCTGACATCTGTTTCAGCCTCGATATTTTTAATCTGTGTCGGAGAAAGCTCGCTGTCGAACACAAGCAAATCTATCTCCTGCGATTCGCAGATTTCGGCAATCTCGGCAAGCTTGCCTGTGCCGACAAAAGTACCCTTTTCAATTTTTTGCAGATTCTGCGTTACCGACAAAACGGGATCTGCTCCCGCACTTTTTACAAGTTCAAAAAGTTCGTCAAGTGACGCCTGTGCGTCATATTCGCCCGTGTCAACGCTGACGAGTAATGCACGGGTAATTTTTTCTTCGTTACTTTTAAGCTCCATAAAATCCTCACTTGAATTTATTTATTCATACTTTTGTCAAAACAGGTTTTCATATCCTCATCCGTGATTTTTCTGATAGGCTTGCACGGATTCCCCACGGCTACGCAGTCGGACGGAATATCCTTTACAACAACGCTTCCGCCGCCGATTACAACATTACTTCCGATTGTGACGCCCGGCATAACCTGAACTCCTCCGCCAATCCACACATTGTCGCCGACGGTAATCGGATAGGCATATTCAAAGCCTGCGTTTCTTCTCGGATAATCAACAGGATGACCTGCCGTGTAAAATCCGCAGTTTGGTGCAACAAAAACATTGTCGCCGAATTTCACCTTTGCACAGTCGAGAATCACCATATTGTGGTTTGAATAGAAATTCTCACCGAGTTCGATATTGTAGCCGTAGTCGCACCAGAACGGAGCGGTAATGTAGAAATTTTCCTTTGTACTGCCAACAATTTTCTTTATCAGAATTTTTTGAGTCTCTTCATCTTCAAACGGAAGATTGTTGTACTCTCTGCAAAGATTTTTAACCGAACAGCGTTCATTGCGAAGCTGTTTGTCGCCCATTGGATTATACATCTGCGAATTAAGCATTTTTTCTTTTTCAGTCATAATTTTCTCCGTTAATCCGTTAATAAATCACATAACAAAATTTACATAACAACGCTTATTATATTATAATCTCACCTTCAATACAAGTAAATCCAAAAATTAATTTACTTTTCAACTGACAACAAAATTCAATTTTAAAATTCATAGGGAGGATAATGGGACAGCGGTATTTTGTATAATATAGTTACATTGAAAATATCAATGGAATTTGCAGAAAAAACGATTAAATTATGAGATTCCGTTTTGATTTGAGGAGGAATTATTATGGAAGAAAAAAGAAAAACCGTCACATCAACCGAAGTAAAACGCAGATACAATCAAAAAGTTTACAGTCAAATTTCATTTTCCGCCCCAAAGGAACTTGTTGAGGAATTCAGAGGGATATGCAGAAATATCGGAATTTCACAGGCAAGTGTTTTCAAAAAGTTTATCACCGATTTTGTTGAAAAGTACAGATAAAATCAAAACCACTCGTTGAACGGATGGTTGCACTCTGCAGAAAAGCCCGAAATTCAAGCTGACCGAATTTCAGGCTTTTTATTTTTTGGTTTTAAAATTTTTTCAACCTGCTGTTTCAATTTGCAAAAAATTTTAAGAATATATATTCAAAGAAATAAAATTGTGGTATAATGATGAAGAATATATACAAGGTATGTACAGGCAACACAGGTTGTCTTTAATTAAGGAAGTGGCAAAATGAAAAAACTATTTACTATTATTGTGTGCAAGGTTCTGAAATTTGTCGGAGGATTGCTCGGCAAGGGCAGCAGTCTGCCGGGACAGATTGCGCTTAAACTCTGCCCCGATATTCTCGGACGAATTGAACTGCCGAAATATATTGTTGCCGTAACAGGCAGTAACGGCAAGACATCTACCGTTGAGATGATTGCACATATTCTTTGTGAAAGCGGCAAAAAAGTTGCCTGGAACAAAGAGGGTTCTAACCAGATTGAGGGCGTTACAACTCTTATTCTCGGCAGTTGTACTCTTTCGGGCAAGGTTAAATCGGATATTCTTCTCATTGAAAGTGACGAACGCTTTGCAAAATATACCTTCAAATACATCACACCGACTCATTATGTTATCACAAACCTTTACCGTGACCAGCTCACACGAAACGGTCATCCGGAATGGGTTTACAATGCCGTAAAGGATAGTATTCATCCCGAAACTCAGCTTATTCTTAACGCCGACGATCCGCTTGTTTCGTGCTTTGGCTATGGCAGGGATAATGTTGTATGGTTCGGTGCAGGCAATCTTCCTACCGATACAAAGGAGTTTGTCGGTGTTTATAATGACGGTGCATATTGCCCTCACTGCAAATCTCCTATGACATATTCAAGCTATCACTACGACCATATCGGCAACTATGAATGCCCTAACTGCGGTCTTAAAAGACAGGATACAAGCTACACAGTTACATCTGCCGATCTTGAAAAAGGCGAAATTACAATCAACAATAAGTACAAGATTGAACTTACACTCAAATCGCTTTATAATGTTTACAATTTGCTTGCGGCATTTACCGTTGCGTCAATCACAGGTGTTGACGGCAACACAATTGCAAAGAGCCTGAGCAATTATGTTCTTAAAAACTTCCGTGTTGTAACATTCACGCTCGGAAACAGAAAGGGTACGCTTGTTACATCAAAACATGAAAACAGCATTTCGTACAATCAGTCACTCAAGCTTGCCGCATCCGACAAGGATAAGTGCGATGTTTTGATTATTGTTGACGCAGTCAGCAGAAAGTATTTTACAAGCGATGTTTCATGGCTTTGGGACATCAACTTTGACCTTCTCAAAAGCGACAATGTAAAGAACATTGTGCTTGCAGGAACATATTGCAACGACCTTGCAACAAGATTTTCTTTCTCAAAAGTTGACAGAAACAAAATCAAGGTTATCAAAGACATTGAAGAAGCCGTTGATTATCTTGACAATGACCGCAAAGAAAAGATTTATGTAATTACCTGTTTCTCAGACAAGGGTAAATTTCTTGAAAAGGTAAAGGTGGACTGATTATGAAAATTCTTCATTTGTATCACGATATAATGAACCTGTACGGAGAATATGCCAATGTTTCTGCGCTTGAAAGAATGCTTGAAAAGAGCGGTGTAAAATTTACAACCGACAGGCTTACCCTGTTTGACAATGCCGACCTTGGCGATTACGATTTTATCTACATCGGTTCGGGTACAGAAAAAAATCAGAAGCTTGTTTTGCAGGATTTTAAAAAGTACAAGGATTTTCTTGTTGAATACATCAACAGCGGCAAGGTAATTCTTATGACGGGCAACTCGTTTGAAATGCTCGGAAAAACAATTACAGACTCTGACGGCAAGGTTTTTGACGGACTCGGAATTTATGATTTTACAGTTACCGAGCAGAACAAACGCAGAATTACAGGCGATGTTGTTTATACATCTGACATTCTAACAAAACCGATTGTCGGCTTTGTAAACAAGTGCAGTGAAATTAAAGGTATTGAAAATCATCTTTTCACTGTTAAACACGGACTCGGTGACTACGAAAATGCAAAAGCAGAGGGCTTGAAGGACAAGAACCTTTTTGCAACTCATGTTACAGGGCCTATTATGATTAAAAATCCGCATTTTCTTGAATACATTGCTTTGCAGATTTCAAAAAATACGGATAGCTTCAAGCCGTGTACGGATTACCTTGACTACGAAAGAGCAGGCTACGAAATTACTCTCGGCGAACTCACAAAAAGATTTGAGGAGTAAGTTTTAATGAACAACGACAATCTTCTTCAGCTTGAGGGAGCAATTGAAAGCGTGGTTTTCCGAAACGATGAAAACGGCTACACGGTAATTGAGCTTGCTGACGGTGACGATTATTTGACCGCTGTCGGAATTATGCCACAGGTGTCGTCGGGTGATGTTGTAAAACTTACCGGCAAATATACAAATCATCCGAGCTACGGCAGACAGTTTGCCGTGCAGATTTGCGAAATCAGCAGACCTACCGAGGCGGCTGATATTCTGCGTTATCTGTCATCCGGAGCTATCAAGGGAATCGGCACTCAAACCGCACAAAGGCTTGTAAAGGAATTTGGCGAGGCAACGCTTGATGTGCTTGAAAATCAGCCCGAAAGAGTTGCAATGCTGAAAGGAATTTCTTCGCAAAAAGCCGAGGATTTTTCAAAGCAGTTAAAGCAGAACACAGGCGTGCGAACACTCATGCTTTTTCTCGGCGAGTACGGAATTTCAAACACCGCATCGGTCAAAATTTTCAACGCTTACGGTCCGAGCTGTGTCGATTTAATCAAGAAAAATCCGTACATTCTCTGTCAGGGTGATTTTGGGGTATCGTTTGAGAGTGCGGATTTTATTGCTAAAAAAGAAAAATTAGAACCCGATTCAAATGTCCGTATGCGTGCAGGAATCGTACACATTCTTCATCACAACGAGCGAAACGGTCACACCTGTCTGCCAAAGGAAAAGCTGCTGAAGGTTTCAACCGATTTTCTCGGAATTGACGGTGAAAAGGTTTCGGAGTGCATGGAAGAAATGCTGTTTGACCGTTCGCTTATCGAAGATAAGATTGACGGCAAAAAATTTGTGTTTCCTCCCAATGTTCACCTCTGCGAAATGTACATAGCGTCAAGAATAAAGATGTTGCTTAAATTTCCGTCAGAGAAAATTAAAAACATTGACAAGGCAATTGAAAAATGTGAAAAAGAGGACGGAATCGAATATGCCGATTTGCAAAAGGAAGCAATCACTATGGCACTTACCGAGGGTATGCTCGTTCTGACGGGCGGTCCCGGTACAGGAAAAACGACAACCCTCAATGCTATAATAAAAATAATGAAAGCAAACGGCAAAACTGTTTTGCTTTCTGCCCCCACAGGCAGAGCTGCTCAACGAATGAGCGAGCTCACGGGCGATGAGGCAAAAACTCTGCACAGACTGCTTGAGGTCAGCTGGGATAAACATGACAACCCCGTTTTCAACAAGAACGAACGCAATCAGCTGAAATGCGACGCATTGATTGTTGACGAGGTTTCAATGGTGGACGCATTCATTATGGAAAGCGTTATGAGAGCGCTTTCCACAGGCTGCAGACTTATTCTTGTAGGCGACTCCGACCAGCTCCCCTCCGTAGGTCCGGGTAATGTGCTCGGCGATCTTATCGAAAGCGGACTTATTCCCGTTGTACGGTTGAATGAAATTTTCCGTCAGGCACAGCAGAGTCTTATTGTCACAAACGCACATAAGATTGTAAACGGTGAAATACCCATTCTTAATTCCGCCGACAAGGACTTTTTCTTTCTTCAAAGGAACAATAAATCAGAAGTTTCAGCGGTAATAGCTGACCTTTGTGCAAATCGTCTGCCAAAGGCATACGGATATTCTCCGTTTGAAAACATTCAGGTGCTTGCTCCGTCCAAAAAAGGTGAACTCGGAACTGCCGAGCTTAACCACAAATTGCAGGCGGCGCTAAATCCGAAGGATGACGATAAGGCGGAAATCACAATCGGTTCAAAAACCTTTCGTACAGGCGACAAGGTTATGCAGATAAAAAACAACTATGATATTCGCTGGTTTCGTGAAAACGGCGAAACGGGCGAAGGAATTTTCAACGGTGACATAGGAATCATCACAAGGATTGACAGAAAGACAAAATCGCTTGTCGTTAAATTTTTTGACAAGATTGCAAGATACACCTTTGAATTTGCAGGCGATCTTGATTTCGCCTACGCAATCACGGTGCATAAAAGTCAGGGCAATGAATTTGATGCAGTTATTATACCGATGTTTTCAGGGCCTCCTCAGCTTTACTACAGAAATCTGCTCTACACCGCTGTTACAAGGGCGAAGAAAACGCTTGTGCTTGTCGGCAATCCGTCAACCGTTGAATATATGGTAAACAATAACCGCCGTACAAAACGGTACAGCGGTCTTAAAGAATTTTTACTGAGAGATGACACACTTTATTAAGAAAGTTTTCGGCACGATAAAAGGATTTTTCTTTACGGTTCGTTGTCCGTACTGCGGAAGGGTTATTGAACCGAACAAAAGCTGTTGTGACAAATGCAGAAAAGAATTCCCCGAAATGCCGCTTGTACGATATGCAACGGGAGGGTACATCTGCACCTCTCCTTTCCCCTATGACGGAATTTTTCGCAGGGCAGTTCTTAACTTTAAATTTCACAACTGCGGTGCATATGCCGAATTGCTTTCACACGAAATGGTTCGTTCAATAAAAGATGTTTACCGTGACAGGGAATTTGACCTTGTCACCTGTGTGCCGATGCACAATGATACTCTCAGAGAGCGTGGATACAATCAGGCTGAGTTGCTCGCAAAGGAATGTGCAAGGCTTCTCGGCATTGAGTATGCCGACCTGCTTGCCAAAACAAAGAAAAATAAAACCCAGCACAGCATAAAAGCGGCTGAAAGGGCAAAAAATGTTATAGGCGTTTACTCGCCGATTGACAAGAATTTAATCAAAGGCAAGCGAATACTGATTATTGACGACATTATTACTACAGGCAGTACGCTTGGTGAATGTGCAAGAATACTTAACAAGTGCAAATGCGGCGAGATTTGTTGCTGTACGCTTTGCACATCTCTGCTGATATAGCATTGGAGTGATTAAAATGGATATAGCTGTTGATCTCGGTTCTGACAGAACAAGAGTTTTTATTGAAAATAAAGGAATAGTGCTTGATGAGGCAAGCGTTGTTGCGTTTGATGTTGACACCTACGACATTGTCGGCGTCGGCAACGAGGCTTATAAGATGATTGGCAAAACGCCTGCAGGCATAAGAGCAATGCACCCGATTGATGACGGTGTTATTTCACGCTCCGAACTCGTTGAGGATATGGTTTCAATTCTTATAAAAGAGGTCAGTCCGTCAAAGGTGACTATGCCGAGGGTTGTTGCATCAATCCCGAGTGAGGTTACCGAGGTTGAAAAAAGAGCTGTTGTAAACGCAGTAAGCTCAATCGGTGTTCGCAAGGTGTATCTTATTGAAGCACCAAAAGCGGCGGCATTGGGCTGTTCGCTCGACATAACAAGTCCTCACGGCATTCTGATTGCAGATGTCGGCAGCGGTACGGCAGATATTGCCGTGCTTTCTCTCGGCGGAATTTCGGTTTCCAAGTGCACAAAGTCGGCAGGCTGTGCAATGGACGAAGAAATTGTTAAATACATCAGAAAAGAGCATAACCTGATTATCGGCACAAACATGGCAGAGGCCTGCAAAAAGGCTGTTGGCTGTGTAAAAATTCCGAAAGAGCCTAAGCTTTTCAGAGTTAAAGGCAGGGATGCCGTAAGCGGTCTGCCTAAATTTATTGATGTTGGCTATGCCGAAATCAAGCCTGTAATTGAGGATATTGCGCTTAACATTATCAGAGCAATTAAAGATGTGCTTGAACAGACTCCGCCCGAGCTTGTCGGTGACATCTACACTGACGGTATAATTTTGACAGGCGGTCTTGCCAAGCTGACGGGATTTGCAAGGCTTCTCAGCGAATCCACAAAGCTGAAAGTAAGAGTTCACAAAGCCGCCGCTGACTGCGTTATCAACGGTTGCGGCAAGGCAATCGAATATATTGACCATCCCGAAAAAATACAGCCGGGTGCAGTCAATCCGCTTATAGAGGCATTTTAATTATAATTTTAAACATTTTATCCGCAGATTTTACCGTCTGCGGATTTTTTGTAACATGGTATTGTAAAATCCGAAAATATGATTTAACAGTTGTCTTTATCCCGTTTCAGTACCGTACTTTTTTTCTTCTTTTTTACATAAAAATCTCCCCTTAAAGCATTCCCTGAAAACCATGTTTTTCAAGAGTCTGCTTTAAGGGGATTATATCAGTTAACAATTGTTCTCCGCTTTTGTTTTATAGTTCATTATTCTTTCAAGAAATAACTGTACTTTTTCTTTGGCTATCTCTCCGCTGTTTTCAATTTCGGTATCGCCAATGTAAAACTTGTGTTCAGCGGATTTCTTCAAAATATCAAGCAATTTTTTCTGTTCATCCGCTTTGTTAATGAAAACGGACACGGCACAATCACAGGCTATGGAAAATTCTGCCGGTGTTTTTGAAGCAAGTGCGTCGTAAAACCTTTCTTTTACGCATTCAAATTTATTTTCTGTGTCAGTCGGCAAAAGCTTTGTAATCATCTTCCATGTATTCCATGCAAGAAAGCCGTTGCAGTTGTCAAGACCTTTGGCAACAAATTCAAAGAACGGATAGACAAGTTTCGGATTTACTTCGCAAATATACTCAAGAACCTGTTCCGCCCAGTGAGCATTTGCGTAATCATCGTCAAGAAAAATCTCAATAAGCAAAGGAACAGTCAGAATTTCTTTGCTTGCAAGCTGTGCGTAATATTCTTTTTCAAGGAAAATCATATTAAAAGTAACATTCCCCCCGAATTTTATCGGAGGGAATGCTTTACTGTTAGCAGAATATTAAGAAAAGGTTGTTCTGTAGTTCTGTTATTCTGAATAGCTTACCCAGACACCGCCGGACTTTGAACCCGGATTTGCACGGAAACAGTTCTTACCGTCAGCAACTGTCAAGTCGTTTGTCTGTGTTTCCCATGTTGATTCTGTGTCCTTAAAGAGGAAACAGTTTGAACCGGGGCTGAGCGGTGTGTCAAAATCGTAGTACCAGATATCTGTACCTGCAATCTTATTCATGTGAGCTGCTGCGTTGCCGAGTCCGCTCTCTGCCCAACCGTAGATATAAACATCAGTATAGTGTGCCTTTGAGTTATCAAAGTAAACTCTTGAAAGTGTGAATGCAGGCTTCTGCTCCGGAACATACGGAGCTGTTGAAACAGCTTCGTCATTGCTAAGTGAGATGCAGTTGTTTGTCTTTGAAACTGTTGCATTCCAGCAATTGTAAACATTACCGTCATCACCGCCTACAGGCTTTTCGTCAACCTCTGAAAGAGAACGATAAACGCTGACATTTGAAACTGTTGCAGGAACTTCAACTGTGTAAACATTCGGGTAAGCGTCTGTATCCTGCTCAAACTGATAGCTTGCACCTGTGTCAAGGTCATAAGCAAAGAGTGAAACACCGTCAGATGTCATCCAGCCAAGCTTAGTCTTGAAGTAAAGAGTGTATGTGTCAGCAGGCTTTGTTGTAGGCTGTGCAGTCGGCTTTACGGTTGTAGGCTCGGCGGTAGTCGGCTCAGGTGTTGTAGGCTGTTCTGCCTGATAAACATCACCCGTGCGGCCCCAGTCTTTGAGCTGAACAACGTACTTCTGAATCAATGTTGCGTCAACAACAGAGATTGTATTATCCCCATTAACATCAGCAAGAATCTGCTTGTCAGCCGAAAGTGTTTCAAGCTGAACGACATGTTTCTGAACGAGTGTAGCGTCAACGACTGTAATGTCACCGTCACCGTTTACATCACCGTAAACAGCATTGCCCGAAGGCTCTGTTGCGGGCTGTGCGGTTGTAGGCTGAGTTGACGGAACAGGCTTTGTTGTAGGTTCTGCTGCAGAACCCTTTGTAACATCAGTAGCCTCAATCTCAACCTTTGTAGGTGTAAGAGTTGTATCCTCCCATGTACCTGCCTTTGTAAGTGAGAATGCCTTTGATGAACCGTTGAGGCTGATAGGTGTACCTGTTCTGCCCGGATACTGCTCGCCGCCTTTTTCAGAGATGATTACTCTTGTGTTGGCTGAAGTTGAAAGGTCAAAATCCGACGCAGCCTGATTTTCATCATCCTCATCAGCTGAAATACTTGATGACTTCGGAACTTCGTAGTAATAGTAACCTGTTGCAGGATCAAGAGTCATTGCTTCGCCCGGCCAGTTTGCATTCTTGTAAACAGTACCCTTGTTTGTGGTTTCATCAAAGATGTAAACCTGGTAAGGTGCTGACCAGCCCTTCTTGTTAGCAGGGTTGAAGAATACATACACTCCCGATTCCTGAGCGGTACTCTTTGCGTACTTATAAACCATTGAAGAAGTCTTTGCGCCGTCGGTTGCCGTAACTGTGAGATTGATTGTTTCGCCCGGCTTATAATCTGAACCGATGCGGATTGATGTTGTACCCGTAAACTTAACAGGAGTTGAATCATCAAGACAGTAAGTACCCGATGTTGCGTTTTCAAGACTGAGTGTAAGGGTCATTGTGTCGCCCCTGAACGAACCGCTTTCAACAGAGTTTATTGCCTTCGGGGTTGTTGTACCGTTGTAAACAACAGCAACACCCGTGTTGCCGATTGAACCTGTGAGAACGCCGTTTGCAACCGTAAACTCAGCACCTGAAACCGTATCCGTATATTTGCCGTCTGCAAGACCTGTGCCGGAAATACTTACGCTTGCGTTTGTACCTTTACAATTTGAAAGAACGATACCGCTTGTGCCTCTTGCAACATAAGCAATGTCGCCTGAAGAACCGAGCTTTTCAGACTGACCTACAAAAAGGTTGTGGAACTTGTTAATTTCGGAAACAGCTGTGCTCTTGTAAGTTGAATCCGTTGAAATGTTACCCATGAGAGCTGTTCCCGGACGGGCAAAGAAAAGTGCTGTTGAATCTTTTCTTGATGCAACGATTGCCCATGCCTTTACAACATTTTCATCCGAAACATCGGCAGTGTTTGAGAATCCCGATGAACCCGAGCTGCCCTCGTATGTATCGTGGCTTTCTGCCCAGAGAACTGCATTTGACGCTGCAACACCTGATTTGTATTTCGCATTGGTAGCTGTGCTTGCCTTACCCTTTGTGACATTGTAAAGCACTGCGTCGCCCGTTCTGTTGTCAGTAACATTGATATACTTGGTGTATGAGGAGTAGCTTCTGTCTGCACCGCAGTTGTTAAGAATTTCACCGTAGATGTAGAGATCATCGCCTGTTTTCTGTGTGTAGTAAGAAGAAGCCGAGGTTGTTATATTTTTCCAGTAATCAGACGCATACTCGCCGTCATCCTCTGTTTCAATATGCTTTGCGGCATCAAAACGGAAACCGTCAACACCACAGTCGATGCATTCCTTGAGGAGGTTGATAATGTATCCCTGAACAGCAGTATCGTTTGTTACAAGGTCAGGACACTTTGAAACATGACCCTGAACAACTGCCTGAACCGAACTGTCGTTTGCATCGCCTTTGTATGTACGGGTGTAGGTTCTTCTTTTCTTATAGAACTCAGGCTCGTACTTTTTAACCTGATTGCTCACAGTCTCCGGCCTATCTTCATCGGCATTTGCAATATGGTTTGAAACGATATCGCAGATGATTTTGATGCCGTATTTATCAGCCTCATCACAAAGTGATTTAAGATCATCCTTTGTGCCGAGCCATGACTTCTCTGCAATATGGAAGCTGATCGGCTGATAAAGCTTCCACCACTGACCTGTTACATCGCCTGAGGTTGAGTAGTCCTTTGGCTGCTGAACGGGAGAAGTCTGAACTGTTGTGTATCCTGCCGCTGCAATTGCGGGAAGGTTTTCTTTGATTGTATTGTAAGACCAGTTGAATGCGTGGAGCATAACACCGTCGCCGACCTTATCACGAAGGGTGCTGTCGGCAGATGCAGTCTGTGCGGAATCAACCTCGGCAGCATTTACGGAGGTAATTGCCGCAAAAGAAGATGTCAGAAGCGCAGACGCAACAACAAGACTTGCAATCTTTTTTGCTTTCTTCATAGGGAAAACATCCTTTCATAAAATTCTCGATTTCATTATAACAAATTTCACCAAAAAAGTATATACTTTATGTTACAAATTCGAGGGCTGTTTTTTGTGCAGATTACACGGTTGTAAAATTTTTTTAACAATAATTTTGCACCAAAAAGCATTATATTTAACCTTTTCTGACTCTGTATAAGCTTTACTTCTTTAAAAGAATATTAGTAATGCAAATTTGATTTTCTTTTTACACGATATTGATTGACATTTTTGTGCATTTAGAATATAATCAAAGAGCAGTTGTCCCCTGATGCTTATGTGACGGGTGACATTTCGGAAAATTTAAATTGTATTGCGTGCAATCGCTTTTAAGCGGTTAATAAGGATTTTGTGTAAAGAAAAAGGACGGGGCGACACAGCCGTCTTATTTTTCTGTTCAAAAATTCTGAGCATCATGGTTATGTCTTTGCAGAAACGGCAGAGCGGACTGTGTTCGCCTGCATTTTTCAGGCTGACACAATCCGCTTTATTTTTTACGGATTTTACTGTTATCACAACGGAACAGGGGTGCATAAATGGAACAGACATCAAAGAAAACAATAGTTTCACTCAAGGATATTTTCATCAAATTTGACGGTGAGGTAATTCTTAACCACATCAACCTTGATATAAATGAAAAGGAATTTGTAACTATTCTCGGTCCGTCAGGCTGCGGTAAAACCACAACCCTGCGCATCATCGGCGGTTTTGTTGAACCCGACAGCGGCGATGTCATTTTCGGCGGCAAAAGAATTAACGGAACTCCTCCGAATAAAAGAAATGTAAACACGGTATTCCAGAAATATTCTTTGTTTCCCCACCTCAATGTTTTTGATAATGTGGCTTTCGGACTCAAGCTTAAAAAGATGCCGAAAGATGAAATAAAAAAGCGTGTAACCGATATGCTTGCAACCGTTGACCTCAAGGGTTATGAAAAGCGTTCCGTTGCAAAGCTTTCGGGCGGTCAGCAGCAGCGTGTTGCAATTGCAAGAGCGCTTGTGTGCGATCCCGAAATCATTCTGCTTGACGAGCCTCTCGGTGCTCTTGACCTTAAACTGCGTAAGAGTATGCAGCTTGAGCTTAAGGAAATCCAGCAGAAAACTCAGAAAACATTTATATATGTTACTCACGATCAGGAAGAGGCTCTGACCATGAGCGACCGTGTTGTTGTTATGAACAACGGTGTAATCGAGCAGATTGGTTCTCCCGAGGATATATACAACGAGCCTGTGAACGCATTTGTTGCAGACTTTATCGGTGAGGCAAATATTCTCAACGGAATTATGCTTGATGACTGCAGAATTCAAATTCTCGGCAAAGAGCTTGAATGTGTTGACAAGGGATTCGGCAGGAATACTCCTGTTGATGTTGTCATCCGTCCCGAGGATATTGAAGTTACCTCTCCCGAGGACGGTCAGCTTGTCGGAACTGTTGAGAACACAACCTTCAAGGGTGTTCACTATGAGATGAGCGTAAGATGCGGAAAGTGTGAAATTCTTATCCACTCCACCAAATCAGCTGAAATCGGAAGCAAAATCGGTATGAGGGTTATCCCGTTCAACATTCAAATTATGAACAAGCTTCTTCCGTTTTACGATAATGTTATTGAGACAACCGTTACATACTCGAATCAGAATGACAATTCCTTTGAATTTGAGCTTGAGGGCGAAACCGTTACCGTTCCCGATAAATACTATGAAGAAGGTACAAAGCTAAAAATCACTCTGCCGCCCGACACTCTTTCGCTTGCAGGCGACGGCGTGGGCGATTTAAAGGATTTGTACATTGAGTCCGTAGTTTACAAGGGTGAACACAACGAAATCATTCTTGAATCGGACGAAAGAAAGTGGCTTATGCTCAGCGATACGGACGAGCAGGTCGCAACCTATGTTCCGCTTTCATTCAACTTTTCAAAGGCTCGGTTTGAGGTAATTTCAGAGCTTTCGGAAAAGGAGGGCTGATAAATGAAATCACGCAAGCCCTCTATTCCCTACATAATCTGGATGGTTGTTTTCACAATGATTCCGATTATTATGATCGGCTTTACCGCCTTTACCGACAAGAACGGTAATTTTTCGTTTCAGGCATTTACAAATGCGTTTTACTACACAAATATTTTTGTAAAATCACTTTGGATTGCGCTTATTTCAACGGCAATCTGTCTTGTACTTGCATATCCGCTTGCATACCTTCTCACGAGAATGAAAGAATCAACCCAGAACACGCTCATTATGTTGCTTATGATTCCTATGTGGATGAACTTTCTGCTAAGAATCTACGCATGGGTAACGCTTTTGCAGGACAACGGTCCGATTGATATGATGCTTTCGCTTTTGGGTATTCATTCAACCTACATCGGCAACACGGGTGCGGTAATTCTCGGAATGGTGTATGAATATCTTCCGTTTATGGTTCTGCCGATTTACACCGTTATGAGCAAAATCGACAACGGTCTTATTGAGGCGGCGCAGGATCTCGGTTCAAACAACTTTACCGTATTCAGAAAGGTTGTCGCACCGCTCAGCGTTCCCGGAATTATTTCGGGTGTGACAATGGTATTTGTTCCGAGTGCAAGCACATTCCTGGTTGCACAGTATCTCGGCGGTCCGGACGACATTATGATTGGTGATGTCATTGAAAAAATATTTTGGACAGACCAAAACACGGGTTCGGCAATTTCATTGATATTAATGATTTTTATTTTCGTGTTCCTGATAATCATGAACTTGTTTGGTGATGAGGAGGCGATTGCATAATGAAAAAGAAAACAGGTATTCTTTCAAAAATTTACATTGCAATCCTGCTTATTTTCCTTTATTCGCCCATTGCCGTACTTATCTTCTATTCCTTCAACAACGGCAAAACTACCGTCTGGAAGGGATTTACATTCAAATGGTATGTACAGCTTTTTCGTGACGACAATATTATGAACGCATTGTGGAACACTGTTATTATTGCCGTTCTTGCATCTGTTTTTGCAACAATCCTCGGAACTGCCGCCGCAATCGGCATCAGCAATTTCAAGGGCAAAAAAAGAATGCTTATTCAGAATGCGTCAAACATTCCGATCATCAGCCCTGACATAGTAATGGGTGTTTCTCTCATGCTTTTGTTTACAACTCTCGGAGTTATCTTTAACTTTGAAATGGGATTTTTCACGGTTTTAATTTCGCACATATGCTTTTGTGTTCCGTTTGTTGTGCTTAATGTTATGCCGAGAATCAAACGAATGGATCAGAGCATTTACGATGCCGCCCTTGACCTTGGCTGTAACCAATGGCAGGCATTTTACAAGGTAATTATTCACGAGCTTATGCCGGGTATTTTCTCGGGTCTGCTCATGAGTTTTACATATTCTCTTGACGATTTCATCATAACATATTTCACAAGAGGTGCAAAATTCCAGAACCTCTCTATTGAAATTTACTCGATGACTCACAGGAGAATTTCACCGAAAATCAACGCTCTTTCCGCACTGCTTTTCCTTGCTGTACTCATTGTTATGGTTATTATTAATCTGCGTGACAGACACGAAGAAAAGGTGCAGAAAAAGAGAACTTGATTTTAAAAATTTTATTAAAGGGAGATTGAGAAATGAAAAGAATCATCAGCATTGTCCTTGCATCTGCAATGACGGCAACATGTGCGGCTTGCCTTTCAGGCTGCGGCGGAGGTGCTTCGGCTGACTCAGCTGACGCAGGAGAAGTTAATGTTTACAACTGGGGCGAGTACATTTCAAACGGCGAAGATGACTCACTCGACATTATCGAGGAGTTTGAAAAACGCACCAACATCAAGGTAAACTACACAACCTATGAAACCAACGAAGAGCTTTACAATATGCTGAAAAACAGTAATGTAAGCTATGATGTTGTCATTCCGTCCGAATATATGATCAGCAGATTGATTAATGAGGATATGCTGTTGGAGCTTAACTTTGACAATATTCCTAACTACGACAATCTTATGGATCGTTTCAAAAAGCTTGCCTGCGATCCCGAAGGTAAATATACCGTATGCTACAGCTGGGGCGTAACAGGTATGGTTTATGACAAAACAAAGGTTAAAACAAAACCCGATTCATGGGACGCACTTTGGAACAAAGACCTTTCCGGTCAGATTCTTATGTTTAACAACAGCCGTGACGCAATGGCAATTGCAATGCAGCTTGAGGGCATTAATCCGGCTGACTGCACCAAGGCAGATGTTGACAAAGCCGCCGCTAAACTTAAAGAGCAGAAGCCTCTCCTTAAAAAATATGTAATGGATCAGGTATTTACTGAAATGGAAAACAGCCAGTCGGCAATTGCTCCGTACTACGCAGGCGACATTATGACAATGATTGATAACAACGAGGATCTTGACTACGCAATGCCAAAGGACGGCTCAAACCTTTTCTATGACGCAATGTGTATTCCGAAATGCAGTAAAAACAAGGAAAATGCTGAGAAGTTCATCAACTTTATGCAGGATCCTGAAATTGCCGCCGCAAACTTTGAATATCTCAACTATGCAACACCCAATCAGGTTGCTTATGACGATTACATTGATGAAGACGCAAAGAAAAACGAATTTATCTTCCCGAGTGACGAGTATCTTGACAAATGCTATGTATTTTCAAATGTTTCCGATGAGGTTTATTCCTATATGCAGGAACAGTTTGTAAAAATCCAGGCAGACTGATAAGCAATAAAATTAATCCCGAGCAAAGCTTTTAAAGGCTCTGTTCGGGATTTTAATTTTGGTAACTTTTTAAAATTAATCATCCCCCATTTATACAGCCTTTAAATTTTATGTTATCTTAAAAGTATTATTCCTTATTTTTAAAGGTTCCGTGACAGGTTGTCATATTCGCTCTGCGAACACTCAAAATACACAGAATTAACGGGGATTCGCTCAATCTTACAAATAGATTTCAATTCCCTTGTTTTGATTGACAAATTAGGAAAAAGTAATATAATATATACTGTTAAAGAGTGCATAATACATTTTTCGATTTTATTCACTTGCAGGCGGGCGCCTGTGCATCACAAAAGAGATAGGATGGTATAATAATTGTTTACAATTTTAAAAGAACATCGTGGCTTCGGAAAGCAGATTTTGCTCCTTGCCAAAAACGAACTTATTAAAACTTACAAAGGCGCCGTAATCGGTCCTCTTTGGGCTGTTGTTAAGCCTGCGTTTACAATTTTTGTTTACTGGTTCGCTTTTTCCTGCGGTATCAAACAGCTTAAAACACTTCACCTTGACATCGGCGGAGCACAGCCTTTTTCCATTGACTTCTTTACTTTTATGTTCATCGGTATCATTCCGTGGTTCTTTATTCAGGACAGCATAACGCAGGGTGCAAAGGAACTGAGAATCAACCGTCAATTTATTACAAAGGTTAAGTTCCCCGTTTCAACAATCCTTACTTATACAGAGGTTTCAAGGCTTTTTGTTCACCTGATTCTTATGGCATTTATGTACGCATATGTACTTTTCACAATCGGACCGAGCTGGTACAATCTGCAATTTTTCCTTTACTGTCCGTTGATGTTTATCTTCTTCCTTGCACTCACATGGTCAACAGCCCCGATGTCTGCGTTCAGTAAGGACTTTGAAAGCCTGATTGTTTCCGTTATGTCAGGTATTTTCTGGTTATCGGGTATTATGTACAACTCCTACGGTTTTGATTCGCCGTTTCTCAACAAGCTTATGCTTATCAATCCGATTAACTTTTTCGTAAACGGCTACCGCAACTGTTTCCTCTACAACAGACCGTTCTATGCAAACAAAACGGAATGTCTTGTGTTTGCAATTGAATTTGTTGTAATTTTCGCCCTTGGTATTTTCAACTACAACAGACTCAGGAAAAAACTTCCTGATGTACTTTAAGGAGGTAATATTATGGCTGAAACAAAAGTATCCGATCCGATTATTACCTTTAAAAATGTCAGCAAAACCTATACTCTCTACAAAGATGACAAGGCAAGATTCAAGGCTCTTTTCTTTAAGCCGAGAAATGCAAAAACGAACAAGGCACTTAACAATGTTTCAATGGTAATCAATCGTGGCGAATCGGTTGGTATTGTCGGCGATAACGGTGCAGGCAAGTCAACTCTGCTCAAGATGATTACGGGCGTTGCATTTCCCGACGAAGGCGAAATCACCGTTGACGGCAAGGTTGCCGCATTGCTTGAGCTCACTGCAGGCTTTTCCATGGAAATGACAGGCAGGGAAAACATTTATCTGAAGGGTTATGTTCTCGGTCTTGAGGACAGCTACATTAAGCAGATCGAGGAGAAAATCATCGACTTTGCAGAGCTTGGAGATTACATTGACCAGCCTGTAAGAACATACTCAAGCGGTATGAAAATGCGTCTTGGTTTTGCTATCAATGTCAACATTGAACCCGATGTTCTTGTTGTTGATGAGGCGCTCTCGGTCGGTGACGCAACCTTCAAAAAGAAGTGTAAAAATAAAATTAAAGAGATTATCGAAAGCGGTGTAACCGTACTTTATGTAAGTCACAATGCCGCTTCGGTTAAAGAAATCTGCGCGCGTTCAATCTTCCTGAAAAAAGGAACTGTTATGTTTGACGGACCGACAGATGAAACCCTCAGAGTGTATGAGGAATCAAAAAAGAAAAAATAATTCCGTTTCGGAATAAAGCAAAAGCTCCACAATTGCGGAGCTTTTCTGATTTATCTGAGAGGTAAACCCATATGGACTGTACCGTAAAAGGCAATCTGCCCTCCGAAATTTTTGAGGACATTATAAAAATTGCAGACAACAGGATAAATTTTCAACAGTTAAAAAACAAGACTGTTTTCGTGTCGGACTGTCACGGACTTATTGCATATTACATTATATGCACATTGCTTGAGGGCAATGATTTTTTCGAAAACAACACAAGGGTAATCACCCTTGCAAAAAGCCGTGAAGATGCCGAAAAGCAGTTCGGCAACCTTACTCTCCGCAAAGATTTTGTTGTTGAAATCGGAGAGTCAAAGAACTTTCCGGAGATTGAAAGAGCCGACTTTGTAATATACTGCAACTGCCCGTGTGAGGTTGCAGAGGAAGATTGCAGTAATCCCGAAATTGCGGATATAATCACTTCGGGCTTTGCAAATGTGCTTGAATATGCAAAAGAGTCAAATGCCGAATCGGTTCTGCTCGTATCTTCATATATGGTTTACGGGGAGGTTTTCAGCGGTAAAAATAACATTTGCGAAAACGACCTCGGCTATCTCGATCCGACCGATGCCGACAGTGCATACGCGCAAAGTATGCGTTCAGCCGAAACACTTGCTGTTTGCTATGCTGAAAAGTTCGGTATGAATGTAAAAATCGCCCGTCCCTGCCCCACACTCGGAGGTGTCAGAATGAGCGATGAAAGAAAATGGGCAAAGCTGATTGTCAGTGCGGCAAAAAATCAGAGCATTATGCTTACAGATAACGGTGGTGAAAAGTTCAGCTTTTGCTATGTGACGGACACGGTTTCTGCATTGATTGATATTTTGCTTAACGGAAAAAGCGGCGAGGCATACAACATTTCAAACGGTAACGCCAATGTGACAATGCGGGAATTTGCACAGCTTGTAAAATCGGCAAATCCCGAAAAGAATCTCTCCGTAGTGTTCGTTCACAGAAAAGATGAAGAAGAACCCGAATTTTCTCCGTCATCCCCCACACCGTATGTTTTGTGCAACGATAAAATAAAATCACTCGGCTTTAGTCCGAAAACCACGCTTAAAGACGGAATAAAACGCAGTATAAGAGCAACAGAACTGCGTGCAGAATTGCGAAGGATAAAGTAATGCGTATTAAAGATTTTTTAAACGAATTTGAGGCCGACAGGGCGGCATTGCCCGGAGTTGAAAAAGAAACTCTTGCAAAGCTCAGGAACAAAACAATTGTCATCTCGGGCGGTGAACTTGCAAGGTGTCTTTGCTATGCCTTTCTCTACAATAACGAGGCTAAAAGGCTCGGAATAAAAGTTATCCTTCTCGGCAAATCACGCAACGCAATGGCACCATACCACAGCGAACTCTTGTTAAGAGATGATTTTGATTTTGTTGATTATAATTCTGCATCAGAAATTTCAAGTGCCGACTATGTAATTACAACAGGAATCTGCGGTGAACATACAGACAACAACCCACAGATTATGATTGACGGCATTGCAGAGATTAATGCCTGTGCCAAAATTGCAAAAGCCACAGGCGCAAGAGTTGTCGTTGTGAACGACAGCAGAATTTACGGCAAAGCCAAACCGCACAGAGTTTATTCCGAAAACGAGTACGCAGAACTTGACGCAACCTCTCCCTCATCGCTTGCAGGTCAGCTTATGAGAACGAGAGAAACCGCCTTGCACTCGGTTTTGAAGAACAGCGAATCAACCGTTACAACGCTCAGAACGGGCATAATTTTGGGAGCTTCAAGCAACTTTACAAGCGTGCTTGATCCTGTTTTTGACGATATAGCCAACCGCCGTGACACAGTTGTTCCGGCAACAAGGGATCGCTGCACCTTTGTTTATATCAACGATGTTTTAAAAGCGATTGTTTTCGCAATGACAAATCTTGAAGAAAACGCAGTTTATAATGTCGGCGGCAAAAGCTGCAACGCATCGCTGATTATGATTGCGGCTGTTCTCAACGATATTTACGGCAGTCGCTGTACAATTGAGTCGGGCGATTTTACGGAGCTTGACGGCTGTGCAATTAATTCAAACAAAATTTCCGTAAACGAATGCACTCCCGACATTGACCTTGAAACCATGCTGAAAATCTGCATAATGGACAAGATGAAGTCCGAAAAAGTTCTGCGTATCCCCCACTCACACGAACGCAGACTTGACTCAATTCACGAAATTCAGCTTGCATTTCTGCTTGAAACCGACAGAATTTGTCGAAAGCATAACATAAAATATTTTCTCGGCGGCGGAACACTTCTCGGTGCAATCCGTCACAAAGGATTCATTCCGTGGGATGATGATGCCGATATTATGATGTTGCGTGAAGATTTTGACCGATTTTGCGAGATTGCTCCAAAGGAACTTCCGAGCAATATGACTTTTCAATCGTACCATACGGACAAGGCTTGTTTCTATGAATTTGCCAAGGTCAGACTTGACGACACTTTCTTTGCAACCGACTTTGCAAAAGACCATCACGCAATGCACAACGGAATTGCGTTTGATATTTTCTGTCATGATAACACAGCCAATTCAGCAATCGGACGAAAAATTCATATGGCTGTGACTCTGTTCACAAGAGCGCTGGTGTTCAATAAATGGAATAATCGTAAGGCTGAAAACGGCAGTAGAATCCAGAGCATTGTAACAAATTTCTGCAAGAAAATATTTCCGCTCAGATTCAGTATGTGGCTTGAAGTCCGTACTTTAAAATTCTTTAAAAACAAAAAGAACGCAAAATATCTCTATGACGGAATGGGCAGAAATATTTATAACGGTGCTTTTCCAAAGGAATATCTTGACGATGTTGCTTATGCCGACTTTGAGGGTTACAAGTTCCCCGTGCCAAAGGAATATGACAAGTACCTTACTTTCCTCTACGGCGACTATATGGAGCTTGCACCGCTGTCAACAAGAATGGGTTGCCACGAAATTGCCCTCTGCGACATTGGAAAATATGACGGTTTCAAAATCCGCAAACCCGATTCTGAAAAATAATCAGCGTAAAACAGACCGATAAAGTAAATGTCACTTGACACTTACCTGTCGGTCTGCTATAATAATATAGCACATTTTGGGTGTTGTTGCGAAATCAGCTGAAGAGTAAGATTCATCTGAAAGTAAGCTCCGCCTCGGTTTCCCCACCGTGTAAAAACCAAGGGAATTTAAATTGATTATGCAAAAGTTGACACAATCATTTTCAACTTTCCATTTTCAATTTTCAATTTAATAAGCAGGTATGGCGGAATTGGCAGACGCGCATGGTTCAGGTCCATGTGAAAGCAATTTCATGCAGGTTCAAGTCCTGTTACCTGCACCAACAGCCGTTTCTTATGTAGGGACGGCTGTTTTCTACCACATTTTCGGTCTGTCTTATGGTGATTTTCAAAATATTTGAATTAATTTTTAATAAAAAACGAAAATTATGTTGACAAATCCGAAAATATGGTATATAATAATCAAGCTGTTGTTATTAAGCAACATTTCGAGGTGTAGCTCAGTTTGGTAGAGTGCTTGGTTTGGGACCAAGATGCCGCAGGTTCAAGTCCTGTCACCTCGACCAAAAAAGGTGGTTTTTTAACCGCCTTTTATTTTTTGTCAAAATTACTTAAAATGCCTTAAAAGTGGCTTAAACACTGGGTTTTTGAGATTTCAAAAATTCAGTTGAGTAATTTTGAATTAAGTTAAAACAAGATAAAATGCAGTCAAACTTACTGTCAAACTTACTGTCATTTTAGTTTGCCTGCCGATTTTGAGAAACAAGATAATATATTTTTAAAATTTATTACATCGTAACACAAAAGATTTTTTATTATTAAAACAACAAAGAGGTTAAGCAATTTTTTCTAATGCTTAACCTCTTTTTTATTTTGTTGATTACAGAGCATTCCCATATCATAACTAAGTTAAATACTTTCTTTAGCACAATATTTATTTTTAGCATAGAAAAAGAGGGCTCATAAAGAACCCTCTCTTCCCAATAATTATTTTAAGGATTTATACTTGCTATCTAATTAATACCAACACACTTAGTTGATAAGAACTTTCTTATCCCAGTGATCATTTTCAGATACTTCCTCGTCGTAAGCTGGGGTGATTGTTTCTGTATAAGCTTCTCTCCAATGACCGTCTTCTACTGTTTTTGTGCCTGTCTGTACATATTCTTTCTCATAGTGATATGAACCTGTGCCACCATTTTCTCTGGCTTCCCAAAGAAGATGCTGTTTTTCTTCTTTAGCATCTTTCATTTTCATACCGCAGTCATTACATACATTGTAACCTACCCAACTATATACTGGTTCTTCGTGAGTACCTGTTACGATCCATTCCTTATCATGAAATTTTGTCACAGCATCGTGATGCTTATAGTACTTATACTTCTTAGCTGCTGTCGTTTCAGTATTTGACGCTGGCTTCTTGTTGTTACTTGAAGAAGTAGCTGGCTTCTGATTATTACTTGAAGAGTTGATTGGCTTAGATGCTGGCTTCTTGTCGTTATCAGATGTATTTGTCTTTGAAGAGTTGTCTTTCTTTGAAGATGTATTTGACTTAGTATCTTCTTTCTTTTCAGTGTTACCCTTGTTGCTGTTGTTTTTGTTAGATACTGTAGTTTTTACATCGTCAACCTTAACTGTAACTGTCTTACCGTCATCGGTTTTTACTTCTACTTTGCCGTCTTTTACTTCGACTTTCTTACCATTCTTATCAGTGATGTTGCCGTCTTTGTCGATTTTTAGACCGTTATCCTCAATAGCCTTGCTGACCTCAGATGATACAGTTGAAGTCTGTACGGTTGAAGTCTGTACGGTTGAAGATATTACTGACGGTTCTGTCGGTTCTTTCTCAGCGTTACAGCCTGCAAGAATGCTTATGCCGACTGCTGATGTGCCTGCAAGTATTGTAGCACCGCAGACAACGGCAATTACCTTGGTTTTTACTGTCGCAGTTGCTGTTGCCTTTACAATAGATGAAACTGTTGACTTTGCACCTGTCGCAAAGCCTTTTGTTGCAGATGTTGCAAGTGTCTGTCCGTTCGGGAGCTTGATTGTAATGTTCGGTACTGCAAGGCTCTTTGCCTGCTCTCTGAAAATTGTTGTAAAGAACGGCACAAATACAACACCGTGAAGCTTGTCACCGCTTTTGTTTTCGTAATCTTCAATTGCAGTTTTCATCTTTGCCCTTGAATAGTTGAGCCTTGAAAGCACAGTACCCCTTGAACATTCAAAGACTTCTGCGATTTCATCAACAGTCATTTCATTAAAATAGTGCATAATCACTGTCTGATACTGAACATCGGACAGTACTTCCTGCATAATCGAAAGAATAATTTCTCTCTTTGCCTTGTCTGAAATGTATTCTTCGGGAATTGATATACGCTCGTCAACTATTGCCTGATTTTCAAAAATTTCATCGTCCAGTTGGATTTCACCTTTACCTTTCAAATAATTTTTGCACTTATTAACGGCAATTCTGTTAAGCCAACTTCTGATTTGTGATGATTTTTCCAAAGATTGGATTTTTAAAAAAGCCGTTATGTAAGTTTCCTGCATAATGTCCTGTGCGGTTGTTTCGTTCTTTAAAAAGCTGATACAAGTAAACCACACTTCACGCTCTGTAAGCTTGTAGAGCTTTTCAAATGATTTGTTATCTCCCTTTTTAATTTTCTCTACTAAGTGGGAAATGTTCATAAAATAACCTCCTCTCATTCCCTTTCATAATATAGACAATTTAAAACGGCTTTTGATTTTATAAAATCCGAAAAAATTTTAAAATTTTTCAAATTTTGTCGATTTTTTTAAAAAGCAAATATTTTTCGCATAAAACAAAAAGTGCGTAGCTGAAGCTACGCACGAAAAATACATAGCTTTGATTGTTGCGACACAATATTTCACTTATAAGGTGTGAAAAGTAAAGCCTGCATTTTTACCGAAATAAAAATACACACTTAGGTGAACTTAAAATTAAATTTTTGTTTGGCATTTTTATTTTAGCATACAATATGTGAAAATTCAATATTATTTAAATTAACTTTTAAAATTCATGTAAAAGAATTTAACAATATCAATTCCGTACTATCATATTTCTGTTTATCAAACATCCCGTTTACAAGCAAAAGTATATCGTTGTATCATTGTTATTATACAGGATCAAATTTGCATAAAAAAATCAGGCAATCGTTATGACTGCCCGATTTGTTTTTGAAAAATTTGCAATTTTAATCCTATTTATGCACTGTTTTACACGCACTAGCCGTAATCAAAGTGCCATGACTTTTTGAGAGATTTCTGCCGGAGATGACACTGTGCCGACGCACTTGTACTCTTCGGTTTCTTCCTTGGTTTTAAAGCCCCAGCCGTATAGCACAGCTAGGAAGTCCATACCTATTTCTTCCGCACCCTTTGCCTCGATTGTGCTGTCGCCGACAAGGATACTTTCTTCAACGGAAACTCCCGTCTGCTCACACGCCTGCAAAAGCAGATGACTCTTTGTAAGGTTTGTACCGACATCTGTTGCACATACTGCGTCGAAAACATCCGACGCCTCGTAGGTTTCAAGAATATCCGTTGTGAACATTCTGTGCTTTTGAGTTGCTATTGCAAGCTTAAAACCGCTTTTCTTGAGTTCACGAAGAGCGTCATAAATTCCGTCATAGACGGTGAACATCTCTTTTCCTTTCTGGGAATAAAGCTTGCTGTAATTCTTTACGGCATATTCAATTTCGTCATCACTCATATTAAAGAGCGTTTTAAATCCGTATTCAAGCGGTGCGCCGATTACTCCGTAGAGTGCACTGTGTTCAACAGGCTCATAGCCCATTGCAACTGCTGTTGTATTGAAACAATATAAAATTCCGGGGGCTGTGTCGGCAAGAGTGCCGTCAAAGCCAAAAACAACTAATTTTTTCATAAAACCACCCAATCTGCAAATAGATAAATTCATAAACAATTTTTTACAAAAGTCTTTGTCCTGCAAATATGGAAATACATCTCAAGGGGAATTATACCATTTTACGGAGATAAATACAATACTAATTTCTCCACAAGTATTAATTTGGGAATAAAAGTGCCGAAAAATATGCAATTATTGTTCTTTTGCAAGCATATGCCAATCGAAACAAGTCGAAAACCAGAGCTTTCAACTTACTTTATTTCTTGACAACATCGTGTGTGCGTTATAAAATTGAAGTACATTATATTGAAAGGTTATTTTATTATGACTTCTGCAAAGCATAAAAATCCGCCTGCCAAACCCAAAGAAAAATATTCGGTACAGCAGGCGCTCACAAACTATTATCTGCTTATTATGTTCACGCTTTTTCCGTTGTTTTTTACCGACGCATATTTTAACATCAGGCATGACAAGTATTACTTTTTCATTATATTGACGGGTATTCTCGTTATTGCGGAATTTCTTATTATTATGACCGCAAGCGTTGATAAACCGCCGGAAGACTCAAAGCTTGAAAAGCCTAAACCAAAGCATTTGTATGAAGAGCTTTCGTTTATGGACTGGGCATTTATTGTATTTTTAGGAATAAATGTCATTTCAACGCTGTTGTCTGCAAACCCTTTGGATGCACTTCTGGGTACTCAGGGACGAAACAACGGTCTTGTGCTTATGGCATTTTACACCGCAGCATATTTTATGATTACAAGGTGCTTTAAATATTTTGAATACATATTCGTTGCGCTTGCGTTCGGTTCAATGATAGTTTATGCACTTGCGGTGCTTAACTCATTCTATATTGATCCTCTCGGGATGTTTACTCTTCTCACCGACCAACAGACTATTACCGACTTCACTTCAACAATCGGCAACAAAAATCTGCTTTCAAGCTACATCTGCATCGCTATGCCTGTTATGATTGCAATGTCGGTTATCACGGAGAAAACCTTGCTCAGGGCTATTTATCTTGTAGCAACAGGATTTGGCTTTGCGGCTCTTATGACTGCCGACAGCGATTCCGGCATTCTCGGCATGGCTGTATTTATGATTATTTACCTTGTATGGTTTTCAAACAGCCTTGTCAGGCTGAAAAGATTTTTCCTTTCGGCAACTGTTATGCTGTTGTTTGCAAAGCTGCTCAGATTGTTCTCGCTCTGCTTTGACGACAAAAGCAAGGGCTTTGATAAGTTTCAGGAAATTTTCGTTTTCTCAGGCATCGGCTGGATATTGCTTGCAGCTTGTGCCGTTATTACAGGGATTTTGTATCTTATTGATTACCAAAAACCAAACATCACAATTTCAAAAGCCGTGCCGATTGCTCTTGCCGTTGTATTCGGACTTTGTGCTGTTGCCATGATAGGAATTATGGTTTATTTCAGCTGTATTGACACCAAAACCGACCTCGGCAGTTTTGAAAGAATTATCCGCTTTAACGATATATGGGGTACGCACAGAGGATTTATGTGGATAAGGTCGATATGGATTTTCGGCGACGCTTCATTCATTGAAAAGCTGTTCGGCGTAGGTCCGGATATGTTCTACTCCGCATTCAGTCCGTACTTTGACGACCTTTCAAAATACGGTGACAGCTCAACAAATGCCGCTCATAACGAATATCTAAACTACCTTATAACAATCGGAATTACGGGACTTCTCTCCTATCTTGCCATTGTGTGCGGTACGATTAAGAACGCAGTTAAGTATGCAAAGGAAAATCCGATGTTGATTGCGTGCGTTTCGGCCGTTATCTGCTATGCTGTTCAGTCTGTTGTAAACCTTTATCAGCCGATTACAACTCCGCTGTTTTTCATCTTCATAGCTTTGTGCGAGGCTTTTGTAAGAAACGCCAAGGCTGAAAAATCTGCCGTATCTGCCGTATAAATATTATGACTGCATTTCAATTCGGATAAGAAGATTCTGCATTGACTCGTTGCGGTCACGGCGATATCGTCCCAGCTCGTAGAGGCTGTCGGGATTTTTAGTAATTATATTGGGCTTTTCCGTACAGGTTAGTGTACACGAAAAGCCCATTTCTTTTATCAGCTTTTCGGTCAGGTCATTTTTTGCACCGAACGGATATACAAAGCAGGTCGGTTTTTTCCCTGTTGCATTTTCAAGCAAGGCTTGAGCTTTGACAACATCTTCCGTAAGAATAGATTTATATGCTTCGTCACTCTCCCCCGCTTTTGGCAAAACACCCTTTCGTGATTTCAAAGAATGCATATCGTACGAATGATTCTGAATTTCAACATAGCCCGAATCGGACATTTCTTTCATATCGTCAAAAGTTATATGCCCGTAGGTCACGGAAATGTCCTTGGTTTCGGTGAATTTTTCGGACACTGACGCAATCGGAGATATGACCGCCTTGCAGTTGTATTTTTCAAGCAAAGGGAGTGCATAATAATAATTATTATAATAGCCGTCGTCAAAGGTCAGCATAATGCATTTTTCGGGCAATGATTTTTTGCCGTAAGCATAATCGGTAAGGTCTTTTACAACAACGGTTGTGTAGCCGTTTTCGGCAAGATATTTTAAATCGTTTTCAAAAAGAGTCGGCGAAACGGTGTAGTCATTTTGCAGTTTTTCATCCTTTAAAAGTGAGTGATACATTATTACGGGCAGTTTTACGCTGTCGGTATCAGCCGTTGTTTCTTTTACTGCACCTGTCATTACCGATATTAAAATTACTGCAGACAGGAAAAGTGCCATAAAAATGATAATTTTTACTGTTTTGTTTGATTTCACTATATTTCCTCCCAATTCTTTGTGCAAGATTTTTTATCTATAATTCTTTATTGTAAATATAATCAAACAACTGCGTGATAGAATATAGCCAAAGTTAATACTGATTACTGATTTTGGCCAATCGGTACTGACTAATATTGCATAAGGATTTATGAATTATGGCAAAAAGAAATTTCAGCTCAAAACGCAATGCAATTTACGACGCTGTGTGCGGTACGGACACTCATCCGAGCGCACGCTGGGTTTATGATAAATTAAAGCCCGAAATTCCCGACCTTAGTCTTGGCACGGTTTACAGAAACATTGCTCTTTTTAAGGATGAAGGAAAGGTCAGCGTTATATGCAATGTAAACGGTGAGGAGCGTATTGACGGCAACACAGAGCCGCACCCCCACTTTGTATGCAACAAATGCAAGGCAGTTATTGATGTTGAAGACAATCAAAATGCTGATGGCCTTGAGTCACAGCTTGCCGAAGAGGGATTTAAGGTAGAAAACAGATTTGTTATCTACTACGGCATATGTCCTAAATGTTCGGCAGAAGTACACTAATATTTATTACAAAGGAGAAGTAATTATGAAATGGTATTGCACAGTATGCGGTTATGTTTATGAAGGTCCCGAAGCTCCCGAGGCTTGCCCTGTTTGTAAGGCACCGAAGGAAAAATTTAAGCAGATGGACGAGGAGGCATCTTTCGCAACAGTTCACGAGGTTGGCGTTGCTCAGGGCGTAAGCGAAGATATTCTCAAGGATCTCAGGGCTAACTTTGAGGGAGAATGCAGCGAAGTCGGTATGTATCTTGCAATGGCAAGAGTTGCAGACAGAGAAGGCTATCCCGAGGTTTCTGCCGCATTTACAAAGTATGCTTTTGAAGAGGCTGAACACGCTGCCAAGTTTGCAGAGCTTTTAGGCGAAGTTCTTACAGACAGCACAAAGAAGAATCTTCAGATGCGTGTAGATGCAGAAACAGGTGCTTGCGAAGGTAAGTTTGACCTTGCAAAGCGTGCAAAGGCTCAGAACCTTGACGCTATTCATGACACGGTTCACGAGATGGCAAAGGATGAAGCAAGACACGGCGCAGGCTTTAGAGGTCTTCTTAACAGATACTTTAAGTAATCATTAAAACAATAAAAAATCAAAAAAGTCAGCTTGATAATCGTATGACCAACAACTAACCGATTACACAACAGACTTTGAACAGGAGATTTGATAGTATGAAATATGTATGCGATGTTTGCGGATATGTTTACGATCCTGAAATCGGCGATCCCGATAACGGTGTTGATGCAGGCACAGCATGGGAAGATGTACCCGAGGATTGGGTATGCCCTCTCTGTGGTGTAGGCAAAGACGAATTTTCCGCAGAAGAATAATTAACAAATTGGCAATTTGGGAGCAGGCAATGCTTGCTCCCTTTTGTGTGTACGGGAGTAAATTATGAAAAAATTGATTTCGTGGAATGTAAACGGACTTCGTGCCTGTGTTACAAAGGGCTTTGAGAACTTTTTTAAAGATGTTGACGCAGATATTTTCTGTCTTCAGGAAACAAAGCTTCAAGAGGGACAGATTGACCTCTTGCTTGAAGGATATCATCAGTATTGGTGCTATGCCGACAAAAAAGGCTATTCGGGAACGGCTATGTTCACAAAGGAAGAGCCTTTGAATGTATGTTACGGGATCGGCATTGACGAACACGACCATGAGGGCAGAGTTATCACGGCAGAATTTGACAATTGCTTTGTTGTCACCTGCTACACTCCGAACTCGCAAAGCGAGCTGAAAAGGCTTGATTACCGAATGAAATGGGAGGATGATTTCAAGGCATATCTGAAAAAACTTGAAGAAAAAAAGCCGGTTATTATGTGCGGTGATTTGAATGTTGCGCACAAAGAAATTGATTTGAAAAATCCGAAAACCAACCGTAAAAATGCAGGCTTTACCGATGAAGAGCGTTCAAAGATGACAGCGTTGCTCGATGACGGATTTATCGACACCTACCGCTATTTCTATCCCGATACAGAGGGCGTGTATTCGTGGTGGTCATACAGATTCAAGGCTCGTGAAAAAAATGCGGGCTGGCGTATTGACTATTTTATCGTTTCAAAAGCTCTTGAAAGCAAGCTTGACGGTGCAAAAATCCATACCGAAATTTTAGGTTCTGACCATTGCCCCGTTGAACTGACGATTGACATTTAAAAAGCAAAATAAAACCCCGACACAGCATAAACCGCGTCGGTTTTTTTGTATATTATGAAAAATTTTCAAGACTGACAATACAAATTTCAAAAGTGTCAATTGACAAAACGGGAATTTCGTCTTGACAAATGATTTTTTCGCAAAGAAAATGCTCCGACGCTAAAAAGTATCGGAGCATATATGAGCTTTTTTATAATTAACTGACGGTAATTTTGTTTTGACCGCCTGTTATGTCGGAAAAATTGTTTTTTGCACTTTTAACGAATGCGAAGATTGTTTTCAGAAGCATATTTCTCGTTTTGCTGTCAAGACCTGCAAAGGATTTTAGGATTGTTCCCGTGTTTTTAAGCGGATTTTTCAGCATCTCATTAAAGGTTGCGGTTTCGGTCAGCGACAAAAGGGCAAAAACCTCTTTTGTGAACTCCCTTCTTTGAGCAATTGTCAGCGATTCGACAAATTCTTTCAGCGTGTGGTCAAAGAAAACGCTGAAATTTGTAGTGCTTTTCAGCCTGACAAGCCTGTTCTGCTCAATCTCCCACGAATAGACATCGTGTTGGAGAAAACCTTTTTGATTGCTCTTTACAATTGTGTAGCTCTCCTCATGCTCAAACATCATGCCGAAAATGCTTGACTGCGGAACAAAGGTGTAGATTCTGTCATCGACTTCATAAAATCCGCTGTCCCTGATTTTGTCAAGAGAAAACCCCGGTCCGTCAAAATTGTAAATATAATCAATATGATTTCTTGAATTTTCATCGGTAAAAGCACCGGCATAAACCGCAAGATTTCCGCCCTTTGAGTGACCGCCCAGAATAAATTTTCCGTTGAGCATACGGACTGCCTTTTCAAAATAATCAAGAGCCTTTTTCTGTGACGGCAACGGAAATGTGAAGAACATATTGAAGTCCTCCTGCCAGCCGACAAGAGAAAAATCCGTTCCTCTGTATGAAATAAAATAATTCTTTTTGAGAAATTCAAAAGTGATTGCGGAAAACTGCATACTCACATCGGACTCAACCTCGTTTACATACCCCGAAACAAGAATTTTGCCTAATCTCTTGCTCTCTGCCGTTGCTTTCAAAAGGTCGGCGTCACCCTTCCACAATAGATTTTTCTCGTAATCATCGGTTGCAAACACACGCATTGCCGCCTGTTCAAGGGTAATTTCATCAAACAGACAGGACGATACCGCACCGTCAAAAGGAAGATATGAAAGCCGTGAAAGCACAAGTGCGTCAAGCTCGTTAAAACCATCCTGCTCAAATGTCAAATCGCCGCGCCAGCTTATGTAATCAAATATGTCAGCCATACAAATGCCTCCAATCTGTTTTCTCTCTGTAATTATTGTATCACTTTGTACTAATTATTTCAATGCAATTTTAAAAATTGAAAAAGAAAAGGACAAACGAATTCGTTCATCCTTTAACAGTATATGAAGTTATCTGAATTTTGCGATTTCTTCAAGAAATTGTTTTCCGAATTTTTCAAGCTTTGTTCTGCCCACACCCGAAACTTCAAGCATTTCATCGGGTGTTTCGGGGCATTTTTTGCACATATCAATCAGCGTTGCATCGGTAAAAATAACATAGGCAGGAACGCTCTTTTTGGATGCAATACCTTTTCGCAAAGCCTTGAGTGCATCAAGTAAATCGGAATTAACAGGCACTTCGGGGCGGTGCGTTTTGACAACCTTTTCGGAGTTTTCAACTTTCTTCATCACAAGCCGTTCCCGTCCGAAAAGCACATCTCGGCTCTTTGGCAAAAGTTTTAGAACCTCGGTTTCATTGTCGGATGAAATATACTCTTTTTCGGCAAGAAAGTCAATTGTGCCGAAAATATGCCTTACCGTAACCTCTTTCATTATTCCGTAGGTTGACTGATTGTTAAGCTCAGCTTTTAGGATTTTCTCGCTTTTACTGCCCTTTAACACATCACAAATCACGGTTTTGCCGTACCTTTGTCCTGTTCTTGCAATACACGACATAATTTTTTGAGCGTCAATTGTGACATCAACAAGCTTGTGAACAGAAAGGCAGTTGGAGCATTTTCCGCAGTAAGCCTTTTTTTCACCGCCAAAATACCGCAGAATAAATCCACGCAGACAATCGTTTGTTGTGCTGTAAAAGGTCATATATTTTAAGCGTTCAAAATCACGCTCACGAATTTGCTCGTTTTCTTCAATTGTAAGCTCATCGTTGCCCTCGGAATTTTCAATCATAAAGCGATTTAGGCGAACATCCTTAGGACTGTAGAGCAAAATACAATCAGCCTCACCGCCGTCACGACCTGCCCGTCCTGCCTCTTGATAGTAGCTTTCAATGTTTTTCGGCATATTGTAATGAATTACATATGTAACATTTGATTTGTCAATTCCCATACCGAAAGCATTGGTTGCGACCATAATATTTTTTCGGTCAAAAACAAAATCCTCCTGATTTTTCCTGCGTTCGTATTCATCAAGACCTGCATGGTATCTTGCCGCTGAAAAGCCGTTATCGCAGAGCAATTCGCAGACAGATTCAACATTTTTTCGGGTTGCACAATAGACAATTCCCGACCTATCGCCACGCTCCCGAATGAGGTCAATAAGCTTTTCGTCCTTTGACGATGACTTTATTACACCGAAAAAAAGGTTGGGGCGGTCAAATCCCGTTGTAATTTCAAACGGATTTTCAAGCCTGAGAATTTTCTTTATATCTTCTTTTACATCATTCGTAGCCGTTGCGGTGAATGCTCCGACAATCGGACGATTTGCAAGGCTTTCAACAAATGAAATAATTTTGAGGTAACTCGGTCTGAAATCCTGTCCCCATTGTGAAACGCAATGAGCCTCGTCAACTGCAACCATTGAGATTTTTATCTTTTTACAGGTGTCGAGAAATCCGTCAGTCAACAGCCTTTCGGGTGCAACATAGATGATTTTGTATTTTCCGTGTTCAACATTTGAAAGCACTCGGAGAAATTGCGGATATGAAAGCGAGCTGTTTATATATGCCGCAGGAACTCCCGACTGAACAAGTGAGCCGACCTGATCCTTCATAAGCGAAATCAGAGGTGACACAACAATTGTCACCCCGTCAAAAAGTAATGCGGGAATCTGATAGCACATAGACTTGCCCGCACCTGTGGGCATAATGCAAAGTGCATCTCTGCCGTCAAGCAAAGCGTCAACTATCTGTTCCTGTCCGTCTCTGAAAGAATCGTGTCCGAAGTAATCTTTTAACACGCTTAATTTATCACTCATCTTTTTGCCCTTATCTATCATTCTTTATTGGAATTATAATCATTGTATTCCCTTTCAATCCAAGCCATAAGCAGATTTACAATTTTCTGCTGTTCGACCTCGTTAAGCTGTTTATCCCTTGCAACTCTGTACCACTTGTTAAGACACCCTCTGCAACAACAGGCACAGGCGTGCTGTGCGATAAAAACAGGGTGTCCCCTCATAGGCGTTTGCTTTCCGTCATTCGGAATATATTTTGGTGCAAGCCGTGTTCTGACAAAATCTTCTGCATGGGAGCGGATTTTATTCATTCCCTTTTCATTAATATAGTCAATGTCCTTTTGATTTAAATGAAACCGACTGCGAAAATCAGATTTTTTCAGTTTGTTTAGTGCCTCATCTATCGTTTGCATTGTTCATGCCTTCTTTTATTGTCATACCTTAATTATAAACAATTACTACGGCAATGGCAAGAAAAAATGCACTTATTTTCTGTTACAGAAAAAACAACCCCACGATTATTTTACCGTGAGGTTGTTTTCATAGGGTTGCTTTTCAATTATTTTTAGAGATTAAACATCTTTGCAATATTTTTCAGCAAGGGCAAAGAACGCTTTTTCGAGCGAATCCAAGGTTTGTTCCGTCATACTGACCGACATACTGTTTTTGTCGGAAAATATGATTTCAACGATTGTAACCGTGGCGTCATCGACTGTCAGTCCTTTGTTTTTTGGATTATATTTTTTCAGAATTTCCAATGCGTCTTCGGCGGTGTCGCACAGCAGTCTCATATCCGTTTCGTCGATTAAAACATTTTCAAAAGCGATATAACCGCATTTGCAGATAGCGTCAAAAAGGAAATTTACACCTTTTTTTCGCACATAAAAAGAACAGCAGTAATCAAAATTTGAATGATTTTTTGAATAGCTCACGGATACAATTTCTTTTCTTACACGCATTTTTTGTTTGGAAATATTATGAAATAACGACCGTAAAGTCATATCGGTTATGTCATGGCAGCCCCGCAGAACGGACAGAATTTCGGCGGATTGCCGTCTGGCTTATATCCGCAAGCCGAGCAAACAATTGCCGCAGCATTTTGCGGAGTAAACGGCTGTGAAACTTGCTGATTTACTGTGTTGCTCTGCATAGGCATTCCGTTCTGCTGATAGCCCATATTGTTCTGCATGGGCATTCCGCTTTGCTGATATCCCATATTGTTCTGCATGGGCATTCCGCTTTGCTGATAGCCCATATTGTTCTGCATGGGCATTCCGCTTTGCTGATAGCCCATATTGTTCTGCATGGGCATTCCGTTCTGCTGATAACCCATATTGTTCTGCATGGACATTCCGCTTTGCTGATAGCCCATATTGTTCTGCATACCGTTCCTTATTTGTTCACACAGTCTCATTAACTGCATTCCGTCATCAAACGCTCTCATAAGCTCATTCCTTACAGTACCGATTGACGAATCAACATACATTGATATATCGGTTATGAACGGATGATTTACGATGAATTTTGCTTTTAAAGAAGATATTCTTTGCGGTGATGACGATGTGTTTGTATCACGAACATACGGCTGAAGTGCAAGCGGAACATCAAGCATGCCGTTTTGCCCCGAAAATGAGCTTGTTGTATCAAACTGACTGCCAAAACCGCTGTTCCTGCCCTGACGGTTATCATAGCGGTCATACTCATCAGGAATTCCGTCACGGTCGGAATCTTGCAGAGTTGTATATCCAAGCTCAAGCCAAAAGTCCTGCAGCTGTGAAAAATCAAAAATTTCAGGATTGCTGTTTTTGAAATCTCTGCCTATTGTAAAATAGAATTTTCTGTTATTAAAATCTACAACAAGCTTTTCGTTTGTACCGGCACTTGCCGACTGAACAAATGCCGAATATTTCTGTCTGTTCTGTTCACGCTGTTCAAGATGAGCTTTAACATCTGCTAATGTTCTGTTTTTCCAGCCTGATGAAAGCGAACTGAGCTTGTGCTTACAGTCGCTGCAAAGATAACCGTCTGAAAGCTTTTGCCTTGTGAGGGCGTTTACCTTGTCACCGCAAAGGTCACAATATTTCTTTTCAAATAGTCCCATAAACTTTCTCCTTTACAAAAGATTCACGATTTTCTTCTGAATATTTGTAGCATCAATAACTGATATTGTGCCGTCACCGTTTGTGTCTGCAATTTTAAAAGTGTAATCGTCAAATTCTTCAAACCCGACAACGTATTTTTGAACCAAGGTTGCGTCCACAACATTAATAACACCGTCCATATTGACATCATACGGAACAGTAATTTTTACTACAAGGTTAACATCTTTCTTAACAACATTCACTTTATATACCCGTGTTACGCATTGCGGTTTGCTTACAGTAATGACATATTTGCCTGGAACTGTTTCATAATACACATATAAGGGTTTTGCATTACTGTTTACCGTTTCATGTGTATAGCTGCCATTATAGACGCCGTCAGGAGTGTATTCATCAAACTTAACAGTAATAGTGTCATCCGGTAAGCCGCCCGTTCTTAAATCCAGTATAATACGGGCCTTAACCTTTTGCGTAACTTTAACCGATACACTGTAAATGACATCACCGTTTTCACCCGTAACAGCACACCTGAACTGAGTTTCATCAAAATCCGTATTCGGTCTGATGGTCAAAGCATTTGTTTTTGTACCCTTGAAGGAAAATTTGTTTGATGTGGATGAGTTGTCACTTATGTTGCGCCACACATATCTTCCTGTGCTTCTCCTTACTTTCATCTGCCACTGATAGCTTGCGGCATTTTTGGCAGCAACCCATATAATTTCTTCTTTGCCTTTCATAATCATAATTTCTGCCTCAGGGAACTGATGTGTAAATGATGGCGATTCATATGGAACATTGTAATATGCCCAAATATAATATTGACCTGTGGTTTCATCCTGAAGAATTGTCGCCTGACTGTCGCCATTGTACAAACCGCATACTGCGTCTTTGTCAACCGCATATCCTTTGTTCATATTAAAGTATAGCTGACAACAATACATACCGCTGTCAAAAGCTTCTCCGCTGTCGAGCTTTCTGCTAATTTTGTTGTTTTCGTACTTATACCACTCAATATAATCAAAGCTGTAATAAGTGCTGTTTATCGGAGTTGCCGTTGTTGAGGGGATTTTTCCCTGTTCAGGTTTCTCCAAGCCTAAAAATCCAATTGTAGGAATTTCTGTCTTCTCAAGAAGTCCCGGAAAGTTACATTTTCCCGAATAAAAAGTACCGCTCTTTGAACCCGTTACTTTACATCTAAAGACAACATCTTTCCACCCTGAGCCGGGTCCTACAAGTTCTGCGTAGGTCTGAAATTTAAGATGGTCTGTAAAAACACCCGAAAATTTCGAGTCGGGGCTGTTGGTTTTATCGGAAAGGTTAACCCAGTTTAGGCTCGGATACTTTGCCTGCCATTGATAGGTAAAGGTTTCGTCTGTACTGCTGTTTACTCCCACGATAATGTTAAGGACATCTCCTATGTAAACCTCGGTGTCGATATATTTGATATAAGCCTGAGCCGCCGCATTTGCGGTTATGGCTGTCATAGGAAGTGTTGTCAACAGCATGAGAAAGCATAAAACAACACTCGAAATACGCTTTGCTTTTTTCTTGATTTTCATAAAAATCCCTCCTTCATGCCCAAGGATCAACCGAAGCCGGAGTTCGTATATCAGAGAGTGCAAGATTACGCCATAAGAACCATTGATTGCCCTTTCTGCGAAGCTCAATCGGACGAGGTGAATCTGCTCCCGACGACTGAACCTGAACCTTTGCATAACCCTCGCTCTGATAGGTATATGCATACTCGGAAACAGTTATTTTGTACGGAACATTCGGTGTATAATCGTTCTTCACGGATGAACCCTCAAAATATGAGCGAGGAATATATCCCCTGCCCTTGATTCTGTCACGCAAAAACTGAACATCCATCCCGTTCATCGGCTGAGGTCCTTTTAATACATTAAGCATTTCTATTGTGTTTTCCGGACTTTCGTCATATTCAAGCAACACAAGCATAGCAAATGCCGCTGTTGAAAGAGGTGACGAAAAGTCAAGCTCCGGCATTTTTTTGAGTTCATCTGCATTTTTCGGATAATCGGCAAATACAAATGTTTTGCTTTTGTGCATCGCATTGTTTACCGCTCCCGAAACGGCCTTTGAAACATTGTTTTTTACAGTCTGATTTGTCATATTTTTTAAGCTGTCAAATATACCCATAAACAGTACCTCCTTTTTAAAGTGCGTCAAGTGCGGCGGCAAGATAATCTGCCGTTACGGATGAATAAAAAAACGAGCTTATTTTTCCGAATTGTTTTGCCTGTTTAACCCTGTCGGCAAGGTCGGGATATGACTGTTCGTCACAGAGCAGAGCCGTTTTACAGCTTGGCAAATATTCCTTTACTTTTCCACAAAGCTCAAGCCGTTTCTCAATAGTTGAATCGGCAAGTCTTGTGACATCCATAAGCAAAACATCAACTCTTTCTGCAATGCACAAATCAAGAATTTTCCCGTCTTGATTCGGTGAAACATTCTCAATACAAAATCTTCCCTTCTTTACAAGGGCATTTTGAATAGCCTCACTGAGCAAATTATTCTGAACACTGAGCAAAATTTTCTTCAACGGACATCACCCCTTTTCACCTATATCTTTCACTTATATTGTACAATTTTGCGATAGAAGATGAATGTGCCAAACGGCATATTTCACAACATAAACAAAAAAAGCACAGCCGCCCGATTGTTCGGACAGCTGTGACCTTGTGCTAAAAATATTTACGGTGGGTAATTAAAAGGGGGGTAAATAATAAAATAATTATGCTTTGTTCTTAACAGCGCCTATAATGTAAAGTACAGGGATAACAAGACCGCAGATAAGAGAGAATACATTGAACTGTGATCCGCCTATCATGCTGATAATTTCGCCTGCAATACACATAACCGCAACAACAACGCCCCATACAATACATGTATTTGCCTTGTGCGGAAGTTTTGCGTTGATAACGCCGATAATACCTGCGACAAACTCAGCAACCGCACTGATAAGTGCGAAAACGCCACCGACATAAAGCATAGTCATATCGTATGTACCGTCGTTAAAAGCTGCAAGTGCGGCGATACCGAGAATGGCGATGATTGACACAATCAATGCAATAGCACCGAATACAATCATAAGGATTCCCGTTACTTTAAGAAAAGTTGAACCTTTTGCCTCCATAGTTTTTCCTCCTGTCATTAAATAATAAATTTTATGCACCTTTGTCTTTGATTATTAATCGGACAAAGATAGCGTTTTGCACAAAAGATATTCACCGTCTGAGCAGTTTATATCCTGTAATTGTATTATACTGTTTTAACAGCAAAAAAATATGTGCCAAACGGCACATATTCAGAAAAAAGTATTTATTTGTCGTTAATTCTATCGTCAAGGATTACAAGTCCCGCCTCTCTTGCCTTTACGGCAAGCTCTGTTCTTGACTTAAAGCCTGTTTTTTCAAGCATATACTGTATATAGTTCTTGACAGTACCCGGAGCAATGTAAAGTCTTTTGGCAATTTCCGTGTTTGTATCACCGCTTGTCAGTTCACGCAAAACCTCAAGCTCCCTTTCGGTAAAATCCGTACTCATTGCGTTGCCGAATTTAATTTTGGGAGTTGTGTCGGGAAACACACGCTCACCGTTCATTGTTCTGTCCATAAGTTCAATAATAGGTTCGGAACTTACCTCTTTGTACCAAAAGCTGTCAACTCCTGCTTCCTTGGCACGCTTTAGATAGGAATATTCGGGCATTGAGGTAACAATGATTATCTTAATTTTCGGGAACTTTGCTTTTATTCTTTCAGCCGCCTCAAGACCGTTTGCTCCCATTGAAGTGCATATATCCATTAAAATTAGGTCAACATCGGAATTTTCACAATGATAATCCGTCATATCGGCATTACTTATTGAGCCCGCAAGCGTATAGTTCTCGCTTTGGTTTACATACATTTCAAATAAAGTTCTCGGCATTGACTGATCTTCAACTATCAGCACTCTTGTCATACTGCAGCACCTCGCTTTTCGGTATTGTGATTTCAAGAACAAAAATTTCGGAAGTCGATATTTTCATGCTTCCGCCGATTTGCTCCGCCTTTTTTCTTACGGAAGAAAGTCCGCCGCCCTCATTGATTTTTTGAGGCGGTTTTCTGCCGTTATTTGCAAATTTAAAAATATATTTTTCACCGTCGTCAAGACTTTCAAGAATCATTTTATCTGCTTTTGCGTGTCTTGCGGCATTGTTAAGGCATTGCATTGTTGCAAAAGTCAGAACCCGTGCAACCGCATTGTTATCAGTCGGAAGATTTCCGACTGTTTCAAGCGTTATTCCGACAAGCTTTGCGGCATTTTCAATATCCTTAGCAAAGTTTTCGTCTTTGCAATCATTCTCTGCGGTATTCAGAACAGAAATATTGTTTTTCCACATTTCAAGTAATTTACTGTTATTTTCAGACAGAGTGCCGTTTTCAAGATATCTTCTTGTTGTTATCAGCGTACTGCCGAGCCTGTCATGAATTATCTCTTTTGTGCGAAGAATTTCTTCTTCTCTTGTCAGATCATAGACCATTTCATTGTATTTTTTCAGATGAGCATTAACCTTTTTTAACTCGCCTATCTCATATTCCAAGGTTGATGTAAGCTTTGTAAACTCTGTTATATCGGTTGCCGCAAGCTGAAAATACGGTTTTGAAAAAATTTCCGTTTCCGACAACGAAAAGCTGAAAACCCTGCCGTCCTTTAATCTGACTGTAAATGCCCCGTCATTTTCATATTGAGAAGCCTCTTTTATCTTCTCTCTGAATGGCATTGCAACATTAAGCGATTTACCCGTAAGTTCAAGGCATATGCTTTCCATAAGGTTATTTTTCAATACAACAAGTCCGTTTTCGTCAAAATAGCAAAGTCCTGTCGGCAAGCCGTCAAAGCTTTCTTTAATTGACATTGCGGTAATATCGGTATTCCTGCAATGATGAAGCCTTACCGTTATGTACACAGACATTATCGCACAATATGCCGTTATGCCGACAGACAGAGCAAACGGCATTCTGCCAAAAAATTCAGCCATTTTATTAATTTGGTTATCATAATATATTTTACTCAAGACATGAGTGCTTACCAAAAACATTGTCAAAGAGATTACTGCAATTATAACCGCTGAAATCGGTTTCCACAACCTGATTTTATAAAGAAAAGATTGCGTTGCGTTGTATATTGCCGCACAGGCAACAACAAATTGCACACTCATCAATATAACACAAACAAACGAACGCATTTCAAGGATGGGTGTCATATGTCATCACCTCCGCTTTGCATACGAACAAACACAAACAGCGTGTCAGCGTCATATTCCGTGGTGACATTTCCGCCGAGTTTTATAATATCGTCAAGTAAATCATAGGGAATTTTCATTTCATTTTTGCTGTCACAGTTGATTTTTAAATCAATAAATCTCTCATGGACTTTTAAATTAAACAGCAACGCATCTGTGCAGTTCATTATATGCCTTATAAAAATCCCGATGAATTTAAAAAGTGCAATCGTTTTTTCGGCTGAAATTTCTCCCGAAACATTACTGAAAAACGAACACGAAATTCCGTAAACAGAAATGTACTCGGCAAGTTCTCGGATACTGTTTTCAAGCTCAAAAGCATTCAGCATTTTTCTGCTTTTTGCCATAATGAGCAGATTGCTTATTCTCTTGATGTAGACATTAACAACACAGGCACCGGCATAATTAACCGAAATATCTCCCCTGTTGTTTTCAATATTTTTGAGTATATTTTCAAGGTCGCAAAGCTGAGGACGGATAAATTCGGTTATACTGTCATAGAGCTTGTTCTGTTCGGTTACTGCCGCTCTTCGTTTTTTCAGCTCTGCCTCTGATTTTAAGATTACATTGTATTCCGAAATCTGCTCTTTTACTTCCGAAAGTTCTCTGTTAATTCGGTTAATTGCCGATATATCTTCCGTCCAAACTGCCTTACCGCCTTTTATATTATGCTTTTTAAGAATTATATTTTCATCAATCAAAATACTGTTGCCGTTTTGCAGAACAACATCTTTTGAAACATTTATTGCGTTTTTTGAGCGGTATTTCACATTGCCCTCATTGTCAAATATGAGAGTGTTAAGATTTGACGCATTGAAAAAATCGCCGTAACCCGTATTTGACGGCACAAGACCTATCTGAATAAGGCTTTCCCATAAAGCAATTGAGGCAAAACAGAACACCTCGGGAACATTGTAAATTCTAAGTCCCGAATATCCGTGATTCAGATTATTCCAGAGTGTGTAAATTATTGCGACAAGAATTATTACAATCGGAATCCACAGCTTTTTGCGTGTTGCGGAAATTCTGCATCGATTTATTGAAAGCACAATTGACGAAAGTACAAGTATAAAAATCCACACTACAATTACATAGTAAACAGGACCGTAACTGTATTGTTTGTTCCAATTGTGAAAATCGGGTTCAAATACAAAAGCAAGCTGATGAAAATCGTTCGTCATAACAAGCAGCACAAGGACGGCGGCAGGTATAATCAAAAGATATTTTCGGTTATTTGTATTTTCGGGCTTACCGATATTCAGCATTGCAAAAAACATCATAAGCGGCAAAAACACCATTGCTATGTAATATGAATACCAAAGATACCGTCCGTATGTGTTGATGTCGGCAGGGCTGTTGTATTTTATGGCACGAAGAGCCATCCACAAGAGCATAAGCGCCGCAGATATCACAAGGCAGATTCGTATATTCTTCTGAACAATGCGATATGCAACAGACACACCCCAGCCTATAATAAGCCCCGAAAAGATAATAACATCAAAATTTTCAATATAATTGTCCGCCGAGGAAGTAAGATGAGAAAAAATTCTCACCGCACCTCCAAACAGGAATATAATTATCCCGACAACAGTCAGAAGCTTTGTTTTGTCAACTTTGCGAACCATATGCCACCCGTCAGTTATTTTAAGTTTAATTTCAGCAACATAATTTTTTCAAAACACCAATGTTGCGCACCATTTTACTACATAATAACACAATAAAACGGATTATACAATTCATATTTACCGCAAACTTAAACAAAAAAGTAAATAGTTAATCCCAAAAGTAACTTCCATGGTGGAACTTACTTTGGAAATTAACGCACTGAAATCTTCCTTGTTTTGGACTGTAATCAATCGTGGTATTCTTAACAAACTTATTAAACTACAAAAGGCACATAACCGAAAGTGATAACGGTTATGTGCCTTATTGTTTTTTGCAATGCTGTTTTTTCACAGTCCACGAGTAAAATTTGTACCCTAATTAGATTGTTCATATTCTCAAACTACAAGCGGTTTATTGCCTCTTGCAAGTATTTTTACTACCTTATGAGTTTGAATAAAAACCAATTTTATGAATGTGCAATATTAAGGATGGTTACAGTATATGAATGATAATTTTAAGTGTATATACAAAATTCTGAGTACACTCGAAGCTGCTATGGATTATTCTGATTTTGATGTTTCTCAGATTGATCACAACCGACTGGAAATAAGTAAGGAGCGTTGGAACAGATATATTGAAATGCTTTCCGACTCAGGCTATGTTAAAGGAGTCAGTACTTCAAAATATCTTTCGGGTGATGTCAGTGTTGATTGTACAAATATCCGCATTACTCTCAAGGGATTGGAATATTTAACTGAAAATTCAATTATGCAACGTTTCTACAAACTTGCTAAAGGTATAAAGGACTTTGTTCCCGGTATATAATCAGCAAACTGTAAATTGTACCGCATTTGCCTTGTATCAGCTTTTGTAGTTAAAAGGTAAAGAATTACATAGTTGATTTGATTAAAACAAAATTAAACGAATTTAAAAGGGTATTAAAAGGGTGTTTGAAACATCCCTTTTACTTTTACCCACAGATTATGGTTATAAGCTCCCGAATTTCGGGGGCTTTTAATATTGCTCAAATATCTGAGCACACACAATTGCTAATAAATTGAAAGGAGCAAACGAATGGACTTAATGGAAATTTTAAAAACCATGTTTGGCGGCAAAGCTTTGACATTTGAACAGTTTGCAGAAAAGGTAAACAATGCGGCAGATGTTAAGCTCGGCAACCTTGCAGGCGGTCAGTATGTCGAAAAGGACAAGTACGATGATGTATCAAATCAGCTTGCAAGTGCAAACGCAAATTTTCTTGAGGCTTTGTAAAGATTATTATTTACACAGAATTTTATGGGGTGCCAAAAATAATGCCGACAGGTAATAGCATTAAAAGCTATAACTTGTCGGCATTTAAAATCTAAAATTTTGACTTTATTTAATCTCCGCAAATATAATCAGTCAACTATGTTATTCAATTCTTCAAAAGGTATATTGTGTTCATTTGCATATTGTTCTGCATATGAGCCTTTTATTCCATAGATTGTGAGCTTATCACAACCTTCAAAGGCATTATCCGCAATATCTTCTGCCTTATCGTAAATGATAATTTTCTCCAGCAAGGTGCAGTTTTCAAAAGCACCCCATTCAATGCTCTTAATATTTTTAGACAAAACTAACTGTTTTAAGGATATGCAATTACTAAATGTATATCGTTGTATTGCAGTAATATTATCGGGAATATTTATACTTTTTAGTGATGTGCAACCGGAAAAAGCACCGTATGCTATACCACGATCAGCAATATTATCCGGAATTACAAGCGTTTCTAATGAAGAACAGCCTGAAAATGATAAACTTTCAATTTCTTTTACATCACCATTAAAATTAACATTTTTCAGACTTTCACAATTCGTAAAAGAGAATTGTTTTATAGTACTTGGGAGTTGTATGCTTTCTAATGAAATACAATGGTCAAAACATCTGTTAAATATATACTCTATCCCTTCAGAAACAACAATCTCTTTTACTATATCGTTATCCTCAAACATTCCTTTCCTTTCTGCTCCCCACAAATTGTATCCTGTAACATATCCGCCTAAAGCATTTACTTTATGGAAAAATATTGTTGAAGGAATTACAACTTTCTCTGACGGGTAGTTTATCTTTACAATTGTTGCCGATTTATTTGTATATCCATCGGTTTCATATGTGTACCCAAACCACCAATGCTCACTTGAACAGCTTTGCAACAATATAAGTATCGCTATCACTGCACACAATATCCCAATAGGTAATTTATATTTTTTTATTTTCTCCATCATATTAAAATTCTCTCGTAAAAAATATAGTTTTAATTATCAACAAACCGATAATTATTAATTTACAGACTGAATTGTTGCATCTAATTCTTCAAAAGGTATATTGTGTTCGTTTGCATATTGCTCGGCATATGAGCCCTTTATTCCGCAGATTGTAAGTTTGTCACATCTGTCAAAGGCATCATTAGCTATATATTTAACTTCATCATGAATATTTACTTTTTCTAAAAAGTCGCAGCTAAAAAACGTCCCACTATTAATAGATGTTACTTTTGGTGGTATAGTAACAAATGTTAGAGAATCACACTCCCTAAATGCATAAGATTCAATTGTATTTATGTTTTCAGGTAAATCTATTTTTTGTAACGCACATTCTGCAAAGGCATCACCTTCTATCTTTTCTACACTACTTGGCAATTCGATAAAACGCAGGTTTTTACAATTACTAAACATTGATTCACTTATTGTTTTTATTCCTGTTTCAAATTCCACAGACCTTAAATACTTACAAAAAGCAAACGCCCTTGTCCCGACTACTCTAACGCTGGAAGGTATATTCACTTCACAGAGACCTGAAGAATAAAATGCATCATTACATATTTCCGTTACACCTTCAGGGATACTCACTTCTGACACATTACTGTCTTCGAATATTCCCCTTTTAGCTGCTCCTGAAAGATTAAGCACCTCATACTCACCTAACTTTGTAACTGGAACTCCATAAACACTTGACGGAAGCTTAACATGATACTCTTCACCTGTATATTTAATCAAAGTTGCTTGACCATTATCCACCTCAAACCAATAGTTATATTTTTTTGACATATAATACTCCGTACCATCTGATTTGTTACTCTTCCAAGGATGAAGCAAAAGTATTATTAATGCTATAAATGCTACAATTAATACAATTATCAATATAATTTTAGTTTTTTATTCATACACTATCACTCTTTTTGTTATAGTATATTGTAATCGGATGACATAGCAAAAGACTCTGTCATCCGATTGCTTATCAAAGTATATTACGGTTTATATGTTGACCATATACCATCTTTATACCACACATCCCGTGTTACTAAGTGACCTTCTTGTAATACTCCTGGTATCTGCTTATTTTGAGAATCATTAAATATTACTTTAGGATTATCTATACCATATATCGTATAGGTTAACCTATTATCGTACATTTGACTATTCATCAGCGTACCAGGCCATTCCATCAGAATATTATTATCTTCATAGAAGTAAATCCTTGTGTTCCAATACTCCCAATCAGCCGGACGATAAAAATGAACTGTAATTCCTTGTGGTTTTTGGCTATATGCATATATGCAGTTTCATTTACTACCCACATTTCATCTTCTGTTATTTCAATTCCGGGTTGATTGATACCGGGATGTTGTTGTCTGGTTGCAGCATCAGTAGTGTTATTATTAAAAATAGCTCTCGGATTGTTCACACCGTAAATTGTGTAAACATACCGGTTATTACCACCATCCGGTGACATTTTCTCTCCTGGGAATGGAAGTTTTTCGTCATCATCATTATAATAATAGATATGAGGCTTTGTCAAGAAAAGTGTGCAAGTTGTTTAAAAATCATAAATAATTATGTTAATGCCTTAAATCATGTGCTCGTATTTTTTAATACGGGCACTGATTTTTTCATTCGCAGCCAATTGATATCTGACCATAGCCCAATTTTGAACCTTACTGCCATTCCACTTTTTGTAAAGCTCGGTTGTGCGTAAATAGAGCAATTTGAGTAGTGCGTTTTCGTTTGGAAAAGCACCCTTTTTTGTAACTTTTCTGAAACTTGAATTTATGCTTTCAACCGCATTGGTTGTACACATAACCTTACGAACGGCACTGCCGTAATCAAAAAGATACTCGACATGGTTGAAATTTCGTTTCCACACATCAACTGCTCCGTGAAATTGTTTGGTGTGCAAACGATGAAATACTACATAACGTATTGTGAAATTTTCTGGTAACACAGAAAGTTAAATGAAATAAATCAGCTTACACCGTAGGCATTTCACATTGAAAAGGAATACTGCACACGCAAAGCGTATTTCACAAATTCGTAAGGATTTATTTCACTAAAAAAACGACAGGTAAAAACCTGTCGTTTTCTGGCTCCCCAAACCTACTTTGTAAGGGAGGAAAGTAACTGCCTCGCATACCACGTTTGGTTCTTAAACAGCACTCACTCAATCCCAGTTCGCTAAAACCAGTCCACAGGACTGGTTTCTTAACGCTCACCTTCTCGCCCGATTTAGCAGTAAATTTAGATAAAAAAACAGAGTAGTCAAAAGACTACTCTGTTGTGGCTCCCCCAACTGGGCTCGAAC